>Ga0315278_10000003_pt1 | contig 454680 bp, 400 predicted proteins | sample YL17G06_0_MG_FD_203880 | JGI IMG/M metagenome (GOLD analysis project Ga0315278, IMG submission 203880) | Sediment microbial communities from Yellowstone Lake, YNP, Wyoming, USA - YL17G06_0 | ecosystem: Environmental > Aquatic > Freshwater > Lake > Sediment | place: USA: Wyoming | collected... | reverse complement strand
CCGGGTCGTAGACGAAATCCTCGGAGACGTTGCCGAGGCGCCCATCGGCGTCCACGACGTTCACGGTCGTCTGGCGGGTGAGGTAGGCGCCTTGGTACTCCGCCCCGTACTCGTAGCGGGTGATGAAAACCGCGCCGCCCATCCCGCCCTCGCCGCCCACGCCGCCCACGCGCCGCCGCTCGGTGACGTTGCCGTAGCCGTCATAGACGTGGGCCGTGACCTGGCGGGTCACGCCGTCCTCGACGACCCGGGTCTCGGCCACGGCCTTACCGTCGCGGGTGAGCTCCGAGACCCACTCCGCCGTGGTGACGAGGTCCCGCTTCTGCTTCTTCGCCACCTGGAGATGGTAGGTCGGGTCGTAAACATAGGTCGCCGCCCGGTCCTGACACCGAGGGTCGCTCAGGGGGTAGGGCGAGCTCTCGAAGACAAGGTTCTTGAAAAGGTCATAACTTGTGACCTGGCAGGAGGACATGATCGCGCCAAGTCGGCCGGTGAAGGTTGTGGTTGTCTCCAGGGGCATGCCCGTGACCGGGTCGTAGGTGGTTTCGACCGCTTTCGCTAGGCCCGCGCCCTCGAAGGTGGTCAGGGCGTTGTGGTGGCCTGAGTCGTAGTAGTGGGTCGTGGTGAGACCGGCCTGGTCGGTAACGCGCGTGGCGTAGGAGAACGCTCGCGCCGAGGCACTACCGCCGACCGATAGCGGCGAGGGGGGAGGAGGCGAGGCCACCCCCGACGGAGGCACGCATCCGTCGGGTTCGCCGTAGTAGCTGTAGACGAGCACATCGACTTCCCTCGCCACGGCCACTCCGCCCGTCTCGGCGACGCCTGCCCTGGCCACTCCGCCCGTCTCGGCGACGCCTGCCTCGCTGATCTCGTCCGCCCGGCGGAGGGTGCGGAAGTACTGCATTTCGCCCACCAGACCGAGTTTCTTCGTCCCGGTGGCGTAGGCGTAGGTTGTGCCGGCCCCGGTGGGCCAGCCGACCTCGGCCAGGTTGGCGTACCTGTTCACCGCTGTCTTGCCCATGTCGCTGAAAACCCAGAACCGCGCCTCGCCAAGGTCGTAGCTGAAGCTCGTGGCTCGGCCGGCCGGATCGGTGACCTTGCGGAGGTAGTACTTGCCGGCGTAGCCCGGGATCACGGCCCTCTCGTAGACCACCTGCCGGGCCCCGGCGGCGATGGCGATGCGTGTGTCGGAGTAGCTTATCGTGATCACGCGGCCGAGGGTGTCCACTATCCGGGTGAGCCTGGCCACCCCTTGCCCGTCGACGGTGTGGAAGTAGCGGATCTCGTTCCCGAAGCGATCCCGCCGGCCGATGAGCCGGCCGGTCGACGAGAAGAAGACCTCCCGCCCGTCCTTGTGCCGTAACCGAAAGGCCGCTTGGTCGACCCCATTGCCGTAGCCGGCGAAGGCCGAGAAGACCATGTCCAGAAAGGAGTAGCCCTCGAGTCCGCTCGGACCCGTTCCGACCTTGTAGACGGCCCCGTCGTCGAGGTGAAGCCACTTGACCTCGGGGTTGGCCGCGCTGATCTCCACCGCCGGCAAGGCGAAGCGCCAGCCTTCCCCAAGGCTGTAGAGGCCCCTCAGGAAAGCGCTCTTCTCCGCCGGCGTGCCGCTGAAGCTCACGTTGCTCGTGTCGTTGGTGGCGATGATGGTGGTCGGGTCGCTGGAGTAGAAGACGTAGCCCGAGAAGACCCAGCGTTCGGTCCCCACGGTGAAGCTTCCGGTGATGGTCTGGTAGGCCCCGTACTCCATCCAGTCGCTTCGGAGCCAGTAGTTGTCGCTGGATCGAAAGACCTCGTAATAGGCCACGACGGCCTGGGCGAAGGTGTGGCTCCCGGTTCCGCCGGTCCAGGTGGCCCGGACGTTCTGGTCGAAGAGGTTGGCTGCCCCGCTCTCGTAGCCGATTCGGAGGACAAGATCAAGGTCGTTTCGTCCCGGGATGGTCAACTCCGTGCGGGTAACGCTAAGCTCACCGGTCTCCGCGTCGACACTCTCAAGGTAGCCCGAGGAGGCCTTGCTAAAAGGGGCGTTGAGATCCATGTCGTAGGCGGCCGCGTTCTTGTCTTCCTCCAAGACCTCCATGAGGTTATCGAGGGTGCCGGCGCGAGCGACACTGGTCCTGAGAGCCAGGAAGAGCACGGCGACGGCTAGGACCGCAAGAGACCTGCTGATGAAGACGACCGTCGGGAAGAGGCGGTTTCGCGGGGGTGCCATCAGCGTCCGCTCCCGCCCCCGGCCGCCGGCGCCAGCCGTTCCAGAATGTCCTCCCAGGAAGCGCCACCGAGACGAAGCCCCACGACGGTTTCCGCGTTCAGACCCCGAACCCGCGCCAACCGGAGAACGTTCTCGACTTCATGGGCCCCCAGGCCCAAACCCCGCCACCGCTCCAGGGTCGCCTGGCTCGCTCCGTAGGTTGCCTTCAGCTTGTCGAGAAGGCTTCTCTCCTGGGCGGCTTCCATCTCGGCGGCGCGGTTGGCGGCGACCTGAGTGACGGGCAGCCCGCCGGTCGTCTGGCGGAGGACGGCCTCGGCCTCCAGGCCCATGGCCCGGGCGTAGACCTGAGCCAGTCTGATCTCGGCCAGACCGTAACCGAGGGTCAGGAGCCGCTTGGCCTCGCTGTCTACTGCCGCGACCTTCTTGGCCGCCCAGCGACCCTCCGGATCGTAGGCCGCGGCAAGCTCAACCCAGGTCCTGCCGGCCAGTCTCTCGTCGAGGAGTGACCGCGACGGCTGCCCGGCCACGCGGCCCAGGCCGATGGCTTCGACGACGTCCTCCGGCGCGAGACCCCTGGAGAGGTAGTCGCGGATCTCGTTCTTGGTCAGGGGGTCGGGCTCGGCCTTTCCGTACTTGGTCCGGATCGGATCGAGAATGGCCGCCCAGCCTGCCCCGCTCGCCCGCCGGGCAAGAATGGCCGGCAGTTCGGCGACCGGAAGGCCCTCCGCCTCCAGGCACTCAACAAGACTCAGAAGTTCGAAGGGGTCGGCGCCGGACTCGATGGCCGAGATGATCAGGTGTCCCTCGCCCTTGAGGGTGGCTGCTCGCTCAGCCAGGAGACGGTAGAGAGGCGCCTCCCGCGCGATCGGCCGCCAGTCGCCCAGGCTGGTCGCGAGTAGGCGAAGCGTTCCGGGTTGGAGGTCGGTCAGGGCGGCCAGGTCCCTTAGAACGTTGTCGGAGGGCTGATACGCGGACCCAACCGCGGACGGGCCTGCCGCGACGGACGCCGCCCCGGCCCACTGCCCCGCCGCGGCGGTCACTCCCGGCTGACCACCGAGGTCCAGACGGGTCGGGCCGGTTCGGGTGTCCCGTCCGTCCCTTCCCGAGGGCCAGAGGAAGCTGGCGGGAGCGGGAATGGAAGCGGCGGCCTCTCGGCCAACGACCAGAGCCAGGCCGGGCGGACAAGCCGGCGGGAAGGCCCGCCCGCTTCCGTCCTGGGGTAGGCTTCCCAGGGCGCCTAGGCCGGCGACCAGAGTGGTCATAGCCAGAGTAATGGCCAGCGGCCTCCGGAGCTTGCCGGATCTCGGCACGTCCCTCACCCCCAAGGTCAGTTGGACTCGTTGATGTCGAACCAGACTATCCTTGCGTAGTAGACGCGCCGGGTAATGCGGGTGTAGGAGGTCCCCTCCGTCGGCAAGGCGATAGTGAAGTAGGCCGGGCCGAGGCCCCTCTCGCGGAGGTTACACCACTCGACGAAACTCTGGAGTTCGTCCCCGGTCATGTCGAAGGTGTAGACGCCTCCGTCGTCCAGGGCCAGGAGGAGCACTCCTTCGGTGCCGAAGACATACTTCTCGACGTAACTCACGAAGAAGCGGGCGTCATAGCCGGACGTGTCCTCGGAGGCGATCTCCTGGATGGCGTAGAGGTCAAACGTCGAGGCGGGCAGGAGGGAGGCGAAGGCGTCCTGATCGATGGACTCCAACTCGTCGCGGCTCATGCCGGTGGCAAAGAGGGTCTCGGCGTCCTCAGCGATCTCCTCGCTCGTGCCACCCGTGACGGCGCTCCACTCGCCTTCCTCACAGACCCACAGCGTCGCGCCGCTGTCGTCGCTGACGTAGAAGCGGCCCTCGGCGTACTCGGGCTGGGTGAGGCTAGCGTAGACGTGGCTGATCGCATTCCAGGCGGACGAGTCGTAGTGGGCGTTGTCGACCTGATAGGTGGCCGTGGACGCCGCGGTGTCATAGGTGAAGGTCACCGACTCCAGCCGGGATTGGTCTTCGGTATCCGGGTTGAAAATGGCGATTACGTCGAGGGAATCGCCGGCTGAAAGCAGGGTGGCCAATGCCTCGCCGCTCAGGGCGGAGAGCTCCGCGGCCGTCATTCCCACCTTGATGAGATTCGACCCGTCGGCCCGGACCTGATCCCAACTGCCCTCGTAGTAGGTCCACCACTGGCCCTCCTGGTAGGTCATGATCGTGGCGTAGCCGTTGGGGGAGAAGAGGAACCGGACGTCTTCGTCGAGTGCGTCGGCGGAGATGGCCACCGAGGCCAAGGTCGACCAGTCGCTCGTATCGAGGCTGGTCTTCGTGCCCACGACCCCCAGCCACTTCGGGAACCACTCGGCGTAGCCGAGTTGATCGTAGGTGCCGCTGCCGTCGCCCAAGAACCAGAGACGCCCCCGCGTCTCGTTGACCATGGCAATCGGCTCACTGAGCGAGGAGGCGTAGAACGTCCCCACCTTCTTGTCGAGGAAGGGCCCGTAGTTCAGGACGCGGCTGACTCCGTCCTCGGAGTAGCGGGCGAAGATGCGATTGTCCGAACCATACCAGGAGTAGCCGTCCGCCGGAGGGGGCGGAGAGAGGACCGCCCAGTTCAGACCGTCGGAGCTCTCGGCGTAGCGGGCCGTGGTCGAAACCAGGAACGACATCTTGTAGACAGCCCCTTCTATTGACACGTGGGGGGAACTGGCGCTGGTCGAGGGAGTAAAGACGCACTCCGCGGGAGTCGCGCCGTCCTCGGACACGTAGTAGATGTCCCCGCTGTAGTCGAACCAAAGTTCGACCTCTCTGTTTTCGGCCACCGCGCTCGGATGCTGGGGACCGTTACCGTAGTTGGTGTAGTTCACGATGAGCTTGGGCACGGTCCAGTTCAGGCCATCCCGGCTGAAGGCGCGAAAGATGCGGGAGTAGACGCCGTCATACCCGACGAAGTGGAGCACGTAGCGCAGGCCATCGAAGGTGAGGTCGGGGGTCTTGATGCCCAGGCGCCACAAGAGGTAGGTCCCGCCGTCGGGGATGGAAAGGACCGCGGCGTCTGAGTTCCGGGTGATCCAGGCGCACCAGTCCCGACTCTCCTTGAAATAGACTTTGTTGCTATCGTAGCTGTAGAGGCACTTGATGACCCCGCGCTCTACCAGAACGGCCGGGCCGTCCTGGTGGGTGATGGGGAGGACGGACAGGCCCCCATTCTTCACCGTCCAGGCGAGACCGTTGGAACTCTCGGCGTAGCCGATGCTGTAGTCCGAACCATCATAGGTCTTAAGAGCGCCGAAAAGCATGCGGTAGAGGTTCCCGTCGAAGACCACCGCCGGCGAGAAGACCTTGTTGGCGTAGAAGGTTCCACTGACCGGGCTGAGAACGGCAGTCGCCGTCGACCAGGTCAGTCCGTCGGAACTCGTGGTCCGGTAGATTGTCGCCGAGCGGTCGAACCACAGTTCGTACGCGGATCCGGTCTTGACGACACAAGGATTCCCGCACGAGGACATGATCGACTGTCCGCCGTTACCCACAGTCCAGGAAATCCCGTCGCGGCTGGTGGCGTAGTAGAGGGTGGGAGAACTGGTGGGGTGGGTGGCGAACCACATCTTGAGCAGGCCATCTTCCTTGAGCACGCACGGTGCCCCGACACTGTCGCCCAAGCTCGGGCTGAACGACACCGGTAGCCCGCTGTTCTGGATTTCCCAGTAGATGAGATCCGTGCTCTCCGCGTAGCCGATCGACCGTGCGGCCGGGCTGTTCGAGTTGAGACCCTCAAACCACATCCGGTAGACATCACCGTCCTTGATGATTGAGGGCGACCGGAAGTCGGTGATGAAGAACAGATCTGACGATGTCATGAACACCGGGCTGCCGCCCAGCAAGCCCTCATGAAAGAGGGTGGCGTATGACTTGCTCTCGACTTGCAGGTTCCTGAGGGTGACGGCCGCGTCGGCCCCGGAGGCGGCCACGCTCAAACCCACCTGTATCTCGGCGTTCGTGGCCCCGGTGGGGACGGTCAGGTTGGCCAGCGTCCAGCGCCTGGAGACGGTGAAGAGGGCGGGCGACGGATCGTTGACCCCCCCGTTGAGGTACCCCGCCGCGTCGCGCCAGCGAACCCGGACTATGCCCTGGGCGCCCACGCCTTCGGCCAGGATAGCGTTCACCCCTACGGAGATGGCCGTCCCCGGCGTGACCGGCAAGCCGCTCTGGACGATCAAGGCCTCCCCCGAACCCGTGCTCTGGGTGACCGTGATCTCCTGCCCGTCTTTCACGGTCATCGAAGTCTCAAGCGAAGCCGACACGGAGGCCGTGAAGTCGTCGGCCACGCCGTCCGCGCCGGTATCCGCGTCCAGGCGGGCTGATAGAACCAGGTTCGTGCCGGCCTCGCGGACGACTGGCGCCGACTGGGAAATGGGTCCGACCCCTGTCGAAGTGAACTCGACAGTCGCCGAATCGTAGCGCACATTCCCCGCTTCGCCGAAATCGATGACAACCTCGCTGGCGGAGGCGGCCGATCCGGTCAGGATCGTGGCGACCATAGCCACCAGGACGGAGATGGTGAGAAGCCTCTTCATGTCCCAGACCCCCAGTTTCCGTCTGACACCTCGCGACGCGCCGCCCAGGTCGTTCGCGACCGTCAAGGAGATGTCAGAACGTGGTAAGAAGGCCAGGGCTTCCCTCGCTCCAACGCAAGTTCCTTCATACGGAACGTTACTTATTGACGCGGCAAACTCGGAGCAATGCGGAGATCGGCAAGGCGGAAAAACCCGCCGCCGGCGCTGCCCGGCTTGGGCGACTGCGCATCCGCTCGGGCCCGCTACGCCTCCATTCCCGGCCCTAGGTTCCCGCGCGGTCTGGTTCCGATTTCCACGGCCCTGGTCTCGGCCACGAGGGCCCCCAGGGAGGTGTAAGTCACAAAATCAATTGACGGTTTGTAAAAGTATTTGAGGGGAAAGTTGAACAAATGGTAGACTGGACCGACGGTCGACGTGACCAGGCTAACCTTGCGGCCGCGATATATGCCGGCGGCCACCCGGAAGCCTAGGGCGAGAAGAGTCAGATCGCGCCGGTCTCGAAGCGGCATGTCGATGGGTGGGAGGTCTGGGAGCGGCGGGAAGGCGAAAGGATAGGCGGCGAGGGCCGTTCTCCAGGCTTTCGGCGTATCGAGGGCGTGGAGAACGGGTTTGAGCCCGCCCGGCCTCAGGCCCACTTCGGGTGGCAGGGACCCGGTGATTAGGGTTGTCGCTTCGAGAGGAATGTACTCCACGATCGGGTGTTCGTAGAGCAGCCGAGGAATCTTGTCATACACCACGGTCAATAAGCCTCCTTGCGCACGCCTCAGACGTTTGACAGTCGCGCTTTGAACTAGTTATACTTGTAATGCGTTTGGACCGGCTGGCTTGACAAACCGGCCGGGGAACCTTGAAAATCCCCACACCGAATGGTTCTAAGTGGGTTGCAGGGGGCGCATAGCTCAGTTGGGAGAGCGCCTCGCTTACACCGAGGAGGTTCGCAGGTTCGAGCCCTGCTGCGCCCACCAAGATCCAGGCCACGGAGGCGTGGTGTAGCCTGGCCTAACATATCTGACTGTCGATCAGAAGACCGCGGGTTCGAATCCCGTCGCCTCCGCCAGAATTGCCGCGGTAGCTCAGTTGGTAGAGCAGGGGACTGAAAATCCCCGTGTCGCCAGTTCAATTCTGGCCTGCGGCACCATCCTGCGGGAGTAGCTCAGTGGTAGAGCATCGCCTTGCCAAGGCGAGGGTCACGGGTCCGAATCCCGCCTCCCGCTCCAGACATTCAAGCGCGCGTCGCCGAGCGCGCGGGCTCTGTCTAGACGGCGACATAGCCAAGCGGTAAGGCAGAGGTCTGCAAAACCTCTATTCTCCGGTTCGAATCCGGATGTCGCCTCCAAGCTTGACGGCCGGCCTCCACCAGGGAGGCCGGTCGTTTCCTCAGTAGTCGAAACCGCGCGAGAGGAAGATGTGGATGCCTATCCGCGAACTTCGTTGCGGCGGTTGCGGATCAAAGTTCGAGGCCTTGGTGTTCTCAGCCGAGGAAGAGAAGGCCCTGACCTGTCCTAAGTGCGGTTCGGGTAACCTCGTGCGCTGCATGTCTGTCTTCTGTTGCCGCGTGGCCTCCAGCGGTGGCGACGGCGCCGCCGCTACGCCGGTCGCCGGCGCGGGTGGCTGCGGCAGTTGCGCGGGCGGCAGTTGCTCGACCTGCCACTAGGCAAACGGCGGGTAGAGGATGAGTGGACCAAGCAACGAAAGCGCCCGCCGCGAATTACGCGGCGGGCGCTCTTACTGATTCGTGGTGCCGGGAGCGGGGCTCGAACCCGCACGGCCATTGGGGCCAGCAGATTTTAAGTCTGCCACGTCTGCCAATTCCATCATCCCGGCATGGCTACTCGGTGACGCCTCGACGCCGTCGCCAGCCACTTCGTTGATCCACGGCCAGCGCTCTGTACATTATTATCGCCTGCCCGCGTCTGAAGTCAATTGAGGGCCAGCCGGCCGGGCCCTCAAAGGACGGCCCCGACTCGGCCGCGAAAGGTCGGAGGAGGGGCCGGGACCGTGGCGAAAGGTGAGCCCTTCAGGTCGGAAAGCGCGGTTGTGAGCGGGACTACGCACTAAGCGAGGGAGATGGGGCGGAATTGCCCGAACTTGCCTATGTCAACGGTAGTATCGTCGCGGTCGAGGAGGCTGTCGTCAGCGCCGAGGACCGGGGGTTCCTGTTCGCCGACGGCATCTACGAGGTGGCCAGGTCCTACAACTCCAAGTTGGTCGACCTCGACCGGCACCTGGCCCGGCTGGAGCGTAGCGCCAGGATGCTTGACCTGCCGCTACCGATGCCCTTGCCGGACCTCGATCGGACCTGCCGTAGCTTCTACGCCCAGAGCGGCCTCCCCGAAGCCATCCTCTACCTGCAAGTAACGCGAGGCGCCGGCAAGCGCCAGCACGCCGCCCCGCCGGAGCTCAAGCCAACCCTGGTCATGACGGTGCGGGCCATAGCCAAGCCCACGCCGTCGGAGTTCGCGGTGGTCACCGTCCCCAACAACCGCTGGCGGATGTGTGACTGCAAGACCATCGCCCTCCTACCGACGGTCCTGGCCAAGCACGCCGCGGTTAGGGCCGGCGCGGACGACGCCATTTTTGTCGAGGACGACGAGACGGTCCTCGAGGGGGCCAGCGACAACATTTTTGTCGTCAAGGGCGGTGAAGTCTACACGGCGCCGGCTGACAATCGCATCCTCGCCGGCGTCACTCGTGGCCGGGTCCTGGAGATTATCGGCCAACGCAGGCTGCCGGTTCGGGTCGAGCACTTCAAGCGGGATTTCATGATGGCCGCGGACGAGGTCTTCCTCACCAGCTCCGTCCTGACCGTTGTGCCCATCGTCAGGATCGACGGCCGGCCTATCGGAGGCGGCAAACCCGGCCCGGTGGCCCAGAGCCTGTGCCGGGCCTACTGGGATCTCATCCGGGAGGCCACGGCCTAGAGAGCGGAGGCGCCGCGCGATGGTCCCGTACCGCGTTCGTGCCCTTAGTCTGGACGACCTGCCGGCCCTGGTGGAGCTTCTCCGCAAGGCGGGGGAGATCGACCAGGACGACGCTGTCCCCAGCCTCGATGAACTCAAGCGCAATCTTGGCGTGCCGGGCTACCGTTTGGAGTACTGCTACGTGGCCACCGCGGACCAGGGCGACCTTGTCGGCTTCTGCGGCGCTTTTGACCTTGACTCCGGTGGGAAGGCGAGCGGCACCGGCGCGGTCCATCCCAACCACCGGAGAAAGGGGCTGGGCACGCGGCTGGTAGCCTTGGCCGACGACGCCTGTCGGGAGCGCCACTCCCACCTTCCGGAGGACGAGCCCGTCCATATCCTCAGGACGGCGCGCCCCGGCGTAGGCGGGGTTGAGGAACTCCTCACGGCCGAAGGGTATCGACCGGTGCGGCGGCATTTCGCCATGAACCTCCCGCTGGACCGTCCGATGCCCGCGGCCGAGTTTCCGGAGGGCTTCAGCCCGCGCCCCTTTGTCCGCGAGCGGGACAGCCGGACCGTCTACCATTGCCTGACCGAGGCTTTCCGCGATCACTGGGGCTTCACGGAGCCGATACCTTTCGAGGTCTGGGAGCCGCGAACCATCGGCGACGCGCGTCACGACCCGGAGCTCTGGCTCGTCGCGGTCCACGATAACGAGGTGGCCGGGGCCTGTCTTGGCGTCGGCTTCAGTGCGGAGCTACCCCAGCGCGGCTGGGTCGCGAGTCTCGGCGTCCGGAGGCCCTGGCGCCGGCGCGGCTTGGCCGGCGCGCTCCTGCGGCAGAGTTTCCACGTCTTTCAGAAGAAAGGCTTCACCGAGGTCGGTCTCGGAGTCGACGCCGAAAACCGGACGGGGGCCGTGGCCCTCTACACGCGGGCCGGCATGAGTCCCGTGAAGGACTTCGTGAGCTACCGCAAGGTGCTCCGTGGGAGGGAGGACCTCATCAAGGACTGAGGGCGTCCCGAAGCCACTCTAGCCCTGGGTCATCCTCCGCTCCACGATGGCGGCTACCTCAGCCCCGGTCTTGCTGGCCAGGTCCAGGTTGCGGCCCACCTCGGTCTCGACCCGGCGGCGGAATTCATCGTCCTTGATGCCCGGCAAGTTGATGCGGACGTTCAGCCCCGCTCCCTCGGCTCCCGCCAGCGCGAGCCGGCCGGCCACCCCGGCGTCGGTTATGGCGTTGGGATTACCCTTTTCGCCGACCACCCGGGCCAGGGCCAAAACCTCGCCGGCGAGCGTGGTCACTCGCAGGGGCACCTCGGCCGCTCCCTTGTTGGCCGCTTGGACGGCCTCTCGCCTGCGGGTCTTTTCTTCCTCGGTTCCCTTCGGAAGGCGCAGGGCGGCCATCACCTGGTCGAAAGCCTCGGTGTCGCGGCTGACGAGGTCGGCAAGCTCGGAGCGCAGGCCCCCCGCCGCGGCCGCGACGGCCTTCATGTCGGCCTCAACCGCCGCGAACTGCTCGCGGCCAAGGGTGAGGTTGGCCACCATCTCGACCAGACCCGCCGCCGTGGCGACGGCTAGGGCGGAGGCGCTCCCGCCGCCCGGGGCGGGCTCGCTGGAGGCCAGTTTGTCGAGAAAGGCGTCGATCGTCAGTTCCGTAAGACTCTGGGCCAATGGGGTAACCTCCAATGTCCGGCCGTCGGCCAGCATGATCATGAGCCAGTTCTTCCCGTCTACCCGGACGAGCTTGTAAGCCCCGTTCAGCCGGTCGCCCATCGCGGCGAAGGTGACCTTGTCTCGGGTCATGGCCGAGGGGGCGTAGTAGCCCCGGTCCCAGATGACAACCTCGCCGGCCCCGTAGTTTCCAGGCGGGATGGCGCCCTGGAAATCCATGTAGTCCAGGGGGTGGTCTTCGACCTCCACGGCCAGACGCCTTTCACCCGGCCGGGCGGGAACGCCCTTGGGCACGGCCCAACTTCGGAGAACACCGCCGGCTTCCAAGCGCAGGTCCCAGTGGAGACGGCGGGCGTGGTGCTCTTGAATGACGAAGCGAGGGAAAAGACCGGGTTGGGTCGGCCGACCCGGCCAAGACCAGTCGGCCGGCGCCCGGGTTTGGGCGAAGTCGCGCTTGGCCTCGTAAGGGCCAAGCCCGCGCCTACCTTCAGGCACTGTCCGGTCGCCTCCTCGTCCGAATGGGTAAGAGACAGGGTTACGATAGGGTTGTCCAGGCCTGGCCATTGTACTCCACATCGGCGCCGGGAGGGGGACCGGGTTTTGGCGCCCCTTCCGTGTCGGAAGCGGGAAGGTGGAATGGTGGGAGCGGGTGAATTCACAGGACTTGGAGGCGATGCCTCGATGCCCGCCAACGTGACACCCGACTATCGACTCGCCGAAAGCCGCTACCGCGAGGCCGAGACTCTCGAAGACAAGCTGGTCGCCCTGGAAGAGATGTTGTCTACCATCCCCAAGCACAAAGGGACGGAGAAGATGCAGGCGGACATCAAGCGCCGCATCTCCCGGACCAAGGACACCATCCTCCAGGGCAAGAAGGCCGCTGGGGCCCGTCAGAAGATAAGCTACACCGTCAAGCGCGAGGGCGCGGGGCAGGTCGCCCTCGTCGGACCGGCCAACTCCGGCAAGTCGTCGGTCCTGCGGGCCCTTTCCAACGCCGAGCCGGAGGTTGCTCCCTACCCATACACCACCCAGGCGCCCCAGCCGGGTATGGTCGCCTGGGAGAACGTCATGGTTCAGGTCCTCGATCTTCCGCCCTACGATCCGGAGATCTCACCGCAGTGGCTGATGGGGACCATCCGTTCCGCGGACGCGCTGGCCGTGGTCCTCAGCTTGGCCAGCGATGACGTCCTCGACGAAGCCGAGCGAACCTTCGGCCTTTTGTCGCGGCAGAAGACTTGGCTCTTCGCGGGCGGGCCGCCCCCATCCGGCGTGGGGACGCCTCTGGCGGCGACGGCCACCGGGGGCAGGGAGTTGCCCCGGCCACCCGAGGATGAGGCGCCGGAGGAAGAGAACCTCGGTGAGGTGGCCCAACCGCGCCGCTGGCCGGCTTTCATTGTCGCCAATATGCTCGATGCTCCCGGGGCGGCCGCGCGTCTGGAACTCCTGCGCGAGGTCTGTCCGGCCTTGCCGATCCTGGCCGTGTCAATCGCCGAGGGGTGGGGTCTTGACGAACTCCGCGGCTGGCTCTTCGGTCTCCTCGACAAGATCCGGGTCTACACCAAGGCCCCGGGGAAGAAGGTCGACATGTCGGCGCCCTTCACCATACCCCGGGGATCGACGCTCTTGGAGGCCGCCGCCGCAGTCCACAAGGACTTCGCCAAGAATCTCAAGTCGGCCAGAGTCTGGGGCCGCCACACCTTCGACGGTCAATTGGTCCCTAAGGACTTTGCGGTGGAGGACGGCGACGTGGTGGAACTGAGGATGTAGGCGGGGCAGAGGCGGATGGGACGGGCGGGCGGCGCGGCCGCCGGTCGGGGCGCGCCGGATGGGCGACGGCCACGGCGGTCTGGAGTTCGCGCCCGCCGAGTACCCTCTCCTGAAGGAAACCCGGAAGGCCCGGTGAATCCACGGGAAGTTTGCGAAGGGAGTCTCCTCCATGACCTTAGACCACTCTCGCCGCGACCAGGCGCTCGGAATCGAGCCGGGCCCGCGTCACATCATCCCCGTCTCGGGAGGGCGCCTCGCCCCGGACCGGGACCTCGCCAAGTGCCGCGACTGCCAGGTGTCGTGCCAGTCGGCTTGTAAGACCTCCTGCACCGTCGGTAACCAGCGCTGTCCGAAGTAAGGCCGGGCGGCGCGGGGCCGGAAGAGTAGGCGGAAGGGCAGTGCGACTGGACCTCCACCTCTTCCGTATTGGTGGCCGCCGTTTTGCCTTCGCTCCGGTCACCGATTCCCTGGCCGTGCTGGACGAGCCCGGCTGGGAGACTCTGTCGGCGGCGGCGGCCGGCGACTCGCCGGACGAGATCAGGTCTTTGGTGGCCCGGCGGCACGGGCCCGAGGTGGCGGCGAGGTGCCTCGACGAACTCGCCGATCTTGTCACCGCCCACGGCCTCGACCGGCCGGACCCGCTGGCTGGGGAGCCTGTCCCTGGCGCCCCCGACCCCGGCGCCGACTGGCTTCCTTCGTCACCCGAGAGTCCGGTTCTCAAGTCCCTCTGCCTCAACGTGGCCCATGACTGCGATCTTCGTTGCCGCTACTGCTTCGCCGGCCAGGGCCGCTTCGGGGCCACCCGGGGACTGATGACGCCCGAGGTCGCCCGGGCGGCCGTGGACTTCCTTCTGGACAACTCCGGTGGGGCCCCGACCTGCGAGATCGACTTCTTCGGGGGCGAACCCCTTCTCAACCTCGGCGTCGTCCGGGAGACGGTCGACTACGCTCGCCGCCGCGCGGCCGAGGCGGATCGGCGGGTGGGCTTCACCCTGACCACGAACGCCGTCGCCCTCGGACCGGACGAGAGAACCTACCTCGACGAGACCATGGACAATGTGGTCCTCAGCCTGGACGGGCGTCCGGAGGTTCACGACCGAATGCGGCCGACGGCCGCGGGCCGGTCCAGCCAGGCCGCCGTCTTGGAGAACATCAAGGGCTTTGTCGAACTCAGGGAGGCGCGGGCCAAGAGGGCTGAGGGCAACCCGGCCTGCGACTACTGGGTCCGCGGGACTTACACGGCCGCAAATCTTGACTTCGCCGAAGACGCCATCTACCTTGCCCGTCAGGGACTAAGGAATCTTTCTTTGGAGCCGGTGGTCGGCGGCCCGGTTGGTTCGGGGGGCTGGGGCCTGGGCTCGGGCCACCTGCCGGGCCTGGCCGCCGAATACGTGCGCTTGGCCGACTTTATCCTCGATGAATTCACGGCCGGGCGTCCACTCCGCTTTTTCCACTTCGTGACCGAGCCCGAGGCCGGGCCCTGCTACGCCAAGAGGGTCCGCGGCTGCGGCGCCGGGCGGGAGTACATGGCTGTCACCCCAAACGGCGATCTCTACCCCTGCCACCAGTTCGTCGGTCGGGAGGGGTTTCGGCTGGGGAACGTGACGCGGGGCCCCGCCGCCCCGGACGGGTCGGACCCCGCCGCCCCGGCTGGGTCGGCCCTGGGCCGGCGGGTCGGCGGTCTGTGGCTGGGGGCCAAGCCGGCTTGCCGCTCCTGCTGGGCGAGATACCGCTGCTCGGGGGGCTGCCACGCCAACGGCCACGGGGTCACCGGCAGCCTGCTCGAGCCCGACCCCCTCGGTTGCTCCCTCCTGAAGATGCGGACCGAGGTCAGTCTTTATCTTCAGGCGAGACAAACCTTGTGAACGGCCCGACCCCGGCCAGCAGTCGGTCGAGGGCCGGCCGCACCCCGAAGAGGTCGCGGACCGAGCGGTAGCGCTCGTAGGCCCGGCGGTCAGGGGAACCGGTCTTCTCCGCCCGAAGCATGATGTTCTTCGGCGTGTCGAGCGGGGAGACATACTCGACCGCGTCCACGCTGTAGCCCGAGGTCTCCAGAGCCAGGGCCCGCAGGCCGTCGGTGAGCCAGTCGCCGAAACGATTGAGGAGGGTCGGGTGGGCGAAGACGGGTCCCAGGATGTCGTGCCTCACCTGGCCGGCCAGTTCGTGCTGGCAGCAGGGCACGACGATGATACCTGTCGACCCGGCCCGGATGCCGAGAGCGATGGCCTCGTCGGTGGCCGTGTCGCAGGCGTGGAGCGAGAGGACAAGGTTCGGGGGCGACGGAGGCTTCCACCCGGCAATGGTCGACACGGCGAAATCCATGTTCCGGTACCCCAGCGAAGCCTGGAGGCGGCGGGCGGTGTCGACGGCCTGCGGTTCAGCGTCGAGACCGACGAAGAATGCCCGTCGACCGAGCCGCTCCGTGATCCAGTAATTAAGAACGAAGAGAAGTTGTGATTTCCCGCAGCCGCAGTCAACGACCAGGGCCTCGCGCCCGGTGGGGAGTCTCTGGACCAGGCCGTCGATCAGGCGCAGAAAGTAGACGATCTGGTTGTACTTGCGCCGGTCGTCCCGCTTCACCTGGCCGCTGGGGGAAAGGAGACCGAGGGCGGACAGGAGCGGAGCGGCCTCCGAGGGTGGCAGAAGGTCGGTGGCGGCCGCGGCCAACCCGACGGGCGGGACCAAGCCGGTGGCCGCCATGGGCGCGGGGTTGGCGGTTCGCTCGACTCCGTCTCGCCCGGGGCGGGTAGAGGTTGGCCCCCTTCCCCTCCTGGCGGCCGGGGGGTCCTCCAGGGGGATGCGAGGGGCGACCGCGGCTGGGTTTCCGAAGGCAATCTTTGTTCCCTCTGGTCCGAAGCGAACCTCCAGCCCGCTGGTCCGCGTGGCGCTCGCCGCCCACCCGCTCGAGGCTTGCCGCAGCACGTCCGCCAGAACCGCCTCCACCTCCCGGACCGTGAGGCGGCGGGCGCCGGTAGTCCTCGGACGTCCCTCCGGGTCAAGCGGCAGGAGGCGCAATTTCTCCGCGGTCTCCTGGGCCGGCCCGCCACCACCCTGGACCGGATAGGGAGGCGGCAGGACACGGTAGGCGACAGTCTCGCCCGCCGTAGTTATCGACTCCAGCCGCAGGCCCCGGAAACCGAAGGCGTCCTCGATATGACGCGCCAGGACCTCCAGCACCCGCTCGTGACCCAAGATCGCATCCGCCGGCACGACTCACCCTCCCGATCGCCACCCAAAACCCGAATCCGTGACGCGGTGACCGACCAGTTTCCGACGCTCAGCGCCCGTGGCGCCGACCAGTTTCGACGCCCAGCGCAGGGAAAGACGCCGCTGCTGTCGAAGGCCGCCGTCTGGGGGAAAGCCACTTGTCTAAGTCTAAGCGCGTCCGTTCGCTCCTTAGTGTGCCGCTCCTTCTCCTGGCCATCGTCGGCGCGACGGTCTTCAGCGCGCCACCGGCGTTCTCGGCCGTGCCGTCGGTCGTCGACACGGTCGCCGAGGGCCTTCCTTCTTCCGGCGGAGATGCGGACACGGCGACCCCCGGCGCCGGCGGAACGGTTCCGAGCCCGGCTGATGGAGCAGCGACTAACTCGGGAGACCCTCCTTGGCCCGTCACCCCGGGTGATGACAGCGCACCCCCGCCCGCGCTTGACCCCAATGTCCCGCCCGACGCCGCGAAGGGCTACTACGTGCGGGTCTTCCTCAGTGAGCAGGTCGTCCGGGTCTACCTCGACGGCCTCGAGATCCGGTCGATGATCTGCTCCTCGGGCACGACCGAGAAGCCGACTCCCAGCGGCCGCTTTTACATCCAGAACCGGGGCGAGTTTTTCTTCGCCGAGAAGTACCTGCAGGGCGGCAAGTGGTGGGTTTCCTTCAAGGATTGGGGCACTTACCTCTTTCACAGCGTCCCGACCAACCGCTACGGCGAGATTATCCCCGAGGAAGCGGCCAAGCTCGGTCAACCGGCCTCCCACGGCTGCATTCGCCTAGCGCTGGACGATTCGAAGTGGTTCTACGACACGATCCCCACCGAGGCCCCGGTAGACATCGGCTAGCCGGTCCGTGATCCTCGTCGCGAGCCGTTTCTCCGCGGCCCGTCTCTCCGCGAGCCTCTTCCGTGTGGTTTCTTAATGGCCCACAGGATGCTCGTTAGGCCGCGCAGTTTGTCGATGGCGTCCTCGTCCCCGGGCCAGTTGTCCTGGAGGACATCGTCGGGTGTCTCCCGGAGAACCGAGTCGAGAACCACCAGGGCCAGGGCCAGATCGTCCAGGGGTCCGAAGGGCAGGATAAAGTCGATATTGAGATCGATGGGGGAGAGGATGTAGACCATCAGGCCCCAGAGCTTGAGCCGGTTGGCCAGGCTTACTCTCGTGTCCCGGGCCAGCCGGAAGACGAGGGTGAAGACGTCGGGGACGAGGAAGAGAACCTGTCGAAGAACCTCGTACCGCGGGCCGGTGTGTCGCCGCAGCCAGTCGCCGATCCGGCCACGCATGGCCTCGTAGTGCCTGCCGGTGTTCTCGGTCTCCCTCGCGCCGGGCAGGGTCGTCGCCCCACGCGCGTCCGACGCTCTCTCCCCGCTGGTCGGCATCTGCTTGACCATCCTCTCCGGGTACCCTCACCTTGCCGGGCGCTCCTGCCTTCACCTGCCCGCCATCGGCCTAGGCTTCCCCACTGGGCGCGGTAGGTTGCCCGGTTTCACCATGTTCCGCCAGGAGGTGCGGCCGGTCCGGCGAAAAATAGGCGGGGTTTCGGCTCCAGGAGTGGGACAGGCTTCTTCTGGGCCCTCCGGGCCGGCCCAGGTCGGGAACATAACATCGATCAATTGGTGGTGTGGATCGGTGCCTTTGATGCGTAAGGTCATCCTCACGGTTGCCGGCAGTCGGGTCATCACCAGGCTTGTGTCCCGCTACGGGATGAGGCTGGGGGCCAGAAGGTTCGTGGCCGGCGAGGAGTGGGACCAGGCTGTGGACCAGGTGAGGGCCTTGAACGAGGTTGGCGTGGTGGCCACGATGGACTACCTCGGCGAGAGCGTCAGCGACAGGGTCATGGCCGAGGCCGCCAGGGACGTCTACCTGGGCCTTCTCGACAACATCGCCTCCTCCAAGGTCGACGCCAACGTCTCCCTCAAGCTGACTCAGATGGGCCTGGACATCTCGCCCGACTTCTGTCTGGAGAACGTTGGGGCCATCGTCCGGAAGGCGAAGAGCCTCGGAAACTTTGTCCGTATTGATATGGAGGACTCCCCCCGGACCGAGGCCACGATCGACATCTTCCGCAAGCTACGGGCGGAATTCTCCAACGTGGGTCTTGTCGTCCAGTCCTACCTCTACCGCAGCGAGAAGGACATCCGGGATCTGGCCGACCTTGGGCCGAACCTGCGCCTCTGCAAAGGCGCCTACCTCGAGAAGCCGGACGTGGCCTTCCCCAAGAAGGTCGACGTGGACGAGAACTTCAAGAAACTGGTCCTGCTGAACCTTGAGCTTGGGGGCAAGACCTGCCTGGCTACCCACGACGAGAGGATCATCGACTGGGCCCGCCGGGCTTTCAAGGACAGGGGCGTCGCCAAGGACCGCTACGAGTTCCAGATGCTCTACGGCATTCGTCCGGCCCTACAGCGACAGCTCGCCGCCGAGGGCCACGCCATGCGGGTTTACGTTCCCTACGGCCGGCAGTGGTATCCCTACTTCACCCGTCGCCTGGCCGAGCGGCCGGCGAACGTGCTGTTCATCGTGAGCAACCTGTTGAGGAGGTAGCGACGGGGGCCGGCCTCCGGTGGCGCCCTTCTACTGCCCGGCGACGGACGCTCCGGCTCGCGGTCAAAGATGACCAGGTGTGGGATGCCCGCCCTACCTTATTCCTCCGGGCGGGTGTGGCCCAATTCGCCAAGGCAGGAATCGCCAGCAATCGGCAAGAAGTCCCCGCCGGCCGGAGGAGACAACCTAAACACCTTACCTCGCCCCATCCCAACACCCCATCCCAACACCCCCCGGATGCCGGAACGTACACCAGGAAGGGGGGATGTGTTTTGTCTACGAGCGCGTTAAGAGCCGGAGTTCTCGATCTGCTCGGAGAGCTTGAAGAACTCGCAACGGCGGACCGCCGCGGCCGGCAGGAGTGGGCCATGGTTATCGCCGACGCGGAGCAGCCCGGATACCTCATCGCCATCCGCGCTCTGGACTGGAACGGGCTCGCGACCCGGGCCAGAAAGGAACTGAGGGCCCGCCGCAACGACCTGCGGGAGATGGCCAAGAGACAGGCGCGCATCGCCGGCCTTCTTCGGAAGCTACAAGCCTTCTCGGGTCTGGGCCAGGCCTTTGAAATCCCCTTCGTGGAGCGGTCGGATTGGCCGGACACCCGGACGCGGCTCACTGAGGAACTCGTCCGCCGGGATCTTGACGCGGAGGCCATCCGGGCCGCGATAGCGCGGCTTGAGGCCACGGCGTCGCGCAAGGTCGAGGCTTTCGAGACCCTGAAGACCGCGGCCGCGAGATCGGCCGCCCGGCTGGACGACCTGGCAACGACCCACCTCACGGCCAGGCTGGGAGCCACGTTGGCCCTGGCTGTCGCCCGCTTCAACCAACTGGTCACCGACAAGGCCCGCCAGGTGGCGAACCCAATTGTGTTCTGCGAAGAGACCGAGAGGAAGCTCGATACGGCTGAGCGCTGCCTGTGGAAGGCGCTCGGCAAAGGTGATTTGGCTTCCGTCTGGGCGGCGGCAGCGGATATCAGGTTCGTCGCCGCCTCCGCTCTCCTGGATGGCGCTATCCCGCACGCGGCCTCGCTGGCCCTCTCCCGCAAGGAAAAGGGCGCCGATCCGGCGGTATCAGTGCGGCTGGGCAACCTGATCCGTGACCTGCTGACCGGCATTGCTCTGGGCCACTACGTCGGATGGGTTTCCAATTGGCCGGAGGGATTGGGACCCACGAAGCTCTGGCTCCAATCGGCCCGAAAACTGCCCTACTCGAGCAAGCGGAAGGCGCCCGGCGCCGTCTCTCTCCAAGCCCTGGCCTCGAAGCCTCAAGGCTATGATGGCCGGCAGTTGACTGTGGAAGGTCTCCTCGGAAAGGTGGACATCGTCCACCGGGGTCGAAAGGCGATCTCCTCAGCCCCCGTCGTGGACGAGAAGACAGGCGCGTCCATCCGAATCGCGATCCCCTACATCAAGCTCGACTCCGGCGGCATGGCCGAAGGCGCCCTGGTCCGCGTGTCCGGGACCTGGAAAACCCGGTCTTCCGAGACGGAGGAACCCGCTCTCATCATCGATCGCCTCAACTTCGGATTGCTGGGCAAGTCCAGTTGGCGAGACTGGGCTACCGCTCAACTGGCCTCCATCTTCGAGGACGTTCCCCACGGCCTCGCGGCGAGTTGGAGTTGGGAACCCGGCGTGGACGGCGCGGGAAACCAACTGCGCTACGATACGTGGTTTTCCCGAAGGGGGGGACGCGACTGATGGAATGCGAGGAGAACTATGACACCTACCAGAAGGCCAAGGAGGCCTACGAAAGGGCCAAGATGGCCACGGAATCGGCGGACGACAACCTCGACGCGGCCTGGTGGGCCTATGTCGGCGGGTTGGCCGGCGAGATTGGTTGCGGCCTCCTCGTCGAGACTATCATCGGGTTCATCTTCTGCGAAGCGGTCGCGGTCTCCGGAGCGGTGTCCGGGGCCAAGTGGGTCGATAGCGCGGAGAAGGCCTTACTGCTGGCGGAGCTTGCGGAAGAGGACGCCGAGGACGCCTTTGACGAGGCTTTGGGGGCCTGGTGCGACTGCCTGCGAAAAGGGGGATCCAAGTGACCGGAGACAGCGGCTCCGCCGAAATCAGGCGCATTCGGGCCTTGATCGCCAAGGGTGAGGAGCGGACCCAGGTGGCTGAGAAGGCCATCGCCGAGTCCAGGATGGCTCAGGCTGATGTTCTCAAACTGATGGCCGAGACGGCCAAGGCCATCGAACCACCCGCGAGCGAGGGCGACAGCGATATCGCCTTGTTGGCTCTTTAGGGTATGGATATCAGGTTCTACGCCAATCTCGGAGACGACAACGCCGACCAACTAGGGTTGGATATCGGGTCCAGAGAGGGCATCCTCCTGTCGGCGCCGGGCGTGAGCCCCAAGACGGCTGAGGTGGCCCGGGGGCTATCCGTGCGGAGCATACCTCTGGCCGCGGACAACGGCAACACGGCCGTTATCCACTTTGCCGCCGGCGAGTTTCTGAACCGCGCTCGCGAGCTGGAGGGGGAGGCGGCCAAAGAGAGCGCCGCCGGCGCCGGCCTAATGTCCGCCCCCCTGAGAGCCAAGTACCGGACTCTGACGGCGGACATCGCCCGCCGGTGCGCCGAGTTCGCGGCCCCCGAGCGCCAGAGGGGCGCCTTGGCCTCCCAGGCCGCCGTTGCGCCGGAGTTCTTCATGTGCCTTGAGGATCTGACAATTCCGGTGCTGATCAGCCTGGATGTTGATCCCGCGGCGACGGGCAGGCGGCGTTCAGGTTTTGTGGCCCTGCAGCGCCGCGGCTTGGCGGCCGTGGACGACGTTCTTCGCGGGCAGGCGGGTCCGGCGGTGGGCATTCCCTACGCCACCCTCCACGCCTACGACTACGACGGCGCCTGCCAAGTGGGGGCTCAGGCCGCTCCGATCGAGGGCCTTCAGGGCCTGGCCGTCGGGTTGGCCTCCTTCCTTAATGATCGCGGCTACACCAGCGACTACACCCTGAAGGGCCGACGGGTCTGGGTCGACGGACGGCGTCATGTGCCGAGGCGCTACCTTCGCCTCCTTCTGGTCACTCTGGGCCTGCTCGACGGTTTTCGAGGCCAGGGACGGCCCATCCCGCGGCTCCATGGACTGGGGGGCGGCGCCCCAATGGTGCTCCCCTTTCTGGCCCTCTGCGCCTACGGGTCGCCCATGCTCTCGACGGACAGCACCTCGCCGGAGAAGAACGCTTCGATGGGGAAGCTGTTTGTGAGCACTCCCGCCCCGATGACCGTGGGCATAGCGGCTGTGGCCCAGGCCCTGATTGAGGAGAGGCGCACGTGGGACTGCCCCTGTCCCGGCTGCTCCGCTTTGGAGAAGCTGCTCCCCAAAGACCTTCCCTCCGCCAGGGGCTTCTACACAAAAACCATCGCGCCGAGAAAGATCGAAAACCGGGACCTTGAGGACGCCGGCGGCATCGGTCGCTTCATCCCCCTATGCTGGGAGGCTGCCGCGAAGGAGACCCGGGCCCTGGTCAAGCGGGCCCGGTCGGAACACAATCAATGGGCCATCGCCGAGATCGCTCGCGGCTTGCGGGAACATTCGTCGACCTACGCCCAACTGCGAGAGTGGGTCGGTTCTCTCTGCCGGGACTACTCGGCCTCCGCGCAGCCAACCTACGCCTTGCAGTTCGACGAGTGTCTGAGGCTAGTCGACAGGCTTCGCCCCGGATCCTGACGGCGGACCTGGGCTGCGCTCCACAGGCAATACCCCCCGTCTTACCCATTATCAGCCTGGCATATCGCTTCCCCCCAAGGTAGAGCCTAGAACACCGGAACCGGATTTCCGGGGCCTAAACGTTGGGCGCCACGGGCGTCCGCGCTGGCTCGCGCATCCGGCTCTTACTCTTAGGAAGGGAGGCGGGAACTTGAGCGGTTTGACCACGCGTGAGGCTTCCCGGATCGAGGAGGGCCTGCACCTCGAGCAAACGCTTGTCGCTAAGTTTGGCGCGCTCGCCAGCCAGGTCACCGATCCGGAGTGCCGTCGGGTCCTCGGCGACGTCCAGGCCATGCACCGTCGTCACTACGACGTGCTTCGGCGTCAGGTGAGTGACGCGGTCGGCTTTGGAAGCGCGGCCGGGACGGGGGTCACCCAGGGGCCGTCCACCGGAGGCCAGTCGACATCTGGGCGTCCTTAGCCAAGGTGACGCGACGCTAGGCACCTAGATCACGAAAGGAGGCCTTTCCTTGAACGTCGGTTGGTCGGGTATGGACGACAAGAACATCCTGACCGATTCTCTCTTCACCCAGAAGAGCGTCACCAAGTTCTACGACGACTCCGTTCTGGAGACAGCCACCCCGGACGTCCGGCGCGATCTTATCCAGATTCACTCCGAGGAGTGCGACGGCGCCTACCGGGTTTGGCAAGAAATGAACCGCCACGGCTGGTACGACGTGAAAATGGCGGACAATCAAAAGCTAGCTGAACTTGGAAATCAGATCACTCAAGACAGTCAGAACCTAGGCAACCAGGGAGGAATGACACAGGTGAACCAAGGGTACCAGGGCGGCTACGGTCAGTTCCAGGGTGGGATGGGCGGCCAGGGCTACAACCAGGGGGACGTGGGTCAGTTCGGGACCTTCGGGGGCGGCCAGTACGGGATGTCCGGGGGCGGCCAGTACGGGACCAATCCGTCGGGTCGTTTCGGTCCCGGCCAGATGAACACCGGTAGCTACGGGGCCCCAGGGGTTGAGAGCTTCGGCGGGACAATCGGGGGCATGGGCGGCTACGGAGCCGGGGCCGTGGGCTACGGGGCGAACGCGCCCTCCTACGGGCAGCGCGGATACGGGCCGACCACGGGCTACGGCCAGGGCGGTCACGGTACGAGCGGCGCGTATGGCGGCGGTGGCGGCTACGGCCCGAGCGGTGGCTATGGTGGCGGAGGTGGCTACGGCGCCACGGGCGGTTACGGTGGCGGCTACGGCCCGACCGGCGGCTACAGTGGCGGTGGCGGCTACGGCCCGACCGGCGGCTACAGTGGCGGCGGCGGCTACGGCCCGACCGGCGGCTACAGTGGCGGCGGCTATGGCGGAACCATCGGGTCTCGCCTGCTCGGGTCACCGGGAAATCCAAACTTGGGTGGGGGGATCGGCGGCGGGCAGCAACAGACCTCGCAGTTCGGCGGGTACGTCGGCTATGGGCCGGGCGAGGAACGGCGCGTGTAGCGCTCTGCGCGCGGAGGTCGGGGTGTCGCGTCGGCGCGACGCTCAGGCCTGAGGGAGGAAGAGAAGAGGCCTGCGACGATCGACCAGGCGGCCGCCTTCCGGCGGCCGCCTGGTCGCTACTACGAGGGCGCCGCGGAGCGGGTGGGGGTCGCACCCCGCGAGGCCAACGCGGCGCCGCCCTCAGCCCGCGAGCCCGCCGTAGAGAAAGCCGAGAATCAGGAGGGCGCTGTTGGCTCCGGACAGGGCGATCATGCGCAACTGCCGGGCCGTAATCTCCGGCACGGAGGTGGTGTCGGTCAGGTAGGCTTCCCGGGCGCCAAGGGCCGCGATCACGGCCGACCCCCAGAACAGAGGATGGAGAAGGAACCCCAGCCCGGAAGAAACCACCGCCGCGATCAGGAAGTAGGCCAGGGGAACCAGGCCAGCCGCGGGTAGGCCCCAGCGACGGGCAAACCAGGCCGGCGTGGTCAGCTTGGGTGGACTGGCCCGGAGATCCGCGGACACGTCCGGGAGGTGGTGCTGCATGACCCAGGCTACGGAGATGATGGCCTGCACGACGGCGGCGGCCCAGACCCCCGACCCCGGGCGGCCGACTAGAACGGCGAAAGTTCCGGCGATGATGGCCACCACGGCCGGCAGACCGGCCAGGAGTTCGCCGACGAGTGGCCTGTAGGACAAGCGAAGAGGGGGCTGGGTGTAGGCCACGGCCGACCAGACAGCCACGCCCGCGATCGGAACCACCGCCGGGCCGTGCCGGGCATAGAGCACGGCGGCCGAGGCCAGGCCCAACACGGCGGCGCCCCAGGCCGTGCGGGTGACCTGCCGGGGGGTGAGGAGGGCGCGGGGAATGACCCGGCTGCCGCCCGAAAGAAGACCGGGGCTCAGAATGTCGGTGCCGGACCGCCAATCCTCGACATCGTTCAAGCCATGAGCGACGAAGCCCTGGAAGAGAGTTGTCCCGGCCAGGATGAGAAGACCGTCCCAGATGTAGGAAGGCCGCCACCCGACCGCGCCGGCGGCCGCCGCCACACCCACCGCCGTGGCGCTGACACTCCAGGACAGGACGGGGATGAAGCGAAAAAGCGTCCACAGGGCCGGACCGAGCCTGGTCCCTGGCCCGCCCCGCGGTCGGACAACTGTCGAAGCATCGGAACCTGTCGCGCTCACCGGACTCGCCACCCTTCCATGAACTTCGCGGGCGACAGCCGACCGCTTGACCCGCTAGGCTCGTCGCCCCACCAGGTTCTCCGCCAGAACCGCCAGGTTGTCCCGCGGCGCTCCCGGCGGCAGAACGGCCAGTCCGGCGATGGCCCGATCGATCTTGCGCCGGGCGTAGCGGGCCGTCTCCTCGAAGGCCCCGCAGGCCTCCAGTTCCCGGCGGAGAAGCCGCGGAAGATTGTCGGCCCCCGCTTCCGCTCGCCTGATCCCCTCGATGATTCGCCCGACCCGCCCCGGCCGCCGGGTCAGCCCGACGATGATCGGGAAGGTGAAACGACCGCGGGACAGGTCTCCGAGGCACGGCTTGCCCATTTCGGCCGGGTCGCCCCGAAAGTCAAGGAGGTCGTCGGTCAACTGGTAGGCCTGGCCCAAAGCTCGCCCGTAGGACTTCAGGCCGGCGATGACCGCCCGTCCCGCGCCGGCCACGGAGGCCCCCACGGCCAAGCTCTCGGCGCAGAAAACGGCCGTTTTGGCCGTGGCCAGGGCCATGTAGCCGCGGCGACCCGCGACCGTCGCGCCGGCCCGTAACTCCAGGGCCTCCCCGGCGAGAAGGCCGTCGATCGCCCGGCAGAGACTGTTCATGGCCCGCCGCCCGGCGAGGGAGACCTCGGCCAGGGCCTTACCGTAGAGGTGATCGCCGGTCAGGATGGCAATCTCCGTGCCCCATCGTCCCCAAACCGAGGGGGCGCCGCGCCTGAGGGGAGATGCGTCCAGGATGTCGTCGTGGGCGAGGCTGGCCAGATGCAGGAGCTCAAAGCCGGAGGCCACCGCGATGAGCCTGGCCCGCCGGCGGGCCGCGCGAAGGGACGGGACGGGCGGACCGGTCAAGCCCGCCAGGAGGATCAGGGCGGGCCGCATGAGCTTACCCGGACTGCGGGCCAGGGCGCCGGCCGCCTCGCCCAGGGGGAAGGCGCCCGCGGCGGCCAGGGCGATCACCCTGGCTGCGACAAGATCCAGTTCCTCCCGGACAGGTTCGTAGACAGCGACCCAGGTGGCGGAGGGGGACTCGGCGCCCGTGGGCTGCTCGGCGCGGGCCGACGGGACGGCGCTGACCGGCGCCACCGCGCCACCCAGAACCTTGACCTCTCCGTAGCGACCCACCCTCGCCCACCGGCCTTCCCGCCCTCTGCCAGGTTCTCTAGGCTTTGCCTCGGCGGGGCCTGGATATACTACCGTCTGCCTTGAACACAATCTGGGACGTCATCGTTGTCGGCGGCGGCCCGGCCGGCGCCTCGGCCGCCCGTCACGCCGCGGGGCTCGGCCTGGAGACCCTGGTTCTGGAGAAGGTTCCCTTCCCCCGGCCCAAGGTCTGTGCGGGCGGGGTCAGCGAGGGGGCCCGGCGGGAAATGGGCCTGCCCTTGCCCCGGGAACTGATCGAGCGCGAGGGCCGGCGTCTCCGCCCCCGCTGGGGAGGGCGCCACCTCGACGTGACCTCCGCTCGCCCCTTCGTCTACCTCGTCTCCCGAGCTCGCTTCGACCAGTATCTTCTCTGGGCCGCTCGCCAGGCGGGGGCCGTGGTCCGCGCCGGGGGCGACGGGGGCGAGGCCGGAGATGCGGGCGAGACCGGAGAGGCGGGCAGAGTCACCAGTCTTGCCGTTGAGCCGGGGCGCGTCATCGTCGTCACGCCCGGGCGTCGCTTCGCGGCTCGCGTGGTCATCGGCGCCGACGGGGTGAGAAGCAGAGTGGCCAGGACCTTCCGCCGGGAACTCGGCCGCCGGGAAACCGGTCTCTGCCTGGCGGCCGACGTGCCGGCCTCTCCCGAGCAACGACGCCCTATCGTCGAGGACGGGATCGAGATTCGCTACGGCATTCCACCCCGGGGTTACGGCTGGGTTTTTCCCAAGGACGGGCACGTCTCGGTTGGCGTGGGCGCGGCGCGTTACGGGTTCAACCGGCCGGGTTCCGAGCTGGTGCGACACCTGAACGGAAGCTCCCTGCCCAGTCCGGACGGCGTGGCCGGCGGCTGGAACCTGGCCATGCTCCAAGATCGTCTCCGGGCCCATCTTGTCCCCTTCGGCGGTATTCGCCGGCCCGTGGCCAACGGTCGCGTCTTCCTCGCCGGCGACGCGGCGGGTTTCGCCGATCCCTTCACGGGCGAAGGTATCCGCTGGGCGTGCCTGTCGGGGCGCCTGGCGGCCGAGGCGGCGGCCCGCGGTCTCAAGACCGGGCGGCTGTCGCGTGAGACCGAGGGTTACGCGGAAGCTTGCCGGGCCCTCATCGACCGCGACCTGGCCTGGGCCAGATGGCTGACCCGGCTCTTCGCCCGTTGGCCGGAGGCCGCCTCCAGCCTTTTCTTCCGCCACCCCGAACTCTTCGAGGGCCTCCTCGACGTCCTCCGGGGTGAACTCACCTACCGCCGTCTCGTTCTCAGTCTGCCGGCACGGCTACTGGCCGCCGGGCGGTAGCGCGGGGCGCCCCGGCCTCTTGTCGCCCAGATGACCCCGATCCGCCGCGGTCGACCTCGCCGTGTCGTCAGTGGGGAAAGCTATTTCTCGCGCAATCAAAGGAGGAGGAGATGGCGTGTCGGTTGAGGGTATCAGGTGGCGAGAGTGGGGTCAGGAGGCATTCGATCAGGCGGCCGAGGAGGGCAAGCCACTTCTTCTCGACATCTCCGCGGTCTGGTGTCATTGGTGCCACGTCATGGACGAGACGACCTACTCCGACCCCGTTGTTATCGACAAGCTTAACCGCGGCTTCATCCCCGTTCGGGTGGACAATGACCGCCGGCCCGACGTGAACAGCCGCTACAACATGGGTGGCTGGCCCACGACGGCCTTCTTGACTCCGGAGGGCGACATCCTCACCGGCGCCACCTACCTGCCCCCCGACAAAATGCGCCACCTTCTCGACCAGGTCGCCGTCTACTACCGCGAGCACGGAGAGGGACCGGGGGCTCAAGCCCGCCCGCCCGCGGGTAACGGAGAGAGCCGCGAGGCGGATCGAGTGGCGGCCGGGGACGGGGACCGGACGATGGGCGCGGCCGGCGGCCGAGTCACGGGTCGTGAAGGCGGCCTCGACCGCGCCGAGGTCCTCCTCGCCATCGACGAGGTCGCCTCCCTGGCGGAGGAGGCCTACGATCCGCTCCACGGCGGCTTCGGCCGGGCGCCGAAGTTCCCGCAAGTGGATGCTCTCCGGTTCCTTCTCGTCCGGCGCCTGCGCGGTGGCGGGGGCGCCGGCGGTCGGGCGGCGGGTCGCCGGGCGGTCGCGGGTCAGGAGGCAATAGCGGACCGCGAGGCGCTGGAACGGGGCGATCTGGAAATGGTCGAGAGAACCCTGCGGGCCATGAGCGAGGGTGGGCTCTATGACCACGTCGAAGGCGGCTTCTTCCGCTACTCGACCACCCGCGACTGGTCCATCCCCCACTACGAGAAGATGCTTGAGGACAACGCCGAACTCCTCGGGCTCTACGCCCGGGTCGCCCGGCTGACCGGGAACCAGGCCTACCTCGACACGGTCCAGGGAGTGTGCGGCTACCTTGTCGGCGCCCTTCGCTCGGACGAGGGTTTCTTCTACGGTAGCCAGGACGCCGACGAGACCTACTACCAGCTCGACCGACGCGAACGCGAGACGCGGGAGGCGCCGAGAATCGACCCTACTCTCTACGTCGGTTGGAACGCCCTGGCGACGAGCGGCTTTCTTGAGGCCTACTTAGCGACGAAGGACATCCGATGGCGCGAGACCGCCCTGGTGGCCCTGGAGCGCGTCTGGGCCGTGGCCAGGCTGGGCGACGGCCTCCTGGGTCACTACGCCGACCTCAAGGGCGCCCACGGACCGGTCCTTCTTGAAGACTCCGCCCGGCTGGCCCTGGCTTTTCTCGACGCCTACGAGGTCACGGGGGAGCGAAGTTTCCTTGAGCGGGCTCTTGTCCTGCTGGCCTCGGCGCGGAGAGTCTTTGGCGGCGGCAACGAGGCCTCCGCCGCGGGCGATGGTTACGGCGCCTTCCACGATACCGCGGCCAGCGGCGAGATGGTCGGCCACCTCCGCTACCGCCGGCGGGGTCTGGCCGAGAATTCGCTCTTCGCTCTGGCCTTGCTCCGGGCGTCAGACATCACCGGCGACGAGGGTTCGAGGACCATCGCCGCTGATGCTTTGGCCCACTTTCTCGGACCCCACCGGCGTCAAGGTCTCCTGGCGGCCGGCTACGCTCTGGCCCTGGACTGGTGGGCCGGGCCGACGGCCGTGGCCGTCGTCTCGGGTCGGGCCGACGACCAGCGGACGCGGGTCCTTCACTTTGAGGCGGCGGCCGCGGTGAGCGCGGCGCGGGCGAACACCAAGACCGAGTCGGAGGGAGTCCAGGTTGGCGTCGCCTCGTCCGTGGCCCCGTCCGTCGATCCGCCGGCGGAAGCCGATCTCCCCGCGCCGGCCGTCCTCATCTGCGCCGGGGACCGGTGCCTCCCGCCGGTGCGAGACCCGGACCAAGTGGGGGAAGCCCTGAGATCCGCGGCCGGACGAAACCCCTGACGCGAGACGGCCGCCGGTTGTCCAGGGGCGAGCGCCGGAGCCGGGACTGTCGGCAGTGCCAAGCAAGATCCTTAGTCGGCCGAAAGAAGGGGCGCCCTTGGCGGGCGCCCCTTCTCTTCGCCGACCCCTTAGGGTCGGGAGGCTATCGCGGCTTGTCGCCTAGATCGGTCCATCCGTCAGTTCGAAGACCGGACCGCAACCGGTGCCCCAGGAATCGGGGCTGCAGGCGCAGGCCCACAGCCAGTCGCCGGCCTTGAGGCCTTCAAGCCCGATGTAGGTCTTGCTGACGCCATCGGCCTGGTCCTTGTAGACCACGGTGTCGGGATCGTCGAGGAACATGATCCCTTCGCCGAGTTCGTCGAGGGTCAGGGTGCCGTTAACCGTGTCGACCGCGAGGACTTCGTAGTAGCAGCAGTGCATGTCCAGGGTCCAGCTCGCGGCACAGATGACAGTGTTGGTGCCCGTGTCGATCTCAAGGCGAACGTAGCCCTGGAACTCGGCTACCTGCGCCCATTCGGCCGGGCTGTCTGAGTAGCCGCAGCAAGTGGGTAGGGCATGGTCGTCGAGCTTGTAGGTGACCACCTTGCCGCGGATGTCGAAGGTGCCCTCCAGGGTCCCGTCACCCATCACGGTGTACGAGAGGCAGACCCCGAACGGAGAAAGCGACTCGAAGCCCACCGGAACGTAGATCGCCCCGTCGAAATCGAGTCCGTACTTGATCACGGCGCCCTTGCTGGGCAGGCCGATGCCACCGTCGTGGTTGACGACGTAGGTCTTGGAGCCGCCGGCCTTCAGGTCGATGGTCGCGCGGGTGATCGGGCCGGGCCAGGTTGTGGTCGTGCCGGCCACGGTGCCCTCAATCGCCACGCGGTTCGCGCGGAGGATGAAGGGATCGCCGGACACGTCGCTGACGGCAACGACAAAGGCGTCGTCAACAGCCAGAGTGTCACGGCCGGCCAGGGACCCGTTGACGTAGACGCGGCAGTCGGCCGGGACGTCGTAGCCGTAACCGTTGTAGGTGCCGATCTCCGTGTCGACCGTTGACGTGGACTTGGTGAAGTCGGTGACGTAGTCGAGGTCCTCGAAGTGGGTGGCCTGGACGTTCACAGCCAGTCCGCCGTCATCGAGAGTGATGACCAGCTCATCGCCGGCCGCCAGGGCGCCTTCATTGAAGCCGGCGCGCTGGTTCCAGGTAACGGCCACATTGCCGCCGTCGGCGTAGGGTACTTCTGTGCCGTCGGCCAGGACGATGGTGTCGTTCGGGCCATCGCCGTCGGCGTCGTCCAGGGAGTCGAAGATGCCGGTTACGGCGTTCGACTCGCCGGAGGCCCCGAGGAAGAACACGTCATTGCCCGCGTTGTAAGTGTAAACCACGGGCAGATTGCGGAGACCCTCAAGGTTGGCCGCGCCCACGACCCAGAACTTGGCCGCGAGATCGGTCCAGCCGGTGGCCCCGAAGTAGACTTCGTCGGCGTCGTAGTCTGTGACCACGCCGTCGAGCAGGTAGAGTTGGGCGGTGCCGAAGAGCGGGTCGCCGTCCTTGTCGACCTTTTCCTTCTGCATCGTGGCCACGGTCATCTGGGCGATGTCGCCCCGGCTGGCCGGAAGGTTGGCGAAGCCAACATCCACGCCGCCGGTGAAGCCCTCGTCAACTCCGTAGAACAGGAAGTTGTAGGGCCACACGCCCGGGGTCACCTGAGCCAGGTGGCCGGGGACGGCCCGGATGAGCATCGTGGTGGCTTCGGCGTAGGTCACCGGGTTGCTGGGTCCGAAGGACCCATCGGCGTAGCCGTTGATGATGCCCATGTAGACCGCGACGTTGACGTAGCCCCAAGCCCAGGTCGGGATGGTGGCCCCGTCGGTGAAGGTCGGCTGGAGACCAGCCAGACCGGCGGCCGTGGTGGCCCGCCCCATGGCGGTAACGACGATCTTGCAGAACTGAGCCCGGGTGATCGGGTCGTCGGGCTTCACGGCGCCACCGAGACCGGAATCGCCGGTGTAGACACCCATGGCCCCGAGAAGCGTCAGGGCAGCCTCAGCCTCGTGTCCGGCAATGTCAGAGAACGCCGCGGGCTGCTGGGCGGAGGCGGCGAAGGCCGTGAGGCTAATTCCGGCGCACATCGCAACCACTAGAGCGGTTATAAGGACTTTCTTCACTAGTGCTTTCCCTCCTTAAATGACTAAGCTGTCTTTGGTCTATTCTCGTCCAGACTGTGGGTGGGTGGGTACAGTCTGACGAAAACGGCAACGCCTTGTGGGTTTGACCCTACAACGTTCCCTCCTGTGCAATAGTGGTGATGTTTCTGATTTTGCGGGTAGGCAACCATCTAATTGCTTTTAGGATAGGGTGTCGGCGGTGGTTGACGCGTGGCTTACAGACGAGGTCTTGGCCAGTGACAATAGAGGAGCGGCAAGGCCTCTCGGCCTTGCCGCTCTTGACTTTCAAAATGGTGGGCGGTACTGGACTTGAACCAGTGACCCCCTGCATGTCAAGCAGGTACTCTAACCACCTGAGCTAACCGCCCGTTTCGCGCCGCACGCGTATTATAGCACGCGGGCAAATGCAAGGTAAACGCAAACACTTCGGTCCGGCGCTGGGTTTGGCTAGTCTTTCCTCATCTTCCATCCTCAGGGCGCATACAATGCCGCCAAGACGGAGACATATACTGCAGCGCCCGGGAGCATCAAAGTCCCGGGCCATTTCTGGTCTTGGGGCCCAAGGGTGTCCCAGGGCCCGCGTTTCTCGGGCCACACCGGGCCTCCGGACCATAAGCTATTGCGGAACCCGGGCCTGGGATGCCGCCGCACAGGCCATGACGAACCGAGGAGCCGAAGAGATGCCATCAGTCGAGGAAATCCGCGTCGGGGCCGTTGACAACGTCGATCGCGTCCGCGACCGGCTTTCCTTCGAGTTTGGCTTCCTGGCCCAGCAAGGCTTCCAGGTCATGGTGGAGGAAACCCGTCACGGGGAGGTTACCTTCTTCGTCTGCCGCCTCTGCAGCGACGGCCTCGACCCCGCGCGCCCAGAGGACTCTAGAGTCATGTTCCGGCACTACCTGGCCAACGCTCTGTCCGATCTCATTGTAAACGAATGGGAGAGGTCAATTCTCCGACAGCTCATCAGGACCAACTACGAGTGTTTCGACCAGGGAGAGCAGAAGGTCATCTTGTCGTCGGCCAGCCGCAGCCTGGATTGCCGCGCCGACGGCCGCCCCGATCTCTTCCGCAAGATCGAGCGCAAGGGAAGGGTCCTCCGGCTCATCCTGGACTACCTCGGCGCCCAGCAGGAGATCAACCTCGACGGTTTCATCACTTTTCGCCTTCAGGAGTACCGGGAGCAGCTTGGCGACGCCATTGGGCGGGCCGTCGACGACTTCCTCATGGAAAAGGAGTACGTTGAGTTCATCAACCTCCTTCGCTACTTCGTCGATTCGCAGGAGCCGAAACTCAAACTCGTCCACGCCATCATCTTGCCCAAGGGCGGCTTCCGGCTCATGGACGATAAAGGGGCCACGGTCACCCGGGAGTACCTGGCCGAGTCCTTCGTGGAGGTCGAAGCCGAGGTGAACTCGGAGGACCTCCTCGTCTCGGCTCTCATTACCATCGCCCCGGGGCGGGTCATCCTCCACTGTCCAACTGAACTCGACCGACTGGAGGCTTTCGACACGATCAGGAGCGTCTTCGAGGGCCGCGTCACGACCTGTCGTGGTTGTCAGATCTGCCGGGACCAGCGCTCCGAGGAACGCCGGGATAAGCGCTCCGAGGAACGACGGATGGTTTCGCCCGCCGAGGGAAAAGCCCCGCGCCCCGCCGGTCCGCGTCCGTCGCGTTGACAGAGTTTGAGGGGGTCTCTATAATGGCCCCATAGCTTTCTAGCTTCTCCGATGAAGGGGACGAGTAGGGCTCGGCCGTGGCGCAAGAAGTCTTGAGCGCCGGGCGAGCAGGGTCCAAGAGAGGGGTCGCCGCCGGCTGCAAGCGGCCCCGGCCCGCGGGGCGCCCGAACACCACCCCTGAGGATAGCCTGGACCCCGATAGAGGTCCCTAAGCGAGTGGGCCTGGCGACCGGCCCGGGTGCGGTTTTGCCCGGCCCATGCCTGGCCAACGAGGGTGGAACCACGGGAAGGCCACACGGCCTCTCGTCCCTTGACCTGAAGGGGCGGGAGGTTTTTTGTTTTCCGCTCCGGCGCCGGTGTCGGAGCGCCCCAGCCTCCCCCCGAGACGAAAGGAGAGAGGGACATGGCGGAACTAGAGATCTACCGCCACAGCACGGCTCACGTGATGGCCCAAGCCGTCAAGCGTTTGTTTCCCGAGACGCGCCTGGCCATCGGACCGTCCATCGCCGAAGGCTTCTACTACGACTTCGACCTTGGCCGGCCGTTTGGGCCCGAGGACCTCGCGGTCATCGAGGCGGAGGTGCGGAAGATCATTTCGGCCGACCTGCCCATCACGCGGCGGGAACTCCCGCGCCAGGAGGCCGAGTCGCTCTTCGGCCGGATGGGCGAAAAGTACAAGGTCGAGCTCATCCACGACCTGCCCGAGGGGGAGGCCGTCTCGACCTACAGCCAAGGGGATTTCACCGACCTTTGCGCCGGACCCCACCTTCTCCGCACGGGAGAGATCAACCCCGAGGCATTCAAGCTCCTGAGCGTGGCCGGGGCCTACTGGCGCGGAGACGAGAAGCGCGAGACGCTCCAGCGCATCTACGGGACAGCCTTTGAGACCAAGGTTGAACTCGACGCCTATGTCGAGCGCCTGGAGGAGGCCAAGCGGCGCGACCACCGGCGGCTCGGCAAGGATCTCGACCTCTACTCCATGAGCGACGAGGCCGGGGCGGGCCTTGTTCTTTGGCATCCCAAGGGCGGCCTTGTCCGCATGCTCATGGAGGACTTCTGGCGGCGAGAGCACATCCGGCGCGGCTACGACATCGTCTTCAGCCCGCACATCGCCAAGGCCGAACTCTGGCGCACGAGTGGTCACCTTCAGTGGTACAAGGACAGTATGTACTCGGGCATGGACATCGACGGAGTCGCCTATCTGGTCAGGCCGATGAACTGCCCCTTCCACATCCTGATGTACCGCTCCCAGACCCGCAGCTACCGCGACCTGCCCCTCCGCTGGGCCGAACTCGGCACGGTCTACCGCTACGAGCGGTCCGGGGCCCTGCACGGTCTCCTGCGGGTTCGCGGCTTCACCCAAGACGACGCCCACATTTTCTGTCGCCCGGAGCAAATCGAGTCCGAGGTCGAGGGTGTCATCGACCTGGCCATTTTCCTCCTGAAGTCCTTCGGCTTCGACCGCTACAAGATGGAGCTGTCGATGAGCGACCCCGACCACATGGACAAGTATGCCGGCGAGCCCGCCAGGTGGCGGAAGGCCGAAGCCGTTCTAGAGGCCATCCTCGACCGGCGCGGCGAGGACTACGTTAAGGCCCGCGGGGAGGCCGCCTTCTACGGTCCGAAGATCGACATCAAGCTCATCGACGCCCTCGACCGCGGCTGGCAGGGACCGACGATCCAGTTCGACTTCAACCTGCCGGAGCGATTCGACCTGACCTACACGGGCGAGGACAACCAGCCCCACCAGCCCTACATGGTTCACCGTACGGTTTTGGGGTCGATGGAGCGGTTCATGGGCAGCCTCCTCGAACACCACGCCGGGGCTTTCCCGCTCTGGCTGGCGCCGGTCCAGGCCAAGGTCCTGCCGGTGAGCGACAAGCACGAGGCTTACGCCGACGAGGTCAAGGGTAAGCTCAAGGCCGCCGGCCTGAGGGTCGAGGTCGACGGCAGGAACGAGAAGATCGGCTACAAGATCCGCCAGGCCCAGCTGGAGAAGGTGCCCTACATGCTCGTCGTCGGCGATCGCGAACTCGCGGCGGGTAGCGTGGCCGTGCGTCACCGGAGCCAAGGGGACCTCGGGCCGAGGAGTCTTGACGATTTCGCGGCCTCGGCGGTGGCCGAGGCCAAGGCGCCGGGGTAAGTGGGGCGGGGTGGGGTGGCGCATCACCCCCCGCCGTCGGCGCCGCCACCCGTCGCTCTGAGCCGGCTGGCCGCGGCGTTCCGCGTTGACCCTCCTGGGGTCGCATGCTATACTTTGAACCGTTGACAATCGCATATCGTTGCTTAAGTTAAGCAGAAGCCGTTCGCTTCTCACCCGGCGACGCCATGTTCAGCGGGTTGTCTGTCCGGGTTCCCGGTTGGGCTCGCGGGGATCATTCTCCGGCGGGTCGGAACCTTCTCTCGCGGGTTCGTCTACGACGGGTGTCTAGAGGCGGCGGGCTACCGCCGCCTTTGTTTTTTAACGGCGCGCTTTCCAGACGGCGCGAGTTGGTGATCTTGGCTCGGAAGCTTGAGAAAGGAGATGAGACGCGATAAGTCGAGACCTGAGGATCAACGAGCAGATACGGGCTAGGGAGGTCCGGCTCGTTGGTCAAGAAGGGGAGCAACTGGGGGTCATGCAGTTTCGGGACGCCCTCCGCCTGGCGGGGGACGCCGGTGTGGATCTCGTCGAGGTGGCGCCGACGGCCAAGCCTCCGGTCTGCCGCATCATGGACTATGGCCGCTTCAAGTACGAGCAAGCCAAGCGTGACCGGGACGCCCGGAAAAAGCAGCGGGTCGGAGACATCAAAGAGGTCAAGATGCGCCCGAATATCGACGATCATGACTTCGATTTCAAGTCCCGCAACGCCCAACGGTTCTTGAAGGAAGGCAACAAGGTTAAGATGACGATCATGTTCCGGGGCCGGGAAATCGTTCATCAAGATCTGGCTCGAGGTTTGGTGACCCGGTTTGCGGAGACGGTATCCGAGTTCGGGGACCTGGAGCGTCCACCCAAGGTGGAAGGTCGCAACATGATCGTGATCCTGGCCCCGAAGGCCGAAGTGCGGGCCGAAGCCCGGGCCGCCGCGGCGCGCCCGTCGGGCGGAGCGACGCCGGGAAGCGTGGCGCCCACGACCGGGTTTTCGCCCAGGACCAGTCAGCCGGCCCGGCCGGTGGCGCTGGCGGTCGCACCAGACCAAGGCGACGCTTCCCCCGAGTCCGGGGGATAGGCGGTCGGCTCGAAGGGAGTTCTTAGACGTGCCCAAGATGAAGACCCACAAAGGGGCCTCGAAGCGGATGAAGGTCACGGGGACCGGCAAGGTCATGCGGCAGATGACCGGTCACGTGCACAAGCTGGAGCACAAGTCCTCCAAGCGGAAACGCTATCTGAAGAAGGACGTGCTGGTGAACAAGTGCTTCCAGAAGCGGGCCAAGCAGCTCCTGCCCTACGCCTAACACGCCCGGACTCCGGGTCCCGAGGGGTCCGGAGAACCGGCTTTCCATAGGGAGTGACAGAGAGTGCCTAGGGTTAAGCGTGGCGTTACGAAGCATCGCCGGCACAAGAAGATACTGAAGCGGGCCAAGGGTTTCCGGGGCTCCAAGAGCAAACTGTGGAGACCGGCCAACGAGGCCGTGCTCCACGCCCTCTGGTATTCCTTCGCCCATCGCCGGAAGAAGAAGGGCGACTTCCGTCGCCTCTGGATTGCCCGGATAAACGCGGCCGCACGTACGAACGGTATGTCCTATAGCCGGCTCATGAACGGGCTGAAGCGCGCCGGAGTGGAGATCAACCGTAAGATCCTGGCGGACCTGGCTGTTCGCGACGCCTCGGCCTTTGAGCAGCTCGCGAACAAGGCCAAGCAGAGTCTAACCGCTGGCCCGTAGGACGGTTAGTAAGCCGGCGCCGGCCCGTAGGACGGCCGAAGGGCCGGTCGAGCCGAGGTGATGGCGCCCGTGCCCGCTGACAAACAGAAGATAACCGCGGTCTCCAACTCGCACGTGAAGTACGCCCGCCGGCTCCACCGGCGCCGCGTGCGGGAGAAAGAAGGACGTTGCCTGCTGGAGGGCGTCCGCCTCGTGGCCGATGCGGTCGAGGCGGGCGCTTCTCTCGTCTTGGGGTTCTGGGAGGAGACCATGCTTGGCCTGCCGGGTGGGGAGGACCTCCTTCGGCGCCTGCGGGGCCGGCCTCCTCTCGCTGGGCTGTTCGAGGTTCACCCGCACGTGATGAGTGAGTTGGCCGATACCGAGACGCCCCAGGGCATCGTGGTCGTGGCCCAACGTCCGGCCTCCGACCCTCGGGCCGTGTTGGGCGGTGGGGCGACCGGCGTGACCGTCGTTGTCCTCGATAACGTGCGCGATCCCGGCAATGTGGGGACGGTCATCCGTTCGGCCGACGCCTCGGGCGCGGCCGGGGTGATCTATCTGCCCGGGACAGCCGATCCCTTCGGCTCCAAGGCCCTCCGGGCGTCAATGGGGTCGGCCTTCCACATCCCGGTGGTCGCCGCCGAGCAGGCGGTGCTGGCCTACCGGGAGGAGGGGGAAGCGGAAGACCGCGGGGGCGGCGCCGCCGGTCGCGGCGGAGCGGCCGGGGCCGGCAAATCCGCCGACCGGGGATCGGCCGCGTCGGATCCCGACCTCGACTACCTCGACGAGGAAAACGGCGCCTCGGGCAGCCGATCGGTTCTGGCGGCTCTTCTGCCCGGGCTTCTCCTGCGCCGCGGCTTCCGTGTCTTCGTGGCCGACGCCTCCGCCAAGACCCTCCACTGGCAGGCGCCCCTGGGCGGCAGGACGGCCCTCGTCCTCGGCAGCGAGGCCGAGGGGCCTGATCCTGTTCTCTGGGTCAGGGCCGATCGCATTGCCATCCCCATGCTGGGCACGGCCGAGTCCCTCAACGTGGCCATGGCCGCGTCTGTGCTGCTCTATGAAGCGGCCGGGAAGAGGGAGGGGTGGGGGACCACCGGCGAAACCTGAACGGCGTTGCCCGTCCAAGATGCCGCGTGCTATACTTGCCACATGTTTTCCCGCGCCGGGAGCCGAGCCGGCGGCCTGAGAGGGCCGGCGATTTGCGGGCTCTGGCGGCAACCCGGAGCGGGTCCATAGCGACAAGGCCATGAGGGAGAGAAGTAGGCCGGTCTCTCCGGTCTCCAGGGAGGGGCGCCGCGACTGAAAGCGCTCCGGCCGGAACCCGGTTGAAGTTCGCTCCCGAGCCGCAGGCTGAACGACTGGCGTGGAACGCCCGCCCACTAAGCCGAGCCGGATCTCCACCGTTATCGGGAGATGGACATCGAGTCCCAGATCGGGGCCAGATGTCCGGCGAGAGGGAGACCCGCCAAGCTCGCGACGCCCATTCCAGCCAGACCGGAGCGGCGGTGAGCGGCGTGAACCGGACCGGCGAAAGACGGCTCGGACCGCGTGGGGTCTAACCGGGGTGGTACCGCGGAAGTCGAGAGCTTTCGTCCCGAGGGACGAGAGCCTTTTTTGTTGGGTCCGGAAGGGGGTTTTCGCTTTGAGCGACGAGATCATCACCCGGCTCAACTCCGCGCGGGCCGCGGCCCTGGAGGCTGTGGGGCGAGCCGCGGGAGCGAGCGAGTTGGAGGAGGTCCGGGTTCGCTTCCTCGGCCGGAGCGGGGAGATCACTCAGGTCCTCCGGGGCCTGGGTCAGGCGCCCGCCGACATCAGGCCGGAGCTTGGCCGTCGGGCCAACGAGGTTCGCGTCGAGGTCGAGAGCGCGCTGGCCGAGCAGGCGGCCAGGCTGCGGGAGGCCGAACTCGAATTGCGCCTCCTAGCCGAACGGGTGGACATCACCCTGCCCGGGACGGTCGCCCTGCCGGGCACCCTTCACCCGCTCAGCCTGATCCTTCTCGAAATCGAACGCATCTTCACGGCCATGGGCTTCGAGATGGCCGAGGGACCGGAAATCGAGACCGATTGGCACAACTTCCAGGCCCTCAATATCCCGCGCGATCATCCCGCCCGGGACATGCAGGCCTCCTTCTACTTCACCGACGACGTCCTCCTCCGCACCCAGACTTCGCCGGTCCAGATCCGCTACATGCTGGCCCATGCCCCCAACCTGCCGGTCAAGATCATTGCTCCGGGGCGAGTCTACCGCCGCGACGATGACGCGACCCACTCGCCCGTCTTCCACCAAGTCGAGATGCTGGTGGTCGACAGGGGCATCACCATGGGCGATCTCAAGGGGGTCCTGGGCGTCTTCGCCCGGGAGATGTTCGGCCGGCAAACGAGGGTCCGCTTCCGGCCGAGCTACTTCCCTTTCACCGAGCCGAGCGCCGAGGTCGATGTCTCCTGCGCCATGTGCGGGGGAGTCGGTTGCCGGGTCTGCAAGGGCTCAGGTTGGCTTGAGATCCTCGGGGCCGGGATGGTCCACCCGCAGGTGCTTCGCAATGGAGGCTACGATCCGGAGATTGTCTCCGGTTTCGCCTTCGGCTTGGGCATCGAACGGGTGGCCATGCTCCGCTACGGCATAGGTGACATTCGCCTCCTCTTTGGCGGCGACATCCGGTTCCTGCGGCAGTTTCACCCGACCGGCGAAGGGAGGGTTGAGGCATGAAGGTTCCTCTATCCTGGCTCAAGGATTACGTGGACTGGCCCTGGGGGCCCGAGGAGTTGGCCGAACGGCTGACCATGGCCGGCGTCCACGTCGAGATCATTGAGAAGGTCGGGGAGGGCGTTCGCGGGGCGATCGCGGCCCGAGTCCTCAATGTGGTGGCCCACCCCAACCCCGCGTCCGGGGAGAAGGACGCCTCCGCGGCCGTCGACGGCGCCTCCGCGGCCGGAGAGAAGGACGCGCCCGCGGCTGGTGACGGGCTCGGGCGGCACTGGGTCGTCGACCTCGACGCCGGTGGCCAACGCCGCCAGGCCGTGGCCGGCATCGCCAACATGAAGCCCGGTGACGTTGTGGCTTACGCGCCACCAGGCGCGACCTTGCCCGGTGAGTGGCGGATCACCGTCGCCAATGTGCGTGGCGTAACCTCCGAGGGCATGCTCCTCTCGCTCTCAGAACTTGTTCTGGGAGAGAAGCCGAAGGAAGGGGAGGGCGTCCTGGTTCTCCCGCCCGACCTAGCCTCAGGGGCCGATCTGGCCCTGGTCCTCGGCCTGCCCGAGACCGTCCTGGAGCTTGACCTGACCCCGAACTACGCGGCCCACTGCCAGAGTCTGATCGGCGTGGCCCGCGAGGTGGCCGCCCTGACCGGGGCCGGTCCGTCCGGGGTGCGCTACCCCGACCCCCACGCCCTTCTTCGTCCGGCGGGAGCGGCGGCGGCCGAGTCTTGCCGGGTGAGCATCCTGGCCCCCGACCTCTGCCCGCGCTACGTCGCTCGCGTGATCCGGGGGGTGAAGCTCGGACCGTCACCGTGGCTGGTGCAGTTTCGCGTTTTGGCCGCCGGCATGCGGCCAATCACCAACATTGTCGATGCCACCAACTACGTGATGCTCGAGTACGGCCAGCCTCTTCACGCCTTTGACCTCGGGCGCCTGGATGGCCGGCACATTGTCGTCAGGCGGGCGGTGGCCGGCGAAGGGATCGTCACTCTCGACGGGGTCTCCCGAACCCTCGCCGAAGACACCCTGGTCATCGCCGACGAGAGGCGGGCCGTGGCCGTGGCCGGGGTTATGGGCGGCGAGGATAGCGAGGTGAGGGCCGGTACGCGGGACATCCTCCTCGAGTCGGCCGGCTTCGAGCCCATATCCGTGCGCCGGGCGGCGGCTCGGTTGGGATTGCCATCGGAGGCCTCCGGCCGCTTCGACAAGGGCGCCGATCCTGGGGCGGTCGAACCGGCTTCGGCCCGGGCCGCGGCCCTCATCGCCGAGATCGCGGGCGGCGCGGTGGCCCCCGGGTCTGTCGACGCGAACCCCGTTCCCTACCGGCCCCGCGAGGTGGCCCTCCGTACGTCACGGGTCTCCGCCCTTATGGGGGTGGGGCTAGAGGCGGCGGAGACAGCCTCCTACCTGCGGCTTCTCGGCTTTGAACCGCGACCGGCGGCCTGGGTTCCGGATCAGGGTGGCTACTCCGGGGAGGGGCCGGACCCGGCAGGCGGTTCTGGGGGGCGGCCGGGCGATGGACGAGGCGGCGGATCAGGCCGGCCGGCGGCGGCCGACCTCCTGGTGACCGTGCCCGCCTGGCGTACGGATGTCGCCGACGAGGCCGACCTGGTCGAGGAAGTGGCCCGGCTTTACGGCTACGACCGCATCCCGGAGACTCTGCCCGGCGGGGCGGCCACCGTCGGAACTTTGCCCCGGCGCACTCGCCTGGAGAACCGGGCCAGACGGCTTTTCGTCGGCTACGGTTTCAGCGAGACGGTCAGCCTGTCGCTCGTGGACCCGGAGACGGACCCCCTCCTCGGCCCGGCCGGGGCAGGCCCGCTGATCCTGGCCAACCCGCTCTCGGTCAGGCAGTCGGCTATGCGGACCGGTCTTCTGGCGGGTCTTGTCGATTGTGTGGCCCGAAACCTCGACCGGGCGGAGCGGCGCCTCCGTCTCTTCGAGATTGGGGCGACTTACCACCCGGCCGGAGGTGAACTCGGTCCGGCCAACCTCCCTCACGAGAGGCGGTTTCTGGCCGCTCTGGCCCTGGGGCCAGGACCTGAGGTCTCCTGGCGGGACCCGGGTCGCGAACCCGATTTCTACTACGCCAAGGGTTTGGTCGTGGCCGCCCTCAGGGAACTTGGGGTCGCGGGCTACCGGTTTGCCCGCGGCGGGGATCGGCGGTTCCACCCCGGACGCCAGGCCATGGTGGAGGTGTTATCCGAGGCAGGTTCGAATGACGCCACCGTCGAAGTGGGAGTCTTTGGAGAGCTTCACCCGCGAGTCCTGGGCCTCCACGACATAACGGAGCGGGTGGTGGCTATCGAGATCGACCTGGATGCCGCCAGTCGAGCCTCGACAGCCGACACCCAGGCCCAGGAAGGGCTGCGCCACCCGGTCGTGACGCGCGATGTGGCTATCGTCCTGCCGGAGAACGTCGAGGCCGCTACGATCGAAAGCGTCATCACCACCTCGGCCGGCGATCTCTGCGCTGAGGTCGAGCTTTTCGACCTCTACCGTGGCCACCCGGTGCCCGGGGGTCAGCGTTCGACCGCCTGGCGGGTGACCTACCGGTCGGCGGATCGCTCGCTCACCGACGCCGAAGTCGACGAGGTTCACGCTCGGGTGCGGCAAGCTCTGGAGAGAGAACTCGGGGCGACCCTCAGGTAGTCACGGGGCCCGCGTGTTTGGAGGAGTTGCCGTGGAGGACAGGTTGGTTAAGGTGACCGCCCGGATCATGGGTGAGGACTACACCATCCGCGGCCGGGCGCCGGAGGAGCACATCCAGCGTGTCGCCCGGTTCGTGGACGAGAAGATGATCCAGATCGCGGAAGCCTACCCGAAGCTTGGCACATCGCGCATGGCCGTGTTGACGGCCATCAACATGGCCGATGAGCTCTTCAAGATCAGGGAGCAGTACGAGCAACTCACCCAGCTTCTCGAAGAGGAATGGAGTCAGCGTCACGCCGGGCCGAGCCCTCTTCCCGGGACGACCCGGACACCCGCGGCGCGCCCTGGGCGTTTGCCGACGCCGGGGCTGGCGCCGGCCGCCGTGCCGATGGCGCGAACCGGCAAGGGAACCACCTCCGGTCAGACTCAGTTCTCCTCCTTCGAAGACGCGGCCGCCGGCCCTGAGGAGAAGCGGTCCGCTTCTCCCGGACGGCGGCTCCTGACCGGAGACGCCCTGACCCCGGGTCTGCCGCCCCGCCCAGGCGCGGCCTCCCGCGGTCCCGAGCCCGAGTTGCCCGAGGACGAGGACCAGTGACAGTCTCCACCGGACCGCGAGCGCCGATCACCAACGCCGCCGTCGCCCGGGTCTTTGTCCGTATCGCCGACCTACTGGAGATCATGGGTGGCGACGACGCCGCCAAGGCCCCGACCTACCGCCGGGCCGCCCGCTCGGTCGAAGCCTGCCCCGAGGACCTCTCCATCCTGCACCGCGGTGACCGGCTTCGGGAGCTTTCGGGCGTAGGTGAAGCCCTGGCCCGCAAGATCGCGGAGATGGTCGAGACCGGTCGCCTGAGCTACTTCGACCGTCTCACCTCCGAGATTCCCTCCGGCGTGCTCGACCTGCTCCGCGTTCCCGGTATCGGGGTCTCGACCGCCGGTCTTGTCTGGCGGGAACTCGGGGTGACGGGCGTGGACCAGCTTGAGGAGGCCTGCCGGTCCGGGGCCCTGCGTCGTCTGCCGGGTGTGGGACCGAAGAAGGAGGAGATCATCCAGACGGGCCTCGCCGCTTTCAGGCGCGAGGCGACGCGGTTTCCTCTGGGTCTGGCCCGGCCGGTCGGCGAGTCCTTGGTCCAGGGTCTGGCCCTGGTTTCCGGTGTGGTCAATGTCTCTCTGGCCGGGAGTGTCAGGCGCTGGCGCGAGACCGCCGGCAATCTAAATGTTGTTGTGGCCACCGACGACCCGTGGGCCGTGGCCGAGGCTTTCGCCGCCTTCCCGGAAGTAGAGGACATCCTGAGCCGGGAGATACGGCAGGGACCGCGAGGTCCCGAGGGAGCGGTGCGGGCTTCGCTCGACTACGGCCTGGTGGCGGAACTGAGGCTCGTCCCACCGCCTCTCTTCGGGGTCTCCCTGGCCTACTACACGGGTTCGGTCGAGCACAACCGGTGGCTTGGCGCCAGGGCCGCCGCGCGGGGCCTGGCCTACGACGAACGCGGCCTCACCACCCTTGAGAGCGACTCCCCCCGGCCGGCCGGGAACGCGGACAGCGACCCCGAAACCGAGGAAGACCATCCCGAAACCGAGGAAGACCTCTACCGGATTCTCGGTCTGGCCCTCGTCCCTCCCGAGCTTCGGGAGGGGGAAGGACAACCGGAAGTGGGCCCGGGTCGTTGGCTGGCGCCGGGCGACATCCGCGGGGACCTGCACGTCCACTCCGACTGGTCCGACGGCCTAGCCTCCGTCTCGGCTATGGCCGATGCGGCCCGCGGGCGAGGCTACGACTACCTGGCCATCTGCGACCACACCAGGTCGCTGGCCATGGCCGGAGGTCTTGACGAGAAGCGGGTCTTGGCCCAGATAGACGAGATCGAGAGGATCAACGCCGAGGCGGAGGATGGCTTCCGCTTGCTGACCGGGACCGAGGTCGACATCCTGCCCGACGGGCGTTTGGACCTGCCCGACTCGGTCCTGGCCCAGCTTGATATCGTCACGGCCTCGATCCACTCCAAGCTGAAACAGCCCGCGGCGGAGATCACGGAGCGTCTGGTGTCGGCGGCCAAGAACCAAAACGTCGACGTCTTGGCTCACCCCACGGGCCGTCTCATCGGTCGCCGCGCCGCCTCGGAGCTTGACCTTGAGAGCGTGCTCGATGTGGCCTTCCGGTGCGGGACGATGCTCGAGATCAACGCCTACCCCGACCGCCTGGACCTCAGAGACGTCGACGCCCGGAGGGCCGCGAAGGCCGGCTGCCACCTGACCATCAGCACCGACGCCCATCATTCCCGCGGTCTCGGCGACATGACCTACGGCGTGGCCACCGCGCGCCGAGCCGGACTCGAAGCGGCGGACGTGGCCAATACCCGGTCTCTGAAGGACCTGAAAGCCCTGATCTCGCGCCGGCCCTAGGCTCTGGGCCCGTCCCCGCCGGCCGCCGCTCCCTCAGAGGATACGGACTTCCCCCGCCGAACCTTGCCCACTGTTCATTGACGCCGCGTCGCGGGCGCGAACCGGGTCGCCGGCGCCGGCTCCGTGTCCGCGGGTGGGAAGGTGGCCTTCGGGTTGGGGGTTCTCTTCGTCTTCGTCGATGGCCTTGGCTGGGGCCCGGCGGATCCGACGACAAACCCGCTGGCCGAGCCGGGGCCGGCCTTGAGCCTTCTCGGTCCCATCCTGGCCGACCCGCACGGACCTCCGGGGCCCGGAGAGGTCCGGGCCGTCAGCTTCGGCGGGAAAACGGGGTTCGCCACCGCGGCCGACGCCGGCCTTGGCGTACCGGGACTACCGCAGAGCGCGACGGGACAGACGACCCTCTTGACCGGGATCAACGCGCCGGCCTACATGGGGCGGCATGTCAGCGCCTATCCCATGGGCCGGCTGAAGGCCCTTCTCGAAGAGAACAGCCTCTTCACCCGGGGGGCGCGGGCGGGGCGGAGGGTGACCTTTCTCAACATGTTCCGCCCGGACGGGTTGGAGCTTCTTCTGCGAGGCGAGCGCCGGGCCTCGGCCACGACGGCGGCGGCTCTGGGCGCCGGGCTAGGCCTGCGGACCGTGGAGGATCTCCTTCGGGGAGAGGCCGTCTATCATGACGTGACCTGTTGGACCATCGCCAAGCACGACTACGGTGTGCCGCTCGTGACCCCGAGGGAAGCGGCGCGACGGGCTCTGGGCGTCGCCGCCCGGCACGACTTCTGTCTTTTCGAGTACTTCCTGACCGACCTGGGTGGGCACAGCCGGGAGCGGAACTTCTGTCTGGAGATACTGGGCCATCTGGACGCCTTTCTGGGCGCGGCCGTTGACGGACTCGATCCAGAGAACACCCTGGTTCTGGCGAGCGATCACGGAAACATCGAGGACCTATCCCGCGACACTCATACGGATAGTCCGGTTCCCGTCCTGGCCTTCGGTCGGGACTCGCGGTGGGCGGTCTCCGGCGTGAAAGGCATCGACGAACTTGCCGGTCGACTGGCGGCTCTGGCGGGCATTCCAGGGGTGCCCGGACCGGCGCCGAACGGAGGCAAGGATGAACCCACGAGTCCTTGAGGTCCTGGAGTTCGACAAGATCCGGAACCTCCTGGCGGCGGAGGCGTCCTTTGGGCCGGGCCACGACGCGGCCCTGGCCTTGGCGCCGTCAACCGAGCCGTCGTGGGTGGCCAGGTCGCAGCGGGAGACCACCGAGGCCCGCTTCCTTCTTGACAGCGGCCAGGGTGTGCCTCTGGGCGGCCTGCGGGACATCCGACCCCTTCTCGCCCGGGCTGCCGCCGGGGATATCCTTGAACCAACCCAGCTTCTGGACATTGCCCAGACCTGTGACAGCGGAGCGCGGCTGGGTCGCTTCCTGGTGGCTCGGACCGAGAAGTGTCCGACCCTGGCGGTCGCGGCGCAGGGCATCGGCGCATTTCCGGATCTGATCGAGACCATCTCCCGCTGCATAAACGATCGGGCCGAAGTGGCCGACTCAGCCAGTCGCAAGCTGGAGCAGATCCGCAGCGGCCTCAAGATTACCCTTGGCCGGCTTCGCGAGAAACTCGAAACCCTCATCCGCTCGGCGGAGTACCGCAAGATACTACAAGATCCGGTCATCACCCTTCGCCAGGATCGCTACGTGGTTCCGGTTCGCGCGGAGTTCAAGGACGCCTTGCCCGGCGTGGTCCACGACCGCTCGGCCAGCGGGGTGACCCTTTTCATCGAACCTCTGGCCGCGGTCCCGCTGAACAACGAACTCAGAGAACTCACCTTGCAGGAGCGGGACGAGATTGCCCGCATTCTGCGGGAACTCACCGACGCCGTTCTGGATCAGGCGCCGGGCCTAGAGCGGACCATCGTGACCCTGGGCCATCTGGATCTCTGTTTCGCCAAGGGCCGGTTCAGCGGCCGGCAGAGCGCCGTGCCGCCACTTCTCGAAGGGGTGGAGGAAGGGCTCGACCTCCGCCAGGCCCGCCATCCTCTCCTGCGGGTGCTCCCACCGGAAAGGGTTGTGGCCATTGACGTCCGCTTGGGCCGGGACTTCGACACCATGGTCATCACCGGACCGAACACGGGCGGCAAGACCGTGACCCTCAAGACCGTGGGTCTTCTCACCCTGATGGCCATGGCCGGCCTGCACATCCCGGCCGCCGAGGGCAGCGGGGTCTCGGTCTTCCGGGGAGTCTGGGCCGACATCGGCGACGAGCAGAGTATTGAGCAGAATCTTTCCACCTTCTCTTCGCACCTTGGGAACATCATCGACATCATCAGCCACCTCGAGACCACCGGCGGGCGGGGGCAACTCGTCCTGCTTGACGAGATCGGCGCGGGGACGGACCCGACCGAAGGCGCGGCCCTGGCCATGGCTCTCCTTGAGCACTTCCACGGCCTGGGGGCCAGGACCATCGCCACGACCCACTACAGCGAGATCAAGGCCTTCGTCTACGAACGGGACCGCATGACCAACGCCTCGGTCGAGTTCAACGTCGAGACCCTGGCCCCGACCTACCGGCTCATGACCGGCTTGCCGGGTCGGAGCAACGCTCTGGAGATCTCCAAGCGCCTCGGTCTATTGGCCTCGGTCATCGAGCGGGCCCGCGGCTTCGTGCGTTCGGAGACGCGACACGATGTCCCCGCGCTCATTCAAAGGCTGGAGGAAGATCGGGCCCGAGTCGGCGAGGAACTGCGCGTCGCCCGCGAAGCCTCCGGGACGGCTCGGGAGATGCGGGAAGAGCAGGCCAGGAAGTGGGCCAATCTTCGGACCGGCGAGGAGAAGGTCCTGGAGAAGGCTCGCGACGAGGCCAGGTCGATCATTCGCACGACGCGGCTGGAGGCGACCGGCCTTTTGACTCGACTGCGCGACACGGAGGCTCGTTTGGCGGCTCTGGAGGCCGGGCGGATCAAGGCGGGCGAGCCCGGCGAGGCGGGCGAACGGGGCGGCGCGGGCGAGCCGGGCGACGTGAAGGCGGCGGAACTACCGCTCGATTCGCGGCGACGCCTCGACCGTCTGGAGCAGGTCGCCCGTGACCTCCTGGGGCAGGCCGAGAAGCGGGCCTGGGCGGCGGCGGCGAGTTCCGGTCTGGACGAGGGTGAGCCGCCGGCGGGGGGCGGCCCCCGGCCGGACCGGACCGCGGCTGGTCCGCGAGTCGGACCGCGAGCGGGACCCCGCGGAACGGGAGTCGCGCCCTCGGTCGCCGAGGTTAGACCGGGCAAGACGTTCTACGTGGCCGGTATCCGGCATTTCGGCGACATCCTGGAGGGTCCCGATGAAGGTGGTATGGTCGGCCTCATGGTCGGGTCGATGCGCCTCACCGTCCATATCAGCGATCTGCGCTTTCCGGGTCAGGGAGGGATTCCGACCCCTCCGGCCCCGAGAAGGCCGGAACTCTCGGCCCTGGCCGCTGCCTTCGAGGAGACGGCCGAGGCGGGCAGCGGCGGCGGGAGTCGCGGCGGGAGTCGCGGCGGAGTCGCGGTGGCGCCCGCCGGGGGCGGGTCTCGGACGGCTCTGGAGAAGGCCCTGACGGTCTCATCCGAGATCATGCTGCGCGGGCTCACGGTCGAGGAGGCCGTGCCCCGCCTGGACAAGTACCTGGACGACGCCCAACTGGCCGGGCTGACCCGAGTCCGGATCATCCATGGCAAGGGCACGGGCACCCTGCGGCAAGTGGTGGGCGAGTTTCTCGACGAGCACACGAACGTCCGTGGCCACTACATGGCCGAGCAGTCGGAAGGCGGGCTCGGGGCGACCATCGCCCTGCTGGGACCGAAGAGTGCCGGCCCGTCGGGCCCGGGGTCGGTGGGCATGGGCTAGGGGCAGACGCGCTTAGCCGCCCGTGACCACCAGGCTGCCCATCATCTTCTTGGCCCCCTCGCCCGAGTAGACGCTGGAGTGGAAGGCGAACGTCCCCGCCTTGTCGCAAAGAAAGGTTATCGTCGTTTGTTGACCCTTGAGGCAAATCACGTCGAGGCCGTAGACCGGCAGGGCGAAGCCGTGGTTGGTGTCGGTGGCGGTGAGCTTGATCGTCAACTGTGTTCCCACGGGCACGCTGATGGTGCCGGGGGTGAAGGCATATCGTGACGCGCTGACGGACACTTCCATCGTGGGTCCCGGATAAGGTGGCGCCGGATTCGGGTCGTGAAGCTCACAGTATTGCGTGGGATACTCCTCGCAGGCATCCTCGGGTATGTAGGTCCAAAGTCGCCCCGTCTTCTCGTCGACCTTCTGGAAGACCTCGTAGGGCTCCGGCCGCCGGATGAAGGATCTCGTCAGCGTCTCCGAGCATTCCGGGCGGGCGAGTTGCCAGGGCCGCTGGGCGCAGACCACGGCCGAAGCGTGCGCGTTGCAGACGGCCATGGGCTGGCGTCCCTGGATGAAGATCTCCTCCCTGAGGCACGACGACGGGCACGACGCGCCCGGCAGGAGCCCGGACTTCGTGCAGACCGTCATGTGGATCAGGCCGGCGGGTTCTTTCCAGTCGCGGACAGGCTTGTCCTTGAGCCAGGTCGACACGGCCTGCTTCCAGATGGGCGCGCAGTAGGTGGCCCCGAAGACCTCGTCCATTGCCTTGGGCTGGTCGTAGCCCATCCAGAGAGCGCCCACGATCTCGGGCGTATAGCCGATGAACCAAGCGTCCTTATCCTCATCGGTGGTTCCGGTCTTGCCGCAGGCCGGGCGTCCGAAGTTGGCGCCGGCGCCCGTGCCCCTCTGGATGACGCCCTTCAGGACGTCGGTCATAAGGTAGGCGGCCTGCTCGGAGATGGCCACCTGGCACTGGGGCTGGTTCTCCTGCAGGATACCGCCGTACTTGTCATCGACCCTGATGATGGCGTAGGGCTTGACCGAGATGCCCCCGTTGGCGAAGACGCTGAAGGCTCGGGCCATGTCCACGACCGAGACGCCCTCGGTCAGACCGCCGATGGCCACGGCCAGGCTAGCGTCGATGTGGGTTCCCTCAGTGATCAGGGTGTCGATGCCGAACTTCCGCGCGTAGCGCACCCCGGTCTCGACGCCGATACGGTTGAGAAGTTTGATGGCCACGGTGTTGATCGAGGCTTCCACTGCCGTCCGCAGGGAGGTCAGGCCCCGGTAGAGCTGATTGTAGTTCTCGGGGCTCCAGGGGTCCTGCCCAGGCACGTACCAGGTCTTGACCGAGTCATCCAGAACGTTCGAGGGCGACCAGCCGAGTTCGAAGGCCGGGGCGTATTCGATGATGGGTTTGAAAGCCGATCCCGGCTGCCGCAGGGTCCCTTCCCAGTTCCCACGAGGAGGCACGGCCCGGTTGAGCTCAAGCCGCTTCTGGTGGTTGCGGCCTCCGACCATGGCTCGAATACCCCCGGTCTCCGGGTCAAGGAAGGCGGCCGCGGCCTGGGGAGCGTCGAGAAGGTTTCCGTCCTCGTCCACAAAGGGCAGGGCCTTGTCGAGGATGTCGACGTAGGCCTGGTCCAGCGATCGCTGAAGGCTCATGTCAAGTGTCGTATAGACTTTGAGGCCGCCCCGGTAGACGGTGTCGGCGCCGTAGGCGTCCAGGAGTTGCTCAAGGACGTAGTCAACGAAGTAGGCCGCCGGGTAATTCTCCGGCGGGGGACCGGTGACGCCGAGATCCAGGGCCTGGGCCTCGTCCGCCTCGGCCTGGCTGATCTTGCCGTAGCGGGCCATCTGGTCCAGGACGGTGTCGCGGCGGCTCTTGGCGCGACCGGCGTCGACATAGGGCGAGTAGAGGTTGCCGCTCTTGGCGATCCCGGCGATCATGGCCGACTCACCCAGGGTGAGCTCGGAGACGTCTTTGTTGAAGTAGAGGTTGGAGGCGGCCTGCACTCCGTAGGCGTTGTGGCCGAAGTGAATCTGGTTCAGGTACATCTCCAGGATTTCTTCCTTGGTGTAGCGACGCTCGATCTGGACGGCCATAATCACTTCCTGGAGCTTCCGGACGATTGTCTTCTGGTAGCCCAGGTTGAAAGCGTTGCGGGCGAGCTGCTGGGTTATGGTGCTGGCGCCCTCGGAAGTCGAGGCGCTGATGAGGTCGCGGTAGAGGGCGCGAAGGATGCTCCGCAGGTCGACGCCGTGATGGGTCCAGTAGCGGGCGTCCTCCGAGGCGATAAAGGCCTCGATGAGCGACTGCGGAACCTGATCGAGGCCAACCGGAATGCGGTTCTCCCAGGCCGAGATCTCGGCGACCACCTCGCCGTTGATGTCGTAGATGAAAGAGGTCAGGGCGGGGTTGGGCTCCAGGTTGGCCAACGACGGCAGGCCGCGCACGGCGGCCACGACAAAGCCCACGACTACTCCCAGGGCGATGATGGCCAGAGCCGCGAAGGCGAGGATGACGTATCGCCAGGAACGGTTCCGCCGCGAAGGTCGCGGGCGACGAGCGCGTCTTGACATGCCGGAAACCACCTCGGACTTCTTAAGGGCTCGGTTAAGGCGCCAAAGCAGGAGAAACCTACTTCGCGCCAGGAGTCTCCTCTCCTTTTTCGCCCTTTGGGCCCTGGGAGGGCGAAAGACGTCGGGAGACGAGGTCCAGGTTTTGGTTACCGGCCTTGGATGAGCGTGCTATAATCATGAAAACCTGCTCAACGGCGATGACGGGGACATACCCCCCGGAGCCGGCTCGCCGAAAGGATGCCGCACCGACGCGGCCGCCTGCCAAGTAGACGAGCCCGGGGGCCCCGTTAATGGCCAGGCCGGCCGAGAGCCGGTGGTGAGGCTCCTCTCGCGGCGAGACCTGTCGCCGCCCAGGAGCGATGAAGGGTGGTACCGCGCTTTAAGCGCCCCTTCGGCCCAGCGGCCGGTGGGGCGTTTTCCATTACTCTAGGGAGGATGCGAAGTGCCCAAGAAACGTGACATCGTAGCCGACGATCCCCGGACGATAGCCCTCTCGCGATCGTCCTTCAAGACTCAGGCCTCGCTCGAAGAGGAGTACGAAGAGCTTGAGCGTGGCACGGCCTCGGTTCTCACGCCGGCCGACCTCAAAGAGAAGCTGGCCCGGGCCCGCCGGGAGGGTCGCCCGCTTCGGGTCAAGTACGGAGCGGACCCCAGCGCTCCAGACATTCATCTCGGGCACAGCGTGTGTCTGCGGAAGCTTCGCCAGTTCCAGGAGTTCGGCCACGAAGTCTTTTTTGTCATCGGCGATTTCACCGGACGCATCGGCGACCCGTCGGGAAAGTCGGAGACCAGACCCGAACTCACGGAAGAGGCGGTCAGGAAAAACGCCCTTACCTACGAACAGCAAATCTTCAAGGTTCTCGATCCGGCCCGAACCCGGGTGGTCTTCAACAACGACTGGCTCAGCCAACTGAGCTTCGCCGAGATCATCACCCTGGGCTCCAAGTACACGGTGGCTCGGATGCTGGAACGCGACGACTTCACCCTCCGTTTCCGCGAGGGGCGGCCCATCGCTCTCCACGAGTTTCTCTACACTCTGGCCCAGGCCTACGACTCAGTTGTCCTGCGCGCGGACCTGGAACTCGGCGGCAGCGATCAGACCTTCAACTTCGTTGCGACCCGGGACATCATGAGCCGCTACGGCCTGGAACCCCAAGTCGTCATGACCGTGCCTCTCCTGGAGGGCACCGACGGCGTCGAGAAAATGAGTAAGAGCCTCGGCAACTACATCGGCATCAACGAGCCGGCCAAGGACATCTACGGCAAGGGCATGTCCATCCCGGACGAGCTCATGGTCCGCTATTTCGAGCTCACGACAGACCTTCCCCTGGGCGAGATCAAGGAATTGAGGAGCGGTCTGTCGAGCGGCGCCCTGCATCCGCGGGACGTGAAGATGCGCCTGGCCCACACCTTGGTCCGCATGTACCACGGGCAGGCCGCGGCGGACAAGGTTCAGGAGGAGTTTGTGGCCGTGTTCCGGCGCGGGGAGATGCCCGAAGACATCCTGCCGATCGCCGTGTCCCGGGCCGACCTGGCGCCTGGTGGAACACTCTGGATTGCCAGGCTCCTGGTCATCCTGGAACTGGCCTCGTCCACCAGTGAGGGCCGGCGTCTCGTGGTCCAGGGTGGCGTTCGCATCGGAGACAGCCGGGTGACCGACGCGGCCGCGGAGGTCCCGGTGACCGAGGGGATGGTCGTCCGGGTGGGCAAGCGCCGGGTGGCCAGGGTGCGATTGAAGGATTGAAGTCCGAACGTCAGGGTCGAGGGTCGAATACAATTGCCCGGTGATGCGTTATGCGCCGGCATTTCTTTTGGGGTCGCCCCACTGCTTTTCGCCTGAGACCACGCCTGGTCCTCGGACGTCGCCGCTCGCCCCGCGGCGGCACCCTTTCGCCCGGAGGCGGCTACCTTTCGCCCGGCGAGCGGGGACGGCCGCTCCGCCGGCCTCCGAACCCCTGGCGCCGCCTGGCCCTGGGACTGGGCACTATCTTTGCCCTGGCCGTCTCGTCCGTCATCCTCCTGGACGTCTTGCTCTGGCCAACTCTGCGTGCCCTGGCCCAGGCTGAGCTTCAGAACCTGGCCGTGGTCGGGATGTACGAGGCCGTCCGGACCGAGATGACCGAGAGCGGCCTGGACTACCGGCGGCTCTTCCGCGTGGAGACCAATGAGACCGGTCAGGTTACCTTCATGCAGCCGGATACGGTAATGGTCAACGACCTCGCGGCCAGGGTGGCGGTGGCCATCCAGGACGAAATGGCCGGCCTCGGGACCCGGACGATCTACGTCCCCCTGGGACGGGCCTTCGGCAGCCGCCTCCTCGGCGGTGTCGGACCGCGCATCGGCGTCAAGATCTACCCCCTCATGTTGGAGAGCGTGAAAATCTGGGACACCTTCGAGTCCGCCGGGATCAACCAGACCAGGCATCGCATCTACCTCAACGTTAAGCTCGTGGCCAAGACAGCCGTGCCGTTCATCCTGTCGGAGGTCCCGGTTGAAGGCGACTTCCCCATCGCCGAGGCCATCATCGTGGGCCAGGTTCCTGACACCTACGTTGGCGGGATGTGGCTGCCGTTCTTCCCGCGCGAGGCCGGCGATACGTGAGCCTTAGGCACCCCACCGCGATCTGGCCCCAGACAGAGGCCAGGACCACCCACGTCCACTCCCTGGGCCCAAGCGGCGCGGTCTTGAAGAAGGGCCGCAGTTCAGGGATGTAGATGGCCCCCAGGAGCATGGCTAAAGAGACGAGGGCGGCCACGACAAGGTACCAGTTGGAGGACAGGGGCACCTCCACGAGAGCCCGGCGTTCCGAGCGGCAGTCGAAAGCGTGCACGAGCTGGGAGAGGACCAGGGTGGCGAAGGCCACGGTCCGCGCGAGGAGCAGATCCCAGCCGATGACCCTCAGGGCCAGGACGTAGACGCCGATCGTGGACAGACCGATGATGATGCCCCGTCCCAGAATCTTGACCCCCAGGCCACGCGCGAAGACACCTTCCCTCGGCGAACGGGGTGGGCGGGTGGAGACGTCCGCCTCAGGCGCCTGCAGACCCAGGGCCATGGCCGGTAGACCGTCCGTGACCAGGTTGACCCAGAGAATCTGCAGGGGCAGGAGGGGCAAGGGCAGGTGAAGGAGGGCCCCGATGAGCATGGTCAGGATCTCGCCGGTATTGCAGGACAGGAGGTAGCGAATGGAGCGACGGATGTTGTCGTAGATGGTCCGCCCCTCCTCGAGGGCGGCGACGATGGAGGCGAAGTTATCGTCGGTCAGGATCATGTCCGAGGCTTCCTTGGTGACGGCTGTTCCGGTCAGGCCCATCGCCACGCCGATGTCGGCCTCGCGGATGGCCGGGGCATCGTTGACCCCGTCTCCGGTCATGGCCACGACCTGTCCGCGGGAGCGCAGGGCCCGCACGATCCTCAATTTGTGGCCCGGGGAGACTCTGGCGTAGACGCGCACGTCTTCGACCCTCCGGGCTAGAACCCGAGCGGACAGGCGGTCAAGCTCGCGCCCGGTGAGCATCTGCCTCTCCTCGGGGAGGCCCGGGTCCAGAAGGTGTAGTTCCTTGGCCACGGCCAGGGCGGTCGCCGGGTGGTCGCCTGTGATCATGCAGACCCTGACGCCGGCCTGGCGGCACACCTTCACCGCTTGAACCACCTCGGGCCGGGGAGGGTCGGACATCCCAACCAGGCCGGCCAGGATCAACCCTTCCTCAAGGCCGGTTTCGGTGAACTCGTCGATCGCCGTTTGGACCGGTAGGGGGCGGTAGGCCACGGCCAGGACTCTCAGGCCGGAGGCGGCCATCCCGGCGTTCACGGCCAGAATCTTGGCCTGGCCCTCGCGGGTCAGGGCCAGGGGACCCTGGCGGCCCTGGTAGTAAGGGCAGAGGTCGAGAATCGTGTCCGGGGCGCCCTTGCAGAAGACGACGGCCGAACCCGGGCCAACCCCGCTGCTGAGGCCAACCCCGCTGCTGAGGCCGCTCTCGCTCCCGAGGCGATGGATTGTCGTCATCCGTCTCCGCTCCGCGGAAAACGGGATCTCGCCGAGACGGGGGAAGCGCCTGTCCAGCACGGGCTTGATCAGCCCCACCTTCGCCGCGGCCACCAGAAGAGCGCCTTCCGTCGGGTCGCCGTGGACGATCATCCGACCGGGGGTGTGGCCCGCGGGCGGGAGTCGCCGGCTCTCGACGCGCGCGGGGGCATCGTCGCGCGCGAGCCGGGCGTTGGCGCAGAGCACCCCTCCCACAAGAAGAAGGCGCAAAGCCGGGTCGATCCCACGGCTACCCTGAACCGACCTCACGGCGCCTCGGAGGCCGAAACCTTGCCCGGTGACGTCGTAGAGGCCGGCCGGGGTCCAGAGTCGACTGACGGTCATCTCGTTCTGGGTCAGGGTTCCCGTCTTGTCGGCGCAGATCACCGTGGCGCAACCGAGCGTCTCGACGGCGGGAAGCTTGCGGACGATGACCCTCCGTCGGATCATTCGCTGAACCCCCAGGGCCAAGAGGACGGTCACGACCGCCGGCAGACCCTCGGGGATGGCGGCCACGGCCAGGCTCACCCCGGCCAGAAGCATCTGAAGGGGTGGTTCGCCTCGGAGGATCCCGGCCCAGACCACCAGACCGGAGACGACGAGGCAGGCTAGGACCAGATAGCGCCCGAGTTCCTCCATCCGGCGCTGCAGCGGGGTGAAGCCCCGGGTGGCCCGCTCAATCAAGCCGGCGATCTTGCCGAACTCGGTCGTGGCCCCCGTGGCCACGACCAGGCCCAGGCCACGCCCGCTGGCGACCTCCGTGCCCATGAAAAGCCCGTGGGCCAGGTCGGCCAGGCCCGACGGCTCCGGCGGGACCGACGTGGTCTTGGGCGTGGGAGTGGACTCGCCCGTGAGGGCGGCCTCTTGAGTCTGCAGGGAGTGGGCCTCCAGGACCCGCATGTCGGCCGCCACGCGATCGCCGGCCTCGATGAGAACCACGTCACCCGGAACCAGCTCGCGGGCCGGGATGACCAGTTCCCCAGCCTCCGCGCCCTCCCAGGACCGAGTTCCGGCCCCGCGGCGGACAACGCGCGCCGTGGGCGCGGCCAGCTCGCGCAACCGTTCCATGGCCCGCTCGGCCCGGTACTCCTGGACGAAACCAAGGACGGCGTTGAGGATAACGATGGCCAGGATGGCCACCACGTCCGCGACCTCGCCCAGGAAGTAGGAGACGATGGCGGCCGCGATGAGGACCAAGACCATGAAGTCCGTGAACTGGGAGATGAAGATGCGCGCCGGCGAGATGTGATGGGCGCCGCTGATCTCGTTGGGACCGAAGAGGGTCAACCGTCTGGCCGCCTCGGCCGCCTCCAGACCCCGGACGCGGTCTGTGTCAAGCTCGCGGACCAGTTCGTCCACTGACCGCAGGGTCCAGGGGGGCAGGGAGGAGTGGCGGTCGGTCGCGGAAGACCGGACAGTCTCGCGTTTGACCACAGACAAGACGCACCTCCCGCCGCTCAAACTGCCTGGCTCCACGACTTCAACTCCTTATGCCCTGGGCCGGGGGGTCATACCGGCATGCCCTTCCTGGTTCAGAGGCGCATAGACGCCCGCTCCTCTCCATATGCTGGAAGCCTGGGTGTCTAGCGCCACCCGGCTCCCCCGACCCGACTCCGGGATTGAACCGCCCACGGTCAATTGGCGCCTACTCCCGCGGGTGAAACGTGAATGGGAGAAGACGGGAGGTGCGAAGCCGGCGCGCTAGGCAAGATTCGGACCAAGGGAAGATCAAGAGAAGAGGGACGCTCAATGGCAGATTGGTCAAGGCGGAATGCCACCCGACCGCGCAAACTCGTCCTGGGGCTGCTGGCTAGCTTGCTCGTCCTCGGCCTGGCCCTAGGTCTGGGACAGGTCGCGGTGGCCGGTGGCAGTCTCATCTTTCAGGTCGAGCACGGTGGCGACGTGGGTGTCACGGAGAGCGCGGGCTCGCACCATTCCGAGACCTACAAACTGAAACTACAGAGCCAGCCCTCGGCGAACGTAACCATCGCTCTCACGTTCTCGCCGGCCGGGCAGATAACCCTGGACAAGAGTACCCTGACCTTCACCCAAAGCAACTACAACAACTTCCAGACCGTCACCGTCACGGCCGTCGACGACAGCATCCAGGAAGGCGACCACACGGCCACGATTACCCACACCTCCTCCAGCGCGGACGGTAGCTACAACGGACTCACGTCTAACCTTACCGTCGACATCGATGACAACGACTGGGTCCTGCACATCACCGAGACCGCGGGAAACACCAACGTCGCCGAGGGCGGCGCGACCGACACCTACAAGGTGCATCTCGCTTTCCGGCCGGGGCACGGCAAGACAGTCACGGTTACCCTCACTACCGACGGCGTGGCGACGGTCTCTCCGACAACCCTGACCTTCAGCTACGACAACTGGGACGACGACCAGACCGTGACCGTTACGGCCTACAACGACCCGGTCGTGGAGCCCTCGCCTCACGACGGGGTGATCACCCACACCTTAGCCAGTGGAGACTCCTGCTTTAGCGGCAGAGTCGCCTATCTCAAGGCTCACGTGACCGACAACGACACGGCCGGAGTGACGGTCTCGCCGGCGAGCATCTTGGCCACCGAGGGCGGGGACGGCGGGAGCTACACCGTGGTTCTCACCAGCCAGCCGACGGCGGACGTGACGGTTTACGTCTCCGCCGACGCCCAGGTCACGGCCGATCCGACGAGCGTGTCGTTCGGCGCCGGGGGCGAGGCTCTCGGTGCGTCTGTTGCCTTCACCTCGACCGACTGGGACGACCCCCAGACCATCACCGTAGCGGCCGTGGACGACTCCGTGGCCGAGGGCGATCATCACGGAACGATCACCCATGAGGCCACGAGCGACGACCTGAACTACGACGAGTTGGACATCGACGACGTCACCGTGGACATCACCGACAACGACACGGCCGGAGTGACGGTCTCGCCGGCGAGCATCTTGGCCACCGAGGGCGGGGACGGCGGGAGCTACACCGTGGTTCTCACCAGCCAGCCGACGGCGGACGTGACGGTTTACGTCTCCGCCGACGCCCAGGTCACGGCCGATCCGACGAGCGTGTCGTTCGGCGCCGGGGGCGAGGCTCTCGGTGCGTCTGTTGCCTTCACCTCGACCGACTGGGACGACCCCCAGACCATCACCGTAGCGGCCGTGGACGACTCCGTGGCCGAGGGCGATCATCACGGAACGATCACCCATGAGGCCACGAGCGACGACCTGAACTACGACGAGTTGGACATCGACGACGTCACCGTGGACATCACCGACAACGACACGGCCGGAGTGACGGTCTCGCCGGCGAGCATCTTGGCCACCGAGGGCGGGGACGGCGGGAGCTACACCGTGGTTCTCACCAGCCAGCCGACGGCGGACGTGACGGTTTACGTCTCCGCCGACGCCCAGGTCACGGCCGATCCGACGAGCGTGTCGTTCGGCGCCGGGGGCGAGGCTCTCGGTGCGTCTGTTGCCTTCACCTCGACCGACTGGGACGACCCCCAGACCATCACCGTAGCGGCCGTGGACGACTCCGTGGCCGAGGGCGATCATCACGGAACGATCACCCATGAGGCCACGAGCGACGACCTGAACTACGACGAGTTGGACATCGACGACGTCACCGTGGACATCACCGACAACGACACGGCCGGAGTGACGGTCTCGCCGGCGAGCATCTCGGCCACCGAGGGCGGGGACGGCGGGAGCTACACCGTGGTTCTCACCAGCCAGCCGACGGCGGACGTGACGGTTTACGTCTCCGCTGACGCCCAGGTCACGGCCGATCCGACGAGCGTGTCGTTCGGCGCCGGGGGCGAGGCTCTCGGTGCGTCTGTTGCCTTCACCTCGACCGACTGGGACGACCCCCAGACCATCACCGTAGCGGCCGTGGACGACTCCGTGGCCGAGGGCGATCATCACGGAACGATCACCCATGAGGCCACGAGCGACGACCTGAACTACGACGAGTTGGACATCGACGACGTCACCGTGGACATCACCGACAACGACACGGCCGGAGTGACGGTCTCGCCGGCGAGCATCTCGGCCACCGAGGGCGGGGACGGCGGGAGCTACACCGTGGTTCTCACCAGCCAGCCGACGGCGGACGTGACGGTTTACGTCTCCGCTGACGCCCAGGTCACGGCCGATCCGACGAGCGTGTCGTTCGGCGCCGGGGGCGAGGCTCTCGGTGCGTCTGTTGCCTTCACCTCGACCGACTGGGACGACCCCCAGACCATCACCGTAGCGGCCGAGAACGATCTCGTGGCCGAGGGTGATCATGAGGGAACGATCACCCATGAGGCCACGAGCGACGACTCGAACTACGACGAGTTGGACATCGACGACGTCACCGTGGACATCACCGACAACGACACGGCCGGAGTGACGGTCTCGCCGGCGAGCATCTCGGCCACCGAGGGCGGGGACGGCGGGAGCTACTACGTGGGCCTGACCAGCGAACCGGTCTCCCCCGTAACCATCTCCGTGAACCCTGACGGCCAGGTGGCTCTGACGCCCACCAGCCTGACCTTCCTGCCCGGCGATTACGTCTGTCTCGCCACCGCTTCCGAGGGTTCTCTCTGGAGTGAGCCGCAGTTGGTGACGGTCACGGCCGTCGACGACACGGCGATCGAAGGCGGTCACACCGGGATCATCACCCATGAGGCCTCAAGCGAAGACCCGGACTACAGCGAAATCAGCATCGGTAGCGTTACCGTCAACATCACCGACAACGACTTCCCCATCCCTCCGCCCTTCGAACCCGAGGAGGAGGAGGGCTGCTGCTCTCCGCCGAGGATGGCCAGGGTGATCACAAGTCTCAGGGACATGGACGGGCACTGGGCCGAGCGGGAAGCCGAACTCGTGACCAGCCTCGGTATCATGGACACCCTGCCGGGCCATCGCTTCGGACCCGATAGCGCGATCACCCGGGCCGAGTACATTCGCATGATCGGCCTGGCCCTGGGCTGTCCCTCGGTCGTGGTGACGGTCCCCTTCAAGGACGTCCGCAAGACCGAATGGTTCTACGCGGATGTGATGAAAGGGCTCGACTCCGGGATCGTTCTGGGCACTGACGGCCGGTACCTCCGGCCGAACGCTCTCATCACCCGCGAGGAGGCGGCCGTCATGCTGGCCAGGGCCCTCGTGCACTGCGGCCGGACAGAGGTGCCCTCCGACTACGTCGCCCGGCTCATGCTGGCGTCCTTCAAGGATGGCGACGACGTCTCGGGCCCGGCCCTGAGGAGCATGGCCCTGGTCGTCTACTACGACATCATGGTCGGACAGAACTCGACGAACCTGGCCCCCAAGGCTAACCTGACCCGGGCCGAGGGCGCTTTGACCCTGTCGCGGTTCTGGTACTGGCTGGTGAGACGCGGCTAGGACAAACCCGTCCCTAGCGCGGCGGCGACACATGGTCGCGCGGGACTCACGACAGGCAATCGTGAACGACGCCCGCGAGGGGCGGCGGCCGGCGGCCGTCGCCCCTCGCTCGGCCGTGCCGTCCGGGCCGTGCCGTCCGGGCCGTGCCGTCCGGGCCGTGCCGTCCGGGCCGGCTTCGCGTTGACACCTCTTTCCGCCGGGCGGTATAATGCCAGCGTACCATACCCCCAGGGTGAAGGGAGGCCGCCACTGTGATCTACCTCGTCCGCGCAATTGTCATCGAGCTCGGCCATCGTAGCCGGGCGGCCGGCCTGGTCCCCGAGGCCTAGAGCCGAGTTGTCCCGCGTCTCGGACGCGGGTTGGGTCGAAGCGAGGTCCTCCGGAGCCACAGGTCGGCTAGCAAGGTTCACGCCTGTGGCTTTTGTGTGCGCACACATCGACAAGCTTCTGGTGCGTTCGGGGTCACGGGCGAGGTCCGCGGAAGCGGCCGGCCGGTGGCCCTTTCGTTTTCGCGAACCACTATAGACATTGGCTCTCTTAGAGAAGTAGAGGTGCACCGGGAATGTCATTTGTCGGACCCGCGAGAGATGGGCAAGCTGGAGCGGGCCAGCCGGCGCCCGAAGCGGGCATGCCCGCCGTAGTCTGTGAGGGGCTCCGCAAGACCTTCTGGACCAAGGACGAAACCCTGATCTACCTGCCCGCCTACCGTGGGCTCGTCGGTCGTCTCAAGTACCTGCGAGCGCGGCCGACCGCCGTCCAGGCGGTATCCGCCGTGAACTTTGAGGTCGCGCGGGGGGAGATATTCGGTATCCTGGGCCCCAATGGCTCCGGGAAGTCGACCCTGGTTCGCCTGATCGCCACCCTGCTCCTGCCTGACGCCGGCTCGGTCAAGGTTTTCGGCAACGATGTTGTCACCGACCGGCTGGCCGTCCGCCGGCTGATCAACCGGGTTTCCGTCGAGGCCTCGTTTTTCAAGAAGCTGTCGTCTCTGGAGAACCTGCGCTACGCGGCGCGCCTCTACGGCCTCGAACCGAAGGCGGCCACCGCGAAGGCCCTGGACATCTTGGAGCGGCTCGGTTTCGACCGCTGGAAGGCCTACGGCTCACTTGAGAACCTGTCCCGGGGCATGCAGCAGAAGGTGGCCGTGGCTCGGGCCCTGTTTACCTCGCCGGTCGTCCTGCTCATGGACGAGCCCACGACAGGTCTCGATCCCCGGTCCAAGCGAGAGGTCCAGGATTTCGTCCTGGAGATGCGCGCGACGCATGACACCACCGTGGTCCTGAGCAGCCACGACATGGCCGAGGCCGACCGGCTCTGCGATCGGGTGGCCTTCATCGAAGAAGGTCGTTTCGTGGCCGTCGGGCGCCCGGCCGAGCTCAAGGCCCGGTTCAAGCATCTCCGGCCTGGTGGCGAGGTGACCTTGGAAGACATTTTCCTCGAGGTCACCGGCAAGCACTGGCCTGGAGAGGAGGACGAGTAGAATGCAGACACAGGCTCAAGACCGCGAGATCGCCGACGCCGTGTCCCAGGCCCGGAAGCCGATGCTCTTCCGCGACGAGATCAGGGCCACCCTCGGTTTTGTCGAGCGAAATTGGTACCTGACCAAGCGCTACTTCGGCTGGGAGGTCGTCTTCCTTTTCTACAACATCGTCAACACCCTGACCATCGCTCTCATCGCCACGGTGATGCCGGGTGACAGGGGGCGGATGGTCCTCTTCCTGGTCGTCGGCGCCCTCTTGTGGGGCTACCTCTCGGTTATCTTCCACGACGTCTCCGAGTCGGTGGCCTGGGAGAGGTGGGAGGGGACCATCGAGTACACTTTCATGGCCCCCATCCACCGCGCCACCCACCTCTTCGGGATGTGTCTCTACGCGGTCATCTACGGGACGGTGCGGTCGATAGTTGTCCTTGGGGCGGTTACGCTCTTCTTCCACTTGAACCTGAGCGGGGCCAACCTTCTGGGGGCCCTGATCGTCCTGATCGTCTCCAGCGTGGCCTTCATCGGCCTGGGTCTCATGGCCGCGGTCTTCCCCCTCCTGTCCACGGAGAAGGGGGCCCAGGCCACGCACATCATGGAGGCGGTCATCCTCCTGGTTTCCGGCGCCTACTACGCCGTGGCCGCACTGCCGAAGTGGCTCCAGCCCCTCTCGGTGGTCTCGCCGGCGACCTACGCCCTGCGTGCCATACGGGCCGCCCTGCTGGACGGAGCTACCTTGGGCCAGCTTCTTCCGGACATCGGGATCCTGGCCGTCACCGGGATCATCCTTGTCCCGTTGGGTCTGATCGTCTTCAACGCCGGCGAGAGATACGCCATGCGAACCGGGAAGTTGAAGAGGAACGGCTAGCGACCGCGGGATAGCCAGAGAAGATAACGGGCTAGATCAGCGGCACCTTGAACCAGCCGAAGTGGAGGCCGAGGACCCAGTAGCCGATGGCCACGGGGGCGAGAATGGCGGCCGCGGCCACAATGCGCCGGAAGTCGAGACCGCCCGCGACCCGCAGGGTGAGGTAGAGGAGAAGGGTCTTCCAGAGGAATGCCGCCAGGCTGAATGCTAGGAAGGCGACCTGGACGACGACGGGTCCAGCCACTCCAAAGGCCGAGGCTGGGTCGAGAAAGCCCGAGGGCACAAAGAGCACATGGAAGAGGGCCAGCCCGCCAAACCAGACCAGCGTGGGAACGTAGCTGCCGGCCCAGGCGGTCAGGATCACCTGGAAGGTGGCCCGGCTTCCCAAAAGCCGCGCCACCCTCCAGATGACCGCGCTCGCCGCCCCATAGACGCCGAAGACGCCCACTAGTCCCCAGAGAAGCGAGCCACCGAGGGTTTCGGCCGGCTTCCCCGACCCGGCCATCCCGGCGGCGTAGAACAACCCTGCCGCCAGGGCCACGAGGCCGATGAAGACTAGAGCTCGCCGCGGCGAGGGAGACTGGGCGATCCTCTCGTAGGTTTCCACAGGCCGTCTGGTCACGCCGGCCACCAGTTGCCAGGTTTCCCGCAGTATCGTCCGCGGACGGTTCATCCCGCCTGCCCCCCTCCACTAGAGGCGCCGGCCGCCTTCGTGGGGTCCGGGCTTCCGGCTGGAGGCGCCTGACCGACGAAGACCTGGTCCCAGTTCACCTTGGCCGTTACCTGCATAAGGACAAAGAGAGTGAGGACCGCCCCGATGGTCACCGTCAGGCCGGTGAAGCCCTCAAGAAAGTGGGTATAGGAGAAAAGGACCAGGTAGAGGAGTTGCGCCAGACCGGCCTCGATGAAGGCGAAGCGGTTTCCGACCACCAGGCGGAGGTAGGAAACCACCAGTCCGACCGAGGTCAGGGCGGCGATGGCGAAGGCCAGGTTCACGTCCACGTGGTCGACCAGGTAGCCGAAGAGCAGGTGGAAGGCGAAGAAAGCGGCGGCCAGGAAGAAGTAGTGCATGGGGTGCAGGTTGACTCCCCGGAGCACCCCGAGAACGAAGATGACGAAGAAGAAGAACAGCAGAGAGATGGGGGCGAAGAAGGTGATCCTGGCCGCCAGCGGACCGGGGTTGAGCCGGTGGGGCATCTCGATCCCGACCTGGAAGCCGGAGACGAGGCTGTCGTGACGCCAGGTCAGGCCCCAGCCGCCGGCCGTCTCCTCCTTGGCCGTGGGGGAGATCGTCCGGGCCGGGAAGTCGATGTCCTTGAAGTCGGTGTCGATTTGGAGGTTGAAGTCCCGGACTTGGGTCACGTCAGGGCCGAACTGATAGGCCCAGGTGTCGAGACCGCGGGAACGGTAGGCGACACCGAAGGCAACCCGCTCCGCCGGGGCCAGGGCCAGCGTCGCTTCGAGGCCGCCGTCGGGGGTCGTCCGGACCTCGGTCTCCCGGCCGTTCACGGTGAAGCAGAGGCCGTCGTAAATGGCCTCCGACGCCGGGAAGCGGAAGACGATGACGAAGTCCCGGCTCGACGGGAAGGGGTTGACGACTGTCCACCGGCCGTCAAACTCGACGCCGTAGGTGGAGAACCAGAGAAGACCCTTCTTGCGGTAGTCGAGGTCGAGCCGGAGGCGTATGTCACTGGAGGCGAGTTGGACGGGCGCTGGGACAGGGACGGGCGTCGCCGCCGCGTCGGTGGGAACGTCGCCGCGCGGGAGCGCGGCCGAGACTTCCGGCGCAAGCTGGGTGTGGGGCATCCCCCAGAGCCCGCCAACGGCGTCCTCGAGTTGGGTGTAGGAGCTATGCGTGCGGAACTCGGTCAGGGCGCCCAGCGCCCCCCAGGCGACACTGGCGGCCAGGAAGATGAGGATCACGGCGATAACACGCTTGACCATTCGAAGTCGTCTCCGTCTCCGAAGCGATGGGCCGATCCGAACCGGGTCTATCCGCCGCCGCGGGTGGCCTAGCCGGGCCCCCGCAGGAGGGATCCTAGCCAGGCCAGACTCTCCTGTCCGAAGCCGAGATAGACAATGACCGCCGCCGCCACGCCCAGGCCCGCCAGGGCCCGCACCGGATCCTCGGCCAAGCGTGCGCGGACGGCGACGTAGAGCCGCGTGTTCTCCGGCCAGCGGTTCCGCGGCCTCAAGGCCCCCAGGCACAGGGCCAGAGTGTCGGCGAGGGCTTCCGCCGGCAGGGCCAGGGACGCCACCCTCGCGGCCCGGCCTTTCAGGACTCGCCGGATGTTCTCCTCGAACCACTGATTGGCCGTCATCTCGCCCCATCTCCTTTCCCCGTCAGCCGTTTTCGAAGATTGGCCCGCCCCCGGGAGAGCAGCGACTCAACGGCCTTCTCGCTGCGGCCCAATTCGGCGGCGATCTCAGCCACCGAGCGGTCGTCAAGGTACTTACGGAAGACCGCCTCGCGTTGATCCTCGGGTAGACGCCAGAGAGCGGAGTGGATCGCGGCGGCCATCTCCTCCCGCTCGGTGATTTCCTCGGGCAGGGGTCCGGTGTCGATGAGAGTCAGCCCCGCGACAATCAGGCCGTCCAGACTGAGCGGCCGGCGGTTGGCCCGGCGATAGTGATCGGCCACCTTCCGGCGGGCGATGGCGCAGAGCCAGGTGTAGAGGCTGCTCTCACCCCGGAAGACCTGGGCCGACCGGAGAGCCGCCAGGATCGTTTCCTGAGCCGTCTCAAGAGCCGTCTCGTTGTCCAGCCCCGACCTACGTAGGACATAGGCTCGCAGGCGCGGGAGGTAGTCCTCGCACAGAGTCCGGGCCGCGTCGCGGTCTCCCGCGGCTATGGACGCGACCAACCGCCGCTCGGCCTCCGGGTCGGGAGTGGACATGGGCGCCTCCCAAGGTGTTCCGGTAGTCTTGGTCGGAGAGGGTGTCGGAATCCTTCGCTAGGGAGGTCACTCTCCCCCGTCGGCGGGTCGCTTCCCCACCGCGGCGAGGCCCCCTACAGCTCCTGCCGAGCGAAGGCCAGACTGCCCAACACGACCAGGCCGGCCGAGACGGCCAGGCTCACGCTGATGGCCGGCAAGGCCTGGCCCAGGGTTGCCGTGCCCATGAGGACGCGGGTGAAGAAGGACGGCAAGGCGCCGGGCGTCGAGGTGGCCAGCCAGCCGCCGAATGTCGGGAGGAGCGAGACGGCGAAAAACGCGGCGAGGGCCAGCCCGGCCGCGCTCACCTGACTTCGGGCGATGGCGCTGGCCGAGACGGTCAGGGCGACGATGAAGACTCCGTAGACCAAGTAGAGAACGGCGGCGGCGAGGGATTCCGCGCGGGGTGTGGCCGGGAAGAGGTACATCGTGTAGTAGAGGGCCACCCCATAGGCGATGGCCGTGGCGAACACCAGCAGCAAGGTCGCGGCCAGGAACTTGGCCACAACGAAGGCCACGCGCGAGACGGGTTTGGTCAGCACCAGGATGGCCGTGCCCCGGCTCTTCTCCTCGGCCACACTACCCATGAAGGTCAGGATCAGAGCGATGACTCCGATCTGGGTCAGGTTCTTGAAAAACTGCAGAAAGGAGTCAACTCCGGTCTGAGGCGGGAGGATGATCTGGACTCCGCCCGCTTGTGAAGCGAAGGCCTTGACGATCTCCGGCATGAGTTTGGTCAAGATCGGACTCGTGAGGCCGAAGAACAGAAACAGCCCCGGAACAACGTAGATCCGCGAAGTCCTGAGAATCTCTCGTAGTTCCTTGGCCAGGAAGACTAGGCCACCGGACAAACCGCTATGACCGCGCATGGCTGGCCTTCCCTTCTCCGACGAGCTTCAGGAAGATGTCCTCGAGGGTGGGTTCGGAGATCTCGAAGCCTTCGAGAGCCAGGCCCCGCGAGCCGATGAGACGGGGTATCTCAACCTTGGCCGTCTCGCCGTCGCGGGCCAGGATGCGGACCTCGCCCTCGAGGCTCTCGACCTTCTCCGCCCACTTCGCCTGGGAGGCGGTTTGGGCGAACTCTTCCGACCCGGCCGCGAGTCGAACCTTGAAGATCGGCCGCGAGTAGCGAGCCTTGAGGGCGACCATCGTGTCCTCGGCCAGGAGGCGCCCCTGGTCGAGGATGGCGACGCGGTCACAGACCCTCTCGACGTCGGCGAGAATGTGGGTGGAGAAGAACACAGTGGTCCTTTGGGCCATGGCTTGGATGGTCTCCAAGACCTCGTGCCGGCCTATGGGATCCAGGGCCGACGTTGGCTCGTCCAGAATGACCAATCTCGGTTCGTTAACGAGGGCCTGGGCCAGCCCAAGTCGTTGTTTCATCCCTCGCGAGTACCCGCCGATCCTGGTCTTCACTCCCGTAAGGCCGGTGAGGTCTAGGAGTTCGCCAACGCGTTTCTTCAGAGCCGACCGCTCCAGGCCGAAAAGGTCTCCGGCGAACCGCAAATACTCGGGCCCGGTCATCCAGCCATAGAAGGCCGGAACGTCCGGAAGGAAGCCCACCAGCCTCTTGGCCGGGCAGGCGGGGCCGGCGACCTCCCCCAGGAGACGGACCTCTCCCGCGGTGGGGTTAGCCAGCCCCATCAGAACGCGTATGGTCGTGGTCTTTCCGGCGCCGTTGGGGCCGAGGAAGCCGAAGACCGAGCCCTCCGGAACAGCCAGGGTCAGAGAGTCGACGGCCAGGGCCTGCCCAAAACGCTTGGTCAGGCCCCGGATCTCGATGGGAGGCAGGTCGGTCACTCTTTCCTCCGGCCGAAAGCGAGATAGGCCAGGGGGCCAAAAGTGCTGATCAGGATGACAACGGCGCCCCAGAGGATCTTGTTGCCTCCGATCACCTGGTCGGCGGGCCGGGGGATGAGGTCCCGAAGAGCCACGATGAGCAAGACCAGCCAGAGGATTACGAGCGGAAGCAGGAGCGGAAGCGGAACAACGCGGAGCACGTTACCCACAGGTATCACCTCTGAGGCGAGTCTACCATAAATTTCCCTGGAGGTGGCCAAGGCAGCCTCCGCCCAACTCCCGCGCTTACGGGGGGCCTGGCTACCGCCCCAACTTGGCCCTCTCCGAGGCCAGTTCCAGAATGCGCCCTTCGACCTCCTGTCGTCTCCGCTCGATCCGGGAGAAATCCATGTTCGGGATGTAGTACTTCTCCATCTCGTCGTGGGTCTGCTTGGCTTTGGCGATGAACCACACGGCTTGGCCGAAGGCCTCGCGGTACATCTCCCTGGCGCGGGTGCGCTCGCCGAGATAGGCTTCCTGGATGCCGGTGTCCACATACTGCATGGTGTCGATGATCTTGTCGCCGTCTTGGGGGCGGTAGAAATGGGGTTCGACCTCGTTGACGACGGCGACGCCCAGGGCCGGGATGACCACATGGTCGACTTTCCTCGGATCGAGGGCGCAGTGGAAAGCTTCTACGTCGAAGCCGCGCATGATGGCCGCGTCCAGGACGCGGCTCGTGAGAGTGGTCTTCTCCGTCCCGTCGTCGCCGGTAATGATGTAGCGGCGGCGGAGACCTCCGACGATCGTCTCGAGGAAGTTCACTGGGCCGTCCGGGGTGATGGCCGTGGCGAAGAGGTGGCGATCCCTGGGGGTCCGCGGCAGGGGCGGTGTCTGGCCGAAAATCTCGTGAATGATGGTCATGGCCACGCGGTTCAGGCCGCCGCGGTCAAGGCCCCCGGTATCCTGGTAGTAGCTCTCGACCTCGGACAGGAAGATGAGAGCCGCCCCGAGGTAGCTATAGGCCCGGCGGAACAAACGGCCAACCTCGCGGTTCAGGGACAGGATCTCGGTCCGGCTGCCCCGCATTCCGGCTTCGTTCCAGTAATCGCCGAGGTGAACGATCTCGTCGACCGCCCCGGGGTTCTTGGGATCGACGACATGCGGGGCCGTCCCGTCGATCAGGGCCACGTCGAGGGCGGGAATGTAGACACCGTCCAGAGAGCCGTTGTCGGATGAGCAGCAGTGGAGTTCGATGTCCAGGCCCCGGTTCTGGAGGGTCTCGGCGATCTTTCGCATGAAGGTAGATTTGCCGACTCCCGGTCCACCCTTGATGATGAAGATCTTGTTGGCGTCAGGTGGGGCGATGTAGTCGTAGAAGGAATGGAACCCGTAGGCCGTGTTGCCACCCGGAAAGACCTTGCGAGAGTGCCCGACCCCTAGCCCGACCGTTTGTCCCGCCGCCTTGCCACTTCTAGGCGCCAAACTGGTAGCCCCCTTTTCATCTCTTGCGAGCGCGGTTCATCCTACGAAAGAGAAGGAAAGGGGGTGAAGGAGGAGGATTCAGGCTTGGTCACAAATCATGCCATGCTTATAACATGGAATGTTGTCCGTCGATTCAGGTCTGCGTATAATGGCACTAAACAGGCCATGCTGCAGCAGGAGGTGGGGTCTTGTCCCGCATCCCCGACAACGCTCCGGTCTACTCGATGGCCGTGGCCGAGCGATTGTCCGGTCTCACGCGCCGGCGCATCCGCTACTACGAGTCTTTGGGTCTCCTGCGTCCGGCGCGCACTCCGGGCGGAAGACGCCTCTACTCGCCGGCCGAACTCGGCCGCCTGGCCGAGGTGAAAGACCTCCTGGAGGCCGGGCTTGAACTGCGGGCCATAGTCACGCTGGCCCGCGAAGGTGACCTGCCCGAGGTGAGCGCGCCGGGGAAGCCCGTGCCGGCCGGCGCCTCGGCCCACCCAAGAACCCTGGACGTCGAAAGCCTGGGCGCCTATGAGGATGCCCGGGCCAGACTTCTGGGACGCGGGCCGGCAGGTAGTCTCGACCGGCTCTACCCGGGAGAGTCGGGACGCTTTGACGCCGGCCGGTCTGGCGGTCAACCCGCCAGTTGGCTCCGCTTGCCCGTTCGCCCAGCCGATCCGCCGGAGGCCGGGTCGGGAGGGCGCCGGCCCACCCAACCCACTCGAAGCGACCATCGCCAGGAGTAAGTTAAGGAAAGGTAAGCAAGGAAAGGGGAAGTCACCGTGCCGGCCTACACAGCCAAAGACGTTCTCCGCCTCTCGGACGAACTCAAAGTGAGATTCGTCCGCCTCCAGTTCTCCGACATCCTCGGCGTGACCAAGAACGTGACCATCCCCGTCGATCAGGTCCAAAAAGCTCTGGATGGCCAGCTTCTCTTCGACGGCTCCTCAATCCACGGTTTCGTCCGCATTGAGGAGTCCGACATGCTTCTGGCCGCCGATCCGGCCACTTTCACCCTGTTTCCCTGGCGGGCCAAGGACGCGGCCGGATCCACGGCCCGGCTCATCTGCGACGTCTTGAACCCGGACGGGACGCCCTTCGTCGGGTGCCCACGGACGGCTCTGAAACGGGTGGCCGCCGAGGCCAAGGAGATGGGCTACACGATGTTCGCCGGTCCGGAGGCCGAGTTCTTTCTCTTCCATCACGACGAGAACAATCGCCCGACGACCAAGACCCACGATCAGGGCGGCTACTTCGACCTGGCCCCGGTGGATCTGGGCGAGGCCGCCCGCGAGGACATCGTCCTGGCCCTGGAGGAGATGGGCTTCGAGGTCGAGGCTTCCCACCACGAGGTGGCCCCGGCTCAGCACGAGATCGACTTCCGCTACGAAGACGCCCTGACGGCCGCCGACAACATCCTGACCTTCAGAGTCGTGGTTCGGACCATCGCCAAGCGGCACGGACTGCACGCCACCTTCATGCCCAAGCCGGTCTACGGCATCGCCGGGTCGGGCATGCACACCCACCAGTCCCTCTTTGTCGGCGAGAAGAACGCCTTCTTCGACCCCACCGCCCCCGACGGGCTCAGCCGACTTTGCCTTAACTACATCGCCGGCCTGCTCCGCCACGCCCGCGGCTTCACGGCCATCACCAATCCCCTGGTCAACTCTTACAAGCGTCTTGTCCCTGGTTACGAGGCTCCGGTGAACGTGGCCTGGTCGATGCGCAACCGCAGCCCCCTCATCCGGGTGCCGGCCAGGCGCGGGTTGTCCACGCGTTGCGAGTTGCGTAACCCCGACCCCTCGGCAAATCCCTACCTGGCCCTGGCCGTGACCCTCAAGGCGGGCCTCCAGGGTATCAAGGAAGACCTTGACCCGCCCGCCCCGGTTACCCGCAACGTCTACGAGATGACCGACGCGGAGCGGCGCGAGATGGGGATCGCCAGCCTGCCGGGAACGCTCGAGGAAGCTCTCGACGAACTGGAGAAGGACGAGGTCGTCCGGGCCGCCCTCGGCCAGCACATCTTTGAGTACTTCGTCAGCGCCAAGCGCATCGAGGCCGAAGTCTACCGGACCCAGGTCCACCAGTGGGAGCTGGACCAGTACCTGTCGGTGTTTTAGGATCACCTCCCGTTGCCCTTCCCCAAAGGCCCTGCTATAGTGGACATGTGAGAAAGTGCTCACATATTGCACGGTGCCGGGAAACCTCGACGCCGTCGGGATCGGGGATGGATCGGGCTGACCAGGTCGCAAGAACTTCACCTCGCCGTCGAGGGCATGGATTGTCCATCGTGCGCTCTCAAGATCGAGACTCGGGTCAAGACTCTGGCCGGCGTGGAGGCGGCCTCGGCCTCGGCCGTCACCGGGGCTCTGAAGGTTACCCATGACGGGAGCGTTAGGGCCGAGAGGGTGGCCGCCGTCGTCGTGGCCGCCGGCTACCGCGTCAGGCAGGCCGGCGCGGTCATTGACCAGGCCAACGCGCACCTCGGCCACACCCACGACTCGGTCGAGGCCGGCGCTTCCGAGTTTCGTCGCCGTCTGATCCTGGCCGGCGCCTCCGGAACCCTGCTCATCCTGGGGTTTGCTACTCGCTGGGCGGCCGCCTCCGGCGCAATGGCCTCCGCTTCATGGCTCTTTGCCCTTGTCACTTCCCTGTTCTTGCTCTCAATGGTCTTGGGCGGTTGGCTGGTCGGTCGCCAGGCCTTCCAGGCCCTCACCTCCCGCGTGGTCAACTTCGAGGTTCTCGTTGTCATCGCCGCTCTCGGCGCCACGGCCATCGGCGACCTGCCCGAGGCGGCTCTGGTGGTCTTTCTTTTTTCGCTGGGGGAGACCCTGGAGGCCGTCGGGGTGACCCGTACGCGCCGGGCGATCAGTTCGCTTCTCGATCTTGTCCCGCGCACGGCCCTGGTTCGTCGGAGCGGGGTGGAGGAGGAAGTGCCCGCGGCCGAGGTCGCCGTGGGTGACCTGGTCATCGTCAGGCCGGGAGAGAGAATCCCGATCGACGGTCGGGTTGCGGCCGGACGCTCTTTCGTTAACCAGGCCCCGGTGACGGGCGAGTCCATGCCCGTGGGCAAGGCGCCGGGCGACGACGTCTTCGCCGGAACCATAAACGGGGCCGGCGCCCTCGAGGTGATGTCGACTCACCGCCCCAATGACAGCACTCTGGCCCGCGTCGTCCACCTCGTCGAGGAGGCCCAACTGGTGAAGGCCCGGCGCCAGAAGCTGGTCGATCGCTTCGCCGCGTCCTACACGCCGGCTGTGGTCGGCCTGGCCGTGGCCATCGGCGTTCTTCCCCCGCTCATCCTGGGGCGCCCCTTCGAACCTTTTATCTACCGGGCTCTGGCTCTTCTCCTGGTTGCCTGCCCGTGCGCGATGGTCCTGTCGACCCCGGTCGCCGTGGTGGCGTCCATCGGTAGCGCCGCCAGGCGGGGGGTGCTCATCAAGGGTGGGCTGGCTCTGGAGAGCATTGGCCAGGTCCGAGCCGTGGCCTTCGACAAGACGGGGACTCTCACGGTCGGCCGGCCGGAGGTCAGCGATGTGTTCGTGGCCGACCCAACCGGCCCCGGCCAGGCGGCGGCCACCGGGCCCGGCCAGGCGGCGGGCGCGACCGGCCCCGGCGAACGCGAGCTTCTCGCCCTGGCGGCCGCGATCGAGTCTCGCTCCGAACACCCACTGGCCGACGCGATCCGGCGCAGACACGCGGAGATTGGAGAGGCCCTTTCCACGCCCGTCCGCAACTTCGAGGCCATTCCCGGTCGCGGGGCCAAGGCCCGGGTCGGCGGCAGGAACCACTACGTCGGAAGCGAGGCCCTCTTCCAGAAGGATCTCGGCCTCGATCTGGGTCCTCTGGCCACCGTGGGCGCGGACCTGGAAAAGCGGGGTAAGACCGTAGTCTACGTCGGGACGTCCACCCAGGTCCTGGGCCTCATCGCCGTCAGCGACACTGTGCGCGCCGAGGCCGGACAAGCCGTTGCCGCCTTGCGGGGGGCGGGTGTGGAGAGAGTCTACCTTCTCACCGGTGACAACCCGGCGACAGCCCGAGCGGTGGCGGAGGCGCTCGGCCTCGACGGCTACCGGGCCGGGCTTCTGCCCGCGGACAAGGTTGCCGCGGTGAAGGAACTCGGCCGGGATCTTCCCCTGGCCATGGTCGGCGACGGGGTCAACGACGCTCCCGCCCTGGCCGCGGCCAGCGTGGGAGTGGCCATGGGCGTGGCCGGAACGGATCAGGCTATCGAGGCCGCCGACATCGCCCTGATGAGTGATGACCTGGGCCGGGTGGCCTACGCTATCCGTCTGGGCCGGCGGGCCGCGGGGGTTATCCGCCAGAACATCGCCGTGGCTTTGGCCATCAAGCTCGTGGCTCTGGCTCTGGCCACCATCGGGTTTCTACCGCTCTGGCTGGCTGTCCTGGCCGACACCGGCAACACAGTCCTGGTCATTCTGAACGGACTCAGGCTACTCGGCGGGGTGAAGACCTAGGTGAAGCTCTAGCCCCGATCGGCGTGACGCGCGTGCTCGAGACCACGCCGGAAGAGGTCGACGACATGCTGGTCGTCGAGGGAGTAGTAGACCATCCGGCCGGCCTTGCGGGGCTTGGCCAAGCGGAGGTGGCGGAGAAGGCGCAGTTGATGCGACACCGCGGACGGGGTCATGTCCAGGAGCGAGGCCAGGTCGCAGACACAGAGCTCCCGTTCCGAGAGGGCGTGCAAGATTCTGACCCGGGTCGGATCGCCGAGGGCCTTGAAGATCTCGGCCAGGGCCTGGACCGTCGCTTCGGGTGGCATGGCCCGTCGGGCTGCGTCCACGGCTTCCTGGTCGGCGTGGAAGACCTCGCAGGTTTCGGTTCTGTCGTCGGAAGTCTGCCGGTCCAGAGTCCCGCCCACCTCCGTCCGTGCCCTCTGATTGTACCGCCTCACCGCCCGACGGTCAAAGTCAGGTCCTGTCCGCATCGGGGTGAGCCGATCGCACACAGGAGAACCACGGGCCTGCATGGAAAGACTGAACTCCGCAAGACATACCCGTCGGACAAGAGGGAGGTCGGCGCCCAGGGTGGGAGACCGAGGCAGTTTCGAAACCGCTTCCCGACCATCCGGCTGGGAGGCCGCCTACGCTACCAAGCTCGTGGAGTGGTTGCGCTTGGTGGCGGCCGAGGCCGGGGTCCAGGGAGTGGTCTTCGGTCTCAGCGGGGGCGTCGATTCGGCGGTGGTGGCCGGGCTGTCTGTCCAGGCCTTCCCCGGCGAGTCTCTCGGTTTGATTTTGCCGTGCGATAGTGTCCAGCAAGACATGGATGATGCCCTCGCGGTGGCCGGGGTCTTCGACCTGCCGGTCAAGGTTGTGGTCTTAGACGCGGCTTACCGGGCCCTGCTCGCGGCCGTCGGCGAACACGACGGCGACCCCGGAGCGATCGAGGCGATGACTCCCAAGCTGGCCCTGGCCAACCTGAAGGTCCGGCTGAGGGCCGTCACCTGGTACTACCACGCCAACCGGCTGCGCCGTTTGGTCATCGGCAGCGGGAACCGGGTCGAACTGACTGTGGGCTACTTCACGAAGTTCGGGGACGGGGCGGTTGACGTCCTGCCTTTGGCCGGGCTGGTCAAGGCTGAGGTCCGGGCCTTGGCCGAGCACCTGGGAGTGCCCCGGCGGGTTATCACCAAGGCCCCCACAGCCGGGCTCTGGCCGGGACAGACCGACGAGGAGGAAATGGGTCTCACTTATGAAGTCCTCGATCGGTTCATCCTCGGCGGGGACGTGACGGAGGGCGCGGCCAACCGCATCCGACGGATGATCGAGAGAAGCGCGCACAAACGTTGTCTCCCGCGGACGCCCGGTTTCTAGGGTCCGCGGTTGCGGGGTAGGATGAAGTCGGAGGCCGGGAACCACCGGCGGGAACGGGAGTTGGGAGCATGTCAGGACACTCCAAGTGGGCCAACATCAAGCGGCGCAAGGCGGCCGTCGACGCCAAAAGGGGCGCGGTCTACACCAAGATCGGCCGCGAGTTGATTGCCTCGGCCAGGGAGGGGGGAGGAAACCCCGACACCAATTTCCGTCTCCGGCTGGCCATGGAGAAGGCTCGCTCGGTCAACATGCCCTCGGACAACATCCAGAGAGCCATCATGAAGGGAACGGGGGAACTCAACGAGGGCGCCGTCTTCGAAGAGATCACCTATGAAGGTTATGGGCCGGGTGGCGTGGCCCTTCTGGTGTGGTTGATGAGCGACAACCGCAATCGGACAGCCCAGGAGCTTCGCTACCTGTTTTCCCGCCACGGCGGAAATCTCGGCGAGAGCGGCTGCGTGGCTTGGATGTTCAAGAAGAAGGGCACGATCCTCCTCGCCCGCGAGGACAACACCATCCCCGAGGACGATCTGATGCTGCTGGCCCTTGAGGCCGGGGCGGAGGACGTGCGGACCGACGAAGACTCCTTCGAGATCATCACTGCCCCCGGCGATTTTCAGGCCGTCCTCGAGGCCGTGGGCAAGGCCAATTTGAGCGTGGCCGAGGCCGAGATCGCCATGATACCGCAGAACACGGTGCGGCTGGAAGGCGCCCAGGCCGAGAAGTGCGAGGGTCTCATCGAGGCCCTGGAGGAGCACGAGGAAGTCCAGAGCGTGTACGCCAACTACGAAGCCGGCTAGTCCGACAAGGGGTGCTCTCGCGCCCCGGCCGGAGTACGTCCCGCCCAGAGAGGGTATACTGCCACTCCAGAGGGAAAAATCGGGGGCACTGTTGCCTTGGTATGGGCGCGCCAGAAGAGAATGCCGGGCCGCTATCGTCTCGTCCTGGGAGTGGGTCTTCTCGGGTTGGCGGTTCTCCTGTGCCTGGGCGCCGGGCGGCTCTTGGGTTCGGCTGGTCCCTTCGGTTCGGGCGCCCTGTGGCGCATTCTGGGGGTGCGAGTGGCGCCCCCGGCGCCCACCGACGGCGCTCCGGCCGGGGCGGGTTCGGAACCGTCGCCGGGCAGCGGGGGGGGCAACCTCATCGTGGCCGGGGCCGAGTTCATCTGGATCGTCGAGTACGACCTCTGCGGCTGCACCGAAAGGGACACGAGTGTGGCCCAGGACGGCCTGGCCGGGCTCGACCGGCAGGCCCTGACGGCCGAACCCGAACTCCGCGACTGGGAGATTGTGACCTTCGCTCCGGCTAGGGTGGAGGTTCGGCGGTCGGAGGGGGAGGCGATGTGCTCTCGCCACAGCCGCCGCGTTCTGAGGCTGGAATCGGGCAAGCTCGTGCTCTACGCGGGCTCGCTCGACGACCCGGCGGTCGCCTTGCTCCCGCTCCAGCCGACATCCATCACCGAGGACGATCTCGCCGCGGCTGAGGTCGAGATGCTCCGGGGCGGTCGTGGTTTCAGCTCGCAGGACGAAGTGGTGCGCTTTCTCGAGGGACTCGGGGACTAGGCCCCGGGGACCTCGATGTAGGGACCGCGCGGTCTCCGTTCCCGCCGAAACCACCCAGGAGCGCCCCGCGACCGTCGTAACCCGCCGGTTCCCGCCAGGAGGACAACGGGGATGAGGGCCAGGCCGAGGACCACCTGGAGCGGGTAGTAGGCCAGGTAGCTCAGCCAGTTGCCGTGATAGGACGCGTAGTTCACCCCCACCCAGAGCACGCCCAGATTAGACAGCGGATGGACCACGGCCGGCACGATCAGACTTCCGCTGAACCTAAACAGCAGGGCCATCAGGACCCCGAAGGCCGCGGCCATAAGGACGTAGAAGAGCATCGGCCACGGGGCGAAGGGGAACAAGTCATAGTTGACGTGGAAGAACCCGAAGAGGATGGCCTGAACAAAGGCGGCCTTCCACCAACCCAGAGATCGGCTGAGGCGCGTGAGCAGGTAGCCCCGGAAGAAGAGTTCTTCCGCGAAGTTCCCGAAGAGAAAGTCCCAAATATCAAGAGCCACTTTCGGCGCCGTCCAGGCCACGTAGGGGTAGTGATGGAAGCCACCCGCCCGCCACCAGGGTTCATAGGCCTGCCAGACAAAAACCGGACCGGTGATCCGGGCGAAGACCGCGTAGTAGATGGTCTCCGTCAAGCCTGTCGTGAGCCGGAAGGCGACCAGCCCGAGGAGAGACACCCAGAGAAGCCGGGTGGCCTTCACCGGACCGAGTCCGATCGAGCCTGGGTCGCCGCTCCTCTTCCAGAGCGCGAGCATGAGGACGAGAACGATCATGGGCGCCTTGCCCCAGATCTCGCGGCTGTAGTAGTACAGGCCGACTCTCGGGGCCATGATCATGGCGAACAGGGCCAGCGCGGTGGCGATCTCCACCCAGGGGGATGGCCGGCCGGGCGGCGGGATGGCCTCATCCGGACGCCGCCTCCTGAACAGAAGGAGCCAGCCGGTGACCAGGGCCGCCTCGCCCAAGGCTACCCCCGACTTGACCCCTGTGGCCACTTCCCCGCTGAAGAGGGCCAGCTCGAGCCAGGCCGCGGCGGCGAACACGATGAGAGCCCAACCGGTGACCCCTCTGTTCGCGGCCAGGGCCAGGACGACCGCCGCGCCCAGAGCGAGAAGGAGCATGGCCCTGCCGACGACAGGGGATCGCGCGCGCTCCAGGGAGGCGCCGACGTCTCTCCGGGCCGCCTCCAGCGCGGTTGGGTCGATACGCTTGGCGTCGTCGACCACTCGGGCCGTCCATCCCCGGTCCAGGTCAGCGGCCCGCGCGCCGAGGGCCCGGACACAGGCCTCATCCACGTCGGACAGCTCGATAAACCAGTCCGGCAGGCAGCGGGCCAGGGCCACGACACCGCGCGGCCCCCAGCGGCTCTCGGCATACTCCACCAGGGAACCGAGTTGCTCGCGCCCCAGGGGCAAGGACGGCCACCAACGGAGAATCTGGGGGAGGCTGGCCAGCCGCCGGCTCTCGGCGATAGCGACCGCCGTGGCGCGGACCTCCGTCCGGCCGCGGTCGACGCGGTCGAGGAGTCCGGCCACAATGGCCGAAGAAACCGGTTCCCGGGCGCCGCCAGCCGCTCTGATGTTCCCACCCGCCGCGTTCTCGTAGGCGGCCCGCCTCAGGACCTCCCGCACCGCCGTCTCCCGGCAGGCCTGGATCGTGGCCTCCGTCCGCAGGAAAGGTACCCCTTCCAGCCAGTTCGGAAGGACGGCCGAGCCCGGCGTGGCAACAACGACGAGGCGAGCGCCGTCCCGAGGCGGCCAGATCTGGTCGAGGAAGGCGGCCGCCCGCTTGGCCACGTCTTCCATGGCGGCCACGATGTCCGGAGGGGCCTCGTCCAGGCGCCCCGAGCGGTAGACCAGATCAAATTGGGCGCCACGCCAGACCATCCAGCTACCGTCTCCCGAGACACCCGCGGCCGGAGCGATTTGAGACCAACCCCCGCCCGCGAAGGTGGGGGCGAGCGAGAGAAGAACGGCCACGAGGATCAGGCCGAGTCCCAGCGCGGCGCGGGCGGCAATCCTTGTTCTCAGCACTTGGATTCCCCCCCAGGTAGTCCACACTTTCTTCCGGCAAGGGAAACGTTCCTTCGTTGTCTAATAACGCCCCAGGAGGAGGTGGAGTTCCATGCTGGTCCTGGGCGTTGACCCCGGCACGGCCACCACCGGCTACGGTCTCGTTCGCGAGCGGGCCAGCCGGCTGGAAGCCCTGGACTGGGGGATCATCACCACCGCCAAGGATTCGCCTCTCGCGGCCCGTTTGCTTCTCATCTACGGTGGACTAGGAGATCTTATCCGCGCTCACCGCCCTGAGGCCGTGGCGGTCGAGGAACTCTTCTTTAACCGTAACGTCAGGTCCGCTCTGGCCGTGGGTCAGGCGCGCGGCGTGGCCCTCCTGGCCGCGGCCGCGGCCGGGTTGCCGGTGCTGGAGTACACGCCTCCCCAGGTTAAGCAGGCCGTTACCGGCTACGGCGGGGCGGACAAGGCCCAGATGCAGGCCATGGTGAAGATGATTCTCGGCCTCGGCGAGACGCCTCGACCCGATGACGCCGCCGACGCCCTGGCCGTGGCTATCTGTTGCATCCATAGCCGCGGGCTCGAGCGCCTCGTCGCCAATGACGGTAAGGCCTACGCGAGGGCCGGATCGACGCCGGTCGGATCACCACCGGCCGGATCACCGCCGGCCGGACAGGGCAGGGAGGCGTCGAGGTGATCAGGTTCGTCAGAGGCCGCCTGGCTGAGCGCGGGAAGGGTTACGTCATCGTCGACCTCGGCCCCGTGGGTCTCCAGGTTCACACCCCCGACTCCGCCGCCGCCGGATTGGCGCCGGGGACGGAAGTCTTTCTCCACACTCGTCTCCACGTGCGGGAGGATGCCCTGACTCTTTTCGGCTTTCTTACATCGGAGGAAGCCGGGCTCTTCGACCTCCTGCTTACTGTCTCAGGAGTGGGGCCCAAGGTGGCCCTGGGCATCCTTTCGGCCTGCCGACCAAAGCGCTTTCTGGAACTGGTCGTCTACGAAGACATTGAAGGACTCGGTCGTTTGCCGGGGGTCGGGAAGAAGCTCTCCCAGCGCCTTGTCGTGGAACTCCGGGACAAGTTGGCTCCCGGCCACGAACCGTTGACGGCCGCCGACCTGGCTTCGGCGCCGGTTTCGCGCGATCCGGGGGACGAGGCCGTCGAGGCCCTGACCGCTCTTGGCTATGGGCGGGTCGAGGCTGTCCAGGCGGTCGAGAAGGCCAGAAAGGACCTCGGCGGCCAGGCCGGCGCGGCCGAGTTGGTGAAGCGAGCTTTGAAGAACCTCTAGGCCGTAGGTCAAGGAGGTGGCTGTCGCACGATGTCGGACCAGGATTCCGAAGAGCGTATCGTCTCCCCGAAGGCCCGGCCGGACGAAAGCGGGATCGAGCCCGGCTTGCGCCCGCGTTCTTTCGGCGAGTACATCGGCCAGGGCGCCGTGGTCGAGCGGCTCAAGATCTTCATCCAGGCCGCGGTCGAGCGGGGTGAACCCCTCGACCACGTTCTTCTCTACGGGCCGCCCGGGCTGGGCAAGACAACCCTCGCCTACGTCATCGCCAATGAAATGAAGGTCGGTATTCGGGTGACCTCCGGGCCGGCCATCGAACGCCCAGGGGACCTGGCCGCCATCTTGACCAACCTCGGCGAGCGGGACGTTCTCTTCATCGACGAGGTTCACCGTCTCGGCCGCGTCGTGGAGGAGATCCTCTACCCGGCTATGGAGGAGTTCGCTCTGGATATCGTCATCGGCCGCGGACCCAGCGCCCGATCGATCCGTCTCGACCTGCCCCACTTCACTCTTATCGGCGCCACGACCCGGGCCGGGCAGATCACGTCCCCGATGCGGGATCGGTTCGGAGTGATCAACCGGCTTGACTTCTACGGCCAGGAAGACCTGGTTTCCATTGTCACTCGCTCGGCGGGGATTCTGGCCATCAGCCTCGTCCCGGAGGGCGCGGCGGAGATCGCCCGCCGCTCGCGCGGGACGCCCAGGGTGGCCAATCGCCTGCTCCGCCGGGTGAGGGATTACGCCCAGGTGAAGGGATCAGGCCGCATCACGGCCGAGGCGGCCCGTGACGGACTCCGTCTTCTGGACATCGACGAGCTGGGTCTCGATCCCGTGGACCGGCGAATGCTCGTGGCCATGGCCGACAAGTTCGCCGGTGGTCCCGTTGGACTGGAGACTATCGCCGCGTCGATAAGCGAGGAAGCCCTCACGGTTGAGGATGTCTACGAGCCCTACCTCCTCCAGTTGGGTTTCCTCAAGCGGACGCCGCGGGGCCGGGTGCTGACCGGCCTGGCCTACAGCCACATTGGCCGGACTCCTCCACCCGAGATCGCGGCCGGCCGGATGCCCCAAGCGGGTCTCTGGAACGAACCGGAGAGGGCGTGACTCATGGACGGGCCGGACAGGCCGGGCGAGCCCATCCTGCTTCACGTCTGCTGCGGGCCGTGCGCCATTTACCCTCACCGGGCTCTGGCGGCGGAGGGCTATGCTCCGACAGGTTTCTTCCATAACCCCAACGTCCAGCCATCACGGGAGTACCGGCGACGCCTGGAGACGCTCTTGACCTACGCGGCCAGGGCCTCACTGTCTCTTGTGGAGCGCGAGGGCTACCATCCTGACGAGCATCTTCGGGTCACCCTGGAGTCCTGGAACGATCGTCCGGCGCGATGCCGGGCCTGCTACGACCTGAGGCTGGGCGAGACGGCGCGGGAGGCGGCGGCCAGAGGTTTTGGGCTTTTCACCAGCACTCTTCTCGTTAGCCCCTACCAGTTGCACGAGGAGGTCCGCCAGGCCGGCGAACGGGCCGCGGCGGCCACTTCGGGTCAGGTCCGGTTCCTCTACCGCGACTTCCGTCCCGGCTACCGGGAGGGAGTGGCCGTGTCACGCGAGATGGGCCTCTACCGTCAAGCGTACTGCGGCTGTCTTTGGAGTGAGGTGGAGAGGTATGAGCGGCCCGCGACGGCGCCGGACCCCCACATAGAACGGCCTGGCGACGTATCTCTCTAGCGAACGGGGTGGCCCACTTGGAGCAAGGTCCGGGAGACCGGAGGGATCGCACGGCCTCTTCCGGCCCGTCCGGACGGGTTCTAACCGACCGCCCCGACAGCCCGGACGGTCTTCTGGCTCGGGCGCGCGAGGGCGACCGAATGGCCCGAGAGACGCTCCTTGGCCGGTACTCTCCCTTCGTCCTGAAGACCGCCTCCCGGGTCACCGGAACCTATGTCCGGCTTGGCCGTGACGACGAGGCCAGTGTCGCTCTGATGGCTTTCAACGAAGCCATCGACAGTTATGACCCCGGGAGGGGCGCGAGTTTCCTGGGCTTCGCCCAGACCGTCATCAGACGGCGCCTGATCGACCACTTTAGGGGCAAGATCCGGAACCGCGAGGTGCCACTCAGCGCCCTGACCACGGGGGACGGGATGATGGGGTCCGGGTCCGAGGAGAATGCGGGGGGTAGTGTCGCGGGGGTCGTGGCCGGTCAGGTGGCCGCGGCGGAATGGGCCCACCGCGACCACGAGGAGCAAAGAGAGCGCCGGGAGGAAGTCCTGAGGTACCGTGAACTCCTGGCGACCTACGGGATTAGCCTGGGTGACCTCGTGCGGGTCTCGCCGCGGCACGAAGACGCGCGTCGGCGGGCGATGGAAGCGGCTCGGGTCCTGGCGGCTAGGCCGGAACTGATCGCGAAGTTCCGCCGCCGGGGAGAGCTCCCCCTCAAGGAACTGGGTGGACTGGCCGGGGTGAGCCGTAAGACCCTGGAGCGTCAGCGCAAGTACATCATTGCCGTGGTCTTGATCCTGGTGGAAGACCTGCCTTGTCTGGAGGCGTACCTGAAATGAAGCGGACGAAGCGGACAACGACAGATGAGAAGGGGAGGGCCCTTCTCCTCGCGGCCGACGGAAGGTCCGGATTTGCCCTGACTCCGGACGGCCGGTTCATCAGGGTGAGGCGCCGCCCGGAGGACGAGGTGGGCCGCGAGGTCGAGATTCCGTCCCGAGCCGTCGGGACCCGGAGTATCGGTTTCCGCCGGTCCGGTTTCCGTCTGAGGCCGGGGCTGGCGACGGCCTTCGTTCTTGCCCTGTGTCTTCTGGTTCTGTCGCCGCTGGCGGTGGGGAAGGTGCTGGCCTCCGGATCGCCGGTGACTTTCGTGACCGTGGACGCCAGCCCCAGCCTGGAGTTCGGGGTGAACCGCTGGAATCGGGTCGTCGACGCGCAGGGTCTCAACGCCCAGGGGGAGAGTCTTCTGGTAGACCTCGCCTGGCGAGGCCGTCGGTTACTGGACGTGGTCGACGCCGTGGGTGAGGCCGCCATCGCCGGCGGCTACGTTGCCGGGGGACAGACCGGGATTCTGGTTGCCGTTGTCCCAGCCGCTCCAGGGGCCGGCGTGCCGCCCGGTGTCGAGAACGAACTCTCCCGGATCAGGGAGAGGCTTTCGCTCATGGTGGAGGCCGAGTGGCCGGGTGGGGAGGTCACCGTGGAGACGGTCCTCGCTGATGCGGCGGCCATTCGGGACCAGGCGAAGAGCCTCGGACTCTCGGTCGGCCGCTATGTTGTCCTTCTCGCCGCGCAGGAGGCCGGGTTGGACGTTGACGCCGGCGACTTGCGGGGCGGTGTGAGAGAGGCTATCGCCAACGCCGGTGGTCAACCGGACGAAGTCCTCCACGCGGCTCACCTGAACCGGCAGATGTCTAAGCTGGCCGAGAAGTTTCAGGAGCGGAACGGACTGGCCCCGGAAGGGGCGGGGAAGACCGGTCAGGGCGAGCCGGGGGCCGGGGATGAGGCCGGCGCTGGTGCGCCGGACCAACAGGGGTCGGCAAACCAGGGGTCCGGCGGGAATGGAGGTCAGTCCGGGGAGGGTGGCGGCCGTGAAGGCGGTGGCCAGCGCGGACCGGGCCGTGATCATGGACAGCCGTCCGGCGCCGCGGGATCCGGAACTACTACCGACGAGGGCGGCGTCCAAGACCCGGGCTCAAGTGGTGGGTATGATCAGGAGCCGGGCGGTAGCGGGGACCCGGGTCAAGATGAGGGAAATCCGGGCAACGGAGTTGGAGGAGGTTCAGGGGGAGGAGAGTAGAGGAGTCGGGGGCCTTCCGGAGAACCGGGCGGCAACGCCGGCAGGGCAGGCAAGGGAGGGTCCCACGTGCGTCGGCTTCGATGCGGCGATCGCCGGAGTGGCTCGGTCCGGTTCGTGCCCTTGGTGTTCGTCCTGTCTTTCCTCGTCTCCACGATCATCATCCCTCTGAACTGGTCTTCCCCCAGCCGGGCGGCGTCGTCGAGTGGCGCCCTGGTTCGAGTCGGCCTCGTGAGAGAAGAGCCCGTTGCCAGCCTTGGCGCGCGGGGGCAGGCCATCATCTATGACTCAGCGGGCTCGCTCCTCACCTTCTTTCAGGGTGAGGAAACCCTCGCGGCCGGGGCGGGCAACACTGTCTCCCTTCCGGGTTGCGGAGTTGTTCCGGGCCCTCTTGTCGTCAGGGCGGCGGCGAGTGGCGACCCATCCACCCCGGACTTTGTCACTGTCGGCGGTCACCCATACCGGGGAGAGCTTGAGGTTCTTGCCCGCGACGGACTCCTGACGGTCGTGAATGTCATCCCCCTGGAAGACTACCTGCTCGGCGTCGTTCCGCGCGAGATGCCGGCCGGTTTTCCGGCGGAGGCATTGAAGGCCCAGGCCGTGGCGGCCCGGACCTACGCCCTTTACACCCAGGCCGGCCGACTCTACGCCGCGAGCGGCTACGATCTTGTCCCGACAACCGCCTGCCAGGTCTACGGCGGTGTCGAGGCGGAAAGCGAGTCGACCACCGCGGCGGTGAGAGCCACGGACGGAGAGGTCATCACCTACAACGGCTCGCTCATCGGGGCGTTTTTCCACTCCACCTCCGGCGGGCACACCGAGAGCGTGGAGTTTGTCTGGGGCTTCCCGTGCCCGTACCTCAAGGGGGTGCCCGATTCCGACCAGGACTCACCTCACTACGCTTGGTCGGTCGCCTTCACCGCGGACGACCTGTCCGCTAGGCTTGAAGCGGCCGGCTACGGGGTCGGCCGGATCTACGCCCTGGGAGGGGTCACCCCCCAGGGGCCTGGCGGGCGCTACCTGGACAGCGTCGTCACCGGTAGCGATGGAGAGGTCCGTCTCCGGTCCGAGAAACTGAGATCGGTCCTCGGGCTACGCAGTACCCGGTTCGCGGTCGTGGCCGAGCGGGAGCGGGTGGAGAATGTCACCCGGCCACTGAGTTCGGGAAGCCTCGTCGCGATCAACGCCGAGGGCGCGGTCGCGCCGATCCCGACCGTCGCTTTAGTGGCTCTCGGCGCGGGCTATGCTTACCCCCTTCGCTCGCCCGAACTGTGGGTTGCGGCCCCGGTCCGGGTTCCGGCGTCCTTCACCCTCAATGGCCAGGGCTGGGGTCATGGCGTGGGCCTCTCCCAGTGGGGCGCCCGCGGATTGGCTCTCCAGGGCCTGGACTACCTGGGGATTCTGACCCACTACTACACGGGGGTCACAGTGGGAAATCTCCCCTAGAGAACCCCCCGACCCTTGCCCAAGGGGTGGTCGTCTGAGGACGGACGCATTCGACTACCATCTGCCGCCGGAGTTGATCGCCCAGGCGCCGGTTGAGCCGCGCGACGGGGCACGCCTTCTCGTCCTTGCCCCGAGCCGGGCCGGCCCGGACCCGGGTCTACTTGAGCATCGCCGTTTCCTCGACCTCCCGGACTACTTTGAATCCGGGGATCTCCTTGTCTTGAACGAGACCCGCGTTCTTCCGGCTCGTCTCTTTGGGTCTAAGTCGGGCAGTGGAGGCAGGGTCGAGGTCCTGCTCCTGCGCCCGATGGCCGGGGAGGCCCCCCTGGACCGGACGGGCACCCCAGCCGGGGAGGCCCCCCTGGACCCGGCCGAGAGTTGGGAGTGGGAGGCCCTCGTTCGGCCCGGCCGACGCATCCAAACCGGAACGGAGCTGCTCTTCGACACACCGCCCGCCCGGTTCGCCGAATCCCGTCTTTCCGGCCGGGTCGTCGGGCGAACTTCGGGCGGCGGGAGACGTATCGTCTTCCGTCCCGGACAGGCGGGTGAGACTTTCGCCCGGATCATCGAGGCCCTGGGTCAGGCGCCCCTACCACCCTACATCACCCGGCCCCTGACCGATCCCGAACGCTACCAGACGATTTTCGCCCGCGTGCGCGGTTCTGCCGCCGCCCCGACCGCCGGTCTCCACTTCACCCCCAGAATCCTGGAGAGCCTCAGGCAGAAGGGAGTGAGCCAGGCCATGGTCACCCTCCACATCGGCCTCGACACCTTCCGGCCGGTGCGGGAGGAGGAGGTCGAGAACCACCGCATGCACAGTGAGTGGTACGACGTCCCGCCTGAGACGGCTCAGGCCATCGCGGCCTGTCGCGCTCGCGGCGGCCGGGTCGTGGCTTGCGGCACGACCGTCGTGCGGACGCTGGAGTCCGTGGCCGACCCGGGCGGCTCGGGGCTGGTGCGAGCGGGCAGCGGCAGGACCCGGCTCTTCATCTATCCGGGTTACTCCTTTGGAGCTGTCGACGCCATCCTGACCAACTTCCATCTCCCGCGGTCAACCCTGCTCATGCTCGTCTCGGCCTTCGGCGGTCGCGAGAGGGTCCTGGCCGCCTATGAGGAAGCAGCCCGGCTAGGGTATCGCTTCTACAGCCTGGGCGACGCGATGCTTGTTTTCCCGCCGTCGGGCGGATCGTCCGCCACCAACCGAACCCTGGGACGGAGTTGACCTCGTGGGTCCGCGACTGGCTTTTGAACTGGAGGCCGGCGGCGATTCCGGCCGAGAGAGGGCCGGCATTCTGACCACGGCCCACGGCCAGGTCCGGACTCCCGTTTTCATGCCCGTCGGCACCCAGGGATCGGTCAAGGGTCTGGCCCCACGGGAACTCCTCGAGGTGGGAACCCAGATCATTCTGGCCAACACCTATCACCTCCACCTCCGCCCCGGAGAGGAGACGGTGGGCCTGGCTGGCGGGCTTCACGTTTTCATGGACTGGTCGGGTCCAATCCTAACCGATAGCGGCGGCTATCAGGTTTTCAGCCTGGCCCGGCTCAGGAAGGTCAGCGACGACGGCGTTCGCTTCCGGTCCCACATCGACGGCTCGGAGCGCTTCCTCTCGCCGGAGAAGGCCATTGACATCCAACTCGTCCTGGGCGCCGACGTGATGATGGTCCTGGATGAGTGTCCGCCGTCGGACGCCGATCGCGCGGCCATCGGCGAAGCGGTCCGGCGAACCCTGAACTGGGCCGGTCGCTGCCGGGCGAGGGTCGACCTGGCCGAGGGGGAGGGGGCGCTACGGTCCGGCCACGGCCTTTTCGGCATCGTGCAGGGTGGCGTTTTCCCCGACCTGCGGCGGGAGTGCGCCTCGGCTCTGGTGGAGTTGGGGTTCGACGGTTACGCCATTGGCGGGCTCGGTCTGGGGGAATCCAGAGAAGAGATGCTGACCGCCGTGGAGGTCACGACGGCCTGCCTGCCGGCGGATAGGCCCCGGTACTTCATGGGCTTGGGCACGCCCAGGGAAATCCTGGCCGCGGTAGCGCGGGGCGTGGACATGTTCGATTCCGTTCTCCCGACTCGCCTGGGGCGGCACGGCACGGTCATGACCCGCCGCGGCAACGTGGTTGTCCGCAACGCTCGTTACGCCCGAGACTTCGGACCACTGGAGGAGGGTTGTGATTGCTATGCCTGCCGCCACTTCACGCGAGCTTACGTGCGACACCTCGTCACGGCCGGGGAAATCCTCGGTCTTCTGCTCTGCGCCCACCACAACCTCCGCTTTCTCCACCGGCTGACAACCGAGGCCCGGCAAGTGATCGTAGAGGGACGGTTCAGGGAGTGGTCGGAGGAACTGATCGGGGGCCTGGGCTAGGGGTCTCCCGGCTTCGAAGGGTATGCTAGTGTGTGGATGGTGGTTTGATCCTAGAAGGGTTTGCGCCAGCCGTTGCCGAAGCAGCCTAGGCACTTAAGTTGCTCGATGAAGGAGGACGTCTTTTGCCCACCGATCTCAATCAGATTCTTTCTTTGCTCTTCCCGTTCCTCATCGTCATCGCGGTCTTCTACTTCCTCATCTGGAGACCTCAGTCCAACGAGCAGAAGAAGAGGAAAGCCATGCTCGAAGCCGTCAAGAAGGGCGATGAGATCGTCACTGTTGGCGGTATCCATGGCGCCGTCGTCGTGGTGAAGAAGGATTCGTACATCATAAGGATAGGCGAGAAGACCGAAGTGGAGATAGACCGGAGCGGCATCGGCAGCGTCCGCGGCTAGGCCCCAAGAGGCCTTCCGCGGAACGCGGCGCCATCGCGGGGTGAGTGTCTGCCCGAGCAAGCCGCGGCCGGCCGTTCTTTTGCCAGGAGGAGAAACGACGAAATGAATACCGTAGCCGGGGCGGGTCCCTTAACGCAGGCTGAAAGAGAGTCGGACCCGCCCGTCAGCGTCAAACGTGAGTGGTGTAAGGCCTGCGGTATCTGCGTTGAGTTCTGCCCCAAGAAAGTGTTCGACTCCGACGAGGAAGGCCGTCCCATCATCTCCCACCCCGAGGCCTGTAGCCTGTGCCGGATCTGTGAGCAGCTTTGCCCCGATTTTGCAGCCAGGGTCCGGAGGGAAGACCGTGCCCAGGGGAACTGACCGTCCGGTTCTCATGCAGGGCAACGAGGCCTGCGCCAGGGGCGCCCTCGCGGCTGGAGTCCGGTTCTTCGCGGGCTACCCGATCACTCCGTCGTCGGAGATAGCGGAGATCTTGGCCGAGGTCCTGCCGGGCGTGGGCGGAAGGTTCATCCAGATGGAGGATGAGATCGCCAGCATGGCGGCGGTCATTGGCGCCTCGCTGGCCGGGGTCAAGTCGATGACAGCCACGAGTGGCCCGGGCTTCTCCTTAATGCAGGAGAACATCGGCTACGCGGCCATGGCCGAGATACCCTGCCTCATCGTCCAGGTCCAGAGGGCGGGTCCCAGCACAGGCCTGCCCACCTCTCCGGCCCAGGGCGACGTGATGCAGGCCCGCTGGGGGACCCACGGCGACCACCCCGCGGTGGTCATGGCGCCCTCCTCGGTGCGGGAGACCTTCGACCTGACCGTCGAGTGCGTCAACTGGTCCGAGAGGCTGCGCCTGCCGGTCATCCTGCTCACGGACGAGGTCGTGGCCCACATGCGCGAGAACGTCACTCTGCCGGGTCCCGGTGAGTTGGCTGTCTACGAACGGCCGAGGCCTGAGTTACCGCCCGGCGATCCCGCATTCTTGCCCTACAAGCCCGGCCCCGACGAGGTCCCGCCCATGGCCAGCTTCGGCTGCGGCTACCGCTACCACGTCACCGGTTTGCACCACGATCAACGAGGCTATCCAATCCACGAGGGACACGAGGCGGGTGAGCTGACCCGGCGTCTGTGTCGGAAGGTTGAGCGGCGACGGTCTGAACTCGAGCGTGTGGAGTGGATCGGGCCCGGCGGCGCCCGCGGACCCCAGCCCCCCCCCGGCTGGCCGCCCGCGGGACGGCCGGCCACGGTGGTAGTGTCCTACGGTTCCACGGCCCGCGGCGCCGAGGCCGCCTGCGAGTTGGCTAGAGAGGATGGGCGAGAGGTTGCCCTCCTGCGTCTGGTGACGCTCTGGCCGTTTCCCGATGCCGCCTTGGCCAAGGCGGCTGAACTGGCCGGCGGCTCGGGAGAGATCCTGGTGGTGGAAATGAACCTCGGTCAGGTCTTCCTCGAGGTTATCCGGGTCGCCGCTGGCCGGACAGCCGTCCGGCACTTCGGGCGGGTCGACGGGGAGCTTATCACCCCCGAGGAGATAGCCGCGGTGATACCGCGATCGAGGGGGACCCGCTAGTGTCCAGACCCCAAGCTGACGAGGCTTTGACCCTTTCCCTGCTGCGAGTCGATCGTTTTCCCCACATTTGGTGTTCCGGTTGCGGCCATGGCATTGTCCTGTCAGCCCTGGTCCGGGCTCTGGCGATCAGGATCGAGGCCAAGGAACTCGACCCCAAGGATGTGGTCGTCGTCTCCGGAATCGGCTGTGCGGCCCGGGCGGCCGGCTACCTCAACTTCGACGGAGTCCACACGACCCATGGCCGGGCGATCGCCTTTGCCACAGGTATCAAGCTAGCTCGCCCGGAGCTCAAAGTGATCGTGATCACCGGCGACGGCGATCTGGCCGCCATCGGCGGGAATCATTTCATCCATGCCGCCCGCCGGAACATAGGACTGGCCGTGGTTTGCTTCAACAACTCCATCTACGGCATGACCAGCGGTCAGTACTCTCCGATGACTCCGAGGAAGGCGAAAGCCACCACGGCGCCTTACGGCCACATCGAGAAGCCGTTCGATCTTTGCGAGTTGGCCCTCGCTTGCGGGGGCACCTACGTCGCTCGCGGAGCGGCCTACTTCGCCGCCAAACTTACGGACTACGTCCTGGGCGGGCTGGACCACAGAGGTTTCGCCTTCATCGAGGCCGTGAGCCAGTGCCCCACTTACTTCGGCCGTCGGAACCGCATGTCCGGGGCTGGGGACATGCTGCGCTGGCAGAAGGAGAACGCGGTTTCTCTGGATCGCGCCACCGCCTTCACACCGGAGGAGCTGTCGGGCAAGTTCAGGGTCGGGGTGTTCCGCGACGTGAACGAGCCCGAGTACACTGAGGAGTACGGTCGGATCATGGAACTCGCCAGACACAAGGCAGCGGGGGAGGGAAAATGAGCGGGTCCTGGGAAGTGCGGCTGTCCGGCAAGGGCGGGCAGGGTATCATCTTCATCGGCATCGTCCTGGCCGAAGCCGCGGTTATCGAAGGTCTGAACGTTGTCCAGAGCCAGGTCTACGGACCAGAGTCGCGCGGAGGAGCGAGCAAGGCCGAAGTCATTATCAGTGAGAAGCCCATCAGCTACCCCAAGGTCACTCAGCCCGACGTGGTCCTGGTCATGAGCCAGGAGGCCGCGGACCGGTACGCCGCGAGCGTCAAGGAGGGAGGTCTTCTTGCCGTCGACAGTCTTCACGTCGAGCGTCTACCCGAGGTCAGGGCCAGGGTAGCCCGGGCCGCGGTGAGTGGCGTCGCGCGCGATGAGTTGGGGAAGGAGCAGGTGGCGTCGGCCGTGGCGGCCGGTTTCTTGGTTGGCCTTACCGGCATGGTTACGGTTGACGCTCTGCGACAGGCCATTGTCGCCCGGGCCCCCGCGGGAACGACCGATCTTAACGTCAGGGCCATGGAGGCGGGGCTAAGGCTGGCACGCCAGCAGGCAGGCGCCAGTGGAAGGTAGGACCACGATGCGCGTTAGGAGGAGATTCCGTTGTCGGAAGAGACCCTCAATCCTTTCTTGATCGCCCAGAAGCAGGTTCGCGAGGCGGTCACCGAACTCGGTCTACCGGATGCCGTGTACGAGATCCTTAAGCAGCCCCTGCGTGTTCTCGAAGTTGCCATTCCCGTTGTTATGGACGACGGGCGGGTCCAGATCTTCATGGGCTACCGCTCCCAGCACAATGACGCCGTCGGCCCGGCCAAGGGTGGGCTGCGTTTCGCTCCTGGAGTCACCGTTGATGAAGTCAAGGCCCTCTCGATGTGGATGACCTTCAAGTGCGCCACTCTCGGCCTGCCCTACGGCGGCGGCAAGGGCGGCGTGATCTGCGATCCCAAGAAGCTTTCCAGCCGTGAACTCGAGGCCCTATCGCGAGGTTACATCCAGGCCGTTTCCCAGATCGTCGGCCCCGACAAGGACATCCCGGCTCCCGACGTCTACACCAACCCACAGATCATGGCCTGGATGGTCGATGAGTTTAGTCGCATCCGCGAGCACAACGCTTTTGGACTCATGACCGGCAAGCCTCTAATCATTGGTGGTTCGGCCGGCCGGGGCACGGCCACCGGACGCGGTTGCGTCATCGTCGCGGCGGCGGCGGCGGACAAGCTCGGCATCGACATCAAGAAGGCCAGGGTCGTCGTAGAGGGTTTCGGCAACGCCGGCAGCGTGGCGGCCGCAATCATCAGCGAAATGGGCGCCAGTGTCATCGCCTGCAACGACTCCACGGGCGGCATCCACAGCCCGCGGGGTCTTGACGTCAAGGCCGTCATCGCTCACAAGCAGAAGACCGGATCGGTCCTGGGCTTCCCGGGAACCGTGCCGGTGACGAACGAGGAACTCCTCCAACTTGAGTGCGACATCCTTATCCCGGCCGCCCTCGAGAACCAGATCACCGAGACGGTCGCCCTGGGCGTGAAGGCCAGGATTGTCAGCGAGGCCGCCAACGGCCCGACCACGCCGGAGGCCGACGCCATTCTTTCCGGAAAGGGCGTTCTGGTCCTGCCCGACGTCTTGGCCAGCGCCGGCGGCGTGACCGTCTCCTACTTTGAATGGGTCCAGAACCTCATGAGCTACTACTGGACGGAGAAGGAGGTCCACGAGAAGCTCACCGTTATGATGAACCGAGCCTTCGATGCCGTCTACCAGATGCACGAGCAGAAGAAGGTCACGATGCGCCGGGCCGCCTTCATGGTGGCGGTCAGCCGTGTGGCGGAGGCCATGAAGGTCCGCGGCTGGCTCGATTAGGGAGCGGAGCCGGGCTCGGGCTCGGCCTTCGGGTCGCGCCGGGGGCTCCGGCTCGGCCTCGACGAACAGAGGCCCGGGGGATTGCCCCCCGGGCCTCTTGGTTCGTAATCGGCCTACGCCGGACGCCCGCCGCTCCCGTGTGGAGGCCCCCCGCGATTGTGGTTCGGCCTCGCCGGACCCCCCGGCGCCGCATGGCTAGTGCGTTACGTTCAGACCCCGGATGCTCTGGTTGTCCGCGCAGGTGAACACGGCCGTGAAGTCCCCGGATGCGGGATCGACCAGGAAGATGGTCGCGGCTCCGTCCAGGTTCCACCGGTTATCCGCCGCCAGGAAGAACGCCTTACCATCGGCGGACCAGGCGGTCATGTTCCCGTAGACGCCGGCGGCGGCCCACTCCCCGACGCAGCCGGTGCGGGTCGTGATCTTATCCTGAGCCGTGTCGTAGAACGCCACGGTAAGCCGATTAGTGGGATCGTGGGTATCGTTGATGTCCTCGCGCACGATGGCCAGGACGTTCGCCACCGGCGACCACGAAAGATCCACGAGCATTCCGGACGGCTCGGTCTGGGAGACGTCGTTGGTCGGGACTGACTTGCCTGTCGTGAGATCGGTCACCTGGGCGCATGCGTGTCCCTGGGAAGATAAGTGGGCTACATAGCGGCCGTCCTGGCTCACGGCCAGAAGGTGCGGGCCGGGCTCAGTCGTGGCGGCCGTCCGGCCCGAGTCGGTCTCAAAGTCGTGCAGGTTGATCACCCCGGCTGCGGCATTGTCGGAGGGCCCGGTGAGAACCACCGCATCCCGGCCGGGGACGGAGGCGAGGGGCAGGATGCCAAGGGATGCGACTCCGACGGTGTCCACGTAGGACCCGGGGGCGCCGTCGACCGGAACTCGCACGAGACGGTAGTCGTGCTGTGCGGCCAGGCACGTGTAGACGAGGAACTCGGAGTCGGGAGACCAGCAGAAGTAGGTACCGATATCCAGGTAGGGCGGTAGGCCGAGCTGGGTCACCGCCCCCGAAGTCAGGTCGTAAACCTGGAAGCTAAGGGTGTAGGTCAACGGGTCGATGCGGAAAGCAGCGAGCTTCGTCCCGTCCGGCGAGAGGTGCAGGACAACGTCGTCGCGGCTGAGGGCAAGGCGCTCGGTGAGGTTCTGGCCGTTCTGGTCGACGGTGGCCAGCGCGAGGTGCGAGAGCGTGTTGTCGGCTTCGGCCGTGAACAGCCCGAAGGAAATGAGCCCTCCAGGCAGATCCGCAGGCAGGCCGTTCCCGGGCTGGGCGGGACCTCCGCCAGCGCCGCCGCCTGAACCTCCCGTTCCGCTGCCTCCCGCTCCGCCCGGTGGCAGCCCTCCCGACTGGTCGTTGGCGGGCGGGGTCGCCGGCTTGCACCCACCGCCGCACAGGGTGACGCCGACAAGGATCGCGACAGCCACGGTCACGGTGATAGACCTGGTCATCCTCACTCCTGGGTTCCTCCTCGCTGCTGGAAGGATGGGATACTCCAGACATATTGTTCCACCGTTTCGCGCGCAGTCCTTGAACCCTGCTTGGGCACACGCGGCTTGCTTTCGATCGAGCCCCACCACTCCCGTCCTCGGCGCCGGCGGTTCGGCCTCGACGAACAGATGCCCGGGGGATTGCCCCCCGGGCATCTTGGTTCGTGATCGGCCTACGCCGGACCCCCGGCAGGCTGGTGCCGGGCGCGGTAATGGTGATAGAACGGGTCGCGCCGTCCCAGGCCACTGCGGCACCGAGGGCTTCAGCCACGAACCGTAGCGGCACCAGGGTACGCCCGTCCCGGATCTGCGCCGGCACATCGAGGGCGACGGGCTCGCCTGAGAACTCGCCTTCCCCAGGCACTTACGCTGGGAAGACAGGAAACCCTGCTCACCCTGTGCCTCGGCCGCCGCCCGCCTACGCGAAGGACCAGGACCAGAAGTGGGCCCCAGGGGGCAAGGGTAAATGGGGACGGGCGTCGAAAAGGCAACCGCCCAGGGGTAGACAGACGCCATGCCGCAGTCCCCCCACGGTCTCCCCGGGTTTCGGCGCGCGGAGGTGGCTTCAGCTTGGCGACGGATGGTACGCGGGCGGCCGGGGAGCGGTGGGAAAGGGACACTCTTGGCCGCGTCCTTAGGCGTTTCCCGGAGAGACAGGAGCGTTTCGAGACCCTCTCTGGCCTGGAAGCCGGGCGGCTCTACACCCCGCTCGACCTGGCCGGACCGGGATCGGGTGCCGCGGAGGGCAGCCCTCCCGCCGGTGGGGAGGCCGCCGCGCCCGCGCACGACTACGTCCGCGACGAGGGTTTCCCGGGGGAGTTCCCGTTTACCCGGGGCATTCAACCGACCATGTACCGCGGTCGCCTCTGGACCATGCGCCAGTACGCGGGGTTCGGGTCGGCGGCGGAGACTAACCGTCGCTTCAAGTACCTCCTGGAACAGGGGCAGACCGGGCTGTCCGTGGCCTTCGACCTTCCGACGCAGATAGGCTACGACTCCGACGACCCCCTAGCCGAGGGCGAAGTGGGCAAGGTCGGCGTGGCCATCGACACGCTGGCCGACATGGAGACCCTCTTTGACGGCATCCCCCTGGCCAAGGTTTCGACCTCGATGACCATCAACGCTCCGGCTTCTATTCTCCTGGCCATGTACGCCGTTGTGGCCGAGAAGCAGGGCGCGCCTCTGGACAAGCTTTCCGGCACGATCCAGAACGATATCCTCAAGGAGTACGTGGCCCGAGGAACCTACATCTTTCCGCCGGAACCGTCGATGCGGCTGGTCACCGATCTCATCGCCTACTGCGCCGAGTCGCTCCCGGTCTGGAACTCCATCAGCATCAGTGGCTATCACATCCGGGAAGCCGGATCCACCGCCGTCCAGGAGGTCGCCTTCACCCTGGCCAACGGAGTGGCCTACGTCCAGGCGGCCAAGCGGGCCGGGCTCGACGTGGATACCTTCGGACCGCGTCTGTCGTTCTTCTTCAATGGCCACATCGACTTCCTCGAGGAGGTCGCCAAGTTCCGGGCGGCGCGTCGTCTCTGGGCCCGCTTGATGCGTGACCGGCTGGGGGCCAAGGACCCGCGCTCGTGGATGCTGCGTTTCCACACTCAGACAGCCGGATCGAGTCTAACCGCCCAGCAGCCGCTGAACAACGTGGTTCGAACCGCCCTGGAGGCCCTGGCCGCCGTGCTCGGAGGCACCCAATCCCTCCACACCAACTCTTTCGACGAGGCCCTGGCCTTGCCGAGCGAGGACTCCGTTAGGGTGGCCCTCCGCACCCAGCAGATCATCGGCCACGAGAGCGGGGTCGCCGACTCGGTCGACCCACTCGGCGGCGCCTACCTCATCGAAAGCCTTACCGACCGGATCGAGGCCGAGGCCCTGCGCTACATCGACGAGATTGATCGGCTGGGCGGGGCGGTCGCGGCCATCGAGAAGGGTTTCGTTCAGAAGGAGATCGAGGACAGCGCCTATCGCTACCAGCGCCTGGTTGAAGAAGGTCGCCGGACGGTGGTCGGGGTTAACGCCTTCCAGGTGGAGGACGAGAAAATGCCGCCGCTGCTCGAGGTCGATCCGGAAGTCGGCCGGCGGCAGATGGCGACCTTGTCCGAGGTGAGGGCTCGCCGCGATGCCAAGGCGGTGACATCGAGCCTGGAAGCCCTCCGGGAGGCGGCTGTCGCCACCGGGACGGCGCTCATGCCCCGCATCGTCGATGCCGTTAGGCGCTACGCGAGTCTGGGCGAGATATGCCACGTTCTGCGCGGGGTCTTTGGCGAGTACGCGGGGGCGGGCCGGTGAGGCAGACCGGCTCGGCGAAAGATGCGGGGTCGGGCGCGGGTTAGAGCGAAAGAAGGTGTCGAGCGTGGCTCGCAGTGGTCCGATAAGGGTGATCGTGGCCAAGCCGGGTCTCGACGGTCACGACCGGGGGGCGAAGGTCGTGGCCAGAGCTTTGCGTGACGCGGGCATGGAAGTTATCTACACCGGACTTCGTCAGACTCCGGAGCGGATCGCCGAAGCGGCCCTGGACGAGGATGCCGACGTCGTCGGCCTTAGTTCTCTATCTGGGGCTCACCGGGTTCTCTTCCCGCGGGTCGTGGACGAGCTCAGAAAGCGGGGCCTTGGTGACGTCATCGTCATCGGCGGCGGGATAATCCCCGCGGGGGACACTCCCGCTCTCATCCAGGCGGGGGTGCGGGCCGTCTTCGGTCCCGGGTCGCCGACGTCCGAGATCGCCGAGTTTATCCGGGGAGCCGTTAAGGAACGAAGAGGCTAGGGAGGGGTGGTGGGGATGATGAGAGTCGACCACATCGGGATCGCCGTGCGAGACATCGAGGTCAGCCAGAGATTCTACACTGAGGTCTTGGGTCTCAAGATCGCCACGCTCAAGAACACGGCTGACCTCAAGATCGCATTCATCCACGCGGGAGAGACTGAGATTGAGCTTCTGGCCCCCGTCGGGACAACCGGCGCCGTGGCCAAGTTCCTTGAGACCCGGGGCGAGGGAGTCCATCACCTGGCCTTCGCCGTACCGGACATTGAGGCGGCTCTAGCCAAGGCTAAGGCGGCCGGATACGCTCTCATCGACGAGAAGCCACGCCCGGGCGTGGGCGCGCCCAAGATCGCCTTCCTTCACCCCAAGAGCTTGAGCGGTGTCCTGGTGGAGCTTTGCCAGCACGACGAAGTCTGACCGCCCCGCCCGATCCGGCCGGACGGCCGGGACCGGGCCACGGCAGGGGGGATTGCTCTCGATGGTAAGCGACAAGCTGACCGCGCTGGGTGGGCGGCTGGAAGAGATCCGGGCCGGAGGCGGACCGGATCGGGTAGGTAAGCAACATGCGAAGGGCAAGCTGACGGCCAGAGAGCGGCTCGACATCCTTTTCGACTCCGGTAGCTTCGTTGAGATCCAGACCTTCGTCGGCCACCGCTGCCGGGATTTCGGCATGGACCAGGAGCGAGCGCCGGGGGAGGGCGTGGTCACGGGCTACGGTCTCGTGGATGGACGCGCGGTCTACGCCTTCGCTCAGGATTTCACGGTCATGGGCGGCGCCTTAGGGGAGATGCACGCGGCCAAGATCTGCCGGGCGATGGATTTGGCCCGCGCGGCCGGCGTGCCCTTCGTGGGTCTCAACGACTCCGGAGGCGCCCGCATCCAGGAGGGCGTCGACGCCCTCAACGGCTACGGCAATATCTTCTACCGCAACACGATCTCGTCGGGGGTCATTCCCCAGATCTCGGCCATCCTCGGTCCGTGCGCCGGGGGTGCCGTCTACTCGCCCGGCCTGACCGATTTCGTCTTCATGGTCGCCGGGACCAGCCAGATGTTTATCACTGGACCCCAGGTCATCAAGTCGGTGACCGGGGAAGAGGTGAGCATGGATGACCTCGGCGGAGCGGCGACCCACAACCGCGTGAGCGGAGTGGCCCACTTCTACACCGCTGACGACAGGGAGTGCTTGACCATGATCAGGCGGCTCCTGGCTTACCTGCCCTCGAACAACATCGAGGATCCACCGCCGGCCCCGATGGCGGACGACCCGACGCGCACCCACGCGGCCTTGCGCGATGTGGTTCCGGCCGAAACGAACAAGGCCTACGATGTCCGCGACGTCATCCTGCCCATCCTCGATCTCGGAGACTTCTTCGAGAGCCAGGCCTTCTGGGCCGAGAACATGGTCACCGGCTTCGGACGGCTGGGCGGCCGGACCGTGGGCGTCATCGCCAACCAGGTCAAGGTTCTGGCCGGTTCCATTGACATCAACGCCTCCGACAAGGCGGCGCGTTTCGTGCGGTTCTGCGATGCCTTCAACATTCCCCTCCTGACCCTGGTGGACACACCGGGCTATCTGCCCGGCGCCTCTCAGGAGCACGGCGGCATCATCCGCCACGGGGCCAAACTGCTCTACGCCTACGCGGAGGCAACCGTACCCAAGATCCAACTCATTCTGAGGAAGGCCTACGGAGGGTCCTACCTGGCCATGTGCTCGCGGGCCCTGGGGGCCGACATCGCCTTCGCCTGGCCGGGAGCGGAGATCGCCGTCATGGGCGCCGCCGGAGCGGTGGAAGTGATCTTTCGTGAAGAGATGAAGGCGGCCGAGGATCCGAGGAAGGCTCGCGAGGACCGTGTCGCCGAGTACCGGGAGCGGTTTTCGAATCCCTACGCAGCGGCGGCTCGCGGTTTCGTGGACTCCGTGATTGACCCGGCCGACACGCGCCCCGAGCTCATCAAGGCTTTCACGGTCCTGGCCAGTAAGCGAGAGACCCGACCGGCCAAGAAGCACGGGAATTTCCCGGTCTAGACGCGCATGAAGGGGGACGGAAACTTGTCCACCAGGCTCACGGGCGGTGACTTCATTCCACCCCGTCATCTGGCCGTGATGGCCGCGGCCATCTCGGCCCACCTCGAGGCCGAAGTGACCGGCCGGGCGTCCGAGGCCGGGGATGTTGGCCTGAGGCCCACCCGTGGCCCGTGGTCTGATCACCCGGGCGGTGTCGCCGGTCTGGGCTGGGCCGCGGTCGGCCGGCTGGAGAACATGCTGGGGCGTCAACAGTTGGCAACAAGGAGGGGAACTTCCCCGCGATGAGCACGCGCAGATATCGCGTCACCGTAGATGGGGAGACCTATGAGGTTGAGGTCGAGGAGTTGGCCGGCGCCGAGCCGGTTTTCGTGACCGAAGCAGGCCCGGCGGCTGCTTCTTCGGGGGCGCTGGTGTCGCCGCCGAGGGTCGCCGCAGGCCAACCCTTGGCCGTCCCGCGGGGGCGGTCTCCCGCGGGGACGGGTGGCCCCGCCCCGACTCGCTCGCCCACGGGTGGCGGGGAAGTAGTCAGGGCACCCCTGCCCGGGATCATCCTGCGCGTCTCCGTGGCGCCGGGACAGGCGGTCAAGCACGGTCAGGTCATCGTTGTTCTGGAAGCGATGAAGATGGAGAACGAGATTGTCTCTCCCCGCGACGGCACAATCCGCGAGGTTTTGGTCGGCCAGGGTGTCTCGGTCGCTGTCGGCGATTCGCTCGTGATCCTCGACTAGACCAAGACCGGCGGGGTCCCCGGACGGCCGTGGGGCATACTGGACCCATGAAGTTGTCTAGGCCGGCCTGGCCATCGCGGGAGGAGTTTCTCGAGGACCTGCGTACGATACGGAGACGCCTGGGGCGGTGGGTCCGCTCCTTGGCCGCGGCGACGCGCCGCGAGTACGGCGGTCTGGACCTAGTCGAGATTGCCCGGCGTCTCCGGCGCGAGGTGTTTGGAAACCCGCTCGCGGGTAGGGCGCTCTACGGTCTCACCGTAACGGCTTGGGCCGCTTTCATCGTCTGGGGCCGCTTTCTCGTGCCCCTGGCTACAGCTCCCTACTTCCGCCCCGAGACTCGCTTCCAGGTAATCGGCTTTTTCGAGAACGGGACCGGCCCGCAGTTCGTTGACTCCTGGCCTACTTTCCAGCGCTATGCCGACCTGTTCGACGTGGTCTCTCCCTTCTGGTACTCTGTCGACTCCTCGGGGAAGATTGTCGGTGACGGCTATCGCCCCGAGGTTGTCAATCTGGCCCGGTCGCGGGGAATCAGAGTCATTCCCCTGGTCACCAACCTCAAGCAGAGCTCGGGCAACGGCTTTGACGCCATTCGGACCGCCTCGGCCCGGGCCAAGACGGTGGAGAATCTCTCCAACCTCGTTGCCGCCAGGGACTACGATGGTCTGAATCTTGGCTACGAACTCCTGCCACCGGAGGCCCGCGAGTCCTACTCGGCTTTCGTTACCGCTCTCGGCGGCGCCCTCCGCGGTCAGGGGCGAACCCTGCTCGTCTCGGTTTTCCCGGACGTGGAAGTCTCGCCGGCGGTGAGCGGGTTCTTCGACTACCGGGCCATCGGCCAGGCGGCGGATGGCATCATCCTCTTAGTCTACGATCTTCACTACTCGGCCACCGATCCCGGACCGGTGGCGCCTTTGCCGTGGGCGGAAGCCGGCGTGGACAGCCTTCTCGGTTACGTTTCGCCCGGAAAGGTCATTCTTGGGGTGGGGAGTTATGCCTACGATTGGCCGACAGCGTCCGAGAACGGGATCGCCGAGTACCTGTCCGCGGCGACAGCCCTGGCTCGAGCCCAGGCCGAAGGGGTTCCCGTGCACTTGGATCCGGCCAGCCGCCAGTCTTTCTTCACCTATGTCTCGGCGACCGGGATCAAGCGGGAAGTCTGGCTCCAGAACGCCCAGCATCTCGCGGACAAGGCCGCCCTAGCCAGAGCCAAGGGGCTTTCCGGACTGGCGGTTTGGCGACTTGGCTTCAGCGAAGACGGCGCCCTCGACTTGCTGGCCGAGACCCTGGGGCGCCGGATCGACCGGGCGGGGCCGTAGGCCCGAAGCGCCGGGCGGGCAGGCGGGGCTCAGGAGGGCTGGCTCTTCTGTCCCGTCGGCCCGTGCATCAACTGGCCGGAGAGCCGGATCTCCCCGTGCTTTTCTTCCCACTGGCGGATGGACTCGGTCAGAATCTGGGCCACGACCTTGGCCATCTGAGGGCTCATCACCAGATGACAGCTTACGGTGCTCTGATCGGTCGGCGCGCTCTTCACCCCGGCCTCCAGCACAACGTCGAAGGGCGTGGCGTAGATGTTGGCGTGATTGGTGTAGAAGCGGGGAAAAGCCGGTTTTACGTTTTCGTCCAATTGAAGCGCCTCCCTGGTCCCCAGGAGTTCGGAGCGAGACCTGGAACCCCGGGGCATAGCTTGGGCCTTTGCCGGAGAGTTCGGCCCGGCCGCGCGCCAACCTCCAAGGGCTCGCACATTCGCTGTCGGTGCGCCCACTTCCGACGGCCGGGGAGGGAAGGGGGGTCTCTCGCCGAATAGGACGGCAAATTGCTGGAGGGGGTGGGCTGGATGAAGGCCCTCAACTTCTACTCCACCGTTTACCACGGCAACATTCTCACCCAGAAGAAGAGTTGCACGATCCGCCTGGGAGACAAGACTAAGAAGTACCATGAGGGGGACGTTGTCCTCATCACCTACGGAAACCGCTTCGAGCCCAGGAGGCGGCTCTTCGAAGCCGTTCTCGACCTGGTCGAGGTTAAACCGGTCTCCAAGCTCTCGGTTCGCGACATTAGTGGCGAGAACCAGGACATGCGCGGTGTCGACGACGTCCTGGATTTCCTGGGTAAGGTCTACGGTCGGACGATCGGTCTGGAGGAGTCTGTCACGGTCGTCTATTTCTCCTGCGTCGACGATTGACCCGAGGTGACTATCTCGCCTGGTTTGCCGGACAAGGCCGAGTTGCGACGAACGTTTCTTGGTTTTCGCTTGGGTCTTGGCGACCTGGCTTCCGCCCTTGGCGCCGAGGCGCAGGAGCGTCTCCTCGGGCAGGCCGTGTTCGACGAAGCCCGGGCCGTCATGGTCTACCTGGCTTTCCGCGGTGAGGTTCCCACCTCACGGATCATGGAGGAGGCCCTGGCGGCGGGGAAAGTTGTTTGCGCCCCCGTGACCCTTGTAACGGAGCGGCGGCTTCTTGCCCTTCGCCTGAGGGGCGGCTTCGCGGAACTTCGCCCGGGGCCTTACGGCATCATGGAGCCCGACCCATCCCGGTGCGAGCCCTTTGCGGTCGGGGGTCTCGATCTTGTCGTCGTCCCCGGGGTAGCCTTCGACGCTACTGGTGGACGGCTCGGTTACGGCGGCGGCTACTACGACCGCTTCCTGACGGGGGACGCCATCTCCGCGGTGAGGGTGGCCCTGGCTTTTGAGGTCCAGATCTCGCCCGAGCCATTGCCCCTGGACCCCTACGACGCTCAGATGGACTTGGTCTGCACGGAGAAGCGCATCATACGGGGCGTGGGCCGGGAGCGGGAGACGGCGCGCCAGCGGGGAGAGTGGGGCGATGGTTGAGGCGTCGGGTCCTCTTGCGGCCGTGCTGGAGTACGTCCGGCGAAGCCGCGGGCTGTTTGCCGACCAACTGGTGGCCCTGTGCCGGACAGAGAGCGTCTCGGCGACGGGGGCCAGTCTTGGTCCCACGGCGGAGGCTGTAGCCGGCCTTCTCCGCGCCGCGGGGGTCGAGACCTCACTCCAGGGATCGCGGGGTCAGCCCATCGTTGTCGGGCAGGCCCGGGGTCAATCCGACCGGACCATCCTCTTCTACAATCACTACGACGTCCAGCCACCCGATCCGCTGGGGGAGTGGGCTTCACCGCCCTTTCAGCCCACGATGCGGGACGGACGCCTTTTCGCCCGCGGCGTGGCCGACGACAAGGGTAACCTCCTGGCCCGCATCCAAGCCGTGGCGGCCTGGACGCAGGCGGGTGGCGGTCTGCCCGTATCGGTTGTCTTCGTCTGCGAGGGCGAGGAGGAGACCGGCAGCCCGCACCTTGAGGAGTTTGTCCGGGCCAACGCCGACTGGCTGGCCAAGGTCGACGGTGTCGTCTGGGAGTCCGGCTACCGCGACGCCGCCGGACGCCCAACGGTCACCCTCGGCGTCAAGGGCATCTGCTACCTCGAACTCGTCGCTCGCGGAGCGCGGGCTGACATTCATTCCTCGCAGGCCACCCTGGTTCCCAACCCCGCCTGGCGCCTGATCTGGGCCCTAGCGACGATCAAGGACAAGGATGAGCACATCCTGGTTGATGACTTCTACGATGCGGTGCGGGCGCCGAGCCAGGCCGATCTTGAACTCCTGAGGAGCATACCGGACACTAGCGCCGCCACGGCCAAGAGTTTGGGCCTCCCGGGTCTTCTCCTCGGGCTCAAGGGCCTGGAGGCCAACCGCCGCAACTTCTACGAACCGACGGCGACCATCTGTGGTCTCGTATCGGGCTACACCGGGGACGGGGAGAAGACAGTCCTGCCCTCGCGGGCCGTGGCCAAGCTCGATTTCAGACTCGTTCCGGACCAGGATCCGGTGGAGATCGCCGCCCTGGTCAAGGCCCATCTTCGCCGGCACGGCTTTGGGGACATCGAGGTCAGAATCCACGCCGGGGAGCGTCCGGCCCGCACCGACCCGAGGTCGCCCTTCGTTGGCATCGTCACCGAGGCCATCCGGGAGACCTACGGGCAGCCGGCCGTGGTCCACCCGACGATGACCGGCTCCGGGCCGATGCCCATCTTCACCAATCTCGGACTGCCCGTGGTCGGCTTCGGCGTCGGCAATTCGACCTCGTCCGTTCACGCCCCGAACGAGAACATCATTCTGGAGGACTACTGGCTGGGGATCGAGACGGTGGCGACACTGCTTCACCGGGCGGCGGGACGGTGGGAAGAGCCATGATCCGGGCCATCACCTTCGACGTGGGCAACACCCTGCTGCCCTTCAACCAGGCGGAGATGGGCGCCCTCCTGCGCGGCTTCGTGACCTTCCTGCGAGAGCGCGTGGGTCCGTGCGACGCGGAGGAGGTGATCGCTCGATACGACGCGGTCAGGCAGGAGCAGTACCGCGTCAACCTGCCCCATCTTCGGGAAAACGATCTCGTCGACCGCCTTCGACTGACCATTGAACCAGTGGCGGGAGGCCAGGGCAGGGTTTCCCCGGAGCTTCTGGCCGAGGCCGTCGAGGCCTACGTCGAGGTCCTGGTGGACGCCTTACCCCTGCCCGAGGGCATCAGGCCACTTCTGGCCGGGCTCAAGCGGCACTACCGCCTGGGGGTGATCACCAACTACCCCTACTCGCCGGGCACGCGACGGGTCCTAGCCGCTAAGGGGCTCGCGTCTTTTTTCGACGTGATCGTCATCTCAGCCGATTGGGAGTTCGTCAAGCCCCACCCAGTCCTTTTCCGGCAGGCCGCCATCGGGCTCGGCGTGGACATCGGGGACCTGGTTCACGTCGGGGACGACTGGGAGGCCGACATTGTCGGGGCGACTGCCGCGGGGGCGCGGTCAGTGTACTTCACGGGCCTGCGCGAGGAAGACGATCCCAGGCGAGGCGACCCCCTGGGGCAACCTTTGGCGATCATCAACGACTTGAAACAACTCGATGAGGTTTGCCGGCCCTTACTTGGCTACGAGGCGAGTTCCGATGATGAGCAGAGCTATCCCTAGAAGCCTGATCCAGGTGATGGCCACTCTTGGCGTCTCGAACCAGCCGAAGTGGTCGAGGACCACGGCGGCGGCGAGCTGGGCGGTGATGATCATGGAGACCCCCAACCCGGCCCCTGTGACCGGAAAGGCTGAGGCCACCCCGATAATGATGAGAACGCTCAGAACACCGCCCAGATAGGCGTACCAGGGAATGCCGGCGAGGTTGAGCCTTGCCGGGAGCCACTCGTGGGCGGTAAGAAGAGCGGCAACTAGGATGATCCCGGTCAGGACGGTTCCGATGACGTGGACGGCCACGCTCGTCCCGATGAGGCTCACCTTCTTGCTGAGGGCCGCGTTGAAGACCCCCTGAAACGACATGGCCGCCCCGCTGACCGCCGCGGCGACGAGAGCCAGCGCCATCTTGCCCGCCAGCGAAACCACCTCCATGTTTCCCGCCCCGGGCTAGTCTTCCCCGCATTGCCTTGACAAAGGGCGTGGCCACTATGTACCCTTCTCCTTGGGAGGTGGACCGATGACTGAGGGCACGAAAGTCCCGCGTTACTTCGGAGAGCTTGTCGAGACCGCGTGGAAAGCCCCTGATTTCGTCGAGTCCATTGTCTCCAGCCGCTACGTGGTCAACTGGCTGAATGTTCAAGTCCCGTCATTTAGCCAGCTAGAAGTCTTCCTGGCGGCGAACTGGTTTGACGGCAATGTGCGGCGCCGCTACGCGGGCCTGACCCGGGCTCTGGCTGAACTGCACAAGACCTGGCCGGGCCACTTCCGCCTCGACAGTGTCTCGCCCGAGGCCATGGGTCTTGAGGACTGGGAAGAAGTTTTTCTGCGCCTCATGCAACGAGGCTATCCCTCAGCCGCGGTCGGCGACATCCTGCGGGCCATCTTCCCCTACATCACCGAACTGCGGCGAGACGACGTTTTCCTTGGTGACGAGATCGAGATCTACTTTATGATCCCCTACATCGGGCGCAATCGGGAGATACCCCAGGACCAAATCGTGAAGGAAGCTTTGCGCTACGGGGCCGACCGCCAGGAACTCGAGTACCACTTGCATCGTCGCAAACCGCCCAAGGCGCCTTACCGCGGCGCGATCGTCCTCACCTTCAAGGACCCGGCGGCGCCGGCGTTCACCTGGCGGTCGCGGCGGGTGACCTCCGGCTGGCTGCGCGTTCCCCTGGGCATCTCTCAGGTAAACATCACGACCAAGCTTGAAATCTGGATCAACTACAATGTGGCCTTCCGCGGCTACTGGCTGGCCCAGATGTACCTTTTGGCCTCTGGTATGGGTCAGGGCCGCCGCGGTCTCGTTCCACCGGAGATCGAGGCCGAGTGGGCCGACTTTCGAACCCGGCTGGGCGGGCGCCAAGGTTGATGCTTTCGTCTTCTTAAAGAGAGAATAGGGGAGCGGCTGCTCGCGGCAGCCGCTCCGATGTTTCTCCGACCCGTGGGGGCCGGTCGATCCGCACCATAGAGCCCGGTTAGACGGTCGGGCCGGTGCGGAGACCGGTTCCGCCCGCAAGGCGCGACTCAGCGTCCTGAATCATCCGGCGGACCATGTGACCGCCCATGGCGCCACACTGCCGCGCCGGATAGTCGCCCCAGTAGCCATCGGGGGGAGTCTGGAGGCCGATCTCGCGCGCGATTTCGTACTTGAACTGATCAAGCGCCTGCTCGGCACCCCGAACCAGGATGCGGTTAGACCTCTGTCCCGTTCCCACTATGTCTCACCTCCTCTTCTGGATGGTTTCGGTTCCCTAAACCCACAAACTTTCGAAAATTCTTTGGCTGGCCTAATCGCTCTCGCCCCTGGCGAGGTCTTCTTTCTCCGGCGGCTATCTTGCAGATTTACCTGCTTGTTTGCCCTTCAATGACGGAGCGGCTGATGATAACAGCCGCTCCGGTCTTGCGCATCTTCACTTGGTGGCTTTCAGCCTTACCTAGTGGTGTACCCCGGTCCAGTGTAGCCGCCGCCGAAGCCTACTCCCACAGTTCCAGCGAACCCGCCTCCGACCAGCCGGAGTTCAGCGTCCTGGATCATCCGCCGGACCATGTGACCTCCCATCGCTCCGCACTGACGAGCCGGATAGTCGCCCCAGTACCCGTCCTGGGGAGGGGTCAACCCGATCTCCCGCGCGACCTCGTACTTGAACTGGTCGAGAGCGTGCTCCGCCCCCCTAACCAGGATGCGGTTCGACCTCTGACCAACACCCACTGTGCTCACCTCCTCCTGGTTTCTGTTGCCGTCATCTGACCTTTGTTTACGAGTCTAGGTTTGGCTGACCGCAGACGGTCCTATGCTGGTGATTTGTTGGGGTCTCTGGGAGTTGCGCTGGAGGCCGCCGGCCGCGCGCATAGCGACCGTTCCGCAGTTGCGCGAAGCCCCAGGGCATAGTAGAATGAACCCAAGGTGGGACAGAGTGGGATGGAGTGGGAAACCTTCCTATGCTTTACGGGGAGTACCGCCACAGCCTAGATGATAAGGGACGCGTCAGCCTGCCGGCCAAGTTCCGGACCGAGTTGGGCGAGCGCGTCGTTGTCTCCAAGGGCCTTGAGAAGTGTCTGTTCATTTTTTCGACCAAGGAGTTTGAGGCTCTAATGGAGCGCTTGGGCGATCTACCCCTAGGACGGAAGGAGGCCCGGGAGTTCTCCCGTTTCCTTCTGGCCGGGTCGGCCGACGCCGACGTAGACAGCCACGGGCGGGTTCTCCTGCCCTCGGGTCTCCGGGAGTACGCCGGCTTGGAGAAGGAAGCCGTGCTCATCGGTGTCTCGACCCGGGCCGAGATCTGGGACCCGGTCGCCTACGAGTCCTTCAGCCAGCGGGTCAAAAACGAGTACGAGAACATCGCCGAGAAGCTCCTTGATTTAAGAATTTAGTTTTCAAGCGCTTTGAGGCCATGGGATAGGCGGCCGGACAGGCTGTCCCCCGCGGTCCGAAGTTGCTGCTCCCCGATGCGTGGCCTGGAGCCGTCCGGAGTTCGGAGGGTTATGTCCGAGCCACGCTCCTTTTACAGAGAGCTGCTGGTCCGGGAGGGCAAGCGGCATGACATACGGGCACCGACCGGTGATGCTTGAGGAGATCGCCGGCCTCATCGACGCCGGACCCGGCGCGGTCTATGTCGACGCCACCGTGGGTTTCGGCGGGCACGCCGAACGTCTGGCCGAGATGGCCGGACCCGGGGGCAGGGTCCTTGGCCTGGATCGAGACCCAATGGCCCTGGAGGCCGCGGGCAAGCGGCTGGCCGGTTTTGGTGACCGGGTGACCCTGGTCCACGCCCGTTTCTCCGAGATAGACGAAGTCGCGCGGACGGCGGGTTTTGGGGGTGTCCAGGGCATCCTGTTCGACCTGGGGGTCTCCTCGGCTCAACTGGATGTCCAGGAACGCGGTTTCAGCTTCCACGGATCAGCGCCTCTTGACATGAGAATGGACACCACCCGTAGCGGGCCATTAGCGTCTGACTTGCTCGGCGCTCTGTCCCTGGACGAGTTGACCCGCGTCTTCCGCGACTGGGGCGAGGAGAGGTGGGCCTCCCGTATCGCCGGCTTCATCGTCCGGGCCAGGCGGCGGGCGCCGATCGAGACCGCGGATCAACTCGTGGCCATCATCAAGGAGGCTGTCCCGGCCTCGGCGCGGCGACAGGGCCCGCACCCGGCCCGCCGGGTCTTTCAAGCTCTCAGAATCGCGGTTAACGACGAGATGACGGAACTTGAGGCGGCCCTGAGCAAAGTCGCGGATACTCTGGCGGTGGGCGGCCGGGCGGTTGTGATCTCTTACCACTCGCTTGAGGATCGAATCGTCAAGCTGGCCTTTCGCGCCGCCGAGCGCGGGTGTCGTTGCCCGCCCGGTCTGCCGGAGTGCCGGTGTGGCGGGAGACCTACTCTCAAGGTTCTAACCAGGCGGCCACTTCTTCCGAGTGAGTCGGAGGTAGCGGGCAATCCGCGGGCTCGAAGCGCCAAGCTCAGAGCCGCGGAGCGGGTCTAGGCTGGGGACCATCCGTGCCCGCCGGGCACGAGGGTCATAGGTCTCGAAGGCGGTGAATAGGGTGATGGGGGTTCCCCCGAGGGTCGGACACCGGAACAAGCGGGCGGCCAGCGGGTCTTTGCCCTTCTCGCCAAGCCGGGCGAGCGCTCTTCCGTGGCCGGGCCGGCCGAGCGTTGCTCCCTGGCCGAGCCGGTCGAGCGCCTTTCCGTCACCGAGCCGGTCGAGCGTTGCTCCCTGGCCGAGCCGGTCAAGCGTTGCTCCCTGGCCGAGCCGGTCGAGCGCTCTTCCGTGGCCGGGCCGGCCGAGCGCCATCACGCCGCGCCGGGAGACGGTTCGGCCCGCCGAGGGTGAGGTCCGGGCCCAGGTTGGAATTCGTTCCTACCTGGTCTACCTGGCCGTGGCCTTTCTCTTGGCCGTGGCCTTGTCCTGGAGCTACACGACCACGGCCCGCTTGGGCTTCAGAATCAACGAAGTGAAGACCGAGATCGCTTCCCTAAAGGCTGAAAACGAGAAGCTCGGCTACCAGGTCTCGGGCTACGAGTCACTGGCCCGGGTCGAGAAAGAAGCCGTGCGACTGGGTATGGTCAGGCCGGAGTACGTGCGCGTGGGCGCCGGCTTGGAGACCCTCCCGGCGCCGGGCAGCGGCGCGGCGGGCGGCGGGACGGACGGCGTGGCGGGTGGCTTCGCGGACGGCGGCGAGTCGGAGTCCCTGGCCCGGATCATCACTCTGGTCCCCGGCGCGACCGGCGCGACGCCCGGTGACCCCGTCCTGGCCGGCGCCACCGGGCCGGGTGGCGGGCAGGCCTCGCTCTGGGATCGCTTCTATCGCTGGCTGACCGGTGTTTCACAGACCGAGGCCCGCGAGTGGCAATAGCGAGGCGGGGATCCAGCTTTGACGACACAGCCGGGCATCGGCCTGCGAAGACGTGTTCTCGTTCTTCTGGTCCTGTTTGCCCTCTTCGCTCTGGTCCTCGCCGGACGCCTCGGCTACCTCCAGTTTGTCCGGGGGGCCGAGCTTCGGGAGAAGGCCTTCAACATCCGGACCCACGAGGTTCCCGTCGAAGCCAGGCGGGGCGCCATCTACGATCGAATGGGTCGCGAGTTGGCCGTGAGTGTCAACGTGGACTCCATCTTCGCCGTTCCCTCCGAGGTGAGCGATCCACCCGGCACGACCCGCAAGCTGGCCGAGGCCCTAAGCCTGGACTACGACTGGGTCCTGAGGCAACTGACACAGGTCCAGGCCTTCGTTTGGATCAAGCGTAAAGTGCCCGATGACGTTTCCCAGGCCGTCAAGGTCATGGAACTGCCCGGCATCGGGTTCACTCAGGAAAGCCAGAGAGTCTACCCCAAGGGGTCGGTGGCCGCCCATGTCCTCGGTTTCGCCGGAATAGACAGCCAGGGACTGGCCGGCGTGGAGTACACCTACGACAAGGAACTGCGTGGCGCCCCGGGCTCCATCGTCATCGAGTACGACGCCCTGGGGCGTCAGATTCCGCAGGCCCTGCACCGCTACATTGCCCCCACGGACGGCCAGGGTCTGGTTCTGACGATCGATGAGGTCATTCAGAGCCTGGTCGAGCGGGAACTCGACCGGATCATGGGTGAGAATAAGCCCAAGCACGCAACCATCCTGGTCATGGATCCCGACACCGGAGACATCCTGGGGCTTGGTTGTCGGCCAACGTTCGACCCCAACCACTTCGCCGAATACCCCGAAGAGAATTGGCGGAACTTCGCTGTCAGCGACACCTACCACCCCGGGTCGACCTTCAAACCGGTCACCGCCGCGGCGGCTCTGGACGAGGGGGTCGTCTCCAGCACCGACAGGTTCTACTGCCCGGGCAGCATCGTCGTCGACGACCGCCGCATCCATTGCCACCGCGGGGACGGTCACGGTTCCCTGGACTTCACGGAGGTTGTTGAGTTTTCGTGCAACGTCGGCTTTGTCAACATCGGGCTGCGTCTTGGTCCCGATGGCTTCTACAAGTACTGGCACGCCTTCGGGCTCGACTCTACGACAGGAGTGGACCTGCCCGGAGAAGCCACGAGCCTGATCATGTCCAGAAAAGAATGCAAGAACGTCGACCTGGCCGTCATGTCCTTTGGACAGACCCTGACCGTCACGCCCCTTGAGTTGGCCAGGGCCATGGCGGCCATCGGAAACGGCGGGCGTCTGGTCACGCCCCATGTGGCCAAGGAATGGATAAGCCCCGACGGCAAGGTCGTGACCAGCATCGAGTGGCCGACGGGAACCCAGGTCATCTCGGCCGACACGGCGCGGGAGGTCGGCCTGGCCATGGAGGCCGTCGTGACCGCGGGCACGGGAAAGGTTGCCTACATGCCGGGTTACCGCCTGGCGGGCAAGACGGGCACCTCCCAGAAGACGGTCGGAGGAGTGGTTTCCTCGGATCTCTTTGTCTCTTCATTCTGCGGTTACGGCCCGGCCGAAGACCCGAAGATCCTGGTCCTTGTGGTCGTGGACGAGCCGCAGGGGGCCTACTACGGCAGCCAGGTCGCCGCGCCACCCTTCGGGCGGCTGATGCGTGACATCTACCGCTATCTTGAGATACCACTGATCTACAAAGAGGGGGAGGGGTCGAACCCCGGCGACAGGGAGACCGGGCCTGCCAGCGAATTGACGGTGCCGAGCGTCGTCGGTCTGCCCGTGGGTGAAGCCCTGGCGAGATTGCGTGCGGCCGGCCTCAGGGCCGAGGTCGCCGGGGAGACGGCCGGCATCGTGTCGAGCCAGATCCCGGGGCCTGAGGCCAAGGCGACCGCCGGGACTCTGGTCCTTCTCGAAGCTCAGGGCTTGGGCCCGTCGCAGAGTCTGGTCAGCGTTCCCAGCGTGGCCGGACGGAGTATGGCCGAAGCGGCCACCCTCCTCGAACGGGCCGGCCTTCTCCTGGTGGTGGAGGGAACCGGGGTTGCGGTGAGTCAGGATCCTCCGGCCGGAGCGTCCGTCGCCGCGGGAAACTCCGTGAAGGTTGTCTTTGCCCCGCCGCGACGCTAGGCCACGGCAGGGGCCAGGCCCTGGAGGGGCCCCCGCTCTCTTGTCGCGGCATGTCCCGCCAGGGAGTCCGGAAACGATAGGGCCAGACCGCGTGGTTGGCCGGTGGTCCGGCAACGCGGTCGGCGGACCCGATCGGGGTTACGGGGGGAATGGGCAACGCTTCGACTCTCCGAGCTAGTTGAGGGACTTGAGATCCAGGCTGTCCTGGGTGACGGGGCTACTCCGGTGGCCGCGGTCACCTACGATTCGCGCCAGGTGCGCCCCGGGAGTGTCTTTTTCTGTGTGAGGGGTTTCGTCCAGGACGGCCACACCTTCATCCCGGACTCCATCGGGCGCGGCGCGGCGGCCATTGTCGTCGAGGGTCCGGCCGGGCTGGAGGCGGCGCGTACCGCCCTGACCGCCCGGGTCGCGGCCCCGGGGGCGGCGCCGGGCGGGCCGGCCGCGTCTCCGGGGGTGGCGCCGGTCATCGTCGCCGTGCCGTCGGTGCGCCAGGCCATGGGCCGCGCGGCAGCGAACTTCTTCGAGCATCCGTCGCGCAAGCTTCGGGTGATCGGGGTCACCGGCACCAACGGCAAGACCACGACCGTCCACCTCGTCCGCGAACTCCTGGTCGGCCCCCGGTCCTGCGGGCTGATCGGCACGGTCCAGACCGTTGTCGGCGGGGGGACCTATCCGGCCGGAAGGACCACGCCGGAGGCCTTTGACTTGCAGAGTCTCGCGGCCAGGATGGCCGGCGCCGGCGACACTCATCTTGCCATGGAAGTCGGTTCGCACGCGCTCGCGCTGGACCGCGTCGGCGGCTTTGAGTACGACGTGGCTGTCTTCACCAATCTGACCCAGGACCACCTCGACTTCCACGGGACAATGGAGGAGTACTTCCTGGCCAAGGCCAGGCTCTTTGAGGGCCTCGGCCGGTCGTATCTGGGGATACCCAAGCCGGGTCCCAAGGTCGCCGTGCTCAACGCCGACGATCCCTACGCGCGGCGGCTCGCGGCTGTGACCCGCGTTCCCCTGGTGACCTACGCCCTGGAGGCCGAGGACGCCGGGCTAAGAGCCACCGACATCAATCCCGGTCCCGACCGGACGACCTTTACCCTCACGGCCAGAGACGGGCTTGGCACCGGACTGCCGGCGCCGGCGGCATTCCGCGTTCCGGTTACTCTGTCGCTGACCGGACGGCACAACGTGGCCAACGCCCTGGCCGCTCTGGCGGTCGCTCTCGTGGAGGGGGTTCCCGCCGAGGCGGCGGTGGCCGGCCTGGACGGCGTGAAGGGGGCCGCCGGTCGCTTCGAAAGCGTGAACGCCGGTCAGGACTTCCTGGCCGTGGTCGACTACGCCCATACGCCGGATGGACTTGAGAACGTTCTCCAGGCGGCCAGAGCTCTCCATCCCCGGCGCGTCATCACCGTCTTCGGCTGCGGTGGGGACCGGGACCGGGCCAAGCGTCCCCTGATGGGTGAGGTCGTGGCCAAGCTCTCCGACCTGTGTGTGGTTACCTCGGACAACCCCCGGAGCGAGAGGCCCGAGGCCATCATCGAGGAGATCAGACCGGGACTCGAACGCCTCGGGAGGCGGGAAGGGTCCGGCTACCTCGTCGACCCCGACCGGACCGGGGCCATCAACCTGGCCGTGGGCGCGGCCGGCCCGGGCGATCTCGTCCTGGTGGCCGGCAAGGGTCACGAGACCTACCAGAGCTTTGCCGATAAAACTGTCCCCTTTGATGACCGGGAGGTCTTGCGCGAGGCCATTCTGCGAAAGATCGGGGCGGGTGCGGATGCGGCGGGCCCCGCGGCCCCGGCGCCCCCGGACCGGAGGCGGCGCCCGTGAGCGATGACGAGCGCGCCCGGAGCGGCCGGCCCCGCCCGCTTTTCAGCCTGGCCGAAGTCGCCGCGATTACCCGTGGCCGGGTTGTGGACGGCCGCGCGGAGGAACTCGCCGGCGTAGTGGTCACCGGAGTCGAGGTCGACTCGCGCTTCGTCCGGGCCGGCGATCTCTTCGGGGCCCTGGCCGGTGAGCGGGTCGACGGTCATTCCTTCGTTGAGCGAGCCCTCGATGCCGGGGCGGTCGGCGCCCTGGTGACGCGCGACCCCGGACCCAAGGCCCATCGAACCGGCCGGCACCTTCTCGCCGTCCCCGACGTTGTCAAGGCCCTGGGCCAACTGGCCAAGCATCATCGAGACCGCTTCTCCCTGCCGATCGTGGCCGTGACCGGCAGTGTGGGCAAGACCACGACCAAGGATCTCATCGCCTCGGTTCTTGGCTCTTCCCGGCGGGTGTTGGCCAACCGGGGCAACCTGAACACGGACATCGGCCTGCCCTTGACTCTTTTCGAACTCGGACCCGAGCACCAGGTGGCTTGCCTGGAGATGGGCATGCGCGGAGCGGGGGAGATCGCCCGGTTGGCGGAACTCGCCCGCCCTGTCGTGGGCGTCATCACCAACGTGGGTCCGGTCCACATCGAGCTTCTCGGTTCGGTGCCGGCCATCGCCCGGGCCAAGGAGGAGCTTCTCTGGGCCCTGCCCCGGGAAGGCACGGCGATCCTCAACGGGGACGATCCCATCCTGGCCGGCCTGGCCGCAGGCCACCGGTCGCGTTTGGCCAGGGTGATCATCTACGGTCTGGACCAGCCCGCGGACCTATCGGCGGAGGAACTCGAGTCCTTGCCTGATGGGGGGATGTCCTTTGGCGTGGTTCACGAGGGCCTGGCTCTCGGCCGGTTCAGCCTGCCCCTGGCCGGCCGGCACAGCGCCCTCAACGCTCTGGCCGCTCTGGCCGTCGGGCTCTCCCTGGGCCTGGATCCCGAGGCGATGCGGGCCGGCCTGGCCCGACCGCGCCTCTCGGCCATGCGGCAGGAGATCATCGACAGGGGTGGAGTTCGGGTGATCAACGACGCCTACAACGCCGGTCCGGCCTCGATGACCGCCTCGCTCGAACTCCTGACCGGGACGCGAGCCGGCCGGGGTGGCCGGGCCGTGGCTGTCCTGGGCGACATGCTCGAACTCGGCCAGCTTACGGAGGCGGCCCATCGCGATCTCGGCCGGGCGACGGCGGCCGCGGGTCTCGACTACGTCATCGCCGTCGGCCCTCGGTCCGCAACTCTGGCCGAGGAGGCCCGCCGCGGACTGGGGGAGGGAAAGGTGACCCACTTCGGTCCGGGCGTCGCCGACCCCAACCGCGAGGCCGCGGCTCTGGCCCTGCGTCTGCTCCAGCCGGGAGACACGGTGCTGGTGAAGGCCTCCCGGGGGATGAAGTTCGAAGAGATCGTGGGACGGCTCCTCGGCGGTCTCGAGCAGCGGGAAGCCGGCCCCAAGCAGCGGAAAGGTGGCGACAGCCAATGACGGAGATCGAGCTTGTCTCTTTTTGGGCCTTCGTCGCGTCGTTTCTCGGCGTGGCCCTCATCGGCATCCCGGCGGTGCCGCTTCTCGCCCGTCTCCGCTGGGGGCAAACGGTCCGCAGCGACGGCCCGGCCACCCACCTGGCCAAGGCCGGGACCCCGACAATGGGCGGGCTCGTCTTCGTGCCGGTCGTCGCCGTGATTGCCCTGGTCCTGGGCGGAACGGGTCCTTACATCTGGCTGGCCCTGGCCGTTACCATCGGCCACTCGCTCTTAGGCCTGGCCGACGATTTTCTCAAGGTCGCCTTGCGCCGCCCCCTCGGTCTTAAGGCTCGCTACAAGCTTCTCGTCCAGATCGGCCTGGCCATCCTCTTGGGCTGGGGCGCCTCGTCACTTCTCAATCTGGGGACAGAGGTCGCCATACCTTTCACCCGGGTCAGCCTCGACCTCGGGGTCTTTTACATCCCGTTCATCATAGTTCTGGTCCTGGGCGTGACCAACGCCGTCAACTTTACCGACGGCGCGGACGGTCTGGCCGCCGGCATGGTTCTGGCGACGGCCGCCGCCTACGGTCTTGTCGCTTGGGCGGCGGGCGCCGCTGTCCTGGGTGTCTTTGCTTTCGCCGTGGCCGGCGCTTGCCTGGGTTTTCTCATTCACAATTATCACCCGGCCAGGGTCATCATGGGCGACACCGGTTCCCTGGCCTTGGGCGGGGCCCTGGCGGCCCTGGCCGTCCTAACGCGGACGGAACTCTGGCTTGTGCTCATCGGGGGGCTTTACGTGGCCGAAGTCCTCTCGGTCATCATCCAGGTGGCCTCTTTCCGACTCACCGGGCGTCGGGTCTTTCGGATGGCGCCCCTCCACCACCACTTTGAGGTCTCCGGCTGGCCCGAGATCAGGGTCACCCTGGTCTTCTGGCTGGTAAACCTGGCTCTTGCCGCCGCCGGGCTCTGGGGCCTTCTGGCGAGGTGAGTTTCTCGTGACGCGACGACCGCCCGACTACGCCATATTAGGCAGCGTGGCCACTCTCCTGGCCATCGGTCTGGTCATGGTCTTCAGCTCGAGTTCCGTCAGGGCCCTGGCCGACGTGGGAGACGCCTACTACTACCTCAAGCGCCAGTTGGTCTGGGCCTTCCTGGGCCTGGGGGCCATGTTCCTCTTGATGCGGGTCGACCACTGGGAAATCCGCAAGTACGCCCGGGTCTTCTTCTTTGTCACCTTTCTCAGCATTATCATCGTCCTCATCCCCGGCGTCGGCCAGGTGGCCGGAGGCGCCAGGCGTTGGATAGGCTACGGACTACTCCGGTTCCAGCCATCCGAACTAATGAAGCTGGCCATCGTTGTCTACATGGCCTGGACCCTCTCGCGCGATCCGGAGAAGATCAGGAGCCTCACCCGGGGGGTTTTGCCCTACGTCATCCTGCTTGGGGCCGTCTTCTTCCTGATTCTGAAGCAGCCTGACCTGGGGACGGCGGTGGCCATCGCCGGGGCCGTAGTCATCATGATCTTCGTGGCCGGGGCCAGGCTGGGACACCTTTTTGGCCTCTTTCTGGCGGCCGTCCCAGTCCTCATTTACGCCGTGCTGGGCGAAGAGTACCGACGCAGCCGCTGGCTGGCGTTCCTCGATCCGTTCGCCGATCCGCAAGGCAGCGGCTTCCACATCATTCAGGCCATCTACGCCATCGGCTCGGGTGGGCTCTTCGGCCTGGGTCTGGGGAATAGCCGCCAGAAGTTCTTCTACCTGCCGGCCGAGCATACCGACTTCATCTTCGCCATCCTAGGCGAGGAACTCGGGTTCGTCGGGGCGGTGCTGGTCATCGGTCTCTTCCTCGTCCTGGCCTGGCGGGGTTACCGGACGGCCATGACCGCTCCAGACACCTTCTCGTCGCTCCTGGCGGCGGGCCTCACGACCATGATCGTGCTTCAGGCCATGCTGAACATCGGCGTCGTCTGCGGCATCCTCCCCATCACCGGAGTCCCGCTGCCCTTCGTCAGTTTCGGAGGCTCGTCCCTGGTTCCGACCCTGGCGGGCGTGGGCATCCTTCTCAACATCTCCCGTCACCGCTCGGCGGCCTAGGCCGACGGCCGGCGTCGCCAGGCCGGGCCTGACCCCTGGGCGGGTCGGCGGAACCGACGCGGCCGGCCCGCGAGTCCGGAAGGGGTCAGGGGGGAGTGGGAGGGACACAGAGAATAGACTTAGCAGGTGGTCTTTTGAGAGCGGGGATGTCTTCCTTGCGTCTTCTTGTTTCCGGTGGCGGCACCGGCGGTCATATCTATCCGGCTCTGGCCATCACCGAAGCGGTGCGACGGGCCCGACCCGGAACCGAGGTCCTCTACTTGGGCACCCGGGAGGGCCTCGAGGCTTCGATCGTTCCCCAGGCGGGGCTCCGCTTCGAGGCCATTCCTTCTCGCGGGATGGTCGGAAAAGGTCCGCTCCGGGCGCCCGGAGCGATCTGGGCCGCCCTCCAGGGCCTTCTGGCCGCGCGGCGGATCATCAGGCGCTTTCGCCCCGATGTCGTCGTCGGCACGGGCGGCTACGTTTCCGGTCCGGTGGGTCTGGCGGCCTTTCTGGGCCGGGTCCCCCTGGTCATCCACGAGCAGAATGTCTTTCCCGGGGTGACCAACCGGTGGGTCTCCCGCTGGGCGGTGGCCGTGGCTGTCCCCTTTGCCGATGCCCGGCGCTACTTCCCCCGCTCAGCGAAGGTGGTCGTCACGGGCAACCCCGTGCGGGCGACGGTTACCGAGATGACGCCCGCGGCGGGACGTCGGGTCCTCGGTCTGCCCGACGAGGGCTTAGTGGTCTACCTTGTCGGCGGCAGCCGAGGGGCCAGGGTTTTCAACGAAGCCATCGCCAGGGCCATGCCCGGCTGGCTGTCCCGGCCCGGCCTGCGGGCTGTCTTCGCCACCGGTGAACGCTACTTTGAGGACACCCGACAGGCCCTGGCTTCAGCGGGGATAGTCCCTTCCGACGGAGGCAAGATTACCCTCGTTCCCTACCTGCACCGGGCCGACGCGGCCCTGGCGGCGGCGGATGTGGTCGTCACTCGAGCCGGAGGCACCACTTTGGCGGAGGTAACGGCGCGAGGCCTACCCGCCGTGATCGTGCCCTCGCCCAACGTCACCCACAACCACCAAGACTATAACGCCCGGGTGCTCGGCAGGGCCGGGGCGGCCGTGGTCATTCGCGAGGCCGAACTCACCGGCGAGGTCCTGGAGCGGGCCGTGAGCGAGATTCTGGCTAGCCCCGCCTTGCGGGAGGAGATGCGGCGGGCGAGCTTGGCCCTCGGCCGCTCCGGAGCGGCCGAGGAGATCGCCCGTCTCGTCCTGGCGGCGGCGGAATCCGCTCCAGGCCGACGGAAATGAAAGGAGCCGGGCCATGTTGCGGTTAAAGGACAGGCCGCTTGGACGGCTACATTTTGTCGGGATAGGCGGGGCCGGGATGAGCGCCATTGCCCTGGTGGCGATGGAACTCGGGGTCAAGGTTACCGGCTCCGACGTGGCCCTCTCCGACGGCACCGAGAGAGTCAGGCGCCGGGGGGCCACGGTCTATGCGGGTCACCAGGCCGGGAGCGTCGGCGACGCCGACGCTGTCGTTGTCTCCACGGCCATCGCCAAGGACAACCCGGAGGTCGTCGAGGCCCGGCGGCGAGGCATTCCGGTCCTTCATCGGGCGGAGATGCTCGCTGTCATCATGGAGCGGAAGAAGGGCATCGCCATTTCCGGGACGCACGGCAAGACCACCACCACGTCCATGGCGGCCGTTGCCTTTGAGCGCGCCGGCTGCAGGCCGACCTGGGTTGTGGGCGGGGTGGTCCGCGACCTGGGATCGGGCGCCGCCTATGGCGAGGGTGAGTATCTCATCGCCGAAGCCGACGAGAGCGATGCTTCTTTCCTTCACCTTCGCCCGTTTGTCACCGTGGCCACCAACATCGACAACGATCACCTCGACCACTACGGCACCTTCGATCGCATCATCTCGGCTTTTGAGGATTTCCTCGGGCGCACGCGCCCGGACGGGTTTTCGGTTCTGTGCGCGGACGACCCCCATCTGGCCAGTCTGGCCGCGCGGCTGCCCGGACGGATTGTCACCTACTCGGTCGCCGAGCCCGCCGAAGGCGGCGGCGCGTCGGTGGCGCCGGCGACGCCCGGCGTCCACTACCAGGTCACCGATTGCCGCGTCGAAGGTTGGGGTTCATCGTTCCGGGTCTGGCGGGCGGGTCTCCCGATGGGGGAGTTCACCCTCGGCATTCCGGGCCGTCACAACATCTCCAACGCGACGGCGGTCATCGCCCTCGGAACGGAATTGGGGCTACCCTCCACGGCGATGGCCTCGGCCCTGGCGACCTTCCGCGGGGCGGGACGCCGCCTCGAGCGGATGGGCCGGGCCGGAGGAGTCGAGGTTGTCGACGACTATGCCCACCATCCGACCGAGATCGCCACGACCCTGAGGACGGTCAAGGGCCTGGTGGCGGGGGGGCGGGTCATCGCTGTCTTCCAGCCCCATCGTTTCACCCGCACCCGCGACCTCTACCAGGATTTCGGACAGGCCTTCGGCGACGCCGACGTGGTCGTCCTGACCGACATCTACCCGGCCAACGAGAAGCCCATCCCGGGCGTCACCGGCGAGCTGATCGGCCGCCACTTCGTTCGCCGCCCAGGGCAGATTGTGGACTACGTGCCGGACCTGGAGGCGGTCCCAGGCTATCTGGCGTCCCGCGTTCGCCCGGACGACCTCGTCCTGACCATGGGCGCCGGCAACGTCCGCCAGGCGGGGGACGCCCTTCTGCGCCTCCTGGCCGACCCGACGGGAAGCCGGTAACGACCTTCCCGACCCCCGCGTAAGATGGTTCGCGCTAACCGCCGGCCGCGTCAGGATGGGACCGTTGAACCCGGCGGCGCCGCGGATCCCGACCAGAACGGGACCGCTTTGGCGGTGACGGAGGGCCGAAGCACGACATGGGTTCGTTCATTATTCAGGGGGGACACCGCCTCGAAGGTCAGGTTCGGGCCAGCGGGGCCAAAAACTCTATCCTGCCGATCATGGCCGCGGCGCTTCTGACTAGATCCGAGTGCATCATCCGCGACACACCCGACCTTGAGGACGTCGGCACCATGGTCCGCATCCTCGAAAGCCTGGGGGCCAAGGTCCGATTCGGACGCGAGAGCAACGGGCAAAGCTACATCCGGATCGTCGCCGAGAGGCTCACGGACTACGAGGTCTCGGCCGAACTCATGGGCGAGATGCGGTCATCCATCGTGGTCATGGGTCCGCTGCTCGGCCGGCTCGGCAAGTTCCGCGTCTCGAAACCCGGCGGCTGTTCCATCGGCTCCCGGCCCATCAACTTTCACCTGCGCGGCCTTGAAATCCTGGGGGCTCGTATCCGCGAGGACCACGGCTACGTCGACGGCGAGACGTCCGGTCTCACGGGTCGGGAAATCCAACTCGACTTTCCCAGCGTGACCACGACGGAGAACCTGATGATGGCCGCCGTCTGCGCCGACGGGGAGACCGTCATCCGGAATGCGGCGAGAGAACCCGAGGTCGCGGATCTGCAGAGTTTCCTTAACGCTCTGGGCGCTCGTGTCGTCGGGGCCGGCCTCGACACCATCCGCGTCGTGGGCGCCCGCCACCTCGGCGGGGTCGATCACACCGTTATCCCCGACCGGATCGAAACAGGCACCTACCTGGCCGCCGCGGCCATCACCGGAGGGGACGTCACCATCACCAACGTTATCCCGGAACACCTGGACGCGGTCGTGGCCAAGTTCCGCGAGGCCGGCGCGCTGATCGAGACCGGCCGGGACCGCATCCGAGTCAAGCCGGGCACGGTCCTCAGAGCCGTCGACTTCAAGACCATGCCCTACTCCGGCTTTCCCACCGACATGCAGCCCCAGGCCATGGCCATGATGTGCTTTGCCCACGGGACAAGCCTCATCACGGAGAACATCTTCGAGAAGCGCTTCTCCCATGCCGACGAACTCCTGCGCATGGGGGCGTCGGTAGAAGTGGGCAGCCGGTTGGCCGTAGTTCGCGGCACGGGCAGGCTCAGCGGGGCTCGGGTTCGGGTCACCGATCTCCGGGCCGGGGCGGCCCTGGTTCTTGCCGGTCTCGGGGCCGACGGAACGACCGTTGTCGAGCAGGTTCACCATATCCAGCGCGGATACGAGAACATGGATGGGAAACTCCGCTCCCTCGGGGCGAGCATCGAGAAGGTTGAGAGCTAGTATCGTAGAGAAGAAGGGACAGGCAAGTTGGAGGGGAGCGGGTCTCGATGTCCAGGGACAGCGGAAAGAGGGACCGGAATCCCGCCGGTCCTTCCCGGAGCCGCCGGCTTCCCCGTGGTCCCCGCACTTCCCGGACCCTTTTCCCGGCACGCCCGGCGCCGGTGGGACGGCCGGCCGCGGAGGCCGGGTCCAGGATTGGGATTGGGCGCCGGGTCCAGGCCTCCTCCGGACACGCGGCGGGTACGCGCCGGCTCCTCGGGGCCATCTCCCTCTTCCTGGTGATCGGACTTGGGCTGACCCTCTTTCTGACCTCGCCGACCTTTGGGGTCCGGGAGATCATGGTCGTCGGCTCTGTCCACCTGAGTTCCGCCGAGGTCGTCCGCATCTGCGACGTAAGTCTCGGCGCTAATATCATGAAGGTGCCCACCAAGGCCATTCGCGATCGACTACTACAGAACCCGCGGATTGCGGAGGCCACGGTGAGCCGGACCCTTCCAGGGCGTCTGGTGGTGCGGGTGGTCGAACGGGAGGGGGTCATCCTCCTACCCTGTGAGCAGCGGTTTGCCGAGGTGGACCCCGCGGGTCTGCCGGTGGAGTTTCACCGCTACGTCGGGGCCCTGGGTCTGCCGGTCCTGACGGGAGTTGCGGCTGAGGGCGTGACCCTGGGCGCCAAGCTCACGGGAGACAAGCTCACCCTGGCTTTGGCTTGCGCCGGGGCTTTGGGTCCGGCCGGCCGCCCGGCCGTGGCCGAGATCCACGTCGGCGAGGGAGGCGAGTTGACCCTCTACACCCGCGACGGACTTCCCGTCTACGTCGGCGAGGCGACCGACCTTGCCGCCAAGGCCGGGGCCCTCCTGGGCATCCTGGCCGACATCGAGGTCAATCATCTGGAAGTGTCCTACGTGGATGTTCGCTACCCCCGCTATCCGGTGGTGGGTTCAGCGGGTGGGCTGGCTGAGCCGGTCGACTGGGCCGATCCCGACGTTTTCCCGGTCTTCGGCGAGCCCTGAGTGGGTTGCCCCCGGTCCGCCGGTTTCGACGGAGGGTCGGATCTAGTCGACATAAGCCCCAGGAGGGAAACCTTCCACCCCAGAGAACTTACCACGAGTTAAGGAAGGGGGAGGGCTTCTTGCCAGGGACGAGAGCTAAGCAGGAAGCCATCGCCGCACTGGATGTAGGTTCCACCAAGGTTTGCGCCCTGGTGGCCCAACTCTCCGAAGAAGCAGAGATTGACATAAGCGGGTATGGTCTGGCCCCGTCCTACGGGATGAGGCGCGGAGTCGTGGTCGATGTCGAGGGAACGGTCCGGGCCATCCGGGAGGCCGTCGAGAAGGCCGAAGACATGGCCCAGACGCGCATCCGCGGCGTCTACTTGGGAGTGGCCGGAACTCACGTCCAGTCCTTCAACAACCGCGGCGTCATCGCCATCACCCGCGAGGAGAAGGAGATCGGCGAGGACGACGTGGAGCGGGCCCTGGAGGCCGCGCGGGTCCTGACTATTCCTCCCGATAGGGAGATCATCCACGTTATTCCGAGGGAATTCATCGTTGACGGCAATGATGGCATTCGCGACCCGGTCGGCATGGTCGGCAACCGGCTCGAGGTCGAGGCCAATATCGTCACCGGATCGACAACCTCCATCGAGAACATCGTGCGGTGCGTGGCCAAGGCTGGCTTGCGGGTGGACGCGACCATCCTGGCCGGGCTGGCCGCGGGCGAGGCCGTGCTGCACCCGGCCGAGCGGGAACTAGGCGTGGCCGTGGCCGACATCGGCGGCGGCACCACCGATGTGGCGGTCTTCGATCGGGGTGGGTTGTGGCACGCCGGGGTCATCGCCGTCGGAGGCGACTACGTGACCAACGATCTGGCCGTCGGTCTTCGGACACCCCTGTCCCAGGCCGAGAAGGTCAAGATCCAGGACGGTCTGGCGTCCGTGGAGATGGCCCCCGCGGACGACTTCGTCAAGGTCCCCGACGTGGGTGGCAGCCGAACCCACGAGATCAGCCGGAAGTCCATAGCCGAGATTATCGAGCCGAGAGTCGAAGAGATCTTTATCCTCATTCTGAAGGAGATTGCCAAGTCCGGGCGGCAGGGCGTGCTGCCCGGGGGCATCGTCGTGACGGGAGGAACGGCCTCTCTCAGGGGCCTGATCGAGGTCGGCCAGTACACGACCGGCCTGCCCGTGCGGGTCGGCTACCCCGAGGGTCAGGGCGGCCTCACGGAACTGGTTCGCGATCCGGCCTGCGCCTGCGCCGTCGGCCTCATCCGACTCGCGGCTCAGAACCTGGGCGGCGGACGGGGCGCGGCCCCGGCCGGAAGGGGAAGCTTCTCGGGTCTCTTCGACGGCCTCTGGGGCAAGGTCAGGAACTGGGTCAAGCAGTCCTACTAGAGCGGAGGAGTAGCGGTGGGCGCAGACGGTCTGTTCGCCCTTGACCTTGAGGTTGAGCATTTCGCTCTCATCAAGGTCCTCGGCGTGGGCGGCGGCGGCAACAACGCGGTCAACCGCATGGTCACGAGCGGCCTCAAGGGGGTCGAGTTCGTGGCCATGAACACGGACGTCCAGGCTCTCTATCGCGCCCAGTCTCCGGTCAAGATCCAACTCGGCGAGAAGCTGACCCGCGGTCTCGGCGCGGGTGGGAAGCCCGAAATCGGCTACCAGGCGGCGGAGGAGAGCCGCGAGGCCATTATGCGGGTGGTCAAGGGCGCCGACATGATCTTCATCACGGCCGGCATGGGTGGTGGCACCGGAACGGGGGCCGCCCCGATCATCGCCGAGTGCGCCAAGGAGTCCGGGGCCCTCACCGTGGGCATCATCACCAAACCCTTCACCTTTGAAGGCAAGCATCGGGCCCGCCAGGCCGAGGACGGCGTGAACGCCCTTCGCGAGAAGGTCGACACCCTAATTGTCATCCCCAACGACCGCTTGCTGCAAATCGTCGAGCGACGGACCTCGATGCTGGAGGCCTTCCGCATCGCCGACGACGTTCTCCGGCAGGGTGTCCAGAGCATCTCCGATCTTGTGGCCATCCCCGGTTTCATCAACCTCGACTTCGCCGACGTCCGGACGGTGATGGCCAACACGGGTTCGGCTCTCATGGGCGTGGGCGTGGGCTCGGGCGAGAACCGGGCCGCCGACGCGGCCAGAGCGGCCATAACCAGCCCGCTTCTGGAGACGTCCATCGTCGGCGCCAGGGGCTTGCTCCTCAACATCACCGGCGGGGAGGACCTCACCCTCTTCGAGGTCAACGAGGCCGCCGAGATTGTCACCGAGGCCGCCGATGAGGAAGCCAACATAATCTTCGGCGCCGCCCTCGATGAGAGCCTCAAGGATGAAGTCAGGGTCACCGTCATCGCCACGGGCTTCGACGACAAGCCCAAGAAGAAGAGGCGGGCCGAATCGGAGCTTGAGCTTCGACCCTTCTCCCGCGAGGATCTCGACATCCCGACCTTCCTCAGGAAGAGGGAGTAGGGAGCCGGCTTTCGCCACGCTCTCCACCTCCACCCGAGTCGCCTGGCGGCGAGATGGCGCGACTTGCGTCAGGGATTGGAGTTAGACACGCTTCCAGCCGTCGCACCGGGCGACATAATCCCGGTTCCCCCGAAGTTATAATGGGCCAGCGTCCCCAATAGATTGTATGTCAGGACAGCGTCGGGGGGCCAAGCTTTGCGCTACGTCTATGCCGACATCTTTTTCGTAGTAAATTTTTGCTTCGACCTTTCCCTGCTCTACCTGGCCGGGCGGCTGGCCAGATCGTCCGTGGCGGGCAGGCGCCTGATCCTCGGCGCCCTCGGCGGCGCCCTCTACGGAGCGGCCTCGCTCTATCCCGGCCTCGCCTTCCTGATGAGCCTTCCGGCCAAGACCATCGCCTCCCTCCTCATGGTGGCCCTGGCTTACCCGGCCAGCCTCCGCGGCCTGCGCCTCTATGGCAGGGTTCTGGGTCTTTTCTACCTCGTGTCCTTCGTTGTGGGCGGCGCCGCCCTGGCCTGGAACTACCTTCTGGCCGGAGTACCCTCCTTGGACGGAGGTCTGGCCGCGGGTAGCCTCGGGGTTGGGGCGGTCCTGCCGGCCGTCCTCGTTGGGGCGATCCTTCTCCACTGGGCCCTGGTCACCGGACGCGAACGGGAACGGGTTCTGTCCCTCTGTGTTCCCTGCCGGATCGAAGTGGAAGGACTGGAGGCGGAGTTCAGGGCCCTGGTCGACACGGGAAATCGCCTGCGCGACCCTATCTCCGACGCGCCTGTCGTTATCGTCGAATACCCGGCCCTGCACCGCATCCTACCACCCAGGCTGGGCCTGGTCTGGGGGTGCGGGGAAGACGGCTACCGCGAGAGCGGGGCGGGCGATGCGGGAAGCGAGCGGGCCGGCGGCGGCGCGGGAGGTGGGCGGGTCGGCTCGGAAGGGCAAATGGCCGGCGCGGAATCCGACGAGCCGAACTTGTCGAGGTTGGCCGAGATCCTCGGGGGGACGTCCTGGCTGGCTCGAATTCGCCTCATTCCCTTCTCCTCCCTTGGGCGGGCGAGCGGTCTTCTCGTCGGGTTCCGACCGGACGCGCTGGTCGTGGGTGAAGGGGGTCGTTCGGTGCGGCGGACAGACGTGGTTATCTGCGTCTCGCCGCGCCCCCTTTCGGCCGAGGGGGGTTATCGGGCCCTCCTGCCGCCGGAGGTCCTCGAGGTCCAGACCGCGGCTTAGACCGCCTGGCCGGGACCAGTGGGACGCGCATGGCTGAACGTGGCAATCCGCTTGGGGAGCGGCTGGCACGTGACAACTGACGCAAGGGGGGACTCACCACGGACGGATCGATAGCAGTACCCCTCGGGGTCAGACTGCGCTGGTCGCTGATCCTGACCGTGAACCGCTGGCGGCGAATGTTCCGGCTCGGCCCGCCACCTCCCGGCTACTACGTTGGGACCAGCGAGGCCCTGCCACCGCCGCTCTCCGCGGCCGAGGAGGCCTATCTGCTCTCCCGCCTTCAGGCCGGGGACCGCGACGTCTGCGGTGTGCTCATCGAGCGCAACCTGAGATTGGTCGTCTACATCGCCAAGAAGTTCGACAACACCCGCGTGGGCATCGAGGACCTGGTCTCCATCGGCACCATCGGTCTGATCAAGGCCGTCAACACCTTCGACCCGACCAGGCGCATCAAGCTGGCGACCTACGCCTCCAAGTGCATCGAAAACGAGATCCTCATGTTTCTGAGGCGAAATCCGCCGCGGACGGAGGTTTCGTTCGATGAACCCCTGAACGTGGACTGGGACGGAAACGAGCTCCTCCTCTCCGACGTTCTCGGGACCGAGGCCAACGTCACCTATCGAGAACTCGAGGACGAGGTTGACCGTGTTCTTCTGCGCCAGGCCATGACCAGGCTCAGCCAGCGCGAGCAGCGGATCATGGAGCTTCGCTTCGGCCTCGGCGACGGACAGGAGCGAACGCAGAAGGAAGTGGCCGACAGGCTCGGCATTTCCCAGTCCTACATTTCGCGGTTGGAGAAGAGGATAATCAGGAGGCTGCGGCAGGAGATCGTGAGTTTGCAGTAGGGGCGCGGGGAAGCGGCCCGCTCGCGGCCCATCGTCCTCTGGATGCATGATGTTCTAGCGCCGGCCGTTTCCCCGAATGGGGGGCGGCCGGTGGTCTTTCGCGGCAAAGCACGTTCATGGCAGCCCCGTCCAACCAGAGCCCTTCGGCATACCGGTGGTCCGTGAATAGAGTGGCTTCCCCGTTCGTTTAAGGAGTGGGAGGCTGATCCGATGGATCGTGAGAAGCTGGCCGATGTCTACGAGCAGAACCGAGATAGCCTGGTCCGCGCCGCGGCCCGAGTACTGGGAGAAAGGCCCGCGGCCGAAGACGTCGTCCAGGAGGCCTGGGTCAGGGCTCTCAGGACCTACGGAGACGGCGCGGGCGCGGAGGCCATGCCGTCTCCGGCGTGGCTCTTCCGAGTGACGCTGAACCTCTGCTATGACCGGCTGAGGGCCGGCCAGAGGGCGAGATCGGCCGCGCAGGCGACAGAGGACTCGAGCCGAGCGGCGTGCGGACCCGTCGGGAATGGAAGCGTGGTCGTGGCCCCGGTCGGCGATCCCGAGGAGGCGGCCGAGCGTCTGGAAGTGGTTGAGGTCGTCCGGGCGGCGATTACGGCCCTGCCCACGGCCCTGCGCGAAGTCATAGTCCTGCGGGAGTACTGCGATCTCAAGTACCGCGAGATCGCGACGGCCGTTGGGTGCCCCGTAGGGACGGTCATGTCTCGCCTGCATCTGGCCCGGCAGCGGCTAAAGGTGTCTCTCGCGCCGTATCTGGAACTGGAGCGGGAAACCGAGGTCGCTCGCGGACGCCGATGCTTCGCGGGACCCGAGAACGATGGGGTCGTCGAGGTCAAGAGAGCGGGAGGGCGAGGATGATGGAACGAGTGACGAGACGGACAGGGCAAGGATCCGCGGGCTGCGCCCTCAGTTGCCTGGCCGGCCCGCATCTCGATGGAGAGCTGACGCCCCGCGAGTCTAGAGGCTACGTGGAGCATCTCCGCCGGTGCCCTGAGTGCCGGGGCGAACTGCGAGCCCTGCGTCGGCTGGCGCAGCTTCTCCGGACTGACCGGCAAGGGCCGTGGGACCCGGGACCGGAGGATCTCCTGGGCGAGGAGACCGAGCCGGCACGGGTTGCCGGACGGAAGGCGACCATCCGACCGACGACCGCGACCGCAACGGCCCTGCCGGGAGGTGGTAGCCGTGGACGCCGATAACCGGCGCGTCGCCATGCCCTACGGCCCGAGGGAGGTCTGGTTAGACATTGTGCAGGTTCTGTCGAAGCCGGCCAGAGGGTTCTACCGCCTGGCCGAGGGAGGGCGTTGGCTCGGGCCGCTGCTCATCGCGGCCGTCTTCGGCCTGACGAGTTCGGGCGCCGACTCGCTGAAAACCGTGATCATCGCCGCCCTCGGGGGTGGTTGGGACGCGGCCTGGCGCCTCAAGGCCATTGTCGTTTTCCTGATCCTGTTTCCGCTCTACTACGCCGGCCTGGCGGCTCTCTTCGCCCTGGCCGGAACGGTTATCTGCGGCAGGGCCACAGGAATGGGCTACCGCCAGGCCTTTCGGAGGTGTTGGTCAGTCCTGGGCTGGGTGAACCTTCCACTGTTGGTGGCGGCCGGGATTTGCCTTGTCCCCTTTCTTGCCGGCGGAAAGGCGACCCTCCTCGGGTTCGTCCGAACTCTTCCCCCGGGGGTCACGCCCGGCTACACTTTCACCCTGCCCGAGCCGCTGGCCCTGGCCATCCTTGTCTGGCTGGCGATCCTGTTCCTGGTGGCCGTCAGGCAGGCCCTGGCCGCCGGCACCGCCCAGGCGCTGGCGGTAATCGCTATCGTGGGCCTGATCTTTGGCGGCCTCGTCCAGACTCCGCTCAGCCGGTGGGTTTTCGCCAGCGTGGCCGACGATGGCGGGGGCCTCGGGCTGGGCCGGGTTAGGGCCGGAGTAAGCCTACTGGCCTACCGGTTCACAGCGAGCCGGCTGCCGGCTCGGGGCGACCTGATTGCCTTCGATTCCGCGGGGACCGTGGCCGCCTTCCTCGGCCGAGTCGTCGGAATGCCCGGCGACGTGGTCGCCGTGGAGGACGGAAATGTCCTGCTCGACGGCCTGCCGCTGCCCGAACCCTATCTCGGCGGCCTCGACCCGGCGCGAGCCCATCCCCCGGAGCTTGACATCGCCGAAATGACCGTGCCGGACGGCAGCCTCTATGTTCTTCCGGATGACCGGTCGGTAACGGCCGACCTCCCGGACGAGGCGGGACCTCTGATCAAGGCCGATTCGGTGCGAGGGAAGATTGTGTCTGTGCAGGTCTACTCGGGTGGACAGGAAGGGGTGGGTTACATGCTCCTTGTCCGGGCGCTGGTTCAGGTTCTCGCCGCCGGGCTCGCCGGTCTGGCCATCTGCTTCGCTCTCGGCGCGCTGGGTCGCCGAATCTTCCCGCCACGCTGCCCCATGTGCCGAGCGGTCTTGGGTCGGAGCACGATCCGCGTCTACGCGGGTGAGGAGCGGGATCAGATCGTGCTTCCACCGGTCGACCTCGTTCGCTGGTCTTGTCGGCGGTGCGGCCATGAGAAGCGGCGGTTGAAGCCTGACACCGGTCCCACGTTCTTCGAGCGAGGCCGCAAGACCCAGTGGCCGTTCGGCTGGAGCAACTCATCCCAGACGGCCCGCGATAACGTGAGGGCCGTAGCTGAGTGGGACGCGATCTACGCCGAACTCGCGGAGAAGTACGAGACCAAGTAGAGGGTGTGCGGAGCAGAAGAGGCGGTGCCAGTCAAGCGGTGATGGAAGACGTCGGTCTCCGCCGACGGAATAAACCCCCGCCCGGCGTGGGCATAATCACCCCTAGTCCACACAGTAAAATTATGGTAGTGGGCAGGGGGAACTGGGTCCTTGCTGGTCAACAAGGTCGAGATTTGCGGTGTCAACACCTCCAAGCTCCCCGTTCTCACGGCCGTCAAGATGCGCGAGCTTTTCGTGCGCATGCAGAGTGGCGACCCCACCGCCCGCGAGCAGCTCATCCAGGGCAACCTCCGTCTCGTCCTGAGCGTGATCCAGCGGTTCAATAACCGCGGCGAGTACGTTGACGACCTCTTCCAGGTCGGATGCATCGGTCTCATCAAGGCCATCGACAACTTCGACCTCGGCCAGAACGTCAAGTTCTCGACCTACGCCGTGCCGATGATCATCGGCGAAATCCGTCGTTACTTGCGCGACAACAACTCCATCCGGGTCAGCCGCTCCCTCAGAGACGTGGCTTACAAGGCCCTTCAGGTCCGCGATGGCCTGGTCAACAAGCACTCCCGCGAGCCATCGATCAACGAGATCGCCGCTGAACTCAAGATCCCCCGCGAGGACATCGTCTTCGCCCTGGATGCCATCCAGGAGCCCATCTCCCTTTTCGACCCCGTCTACCACGATGGCGGGGATCCCATTTTCGTCATGGACCAGATCGGCGACGACAAGAACCACGATTCCACCTGGCTGGAGGGCATCTCCATCCGAGAGGCCATGGACAAACTGACCGAGCGGGAGAAGCACATTCTCTCCCTGCGCTTCTATCAGGGCAAGACCCAGATGGAGGTGGCCGACGAGATCGGCATCTCTCAGGCCCAGGTCTCCCGGCTGGAGAAAGCGGCCCTGGGGCACATGAGGAAGCTGATGTAGGCGGGTCGTGCCTCTTCCTACCTAACCTGCCTGCGGTCTCCGAGGCTACCGCCTCGATCCGGGGGCACACTAGGAAACCAATTCGGCGGCCGGGAAACGGCTGCCTTGGGAGAGATAAAAGGTGAACTCTGCCGGAGAGATTGGCGCGAAGGCCGCGGGAGCGGCCGCTCAGTCGCGGCCTGGCGAGGGGCGCCTGGCCCGGCGACGCCTCGGCCAGGCCTTCCTGGCCGTCTTGGTTCTCATCCTCGGCCTGGTGGCCTGGAGCGGCTGGCGCCTCCGGGCCGACGCGGCCTACAACACTCACAACCTCATCCGCCTCCACGTTGTGGCCAACAGCGACCAGCCCAAGGACCAGGAAGTCAAGCTTGAGGTCCGCGACGCCATCCTCAACGCCTCCGGGAGCCTCTTCGCGGGTAAGACCCTCGATGACGCGGTGCTGGCGGTCAAGGACAACCTTCCGCTCTTCAAGCGGATCGCCGAGAACGTGTTGGCGGCCAGTGGCTACGACTATCCGGTGGGAGTTGAGTACGGCGCGTTCGCCTTTCCGGAGCGCACCTACGGCCCGCTGGTTTTGCCGGCCGGGAACTACCAGGCCCTGCGCGTTGTCCTGGGCACCGGCGAAGGGGCCAACTGGTGGTGCATTCTCTTCCCGCCTCTTTGCTACCTCGACGTCGTGGGCGGGGGCGGTCGGCAGGCCGAGTGGGGGATAACGGCGGGGGGAACCTTGACGGGGGCGACGGCGGGAACGGCCGCCGTGACCGCGACCCAGGTAGTGTCCCTTGACTCCCTCACCGACGCGCAGTTGCGCGACCTGGAGAGTGTGCTGCAGCAGGCTCTGGATAGGGTGCCCCAGCCAACCGAGCCCGCCACTGACGAAGGGGTCCGGGTCATCATCAGCGACGTTCCGTCGAGCCCCGATACCGATCTGGTTGTCCTCGTGGCCGACACCGGGTCGAGTCGGACCGAGGTCCGGTTCTATGTCTTCGACCGCCTGCGGGACCTTCTCCGGTCCCTGGCCCTCTCCGCGCCATGGCTCGTGGAAAGCCTGCCGTGGGGCGGGGCAGAGGGGGCGGGGCTGGAGAGGTAGGGGGGGTCTCGAGGGCCGAGCCTTTGACCGGCTCTCAGCCCCGGGCTACTCCACGGGACCTAAGTCGAGGGTTGTCACTAGCCGTGCGCTCAGCCAGCCATCCTACCCGACCTGAGGGTGTGGTCCAGGGTCGTTCGTGTCTCTTTCGAAAGCCGCGGAAAGTCGCTTGCCCGGACTCTTGGCAGACTAGAACCAATCCCCCAGTATCGGCGTCGACGCCGGTCACGGACTCGCTCATGCTTCGGCACACAGCAAACGCGTAGTAGGCGGGTTTCAGCACTCCCTGTAGGCACTCGTAGGAGCGGGCGCCTTTGACGAACAGCACGTCGGCCCTGAGTATCAGGCGAACTACCCGCGCCGACAAGCGATGCCCGCATAGAGTGCCCGAGAGCGGGCCCGACAGCTCAACTGAGAAGCGTCCCTGGGACGCCTGTAAGTGGAGGAGGCGGAACGTATCTCGCCGCAGGAGGTGAAGAATGTCGGCCGCCGATGCGTCATTTCCGACCCGGACGGCGCGAGGAACGACCACGATCCGTAGGTTCGGCTCGGTCTTGAGAAGCCGTTCGGCCAGCTTGAGATCGACAACGGTCTCGAAGTAGTCGTCGGTGAAAAGCGCCATGAGGCATCCCTCGCGGCGCCCCAGAACCTGCCCGAGGAAGGTTGCCTCCCCATCAATGGCCCACCCCCGTCGAGCCCTCTCGACGAGGGCCGAGAGGACCTTCTCCGCGGCTTCTTCGGGAGGCGAGTCGGGCGACGTAGGCACGATGCCAGCCCGATGGAGAACCGACGTGGCCGAAGCGTCTTTCTTGTGGTTGACGCCTACCAGGCCCGCTGCCGCTGACACCCGGACCAGGGTCGGCAGGTCCAGCGCCTCGCACCTTTCGGCCACGCGGAGGGCCACCGGAAGAAGTCCGCTGTTGATCCCGTCATACTCAGTGAACGGCAGCCGGGGCCAGCCCGTCGTGTATATGCAGTTGAACCTCCTGAAGACGTCGGTGTACTCCTGTTGGTAGGTGTCCTCCGCCAGAGACCGTCCGTCCCCAAACCTGTGCACCAAGCAGTCCAGGACCTTGCCGGGGATAGCCTTGAGTTCTCCAGGTGGCGGCAGGGTCCAGCTGGACACCCTTTCTAGCCAAGGGACCAGTCTCTCAAGGTCGGCGGCTACTTCGTCAAGAACCCACGTTTCGAAGCCCGCGCGGTCGTCAACCGCGAGGAATGGTGGTCTCGATGCCCGCTCGGCCAGAGTGAAAGTGCCGGGCTCGTACCACTGCGGGAAAGCTCTCTCCCATTCCCATCGTCGGGGCCCACTGCCCGGCATCCCAAGAAGAAGATGCTTGAGGTTACGCTCTCGGTTCCTGAAGGGACCGAAGCCGAACCCGGTAGCCTCGAGCTTCTCGGCCAGCTCCCGGATCTCGGGAGGCTGCACGATGGCCTACCTCCAATCGAAGCCCTAGGCCAGGTTCCCCCTTGCGGGTTCAACCTTGACCACGTACCCGGCGTTGTCATCTACCCACGTAATGGCGAGGTCGCCTATCCGCCAAGGCTCCTGGATTGTGACCGGGCGGACGTTCCGGAGATCTCCTGTCGTCTCGCCGACTCGAAGCTGGTCGCTAAGAAAGCGCGGACTCAGCGACGGGTCGAACACGACCCGGGTTCGGCCCGCGACCTCAAGGCCAGGTCCAAGACAACGGTCCATGAAACGGAAGACGCTACGAATAATCGGAGGGTCTCTAGGGCTGAAGGGAGGTGTGGCAACAGAGAAAGGGCGAAGGCGAGCTCCTGAAGCTCAGCCAGCTTGGCCCAGAATTCCTCCGGTGGGTAGCCCAAGGACACGAGACACCGGTCGAACCTGGCCCTTTCTTCCCCCGCCTCACGGTCGCTCAGGAAGCCCCTAAAGCGTCCGTAACCTTCTTCCTCTCGATTGGTCAGGATTGGGCGGCCCGCGAGGAGGGCGGAGACAGTACCACGAGCTGGACGGCCCACTGAAAGTCCGGGAAACCCAGGGCGAGGCCCGCACGTTTCAGAGTCTCGCCAGTCAGCCCGAGGTCGGCCAGCCTCCTCAGACCCGAGCGAGTCGCGCATCGACAGACTCCGGAGTCGGAAATGCCGATGGAAATCGGCCGCCTCTCGCCGTACGGTCCTCTCAAGACACGTGACAAGATCAGCCATGGGTCTCCAGTCCACAGAGGCGAATTGAGCCCATCCGGTCAAGGGGCCAAGGCTTCTAGGGCTCGACGAGATCCCAGTTCACGTCGATACATTGCGGGCAAAGCCACATGTGCTCGAAGTGGCTGCAAGAGGGCTGGAAGAGAGATGCCCGCGAGTTGCGGCTGAGGACAGCCTGTGGGGAATCCTCGCCCGGATTCTGCCTCCGGTAAGACCCCAAGTAGACAGTATCGTTGTTCACTATCGCCAGCCGGAAGATCGGTGTGGAACGGTAGAGCTTGACGTCGATTGAGTGCCCAGCGTCGCGCAATTGACGGAATGTTCGCAGGGACTCCTTGATGAGTCTGGGGAGAGCGGTCGGATTCCCGTACTCCAACTGAGAGAGACGTATGGCTTCGCCCGAGCAGGGGTCAAGCAGGAGAAAGCGGATCCGCTGACCGGCAAACGCCGTCACGCGACGCATGGCGTCCTCGAACTCAGGTGTCGCTTTGACCCACTTGCTGGCCCCTATGCCCATGAAGGCGAACTGATCCCTGATCGCGCGCAAGATTGAGCGCGTGCTGCCTCGACCCTCAATCGTGGACGGAAGGAGAGCTACGATGCCCATTCGACGAAGCATGGTCAGCCAGCGGCCCAGCCAAATGGTGGCCGTAGCCGCGGTGCCGCATCCGATCAGGGCCAGGACAATCCACCAGCGCTGCGGGTGCGTCGCCAGCGCCGGCAAGAAGAAGGAGAGGACAACGCCCGCGGTCACATTGGCCATGAAGCCGAGGAGGACTTCTGTGAAGCGCACTTCCTCACCCCACTTGGATGACCCCAGGGCGGCTAGACGCTGGAGTCCTTGGCTTCGCTCGTGGACAGGTCCTGCCCAGAGAATGCAAGAAGGGAGATTCTGGGGTCGCCGGCACTATCCTGCCAACCCCCGCCAGAGATCCTGTCTTACGTCACCGTGCCCTTGGCTACGCCCGCTCCTTCCGGGAGAAGACACGCCGCACGGATCTCGTCCAGTTTGCGATCCGCGACCATCCGCACACGCACGGCCTCTCCATGGCAACCGTGCAGTCTCTCCCGTTCCATGTCCGCGTTCTTCTCAGATAGCCTGGCCGCCTGAAGGCAGTGAGAAGGCTGCCGGAGGCTTCCCCCTCACCGCCGCCAGTTCCTCCCATGTCAGCGGGAGATGGGGCGGGGCTGGAGAGGTAGGGGGGGGTTCCGGCCAAGGGTCTGCTGGACTGGCGCCAGCGTTTTGCCCGCTCCGCGCCCCCTTTGCCAGACGATTTGTCTCGAAGCAATCCCATACCACAGACCACCGCCAATGGCACTCGCTCCCTCATTGCCCACCTGCCCTAGCAGGACTTGGGTACCTAGGCGCGAACCGTGCCAGCCGGTGGTCGACAAACCTACCCAGACCGCTCCCGACCCTTCTTCTGTCCTCTCGTGGCGCGGACTCACTCGCCGAATCGTCATCGATCGCCGAATCCTGAGCTGGGTGGAGGCATCGCCCGTGACGCACGACGGCAAGGACCTGACATGGGAAGTCCAGCGGTCCGATCACCGCACCTTGTTTGTCGGCCTCGGTGGGACGGGGAAGGAGATCATCGCGCGGGCGAAGGCCCGGCTGCTGTCGCTGGGAGACGGCTCGCGCTCGCCCGAAGTAGGCTTTCTGGTGATAGACGTGGACCCCTCGCCGCCGAAGACTCCGGGCCTAGAGTCTGTTCTCGGCCGGGAAGAAGTGTGCAACCCATCACGGCTTTTCCCGCCGAGCCAGGTCCAGCGGGAAGTGTTACGGCACATGGCCGAGGGGTCCGAACTCCACTGGGTGGGGGAGAGGGTCCCACCCGGCGAGCTGACCCTCGGCTACGACTCGTTTGTCCGGGGAGCGGAGAGCCGCCGCCAGGCCGGGCTTCTGGCCTACCTTTGGGAGGAGCACTCCTCGGCCGGCGTGACCTCGGCCTTGAGGGTGGCCATCGAGAGAGTCGTGGAGAGGGCCCGCGGGGATGTCAGTCTCTCCATCTTCCTGGTTGGCTCAGTTTGCGGCGGGACCGGGGGCGGCATGCTTCTGGACACGGCCTGGCTGGCCCGCGGCATTGCCCGGGACTACGTAGCGTACTCCTGTGACGTGTCGGCCCTTCTGATCTTGCCAGGTGTCTTCCGGCGCCTTGTCGATGATCCGACCTACGAGACCCTGCAGCGCAACGCGCTGGCCACCCTGACCGAGCTGGACTACTTCATGTACCCGGAGGACCAGCGACCTTCCCGAACCGGCGATCCTGGCGGCGCGCCCTGGCTCGTTCGGTCGGCCGCTCATGGAGGCCGAGTCCTCGACAGCTCCGAGGCCGTCCTGCAAACAGTATTCCTCATCGATAATCAGCGGAACAGTGGCGGCACTCTCGGCGGGCCGGACGTGGTCTTCCCGGCTGTGGCCGACATGCTCGTTCACCTGTCCGGAACCCTCATCGGGGATCGCTTCGCGGAAGTCTTGAACAACGCCAAGGCGACCCTGCGCCGCCGCATGGTAGATCGCGCGGCCGTGGATAGGCGTGAGATGCCCCACTACAGCAGTCTAGGGCTGGTCCGCATCGTTCTTCCCGTCCGCGGGCTGGCCGTCGAGGCAGCGGGGGTTCTCTCAATTGACGTACTGGAGAGGTTTCGGGAGTCAGGCGAAGCGCCCGATGAGCCGGCCGTGGCGGACGGGCTACGGAGTCTGGGCCTCGATCCGGAGAGCACCACTCGCCTCGCGGCCAACCGGCTTGCCGCCAGTCTCGCCGACGCGCTGGACCTTCGCTCCTGCGCCAAGAACAGGATCGCAATTGTGTCTGAGCGGGTCACCGAGCATGTTCGCCTGAGGCTCCAGGGGGAAATCCTCCGCCGGGAATGTCTCGACAGCCTGGACAGGGCCAAGAGCGCCGTGGTCGCGGCCCAGGACGGTCTTCGGGGACGGCTGGATGAACAGCTCGCGGGCGCGACGGAGGTCGCCGCCTCCGCCCTCAACAACCGGCTGGCGGAGATGCGCGGTAGGGACCGAGGCTGGGTCTGGCTGGCGAAGCTTCTCGGGGGAGTGATCGAAGCCGCGGACAGGCACTGGCGTGAAGCCGCGAAAGCGTCGGCTTGCGAGCGGAGCGACGCCGTGGATCGCGCGGAGGAGGAGCTCCGGCAGGCCCAGGAGAGACTCCGCCGCTGCCCGGCGGCCGAGGTCCGGGTGACGGCCCTGCGGGCGGCGAGGCAGTGCGACGAGTGGCTGAACCAGAAGCTCAATCTTGTGTCGGCCCAGATGCGGGGACAGGTCCTCGCTGACAGCCTCCCCAGGCTTCGCGGGATTGCCGAGGCCACAAACGCAATGGCTGACCTTCTCACCGGCTCGCTTCCGTGGGAGGTTCCCCTGGCCGTGGCGGCTCTGCGTAAGGAGGATGCGGGCCGCGCCCCGATAGTTGACCTCCCTGTGGCGGCTGACGGCCGCCTACACTACGAAGCCCTTGACCCGTCCGTCCGGGAAGGGCTCGCTGCCAGTTGCGCCGAGGCCATCAGTCTTGAGTTGCGCGACGGCCTTCCGTGCTTGTGTGGCGCCGCCGGAGAACCGGAGGGCCGGCCGTTGCTCCTCGGACCGGGGCGCCAGCCATCTGAGGCGGCGCGGGCCTGGGTCTCGTACCTGGCCGACCGCCTGGAGCCCCATTTCGCTTCCCTTCACCTGGACGACTTCCTCCCCAGCGACGAGGTTGCCGGCCGCTATGCGGAGGCGTGCATCAGGTGGGCCGAGGTCTTCGTCAAGTACGACCCTATCGCCCAGCGGGACGAGTGCGGCGAGCCCATTGGGATCACTCTCGCGGTTGTTCTGGAGAACAGCAGGCTCCAGACCGCCTTCAGCAGCACAGACCACTACGGAGTGGTCTGCTCCCAGAGCCGCGCTCCGGGGGTGGCCACCGTGTTTCGGGCGGAGATCGGGATCCTCGGAAGAGCGCTCCAGCTCAGGAAAGATGGCGCCGCCATTGAGGCCGGCATGGTCACACAGCCCGGGTTATGGACGCTGGGTCAGTTGAGCCACGACATCTTCTGGGGGGAGCCAAGCCGCTGGGCCGGCCTGCGGCTTTTCTTCCTTTCTTTGGCCGCTTCCCGCATCAAGCGCGAGGCCCTGCCGGGAGAGAAGGCCGGGACGTCGAGTGGCAGCCGACACGCCTATGTGCTCACCGTTGTCGGTCGTGGCCAGAAGATCAAGCTTGGCGTCGGGCTGCAGGCCGCCATCCTGGAGTTTCTGAGCCCGAACCAGGAGGTCTACCGGCGGCAGTTGTGGCGGGACCTGGGCGAGGAGGAGTCGAGGGAGGCCGTGCGGCAGGCCCTTCCGGAGGTCCTCCGGCGGTGCGCGAAGCTTGCGACGCAGCCGGCCGAGGTTCCCGCGGCGACCCTTCGTATCGTCCTTGGGCGCCTGCTGCGGTCGCTGAAGCCTGAGCCATCTCAGTGAGCATGCACGACGGGTATGGCCCGGCCGGCCAGGCTCGGGATGGAGAGGAGAACTGAAGATGGAAGGTGCGCGGATCGCGGGCTCTAGTGTGCTGTATGTGGGTGTCGGGGGGACGGGGAAAGAGACCGTCTCCCGGGTGAAGGCCAGGCTCAAGGCGCTCGGGGGTGGCGAGGTCTCGCCCAGGGTCGGGTTCCTGGCGATAGACGTCGATCCTAGTCCCCCGAGGGCGCCTGGGCTCCAGAGCGTGCTCAGCCAGGACGAGTTGTGCCACCCCTCGCAGGGCTTCCTTCCGAGCCTCGTCCAGGCCGAGGTGCGGAAGCACTTTGAGCAGGGTGGAGAGTTGGCCTGGGTGGGGGAGCGCATCCCGCCCGGCGAGATGACCTTGGAGTACAACAACTTCATCAAGGGAACCGAGCGTTACCGCCAGGCCGGGCTTCTGGCCTACCTCTGGGAGGAGCACAGCATGGCGGGCATCACGTCGGCGTTACAAGCGGCTATCGCCAGGGTGACGGCGGGCGCCTGGGACACCATCTCGCTTAGCATCTTCATCGTCTGCGGTATCTGCGGCGGGACCGGAAGCAGCCTGCTCGTCGACGTCGCCTATCTCGCCCGGAGCATCGGGCTCGCCTCCGAGCCAGCCTCGTGCGACGTGTCGGCCTTTCTCGTTCTCCCCGGTGTCCTCCGCCGTGTCGTGGACGAGCCGACCTACGACGACCTGCAGCGCAACGCTCTGGCCACCCTGACCGAGTTGGACTATTTCATGTACCCCAAGGACCAGCGGGGCTCCCGCACCTGCGACCCAAACGACGTGAACTGGCCCCTTCGCTCGGCGGCCCGGGCCGGGCAGCCCCTTGACACCCGGGAAGCCATCTTCCAGTCGGTTTTCCTCATCGACAACCAGCGAAACAACGGCAGCACTCTCGGCGGGAGGGAGACGGTCTTTCCGGCCGTGGCCGACATGCTCGTGCGTCTTTCCGGGGACCAGATCGGCGATCGCTTCCTGGAGACCCTGCACAACGCCAAGGCGGGTCTCACGAGGCGCCTTGCCTGGCAGGATCGTCTTGGCAAGGACATGCCCCACTACAGCAGCTTGGGACTGGCCCGCATTGTCCTTCCTGTCCGGCGCATGGCCATTGAAGCCGCGTCGATCCTTTCCGGGGACGTACTGGTGAAACTGCGGGGCGGGACGGAAAGGCCTGCCGAGGCGGCCGTGGCCGACGCCGTCCGGAGCCTCGAACTTGAGCCGGCGGTGATCGCTCAGGCCCTGGGCTTGGCCAGGGACGAGTTTGTCGCCGGTCTGGCCAAGGCCATCGACCTCCGCGCTCCCGGCGCCGCAGGCGGCAGAATCGCCGTGGTTTCCCAGCGCGTGGCCGAACTCGTGCGCCAGAAGGCCCCGCCCGACGCCATTCGCCGCGACTGCCTTGAGACACTGGACAAAGCCAGGCGGGCCGTGATCGCGACTCAGGCCCAGCGGCGGATGTCAGACCGATTGGCCGGCTCGGCCGAGAGCATGAACAAGGTCCTCAACGAACGACTGACTCAGATGCGAGAGGCCGGTCGAGGCCTGGCCTGGTTCTTGGGTCTCCTGGGCAGAGTGATCGAGGTGACGGACAAGAACCTCGCGCTGGCCCGGCAGGCCTCGGCCCGCGATCGGAGCGACGCCGCGGTTCGAGCCGAGCAAGAATTCCAGAAGGCATGGGACAAGCTGGGTAGCTGCCCACCTGGTGGAGTGCCGCAAGCGGCTCGGAGGGCGGCCGCGAAGGGCGATGACTGGCTGGGCAAGAGGGTCGACCTCGTGACGGCCCAGATGCAGGAGAGGGTTCTCGATGATAGCCTCTCCAGGCTGCGCAAGATCGCTGAGGCCGCGCAGTCCCTGGCCATCTTCCTCGGCGAGACGCTGCCGGCCGAGACGGGCCGGGCCGTAGGCGCCCTGTGCAAGAAGGAAAAGGACGAGGCTCCGGTGATAGACATTCGCGTCGTCGCCGACGGGCGGAAGGAATACGAATCGGCGAAGAACGCCGCGGCTCGGGAAAAGATGACGGCCGACCGCCTCAAGGACATGACCGTCGAGCTGCGGGAAGGTGGCCTGCGCCTTCTCTGCGCCGATGGCAGGAAGCCGGAAAGGCTACTTTCCATCGGGCCGTCGCTTCAGCCTCTTGAGGCGGCTCAAGACTGGATCGAGTACTTGGCCGGTCGCCTGAAGCCCCACTTCGCCTCCCATCGCCTTGACGACTACATTGCCACCGACGAGGCGGCCAGCCGCTACGCGAACGCCTGCGCCACGGAGGCCGAGGCCTTCGTCAAGTACAATCCAACTACGCAGCAGGCCGAGGTCGGGGACCCGATCACGATTGCCGTCGTCGTGGTCTCGGCGGACAGCCGGCTCCATGCGGCCTTCAGCCGGGACCAGCTTCAGGGCGTGGTCTGCGCCCAGGACAGCGACCCGACGACGGCTCTTGTCTTCAAGGCCGAGATCGGGATTCTCGGCAAGGTGCTCCAGTTCCGGAAGGACGCGGCCGCCCTCGAGGCGAGCATGGCCTCAATGAAGGGCCTGTGGACCCTGGGCTCCCTCAGCCACAGCATCTTCTGGCGCGATCCCGACCGCTGGGAGAACTTACGGCTGTTCTTCCTCGGAGTGGCCGCCGGTCGCATCCTTCGCAATCCGGCGCCGATGGACTTTGGAGCGAAGGGTCGCGTGCGGCACGTGTACTCAATGGGCATCGGCCTAGGCCAGACGAGCTCACTGGGCGCGGGCCTGCAGAAGGCAATCCTTGAGTTTCTCAGCCCGAACAGCGAGACCAACCGAGGCGACCTCGCGAGCCGGGTCAACGCTCCCGAGACCCAGGAGGTGGTGCGTGTCGCCCTGCCCGAGGTGAAGCGCGAATACGCGAAGATTGCGCAGAAGCCAGGGGAGGTTCCCTCGGCGCCGCTACGGACGGTGTTGGCCTTCAGGCTGCGGGATCTCGAGGTCTAGCTGCCCCAGCGGCGGCGATCTTTCTTGGAGACGGTGGAGGGATTACTCTTGGTTGAAGCGGCTCGGAACGCGGAGATGGCGAAGGAGATCAGGGCGATGGAGATTGAGGACTGGCGGACCTCTGACTCTCGGGTCCTGTACCTGGGCCTCGGCGGGACGGGCAAGGAGATCGTCGCCCGGGTGAAGGCGAGACTCAAGGCTCTAGGTGGTGGCGTGATTTCCCCCAAGGTCGGCTTCCTGGTGGTCGACGTGGATCCGAGTTTGCCCAGGGCGCCGGATTTGCAGTCGGTCCTCAGCCCGGCGGAGATGTGTCACCTGTCTCAGAGGGAGTTGCCGAGTCACGTCCAAGAGGAGATTCGCAGGCACGTGGAGCAAGGGACCGAACTCAAATGGGTGGGGGAGCGCATCCCGCCCGGCGAAATGATGCTTGAGTACGACAACTTCATCAAGGGCGCCGAGCGCTATCGCCAGGCTGGGCTTCTGGCCTACCTGTGGGAAGAGCGCAGGGCCGGAGTGTCGGTTTCCCTGCGAGACGCTCTGGCCGAAGTGATGGCGCACGCCCGAGGGACGGTCTCCCTGCAGATATTTCTGATCGGCTCGATTTGCGGTGGCGCCGGAAGCGGCATGCTGATCGATGCCGCCTACCTCGCCCGGAGTCTAGGTTACGACTACTCCGCTGACTCATGCGACGTCTCGGCCGTGTTGGTCCTGCCCGGCGTTTTTCGCCACGTCGTCGTCGATGCCACCTACAACGACCTGCTGCGCAACGCCCTGGCTACCCTGACCGAGTTGGACTACTTCATGTACTCCAGGGATCAACGGGGTCCCCGCACCTGCAACCCAAACAACGTGAACTGGTCCCTTCGTTCGGCCACCGAAGCCGGCCAGCTTCTGGACACCGAGGGGGCCATCTTCCAGTCGGTCTTTCTCATTGACAACCAGCGAAACAACGGCAGCACTCTTGGCGGAACGGAGGCGGTTTTTCCGGCCGTGGCCGACATGCTCGCGCGTCTTTCCGGGGACCAGATCGGCGATCGCTTCCTGGAGACCCTGAACAACGCCAAGTCAACGCTCAAGAGGAGAAGGTTTACTCAGGATCGTCTTGGCCAGGACATGCCCCACTACAGCAGCCTGGGATTGGCCCGCATTGTTCTTCCTGTCCGGCGCATGGCCATTGAGGCCGCGGCGGTTCTTTCCGGGGACGTACTGGGGAAACTTCAGGGCGGAACGGAAGCGCCCGCCGAGGCCGCCGTGGCTGAGGCCGTCCGGAGCCTCGCACTTGAGCCGGCGGCGATGGCTCAGGCTCTCGGCCTGGCCAGGGACGAGTTTGTCGCCGGTCTGGCCAAGGCCATCGACCTCCGCGCTCCCGGCGCCGCAGGTGGCAGAATCGCCGTGGTTTCTCAGCGCGTGGCTGAGCTCGTGCGCCGGCAGGCCACGCCCGACGCCATTCGCCGCGACTGCCTTGAGACACTGGACAAAGCCAAGCGGGCCGTGATCGCGACTCAGGATCAGGCCCAGCGACGGCTGTCCGGCCGGCTGGCCGGCTCGGCCGGGAGCATGGACAAGGTCCTCAATGAACGGCTGACGCAGATGCGGGAGACCGGTCGAGGGCTGGCCTGGTTCTCGGGTCTCCTTGGCAAAGTGATTGAGGCGACGGACAAGAACCTCGCGCTGGCCCGGCAGGCCTCGGCCAGCGATCGGAGCGACGCCGCGGCTCAAGCCGAGCAGGAATTGCAGAAGGCATGCGACAAGCTGGGCAACTGCCCACCCGGTGGGGTGAGGCAAGCGGCTCAAGCGGCGGCCGCGATGGGCGATGGCTGGCTGGGTAAGAGGGTCGACCTCGTGACGGCCCAGATGCAGGAGAGGGTTTTCGATGACAGCCTCTCCAGGCTGCGCAAGATCGCTGAGGCCGCGCAGTCCCTGGACACGCTCCTCGGCGAGACGCTGCCGTTCGAGACGAATCGGGTCGTAAGCGCCCTCTGCAAGATCGAAGCGGACGAGGCGCCGGTGATAGACATTCGTGTCGTCGCCGACGGGCGAAAGGAATACGAGTCGGCGAAGAACTCTGCGGTTCGGGAGAAGATGACGGCCGACTGCCTCAAGGACATGACCTTCGAGGTATTGGACGGTGACCAGGATTACTGTATGCGTCTCCGGTGTGCGGGAGATTGGCTGGGGGACGGGTCTCTCCTCATCGGACCGCCACTTCAGCCCTTTGAGGCGACCCGAAACTGGATCGAGTACCTGGCCGGTCGCCTGAAGCCTTTCTTCACCGCCCAACGCCTTGACGACTACATTACCACCGACGAGGAAGCCGGCCGCTACGCGAACGCCTGCGCCAAGGAAGCCGAGGTCTTCGTCAAGTACAATCCAACCATGCAACTGTCCGAGGCCGGGGATCCAATTACCATCACCGTCGCTGTGGCCCCGGCGAACAGCCGGCTCGATGCGGCCTTCAGCCGGCCCGATACCGCCTGGCGGGGCCAGTTTCAGGGCCTAGTCCGCGCCCAGGACAGCGACCCCACGACGGCTCTTGTCTTGAAGGCCGAGATCGGGATCCTCGGCAAGGCGCTCCAATTCCGGAAGGACGCGGCCGCCCTCGAGGCGAGCATGGTCTCAATGAAGGGCCTGTGGACCCTGGGCCAACTCAGCCACGACCTCTTCTGGCAGAACGGCGAGCGCTGGTCCAGCTTGGGACTCTTCTTCCAGGCCTGGGCGGAGTCTCTCGTGATACGGCAGGAAATCCCGCCTCGGCTTCGAGGACCTGAGGCCACTCGGCACGAGTACTGGCTGGACTCCGGCCAGGACCGTATGGTGAAGCTGGGCCAGGGCCTGCAAGCTTCTGTTCTTAGGTTCGTGGAACCGACCTATGCGGACTATGCGGGGCACCGGGAGAGGCTGAGCCGGGAGCTTCCGGCCCCGACCGGACAGGGGTCCGTCATGGGGAAACTGCTTCCGGTCGCCTCCAGCTTCCTCGAGATCATCGAAGATCCGGATGAGGTCCCCTCCGTCGCCCTTCGCAAGGTCCTGAGTCTCCGTCTCAAGACCCTTACGGACGGAGCCCCGGCTACCGAGAGCGCGGACTCGGCGGCCGCCGGGCCCAGCGGACGCCATTCCTAAGGAAGGCGTCGTCATTTGGCGCTGGACGAAGGCGGCTAACCATGGTCGCCGCCGCCTGGTAGCCTGTAGCAGGGCAGTTCGCTCTTTGGCAGAACTTGGCCGCCGATCTGGCAATGGAAGGAGGATTTGGGCGCGGTAAAGGGAACCATGGCGAACTGAGGGCGGCCAGCTAACGCGATCCCTGGTCCTTCGACCCATTGCTCCATAGTCGCAGCCATCGCCCCGCGAACCTGACAGCTTGGCCCCCCGGCCGGGTGCAAGTTCCCGATCCCCGGGGCCTCCTGTCTTGCCTGGCCGGTCGCCCGTTCCGTCAGATAGGAGTGATCGACCCTGGCTCGCCCATCCCTTCGTCTCACGGGTATCCTCATTGTCATCACGGTTATCGCGCTGGGTTCGTGTTTGTGCTTCGCCCAGACGGCAGTCAGCGAACCCCTCGACGAGACCGGCCCGGTCTCGGTCCTGCTGCTCATGGACGCTTCCGGCAGTATGGCCGAGTCGGATCCTGGCGACCTCCGCTGGGAAGTGGCCAGGTACTTCGTTGATTTCCTCATCGCCGACAGCGTTGCCTCGGGACGAACGCACGAAGCCGGCATCATGACCTTTGAAAGCAGTCCGACCTTGTGGCTTGAGCCCAAGCGGGTCAACCAGTCGGAGGACCTCATCAAGCTTAAGATCCAGGCGGCCCAGGCCCAGGCACCCTCAGGTGGCTGGACGGATTTCGCGGTCGCCGCGGACATGGCGGCCCAGGTCATCCGGGACGAGGATCGCCTATCTCCGAGTCAGCGATATGCCGTGGTCATCTTTACCGACGGGTTGGCCGAGCCGGGCATCGCTCGTCGGAACATGACGGCCGCCCAGGTATCGGCTCACTACGCGCGCATCGGGAACGCGCTTGATAGTCTGTCTCGGGATCTTGGCCAGCCTGTCGAAGGCTACGTCGTCGCCATAGGCGCCGGCTACGGAGACGCCGGGTACTGGCGTGGGGTCTTGGGCGAGGCGGCTGGCGATCAACGTGTCTTCCAGGTGACAACCAATACCGATTACTTTGAGGCCTTCGGGGGCATCGGGGCCTCCCTCCTTGGCATGACCCGTTGTGATCCCACTGTGGCCACGGATGAGATCGTGGTGCCTTCCTTTCTGGAGGGTCTCGTCCTCACGGTCTTCAAGCCTGCCGAGGCGACCCTGGAGGTCCTGCCGGCCAAGCCCGACGGATCCGCCGGCGTCGAACCCCTCCAGCTTGGCCCTGGCGACTACTCTTCTTCGGCCGCAACCTACCAGATCATGTCGGTTTCAAAGCCCTCGGCCGGGCCGTGGTCCTTCGCCGTCACGGGCGCCAGGCCTTCCGACGTCTACGTCTGGTGTGACTGGCTTCCGGCCGAACTCGTCCTGAGCCGGCCAGAGACCCTTATGTCTACCCTTCGTCCACTGGAACTCAAGGTGGAGCTTCTCTACCCCCGATCTCTCACCCCCGTGCCCATCCCCGACGACTCCTCCCTCAGCCTGAAGGCTACGGTTTCGGGACTTGGCGGAGAGGTGAGCCGGATCGTTGACGCTCAGGGCTCAGAGGCCAGTTTCGAGCAGACCCTCATCGCCGCCCCCGTCGCCAAGGGCAGGTGGACGGTGGAGGTAGCCCCGGTCAACCAGGCCACCGACAACGTCATCCAGGCTTTCCGAAAAGTCGTTTTCGTAGACGACCTGCCGATTCTCTCCCTGGTGACTTTGCAGCCTCCGCTTCTCTCAAGGGGGGCTATCGTGCGCATCAGGGCCGCCATCCAGGGCGGCACGGAGCTCCTGGCCGAGCCGAGCTTCGCTTATGAGCTGCGCGACGCGCACCGTCGGCTTCTGGACAAGGGCTCTCTCACTCCGGAACTGGATGCCGAGGGCGAACCCACTGGGGCTTATCGGGGTGTGGCCACAGTGCCGGCGGTCTTGTCTTCCTCACGCGGTGATCCGGAGGCCGGCTCGCTCGGCTGGTTCCGGAGTCTCTTGACGGCCATATCCCCCGATCAGGGTCAGGCCACCCTAACGGTCAGCCTAGCGGGGTACTACCGGCTCCCCGGTTCGGTGGAGACGCTACGCTACGAGGACACGGTGAAACAGCCCGCTAGCCTCGGCCTCCCGCCCGTATGGGTGGCCCTGGGTCTCATCCCAATTCTCCTGGTTCAGTTCCTTTGCCTGTGGCCCGGGCGGACGAGGATCGGCGAGGTGACCTTCACCGACTCCTCGGGTTTCTCGCAGGTGAGGCCGGAGGTCCGCCGTCTCAATCTCGGAGGCGGAACCATCGTTAAGGCCGGGCCGCAGATGCTTACCCGCTTCAACTGGGGCGGGGTGACCGTGCGGGCGAGGCTCTACGTTGATGGGGACGCGAGGGATGATCTGGCGCCCGGCGAGAGCGCCCAGGGTGTGTCGGGAACCGACGATGCGTACTACACTGTCGAGAACACGAGCCTTATCGGAGAACGAGGCGCCCCGCTCGGGTTGGCGGGGCACATCTTGTCGGTTCTCTTTCTTCTCCTGAGCGTGCTGCTGGTGGCCGTCGTGGTTTTGCCCGGGCTGATCGGACTGCCCGGCCTACCGGCCAAGTTCCTAGTCGGAGGCTACGCCTTGGATCTTCTGGGCCTGCCGGCCCTCATTCTGACTGGCCTGAAGCGGCAGGCCCTGGAACGCTGAGTTGCCGCCCCGGCTGGGGCGATTACTCTAGGAGACGTTGGAGGGATTAATCTTGGCTGAAGCGGCTCGGGACGCGGAGAAGGCGAAGGAGATTGAGGATGGGCGGACTGCTGACTCTCGGGTCCTCTACCTGGGCATCGGCGGGACGGGCAAGGAGATCGTTGCCCGGGTGAAGGCGAAACTCAAGGCTCTGGGTGGCGGCACGCTGTCCCCCAAGGTCGGCTTCCTGGTGATCGACGTGGAGCCCAATCCGCCAAAGGTGCCGGACCTGCAGTCGGTTCTCAGTCCGGCGGAGATGTGCCACCCCGCCCAGGGGCAGTTGCCGAGTTCTGTCCTAAAGGAGATTCGCAGGCAAGTCGAGGCAGGGACCCAACTCAAGTGGGTGGGGGAGCGCATTCCGCCCGGCGAGATGACCCTGGACTACAACAACTTCATAAAGGGAACCGAGCGCTTTCGCCAGGCCGGGCTCTTGGCCTACCTCTGGGAGGAGAACACCACCGGCGTGACGGCGCCCCTGCGAGACGCCCTGACCAAGGTGACGGCGAACGCCCGGGGGTCGGTCTCCCTGGAGATATTCGTCATCTGCTCAGTCTGCGGCGGCACCGGGAGTGGCATGCTGATCGATACCGCCTACCTCGCCCGGAGCCTAGGTCTCGACTACTCCGCCACCGCATGCGACGTGTCGGCCGTGCTGGTCCTGCCCGGCGTCTTTCGCCGCCTCGTCGGTGATGCCACCTATGACGACCTGCAGCGCAATACCAGCGCCGTCCTGACCGAGTTGGACTACTACATGTACCCCAAGGACCAGCGGGGTTCTCGCACCTGTAACCCGAACGACGTGGACTGGTCCCTTCGTTCGGCTGCCCGGGCCGGCCAGCTTCTTGACACCCAGGCGGCCATCTTCCAGTCGGTCTTCCTCATCGACAACCAGCGAAACAACGGCAGCACACTCGGCGGGACGGAGACCGTCTTTCCGGCTGTGGCCGACATGCTCGTGCATCTGTCCGGGGACCAGATCAGCGATCGCTTCCTGGAGGCCCTGAACAACGCCAAAGCGACCCTCAAGAGGGGCCTTGCGGGGCAGGATCGCCTTGGCAAGGACATGCCCCATTACAGCAGCCTGGGGCTGGCCCGCGTCATTCTCCCCGTCCAGAAGATGGCCATTGAGGCCGCGGCGGTTCTGTCCGGGGACGTACTGGCGAAACTCCAGGGCGGAACGGAAACGCCCGCCGAGGCAGCCGTGGTCGAGGCCGTCCGGAGCCTCGAACTTGAGCCGGCGGCGATGGCTCAGGCCCTGGGCCTGGCCAGGGGCGAGTTTGTCGCCGGTCTGGCCAAGGCCATCGACCTCCGCGCCCCTGGCGCCATGAGCGGCAGGATTGCCGCGGTTTCCCAGCGCGTGGCGGAACTCGTGCGCCAGAAGGCCCCGCCCGACTCCATTCGCCGCTACTGCCTTGACACGCTGGACAAGGCCAAGCACGCCGTGATCGCGACTCAGGATCAGGCCCAGCGGCGGCTGTCCGGCCGGCTGGCCGGCTCGGCCGAGAGCATAAACAAGGTCCTTAACGAACGGCTGACGCAGATGCGGGAGGCCGGCCGAGGCCTGGCCTGGTTCTCGAGTCTCCTCGGCAAAGTGATTGAGGCAACGGACAAGAGTCTCCTGCTGGCCCGGCAAGCCTCGGCCCACGACCGGAGCGACGCCGCTGTTCGAACTGAGCAGGAGTTCCAGAAGGCATGGGACAAGCTGGGCAACTGCCCACCTGGCGGAGCGCGGCAAGCGGCTCAGAAGGCGGCCACGAAGGGCGATGACTGGCTGGGCAGGAGGGTCGACCTTGTGACGGCCCAGATGCAGGAGAGGGTTCTCGATGATAGCCTCTCCAGGCTGCGCAAGATCGCCGAGGCCGCAAGATCCCTGGCCACCTTCCTCGGCGAGACGCTGCCGGGCGAGACGGATCGGGCCGTAGGCACCCTCTGCAAGAAGGAAGCGGACGAGGCTCCGGTGACGGACATTCGCGTCACCGCCGACGGGCGAAAGGACTACCAAGCGGAGAAGAGCCTGACCGTCCGGGAGAAGATGATTGCTGACTGCCTAAGGGATATGACCTTCGAGTTGCGGGAAGGCGATCTCCGTCTTTCCTGCGCCGATAGTGAAAAGCCGGAAAGGCTACTCTCCATCGGGACGTCGCTTCAGCCCTTTGAGGCAACCCGAAACTGGATCGAGTATCTGGCCGGTCGCATCAAGCCTCACTTCGCCTCCCACCGTCTGGAAGACTACATTACCACCGACGAGGCGGCCAGCCGGTACGCGAACGCCTGCGTCAAGGAGGCCGAGGCCTTCGTCAAGTACAATCCAACCGTGCTGCAGTCCGAGGCTGGGGACCCAATTACCATCACCGTCGTCGTGGCCCCGGCGGACAGCCGGCTCCACGCCGCCTTCGGCCGGGACCAGCTTCAGGGCGTGGTCTGCGCCCAGGACAAGGACCCGACGACGGCTCTCGTCTTCAAGGCCGAGATTGGGATTCTCGGCAAGGTGCTCCAATTCCGGAAGGAAACGGCGGCTCTCGAGGCGAGCATGGTCTCCATGAAAGGCCTATGGACCTTGGGGCAGGTCAGCCACAACGTCTTCTGGCGCGACTCCGTGCGTTGGGAGAACCTGCATCTGTTTCTCTACGGAGTGGCCGCGGGTCGCATCCTTCGCAACCCGGCGCCGATGGACTTTGGAGCGGCGGGCCGAGTGCGGTACGAGTACTCAATGGACATCGGACACGGTCAGACGAGCCCACTGGGTGTGGGCCTGCAGAAAGCGATCCTGGAGTTTCTCAGCCCGAACAGCGAGGCCAACCGCGGCAAGCTGAAAGCCGAGCTTGAGACCCCCCCCGTGTCGGCGGTGATGGACGCTGCCCTATCCGAGGTGCGCCTCGCGTACGCGGAGCTGGCCAAGAAGCCGGCGGAGGTCCCGGCCGCTTCTCTCCGGGAGGTCCTCCGGCTGTTTTTCGCTTTCCTGGAGTCGGATGAGGCCGCTGGCCTGCCCGAGAAAACCGAGACTCCGGCACCCGGTAAGTCCGAGTCAGGCAAGACCGACACCGCAGCCGGCTAGGGCCGGCCGCGTCTGGGACGGGGTGACAAGTGGTGTCCATGGAACCGGCTCGTGACACGATGGAACCGGCTCAGGACAAGGTGGTTTTCATTGGCCTCGGCCCCTTTGGCTACAACGTGTTGGTCAAGCTCAAACGGGCCCTGCTGACTCTTGGCGAGGAGGGGGGGCGCAAGGAGGACGTCCCCTGGGACCGGGACGTACGGTTCCTGGCCGTCGATTTTGACCCCCGGATCGAACTGCCACCGGGAGAGCATCTGGAACTGGAGGTTGTCGGTGCGCTTCCGGAAGGACAGGCCGGGACCCTCGATCCCGCCGTGTCAGCCGACAGCGCGCGCCGGGGCAGACCCGACTACGCTGCCCAGGCCTGGCTATCGGCGGTAAGCCGCGAGAGCGAGATGCTCGGCCGGCTGCGAAACCTCACCGACGGACTCGGTATCGGAGGCGCGACAACCTGCCGCTACTACCTCATCTGTTCTCTGGCCGAGCCGCAGGGGGTCGGCCTTCTCCTGCCCGTAGCCGGCCTGGTCAGGCGCATGGCCCACAACGAAGGGCGGAGCGAGCTCCTGCGCCAATGCGCCATGCTGGTGGTGCCCACGAAACTTTGCCGCGAGGAGAAGGCTCAGGTCGCGGCTACTCTGAGGGAAGTGGTCCAGGCCGAGACCGGCGGTTGGCCTTCTCCCATGACCCCCGGTCTACAGCGGGATCCGGGGGAAGGCAATCAGCACGTCTTCGGTCTGGGCTGCTACCTCGTCGAACCCGCCCACGAGGGCGATGGAACCTGTACTCCCGAGACAGTAACCCAGATGAGTCTTCTGGTGGCCGAATGGCTGGCTTACCTGGCCCTGCCCCGGGTTCTCGATGGTCTCCGGCAGGTCGGCCTGGTCGTCCCGCGGCGAAGCGTGGCCGAGGCGGCCGGAGCGGAGGGTTCCGATGAGGCGCAGCCGGAGGATCGGACCGGTCCCGTTTTCTCGAGCCTCGGACTGGCCGACTACGTGGTTCCCGTCAGTGGTTTGATCGACCGCTGCGGTCGACGCCTGGCAATGGAACTGGTCAGGACGACGCTTCTTGACGACCCCCGTGAGGGTGGGATCGATCAGGCCGAGGCATTTATCGGCCTGGCCAAGCTTAGCCCCATGACTCTGGAGACGGAACTGGCGGCCATGCAGCCGGGGAGGCCCATGGATCATCCGCTAGCCGACGACGCGGCCCTCGTGTGGAAGAAGCCGGGGGACATTGACGAGGCCTGGCGCCGGCGCGAGAGCATGGAGAAGCAGGATCTACCCGCCAATGTCCACGATCTTGGTCTCAGGGTGGAGACGCGGGTAGCCGAAGTGGGCCGCCAACTCCAGGCGGAGGCCCTCAGCCTGGCCGGCCGCAATCCTCTGGGCGCGTTCGACCGGGTGACGGCTTTCTTGGCCGAGACCCGGGCCAGGCTTCTCGGGCTTGAGACCGGCATCGGCCAGGGCAACGCCCGGATACAGGCCGAGGCGGAACACCTCTTCTCCGTCCTCCCAGGCCGCAGGGCGAGGGCTCTTTGGTGCGAGGCGAGAATCCGGGGGCTCTGGCTGGCGTGCAAGCTGCTGGGCGGCCTGGGGATTGTCCTGGAAGCCATCTCTGACGTCTTCCTCTGGGTCCTCAGAACGACGATACCGGACACCATTCTCGGGATTCGCGCGACCGGCAGGAGCTGTCTTCTGGCGGCGGTCATCTCCGCCCTGCTGGCCTTGTGGTGCACGTGGATGGCCAAGAAACACGTCGCCCAGGTCCGGGAGTATCTCGCCCTGGTGAGACGACACCACCTCCTGGAGGCCGTGGGTCGGGTGCTGGGGGGAGCCAAGTCGAAAGCCCTGGACGTCGGCCGGTTCATCAAGGACCTAAAGACGGACGTCGAGGAACTCCCCACGAGACTAGGCTGGCGGGCGCCTCAGATCCTCAACTCGCCTTCGTCCGCCGGCGCGGTCGCCTTCCTCGGCTTTCCGGGTCGCGACTCGCTGGTGACCCAGGTGATGGAGAGTGGACTCTACGACAAGGGAACGGGTGGAGTTCAACTCGGAGAGGGCGCTGCCCTGCGGTCTTTGGCCCTGGAGGTGTTCGCCCCGCCGGACGGCCTTTCCAACTGGCTCTCCCTGTCCAGCGCCGAACGCGACGAGGCTCTGCTCGCCTTCTGCCGGAAGCGCTTTCATTACGGTTTGCCGGACGCCGAGACCTTGCTGGTGGACAGGCTTCTCGCAGGTGGTCGTCGGTCAAAATCCGCGGCCGACACTCTTGTCAGCCGGGAGATTGCGGCCGACACTCTTGTCAGCCGGGAGATTGCGGCTAACCTTCTTCGCCGCATGCAACCCCGCTCAAGCCACGGTCTAACCGCCACCAGGACCTCCCAGGTGATCGGGCTACCGGAACCGGGTCGGTCGCGGCTCCGGAAGGGCATAGATGAGCTGAATCTCCAGCGGGGCCAACTCTACGAGATTGGCACCGGTCTGCCGTTTCGCGTCGTTGGCTTCTCCTTTAGGCACGATCTCAGCCTCGAGAGTCTGCGGGCCTACGCCGACTGGCAAGGGGCCTACGCCGAGGCCGGGGACACCAACCTTTTCCACACCCGCTTGGTCTTCTCGGGCCGCGAGGCGCCAAGTGCAGGGCCCCAGCCGTCTTGGGCCGAGCGGCGAGCTTGGACCGAGAAGCAGGGCGGCCCGGAGGCCGAGGAGAACGGCGGGGACCGGGCTTGGGCCGAGCCTGTAGTCCCGGGCTCGGGAGAACCGTCGACAGGGTCGGCCGGTGAGCCCGAGACCCCAGATGCCGATTCGGCCTGGACCGGCGACTGGTCCACGGTTCCCGAGGTCGAGGTTCCCTTTCCACCGCCGGAGGTGGAGTCAGGTTCCCCCGCCGGTGACGCCGCAGCGGACGCTGACGCCTACAGGCTCTTCGGTCTGGAGCCGGGTACGGCGCCCGAGATGGTCGAGGAGGCCTACTGGACGGCTTATGCCCGGTACAATTCTGATACCGGGACCCAGAAGAACGTCGACAAGATGGCCGAGTTCAACGCGGCCTACGATCGCATCAAGACCGGGTGGCGGGCGGCGGCGTAGAGGGCAAAGGAGTCGAGGCCGGGCGTGAGCGTTGAGGCGTCTACCGTTTTGGGTTCCGAGGAGGTTGTGGCCGCCCTCAGACAGCAGGCGGCCCTGCGGGCCGAGTTCGCCGCCGCCACGGAGAGACTGGCGGAGGCCTTGCGTGAGGCCGGGCGGCTTTGTGGCGAGGCCGAGGCCAAACTGGTGTCTGCCGGCGGCCGGCTGGAGGGGACGAGTCAGGAACTGCGGGTCCTCCGGGACGCGCTCGCCTCCGAAGTGGCTCTCCGCGACTCGCTGGTGGTCAGGGGGTGCCTGGGGGTCTTGGACGACCTGCGCCGGGCCTCGGCCACCCTTCCGGCCGAGGCGGGCGATTGGGGCGCCGGCGTTCGTCTGGTCTACGACAATCTGGAGGCTCTCCTGGCCGCCGCCGGCGTGGAGACGTTGCGGGCCGCTCCCGGAGACCTGTTTAACCCGTCGATCCATCGAGCCGTGTCCAGCGAAGGCGGATCGTCGACCGGACCCCCGGTGATCGGGGCCGAGGTTCAGCCCGGCTACCGCGCCGGGGGCAAGATCATCCGGCCCGTGGAGGTCAGAGTCGGGCGGCCGTCAGCGACGGACGCCGGCCGGGAGTGATGACCTCTGGGTGAGCGGCTCAATCCATATCGGGTCTTGGGTGTCAGCGAAGCCGCCTCTTGGGCTGAGGTAAAGGCGGCCTATCGGAACAAGGCCAGACTTTACCATCCGGACGCCAATCCGGGCCTTGAAATGTGGGCCGAAGAGCAGATGAAGCTCTTGAACGAGGCCATGGCCCAGGTCAAGGCCTGCCGGGACGGACCGCAATCCGGCCAAGGCCGAGAGGCGGATCGCCGCGAGGATGTGCTGACGTCCGCGGATCCATTCGATGTTCTCGGCGTTTCGCCGGATGCGGCCCAACCGGAAATCGACGATGCCTATCGCCGAGCGCTGGCCTCCTGGCATCCGGATCTCCACCAGGACATCGAGCGCGACGTGGGTTGGAAGGCCGTGAGCCGTCTTGACGAGGCTTATCGCGAGTGTAGGCGGAGGCGTGGCTAGGCGTGGTGAGACGCGGCGTAGTGGTGAGGGGAGGGGCCGGGAGTGCCCGAATACGTCCTGGGAATTGACCTGGGCACGACCAATTCGTGCATGGCCGTCATGCGTCCAACTCCAAACGGTGAGCCTCACGTGGAGGTGCTGCATAACGCCGTGGGGCAGCCGACGACCCCGTCCGTGGTCGCCCTAGACAATCAGGGGCACTGGTTAGTCGGCCATGAAGCCAAGAGCCAGGCCGTTCTCAATCCAAGGAACACCGTCTTCTCGGTGAAGCGATTCATCGGCCGCGACTTTTCCGAGCCGACCGTCGCCGAAGACGCCGGGAGAATGCCCTATCGGCTAGTCGCCGGGAAGGACAACTCGGTCCGGATCGAAGTGGAGGGCCCGCGCGGCGCCAAGGAGACCCTCGCGGCGGAGCAGATATCGGCGAAAGTCCTGAGACGGCTCAAGGAAGACGCCGAGGCTACCCTCGGGACGGCTCTCCGGCGGGCCGTCATCACCGTGCCGGCTTACTTCAACGCCAAGCAGCGGGCGGCCACTCTCAACGCGGCTACGATCGCCGGGTTTTCGGGCGAAGTTCGCCTCATCAGCGAGCCTACGGCGGCCGCCTTGGCCTACGGCCGGATCCAGACCCGGGAGCGCGAGATCCTGCTCGTCTTCGACCTCGGCGGCGGCACCCTGGACGTGACGATACTCCAGCGGACGGGTGACCGCTACATGAGCCAGACCATTACCGGAGACACCCACTTGGGCGGAGACGATTTCGACGCCGCAATCATCGAGTACCTGAAGCGGGAATTCCAGAAGGCCAGCGGCATCTCCGTCGCCGGGAACCCGCAAGCCCTACAGAGACTCAGGGACGCGGCCGAGGCGGCCAAAATAGAACTCTCGGGGACCCGAGAGGAAACCACCGTCAACCTTCCCTTCCTTGTCGTGGGAGCGGGCGGCCAACCCGCAAACCTGACCGCGAAACTGACGCGAGCTCGGCTGGAGGAGATGACCGCCGGTCTTGTCAGGCGGTGTGTGGAGTGCGGGAAGCGCGCTCTGGCCGACGCGGGTCTGACCACCAACCAGATCGACTCGGTGCTCCTTGTCGGGGGCCAGACCCGGATGCCGGCCGTGGGCCGAGCCGTGGAGCAGTTCTTCGGCCAGGCCCCGTCCCGAGCCGTTAACCCCGACCAGGCAGTAGCCCTTGGGGCGGCGATCCTTGGGTACTGGCTGGCCACCGGGCGAACGCATCCGGAGGATGAATCGTCTTCCTCTGGCGGGTCGAACTTGCCGGTTGCGTCGAGGCCCGGGGCCGCGACCGGGGGCCTCAAGATCGTTGAGGTGACAAGCCAACCTCTGGGCGTAAGGCTCTACGATGACCGCTTCAGTGAGATCGTGCCCAAAGGCGCCACCCTTCCGGCTACCAGAAGACGAGACTGGTACACCACGGTCGAACATGGTCAATCCCAGGTCGTTATAGAGGTTCACCAGGGCCAGGCCGAGTTCTGCGCCGCCAACACCAAGATAGGCCAGGTCATCCTGAAGAACATCCCACGGATGCAGGCGGGCAAGCCGCAGATCTCGGTAACCTTCACGATCAACACGGACAACACCCTTCGGGTCAAAGGCCACGAGACCACGGGTGGTTCCGAGGTGGAGGCGGTTCTGCGCTACGCGGGTGGGATGTCGGCCGCCGATATCAAGAGCGCAGTCGAGCGTGAGCGAGCCTCCTAGGAGAGCGGCGGCACGGTGGATGCTTCCGGCAAGAGGTTCAAAGCGGTGTCGCGAGGGAGAGATACATGATGGCGGAGCCGGTGCTCGGCATTGACTTCGGAACGAGCTTCTGCAGGGTGGCGGTGGCTGAGTCGCGGGGAAATCGCGTGGTTCCCCATCTTCTCTCCGTGAGTCAAGTCCCCGCGGCCTTCCCCAGCGTGGCCGGTGTCGACCCCCTAGGGACTTGGTTCGCAGGTGACGATGCCTGCCGGTTCGCGGCCGTGGAGCCGGGCTGGGCGGTTCACGGCGCCAAGCGGCTTCTAGGAAGGGGAGAGGGGAAGGGGGACGCCAGCTGCCCGGCCCTCGTCCGGTCCGACTGGGGGGGGCCCAAGTGCGAGACGGGTCCCGATGGAAACGTGCTCCTTCAGCTGCCCACCGTCGACGATGACGCCGGCAGCCACGATATCCGCGTCTCGCCTCTCCGCGTGGCGGCGGAGATTTTGCGCCTGGCCAGGGAGAAGGCCCGCCAAGCCTTGGGGCTTCCCGTGGTGAGGTGCGTCATCGGCGTGCCGGCCGTCTTCGGACCGGGAGAGCGGGAAATGATCGTCCGGGCGGCCGGAGTGGCGGGGCTTGATGTTCTGGCTCTCATCGATGAGGGCGTAGCCGTAACCCTGGCCCACTGCGGCTCGGCCAAAGAGAAGAGACGGGATGACGGCCCTCTGCACTACTTGGCTGTCGACGTGGGCGGTGGGTTCACGAGTGTCACGCTGGTGCGAAGAGACGGCTGTCGCTACCGGGAATTGGCCGCTACCGGGTTTCGCCTCGGGGGCGAGGATATCCAGCACCTCTTGGCCGGGCGCCTGTTGGAGGAGTACGGACGGATGCCCGGTTGGCCGACCCAGGCGGGGGGACTGCTTGGGCATGTCCGTCGGATGGCCGGCGCGGCCTTGTCGCGCCTGAGTGCGGAGGAGTCCCTGCCGGCCGTGGTCTTTCACGACGGCCGGACGTTTGCCTCTCTTCTTTCCCGGTCCCAGGTGGACCGGCTCGGGGAGGACATTGCCCGGCGCCTACGTGAGGTTGTCCCGGCTCTATGGCTAGATTCGGAGCCCGCCACGAGGGCTGCGGGTCAGGTGGTGCGGCTGCCAGTTATCCTACCCGCCGGCGGCCTCGCTCGGGCCCCCTTCGTTCAGAGAGCTCTGAGGACGGCCTTGCCGGACGCCGAGGTCGCCGCGCCCATGCCCGCCGAATCCGTTGCCCTGGGGGCCGCCCTCTGGGGCTGGACCCTGGTCAGCGGAGACGAAGGGGCGGACGAGGCTACCGGGGCCTTGAGGACCGCGAGCGTGGCCCCCTGGACCATCGCCGTCGGGCGGAGCGCGGGTGAGCCGGCCGTTCTCGTTCGGGCTGGGTCGTCCCTACCCTGCCGGGCGGTTTGCGAATGGAAGACCCTGGCCGAACCACGCGAGCCGCGAGCGGTGCTCAGACTGTTTGAGGCTCACGGCAGTGGAGGGGATGCCCCCGCCGCCGAGGCCGCTTTCAACCCGATCGGTGAGATTCGCCTGGAGATTTCCGGTTCGGAGAAGGAAGCGGCCGCATCCAGTCCCGGAGCCCCCGGGGCCGGCGCCTCCAGCATTAGGAGTGAAGGCGCCACTGGGGAGTTCAGTGACGACGATTCTGCGGGGGCCGCGGGTGATCAGGCCACCGGAACGCGGATGAGGTTAGTTCTGACGGTCGCTCCGGATGGGCGACTGCGAGTGGCGGCCACCGACGCCGGAAGCGGACGGCCCGTTCGAGCCGACCTGAAGTTCTACGGGCTGGCCGACGAGGACTGGGAGTTCCTCCCCCAGTCGGAAAGGGCAAGAGGGAGGTCAGCGTAGGCGGCTAGCTTGAGGTCTGCCGCGCGACCGGCCCCTGCTCCCGTTGCTGCCGGAAGTAGACGGTTTGGTTGCCAATGCGGATGCGGTCGCGGTCTCGCAGGATGTGCCGCGTGACGACCTCGGTGTTAACGCGCACGGTCGTGAAGGCACCATCACCCAAGACGTGGTAGAGCACGTAGCCGTCCTGCTCCAGGGCTATCTGCTCCAGAGCTATTGTGGCGTGGCTCTTGCAGACTGCGGCGCCCCGGAGGCGAACCGAGCAGTCCGGCGCGGTGCCAAGCGAGAAGGGGACGCCTGCGGCGCCGGGGAGATCGTACCTGGCCCCATTGTACTCGAGCCAGGCCGGAGGACAAGCGGTAACCGGTTCCGAAGGACTCGAGTCCGGCGTCAGCGGCGCTGGCTCTGGTGGCTTGTCGGGCGCTGCCGGGGCCTCCCCCTGGGCGGAGCCGCCTCCGAGCGACTGTCCGCGTCGGCTCAGGTTCCGGCGGTCGGGCGTCAAGAGGAGCACGATCATCCATATTGAGAGGCATGCGCCGGCGACCACAGAGACGGTAAGGATCCAGTGTCTCTCGACCAGAAGCCATCTTATCCATTCAGCCGGCACTCGCGGACCGGCGTAGCTCCACAGCAGGGCTACGGCCAGAACAAGGCCGGCCACGGCCACACACAGCAACACGACGCTTTCGCGACGACGCCAGGGGTTCCACAGGCCGACGAGGACCAGGACTGCCGCGATGACCAGGATCGCAATACCGAGAAAGCTGTGGGTCAAGGGGCGAGCCTCCTTGGCTGAGGGGACACCGAGGTCCACCGGCTGGGACCGCTTTGCGATGGTAGATTCTGCCGAGCGCTGGCAACTCCTGCCACAAGGGTTCCTGCCCTTAGCCCGATCTGTCTCTGTGGCTGGAGATCGACGTTCGTTGGCGGGACGCGCCGATGTGGGCAATTGTGCCTACTGGGAATCAGAGATGGCAACGCTGGACGGAGGAAGCGACCATGTACCAGGACGATGCGCCCCTGTGGGATGAGGACAAGGACCTGCTCAATGCGGGAGACACGGCTCGACACCTCGCCGGAATCCTGTCGGACATGACCGGCCCGGAGTCCCTGGTCATCGGTCTGAATGGTCCGTGGGGTGCGGGAAAAACAACTGTGGCGCAGTTTGTCATTAATCACATGACCCCGCAGCCGCAAGGCTCGGCTGACGGGCCGAAAACTGTGGTCTTCAACCCCTGGCTCTTCTCTGGGCGTGGCTCCCTTCTTCACGACTTCTTCAGCCAGATCCAATCCGCTCTCGGACATCATGAGTTGGCCTGGCGGCGGGTCGTACGAGACCTGGTGAAGTACGCCCTTGTGTTTGCGGCCAAGTCGGAACTCCCTCATGCAGGCTTGCCTGAGGAATCGGCTCAGATCTGGCGGACGAAGGAGAGCGTCGCTAGGCTACTCCGGGACTGCGGGCGTCGCATTGTGGTCTTCATAGACGACATTGACCGGCTGACGCCTGAGGAAGCTAGAACCGTCTTCTGGTTGGTGAAGTCAGTGGCCAATTTGCCCTGTGTCTACTACGTGCTGATCTACGATCGCGAGGTCGTGTCGGAGCTGATTGACGAGTCTCAGCCCACGCGTGGCTACGCCTACCTAGCAAGGATCGTCCAGCTTGCCGTCGACCTTGAGACGCCCGACCGGGATGTGATCTGGAAGGCCTTTGCTGGGTACATCGCTGACCAGGCTGGGTTCCGGGCAGTGAGGGGCGAACTCGAAGACCTGTGGAAGGAAGCCCTCGGACAACTCGTGCCCACCTTGCGACACGCGAAGCGTGTCGCCAACGCTGTGCAGGCCGTTCTCAAGATCAGGGGGGGCCAACTCGGAGGGAAGCTGCTTGCTTCTGAGGCGCTGCGCATACTGAAGCCGGTCCTCTACGACTACATCGACCGGAATCCCGGCGCCTTCCTGGGTAATGATGCGCTCTCCTTGCCCTATCGCGACCTCGGTGTGGATAGCTCAGAGGAGGCCTCGGTGAACGCTCTCCTTGGTATCGTCCAACCGTGCGGTCCTAACGGAGGCATATCCACTGATGCTCGGACCGCGTAACCCCACGTCTAAGCCCGTCCTTGGTGAACTGCAAACCCGGGAGACGCCATGGCCGCAGCCTGGAATTTCGATCTGGCTCAAGTGGGCTCTGACTGTGGTAGTGATCATCTGCCTGGGAGTGCTGCTTAGCCTACGTGTTAGTTTGCTTCGCTCCTCCCGAGAGACCACGATCACGATTGAGACCAAGCCGGCGGGGGCGACGATTTGGGTCGATGGTGTTGAACTCAAGGATGCTGGAGTCACCCAGGAAGGGATGACCATCAAGGTGACCCTCCGGCGGGGGGCGCATGACTTTGCCCTGCGGCTTGCCGGCTACGAACCGTGGGAGAGAACGGGGCTCACGGTTCCCGAGGAGTGGCCCGAGGGAGCGATCGTCCTCGTCCCGCGCCAGGCCACCCTGGAAGTAAGCGTGACACCGGTCGGGGTGGCAGCCACCTTCTACTTGGACGGTCGGGAGGTGGAAGACGCCACGCCAAGTGGCTTCTCGACGCCGGCTAGCCCATACGTGCCATATCAGATCGAAGCCAGGGCTTCGGGCTATCATCGGAACGACGTATCCGTCAGACTGGCACCGGGCGAATCTCGTTCGGAGACCATCCCGCTCACGACAATAGGGCTCGGAGCGCTTCGAGACATCTTCGCTCCTTCGGGATGGCCGATTCACCTGGACGCGCCGGTGGCTCGCCACGAGAGCGGTCTTACCTACCTCTGGGAACTCAGCGACAGAAGCCAGCCCACGCATGCCGCCACCCTCACCCACGCATTCGCCAAAGAAGGCGTCTACGACGTGACCCTTACGGTGACGACAAAAGAGGGCGATCAGGCGATCACGTCCTGTCATTGCATCGTGACCGATCGGTTGCGAATTTCGGATGAGCCGGAGAGTACTGGCCTGGTGGCATGGGCTGATCTGGAGAGCGCGGAACTCGTTTTCGTGCCAATCTACACCGATGGACGCTTCTCGAGCTATGGGGCTCGCGCCTGGCTTCATCTTGGCGCGCCCCCTCCGTCGAGATCCGACGCGACTCAGGCTTGGTATCGGGTCGAGGTGAGATCAAGCCCCGACGGCGAATCTACCCGAAACGGACTGAGTCTCATGTTAGCAGAGGGCGATGGGTTCGGGCAGGAAGATGCCGGGCTGTGGTGGATGGAGTGGCTCCACTGGCAAGCGGAGGAATGGCTCCCGCCTGACCCAAGGCCGCCGGCGGTGCCGCTGTCCGATGTTAGTACGCAATACGTCACGGCCCCGGTCTGGTCACCCTTCGATCCCTGCCGGGGGTTCTCGTGGTTTGTCGTGTCGGTCGGGTGCGCGAAGGAGGATCTCACCGTGATCGAAGATGTAACGCCGGAGAAGTCCTGGTCGCCTCCTGGCGGGGGGTGAGAGGGTGAGGAAGCGACCTTCCAGGTGCGGTGGCGATCAGCTTTCCAGGACGCGCAGACCCCTATGGGGAGCGCTTCCGGCGTCACCCGTCGACCAGAGGGCGATCTCGCGTTCTTCCGCATTGAACTGATCTCGGAGCGCGGGGGACAGACGGTGACCGAGGCCGCCACGATGCTGTGGCGTCCAGAGGAGCCAGGGAACATTCAGGAGGAATGCAGTTCATGGTCCACCGCATGGATGGTGAAGGGAGATGCCGGATGGGTCAGCGACTCTCCAGTCGCGAGCTCCAACCCTCCGCGCGTATCGGCGGTCAAGATGTCAATGCTCTGCCCGGGCTTGGATCCGGCGAGGATCATCCTCTGGCGCGCCTCCACGGGCGTGGACCTCACGCTCCTGATCACTGTGGACGAGACTCCCACAGTAGCCCTGGCCCCCACGCCCTGACGAGCGTGTCGCTGTCGCGCCGTCGCGCTTCGTCCTCTGCACTACCCTAGGCCCCGCCCCATACACTATCCCGAGGTGACCTCCCTTGACCCGGGCCTCCGACCTCCGTCTCCGCGACGTGGTCAACCTGTCCGACGGCGCTCGCCTCGGGCTGATCAGCGATTTCGAGCTGGATCTCGAAACGGGCCGGATTCTGTCCTTCATCGTGCCCGGGCCGGGCAGATTCCTCGGGATCTTCGGCCGGGAGTCGGAGTACGTCGTTCCCTGGGACCGGGTCCGCAAGATCGGCGCCGACGTGATTCTGGTCGACCTGCCGGGGCAGTAGGGTAGCCCCGGCCCCGGCCACCGTTGGGTCCCTCACTTACCTGCACATTCCTGCCCATCCCTACCCCCGCATCCGTGCCCGATTCTTGTCCCTTGGGCGTAGACCACAGGATGTAGTCCGGGTATAATGAAGAAGCGCCCAACATGTCGTGAGGAACAGTTGTTCGTGTTCTGTCTGTTGGGTTCGTTCTTCCCGGGAGGTGACCCGTATGCGTTGCCCTGCCTGCGGGCGTCCCGACAGCCGGGTCCTCGATTCCCGCCCGGTCCAGGAGCAACGAACCATCCGACGCCGGCGCGAGTGTGAGGCCTGCGGGTCCCGCTTCACCACCTACGAAAGGGTCGAGGAACCCCCGTTGGTTGTGGTCAAGAAGGATCGCCGTCGGGAGGTCTTTGACACCCAGAAGATCATTCGAGGTCTGGTCCGCGCCTGCGAGCGACGGCCCGTGACCATGAACCAGATCCAGGACCTTGCTTCCCAGGTTGAACGGGAGATACGGCGACGCGGACACGACGAAATCCCGTCTCGAACCATTGGGGAACTGGTCATGGATAAGCTCAAGGCCCTCGACGAGGTGGCCTACGTCCGCTTCGCCTCCGTCTACCGGCAGTTCACGGATCTGGAGGAGTTCGGACGCGAGGTGGAGCGCCTTCGTGGCGCCCGGAACCTCTCTGCAGACAATAGCCGCCAGCAGTCGCTCTTCGGGTCGGAGGAGAAAGAGGGTCGGTAATGATGATAAGGCCCCAGTTGACCGAGAATGCCCTGGTGGTCCTCAAGAATCGCTACCTGGGCAAGGACGAAAACGGTAAGGTCGTCGAAGATCCCGCCGCCATGTTTCGCCGAGTGGCCCGCAACCTGGTCCTCATCGACATCCTCTATGATCCGGAGGTCTATGACGCGGCCGGGCGCCGGCCCGACCCTCGAACCGGAGGTGGACCCTCCGCCACTCGGCCGGGTAGCCCCTTCCCGCCCTACACGCGTTTCGACCTCTCGACCCTGGCCGCGGCTTACGACGGCCTGGCCAAACGCGGTCACATGCGTCTTTCCTTTGCCGGCGTGATCGAGAGGCTCAAGGCCCGCCGTCCGGAGTCCGAGAAGCTTGAGGACGAGCTCTACGAGGCCATGGCCCGCCTGGAGCTTCTCTTCAATTCCCCGACCCTCATGAATGCCGGCCGCGAACTCCAGCAGCTTTCGGCCTGTTTCGTCCTCCCGGTCAACGATTCCCTGGAAGGCATTTTCGATTCCCTGAAGCACACGGCCCTGATCCACCAGTCAGGAGGCGGCTGTGTCGCCGGGGAAGCCCTAGTTCACACGACCTTCTGCGGTCTTGAGGAGATCGCCACCCTCTACGATCGTGTCCGACGGAGCGGTGTGACCGAAGTCAGCGGGGAGCGCTATCGAGTCATGGACGTGCGATCCCTGGGCATCCGCACTCTGTCTCTCGACCCGGCCGGCGGCGGCTTCGCGCCCAGGCCGGTCAGTCATCTCTGGCGCTGGGACGTGCCGGCCAAAGACCAGGTTACGGTTTTATGCGCTGATGGCACCAGGGTGACCACAAGCAACTGGCACCCGTTCATGGTCTTTGCCGGCCGGGAGGTCGAAGAACGGCGGGCCGACCACCTCAAGCCTGGAGACATCCTGCTTCAGCCGAATGCCTCCGTCAGGGACAACTGGCCCTTCGCGGAGTACCGCGAGGTCGGGGGCCTGCGTCTCGACGAGGAATTGGGGTGGCTGGCCGGCTTCTTCCTGGGTGATGGCTCGCTCGGATGGTTCAGCAATCGCTCGACCGGCTACCGGGCCTTGCGGATCCGGCTGTTTGATGGTCGACGGGAGACTCTGGATTTCGCTGTATCCATTCTGGCGAAACTCGGCATCGGGGTCTCTGTCCAGCGGGATCGGCGGGGTCTGTTCTGTGTGTCTACGACCAGCCGGGAGTTCGTCGAACCGTTCGCCCGCCTAGTCGAGGCCAGGCCGGGGGCAAAGGACGATCTCACCCTCCCAGCCGAGCTAACCAAGTCGCCCCTCTCCGTTATCTCGGCCTTTCTGGCCGGGCTAATCGATTCCGATGGCTACGTAAGCCTGTCGCGCCGCCGGGTGGTCGTCTCCACCGTCTGTCCCGATCTCGCCCGCCGGCTCCAGGCTCTGGCGAGCTTGCTCGGGTTCGGCCCCGCCCTCCGGGTCAAGCTACCGAGGGGTCGGGCCAAGAAAACCCTCTACGACGTGAAGCTCTCGGTCGCGACCAAGACTCACGAACTCGCTACGATGGTCCTTCCCTGGATCCATGACCCCCTGAAGCGCCAGCGTCTGGAGGCGCTGCGTGAGCCGGCGAAACATAATACACACCGGCGTTTGCCGCTACGATTTGACGACATTGAGGACCTCCTCATAGCGGCCGGGGTCGAGACGCGGACATCCGGCATCCATCGAAGCCCGGTATCTGTGGGCGGCGAACGGATGTGGCTCCACCGAGCCAAGTGGATGAAGGGTCTGGGCGAGTGGAAGCTGCTTCGTCTCGTTGGGGCCCTGCGCGGGGTTCTCCCGGCCGAGTACCGGTCGCGTCTCGACCTTCTTGAGAGGCTGGCCCAGGGCTGGACTACCGTCTCCGGAGTCACTCCGGCGGCGGAACCAACAACTTTCTACGACTTCACCGTGGAAGGTTACAACAACTACCTCGCCGGCGAGGCGAACCTGGCCGTCATTCATAACACCGGCTTTTCCTTCTCCCGCCTCCGCCCCAAGGACGACATCGTCAAGTCCACCGGCGGCGTGGCCAGCGGCCCGGTCTCCTTCATGCAGGTCTTCGACTCCGCCACCAACGCCATCAAGCAGGGCGGGACCCGCCGCGGCGCCAACATGGGCATCCTCCGCTGCGACCACCCCGATATTCTAGAGTTCATCAACTGCAAGACCAAGAGTGACGCCATCACTAACTTCAACATCTCCGTCGCCCTGACCGATTCCTTCATGGCCGCCGTTGGCGAGGACAGGGAGTACGAGCTCACGAACCCACGTTCCGGTCGGCCCAGCGGCAAGCTCCGGGCCCGCGCGGTCTTCGACCTCATCGCCAAGCTGGCCTGGGCCAACGGTGAGCCCGGGGTGATCTTCATTGACCGCGTCAACGCCAGTAACCCCACACCGCAGATCGGCGCCATCGAGAGCACTAATCCGTGTATCACCGGCGACGCCCTGGTCTCGACCTCCGCCGGGCTCGTCCGCCTGGATCGTCTTGTGGAGACGGCGACCACCGCTCAGGTCGGCGTGGTCACTGACGATAGGGTTACCGCCCTGACCCGGTGGGGAAACGGCACGACGGGAGCGGCGAGCGGGGTGGCGGCCTGTGAAGATGGCGTCACCATCTATCCCCTGGCCGGGGCCTTCGCCAGCGGGGTCAGGCCCGTGGTGCGGGTGACGACTGAGGGCGGCTACACCCTTGAGGTGACGCCGGACCACAAGATCATGACCACGCAAGGCTGGGTGCCGGCGGGCAACCTGAAGCCTCGATACCATTCAGTGCTGCTGCAATCGGGGAAGAGTGGCTTTCCGGCGACCGCCGGCCTCCCCTTCGACCCTGAGAGAGAGGTCAGGCGGCCGGCGGACCGGACCTGCCGGCACAGCCTGCCATCCAACTGGAGTCGTGAGCTTGGACTGGTTCTGGGGTGGCTCGTCGGCGACGGTTGGCTCCGCGAGGAAAGGCCGGACTGCCGGGTCGGCTTCACCTTCTCAGCCGGAGACCAGGAACCGATGCGCCACTTGGCGCCGGTGCTCGCTCAATGGTACGGTCGCGAGGTCCGTCCGGTGAAACGCTTGAACGGTGTCTTCCACCTCTCCTTCCATAGTCGCCCCTTTGTGGATTTCTTCCGGCGGCTCGGGGTCGTCGCCTGCCGGGCAGCGGGAAAGCGGGTTCCGGAAGCGCTCTTCGCGGCTTCCGAGGATGCCATGCTGGGTTTCCTGCAAGCCTTGTTCACCGCCGACGGCACGCTCGCCGTGACGGGGAACGGGACGGCCTATGTCCGGCTCACGAGCAAGTCTCTCCCGCTGCTTGGTGATGTCCAGCGACTCCTCCTGGCCTTGGGGATAAAGAGCCGCATCTACGACCGTTCCCGGGCGCCCCGTCCGACCTTCCGGTACAAGACTGTGGCCGGGGAGGACAGATCCTACTTGACCGACGGGGTGCTCTTCGAACTGCAAGTGAGCCGGGAGGACCTCGGGCGCTACCTTGACCTGATCGGCTTCCTGGGTGACAAGTATGCCGACCGGATCGCGACCCTGCGGCACCGCAAGCGGGGGTTCTATGCCGGCAGCTTCACCGACAAGGTGGCTTCCGTCACCCCGGCTGGTGAGAGACCGGTCTTCGACCTCCAGGAGCCGGTCACCCACTCGTTCATTGCCAACGGTTTTGTCGTCTCGAACTGCGGCGAACAGCCCCTCTTGCCCTACGAGTCGTGCAATCTGGCCTCCCTCAATCTGGTCCGCATGGTCACGCACGGCAGGCTCGACTACGATCGCCTTGGCTCGGCGGTGGACCTGGCCGTCCACTACCTCGACAACATCATCGACGCCAACCTCTACCCGATGCCCGAAATCGAGGACATGACCAGGGCCAACCGCAAGATTGGGCTCGGAGTGATGGGCTGGGCGGATATTCTTATCCTGCTCGGTGTTCCCTACGACTCCGAGGAGGCCGTTGCCCTGGCCTCCGAGGTCATGGGCTTCATCGACCGGCGCTCGAAGGAAGCTTCGGCGGCTCTGGCCAAGGCACGCGGTCCCTTCCCGAACTTCGCCGGTTCGGCTCTGGACGGGCCCGATCGGCCCCCGGTCCGCAACGCGACGACCACAACTATCGCTCCCACGGGGAGCATCAGCATCGTTGCCGGGGCGTCGAGCGGCGTTGAACCGCTGTTTTCGCTGGCCTTCACCCGAAAGGGTATTCTCGGCGGCAAGGAACTCGTGGAGACCAACCCCTGCTTCGAGGAGACTGCCCGCCGGGAAGGGTTCTACAGCGAGGAGCTAATGGCCCGGATTGCCGAAGCCGGGACGGTGGCCGGGATGGAGGATGTTCCGGACAGGATCCGTCGCCTCTTCGTTACGGCTCTCGACATCGCTCCCGATTGGCACCTCAAGATGCAGGCCGCCTTCCAGGCCCACACCGACAACGCTGTCTCCAAGACCGTGAACCTGCCTTATGAAGCCACCGTCGATGACATCCGGGACATCTACGAGATGGCCTATGCCTTGGGTTGCAAGGGTGTTACCGTCTACCGCAACGGTAGCCGCCGGGATCAGGTGCTCTATATCGGTAGTAACGGCAGAAGCGACACCGAGGCTTTCAGGCCGGCGGGTGACTCGGCGAGTGACTCGGCGGGTGGCGTGGCCGGCGGCTGGACGGGCGGCGGGGCGGCCAGCGAGGCCGGCGGCTGGACGGGCGGCGGGGCGGCCAGCGAGGCCGACGCTGGTGGTACCTCCGATGCTTTCACCGGTTTGGCTCCTGGCGCTCCCCCCGGCTTGGCCCCTGGCTTGGCACCTTTGGTCTCCGGCAAGTCCGTCGTGGACCGGGGGGCCTGGGGCAAGGTCAAGCCCATTCCACGCCCCGAGGGCCTGAGCGGGGTCACCGTCCGAAAGGCGACGCCTCTCGGCAATCTCTACCTCACTCTCAACACGGCCGACGGCCAGCCGTTTGAGATGTTCGCCCAGTTGGGCAAGGCCGGCAGCGACTTGGCTGCCTTCACTGAGGGCATCGCCCGTCTCATCTCCCTGGCTCTGCGGTGCGGCATCGATCCCCGCGAGGTCGCCGACGAACTGGCCGACATCGGCGGCAACCGGAGTGTCGGTTTCGGGCCCAACCGGGTCAAGTCCGTCCCTGACGCAGTGGCCCGCTTTCTGGACGACTACCTTACCGGTCGGGTTGAGGTTCCACCCTGGGTTGTCCGTCGGGCCGGGCAGATCATGCTGTTTGAGAACGGCGAGGCCGGCCGGGACGGGGTTGAAGACTCCGGCGACGGGGCCACTCCCAATGGAGAGGTTGCCGGCGCCGAAGGGGTCAGGGGTGAGGACCCTCCCGTGGCCGCCGCCGCTGATGGGGTGACCGGTCCCGCCCGGCGAAGCTACGACCTATGTCCGAGTTGCGGTATGCATAGCCTGGCCTACGAGGAAGGCTGTCTCAAGTGCCGGTCGTGCGGGTACAGCGAGTGCTGAGATGTGGCGCCCCGGCCTGAGGGAAGACCGGGCGACGGTGTTGTCGGGAGGAAGCATGACAGGCCAGGGTCTGGGAAGCGCCGGTATCGTGATCGTTGTCGCCGGGTCGGCCATGGTCGGGGCGGTTCACGCCCTCCTGCCCGATCACTGGATACCTTTCGTTCTTCTCAGCCGGGCCCGGCGCTGGGACCTTCGCCGGTCGTTGTGGGCCACCGCGGCCGGCGGGCTGGCCCACCTCGTTTCGACAGCCGCTCTTGGCCTTCTCGTCGCTCTCCTGGGAACCGAGGCCCTGAAGCGCGCCGGTCCGGCGGCCGAGTTCGCCGGGGCCGGCATCCTGGCCGTCTTTGGTCTGCTCCTGTCTATCCGGGGCCTGCGCTCCGCCCGGAGAGGCCGGGGCCATGTCCACGGCCACGCCTCCAATGCCGGCGCCCACGGCCCCGGCCCTACTCCCGACCCTGGCCCCGGCCGACCGGCCTCCTCCGACCGCGGCCATCTTCTCCAAGGGGCGCTCCTGGGCGCGCGGCCGTGCGCCGAGGCCATTCCGGTCTTCTTGGCCGCAGCCGCCTACGGTCTGACCTCGTCCATCCTGGCCATCCTGGCTTGGGTTATCACCACTCTCGGGGTCATGGTCGGCATCGTCTGGCTTTCTCTCCTCGGCCTCAGCACGGTGAAGCTGGACTTCCTGGAGAAGTACGGGGAAGTGGCCGCGGGTCTCCTCATCCTTCTCATGGGTCTGGCCGCGGCTGTTCTGGCCGGATCGTTCTAGGCCACGCTTCCGCCGAGAACCAGCATCGCCTCTTCCGCTTCCTTTCTGATATGCTCTGTTCATCGACCTCTGGATTTATGCAGGTGGCCGGGATTCACGGCGGGGGGGATGGGGCGTGAACGAGAGGCCCTCCGATCTGGACAATCCGTCGCCGGCATTTTTCCCCCTTCGTCTTCTGGAGGGAGGCCTGACCGTCGTTCGCGTCGCTCCCCTGGAGGGGGCTCTGCCCGGCGCTTTGGCCGCCTTCTCGACCCGTCTGGGCGGGGTGAGCAAGCCGCCCTGGGGGGCCATGAACGTCGGTTATCATGTGGGGGATAGCCCCGTTGATGTCACCGAGAACCGGCGGCGGCTCTTCCGGGTCCTCGGCCTCAGGGCGGACACCCTCGTGACCGCGGGCCAGGTCCACAGTGACGTCGTGGCCCTGGTCTCCGCTCCCGGCCATCAGGAGCGAACGGATGGCCTGGCCACCCTGTCGGGCGGGCTTACTCTGGCCGTCTTCTGCGCCGATTGCGTTCCCGTCTGGCTCCTCGATCCCAAGACGCCGGCCGCGGCCGTGGTTCACGCCGGCTGGAAGGGCAGCCTGGCCGGTATCGCCGGCCGCGCGGCCAGGCTGATGATTGAGCGTCTCGGTAGCCGGCCGAAGAATCTCTTGGCGGCGATTGGGCCCTCGATAGGTCCCTGCTGCTATGAGGTCGGCCCCGACGTGGCCGGACCGGCCGCCGATCTCTACGGCCCCGATGTCCTTTCGGCGCCCGGCCCGGGCGGGAAGGCGCGCCTTGATCTCTGGGAAATCAATCGCCGGGCTTTGACTCGGGCCGGTCTGGACCCCTGGCGGGTCTATGTCTCGGGCCTGTGCACGTCCTGCCGCGAGGATCTCTTTCATTCCCACCGCCGGGAGGCGCTCCGCTCGGCCGGCTCGGACGGGATGCCGGACCGCGCCGGCTTGGGGGGCGCGCCGGACCGCGCCGGCCGGATGGTCGCCCTTCTCCGTCTGCCCGAAGGCAAGTAGGTCGCCCACCGCCGGCCTGGGGAGGAAAGCCCTGGGGTCCGAAGAATCAAACCAAGTTAGCCAGACGCCCGGCGACCGACAGACCAGCGAAGGCAGGACTCAAGCGTGCCCCGGTACGAGAGCGGCAAGGTCTACGGAGTCTCCAGACGTTCGCGCGCCGGCGGCAAGCGAGCCTCCGGCGATCACGCCCCGTCGAAAGACGGCCGTAAAGTGCGAGCCGGGCGGCCCATCGGTGATCGCGCTTCCTCCCGACGCCCCGCCTCCTCACGCCGCCGCCGCGCATCCGCGGCCCGACCACCTCGCCGCTGGCTAAAGGCGATCCTCCTGATTCTGATCGTCGCGGGTCTTTTGGCCGTGGGCGGCTACTCGACCCTCAAGACGCTGGTTCTCTCGCAACTTGTGGGTGTGGTCGTCGCCCGGGACGGCCAGGTTGAGGAACTTGTCGTCGGTCAGGGGTTTGTCATTCGCCACGAACTCGTTCTTCGCTCCCCGGTCACCGGGACCGTGACCCTGACCCTCGCCGAAGGGGCCCGAACGCGCAAGGACGGCGAGGTGGCCAACCTCTCCGACACCGAGGAGAAGGCCGTGGCCGAGACTCGCGTGGCCCAGCTCGAGGCCGACCTGGCCGCCTTCAACGCCAGCAACGCCCAGGAGGAGGCGACCTTGATCCAGACCCTGGCCTCCACCCAGACGGAGGCCGCGACCAAGGCCGAGGTTCTGCGCCTGGCCTGCCTGGGCAGCGACTTCGTGGCCATCGACAAGACCAGTTCCGAACTGGCGACCGCCGGTCTGCGTGGGCGGGAAGCCCGCGCCGGCCTAGAGACGATCCGCAAAGACCGCGCCGCCGTGGAGGCGGCTCTGGCCACCGCCAGGACGGCTCTCCAGCAGTCCGTGTTTCCCATCCTGGCCTCCGAAGCCGGCCTCATTTCCTACTGCCTCGACGGCGCCGAGGAGACCCTAACCCCGGAGAGCATCGGACAGTACGGGACGGAACAGATTCTGAGGGTGGCCAGGGGTGAGGCGTCAACGGTGGACCAATCTCGGGTTCAGGCCGGAGCGCCGCTGGCCAAGATCATCGGGGATACCGAGGCCTATGTTTCGGTCATCGTGACCAACGGCCGAGCCGACGAGCTATCTTCGGTCAAAGACGTTGTTCTTCGCTTTCCGGGCTTCGAGGGACGCCGCGAGACGGCGGCCGAACTCTTCCACGTCGGCCAGCGGGAGCGGAACGGCTACTGCCTGGTGACCTACCGGGCCAAGGAACTCCTGGCGGGGATGATCTCCATCCGCCAAACCGAGGCGACCATCGTCGTCCATGTCTGGACCGGCACGGTCCTGCCCAGGAAGGCGGTCGTTCGTCGCGGCGGGCAGGATGGGGTCTTCGTCCTTGATGTCACCGTCTGCCGCTTCCGCCCGGTCGAGGTCTTGGGCGGCGACTCGGACAACATCGTCGTTGACGGCCTGTCAGCGGGAACTCAAGTCATCTCCACCCCCGCGCTGGTCAAAGAGGGTACGCGCATCGGCGCGGTCGAGGGCCTCCGACTTGGGACCCTCGCTGGGCCACTGGGCGGTAAGCATCTGGGCCGTGGGCCGCTGGGTGGTGGGCCGAGTGCCTGACCAAGAGACGATCAGGGCCAACCTGGCCCGGGTGAGGGAGAACATCGCCGGCGCCGCGCGCCGGGCTGGGCGAGACCCGGGAGATGTCTGTCTTGTGGCCGTGACCAAACTCGTTTCCGCGGAACTGGTCGCTCTGGCCGTGCGCGACGGAGTCAGGGACCTGGGCGAGAACCGCGTCCAGGAGGGCGTAGGCAAGCGGCAGGCTCTGGAGACCGCCCACCCCGACCTGGCAGCGACCGTCCGGTGGCACCTCATTGGCCACCTTCAGACGAACAAGGCCGCCCGCGCGGTCGCGCACTTTGACCTCCTTCACTCCGTCGACAGCCTGCGCGTCGCCGAGGCCATTTCCGCCGCCGTCTTGCGGGACCGGCCCACGGCCGCAAGCGGTGACCGGCCCGCGGCAATCCTCGTCCAGGTCAATGTGACCGGCGAGGAGACCAAGTCCGGGGCGCCACCCGCCGCCATAGCCGGCCTCGTGCGCGACATCAGCCGCTTACCGGGTCTGAGCGTTCAAGGCCTGATGACCATAGCCCCTCTGGTGGCGGATGCCGAGGATGTACGGCCGGTCTTCCGGCGGGTGACCGCTCTGGCGCGGGAGATCGACACCCTCGGCCTGCCCGGCGTCGGCATGGAGCTTCTGTCGATGGGCATGAGCCAGGACTACGAGGTGGCTATCAGCGAAGGGGCGAACGTAGTGCGGATCGGAATGGCGGTTTTCGGTCCGCGAGGAGGGTAGGCTATGCCGAAAGAGGTGGGTGCGGTGCCTCCCGTGGTGCTTGTCATCAACATCGCGGTCACGCTCCTCATCTTCGTCCTGGTCCTGCGGATCGTCCTGGCCAATGCCTCCGTCTTGCTCGGACGGGAGCGTCTCCCTGCGCTTCTGGGGACCATTACCGACTACGTTGTCGACGTGACCGAGCCCCTTCTGGCCCCGCTACGGCGGGTCCTGCCCAACGTCGGTCTTACCCTGGACTTCTCGCCCCTGGTGGCCATCATTGTCATTGACCTTCTGGCCCGTCTCCTGACCCTCGTCTTGCTCCGGGTCATGTAGGGGAGGAACCTGTCGCCAGTCGTCGAAGCGGGACACCATGCGCTTGCCATCTCTGGGAGGGCGGAACAGCATGTGTGGTGGGGGGGAGGACGGAGCATGCCGCAATGGGCAGACGTGGTAATATTCGTTATCAAGTGCGTGACCTCGTTGTTCATATTGGCCCTCGTCTTGAGGTTCATTCTGGTCACCATCGCCAATCAAGTTGGGCGAGACAGCCTAGGGTCCTTCGTCGTCGCCATTCATGACTTCGTGACTGGGGTGACCGAACCCCTGGTCGCGCCGCTAAGTCAGCGGTGGCCTGACGTCGGGTTCACCTGGGACTTCTGGTCCCTTGTCGTTCTCGTCATCGTCGGCTTCATCGGCGGCACGCTGGTCGGCGTGCTCCGGGTCGTGTTCTGGGTGAACGACCTGCTCAGCGTCTTGTAGAGGGAGGAGCTAGTCTAGTGTCGTCGAAGCGGGATGGCGTGTCTGTTCCTGACCTTGGGAGTGAAGCCATATGACTCTGACGCCTCTGGACATCCACAACAAGGAGTTCAAGGTCGGCTTCCGCGGCTACGTCGAGGGGGAGGTCGACGATTTCCTCGATCAGGTAGTCAAGGAGTTCGAGGCTCTCATCCGCGAGAACGGTGAGCTGAAAGACCGCCTGGACAACCTCGATCAGGCTCTGGAACGCTACCGGACCATCGAAGACTCTCTGAACAAAACTCTCCTCCTCGCCCAGCAGGCGGCCGAAGAAGTGCGTTCGGTGGGGGGGAGGGAGGCCGAACTTATCCGCGAGCGGGCTCTCATGGAGGCCAAGCGGATAGTGGACGAGGCCAAACTCCAGGCCCGGCAAGGCGTTGAGGACTACAGCGAGATGCGGCGCGAGGCCGAGCTTTTCCGCCTCCGCATGAAGACCATGCTCCAGGCCCAGCTTGAGATCTTCATTGAGGCTGAAGCCAAAGAGGAAGAGTCGGGCACCACACCCTTCGCCACGGGGGCCAAGGCGGCGAGCATAACCACCCGTTACGCGGCCGGCGACAGAGAAAGCGATCCCTCCGGGTACGGTCCGGCCCCCCGGGAAGACGCGGCGGCTCTGGACTACAGACGTCCCGCGCCGTCGCCAGACTACAGACGTCCCGCGCCGGAGCCAGACTACAGGAGTCCCGCGCCGGAGCCAGACTACAGGCGTCCCGCGCCGACGCCGGCGGAGACGGGCGAGACCAGCCGACCCAACCTCTGGGGTGAACCGGCCACCTCGGCGCGTTCGCTTCCCACTCGCCGGGCCGGCCAGAGTCCAGCGGGTCAGCGACCCGAGGAAGCCGAGGCCGAGGGCGAGGACGAGAAAGGCTGGTGAAGGGAGAGACCACCGCCGGACAAACCCGCCCCGAGGCGACCTTCAGGGTCAGGGCTCGTCCCGGCGCTTCACGGACGGAGATAGCCGGTTTCCATGACGGAGCGTTGGCGGTGCGGGTGAGCGCCCCGCCGGAGAAGGGCCGGGCTAACCGGGCCCTTCTGGCTTTTCTGGCCGAGAAGTTGGGTCTCGGCCGTTCCGACCTTGAGATCGTGGCCGGATCGGGAAACAGGGACAAGATAGTCAGGGTGTCGGGACTGGGGCCGGAGGAACTTGCCCGGCGTCTGGCGGCCCTGGCGATGAAGACGGAGTCGCCGTAAGGGGTGGCGTAGACCCTTGCCCGAATTGCGAACCATCAAGATAGACGCCGGTGACGCGGCCGCTCTGGCCCGCTACGACGATTACGTCCGCCAAGGTCCGAAGGGGCACATTCTGCAGACCGTGGCCTGGGGCGACCTCAAGGCCCGTACCGGCTGGGCGCCAGTGCGCTACCTGGTCGAGGAGCGCGGGACCGGCGTGCCGCGGGGCGCCATCTCCGTCCTTCTCCGTCGCCTGCCGTTGCCCGGGACCAGACTCTATCTGGGCTACGCGCCGCGCGGCCCGGTGATTGATTACGCCGACGAAGCGGCCATGTCCGAACTCTTTGCCTCCGTGGCCGGCGACCTTAGACGGCGGGGGGCCATCGCCCTGAAGATCGATCCGGACGTTGCGGCCGATCGGATCGACGTGGTGGACCGGCTGGAGCGGCTCGGCCTCCGCCGGATGACCCGGGGTCTCGGCTTCGAGGGCGTCCAGCCCAGGTTTGTCTTCCGCCTCCCGCTCCGCGGCCCGGCTGAGGAAATCATGGCCTCCTTCCAACCCAAGACCCGCTACAATATCCGCTTGGCGCAAAGACGCGGGGTCACGGTTCGAGTCGGGACAACGCGGGAGGACCTCCGGACCTTCTACCGCATTCTTGTCGAGACGGCTCGCCGGGACCGCTTTCTGGTGCGGGCGGAGAGCTACTACCAGGACATGTGGGAGCTCCTGGTGGAGAAAGGGCTGGCCCGGCTCTTCCTGGCCGACCACGAGGGCGAGATTCTAGCCGGGACGATGGCCTTCATCCTCGGGGACAAGGCCTGGTACGTCTATGGCGCCTCCTCCAATGCGCGCCGGGAGGTCATGCCCAACTACCTTCTCCAATGGACGATGATCCGCTGGGCCAAGGACAGCGGCTGTAACCTCTACGACTTCCGGGGGGTCTCCGGCAACCTCGACCCGTCGGACCCCCTTTACGGTCTCTTTCGGTTCAAGAAGGGTTTCGGGGCCGAGTTCACCGAGTTCATCGGCGAGTTCGACCTCGTCCTTTCGTCTTCTTGGTACCACGCTTACGCCTATGGTGAGCCTCTCTACCGGCGGCTACGCGCCCGCCTGCGCGGCGGATTGCCCCGGGCGTCCCGGGCCCCGGAAGACGCCGGCTAGAACCCCGTTTACCGTTGCCGGCCGGAGGGGAGATTACACCCTCGGAGGGGTGGCCTTGGCCGGCACGGACTTTGGGGAGCGTCAGGGCGCCGTTGCTGGTCCGGCCTCGGAGACGTCCGTCCGAACGTTGAGCCATCGGCTGGCCGACTACACCCAACACATCGAGAACCTCAGCATCGCTGAGTACGTCGAGTTGGTCAGAAACCCCCGGCGCATGTTCTTCCTCAATTTTATCTCCGGAATCGGACGGGGCTTCGGGATCGCCGTGGGCTTCACCGTCCTTGGCGCACTGTCCCTGGTCTTCCTGCGCTACCTCCTCATGCTCAACCTGCCGGGCATCGGCGGTTTCATTGCCGAACTGGTTAGGATCGTGCAGATTCGCCTGAGCGGGCCGTAGGGACCGCTGGGCAACGGGGGCGGCTGCCGGGCAACGGGGACGGCTGCCGGGCGACGGGGACGGCTGCCGGGCAACAGGAAGGGAGATCGGTCCGTGTCCAGTGAAGGCAAGTTTGGGCGGCTTTTGGCCGAAGAGAAGAGGCGCCTGGAGAAGAGTATCGAGACTCTCGGGGCGGCGGGGCTCGACCGCTCTCTGGGCGATTCCATCAGCGAGAGCGCCGTCTACGACAATCACCCAGCGGACATTGCCACCGAGACCTTCGAGCGCGAGAAAGACTTCGGTCTTCGCGAGGACCAGATGACGACACTGGGCCTGGTGGAGGAGGCCCTGCGGCGCCTGGAGGACGGAACCTACGGCGCCTGCGAGCGCTGCGGTCAGGCCGTTCCCGAGGCTCGCCTGGAGGCTGTCCCCTGGACACCCTTTTGCCTCCGGTGCGAGGCGACCATTGAGCAAGAGGAGGCCCGCGACCGGGGGCGGCCGGCCGAGGAGGGCGTTCGCCCGCCCTTCTCGTCCTTCTCCGGCCTCGGCCCAAGTGGGCAGGTGGAGTACGACGGCGAGGACGCCTGGCAGGCGGTGGCTCGGTACGGCACCTCCAGCAGTGTCGCCCACAATCCGCCGGAGGCATTCGACGAGTCGGGCGCGGGCCAGGACGAGCGCGCGGGCCTGGTCGAGGCCGTGGACGCCATCCCCGACTCATCCCACGATCCGGGGCGCGCGGGCGAACCCGAACATCTGACGGCCGGACGTCCAGGAACGCCGACCGGACGTCCAGGATCGCCGACCGTGGAAGGTGGTGGGAGGAGCCGCCGGACCAGGGAACGAAAGAGACGACCTGGACGGTAGGGAAAGCTCCCGCGGCCCTGGGTGGCGCGAGCGGAGCCAGGGTTGGCAAGACCGGGGGAGGATGGGCTTGGGCAAGAAGTGGGTGGCGCGGTTGGCGCCGGTTTGGTCGGTAGCCCTGGGGTGGGCGGCCATTGATCAGATTGTTAAGGTCTGGGCCTTGGGGGCTCTCTGGGCCGCGGAGCGGGAGATCATTCCCGGGGTGCTCTGGTTCAACCTGACCCGAAACTCCGGGGCCGCCTTTGGTCTTTTCCCCCGGGGGCAGTTTCTTTTCATCCTAGTCGCTTCGCTCCTCATCGGCGTAGGGATCTGGGCGCCACTTGTTATGGGTGGCCGGCGCTGGAGTGTCGGGCGGATTGGGCTGGGTCTTCTGGTTGGTGGCGGGATCGGCAACCTGATCGACCGGGTCTTCCGAGGCGGTGAGGTTGTCGACTTTATCGACTTTCGCTTCTGGCCCGTCTTCAACGTGGCCGACACGGGCATTGTCGCCGGGACGACCCTGGTCTTCCTCTACCTTATCACTAGTCTCCTCAGACCCGGCGAGGCGAAACCGGAGTGAGAGACGGCGGCGACCCCGAGAGTGGCGGCGAGGAGGCCGTGGTCTGGCAGTCGGAACTGGACTTCGACGTCGAGCCCATCCACGCCGGGCAGCGGCTGGATGTCTTCCTGGCCTCCAGGCGGGATCTGGGCCTCTCCCGCTCCCACGTGCAGAAGCTCATCTCCGAGGGGTTGGCGACCGTCGACGGTGAGACCGTTAAGGCCAGCTACCGGCTTGAAACGGGAGAGAGGGTCCGGGTGACCGTGCCTCTGCCCGAACCCATGGAAGCCGAGCCCGAAGACATTCCTATCGACGTTGTCTACGAGGATGAGCACCTCATCGTGGTCAACAAGCCCAGGGGTCTGGTCGTCCACCCGGCCGCCGGACACCTCCGGGGCACCCTGGTCAACGCCCTCCTGGCCCACTGCGACCATCTCTCCGGCATCGGCGGTGTCTGCCGGCCCGGCATTGTCCACCGCCTTGACCGCGACACGAGTGGGGTGATGGTTGTGGCCAAGAGCGACCTCGCCCACCAATCCTTGTCGGCGCAGATCAAGGCCCGGACGGCGCAGCGTCGCTACCTCGCTCTGGTTCACGGGGACGTCCCGGTCGAGGAGGGCACCATCGAGACGAGGATTGGCCGGGATCCGGAGAATCGCAAGAAGATGGCCGTCTTGCTGGAGGGTGGGCGGGAAGCGGCCACTCACTACCGCGTCCTGGAGCGGTTCGGGGACTTCACCCTCGTGGAGTGCGCTCTCCGGACAGGGCGGACGCACCAAATCCGGGTTCACCTGGCTCACCTTGGCTATCCCGTGGCCGGCGACCCGGTCTACGGCCCGCGACGCCCCCACCGCTTTCGCCGGGAGCTGGCCCGGGCCATGGCCGTGGAGAGCGAGGAACCCTACCCCGAGGCCGTGGCCGCTCTTGCGGGCCAGGCTCTGCACGCCTACCGCCTGGCCTTCCGCCACCCGACAAGCGGCGAAACCATGGAGTTCCTGGCCCCCCTGCCCGCCGACATGGAGCGGGCCGTGGCCGAACTCCGGGAACGGGGACGACTGCGGTAGAAGGTCCGTGAGCCGGGCCCCGGCTCGCCCTACACGATCTCACACCGCCAGGTCTCCTTGGCCCGCAGGGAGAGCCCCACGCTGCAGTACTTCTCTATGGAGAGGGCGGCCGCGCGCTGGAGATGGGGGAGAGCGTCGGGGGCGGCCTTGAGGCGGTAGGTGACCTCGATGTCGGTGAAGTACTTGGGGTGATCGGGCGCCCGTTCGCCGGTCACCTCAATGTCGAGACCGCTGAAGGTGACCCGTTGCTTCTCAAGCAGGCTGATGACGTCAAGGCCCGTGCAGGCCCCGGTGGCCATGAGGAGAAGCTCGGTTGGCTTGGGGCCGCTGCCCGGGGCCGGGTCCGCGCTCGTCCCGGTCTGGCCCGCCCACGGTCCGGCCGCCTGCGGCGTCGTTTCGGCCTCGTTCGGAGTGAAGTTGATGAGAACGGGTGGGCCGGAAGCGCCAAAGCCCACGAACCGATTGCCGCCGTGCCACCGGAGAGTCGCTCTCACTGTCATCTTGGTTTCCTCCTATTGTCTCTGATCAGGCGCCCCGGTGGTTTCCTCCCTCCCGGGCATCCCGCCGTGCGCCCGTGCGCTGTAGTCTTCTCCGAGGCCCCGCCGAATCCCCGCGGAAAGCGCGCCAGGCGAGCCGTGCTCCCCGCGGAAAGCGCGCCAGGCGAGCCGTGCTCCCCGGAAACGCAGGTTGCGTGTGGTGTGGCGACGGAGCGGGGAACCGGCGGGGCGGCCGGATGGCTCGGCAGGATTCGCCCCCGGCGCCCTCCAGCGGGCAGGAATTGTCAGCCTCGGCGACAACTCTCCCCCCAGAGAGCCTCGTCATCATTCATTCTCCTGGAAAGGGTGAGCCAACTTGCCGCGAGTCTGCTTCATCGTCAATCCGGCCGCCGGCCATGGCCGGGCCAAGAAGAACTGGGAGAAGCTCGAACCCCTGGCGGCGAGCCTGGGGAGTTACGGCGTGAAGTTCACCGAATACCCGTTGCACGGGACTGAACTGGCCCGGCAGGCGGCGGCTGAGGGCTACGATCGGGTGATCGCCTTTGGCGGCGACGGGACGCTGAACGAGGTGGGCAATGGCCTCATCGGCACGAAGGCCGCCATGGGCGTCGTGCCTACCGGCTCGGCCAACGACTGGATTCGCACCTTCCCGATTCCCACCGACCTGGCCCAAGCGGTGCGGCTGGCCTTCGAGGGCCGCCGCGTACCCGTGGACGCCGGCCTGGCCGAGTCGGGCGATGTGCGCCGCCACTTCTTCAACATGGTCGGAGCGGGTTTCGACGCCGAGATCGCCGGTCGGGTGAACGAGTTGGGTCCCGTGCTCAAGACGATCCCGGGAACCCTCCCGACCCTGATTTGCCTGGTCCTGACTCTGTTCTCGTACAAGAACCCTACGGTGACCCTGACCATCGACGGGGAGACCATGGTCGTGCCTCGCCTTGTTCTCTCGGCCTTCGGCATCTGCCGGTTTCTCGGCGGGGGCATGATGTTGCTACCCTCGGCCATCACCGATGACGGTCTGCTGGAGGTCATGTGGGCTCATGATTTCGGACGTATCGAACTCCTGGGCGTGGTGGGCAAGACCTACAAGGGCAAGCACGTGGGGCACCCGCGCATCCACTTTACCCGCGCCAAGCGGATCACGGTATCCTCGTCCATCCCTCTTTTCTGGCACATGGATGGCGAGGTCGGCGGGCGGTTGCCGCTAAGCGTTGAGATTGTCCCCGGGGCCCTCGACATCATCCTGCCGTAGGCCCGTGGCGCGGGGTCCGCGGCAGGCTGCGTTCGTTTCGGGTTTCCCTAGGTGTTTCCGGTGTTCTGCCCGCCGGGAACCCCGCGCAGGTTCTCGACGAAGGCGCCGAAATTGGCCGGCCCACGCTTGTGGGCGGCCTTCAGCTTCGCCGCCAGGCCGTCGATCTTGGTCTGTTCGCCCATGCTGACGAAGTGGGACAGGGCCAACTGGTAAAGGTGAGCGGCGACCTCCGGCCCTCCGCCCGAGCCGGTCAGTTGTCCCTTGTAGTCGCCCTCGGCCTCGTAGGACTCACCCTCGGCCAGCCAGGCCTTGCGCTCGCTCTCCTCGTCCCCGACGAGCTTGTAGAGTTGCCGCAGGGATTTCAGGGTGGCCCGTTCGAGGTGATAGTCGTGCGCCTTTACGAACCCCAGCCGGGCCTGCTCCAGGCTCCCGCTCACCCGGCGGCGCTGATCCGGCGACAAGGTCTCGGCCAGCCCCATGAGAGCTTCCGCCACGCGCGGGATATAGAGGGCCGTGGACGAGTCGGCCATGTGCTCGATCATGGCCACCGCGGCGTCCCTGGCCTGGGTCAGAAGCTCGGACTTGCGGAACTGCTTGGCCAGGTAGCAGGCTCGCCGGATGGCCCGGAAGGCGTTGTTGCCGTCCCCCCGGCCGGCGAGAAGACCGGCGGATTCGACGTAGGCCGGGACGGCCGCGGCCCCGGCGTCCGTGTCCTTGAACTTGTCCCAGAGAAAGTCGGCGTATCTTGCCCGATGAAGGGCGTTGGTCGTGGTGGCCGTGCGGGCCTTGAGGTACTGCTGGGTGTTGGGTGGCATGGAGTAGAAGTCGGGAAAAGAGGTTCCATCGGACTTGGTGTAGCGCGGACCGAAGTAACTGCTCGCGCCGAGGGCCTCTGTCTCCCGAAACGCGAACACAAGCCACTCGATCTTGAATCGAGCGGCTTGATCCTGGTCTCCGCTGGCGGCGAACAGGTCCGAAGCCTTCTTGAATGCCTCGCTTCGAGATGACGCCAGGGGATACTCGTCACCAAAGTCGGCCTCGATCTTGCCTACTAGTTCAGCGGCACGGGCAGGCACATCTCTCTCCACCTTCCGGGACTTGCCAAACAAGCGGCCCAGCGTTGTCCGTCTGTGGCACAGTCCAGTAATTGTGTGGAATTCTGCCGCCGGGGGCCGATCTCCTTCCTCGGACCTCATCGCCGTTGTTCATCTTAGCGACGACATCGGGCGGGCGGGAGGGAGGACCCCCCTGCCTGCCAGCGAAGTGACGAGCTTTCCGGGAACCATAGGGCTTCGGCGGAAAGGTTGGTTCATACGGACGGAATCCTAGCGGGTGTCACCGGTCTCACCCTAAAGCACGTCCTGATGTTCATCGTGGGCGGGGCTCTCATCTGGTTGGCCATCGCCAAGGACTACGAGCCCAGTCTGCTGCTGCCCATCGGTTTCGGGGCCATTCTGGCCAACATTCCCTTCTCGGCCGCCGTGGCCCCCGGGGGCTTTCTGGAGCTTCTGAACCGCGTCGGAATCCTGACTGAGCTCTTTCCCATTCTTATCTTCATTGCCATCGGGGCCATGTGCGACTTCGCCCCTCTCCTGCAGAACCCGAGCCTGATGCTTTTCGGCGCCGCGGCTCAGTTTGGGGTCTTCTTTACTCTGGTCGTCGCCACCCTGGCCGGCTTCCCGCTCAAGGAGGCCGCCGCCATCGGGATCATCGGCGCGGCGGACGGGCCCACTTCCATCTACGTGGCCACCCGCTTCGCCCCGCGCCTTCTGGCGCCGATCACGGTCGCCGCCTACTCCTACATGTCTTTGGTCCCCATCATCCAGCCCCTCATTATCCGGAGACTGACCACTCCCAAGGAGCGCCGCATTCGCATGAGTCTGGGGCGGGAGGGTGTCTCGCGCACAACGCTGATCCTCTTCCCCATCGGGGTGACCCTCCTGGCCGGACTGGTCGCGCCAATCAGCGTACCGCTCATCGGCAGTCTGATGTTCGGCAACCTGCTCCGCGAGAGCCGAGCTGTCCCGGCTCTGTCGCAGGCGGCCCAGAAGGAACTGGCCAATCTGGTGACCTTGCTCCTGGGGATCACGATAGGCTCGACCATGCAGGCCGAGACATTCCTGACCCCGACGACTCTGCTGATCATGGGCATGGGTCTCGTCGCCTTCGCCGCGGATACCGCGGGGGGTGTCCTCTTCGGGAAATTCCTGAACCTCTTTCTCAGGCGCAAGATCAACCCCATGATTGGGGCGGCCGGCATTTCGGCTTTCCCGATGTCGGCCAGGGTTATCGCCCGCATGGCCACCAAGGAAGATCCGCAGAACTATCTCCTGATGCATGCCGTGGGGGCCAACGTGGCCGGACAGATCGCCTCCATCATGGCCGGAGGTCTCATCCTGGCCCTGGTGAGATAGGGGGTGGGGGTCATGGACCGGGTCAATACCGAAGTGGTCCTGGCCGGCCTGCGGATTCTGGGCTGGGGCATGGCCGGAATCCTGGTCACGACATCCCTCTTTATGCTCCTTATCTATGTTCTGCGCCGGGCTTTCCCGCCGAAGCCGGAAGCTGAGGAACCCAAAGACGCGAGTTGAACCCGGGGGGCGCTCGGGGGGAGGCGTGACGGGTGGGTCGTCTTCGGCGGTTGGTGGAATCCGTTGTGTCCATCGGGATCGGGAACGTGGTCGCCGTCCTTCGCTACACGCGGGAGCGGAAGCGGCTGGAACGCCGCTACCCGCCTCCGGCGCCGTTCCCTTGGCTCTGGCCGCGTCCTGAGGTCGGGGCAACCGTGGCGGGCGCGGCGGATGTCGCGGCGGTGATTGCGGGCGCCACGGGCGCCGGCGGCGGCTCGACCGCCGGCCCGGACGGCCCCGGCGGGCCCGGCGGTTCCAGTTTCGCCGAGACCTGGGCCGATCCGGGCCAGGTCGCCGAGGTGGTGGCGACCCCGCGCGGGGCGAGGGTTCGCTTCGCGGTCGCCGGGGCCGAGACCGGCACGCCCGCGACCACCCGGGACCACGGGCCCGCGACCCTGGACCTGTCCTTCCTGGCCCCCGACCTCATCGAGGTCACCTGGCGGGCGCCGCTGGCCGGGCTGCCGCTACCGGAGCGGGACTGGCCCGAGGTTGACGTCAACTTCATTCCAGCGCCGCCGGGGGAGGGGTGGATCCTCCGCACGGCGGCCCTTGAGGTCCATCTGGCCCCGGACGCCCGGCTCAGCTTCTTTGAGCCCGGCGGGCGGCTTCTCCGCGAGGAATGGCCCCCGCTCTTCGCCGGGGAGAACGTCTGCCACCGGGTCCGCCTCGCCGCCGGTGAGAGGCTTCACGGACTGGGGGAGAGGGCGGCCCCCGTTGACCTACGGGGTGGAACCTACCGGATGTGGAACCGCGACCCCGGAGGCGCCTACGGGCCGGGGGCCGACCCGGTCTACCTCTCAATCCCAATCTACCTCAGCCGGACGCCGGCCGAAGCGGGCCCTGACGGTATCGGAGCGAGCGAGGCAGGCTACCTGGTCTTCTACGCCAACTCCCACCCGGCCGCCTTCGACCTGGGAAAGACGGATCCGAGCCTGGCCGAACACCGCTTCGCGGGCGGGGGGCTCCGCTACTACTTCATCCCCGGCCCGGCCGCCCGCGTCCTCGAGCGCTATGCCGACCTCACCGGGAAGCCGGCATTGCCGCCTCTCTGGGCTTTCGGCTACCACCAGTGCCGCTGGAGCTACTATCCCGAGGCCAGGGTTCGCAAGCTGGCCGCGGACTTCGCCCGCCACGACATCCCGGTCGACGCCATTCACCTGGACATCCACTACATGGACGGCTACCGGGTCTTCACCGTCGACAAGACCCGCTTCCCCGATCTCGCCGGCCTGGCCAAAGACCTGGCCGCCCAGGGCATCCGCCTGGTGACCATCTGCGATCCGGGGGTCAAGAGAGACCCCGGCTACTTTCTCTACCGGGAGGGCCTCGAGGAGAAGGCTTTCTGCACCCTCCCCGACGGCGAGGTGGTTATCGCCCCGGTCTGGCCCGGACCCTGCGCCTTCCCGGACTTCAGCCGCCCGGCAGTGAGGGAGTGGTGGGGAAGGCAGTATGGCCGTCTTCTGGAGGCCAGCGTGGCCGGTTTCTGGCAGGACATGAACGAGCCGGCCACCTTTGTCGCGGCGGGGGAACCAACTCTGCCCCTGGCGTGCCGCCACGCTCTCGGCGACCACCGAGCCGTTCACAACCTCTACGGACTCTTTATGAACCAGGCGGCCTACGAGGGTCTTCGCCGCCTCGACCCGGAGCGTCGCCCGTTCATCGTCTCCCGGTCCGGCTGGGCCGGGCTACAACGCTACGCCTGGACCTGGACGGCCGATGTCCGGAGCGACTGGGCCTGCCTCCGGCAGACCATCGCCACCATCATTGGGTTGGGGCTCTCCGGCATCCCCTTCTCCGGAAGCGACGTGGGCGGGTTCAACGGCGAGGCCACCCCCGAACTCTACATCCGCTGGCTCCAGGCCAGCGCTTTCATGCCCTTCTTCCGCAGCCACACCATGATCGGCACACCCGATCAGGAGCCCTGGAGCTACGGCGAGCCCTATACCACTATCGCCCGCGACTTCATCCGCCTTCGCTACTCCCTGCTGCCCTACATCTACACCCTGGCCTGGGAGGCGGCGGAGAAGGGTTGGCCGATGGTCAGGCCGCTGTTTTGGAGCGAGGCCGGCGCGCCGGCCAGCGCCCCGACCCGCGCCCCGGCCGGCGCCCCGGCCCGCCCGGCGACCCGCGAATCGCCAGACGACGACACCTTCCTCCTGGGCGATTCGCTCCTCGTGGCCCCGGTAACGGAGGAGGGCGCCACCTCTCGCGAGGTTCCCGTCCCCGCCGGGCTCTGGTATGACTTCTGGACCGATCGGCCTCTACGTGGACCGGCCATGGTTCGCCTTGACGCCCCGCTCGGCCGCATTCCCGTCCTGGTCCGGGCAGGCGCCGTACTCCCCAGGGAGGAGCCGGCGTCGAGCACCGGAGCCCGGGGGACGGAGCGCCTCTCCCTGCATCTCTACCCGCCGGAGGTCGGCGCCTCGGGGGCCGGCCACCTGTACACGGACCGAGGGGATGGGTACGGTCCCGGCCGCCTGGATCGCTTCGTGGTGACGCGCCGGCAAGGGACGGTGGAGCTCCGTTGGGTCGAGTCTGAGAGGGGCTTCCCGTGGCCGTACCGGCGAACAGAGGTCACCCTCCATGGGGTCCGGGATGCGAGAGGTAGCCGCTCCGTGGCGCCGTCGTCGGTGTGGGTCTGCCCGGTCGAGGACCTCTAAGAGGAACCTGGTGCCAGCCGTGGAACACAGCGGCGGAAATGGCACGGCGTGGGCATCCGAGAGGACGGCGATGCGTGTTGCCTGTCGGCGATAGGGAGCGGGGCCAGGGCGACAAGGAGCGAGTCGACCTCGAGGTGCGGGAGAACGGTCAGGTCAGGTTGACTATCCACACGACCCTGAACGACCTGGCCGAGCTCAATAAGAGACTCGCCGAGGACGTAGTCTTCCGGCGGATATTCCTGGCGGACCCCGCCCGCATCCTGGCCACCTACGGGATCACAGCCGACCCGGCCGTGTTCTCGACATCAGCCTAGAGGGGGAGGGAAGGCCGGGTGGTCCAACCGAGTCACGATCCTGGTAGACCCAAAGTGATCCTCCTGACCGCGCCGCGGGATCAGTTCGAACCGGGCGCCCAGGCCCAGCCCGTTCCTCGCAACGCGCCCACCATGGCCCTCTACTATCTCGCCGGCATCCTGCGCGCCGCCGGCTACGGGGTGGAGGCCATAGACACGGCCGGCTACCGGGCCTTCATGCTCGATCCCGCGACTCGCGTAGCGGGCGCGCTGGCCGTTGGCATCTCCGCTAACACCATGACCTGGCCGGGGGCGCTCCGGGCGGCCCGGGCCATCGCCGGCCTGCCGGACCGGCCCTGGATCATCCTGGGCGGACTCCACCCGACCCTTTTCGACGAGCACGCCCTGGATGCGTCCGGGGCCGACTTCGTCGTCCGGGGCGAGGGGGAAGTTGTCCTTCCGGCCCTCCTGGACATGATCGCCCGCAGCGGAAGCCGTCACGGCGGCGGAGGGGGCGGGGGCGACGAAAGCCACCATAGCGGAGGCGGGGGCGGGGGCGACGAAAGCGGCGAGGGCAGCCGCGAGAAGGTCATGGAGAGCGCGGCCGGCTTGGCCGGGGTGACTGTTCGGGCCGGCGGCGTCATCACCCGGGGGCCGGACAGACCTCCTCTGAGCCCGGAAGAACTCGGGGCCATGCCCCTTCCGGCCTACGATCTCATTCCGACGGGCTTCTACGCCACCATTCCGATTGAGGCCTCGCGGGGCTGCCGGTTCAGTTGCGGTTTCTGCAGCATCGCCGGCCGCCGCGGCCACCGGGCCATTCCCTTCGATAGCGTCGTCGCCAGAATCCGGGAGGTCGCGAGGCACCGGGGGCGGTCCACCGGAGGGACCCTTCTTCTTGTCGATGATTGCTTCACCGCCTGTCCGGACATGATCCGCATCGCCGAATTCATTGCCGCCGAGTACCCGAATGTTCCGCTGGCCATCGAGGCCCGGGCCGACGACCTCCTCCGACCGGGTCTGGTCGAGGCCCTTTCCGCCTGCACCGTGGGTGTCGTCCAAGTGGGCGTCGAGTGCGGCTACAAGGACGGCCTCAGGCGCGTGGGGAAGGGCGTGACCCTAGAGAGAATTGAGGAGGCTTGCCGGCGGCTCCGCGACGCCGGCCTGGCCAGGGCTCTCAACGCCGCCTACATCCTGGGCTTCCCGTGGGAGGGCACGCGGGAGGCCGTAGACACGGTCTGTTTCGCTCTGGCCCTCGGGCGGAGAACCGGCTACCTTGCCCAGTTGGCGAAGTGGGCCCCGTTTCCGGGCTCCCGCTTCACCGACGCCCTGGGGCTGCCTCCGGACACGTTTGACACCCTCGACTGGCTTACGGACGAAGGCATCAGAGCCAAGGCCACCCCTCATCTCGACGCGGACGACTGGAAGACCGTGAGCGAGGTCACCCGGCTTCTGAAGTTCCTCTACTCGGACGTGCGGGTGGTCGGGTAGGGGCGAATGTTATCTGACGCGGGAGGAATTGGAAAGGCCGCGGGCGAAAATGCGAGAACAAGGGTGCGGCAACCGAGGACTACGACTTCTATGTGGTCTAGGAAGGGGGGAGCTCGGGGTGGGTCGGAGAAGTCCGGGAGGGTTCCGTGGGTCGAAGGGAAACGGTTTGACCCCCTGTACGGAGGAAAAGTACCGCATTCTGTCAACATCTTATGTGATCGTCGGAATCTCGACTCGCGCCGCAGCTAGAACCCCCCGAAAATACCTTGCCCTGTGAAAGGCGCCCCGATCTGAAGGGGATTGACACACTTTCACTTCGATTTTCACTCTTTCCACCCCCTTTCCTGTGAAAGGCGCCCCGATCTGAAGGGGATTGACACCCTCAATCTCGACGAGTTATGTCGAGAGTAATTTTCCTGTGAAAGGCGCCCCGATCTGAAGGGGATTGACACAGTGATGCTCCCGAACTCGTGAACCACTGTTACGGGACTGTGAAAGGCGCCCCGATCTGAAGGGGATTGACACAGTGTCTTTGCACTCGCGGAGTTCAGCTTCCGTCTGTGAAAGGCGCCCCGATCTGAAGGGGATTGACACAGTGCATATACCGCTACACCCAACAAACACATTAGTGCCCTGTCTGTGAAAGGCGCCCCGATCTGAAGGGGATTGACACTCTTCTGTTTCCTTGAACACCTGGGCGGCGGCCTCCCTCGCTGTGAAAGGCGCCCCGATCTGAAGGGGATTGACACAAAGAACCAAACCATGGTGGCACCTTCTTTCAGAGTCTGTGAAAGGCGCCCCGATCTGAAGGGGATTGACACCAGCCTACCCCTTCACCTACGTAATAGGCGAAGGCTTCTGTGAAAGGCGCCCCGATCTGAAGGGGATTGACACCCCAATAAGCTGAGGGTTGATAGAATCATGAAACGACAACTGTGAAGGGCGCCCCGATCTGAAGGGGATTGACACAATTTAATCTCCACGCAGTACCACTCTCCTATCGAGTATGACTGTGAAAGGCGCCCCGATCTGAAGGGGATTGACACACCTCCTCGATTTCTCTCCCGAGGGAGGGAAAATTCTGTGAAAGGCGCCCCGATCTGAAGGGGATTGACACCCGGATCTCCTCGTTACAGCACTGGCAGGTTTCGCTGTGAAAGGCGCCCCGATCTGAAGGGGATTGACACTTCTTCTTCCGGCGCCATCAGTGGGTCTCCTATTATCCTGTGAAAGGCGCCCCGATCTGAAGGGGATTGACACATTTGCTTTGCTTTCCTCGCCGCGTGCCTTTCCGGCTGTGAAAGGCGCCCCGATCTGAAGGGGATTGACACATTTGCTTTGCTTTCCTCGCCGCGTGCCTTTCCGGCTGTGAAAGGCGCCCCGATCTGAAGGGGATTGACACTATGACCGTCGGCTTTCGCAACTAAGCAGAGTGCGCTGTGAAAGGCGCCCCGATCTGAAGGGGATTGACACATGTGTGGGAGATCAGTTCAAGTAGTATTCCCGTAGCTGCCTGTGAAAGGCGCCCCGATCTGGGGCCTGCTGAAAAAGTCGGTCCCTTTCGTACAGGAAGCGCATTCTCCGAGTTGAATCAGAAGCCCCGGTAGAGGTGGACTTGGGGGGTCCCGCTTGCTGATCGAACCGGACCGGGCTAAGAGGAACCGTCTATTCGAGTTCACGGCCAAGCCACTAGAGGCTTTCGTGGCCCCGCATCACCTCCTCAGGCGCATTGACCAATGCATCGACTTCCGCGCCATCGCCGCCCCAGTGGGCTTCGCCTATGACCCGGACCAGGGGCGGCCCGCCGTGCCCCCGGAGGTTCTGGTGCGGGCTTTCGTCATCGGCTACGCCTACGCGATTCCCTCCTTCCGCAAGCTTTGCGCGGCGATCGAGGAGAACTTGGCCTTTCGGTGGTTTTTGTTCCTGGGGCTGGAGGACGAGGTCTTCGATCCATCCACGATCACCGTCTTCCTGCGGCGCCTGGGGTCACCGGCCTTCCGGGGGCTTCTGGCTCGGCTCAACCACGATCTGTCACAGGCCGGACTCCTGACCGACTGCGCCTACGCCGATTCGAGCCTGGTTCCGGCAGCCGTCGCGCGGCCGGCGCCGTCGCCGACAACCCTCACCCCTGAGGCGTTCGCCGACGCGGCCATCAAGGAGAACGGCATCTAGCCACCTACCGCTACGACTTCGACGGCCGCCTCCTTGAGGTGACCCAGGGTGATGGAACAGAGACCGGGATCGCCCGCTACGTCCGGTTCACCTACGACGCGGCCGGGAACAAACTGGCCCTCGAGGCCTGGGCCAAGGCCCCGGGGAACGGCAACCACTACGGCTGGGACAAGGGCTGGAAGGAAGGCAAGTCCGGCCAGGGCGTCGATCCCCAGGGCCAAGGCGAAGGCAGGGCGGCTCAAGGAAAGTCCGGAGACAGCAGCTCCGGCGGAAAGCCGTCAAAGGATCCGGTCCTCGAGATGAGCCTGAACCTCCGCTACGTAATGAATCCCCTGGCTCGCTCTCCCGAGGCCCTCACCGTGACCGACGGCCTGGACCAGACCACAACCTACCTCTACGGTCTTGGTCGCCTGGCGGCCTACGACAGCGCCGGCGCCGCGGCCTACTTTCTCACCGACCACGCCGGAAGCGTACGCCAGATGGCCACCCCCGGCGGGAGTGTTCTTGACCGCTACAGCTACTCGCCCTACGGTGTTCCTCTCGGTGGCGACCTCGATCCCGGGGCCCGCCTCGCCACCGGCAACCTCTTCGGTTTCACCGGGGCCGAGCACGACCCGGCCTTCGCTCTGGTTGACCTGGGGGCCCGAACCTACTCCCCCGACCTGGCCCGCTTCCTGACCCCCGACCCCCTCGCCGCCGGGGCCGGGATGGCCCTCCCGGGTAACCCCTACAGCTATGCGGCCTGTGACCCCCTGGGCTACGTGGACCCGACCGGGCTCATCGAAGAGCGGCTGGGTCTTGACCAGTACCCCACGCCGGGCGAACTGCTCTTCTGGAACGTAGTTGAGACAGTGGGGGCCGCCAGCGCGGCCATGCTGGTCATCTTGGCCGCCCCGGTAGCGGGAACGGCCGTCGGCATAGCCGCCCTGGCCGTTGGCGGCGCTCTCATCGCCAGTCACCTCACCGCTGTCGTCGAGGACTGGGAGGCCTACCTCCAGGGCGACTACGGCAGCGTGGGCGGCAACGACCCAGTCTATGCCTGGGCGGCGGAGCACCTGGGGTCGTGGGGGACGGTGGCCCTCGGCATCGCGGAGGGAGTGTTCTGGGCCCGGTTCCCGGGGATGACGGGGTTGCGGTCTCTGGGAGGAGAACTCGGTGACCCCGTCCAAAGTGGTCCGGCGACGGGCCAGCGAGCCTCCATCGGCTGGACAGGCATGATCGGAGAAGAAGACCTCGCCAGGCTGGGGGGAGAGGCGCACAAGCAGTTCTGGACGCCGTACGGGTATCGGTATGCCGATCGGTTTGCTGACGGTGTGATTCACGAAGCAAAGGTGGGGTACCAGTATCTCAGCGCGAGAATGGGGGCCCAGATCGCGAAGGACGAATGGCTGCTATCTAACGCACGGGTGCGAGGGGTCGCATGGCATTTCTACCGAAGCCCGGTGACTTATGTCATCGGCCCGAGCGGTCCGCTACGACTCGCACTGCAAAAGGCAGGTTTCCAGATCATCCTGGAGGGAGGGACACCGTGACCGGCTACGAGATCATCCAGTTGCCGTTTCCCGAGTTGCTGGGCAGCGCGGAACCGCACCGGCTGTTTTGGGCCATGACCGACCGGCAGTCCCAGCTCTTCTATGAATGGTTGGTCAACGAAATGCCGGTTCGCATTGCCGGACTGGAAAAATGTGTGAGGTCGACACCCAGTTTCGCATCCTGGACTGCCAACTTCACGCGCGACTCGCTCGATGCCCTGGGAGACTGGTTCGCGCGGGCGGTGACCACGCGGTCGCGCTCTCGGGAAGAGAAGGACGCCATCTACCGAACCGGACCGGAGTGGTTTAAGTCGGTGGCGATTGACGACTGGACGCTTACCGATGAGACGTTCTCCTTGGCGTACGACATTGGGATGTACCTGGGCCGGGTCATGGAGGAGAACGTACCAGGCGTCCATTGGGTGAGGGTGACCAAGCCCAAGAGACTGATGGAGTACAACATGCCTGCGCTGGCTGGGCTTATCCCCCCCGCAGTCGATCCCGTGGGGTTGGCGCGGGTCCTAGCCTACGGATTGGCTGAAGGCAAGAAGGATGGGACCGGCTTGAGGAATGTCTACGATACGTGGGCAGCCATGGTTCCCCTGCCCAGCCGGAAGAGCACCTGAAGCCTGGCCAGGTGTTGCCGGCACCGGCTTCGCGCGGCGGTGGTCGCCGGCGGTCTCACGAAACCAGCCAATGCGATCGAGGCAGACTTGCTTTACAACGCGAGGTCTTGTCTCAGCACTAGGTCTTGAGTGCCTCGCTAGAGGGGGAAGGCAGTTGCTTAATCTGCAGTGCAGGCTTGTCCATACTCTCGACGAGTTCGTCTCAGAGCTGGGCCGGAACGGATACTCTCCGGAGAAATCTACTCTGGGGTCCCTCTTTCTGCTTAGGGACACAGCTCGTGAGGTCGAGGAGGCAGATCTGCCGGGCTGGCGGAGGCTATCGGGAAAGGTGCTGGCGTTGTACGGCGGCATGGGCTCACTTAACGACATAGCACTTCCTCAGGCTCTGGCCAAGGAGGAAGCGCGTCTCCGGGCTTTGGCCGAGACCTTGTACGCCTTGGCCATCGAGGCCGCTGCCTACTCCGGAGGTGGTTCCTAGGCCGCTGTCCAGAACGCGGCCCTAAGCAGGACCTCTAGCAGGGGCAATGTGGCCCCTTACGCTCGCAAGGATGCTTTCGCATCCCCCGTCAGGATGTCCCTTACCTCCCCCGGCTCGCGGGCAACGGCCCAGCGCCAGCGGCCGAAGCCACCGTGGGCGTTCACGGCCGCCGTCCATTCGTCCAGATAGCGGAGCTTGACTCGGTCCTGCTCGGTGTCCTGGCCCTTGGTCTCCAGGACCAGCATCTCCGCCGGTAGGCTGACCATTGTCCAGCCCCATCGTGGCGCCTGTTTCAGGCCAAGCTGTAACCCACCTGGGGCGGCCCGCCGTGCCCCCAGAGGTTGTGGCGCGGCCGCGGCTCGCACGGCTGTGGTCGGTCCTGTGGTCATCCTCGTAGCTGTAGCCGTTGACCCCCTCGCGGTGGCTTACGAGATACTACCTCCCTCGCGCAAGCCTTCTCCATGAGCAGGTGTCTAGCCTTAGGCAGCTGAAAGGAATTGGGAACAGTGCCGGGAAATGGTACCGTCATCGTTCCCCAAGCCCCACCACCCGCCCATAGTCATGACCCGTGAGGGAGGGGACGCGAAAGCCGAAGTGCAGCAGCGAGGAGGTAACAGGTCATGGCATGTGTCATCTACCAGTATGCGGTCAAGGTAATCCAAGGCAAGGTTGACAGCAGGCCCACGCCCATCGGCCCGGGCATCTACTTCACAAGCGTAAACGTGCACAACCCGTGGCGTCACAAGGTGAACTACGCTGTCAAGCTGGCCATCTCGGGTTCCCACGGAAGGCCAGGCGTGATCTCTCCCTTTCAGCTCCACCAACTCGGACCCGACGAGGCCACGGAGTACGACCACTTGGACTTCGTCAGCCCGCAGTCCTTTGTTGAGGGCTACTTCGTCATTGAGAGCGAAGAGGAGCTCGACGTGGTCGGCGTGTACACGGGCGCGGCTGTCCAGGACGGGCGCCTGGGGGCGATGCACATGGAGCGCGTGCCGGCGCGGATCATCCCACGCTGCAAGGACTTAAGAATGGATATCAGCACCGGCGTGGCGCAGTGGCGGCTCGCCCCACCGCTGCCGACTGGCAGCACGCCACCAATGGTGGTCGGCCCGGCGCCGATTTCTATGCCTCCCTGTTCCGCATGGGGCGTGGAGCCGGGTTCAGCCAAATGGGTGGGCACCAGCGGGAGCAACTCTGGCGCGAAGGGCGATTACGCCTACGAGCTCAGCTTCTGCCTGTGCTGGACCTTCCAGAACGCGCAGATCAATCTCACGCTGTGGTCTGACAACCATGCGAAGCTGTTCTTCAACGGCTCTCCGACGACCCCCCCCGCTACGGTGAACAACCCTCCCTTCACCGGATCGGGCCTCCCTGTAAACATCACGTCCGGCTTCATCGTCGGGATGAACACGCTCAAGGTGGTTGTGACGAACGACGAGTCGCAGACTGGCATGTTGCTCAGTGGCACGCTCTCGGCGAACCAGGCCGACTGCGGCTCGTAGCTGGGATGCCCCACCGCAAGAAGACAGGGGGGCGTCGTGAGCGCGCTTCCGCGACGCCCCCTGCGCGACGCCGCCTGCCAAGCCCCAACGTAACGACGTCCACCCGCGTGGAACTGCCCGGGCAGAGGGTCCCCACGACGCCCCTCGCCCTACTCCCCAATTCCCACCCTGGGCAAGACGTTCTTCAGCCAGCGGGGGGCCCACCAGTTCCACTGGCCCATGAGGCGCATGAAGGCCGGGGCCAGGATGATCCGGATGAGGGTCGCGTCTAGGGCCACGGCCACGGCCAGGCCGAAACCGAACTCTTTCATGGCCACGAGACCGGCGAAGACGAAGGCCCCGAAGACGAAGATCATGATGGCCGCCGCCCCGGTGATGATGCCCGCCGTTTGCTCCAGGCCCTCGGCCACGGCCTCCTCGTTGTTGCCGCTCTGGTCGTAGCTCTCCTTGACCCGCGACAGAAGGAAGACCTCGTAGTCCATGGACAGCCCGAACAGGGCGACGAAGAGCATCAGAATGATGGGCGATTCAATGTAGCCCAGCGGGCTGACGCCGATGAAGCGGGCCAGGTGCCCCTCCTGGAAGACCAGGGTCAGGAGACCGTAGCTCGCGGCCACGGACAGGGCGTTCATCAAAACGGCCTTCAGGGGCAGAAGGATCGAACGGAGGAGAACCATGAGAACCAGGAAGGTGATGACCAGTACGAGGGCCATCACTTTGGGCAAGGCTTGCGTCAGTTCGGCGTTGAAGTCGGTGACGAAGGCCGGCAGGCCGCCGACGTGAAGCTCGATGCCATCCGCGGCGGCCTTAAGACCGACGGTCTCGCGGATGCGGGTCACCAGATCCCTGGTGGCCAGGTCGTCCGGGCCGCTTCTTGCGATGACCTTGAACACGGCCGCGTTGGACCCGCTCTCCGTGTTGACAAGAGTCTCCAGGCTCTCCCGCTGGGTGGCGGTGGCCTGGCTGAGGACGAGTTTCAGGGGCAGGTCGCTGTCTGCCAGGAGCGTGGCCAGGTCGAGATCTTGGGCCTCGCCCGAGGCCTGGCGAAGACCTGTCTCCATCTCGCCCAGACCGGTAATGACCCGGTCCAGGCCGTCGGCCGCCCGCTCCAACCCCGCGGAGGCTTGCAGGGCCGCGCCGGCCGTGTCTCCTGGTTGGCCGCCACCGGCCGTGTCTCCTGGTTGGCCGCCGCCGGCCGCGCTCTGGAGGACGGCGATGGCCTGGTCCAAGCCAGCGGCTATGCCCCCGAGGGCGTAGGAGGACTGGCCGAGGCCGGCCCCGATACCCTGGAGGGCGGTGGCCAGGCTACCGGTCGACTCTCCGGTGAGCGGGTTCACCCCGTCCAGGATGGCCAGGGCCGTCACCGCCGACTGGTAGGCGGCAGCGAAGTGAGGGTCGGCCTTGGCCACCGGCGACATCGCTTCAAGGTTCCCTTTGACCGTGTCCACCTGCGCGCGAACTTGCCCGACGGCCCCCGACAGACTGGTGACCGAGCCGGCTAGTGTCGTCAGCCCACCCTGAACTTCGGCCATGCCGGTCTGGGCCTGTCGCAGGCCGGTGGTGAGTTGGGATGGATCGGCGGCGCCGCTGGTCTGGGCCCCCGCGAGTTGGGTTTGCATCGCCCTCAAGCCACTTGCGATTTGCTCCAGGGCCGCCCCGGACTGGGCCAGGCCATCGGCGCCCTGGCCGAGGTCTGCCGTCGATTCGGCCACGAGCCGGGGCCCATCGATGAAGGTTGCCTCGTAGTCTTCGTAGGTCCACTCCGGGTCGAGGCTGGTGACCCCGATGACCTGGGCCACCTCCGGATCCTGGCGGAGGTCCTGAGCCAGGGCGTAGAGCTTGGGCAGATTCTCCTCGGAGACTACCGTGCCCCGGGGCACCTTGACCACGACCTCGATCGGGCTGATCAGCCCGATTTCGAACTGTCGGCCGAGAACATCGGCGGCCAGACGCGACTCCCCATCCTCGGGTACCAGTTCCAGGAGAGCGAAACCCGTCTCCAGTCTTGCGGCCGGCAGGGCCATGGCCACGAGGGGAACGAGAACGAGGACGAGGTAGACCCAGGGCCGTTTCATGACCCCGAGGGCCCAGCGGCGCCAGAAACCTTGGCTGGCGGCGGCGCGCCGGCGAGCTCCGGGCAGCTTGAGCCGGTCCACGTTCGGGCCCAGCAAGAGCAAGATGCAGGGCAGGAAGGTCAGGGCCGTGATCACGGCGGCCAGGATAACCAGGACCACGGCCAGGGCCAGGGTCCGGATCATGGCGATTTTCACAATGAAGGCGGCCGCCACGCTCACGATGACCGTGACGCCGGAGAAGGCGATGGCCTTGCCCGACGTAGCCAGGGTTCGGGTCATGGCCGGGACGCGGTCGTGCCCCCGGCCCAATTCTTCCCTGAACCGGGAGACCAGGAAGAGAGAGTAGTCAACCCCCACCCCCATGCCCATCATCGAGATCATGCTCGGGGCCAGGTTATCGACGGTCATGAAGCTCGACAGGAAGTAGACCACGGCCGAGGTCACAACCACGGCCACGCCGCCGAGAAGGAGGGGAATGCCGGCGGCGACGAGGGAGCCGAAGATGAGGATGAGGGTGAGGAGCACCAGCGGGATGGCCAGGCGCTCCGAGCGGCGGAGAGCCACGGTCGAAGACTCCCGCACGTCTCTAGCGATGGCCGCCTCTCCGGTGAAGAAGAAGCTCACCGGGCCATCTCTGAGCGAGGCCAGCCGGCGGTCGAGATCGGGTAGGGCCTGGGCGAGGAGTTCCTCGGTGGTCCGGGCCAGAGATAAGGTCGCGACTGTGCTCCGGCCGTCGCGCCCGAGGAGGGAGGCGGCCTCGCTGTCATAGTAGGACACCGTGCCCGTCACACCCGCGACGGACGATGCCTCCGCGAGCACTTCCTCCACCCTCTGACGGTAGGCGGGTTCCGACACGTCGAGTGTGTCGCTGGCGAACACAATGAGAATGCTGGACTCCCGCGAGTCGCCGAACTCGGCCCGGATGAGGTCGCCGGCGGCCTGGCTGTCACTACCCTCGACATCAGAGACTCTCTGGCGGGCGACGCCGTCGAGCTTGGGGGCGAAGACCGCGGCGACGGCGACGAGAACCAACCAGAGGACAAGGAGCGGCCAGACGTAGCCGGGCAGACGCATGGAGGGGGAACGGTTCGGAGTCGTGCCGGGCGAGACCAGGGACATGTGCTAGACCTCCTGACGAGGTGGTTCACTACGGCAGACGCGGGCGGGCTCCTGCCTTGACAAGCCCTCTCCGCCCCGCTAGACTTGGAGCAGCACCGACGCCCTACCCTTTAAGCCGGCCCAGTGAGGCCGGTAAGGAGACAAAGCCGATGAACTCCGCTGGTGTGTTTCAAGATCGCGGCCCAGGTCATCATCACCCCTCGCCCTAAGGCGAGGGGTTTTTGTTTGTGGTCTCGCCAGCCTCAGCCGGTGACGGACCGGCCCAACGAAAGGAGATGATATGGATCGTGATCCTTCAGGAGAAGGCCCAAATCATGGACAAGCAGGCCATCGATCGGGCGTTGCGACGGGTGGCCCATGAGATCGTCGAGAAGAACCAAGGGGTTAAGAACTTGGTCTTCATCGGCATCCGGCGACGGGGTGTGCCTCTGGCGGAACGCTTGCGGGACAACGTCCGGGAGATCGAGGGTAAGGAGGTTCCCCTCGGCATCCTGGACATCACCCTCTACCGGGACGACCTGACAACCCGTTCGGACGCCCCGGAGGTTCACCGGACAGAGGTCCCCGGGAGTATCCGAGGCAAGAGGATCATCCTCTGCGACGACGTTCTCTACACCGGGCGCACTATTCGAGCGGCCATGGACGCTCTCATGGATCTCGGCCGGCCCGAGAGCATCCAGTTGGCTGTGCTCATCGACCGCGGCCACCGCGAGTTGCCCATCCGGGCGGACTACGTGGGCAAGAATGTCCCGACCTCCGGTCGTGAGGTCATCGAGGTCAAGTTCACCGAAATCGACCAAGTCGAAGACAAGGTTCTCATTGTGGAGAAGGTAGAGGAGCAGGGGAAGTAGGGGAGCGGAGATCATGAGGCCCTTTAAGGACCGGTCCAGCGAGGCCGGCAAGGGACGTAGGAAGCCGAAGACCCTGGGCCCGCGACACGGCCGGAGGGTCTTCTTCTTCGGAGGGAGTGAAGGAATTGCTCGGACGTAAGGACATCCTCGCCCTTGAGGACATGGATGTCGAGGAGATGATGACCATCCTCGACACCGCCGAATCGCTCAAGGAAATCCTCAGCCGCGACATCAAAAAGGTTCCCACCCTTCGAGGCAAGTCGGTTCTGACTCTGTTCTATGAGGCCTCCACCCGCACGCGGACTTCGTTCGAGCTGGCCGGCAAGTACATGAGCGCCGACACGGTCAACATCGCCACGACCACGTCGGCCGTGGTCAAGGGGGAGACCCTCAAGGATACCGCCTGGACGGTGGAGGCCATGGGCATCGACTGCATCGTGATGCGTCACCCGGTTGGTGGCGCTCCGCACTTCCTGGCTCGCATTTGCCAGGCCTCGATCGTCAACGCCGGCGACGGAATGCACGAGCACCCGACCCAGGGTTTGCTGGATATGTTCAGTATCCGGGAGCGGAGGGGCGACCTCAAGAACCTCAAGGTGGCCATCATCGGCGATGTCTTCCACAGCCGGGTGGCCCGGTCGAACATCTGGGGTCTGGGGAAGATGGGGGCCGAGGTCTGGCTGGCCGGTCCATCCACCCTCATCCCGCCCGAGGTAGACCGCCTCGGAGAGGCTCTCTCCGGCCATGGCGGCCGGGTCCGGTCCACCTACCGGGTCGAGGAGGCCATCGAGGGCGCCGACGTGGTCATGGTCCTTCGCCTGCAGTTAGAGCGGCAGAAGAAGGGTCTGTTCCCGAGCATCCGCGAGTACGCTCGCCTCTTCGGCGTGAACCGGACGCGGCTGGCTCTGGCCAAGGACAGCTTCATTCTCATGCATCCCGGCCCGATGAACCGCGGGGTTGAAATCGCCTCCGACGTGGCCGACGCGGACTACTCTGTCATCACCGAGCAGGTCACTAACGGTGTCGCCGTGAGGATGGCCATTCTCTACCTGCTCCTGGGCGGCGCCACGGGCGAGAGTAGTTCGACGGCGGCGGTCGTCGACCGGAGCGCGGGAGGTGAGGCCAGATGAGGCTGATCATTAAGGGCGGGTTGGTCGCGGATCCCCTCGGCAAAGGTCTTGAGATCGCCGACGTTGTCACGGAAGAAGGTCGGGTCGTCTCGGTCGGGGCGCCCGGGGGACGCGAGACGGGGGACCCGGACACGGTTGTCATCGACGCCAGGGACAAGGTGGTTCTGCCCGGGCTGGTCGACGCCCACACTCACCTCCGCGAGCCGGGTCAGGAGTACAAGGAGGACATCGCCTCGGGCACGACGGCCGCGGCTCTTGGGGGCTACACCACCATCGCCTGCATGCCCAACACGGATCCGATCATCGACGATCGGACCGGGATCGAGTTCATTCTAAGACGGGCGGCCGAGGCCGGTCGAGTCAACGTTGTTCCCATCGGGGCGGTCACCAAGGGCCAGAAAGGCCTCGAGCTGGCCGAGATGGGCGACATGGCCGCCGCGGGCGCCGTGGCCTTCTCCGACGATGGACACCCGGTGGGGAACGCTGAGGTCATGCGCTGCGCTCTGGAGTACGCCAAGATGTTCGGCCGGCCCATCATCGATCACTGCGAGGATCAGGAACTGTTTAACGAAGGCGTGATGCACCAGGGCTACTGGTCCACGGTCCTGGGCCTGCGGGGCATCCCCGCCGCGGCCGAGGAGGTCCAGGTGGCCCGAGACCTGATCCTCGCGGCCAGGACGGGCGGCCGTCTCCACCTGACCCATCTGTCGACGGCGGGCTCGATGGACCTTCTGCGGTGGGCCAAGGAGAAAGGTATCCGGGTCACGGCCGACGTTACGCCCCACCACCTTGTCCTGACGGACGAGGCCGTGCGGCGGTTGGACTACGATACCAATACCAAGGTCAACCCGCCCTTGCGGAGCGGCCGCGACGTGGAAGCCCTTCTGACCGCCCTCCAGGCCGGACTCATCGACCTGATCGCCACCGACCACGCTCCACACCACTTCGACGACAAGGATGTGGAGTTCAACTACGCCGCCTTCGGCATTGTCGGGCTTGAGACCGCCGTAGGCCTCGTGGTCACGAACCTTGTTGTGCCCGGGCGTCTCGACTGGCTGGGCGTGGCCCGTCTCATGAGTCTGCACCCATCTCGCCTCCTGGGATTGGAGAGTAAGGGCAGCCTTTGCGTCGGAGCCGACGCGGACATCACCATCATCGACCCGAAGGCCGAGTGGACAGTGGCGCCCGAGGAGTTCGCCTCCAAGAGCCGCAACACGCCCCTGGGCGGGATGAGCCTCAGGGGCAAGGTCGCCGCGACCATTGTCGGCGGGCGCCCGGTAGTGCTGGACGGGAAGCTGGTCTAGGCGAGGGGAGGGGTTTTCCGTGACGGGTATCTGGCGGGGCCTGGTCAGGGTGTCGGACAGCGGCCCGCTCGGGGAGGGCGTCTACCATCGACTCAGTCTTCAGGCCCCCGCCGTGGCGGCCGACGCCCAGCCGGGTCAATTCGTCCACATTCTCGCCTCACCGCCCCGAGCCGGAAGACGGGGCCAACCTCCCGCATTGCCTCTTCTGCGGCGACCCCTGAGCCTGCACGACGTGGACGAGGCCAAGGGCACGATCGACCTCCTCTTCCGGGTCAAGGGCCCCGGCACGAGGGCCCTGGCCGAAAGCCTGCCGGGAGACGATCTCGACTTGATCGGCCCGCTGGGAACGGGGTTTCCCCTCGGGTTGGGGCCGTCCATCCTCGTCGGCGGCGGCATCGGCGTGGCCCCCCTTCTCTTTCTGGCCAGGCGCCTGGGACCGGCCGTCTCGATCCTTATCGGGGTCGCCGGAGGGGCCGATCTGGATCTGGTCGAGCCGTTCCGGGGTCTGCCCGGCCGGGGTGGTCTTGTCGTCGCCACGGAGGATGGAACCCCCGGGACGGAGACCGGCAAGGTCACCGAGCACGTCGAACCGGTCCTCCGGCGACAAGACGGAGGGCGACCGGTGATCTACGCCTGCGGCCCTCGCCCCATGCTGGCCGCCGTGCATGGCTTGGCCCAGAAGTGGAACGTCCCGGCCTGGGTCTCCCTTGAGGAGCGCCTGGCCTGTGGAGTGGGGGCCTGCCGGGGCTGTGCCGTGGCCGTGAACCGGCCGGGGTCCGGAAAGAGCGCCGGGGTGACCTACCGGCGCGTCTGCCGGGATGGCCCGGTCTTCCTCGCCGGCGAGTTGGATTGGAGCGCGTTTAGCCATGACCAGTAGCCCCGGCCCCGCCCGCGTTGGCCCCGCCCGCGTTGGCCCCGATCTCGACGTGACCGTGGCCGGTGTCAAGATGCGAAACCCGGTCATGATCGCCTCCGGGGTTTTCGGCTACGGTCGGGAGTACGCCGATCTCATTGACCTGTCGACCCTGGGGGCCATCGTCGTCAAGGGCACGTCCTGGAATCCCCGGGAGGGTAACCCGCCTCCCCGCACCGTGGAGACGGTGGCGGGAATGCTCAACTCCATCGGCCTACAGAATCCGGGAGTGGACTACTTCCTGAGCGTTGATCTTCCCTGGCTCAGGGGCTTCGACGTTCCGGTGATCGTCAACGTCGTGGGCGACACCGTGGAGGACTACGCCAAGATGGCCGGCCGCCTTGAGGGTGTCGCCGGCGTGGCGGCCCTGGAGGCCAACATCTCCTGCCCCAACGTCGACAAAGGCGGTCTTGCCTTCGGGGCCGACCCGGCCGCGGCCGGGTCGGTCGTGGCGGCGATGAGGCGGGCCACCTCGCTCCCCCTAATTGTCAAGCTTACCCCCAATGTCACGGACATCACCGCTGTCGCCAAGGAGGCCGTCGCCGCCGGGGCGGACGCCATTTCCCTCATCAACACCCTGGTGGGCATGGCCATAGACCTGGAGACCAGGCAGCCGGTGCTGGCCCGGGGGACCGGGGGGCTTTCCGGTCCGGCCATCAAGCCCGTGGCTCTGGCCGCCGTCTATCGGGTGGCCGCCGCCGTCACCGTGCCGATCATCGGGATGGGTGGCCTCTGGACCGGGCGTGACGCGGCCGAATTTCTCATGGCCGGCGCGTCGGCGGTGGCCGTGGGTACGGCCATTTTCGCTGATCCGGCGGCCCCCGGGCGGGTGGTCGCGGAGCTCGGCGAGTTCATGACGGAGCAGGGTTTCGGACGGGTGGCCGAGATGGTCGGTCGGGCCAACACGGGCTTCCTGGGACGCTACCCACCCTCCTCCGCCGCCGGTGGCGGGCCCGGCGATTGCGGACCCGGCGATTGCGGATCCAGCGGTGGCGGACCCGGCGCCCGCGGACCCGGCGGTCGCGGGCCCGGCGGTGGTGGGCCCGGCGCCCGCTCCGATAGGGAGGAGACGTAGTGATGGAGCGACTTCCGCCTCTGGTGGTGGCCTTGGACTTTCCGGCTAAGGGCCCCGCCTTAGATCTCGGCCGCAGGCTCGTCGGCCGGGTAGCCTTCGTTAAGGTTGGTCTTCAGCTCTTCGTGGCCGAGGGACCCCAGGTCCTAGCCGAACTCCGGCAGATGGGTCACCTGGTCTTCGCCGATCTCAAGCTACACGACATACCCAACACCGTGGCGGGAGCGGTGGCCTCGGCCGGCGGGGCCGGCGCGAGTCTCCTTACCGTCCACGCCTGCGGCGGACCAGCCATGCTGAAAGCGGCGGTCGAGGCCGCTGGTTCCTACGATCTGCGCCTCCTCGGGGTGACCGTGCTGACGAGTGTGGATCAGGCGACTCTGGCCGAGACAGGAGTGGCCGGCCACCTTGTGGACCAGGTCATGCGTCTGGCGGTTCTGGCCCACTCGGCCGGACTTGACGGCTGTGTCGCCTCGCCTCAGGAGGCCTCTCTGTTGCGGGCCGCCCACCCCGAACCGTTTCTCATTGTGACCCCCGGCGTGCGCCCGGTCTGGGACGCCGGAACCGGCGACCAGGTCCGCGTGGCCACGCCACGCCAGGCCATTCTGGCCGGCGCCGACTTGGTCGTGGTCGGCCGTCCCATCACCGGGGCCGCCGATCCGGTCGAGGCGGCCGAACGGATCGGGGAGGAACTCGTGGCGGCTCTGCGGGAGCGCGGCCGCCCCCGCCCCTTCGGGGAAGCGCTTGAAGACGGCGGGAGAGACTGACGAAGACCGGGAGTTTCCCGGTCAAGCCTCGGAAGGAGTGAGGAAATCGTGTCGACACAGGAGCTGGACTCCGGACGCCTTCTCGCCCGCCTACGCGAGGTCGGCGCCATTCTCGACGGCCACTTCCACCTGACCTCGGGCAAGCACAGTCCGGTCTTCATCCGGTGTTCCCAGGTCCTCCAGTACCCGGACGACGCCTCCCTGATCGGGTGGGCCCTGGCCGACAGGCTGGCCGACCTCGGCGCCGACATGGTCGCCGGACCGGCCATGGGCGGGGTTATCCTGGCTCACGAGGTCGCTCGGAGACTCCGCCTGCGAAGCGCCTTCACGGAGAAGCAGAACGGCTCGCAGGTCTTCCGGCGGGGCTTCAGGCTCGGCCCGGAGAACCGGGTTCTTCTGGTCGAGGACGTCCTGACAACAGGGGGATCGGTCCTCCGGTCGGCGGCCGCTGTCCGGGCCGCCGGGGCCAAGGTCGTCGGAGTGGGTCTCATCATCGACCGGACGGCCGGCAAGGCCGTCGAGACTCTCGATCTCGGCCCGGATGTCCTGGTCTCGGCCCTGGCTCTCATGGAGGCCCCGGCCTACGTGCCCGAGCAATGCCCGCTCTGCCGCGACGGTGTGCCCCTGGTGCGACCCAAGGAGCAGGACGCCGTCGGGTAGGGTCCGTAGTTGACCGGCCGACTTGTCGGCAACCGCCTGGACCATCCACAAGGACTTCGGTTCAGGTCGCTTGAAGTAGCTTGGAAGGTCGTCGCTCAGTCCATGGGACCGCAAGGGGCGGGTCGCAGTGTGCGCCACCAATGCGCAGAAGGCCCTGGGGGCTTTCTACACCGATGAGAAGATCGCGCGCTTCCTCGTCGGCTGGGCCGTTCGCTCGTCGTCAGAGAGAATCCTCGATCCTTGCTTCGGCGGCGCCGTGTTCCTCGAGACAGCGCTGGAGTTACTGTCTCGCCTCGGAAATGGGGAGAGCGCCCGAGTCACCGGTGTTGAGCTTGAAGCCGCCGCGTACGACCGAGCCTCTCGGCTGCTGGCCGGAGCCCCCCGAACTCTTGAACCCGACCTCATCTTAGGTGATTTCTTCAGCATCGCCCCGCGACTTGAACGTCTCTTCACCGCAGTTGTCGGCAACCCACCCTTCGTGAGGTATCAGAAGTTCAGCGGCGAGGGTCGCCGCATGGCCCTTTCGCTCGCCAGGGCATCCGGCGTCGAACTCTCGCGCCTCAGCAGTTCGTGGGCGCCCTTCATCATTGCCTCGGTTCAATGTCTCAAGGCGGGCGGCCGGCTGGCGATGGTCGTTCCAGCGGAGATCTGCCACGCGGCGTACGCGCGGCCGGTCCTCGGCTTCCTTCTACGATCTTTCCGTTCAGTGACGCTACTTACGTTTCGGGAACGGCCTTTCTCACACTTGAGTCAGGATACGATGCTTCTGCTCGCGGACGATCGGCAATGGCCCAACCCTCGGGCCGCGGGAGGCCTGGATCTGAAACTGCTGGATGTGTCAAGCGCGGAGGCGCTGGCCCTACTCGACCCGATCGATCCGGGGGGCGCCGCATCGGCGGAGCCCTTGGACTGCACCGGGCTGCTGTCGGGGGAGACCCGGTTCGTCACTCAGTACATGCCCTTGTCGACGCGGCATCTCTACTCAGAGATCTCCACGGCCAAGGGAGTGACCCGGCTGGGGACACTGGCGGGGGTCGGGATTGGGTATGTGACTGGGGCGAACTCCTTCTTCCATCTCGACCGGCGGCTGATGGAGGAGTTTTCGATTCCGTCTTCGTGCACCCTGAGAGCGGTGACGCGCTCCGCCCACCTTCGTGGTCTGACCTACCGGGGTCAGGACTGGGGCGAGGATTGGGGGCGCGGGGAGAGATCTCGGCTTCTGTATCTGCCCGAAGATCTTGCTGATCTTCCTCCGGGGGTACGGACATACCTTGCGCGGGGCGAAAGCCGGGGAGTGGCCCATACCTACAAGTGCCGCGTCAGAAAGCCCTGGTATCGTGTGCCGCACGTCTTCCAACCGGACGCGATTCTCACCTACATGAGCGGCACTAGTCCTCGCCTTGTCGCCAATGAGGCGGGCGTCGTCGTCCCGAACACTCTGCACGCGTTGCGCGTCAGTCCGGACGCTCCGGAAACGCGTTGGCTCGCGCTATCTTTTCAGTCTTCCCTGAGCCAGTTGAGCGCCGAGATAGAGGGACACAGCATGGGCGGAGGACTTCTAAAGATGGAGCCGCAGGAAGCCGAGCGGGTTCTCCTGTGTCACCCGGCAAGGGCGGGCGAGGTGGCGGACGACGTGGAAGCGCTTCTGAGGTCGGATCGTCTCGATGAGGCTCGGGGCATCGTGGACCGCTTTCTCCTCATCGAGCACTTGGGTCTAAGTCGGCGTGAGTGTCACCTCTTGTCCGACGGAACGCGCCAGCTACGGGAGAGACGACTGAAGCGGGGAAGGGGGAGGAAGCTTGAGTCTTGCGCGGGCGGTTGAGCGGACCGGGAGCCTGCCGGGTGATGATGCCCGTCAGGACATAAAGAAGCGCTACTCCGAAATCCTCTCCACGAACTTGGCGGCCGAGGTAGCCCGCGATCTTGAGGTTCTGGGCTTCGAGGACATTCGGCCAGGTCCCGGCGGGCGAGGCGAGCGGGAGTTTCAGGGCGGTCTTGGACCCAAGAGGGTCGACGTTAGTTACTCTGACTACCGGCATGGCCTTATCCTGGCGGTATCCATTAAGACCATCTGCTTTGCCCCCTTTGGCAAGAACCTGAAGAACAGGTTTGGCGACCTGTGCACGGAAGCGGTGAGTCTCCACCTGAGGTTCCCGTACGCGGTGATCTGCGGTCTGTTTGGGTTTCCCCTCGCGGCGGACATGGATCACACGGGCGGCCGGACGCTGTCCACCTTCCGCCGGGCGGTTAGGCTGTTCGGCGCCATTACCGGCCGCGCGGAGTACACTGATCCAGCCGAGAAGTTCGAGGACGTCACGTGCCTGCTGTTTGACCCGCTGGGCCAGACCACCCCAACGGTTCCTATCCGGTTGGTCAGCGCGACGGATGGCAGGGAGCTGTCGGAAGCTGAGTACTTCGGTCGTTTGTGGCGCATTCACAACGGGAGGTTTCCTCACGCCCCTGTCGGCGAGACCTAAGGTCCAGCCCTCTCTTCTCTGAGCCAGGCCTCAATGATGTCGCGAGCCACCGGGGCCGCGACGCGGCTGCCGCTTCCGCCCTCCTCCACGAGGACGGCGACCACGATGCGGGGGTCGTCGTAGGGCGCGTAGGCCAGAAACCACGCATCGTCGGCCCGACCCGATCCGGGATCGTGCTCGGCCGTGCCGGTCTTGCCCGCCACTTCCACTCCCCACCGGGACCGAAAGGCGGGTCCGAAGCACCAGGCGGCCGTGCCGGGGTAGCGGCCGTCCAGGCTCGGATTCATGGCCGCCGCCAGCAGACCCTCCCGCACCGCCCGGAGAGTGCTCTCCGCGAGATCCATGTGGCCGGAGGCCTCCGGACGGGCTCGGGCGACTTCGGCGCCGTCGGAATCGAGGACGGCGTGGATCACGTAGGGACGCCACCTTGTTCCTCCGTTGGCGATGGCCGCCATGGCCACGGCCATCTGGAGCGGGGTGTAGGCGTGGAAGCCCTGGCCGATGGCCGAGTCCGCGACCTCGGCCGGCCAAAAGGTTGGATCTTCGGGAAAGCGGCTAGCCTTCCAGGTTTCGGTGGCCAGGGTCCCCGAGGGTTCGCTTCCCTCGCCGGCGGGACCCGATCGCCCGGGGCCGAAGAGGTCGTGCGGCTCGAGAAGGTCGAAGCCCGTCGGTTCTCCAAGCCCGAAGCGGCGGGCCCAAGCGGCCAGGCGATTTTGGCCGAGCCTGAGTCCCATCTCGTAGAAGTAGGTGTTGCACGACCAGGCCAGGGCCTCTTCGAGTCTAACGCTACCGTGTCCGCGCGGCTTCCAGCACTTCTTGGGGACGAGCCAGTGGGCGCCGCGATCGACGATGGTCTCATTGGGCCCAGTCACTGCTTCCTGCAGGGCCGCGACGGCCGTCACGATCTTGAAGGTGGAACCGGGCGCGTATAGACCGGCGACGGCCCGGTTGAGAAGAGGGGTCTGGGGGTCTCCGACCAGGGTCGCGGTGTCGACGCCCCCCGCCGCGAGAAAAACGCCGGGGTCGAAAGAAGGCCGGCTGACCATGGCCAGGATGGCGCCTGTTCGAGGGTCGAGAACCACGACCGCCCCGCCCGGCGCCGCGGCTCGCCCGTCTGTTTCGCGCCTGACCTTGACCATGGCCTCTCCCAGGCGGTTGAAAGCCAGGGTCTGCAGGCCGGCGTCGAGAGTGAGGCGAACGTCCTGGCCGGGCTCCGCCGGGGCCACGCCGAGGACACGGGTGACCTGGCCCTCGGCGGTGACTTCGTAGACCGTGGTCGCCGGCGCCCCACGCAGAACCCAGTCGCCAGCCGCCTCCACGCCCGTCCGGCCTCTGACGTCGCCCGGCCGGTAGACCCCTGGATAGCGGTCGAGATCAGACGGGCCGGCCTCCCCCAGGTAGCCGAGAACATGGGCGGCGGCCGCCCCCAACGGGTAGAGCCGAGCCGGCCCCCGGCTGTCGGCCAGGATCAGGCCGTCGCGGTCGAGGATCCGGCCCCGCGGAGTCGGCCCGCGCACTTCTCTTGTCGCATTCATCCGAGCCTGGATGGAATAGTCCTCGCCCCGGACGAGTTGGAGGCAGGCCAGGCGCCCGACAAGAAGTAGTCCACCCGTCAGGATGCAGAGAGCCATGACCTCGAATCGCTTGGGAAGACCCGCGCGCGGCAAGCTTTACCACCCCGGGAATAGCTATTCGACCGCCGGTCAAACCTGGACCGCGGAGGGGGAAAGGGGATGGTTGTCTCCGGCGAGCAGGAGGCCGGGGTGGGGGGGATGAAAACTGAGGGTCATGAGCCAGAAGGTACTGGTTGTGGATGACGAGGCCCATATCCGAGAGCTGATCTGCCTCTACCTGAGGCAGGCCGGCTTTGAGACCCTGGAGGCCGACAACGGCCGCCTGGCCCTGGAGACAGCTAAGTCGGCCCATCCCGACCTGATCATTCTCGACCTGATGCTGCCCGAGCGCGACGGCTGGGAAGTCTGCCGGGAGGTCCGGGCCTGGGGGAACACGCCCATTATCATGCTCACGGCCCGGGATGCCGAGGCGGAGAAACTTCTCGGCTTCGCCCTCGGCGCCGACGACTACGTGACCAAGCCCTTTCAGCCCCGTGAACTTGTCGCCCGGGCTCGGGCCGTTCTGAAGCGGAGAGGGTCGGTCGCAACCGACGGCCCCGCCGCGGGCGCTGTCTCGGACGCCGCGACGAACGCCGCCGAAGCCCAGCGCCTCGCTCCCATCCTGGACTTTGGATCCTTTCGCCTCAACCGGTTGAGCCGGGAGCTTGAGGTTCGGGACCAGATGGTGAACTGCCCGGCCAAGGAGTTTGACCTTCTGTGGCTTATGGCCAGCCATCCCGACCGCGTCTTCAGCCGCGAGGAGCTTCTGGAGCGGGTTTGGGGCTACCAGTACTACGGCGACCTCCGCACGGTGGACGTTCACATCCGCCGAATTCGCCAGAAGATTGAAGCCCGTCCCGACGAGCCGCGCTTCGTTCAGACCGTGTGGGGCATTGGCTACAAGTTCAAGATCAGCCGTGAGAACGCCGGCGACAAGGGGCCGGTCTGATGGGCATCCGCGGACGCCTGGCCTTAAGCCACTTCATCCTGACCCTGGTCGTCATCCTCCTCATCGGCCTGGTCACCCTTGGCCGGGTGCGAGGCTTCCTCCTCAAGTCGGCCGCGACGACCCTGGAGACCCAGGCGGTCGAAGTGTCCGAGGTTCTCGACCGGCGGGCCTTCTTTCAGCAGAAGAACGAACTTCCGGGCGGTCTCGGGGGAACGTTTCTGGCCCGCCTGGTCAGCCAACTCACGGCCGCCGACTTCGCCGTCATCAGTCCCGATGGGCGGGTCATCGCGGGCTCGGAGAGGCTGGGCCGGCTCTCCGGGGCCGCCTTCCAATCCAGGGTCGTCACCCGGGCCCTCACCAAGGGCCTGCGGGGCTCGGAGACCCTGCGCGATCCTCTGGGACGATTGTCGGTTGTCGCCGCCGCCCCCGTCCTGGCCACCGATGGATCGGTCGCCGGGGCCGTGGCTCTGGTCAGGCCGGTAGGCGAGGTCACCCGGACGACAAGGGACTACCTCGTCCTCATCGTCGAGTCCCTGATCCTGGGTCTCCTGCTGTCGCTGGGCGCCAGCCTTATCCTGGCCCGCAGCCTGACTCGCCCGCTCCTGGCCCTGGAGGCGGCGGCGAGCAGGGTGGCCGGAGGCGACTTCGGTCAGAGGGTGCCGGTGGAGTCGGACGACGAACTCGGTCGAGTGGCCACGGGGTTCAACACCATGGCCGAGCGGCTCGGCGCCCTTCAGCGCGAGCGCCAGGAGCTCTATGCCAGCGTCTCCCACGAACTGCGGACTCCGGTCACCTCGATCAAGGGTTTCGCCCAGGCCCTGGAGGACAACGTCGGGAGCTCCGAAGACCGCAAGCGCCACGTGGGCATCATTCTTGAGGAGGCCTCGCGCCTGGAACGGCTCGTCAGCGACCTGTTTCAGTTGGCGCGACTGGAGGCGGGTCAAGTCAGCTTCGACTGGCGGGACGTCGACTTGGTTTCCCTGGTCTCCGGAGCAGTCGAGAAATACGGCCCGCAAGCCTCCGCGGGTGGCGTCCAATTGGTCCTGCGTGGACCGGACCCGAGCGAGACGCCGGCCGGTCGGCTTGTCGGGGAGGCTGGCATTCGGCGGACGCGGGGCGATCCTGATCGTCTGAACCAGGTCCTGGCCAATCTTCTGGAGAATGCCCTTCGCTTCACTCCCGCCGCCGGCCGGGTCACCGTCCGCGTCGGCTTGGGAGGACAGGTGGCCGGGGACCGGTCCTCGGCTCTGGTCTCGGTCGGCGACAGCGGGCCGGGCATACCGGAGGAGGACCTGGCCAGAGTCTTCGACCGCTTCTACACCGTGGACCGATCCCGAGCTCGCAAGAAGGGCGGGACAGGCCTGGGCTTGGCCATCGTTCGGGAAATCGTTGCGGCCCACGGGGGACGTGTTTGGGCGGGACGCAGTCCCGAGGGCGGGGCCATGGTTTCCTTCACCGTGCCTCTGGGTGGCGGCCCCAGAACCGGCGGCGCCGCCTCAAATCCGGGGAGGTAAGAAGAGTTGACCACTAGTGTAGACTCATCCCAGATAACCGAACGCGGGTCCCGCGCTAACCGTAGCGAGAGGCGTCGCCGGCTGGCCGCTAAGGCGCGTGAAGCGGTCCTGAGGCTGTCCAAGCCCTCGCCGCTCCCGCCGCACCCGGAGGGCCTGGCCCCGTCGATCTGGCCGGTGCTGGCGGCCACCGTCGCCATCGCGCTGTCAGTCTGGAACTGGGTAGCCGCTCTGATAGCCGTCGGGCTCGTGTTGGCCTACGCCATCGGCACCCGCAATGATCGCAAGCGCCAACTCCTCTATGCCTACATCCAGGGACACCGGCAGTTCAAGACCGGCGACTTCGAGGCCGCTTTGACTAACTTCACGGACATGGAGGAGGCTGATTTCGCGCCTCCGGCGGTTCTGCGGGCCATCGGCCTGACCAACTACCAACTTGGTCACTGGGCCGAGGCTGCGACTTACCTTGAGGACGTGCCCAGCCCGACAGACCAGGAGACCGTGGCTCTGGCTCACGCCATGATGGAGTTGGGGGAGGCTCAGGAGGCGGCGACCATCATCGACCGGCTGGAGACGCTTCCGGCCGAGGGAGCCGTCGTGCGATCGGTCATCGATCTCCGGCTTGGGCGACCTCACGAAGCCGTGGCCAGGCTCGAACCGTTTCTCGCCGAGGCCGGAGGCGCCAACGCTCCGGCGACGGAGCCCTACCTCGGAGCGCGGTACTGGCTCGGCGTGGCCTTGAAGTCTTCAGGCCATTTATCCGAGGCGGAGAAGATCCTTTCCAGCCTGCACGACCTGGATCCTACCTATCACGACGTAGGGGACCTCATCGGGCGTCCGACCCCGGGACCCGAGGAGGGGGACACGGGTCCGGTCTAGATACTGACGAACCGCGCCTTCCGGTCCGAAAACAGGGCCAGGCGGGTGAACCCGGCGGCCCTGATGAACTCCAGGGCTCTGGCCGACTCCAGACCGACCGTCGAAGCGGCATGGGAATCGGAACCAACGGTGACAATCTCTCCACCCAGCCTTCTGTAGAGCTTCAGGGTGTCGAGACCGGGATAGGGCTCTCTGGGGGGCTGTCGCCAGCCTGACGTGTTCACTTCGAGACCCATTCCCGCCGCGATGATGGTTCTTAGAATCTCCTCCACCTCGTGGCGGTGGTTGGCCAGCCGGAATGCCCCGAAGCTCGGTGAACGCTTGACCAGGTCCAAGTGGCCAAGCACATCGCAGGCTTTCAGCTCTATGGCTCGCTTTGTCCCCTCCAGGAGCCGCTCGAAGTAGAGCCTGGCCGCGGCCTTGGGGCCGAGCGGATCGGTGAACTCGGACAGTTGCACCAGGGTGCCCAGGACGGAATGAAACGAGCCCAGGACGTAGTCAAACGACAGCCGATGTTCCCGCAAGTAGGGCTCGTAGGCCTTGAGGTTGTGGGGCTCAAGACCGAGTTCGGCCCCGAGCCCGATGGTGATCCGCTGCCCCCAGGTCCGGCGCAGGGTGGTCACGGCTTTCAGATAGCTCGCGGCGGAGAGGACCCGCCCCGGAACGTAGGCGGGTTCGGGGTCGTCCAGGTCAGGAATGAACTCCAGGTGTTCGGTGAACGTGACTCCGCCCAGTCCGCGCGAGACGGCGGCAGCCGCGCACTCTTCCGGACTGGAACGGCCGTCCTCCGAGAAAGTCGTGTGGATGTGGTAGTCAATGAGGGCGTCGCGGACGTAGGTCAAGGTTTCAGTCTTCCTCCCCGGGCTTACCCGAGCCGGACCCTTCTACAGAAGACGCATTCGTTTGAGAAGTAGCAGCCCGGCTGCCCAGACCAGGGCCAGTCCCAGAGCCGAGAGAAGAAGCCAGGGCAGGTCCACCCGGCCCAGCAGGCGCAAGGACACAGTCTCCAGTCCGCCGGCGGCTAATTGGTAGAAGGCGCAGTAGACCAACGATCCCACGAACAGGGCGGGAACGACCTTCCAGGGACTGATCCTGGCCATGCCTGTTGCCAGAAGAGCCGCGGGGCGAAGCACGCCGAGCCATCTGGCGGTCAGGGCGAACAAGGCGCCGTACCGGTCAACCAGGCGCTGGACTCTCCTCAGACGATCAGGCTTGGTCCAGAAGCTCGGGTCCTTGGCGGCCCGTACCGGCTTCCCCGCTGCCCTAGCCGACGACTCGTCCGGAGCGGCGTCTTCGGCGCCCGACGACATGCGGCTTCCGAAGCGGTAGGTGATGAACCCTCCGAGCGTGCTCCCGACCGTCGCCACCAGGATGGCGGCGTTCAGGGAGATCCGTCCCGCCGAAACGAGGTAGGCCGAGGCCAGAAACATGACCAGTGACGGCACGTGGACCAGGGGGAAGCTTGTCCCTTCGGCGATGAAGGCGACGAACAGGATGGTGTAGTACCACCCCGGCGGGATGCGGAGTAGGCCGTTGAGCAGTTCGGCAAACGAAGAGCCGTTCAGCGCCCCTCGACCCCCCTCGCCTCGTCCATCAGATCTCGCCGACGATGAGCAGCTTGTATTCCGCTGTGGCCGGCCCTATCCTTCCCGCTCCGGCGCGGGCGTTTCCCGCGGCAAGCCAACCAGGTCCGTGTTTACCAGGACGGTCTCGTGGGGCTCGTAGAGCACCAGGCCCGGAGGAGCGCCCCGCGGACGGCGGAGATGCCGGGCCTCGGTGTAGTCTACGGCCACCTTCCCTCCGCCACGCGCCGCGGAGAGATGGACGGCCAGAGCCGCCGCCTCCAGGAGAGAGGCGGCCGGAACATCCCCGGCTTCCAGACCGGGAGGAAGCCGCAGCAGGACGTGGGAACCGGGGCACCCCCGGGCGTGCAGCCAAATGTCCCGGGGCTGCGCCATCTTCAGGCTCAATGCCTCGTTCTGCCGGGCCGAACGCCCGGCCAGGACGACGAGACCGTCCCTGGTCGTGAAGCGGAAGGGCTCCCGCGGGCGGGGGCCGGGTCCACGAACGGCGGAGGCTCGCGGCCTCGGTTTGGTTCCGGGGGCGCCTTGGCCCGGGCGCGGAAGGAGACCGGTATCGCCGAACGCGGCCTCCAGGGCCCGCAATTCGGCCAGGGTGTTCGCCGCTTCCTCGGCCGTGGGCCAGAGGTCCGCAACCGAGGCCGGGCGGTCGTCGGCCGCCCGCTGCCCGTCCGCCGCAGGCAACTCGCCGGCGGGCAACCGGTCGTCCCCTTCTCGGATTCGATCGAAATCAAAGACCGCTTCCTTCAGCCAGGCCAACTCCAGCAACGATTTCTGACGAGGCCTGTCCCGGTCGGCCGTCCGCTGGGCCTTTCGGTAGCGCTCAAAGTAGCGCTGGGCGTTCTTGGCCGGAGTCAGGCGCGGGTCGAGGGGAATGGCGGTCGTTCCACCTTCGTAGTCGGTGACCGTGATTTCCGTCTGACCGGGCCGGGCCTCGTAAAGGTGGGCGAGGAGAAGCTCCCCCATCCGCCGGAGGTCAGCGGCCTCACCGGCCTCGGCCACGTCTCCGGCTTGGCGCCGGGTCTTCTTCTCGGCCCGCGTCACGGCCTTTCGTAGCCTCCGCTCCAGGCTGGCGGCAAGGCCCGCCCTGCCCGACTCGAGGCGACCCAAACAATGCCAGGCGGCCAGAGCCAGCCCGGGCCTCTCGCATCGCAGACGGAAGAAGCCGGGACCCGGTTCGATCTCCATGGCGGCGACGTCCTTGGGAACCGGATGGCCCGCCTGCGGCAGGACCAGACAGGGTTCAAGGACACCCGCCCCGTAGAGGGAGACAGCCTCCGCAAATCGCCGATAGAGAGCCTCGACGACCGCGGGCGACGGCTGGGCCGTCGAGCCCGACGGGAGATTTGGCCCGGTCTTGTCCGCCTGGCGGGCGATCTCCCGGGCTAGAGTGGGGCCGAGCGGTGGAGCGATCTCGGAGAGTAGGCGCCAAAGTGGTTTGGGCTTCTCAGCGTTCCAGCCGTCGCTCTCTCCCGCGGCGGCGACGAGAGCCGCGGCGAAAGCTCGAGGATCGGCCGCGAGGGTAGCCGGCGACAGCGTCCAGCCCGTGGGCGGCGGGGAGTAGGTCCGGCCGTGAGCGAGCCGGGGTGGCCCGTCCGTGACCCCGTCGCCGTCGGCGGCCGGCCAGAGGGCGGCCACCTTCCGGTCTCCCCGCACCAGGACGATCTTGGCCGGCTTGGGCGCGGCCTCGTGAATCAGGTAGCAGGGCTCGCCGTCGCCCCGCAACCCCTGGCGGGGGGCGAAGGCCAGTTCGACTGTCCGCTCCCACGGGTAGACGGTCACCCTGTCCACCGCTCGGCCTTCCAGCCGGACCTCAAGAATCCTGACCAAGGCCTCCAGACCCGGGTCGGAGGGCACGGCCGCCACCGTCTCGGCGGAAAGGCCCGGCCACTCGCCGGGGCCGCCGAAACAAGCCGCCATGAGCTGAGTGGACAGAACGGCCCAAGCCGGCGTCCGTCGTGGGCCAAAGCGCAGGAGGAGGTCAAGACCGAGGAGGGGCCGAACCTCCAGCACGGCCCGGCCGGTCAGTAGACCGGCCATCTCCGCGGCCGAAGCCGCGGCCAGAAACGCGTCGTAACCCATGTTCTCACCCGCCCTAATATAGCACGTCGGGAGCGGGCCCCACTCACCCACGAGCCACCGGAACATTCGGCCGGGCCTGTTCGTAGGAGGACCTAGGAATGCTGTTGGGGGTGGCGTCTTGGTCTTCTTCCAGATCGCCCTCAGGAACGTGGTTCGGAATTGGAACAGAACCGGGATGATTATTCTTAGCATGATGGTCGCCTCGGCCTTGATGACCATGACCCTGGCCCTCTCCAGCGGCTACGCCGAGGGCGCCGACCTTCCGTGGCGGCAAATGATCGGCGCCGACATCCTGGTCTACCCAAACCACTTTATCTTCGGCGGGCCGGGTTCGGCCGACGCCTCCTGGGAATGGCGGGATCTATCGCCGGACCTTCCGACCGACGCGACTTTCTTCCACCCGGGGTTGGCGGAAGGTTATCTGTCACCGGTGGGCGCGCCCCCGGCCACCTTCGATCTCGCGGCTCTCCCCGCCGGACTCGCGGGAGTAGAAGGAATCGCCGGGATCGATGCGGGGCGACTCCTGCGGGCCTCCCTGGTCGTGGAAACCGCCGCCGGCCGCTCCCGGGTCCCGGTGACCCTGCGAGGTCGGGACATCGCCGCCGACACGGAGCGCTTTGACATCGGCGACGTCGTCATCTCCGGGAGATACTTCCGCCTCTCCCAGGACGGCGAGTGGGTGGCCCTAGTAAACCAGGCCGGTTTCGGACAGAACCTACCGCCGACCGGTGGACGGCTGGTCGTCGAGGTTCCCACCCTGAACGGGCGCACAGCCGACGGAACGCCGCTGGTCGACTTCTCCGTCTCCAAGACCTTCTACTTCATAGTCTACGGGCAGTACAGGCTCGCCCTGGGCAGCGTGCCCCTCGAACTCGGTGTGCCATTGGATACCTCGACAGGGCCGGGGCAGGCCGGGGCCCGGCCGACCTGGCCGGTGGCGATCGATGAGCCCGAGGTCTGGGTCCCGGCGGGCACCTTCGACAAGATTTATGAAGAAGTCTCCGGCCAGCCTTTCCGGTTCACGCGTCAACTCAAGATCACGACCGCAAGCCTGTTCGAGGCCAAGACGCTGGCCGCCGAACTGGCTGCCGCTCTGCCGGACTGCACGGTTCTGACCGTGCCCCAGGAGGTTGCTCTCTCCGGGATCAGATACCGGGCCAGGCTCACCAGCCTCGACCCTTATGTCGTGAAGGTCCTTCGCCAGCACTTCGCCCACTCGACCCTGGCCCTGGACGTGAAGTCTCAGTTGTCGCTTCTGGCCTTTGCCGTGGCCGGGCTCCTGGTCGTGGCCAACATGTACATCCTCGTCACCCAGCGGCGCCGCGAGATAGGCATTCTTAAAGCCGTGGGCGCCTCGGGTCGGGACATTTTGGTCCTGTTCCTGACCGAGACGTTGGGCTACGCCCTGGCGGGTTCGCTTCTGGGTTTCCTGGGGGTCCGTCTTCTTACTCTGGCGAGCCTCTTCGGGTCAAGGACAAGTCTCGTCGAGGGTGGTTTCCTGACTCTCACGACGGCCGGCGTGGTCATCGGCCTCACGGTCGGGACGTCTCTGGTCTTCGGCTTCCTCCCGGCCTGGGAGGCGGCTCGGACGCCGACAGCTTCTCTGCTTAGCGACTAGCCGGAAGGAGCGGGAACGGATGAAACCCATTCTGGAAGCGACAAGCTTGGCCAGAAGGTTCCCCGTCGGCGACGGGGTATGGGCCCTGAAACGGGCCGACCTTGGTGTCGTCCAAGGGGAGTTCGTTCTGGTCACCGGTCCGTCCGGATGCGGCAAGACGACCCTTCTCAACCTCCTGGGTGGGCTCGACCGTCCCACGCGCGGGGACATCCTCCTGAGGGGAACGGCCTACAGCAAACTCGACGAGTCGGGTCTGGCTCGCCTCCGCCGCCGCGAACTCGGTTTTGTCTTCCAGTTCTTCAACCTTCTCTCCGACCTGACGGCCGAAGAGAACGTGGCCCTGCCGATGCGGATGATCGGGTTGCCCAAGGCTGAAATGGTGACCAGAACCAAGGAACTCCTTGGGGTCGTGGGCATGTCCCACAGGTCGAATCACACCCCTCTGGAGATGTCAGGTGGGGAGCAGCAGCGGATCGCCGTGGCCCGAGCCCTGGCCTGCAGCCCGACCATCGTCCTCGCCGACGAGCCGACCGGAAACCTGGACTCCAGAAACAGCGAGGACATCATGGAACTCTTCCGCCGCTTCAACCGCGAGAACGGCCAGACGTTCGTGGTCGTGTCTCACGACCCGGGGTTTAGCGGGTATGCCGACAGGGTCGTCCGGATGCACGACGGCGAGGTTGCCGAGGTGGAGAAGAAGGAGAGTTCCAGGCCATGATGGACTTTCTGGACGCCCTGTTTCGCGGCCTCTCCGGGCTGGCGCGGGCACTCCACCCGCGAAACCTCCTCGCCATCGCCCGCAAGACACCCCTTTACGGTCCTCTGGCCGTGCGAAGCGTGCGTCGGCGTCTTCTCCGCAATCTTCTCGTTGGCCTCTCCCTCGGGTCGGGCATAGTCGTGTTCCTGGGTCTGGCCGCGTCTTTCGGCGGCGCGGCGGAGGGCACGGCCGGTAAGACGCGGGATCTGTCGCTGCCGGCCGACGTCGTGGCTCTGGGAGCGCTGTCACCCGACAGCCGACCGGTTGAGGAACTCAAGTGGGTGGCCCAGGCCGGAAGCTACGAAACCTTCGACCGCTGGCGGGCCGCCTCGTCTTTGGGCACCCGCTGGGTCGTGGGCCTGGCGCCCGGAGGACGGCTTTGGGGTCTTCTGGGTCTGCCCATCCCCGAGGGTCCGGGCGAGGTCTTCCTCCCCGAAGGCCTGGCCGCCGGGCATCTCAGAGTGGGCGACTCCGTGAGTCTCGGGGCGACCGGTCCGGCCGGTTTCGCCGGACGGCAATACCGCGTCTCCGGAGTCTTCGGGACGGCTTCCTCCGACGCTCTTCTCGGGGAGGCCGTCGTGATGCCCCTGGACGAGCTTCTTGACCTCCGCCAAACCCTCGCGGTCACGACCGGTCCCGAGCCGGCGGTCACGACCGGTCCCGAGCCGGCGGCCCGGCCGGCTTTGGCGGGCCCCAACTCGTTCGCCGTCTGGCAGCGGGACGCCGGAGACCTTGAGGGACTCAGACGCCGCGTGGCCACCCTTTTCCCGGAAGCGACCCTCTGGTGGGCGGGTCTTCCGGCCTCCCGAGCCTACCAGTCCGTGGGAGGTTTCCTTTCTCCGGGGAACCTGGTCCTGGCTTTGACCTTCGTCCTCGCCGGGTTGGGCGTGTTCAACGTCATGCTTCTGTCCCTCCTCCAGCGCAAGGTGCAGTTGGGCGTTCTCAAAGCCTTGGGGGCGGAGAACGACGAGGTCTTCCTGCTTCTTCTCCTGGAGGGCTCGTTCATGGCCGTCGGCGGGACCCTCTTGGGTCTCGGAGGAGGTCTCACGCTGGTGCGCCTCCTTGACCGGGTTTCTCTGGTCCCTCTTCACCTGACGGTGGGCAACCTTGTCTGGGCTCTCGCTCTGGCCGCGACCTCTTTCCTGCTGGCCGCCTGGCTTCCCGCCACCCTGTGCCGGCGGGCGAGCCCCATCCAGTTGATGGCCGGCCGGCGCCTCTACGTCAACCCGCGCTCGACCTGCGCCCAGTGCGGCCGGTGCGGCGGCTTCTGAGCCCGGACGTGACCGGCGCGGCGGCCCCGGACGTGACCGGCGCGGCGGCCCCGGACGTGACCGGCCGGGACAGAGGAAGAGACCCACCAGCGCGGAACATTCCGGCGGGCGGTGATCGTGGTGCTGGGACAACGTTTGTTTGCTTTAGCCGGATGGATCATGCCGACGATCGGCATTCTCCTGGTGGTCCTGGCTGCTCTCCGCGTCCGCTTCGTTCGCGAGGTGGACGAACTCACCCATCGCGATGACGGTAAGCACTGGAGATCTCTGCCCTGGGAGGCTCGCCGCCGTCACCTCGTTCGCTTCTCCCTCGTGAACTGGGCTTTCACCGTCGTCATTCTGACGGCCTTGATCTACGGCGCCTGGGCGGCCTACTGGGGTTGGTACCGCCCGGGGCTCTAAACTCCGAGCCGCGCCCCCTCTCATAATCCCTTTGCCGCCGGCATAAGAGCAGCCGGGGATGCCGCGTCTTCCCCCGTCCCGCCCGCCGGAGGTGGAAGTCTTTGCCCGCCGTCTTCTCTCGGAGAAGGGCTCGCCCGGTCCTGATCGCTCTGCTGGGCCTCCTGCTGGTCGGAGGCCTGGGCCTTGGCCCGGGGTGCGGGCGCGAGGTCACCTTTGGCCCGGCGGGGGACCCCGTCGGCACGGAAACGCCGGCCCGGCTCCGTCTGACCCTGGAGACCGATGCCGCGCACGCCCCCGCCGCGCGGGCCTACGCCGCTCAGTTTGCCTCCCTTGGCTTGCGGGTTGAGATCGAGATCCGGTCCTGGGACGACCTTGTCCGCCGGGCCGCGGCGGGCGAGGGTGACGCCTACCTGATCGGTTGGTCCGGGCCCAGCCCGGACCCCCTGGGCCTGGTCGCGGCCAAGCTCGGGCCGGGTGGAGACGGGAACCTCTCGGGCTACTCCAACTCCGAACTGGCCCGACTCCTGACCGGACTTCTCTCCCGCCCCACCGTTCCCGAACGGGAAAAGTGCGCCAGGGCGGCGCAGGAGTTCCTCTTGGAGGAGGCGCCCTGGGTCTACGGGGTGGGGGTACCCCTCCTGGACGCCTCGACCCCCGCCCTGTCCGGATGGCGTCCGGGACCGGCGGGGGCCGTTTCGCTGCACGACGCCACCCTGGCCTCGCCCGGGGGACGGGCCGTCGTCGGTCTCGGGCTGGGCGAGTGGCCGGATCTTGATCCCCTGCGTCCGATCGACCCCCAGGCGGCGACTGTTTTCCGTTGTCTCTTTGACGCCCTCTGCACCCTCGGACCCGACGGCGCCCTTCTGCCCGAATTGGCCGCCTCCTGGGAGTTCGCCGCCGACGGCCGCCGCCTAGTCGTCCGGCTGCGGGAAGGGGTTTTCTTCCACGATGGGGAACCACTGCGGCCGGCCGATGTCGTCTATACCTACGAGAAGGTCCTTCCCGGGCGCCTGCCGGAGGGAGTTGAAGTCAGGATCAACGCGGTCGAGAAGGACTCCGTTGTCTTCAGTTTCTCGGCCCCTTTCCCGAGCTTCCTCGAGCTCCACGGTCTCCAGCCCATTGTGCCGGCGAAGGTCGCGGCCATCGGGACCGAAGCGTTTGCCGCCGCTCCGGTGGGGACCGGACCTTTCCGGCTCGATCCTCAGAAAAGCGGCCGGCAGGTTGTCCTGGTCCGCTGGGATCGCTACTACGGAGGCTGCCCGGCTCTTGAACCGTGCGGTCCGGCGAAACTGGACGAGGTTGCCTTCGTTCCGCTGCCGGACCTGGCTCGCCGGCTGGCCATGCTCGGAAGCGGCCAGATCATGCTGGCCCCCGCGCTGGGACCGGATGCGGTGGAAGCTCTCCAGGTTTTTCCCGACGTGAGGCTCGTCCGCGAACCCGGTTGGACTGTCCTGGCCGTGGAGTTGAACAACCGTCGCCGACCCTTCGATGACACCCGGGTCCGTCTGGCTCTCAACTTCGGGCTGGACCGGGAGGCTCTAGCCTTCGCTCTGGGACCGGACGCGGGCATCCTGTCGACCGCCTTCCTTCCCGAGGGCTTCGGCTTCTGGGCCGAGGCCGGTTCGTTCGGCTACGAGCCGGAAAGGGCCCGCTCACTTCTCGGGGACGCGGGCTACCTGACGACTACCCCTGGCGGCCCGTGACGAAGAAACGTCTTTCTGTGGGCTTTCGTCATCCTTAGACTCCCATAAGAGGTAATATAGGAGGCGGAAGGTCGTAGAAGCCGGTCGACTCGGAGGGATAGCCTACGGACGCGCCTGGCGCCGAGCTTCACCTCGTCAAGATGCATAGTTCGGGCAACGATTACGTCTACCTCGACACCATCGGTGGACCTGCCCTGCCGGAGGACGTGGACGTCCCGGCTCTGGCGGTCGAACTGTCCGACCGGCACTTCGGCGTGGGCGGGGACGGGCTGATCATCCTGGACCGTCGCCCCTCGGGACGACTGGGCATGAGGATGTTTAACGCCGACGGGTCCGAGGGCGAAATGTGCGGCAACGGGATGAGGTGCCTAGGCGCCTACGCCTGGCGGCAGGGCTACGTCTCCGACCGGCGCTTTGAGGTTGAGACCCTGGCCGGGATCATCATCCCCGAGATTGCGGCCGAGGCCTCGCCCCTAACGCCGGACCTTCTCGTGACGGTCGACATGGGTCCTCCCCGTGAGGTGAGGCCCCTCTTGCTCGAGGTCGAGGCCCACGGCCCCGCCGGCGGCGTCTACCAGGGAACGTACGTCTCCATGGGCAACCCGCACTTCGTGATCGTGGTCCCGGACGTCGCCCAGGTGAAACTAGAAGTAGTCGGGCCGGTTCTGGAGACGCACCCCGCTTTCCCCAACCGGACCAACGTCGAGTTCGTGCAGGTTCTGGCCCCGGATCGTCTGCGGCTGCGGATATGGGAGCGCGGTTCCGGGGTGACTCTGGGTAGCGGCACAGGGTCGTCGGCTTCGCTCGTGGCGGCCGCCACCGCCGATCTTGTTCGCCGGCGGGTGACGGTCACCGCCGACGGAGGCGAGTTGGTTGCCGAGTGGACCCAGGCCGGGACGGTGCTGGTCACTGGTCTCGCGGTCGAAATCTTTCGCACCGTCTACGGGCGGCCTCTGCCGCTCCTTGATCGGTCAGCGCGCCGCGTGTCCCGCTAGACACGGACACCAATGGGAGGGAAAGGGTTTGAGGAGAGCCAGGAGGATTGAGAAGGTCCCGCCATACCTTTTCGCCGAGATGGACCGCAAGCGCCGCGAGGCCGTGGCCCGCGGTGTCGACGTCATCAGTCTCGGCATTGGCGACCCGGATCTGCCGACCCCGGACTTCATCGTCGATCGACTTGTTCACGAGGCGCGCGATCCGGCGACTCATCACTATCCACCCTATGAAGGAACGGTGGTCTTCCGTCAGGCCGTGGCGACCTACTACGGAAGGAGGTTCGGGGTCGACCTCGATCCGGACCGGGAAGTCATGGCCCTCATCGGCTCCAAGGAAGGACTGGCCCATCTCATCTGGGCCTTCGTCGATCCGGGTGACGCGGTCCTGGTTCCGGACCCGGGCTACCCGGTCTACGGCACTCACGCTCTTTTGGCGGGAGGCACCGTCGTTCCGCTGCCCCTCCGTCCGGAACTCGACTTCCTGGCCGACCTCGAGGCCGTCACGGCCGAGGACCGCCACCGGGCCAAGATGATGTTCCTGTGCTATCCCAACAACCCGACCGCGGGCACGGCGGACATCGGCTTCTTTCGCCGGGCGGTCGAATTTGCCCGCGACAGCGATACCCTGCTGGTCAACGACTCGGCCTACGTGGAAGTCACGTTCGACAACTACGAGGCCCCGAGCGTTCTTCAGGTCCGGGGAGCCAAGGACGTGGCCGTCGAGTTCGGATCTCTGTCCAAACCCTTCAACATGACCGGGTGGCGCCTGGGTTACGCCGTGGGCAACCCGGAGGCCATTTCCGCTCTGGGCATCATCAAGACCAACACTGACTCCGGGCAGTTCGAAGCCATTCAGAGAGCCGGCGCGGAGGCCCTGACCAGTCCGGCCGCCCGCGAAGCCATTCGCCGGATGCGGGGTATCTACCAGCGTCGCCGCGACGTGGCCGTGGAGACCCTGACTCGCCTTGGATGTCCGGTGAGGCGGCCGCGCGGGAGCTTCTACGTCTGGGCCCCGGTGCCGGCGGGCTACACCTCGGCCGCTTTCGCGGCCCACGTTCTTGAGGCGGCCGGGGTGATCATCACCCCGGGCTCGGCCTACGGCGCGCGGGGTGAGGGCTACTTCCGGATCTCGCTCACTGTGCCCGACGCTAGGCTGGACGAAGCCTTCCGCCGCCTGGCCGCCTGTGTGACCTGGTGAGGAGGGACCGATCACGCGAAGCATGACCGGTTTTGGCCGCGGGCTGGTTTCTGGGGAGATGGGTCGCATCCTGGTTGAGATTCGCTCCTACAACCATCGCTTTCTGGACGTCTCCATCCGCATGCCCGGCGAGCTCAGTGGTCTCGAAGATCGAATCCGCAAGCAGCTTCAGGCCTCTTTCGAGCGTGGTCGGCTCGATGTCTACATATCGCTGGAGGAGTCGACCGGCAGAGATAGAATTGTTGAAGTAGATGGGGTCCTTGCCAAACGCTACCATGAGAGCCTGACAGAATTGGCCCGGCACATAGGAGTGCCGGGGGAAGGCCTGCTTCAACTGGTGGTGAGCCTCCCCGGAGTCGTGAGGACTTTGGCGACCCCTCTCGACCTAGAGCGCGTTTGGGAGAACCTGGGCCTCGCTGTCAGGCAGGCGGCATCTCAGTTGGCGACGATGCGGCAGACCGAGGGCGAGGCCATCGAGCGGGATCTTATACATAGGATAGCTCGCGTTACGCATCTTACAGGGGAAATCGGCGCCAAAGCCCCCCTCCTGACCGAGGAGTACCGCCAGCGCCTCATGCGCCGGATAGGGGAACTCCTGAGAGACCAGGTCGTGGGGGAGGAGCGCCTGACCACCGAAATCGTGCTCTACGCGGAGAGGTCGGCCGTCACCGAGGAACTCGTCCGACTCGAGAGCCACCTTGGTCAATTCCGGGGTCTCGCGGGCGCCGGCGAGCCGGTGGGGCGGAAGGCGGAGTTCATTCTTCAGGAGATGGTGCGCGAGGTGAACACCATCGGGTCCAAGACCCAGGATCCGGAGATCGGGCGCCAGGTTGTCGAGATTAAGAGTGAGCTCGAGAGCATCCGGGAGCAGATCCAAAACGTGGAATGAGGTTTGTTCGCTGGGCTGCGGGTAGCTACCTAATCGAGAGGAGGTGACTGGATTGCCCCTTCCAGCACTCACGATGGGACAGCGTCGCGAAGCTCTCGGTAAGGCCCAGGAAATGCGGTCCGAACGCAAGCGCATCCGCGAGCGGCTCAAGAAGGGCACGCTTTCGCTCAAGGAGGCCTTGGACAAGTCCGATGGCGAGGTTCTGGCCAAGATGCGGGTGGCTTACCTGCTCGCCTCTCTGCCGCGGGTGGGTAAGACCACCGCCCGCAAGATCATGGATGAGGTCGGTATCGACGGTTCCCGGCGGGTGCAAGGTCTGGGTACGCGGCAACGGGAGGCTCTGCTTGAGAGGTTTGGCGGCATCAAGTAGGGGAGGACAATCGCACTAGTGAATATACAACTCGTCAACATCGGGTTCGGCAACATGGTTTCCGCCGGCCGCATCGTAGCTATTGTCAGCCCCGAGTCAGCGCCCGTGAAGAGGATTATCCAGGAGGCCAGAGACGACGGTACGCTCATAGACGCGACCTACGGTCGCCGGACCAGGTCCGTGATAGTCACAGACAGCGATCACATTGTTCTTTCCGCGGTGCAGCCCGAAACAGTGGCCCACCGAATGATCTTAAGGACCGATCCCGTGACAGACGAGGAGGTCTAGGTCGGAGAGGGGTAGGCCATTGACGAGGGGTCTTCTGATCGTGGTCTCCGGACCCTCCGGCGCTGGTAAGGGCACCCTCTGCCAGGCCCTTCTCGCTCGGAACCGGGACTTGAGGTTTTTGGTGTCCGCCACCACCCGCCCCGCTCGCGTGGGGGAGGTGGACGGGGTGCATTATTCTTTCTGGTCGGAGGCGCGGTTCGCGGAGGCCGTCACTCAGGGCTACTTCCTGGAGTGGGCCAGGGTCTACGGTAACCTCTACGGGACCCCGGTCGCCGAGGTGGAAAAGAGTATTCAGGCTGGGGTGGACCTTCTGCTCGACCTTGACATTCAGGGCGCGCGTCAGGTAAAACAGAACATGCCCGATACCACCTTGGTCTTCATCCTACCCCCTACCCTGGAAGCCCTCTCGGATCGCATCGCCCGGCGGGCGACGGAGACCGAGGAAGAACGTCGGCTCCGCTTGGGGGCGGCGGTGGATTTCGTCCGGGCGGCCGAGGAATTTGACTACATTGTCGTGAACGACTACCTCGACGAGGCTGCGCGCAAGCTTGAGGCTATCATCATCGCTGAGCGGTGCCGTACCTCTCGTCAGATGGAGGCGGTTCGCCGGCTCATCGGTAGCCGAGAATAGGCAAGCCCGACCCGGCCAGGCGGCTTAGCCGATCCTGGCGGGGGCGTTTTATTGAACGAGAGAGGGGAACCTGTGGGTCCGTATGATGACACCGCCTCTGGAAGACCTGCTCCGCAAGGTTGACAGCAAGTATACCCTCGTCGTGGCCGCGGCCAAGCGTGGCCGCCAGCTCATGGAGGGCCATCCGAAACTCGTTGACACCCGATCGCACAAGCCTGTCACCATCGCCCTTCAAGAGATCTTCGAGGACAAAGTAAAGTTCGAGCACGCCAGAGCCGGGGACAAGTAAGTGCCGCGGGGGCGGACGGTCGTCCTGGGCGCCTGTGGGGGCATAGCCCTCTACAAGGCGGCTTCGCTCATAGGTCGCTTTCGGGAATTGGGGGCCACCGTCCACGTCATCATGACCGACGCGGCCACCAAGTTCGTGTCCCCTTTGACCTTCCAGACCCTCTCCGGAAACCCCGTCCATACGGATCTCTTTGCCACCCCCCCGCTTTGGAACGTCGAGCACGTGGCTCTGGCCGAGCGAGCCGATCTCGGCGTTGTCGCTCCGGCGACGGCCAACATCATCGGCAAGGTGGCCTCCGGAGTAGCCGACGACTTCCTGTCGACAACCCTCCTGGCCATGAGTTGCCCGGTCCTCTTCGTTCCGTCCATGAACGCCAACATGTACGCCCACCCGGCGGTGAAGAGGAACCTCGGGATTCTGTCGGACTACGGCTACGAGGTCATGACGCCCGACACCGGACGGCTGGCCTCCGGTCTGATCGGACCCGGGCGCTACCCCGAGACGGATCGCATCCTGGCCGTTTGCCTTCGTCTTCTGGGCCCGGGCGACTTCGCCGGAATGAAGGTCGTTGTCTCGGCCGGCCCCACCCGCGAGTTCTTCGATCCGGTGCGCTTTGTCTCCAACCCCTCCACCGGCCGGATGGGTTTTGCCCTGGCCGCGGAAGCCAGGCGGCGGGGGGCCGAGGTTGTCCTGGTCGCCGGTCCCACCGATCTCAAGCCTCCCGAGGAAGTCACGACCATCCGGGTGACCACGGTCGGGGAGATGCGGGACAGGATCCTATCTGAGGCCGAAAGCGCGCGGGTCGTGGTCATGGCCGCCGCTCCCGCCGACTGGCTGCCCGCGACCAGGGCGGCCCAGAAGATGAAGAAGGCCGAGTTTCCCAGCTTGAGTCTAGAACTCGTTCCGGCCCCGGATATCCTGGCCGAGCTGGGCCAGAGGCAGCTCGGCCCGGCCCTCCAGGGGGCGGGCGGGCCCGTCCTGGTCGGTTTCGCCGCCGAGACCCAAGAGCTCCTGGCCAACGCGAAGGCCAAGCTCAAGGCCAAGAACGTGGACCTCATGGTGGCAAACCAGGTGGCCACGGTGGCGGATCAGATGGCCGCCGAGACCGATTCGGGCTTCGGGACCGAGACCAACCGCGTGACCCTTCTGGCTCGCGACGGCTCGATCGAGGAGCTACCCCTCCTGAGTAAGAGTGAAGTCGCCCGGGCCGTCTTCGACCGGATAGCTCGGCTGGTGGGCGGGGGTGACGAGGGTCATGCCGGCGTCGGCCGGCCCTGACCCGGCCGTGGGCGGCCCTTACTCGAATCCGGCCGACCCCAGAGACCCGCAGTCGCCGCACGTCATTGCCGAGGTGGCCGTGGCCGTTCCCATCGGTGGGGGCGACGGGCTGTACGACTACCGCGTGCCACCCGCACTCGCCGATCAGGTGAGGCCAGGTGTCCGGTTGGCCGTTCCTCTCACCGGCCGCGTGGTCGAGGGCTTCTGCGTCCGGTGCAAGCCCGCTTCCGACGTTGCCCCCGAACGCCTCAAAGACGTGGTGGCGGTCGTCGATCCCCGCCCCGTGTATCCCGAAGTGGCCCTCGACCTCGCCGTCTGGACGGCCAGGCGCTATCTGTGCCAACCCGGCGAAGTCCTGCGGGCGGCCGGGCCATCGCGGAGGCTGCCGGGCCCCAGGTTCAAGGCCAGACTGGCCGTGGCCGGGTCCGAGGCCGAAGAGACGGCGGCGAGACTGGCGGCCAAGGCCTCCGTCCAGGCCGCTCTGCTGGTTACACTTGTCCGTGGTCCGGCCGAGCCGGCGGCTTTGCGGCGGAGGCTCGGTCCTCAGGTTCCCAGGGCTCTCAAGAGTCTGGTGGAAAAGGGCTTAGTCACGCTGGAGGCGACCGCCACCCGCGGGCCACGCCGGGCGCGGGAGAAAACCGGGCCGGACGAGGCCGAGAAAGCGGGGGCGGCCTTGCCCGCCGCCCGCGCGCAAGCCCTGGATAGGTCCGTCAAGCTGTCGCCGGCGCAGGAGGCGGCTTTCGCGGCCATCGCCTCGAGCCTCGGCGGGGCGGAGGGCGGGACCGACACGAGCCAAGCGGCGCCCGCCGGCCGGGTTTTTCTCCTTCACGGGGTCACCGGCAGCGGGAAGACAGAAGTCTACCTGCGGGCGGCGGCCGAGACGCTGGCCCTGGGGCGGCAGGCGCTGCTCCTTGTGCCCGAAGTAGCCCTTGTCCCCCAGACCCTGGCTTTAGTGAAGGGCCATCTCGGTTCGGCTCGCGTGGTTGTGGCCCACAGCTACCTTGGTGGGCGGGAACGGCTGGCCTCCTGGGAGCGAATCGCCGACGGGTCGGCCGATGTTGTGGTCGGCGCGAGATCCGCTGTTTTCGCGCCCCTATCGCGGCTCGGGCTGATCGTGCTGGACGAGGAACACGAAGACGCCTACAAGCAAGAGGAGGGCGCTCCGCGCTACCACGCCCGCGAAGTGGCCGTGCGGCGGGCCGAGCGAGAAGGGGCCACCCTCATCCTGGCCAGCGCCACTCCGTCGCTGGAGAGCTATCACCGCGCCATTGGCGGAGAGTATCGCCTCGTCACCCTGTCCGAGAGAATCGGCGGCCGGCCTCTGCCCCCGGTCGAGATCGTGGACATGAGACGGGAACTGGCCTCGGGCAACCGCGGCCTCTTCAGCCGGACCCTCCAGAAGTCTCTCTCGGAGGTTCTGTCCGCGGGCCGGCAGGTCATTCTCTTCCTCAACCGTCGCGGGCACTCGACCTTCATCCTGTGTCGCGACTGCGGCTGGGTGGCCCGTTGCCCCCAATGCGACGTGTCCCTCACCTACCACCATCCCCGGGCCGACCTGGTCTGCCACTACTGCGGACACCACGCTCCCGCGCCCGACCGCTGCCCCGGTTGCGGCGGGCACCGGGTCCGCTATTTTGGCGCGGGAACACAGCGGATAGAGGACGAGGTCCGGCTTCACTACCCGGAGACGCAAGTCGTCAGACTGGACACCGACGTGGTCTCCCAGGCTGGAGAGGTGAACCGCGTCCTGGCCCTCTTTGAGTCGGGGCAGGCTCAGGTCTTGGTCGGGACCCAGATGGTGGCCAAGGGCCTGGACGTCCCAGGGGTTGGCCTGGTGGCCGCGGTCGCCGCCGATTCGGCCCTGCACCTGCCGGATTTCCGGGCCCCGGAGAAAACCTTCCGTCTCCTGACCCAGGCCGCCGGACGGGCGGGCCGGGGTGATTTCGCGGGCCGGGTTGTCGTTCAGACCTACAACCCGGACCACCCGGCCATCTCCGCGGCGGCCACTCACGACTACCTCACCTTCGCCCGGACCGAGATGGAAGCGCGGCGAGCCCTGGGATACCCGCCCTGGAGCCACCTTGTCCGCGTCGAGTCGAGCCATGCCGACGAGACCCTGGCCAAGGAGGCCGCGACGGCTCTGGCCGAGGCTCTGGCCAGCTTGGGCTCCAGGGGTGGACCTCCGGCCATGGGGTCTTCGGACCGAACCCGCTTCGCCGGCCCGGCGCCGGCGCCACTGGCCCGGCTCAAGGGCCGGTTTCGTTGGCACGTGCTCGTTTTCTGCCAGGACCTCGAAGAAGGCCTGGCCATGGTGAAGGAAGCCGTTCGCCGCTCCACGGGCCACGAGGCCCGCGGCGGGCGTCGCCGGCCCTCGGGTAGCCCGGTGACCTTGGTTGACGTCGACCCCGTGAGCGTGTTGTAGGTGGGGTAGTGCGCGGACGGGGGCGAGACTGTTATGTCCTCGATCGCCCCGGTACCCACCCGCCGCGACGATGGCTGAGAGGGTCAACTCCGACCGGGTGGGCTGAAGGGAGGATAAGAACGGTGCGGCTTCATTGTCTGATTCGCCCTCGCCGCGGTGGCGGGTACGTCGCCGAGGGCCTTGAACTCGGCATGTACTATGTTGAAGACTGCCCGGGTTTGGCGATGAAGACACTCGAAGAGGCCATCAAGGCTTACGAGGAAGCCATGAGGCATTTTGCGGGGCAATGCCTTCCCGTGCACAGCGTGAAATCCGCGGGCTACTGGTGGAAGAGGCCGGCCTGGTCCGTCCTTCGGATGCTCCTGATTGCTCGTTACGCCGCTACTCGGGCTCGCGAAGACCTCCGTGACGGCTCATACCAGGTCGTGTCCCGCGACATCCGGCTTCCGGCCCAGGTCTAGGGATGCCGAAGTCCTAACCAACGAAGCTCCCAGGTTCATTTCCGGTCCCCCGATTAGAGACGCTGCTCAAGCGGATTGGCGGCATCATCCACCGGGAAGGCAGACACTGCAACTGCCGGTTGCCGATCGGTGCTGTCGTGCCCTACAGGCATGACCGAGACATGAGGCGCGAGCGAGAAGCTCATGCCGAAGAAATGGGCCTTGCCTGACGACCAGCCGTGATCAGCCCCGCGGAAACGGACGGCCAAGGCCCCCGCTCCCGACGCGTAACCTGCCAAGCCACCCACCCAAGTCCCTCTGCCGTTACCCGTCGGGAGTTGCGGTCGACTCCCCGAACAGCCTCAGCCCGAACGGACCCTTTCTCGATATCCCGTTCGCGGGTTGTCCCCGCCAGAGCTGACAGGACTCAACCAGTAGCCGGGCGAAAGGAAGAGTGTGGAAGGGGGGGGCGCCTCGGTGTCGGTCGACAAGGCAGCCAGCCCGGAGCGGCTCACGGTGCTTGAGGTGCTGGACTACCTCAAACGTGGCACGGCCGCCGCCGGTCTGCTGTTCGTGGTGGCCTATGCCCTTGGCATGATAGCACTGTCGACGTTCTTCGGCCGGTACGGCCTCCAAGTATCAGATCTGCTGAAGGTCCGCTATGTCTGCCTGGGTCTAAGTGGGGTCGCAATGCTCATTCCGGTCGCGGTCTGCTTCTGGTGGGCCGGGAAGTGGGCTCCTGGCGCCAAGAAGTGGCGGATCCTCAAGAAGCTTCACGCAGGCGCTGTGATGGTTCTTGTTTGCACCGGAATCGTGTCTGTCTGGTGGCTAGTGTGGCTGTCGACTCTGACCCGCTGGGGGGCCAAACTCCCCGTGAGTCACCTGGTCCTAGCCGTCTGCTTTGCCCTGGCCGTCGGCCTCATCAGTTGTGGCATGCTCTTTCGGTTCGCGGGTCTGGACTGGCACGCTCCGGTCATTCTGTCCGTGATGGTGCTCTTCATGGGCCTAGTGGTGGCTGTTACCCTGGCGGATTACGTCCCCTACCTCCCGCCCTGGGCAGGCGGGCTCGCGATGGGACACGTTCAGGTCATCACCCATGATCCGGATCTAGAGAGGATCCTCACGGGACGAGTGGTGGTCGCTGAGTCTACCCCGGAGCGCTACGTCTTCTGGGTGCAGGGCGAGGGGAGTGATCGCCTCATCGAGGTTCCCTCGTCCCTGATTGTGGCAGTCATCGGTGAGCGAGCAGCCCAGACCTCTGAGGACGGCCAGGAATGAAGACACCGTTATCGCCCAGCGGCGTTGTGGTCAATTGGCTTGGTCGGGGGTGGCGGTTCGTTCGTGGCCGCCGCTTCAACTGCGGTCCTATCCGCGGCCTTCATCACTCCCAGCGCCCTCGCCACGTACTGGTCGGTCGTGATCTCTCCCCGCAACGCTCTGTCCCGCAGTGTGTTGAGCCGCTGTTCCTTTTCGAGAAGGCTCATCCCCTTGGCCATCGCCAGTCCGCCCCTCCTTCGTCGGTGCTGTCTCATGCGCCCCTGCAGGGTCAATCAAGTCTATGACGTTCCACCCAAACAAGTCGTTTCCTGCCAGCGCGATGTGCCCAGCCAGCCCGGCTACGCCCTCCAGATGCCTGCGGTCCAACTCCGAGAATGCCTTGGCCGGCTTCGCGTCCACGCTTAGGACGGCTACGACTCGACCGTCTTGCACCACTGGCGCGCAGGCCACTGAGAGATACCTGCGCCGGGTCTTCGGGTGCCTGGCGTATCGCAGGTCCTTGCTGGTATCGTCGCAGTACTGGAGAGTCCCGAGCATCAGCGAATTCCCAGCCAGGCTGTCCCGTGCAGGGAGCGACAACTTCTCCTCGCCTTCGGCGCTCAGGTTGTAGCTGATGGTCGGGACTAGGTCTTCTTCTTGACCTCGCCGGGCGAACAGGATGACCCTGGTCCGGTAGTCTTCCGATCTTGACATCACGCGTCCGGTCATCGCCACCAGCGTATGCCAGACGTGGTCCCACGTTCGCCCGGGGGTTGGCGGAGCGACTGGTCGCCAGGTAGAGGAGGTCCCGGGTTACTAGCTCTGATGTCTGGGCCACAAGTGTCATCAGCTCCGAGTCGCGCCGCAGCACTCGGTTCTCAGCCACCACGGCCTTGAGATGCTTGAGCCTGGAACTCCGGAGCACCAGGAACCGGGTAATGATGGCAAGGAGAACCACGATCGCGACAACCACCACGACGAAGCGGGAATCGCATTCCAGTATTTTCTGGCGGACCGCGCTCCACAAACTACCCACCGATTCCCACCCCGAGAGAACTTGAAGGTCGTGCCGTGACTAGTATCTTTTCCCAGAGCCAACCAAATGCCTCCTGCGGCTGAACTTCGCCGGAGGCGGCGAAGGGTGGCCGGCGCCAGCGTCCTCGACCGCTACCCGGGCGCCCAAACTGATGCCCAACCTGCGGGCACTGCGGGGGAAGGGAGGGTACGTGGCGGCGCGGCAGGGCACGACCAGCGCAGCTAGACCGCGCTTTCCGCAGGTGGCCGATAAGCCGTGCTATAATGTGGGCAAACTCAAGGAGGATGGGCATCTCACGTGCGCATCCACACCTTCGGCGATCCCGTGCTTCGTCGCCCCGCCGCCCCGATTAAGCGCATCGGCGCCGGCACACGCCACTTGGCCGCCCAGATGCTGGCGACCATGCGCCGCCGCAAGGGCGTCGGTCTGGCTTGCCCCCAGGTGGGGGTTTCGAGCCGGATGATCGTTGTCGACGTCGGCGGCGACCTCCACGTTCTGGTCAACCCCAAGATCGTAACCGCCTCGGGCTCGGCCGTGGATTGGGAGGGCTGTCTCAGCTTTCCCGGACTCCTGGCCGAGGTCGAGCGGGCCGAGACGATCGAGGCCGAAGGCCAGGGTCTTGACGGAAGACCGGTTTGGATTCCAGCCGAGGGTTTTTTGGCCCGCGTTCTCCAGCACGAGATCGACCACCTCGACGGCATCGTCATCCTGGATCGGGCCAAGGCCATTGAGAGAACCGAGGCGGCGAACCCCGAAGAGACGGAGCCCGGGAGCGGGGACGGCGCCGGGCCGGAGGCGTACGGTCGCGGACCGGAGGCGGACGCGCGCGGTCTGGAGCCGGAGGCGGGGGAGGCCTTGGCCGAGGATGAGCCCGCCCTCCATCCGCTACGGGTTGTCTTCATGGGAACGCCCGACTTCGCCCGGCCCACGCTGGAGGCCCTGATGGCCGCGGGCCACAGCCTGGTGGGTGTGGTGACCCAGCCTGACCGCCCGGCCGGAAGGGGCGGCAAGCTCGTCGGGCTGTCGGCGGTCAAGCGGACGGCCTTGGCCTTTGGTCTTCCCATCTGGCAGGGGACGGCCAAGGAAGCCCGCCGGTCCCTGGCCTCGGTCATCCGCGGCTGGGGGGCTGATGTGGGCGTTGTCGTGGCCTACGGGGTGATCCTGCCGCCCGAAGTCCTGGAGTCGCCGCGTCTTGGCTGCGTCAACTTACACGCCTCGCTGCTCCCCGACTACCGAGGGGCGGCCCCCATTCCAAGAGCCATCCTCGACGGACGCGGCCTGTCCGGGGTTACGGTCATCAAGATGGACGAAGGCGTTGACACCGGGGACATCCTGGCTCAGAGGGAGATTCGCCTGGACGAGGACGAGACGGCCGGAAGTCTTCACGACCGGTTGGCGTCGGTTGGAGCTGCCCTTGTTCTGCGCGTCGTGGAGCTTCTGGCGAGCGGGCGGGCCACCCCGCGACGGCAGCCGCTGGAGTGCGCCACGCCGGCGCCGCGCCTGGGCCGGGAAGACGAGATCGTCGATTGGCGAAAGCCGGCGGAGACTCTCGTCCGGCAGGTTCGAGCCCTGTCCCCCGCTCCGGGGGCCCACGCCACCCTTGGCGGACGTCGGATCAAGGTCTGGTCGGCCGAGGTTTGGCAGCCGGCGATGACGGGATCCGTCTTGACCCCGGGTGAGCCGTCTCCCGGAGAGATTGTGGCCCTGGACGGGGGTTCGCCCGTCGTCTCCACGGGCCGGGGCAACTTGGTGCTTCGTGTCGTCCAGCCGGCCGGCGGATCCAGGATGCCGGGGTCGGATTTCGTGAACGGCTACCGGGTGAAGCCGGGGGATTGCTTCGACCGGCAAGACTACTAGGGGAGGCGGCACGATGTACTTCTTCAACCCTATCTACTTCATCATTGTCCTACCGGCGATGCTCTTCGCCTTCTACGCCCAAGCGGCTGTGTCCTCGGCCGTGTCCCGGGCTTCGAAACTGCGATCCAGCCGCGGCCTGACCGGCCGGGAGGTGGCCGAGCAGATCCTGGCCGCCGGCGGCCTCAGCGACGTGAGGGTCGAGCGGACCCGCGGGGGGCGGGGTCTTGGCGACCACTACGATCCACGCTCGCGCACGATTCGCTTGTCGCCTCAGATCTTTGACCGCCCGTCGGTGGCCGCCATGGGCATCGCGGCTCACGAGGCCGGTCACGCCCTCCAGCACGCTCGGGGCTACACCTTTCTGCTCGTTCGCAACGGACTCTTCCCCGTGGTCCAGTTCGCCAGCGGCCTGGCCTTCCCGCTGTTCATCGCCGGGCTCATCTTCGCCTCCACGTCGCGCCTGGGTCTCGGTCTCATGGACCTGGGCATTGTGCTCTTCTTCGCCGCGGTGGTCTTTCAGATCATCACCTTGCCTGTCGAGTACAATGCCAGCTCACGGGCTGTCGCCGCTCTCGGTGACCTTGGCCTGGTAGCCGGAGAAGAGACGGTCGCGGCCAGGCGAGTCCTCAACGCGGCGGCTCTAACCTACGTCGCCGCCACGGCCGCGGCCCTGGCCCAACTCCTCTACCTGCTGGTCCTGAGAGGCCGGAGGGACTAGTGGGCCTTCTGACCCTGCTTCTTCTGGCGGCGGCCATCTTCGTCATCGGAAACCTCATTCTGCTTCCCCTGTGGCTGGCCGCCACGTCCCTGGCGGGAATCCTGAGTGCTCCCGGGCGTTTCCTGTCGGTCGCCGGGAACCGCCGTCGCCGGCAGAACCACGCCCTGGAGCACGCCACGCTGAACGTTCTTGAAGAGAGACTGGGGAGGACTCTCCGCGTCGCGGGGCAGTCCCGGCCGGAGGGGTTTGTCCTCAGGGGCTACGTCGACCCGGCGACCTTGCGGGCAGCGGCCGAGGAGGGCCTGGCCCGGCTGAAGAACGGCGAGCGCAGGCTGGCCGTGCACCGGAGGTGCGGCACCTCCATGGCCACAGCGAACCTCGTCTCATCGGTGACCCTCCTTGTTGTTCTCCTGGGGCTCGGCCGGCTCAGCCTTGTGAGCGTTGTCCTGGCCATGGTCGTGGCCAACCTGTCCGGTCCGGTCCTGGGCCGGCTTTTCCAGAGGTTTCTGACTACCTGCCCCGAGGTTGGGGATGTTTTCATCATCGGTTTCGACTGCCGGGCGGCTGAGGCGGGCTGGGGCCTTTTCCTGGTCAACCCCTCGCAGGCCGGGGTGCCGATTGTCTGCTTCGTTCGGACGGCGATCCCGCGCCTTTACGGAGGTTAGGGCGTGTCCAAGAGCGGTGGGACGGAGGGCGTCCGCGGGCGGGCGAGTGAGGCTCGCCGGCTGGCCCTCAAGGTTCTTCGCTCCGTCGATCAGGGCGCGGCCTTTGTTAACCTCGCCCTCGACGAACTCCTCGAGGGGGCCGATCTGGGGCAGCCGGACCGGGCTCTGGCAACCGAACTCGTCTACGGCGTAACCCGCTGGCGCGGGCGCCTCGATTACATTCTCGATTACCTCTCCCGAAGACCGGTCGCTGAGTTGCCGGCCTGGATTCGCAACATTCTGAGGCTGGGGCTCTACCAGCTCCTTTATCTCGACCGGATCCCCGACCACGCTGCCGTCTCGGAGAGCGTGGCCTTGGCCCACGAGTTCGGACACCGGGGCACGGCGGGTCTGGTCAACGCGGTGCTGCGGCGAGCCGCCGAGAGCGGGGGTTCCGTGCCCCGGCCGCGGGACGACGGCGATCCGGCCGCGCGGCTGGCCGTGGAGTGGTCCCATCCGGAGTGGCTGGTCAGGCGCTGGCTCGGCCGCTACGGATCGGACCGAACCGTGGCCCTCTTGAAGATCGACAACGAGCCGGCCCCACTCACCCTGAGAGCGAACCTCCTCAGGACCACGCGGGAGGGACTCATCGGGGGCCTGGCCTCGGACGGGGCCCTGGCCGAGGCCGGACGGCTCTTCCCGGAGGCGGTGATCTGCCGCCGGACGCCGCCGGTAAGAAGTCTGGCCGCCTATGAGTCCGGCCTCTTCTCGGTGCAGGACGAAAGCGCCATGTCGGCGGCCAGAGCCGTGGCCCCGCGACCGGGCTGGCTCGTGCTCGACGCCTGCGCCGGAGTGGGGGGCAAGGCCACCCATTTGGCTGAGCTAATGGAGGACCGCGGGAGGGTCATCGCCGTCGACATTTTCGAGCACAAGCTCCGCCTCCTCGCCGGCGCGGCCCGCAGGCTGGGACTGGCCTCCATCGAGACGCGGCGCCTGGACGCGCGCGAGTTGGCCGGCTCGGGGCTGGAGCGAGCCGCCGACGCCGTGCTGGTGGATGCGCCCTGCTCGGGGCTCGGCGTTCTCCGCCGCCGCCCAGACCTCCGCTGGCGAATCACCCCCGCGGACATAGACGCTCTGGCGGGGCTGCAGCGGGAGCTTCTCGCCGCGGCGGCCGCCTGCGTCCGGCCTGGGGGCATCCTGGTCTACGCCACCTGCACTCTCGAACCCGAGGAGAACGAGGGGGTTGTAGAAGGCTTTCTCGCCTCAAACCTAGAATTCGATGCCAGCAGCGCGGCCGTCGCTCTGGGTTTGACGCCCGGCGCGGCCGGACTCATCCCGACAGGGGTGCCGAGTCAAGGGGGATCCGTGGTTTTCTCCCCTCAAAGTGGTGGTTCGGACGGGTTCTTCGTGGCGCGGTTGGTCCGGCGAGACGGATAGCGGTCCGGCGTCGCCGGAGTCTGGGGGAAACGGATGAAGGTCAGCGTCAAGACTGATATCGGGCTAGTCCGTCAAACGAACCAGGACGCCCACCGCTACGAGGTCTTCGGCTCCGACCAATGGACCGGAGGCGCCGTCCACCTTTGCGCGGTGGCCGACGGCTTGGGCGGCTATCGGGCCGGAGAGGTGGCCAGCCGCCTGGCCCTGGACACCGTCGTGGAGCAGATCGGCCGGGCCTTCGAGACCGGGGAGCCGATGGACGCGGCTCTCGAGGCGGCCATGAGCGCGGCCAACCGCCGTGTTGTGCGCCAGGGCCTGAGCGACCCCTCCTGCTCCGGGATGGGGACAACGGTGACGTTGGCCATCATCAGCGGGGGTTTGCTTCACGTCGGCCATGTCGGCGACAGCCGAGCCTACCTCCTCCGAGGCGGCCACCTCGAGCAGATCACCCGGGACCACTCTCTTGTGGCCGAACTTGTCCGCAATGGTGATCTCACCGAGGCCGAGGCCCAGACTCACCCGCAGCGGAACATCCTCACCCAGGCCTTCGGATCCGACCTCAGGGTCAAAGCGGACGTGTCGACCAAACCCCTTCAGAACGGGGATACCATTATGCTGTGCACCGATGGGTTGACCGGGGCCGTCCCGGGGAGCGAGATCGAGGAGATCGTATCCCACGCGTCGAGCCTGGACGAGGCGGCGGATCGTCTTGTCGCTCTGGCCAACGAACGCGGGGGCCACGACAATGTGACGGTCCTCCTGGCGGGGCCGGTCAACGTGGGAGGTGACCGCCGGTGAACCTCATAGGCGTCGTCCTCGGAGGACGGTACGAGATCGCCGAGAAGCTGGGCGCGGGCGGCATGGCCATCGTCTATCGAGCGCAGGACACCCTCCTGCAAAGACCGGTGACAGTCAAGGTTCTGCGGGGCGAACTCGCCGCCGACGACAACGTGGTCCGCCGTTTCCGTCGCGAGGCCCAGGCGGCCGCCAGTCTGTCCCACCCGAACATCGTCGGAGTCTACGATGTCGGCCGGCAGGACGAGATTCACTACATTGTGATGGAGTACATCGAGGGCAAGACTCTGAAAGAGGAGATCACCGAGCGAGGCCCCCTGCAGCCCGAGGAGGCCGTCCGTGTCGGCCGGCAAATCTGTGAGGCCTTGCGGCACGCTCACGCTCATCACATCATCCACCGGGACGTGAAGCCGCACAACGTTCTCATCACCCCCGAGGGGCGGATCAAGATCGGCGACTTCGGCATCGCCGGGGCGGCCACGGGCGGAACAGTGACCTATCCCGGCGCCCTTCTCGGAACGGTCTACTACTTCTCTCCGGAGCAGGCCCAAGGCCGCTACGGCGACGAGCGCTCCGATCTTTACGCTCTGGGTGTGGTCCTCTACGAGATGCTCACCGGGCGAGTGCCCTTCGAGGGCGAGAGTCCGGTCAGCGTGGCCCTAAAGCACATCCGGGAAGCGGCCCCGTCGCCGCGTGAACTCAACCCCAGGGTTTCGCCGGCCGCCGAGAGAGTGGTCATGAAGGCCATGACTAAGGAAGCCGAACGCCGCTACCAGACGGCGGCCGAAATGCTTCGGGACCTGGATGCCCTCCAGCGCCAACTGGCCGAGTGGCGCGCGGCCCGTGGTCAGCCGGCGGCCCCGGGCAACGGACGCGATCGGACTCAGGTGATCGGGGTGAGCCCGCCCAAGACCGAGATCGGCCAGTCGACTCTGCCCGGTGTGAAACCGGGACGGGCGACCGGGTGGTGGACCCCGCGCCAGACGGGTGCGGACGCGAGTGCCGCCGCGGCGACGTCCGAGAGTGACGTTGGCGAGAGGGGTAGCGGGGCCAGGACCGCCCCACCCGGCGCCGGCAGTCCGGACGAACTCGGCGGCGGGGGCGGCGCGAGTCCCGGCCTGGCGCGTGGCCAGGGAGCCGGGGGCGGTGGTCGCGGCGGCGAGGACGATGGTCTCGGTGGCGGGGGCGACTACCTTGAGTTGGAAAACGCCCCGGGAGCGAGGTCGCGGACCAGGCGACGCTGGTCGCGGACAACGATCTGGATCGCCTCCTTCACGGCCTTTCTCGTTCTCATCGCCATCGGACTCTTCCTCGTAGTCCAGTGGTTTGAGGTTCCGGAGGTCTCGGTTCCCAACGTGGTCGGTTTGAACGTCATCGACGCCGCGAGCCGGCTGGAGCAGTATCAGTTGCACTCCCGCATCGTCTCTCAGGATTACAACAGCGTGGTTCCGGTCGGCCAGGTGGTCGATCAGGACCCCGATGCCGGGGTGCCCGTAAAGTCCAACCGGACGGTCTCTCTCTGGGTTTCGAAGGGACCGGAACTCGTCGCCGAGGTGCCGGATGTCATCGGGCTGACCTGGCGCGAGGCCAAGATCAGCCTTGAGTCCCTCGGGCTCACGGTAGAGGAGGCCGACTTCACCTACGCCAAGAACGAAGCCATCGCCAAGGACCGGGTCATCAGACAGAACCCCAGGTCCGGAACGCAGAACTTGCCAACGGGGACGAAGGTCTATCTGGTCGTGAGCCTGGGGCCACAGGCGGGCACAGTGACCGTTCCCAACTTCGTCGGACAGACTCTGACCGTGGCCAGGGCTGAACTGCCCGACCTGCAGCTTGTCGAGGGGACCATTACGACAACCGAGTCCAGCCAGCCCGACGGCACGATCCTGGAGCAGAACCCCGCCCCTGGCTCCCAGGTCACCGCGGGGACGGGCGTGTCCTTCACCGTGGCCGGAAGCGGGGGCTCGGATCCGGGCGGAGGAAGCGGACAGCAGCACACCGAACGGGTCAGCATCACTGTGCCGTCCAGCGGGTCGGCCACCCAGAACGTGCGTATTGTTGTCACCGACTCGCAGGGCGAGCGAACCGTCTACGATCACGACCATGTGGCCGGCTACGAGGGCAAGATCGACGTGACCTGGACCGGCGCGACCCTGCGGGTCCAGATCTACTACAGCGGAACCCTGTCGGAGGACTACACGGTGAACAGCTAATATGACCGAGAATAGGACCCAAGGACGCGTCATCCGATCCTACAGCAACATCTATTACGTCGACACGGGCGGCGAGGTCCTGGAGTGCCGTCCTCGGGGTCGGCTGCGCTACCACGACGAGAAGGTCCTGGCCGGTGACATCGTTCGCGTCAGCCCCGCCAGCCCCGGGTTCGGGGCCATCGACGAGATTCTGCCGCGGCGGAACTCGCTGTCGCGACCGCCCGTGGCCAATGTGGACCAGGTGGTTCTGGTCTTCAGTTTTCACGGCCCCGAGATCGATCTGTATCTTGTCGACCGGTTTCTGATTCTGGTCGCGGCCGCCGATCTGCCCGCCGTCTTGTGCCTGAACAAGATGGACCTGGCCAGCGATCCGGAGATCGCCTCGGTTCAGGGGGTTTATGAGAAGGTCGGTTACCGGACGGTCATCGCCTCGGCCAGGACCGGACAGGGTCTTGACGGTGTGCGGGACCTTCTGGGCGGACGGCTGAGCGTCCTGGCCGGACCGAGTGGGGCCGGAAAGTCGTCCCTTCTCAACGCGCTAAGCCCAGAACTCGGCCTTCGAACGGGCGAGCTTTCCCGGAAGATCCACCGGGGAACCCACACGACCAGACACGTGGCCCTCCTCCCGATCGGGCAGGGGGGCATGGTGGCTGACACACCCGGGTTCACCCATCTGGAGCTCAAGGACGTGAAGCCGGCCGATGTGTCCTGGCACTACCCGGAGATAGCCGCTCTGGGCGGGGAGTGTCGCTTCCGCGGCTGCGTTCACCGGGCCGAGCCGGACTGCCGGGTCAAAGAAGCCGTGGGCGAGGGTTCGGTCGATGGCGGGAGGTACCAGCGGTACCTCAGCCTCCTCAAAGAGACGGAGGCCGCCTACCGGCCCTGGTAGCCACGGCGAGGAAAGGACGGGCGAAGAACGTGCGGAACGATCTCCCTGGCGACCTGGCCGGTGGCCTGGCCGGTGGCCTGGCCGGTGGCCTGGCTGGCGGTTCAAGAATGCTGTTGGCCCCCTCAATCCTTTCCTGCGACCTGGCGCGTCTTTCGGATCAGGTGAAAATGGTCGAGGCGGCCGGCGCCGATTGGCTTCACGTGGACATCATGGACGGCCACTTCGTCCCGGCCCTTAGCTTCGGACCGAAGCTGGTCGAGACCTTGCGCCGGATTACGACCTTGCCCCTGGACGTCCATCTCATGGTTGAGCGTCCCGACGATTGGGCGCAGCGGTTCGTCTCGGCCGGAGCGACCCTCCTCAGCTTCCACGTCGAGACCACCCGGCACCCCAGGCGTCTCCTTCGCTACATCCGCTCGCTCGGGGCCCGGGCGGGCCTGGCCCTGAACCCGGCCACTCCGCCCGACTTTCTCCGCTACCTGGCCTCGGAACTAGACCTGGTCGTGGTGATGAGCGTCGATCCCGGTTTCGCGGGGCAGCCCTTCATCCCGGAGACCTTCGGCAAGCTTGCGGACGTCGCCCGGGCCTTGCGGGCCGGGAAGCCCGACGACCGGACCGGCGCCACCCCGGCCGGCGAGTTCCAGGGCCGTCCCGCCATCGAGGTCGACGGCGGGGTGGGTCTTGACAACGCCGGACTTCTCGCCGCCGCCGGCGCGACGGTTCTTGTTGCCGGACAGAGCGTCTTCGGCCAACCCGACCCGGCCACCGCCCTCTCAGCCCTCGCGCGAGCCGCCAGGTAAGACACCCTCCGCGGGTACCCCCGAATATACTGACCCTGACTTGCGACCCGCGAGCCGGGGTGGTTGGGTGCGTAAAGCTGGCCGGGACGACCTCCCGCGTAGGATCCTGGGCTACACTCTGTTTGTGGCCGGGGGATTGGTCGTTCTCTTCACCCTACCCCTTTGGTTCTGGCTGGCGGTGATGGGGGTCGGCGCCGTGACGGCGGGCTGGTACATCGCCGGGATTGGGCGGTAGGCCGGCCCATCGGCGGAACTACGAGAGAGGATCGTCGAAGGTGGGGGAGGGGTAGCGGTGGTCGTTCGGATGCGGGTGATCAAGGTGCCGGGGGTCCTGGGGCGGCTTCTGGCCGGGATCCTGGGTGCCTTCGGTTGGAGGCCGAGCCCTCCCCGGTAGAGGTCCGAGACCTCGGAACCGCGACGAAAGCGGCCGGGGTCGCGGATGCGGAGTGGGACGAGGGTCTCGGATGCGGAGAGGGACGAGGGTCTCGGATGCGGAGAGGCCGACCGGACGCCCGTCCGGTCGGCCTCGGCCTCGGGGCGCGGGCTAGAGGGCTCGCTTGACCAGGCCCGACCTGAGGCATCTTGTGCAAACGCGGATCCTCTTCTTCTCTCCATTTACGACGGCGCGAACGCGCTGTAGATTCGGCGACCAGGTGCGCTTGGTTTTGATCTGGGAATGGCTGACCGCGTTACCGAAACTCACGGTCTTGCCGCAGACGTCACACTTACCCGCCATATTCTCTTGCCTCCGATCCCGGGTCGCGAAACTTTGAGGGCCACGGGGAGTAAACTCAGATACGTCGAAGCGCCGACTTGCACGCGCAGTGAGTGAATTCTACCACGACTTTCAACAGGCTGGCAATGAAGGCGTCAGATGGTTAGGACCAGGTTCTAGGAGTGGTGTGAAGGATATGGCCAGAGGGTCGCCGAAGCTACAGCGCCAATCTTCGGTCCGGAGCGGTCGCGGCTCGAGGATGGAAAGGAGCGCCGCCTTGCCCACGACCTCGACATCCTTGGGAAAGGTCATCATCGCTGACGAGGTCATTGCGACCATCGCCGGTCTGGCGGCGACGGAGTGCTACGGCATCGTGGGCATGGCCGCGCGCCGCTTCAAGGACGGCATCGCTGAGCTCTTGGGCCGCGAGAACTTGAGTCGCGGAGTGGTCATCTCGTCCAAAGAAGGCGGCATCCACATCGATCTAAACGTCATTATCGGTTACGGCACCCGCATCTCCGAGGTGGCGCACAACGTCTCAAGTCAGGTCAGATACAGGGTCGAACAGAGCACCGGTATGCCGGTCTGGGGCATCGACATTAGCGTTCAAGGCGTCCGGGCCATCGGCGAGCGTTAGGCCGGGGAGGCAGTTTCTTGGTCGAAGATTCCCCCCTTACAGGCAAGAAACTCAAGATGCTCATGGGCGCGGCCGCGCGGCGGCTGGAGCTCAACAAAGAGACCGTCAACGCTCTCAACGTCTTTCCCGTTCCCGACGGCGACACCGGGACGAACATGTGTCTAACGATGATGGCCGCCGTCCGGGAAATGGAGAAGGTCTCTTCCCCGTCCCTCGGGGAGACGGTCAAAGCCTTATCCCTCGGCTCTCTCATGGGCGCGCGGGGCAACTCCGGCGTCATCCTGTCCCAGCTTTTCCGAGGCATGGGCAAGAGCCTTCAGGAGCACCGGGTCGCCACCCCGCTCCAGGTGGCCTGGGCCATGCAGGAGGGTGTGGAGACCGCCTACAAGGCGGTCATGAAGCCGGTCGAGGGCACCATTCTCACCGTGGCCAGAGAGATGAGCCGGTCCGCGCTCCAGGCGGCCAAGAAAGGATTGACCCTAGAGCGGGTCCTGGACGTCGCCGTGATCAAAGGCCACGACGTTCTGGCCAAGACGCCGGACATGCTGCCGGTCCTGAAGCAGGCCGGAGTGGTTGACGCCGGCGGGATGGGCTTCCTCTGCCTGTTCGAAGGCATCCTCCAGGGCTTGCGGGGTGAGGAGATCACGGCCGCGACGGCCGTGGGGGAGGGTGGGGCGGCCGACCTTCAGCTCGGGACGGCGCAAGGTCCTCCGGCCGCCGGGGTAGCCATGGCGATCGAGGAGATCCTTTTCACCTACGACACCCAGCTTCTCATTCGCGGTTCCCGCCTGGCCGTGGATCGCATCCGCGCCCAGCTTGAACCTATCGGAGACTCACTCCTCGTTGTGGGAGATACGCACCTGGTCAAGGTTCATGTCCACACCAACGAGCCGCATCGGGCTCTGGCCACCTGCCTTCTGCACGGCGAGATCATAGAGGCCTCGGTCGAGAACATGCGCGAGCAGTACGAGGCCGTGCAGCGAGACCGGATGGCCGCGGCCGTTCCGGATGGTCCGGCCATGCGTGCCAAGGGCGCCTCGGCAGCCACCGCGGGCGCCGGCGGCGGGTCGGTTCGCTCGGTCGTGAACCTCCCTTCGATCCAGTCAACGCCGCAAACCGGTCCGGGTGTCGTTGTCGTGGCCTCGGGCGACGGGCTCGAGGACGTCTTCCGCAATCTCGGCGCCGACGTCGTGGTCAGTGGCGGGCAGACCATGAACCCCAGTACGGAGGACATTCTCAAGGCTCTGGAGAGCGTCGCCGCCCACGAGGTTCTTGTTCTTCCCAACAACGGCAACATTCTCATGGCCGCCAAACAAACGATTGAGCTTACCAAGAAGGCGGTCAGAGTAATCCCGTCCAAGTCCATCCCTCAGGGCATCGCGGCCCTGGTGGCTCTTAACCGCTCCATGGACGCTGAACGAAACCAAGCCAAGATGGAGCAGGCCCTCGCCCGGGTGCGTTCCGGAGAGGTTACCCAGGCTGTCCGCGATTCAAAGTACAAGGACATCGAGATCCACGGAGGGGACTTTCTCGGTCTTCTTGACGACGAACTGGTCACGGTGGGCCGTGAATGCCTGGCTGTCCTGGCCGACCTGGTGGGCCGGATGACCAACTCCAAGACAGAAATAGTTACCGTATTCTACGGGAACGACATCGCCGCCGCGGAAGCGACCCTGGCCGGGGAGAAGCTGCGGGAGATCGCCCCTGACCACGAGGTCGAGGTCCACCGGGGCGGTCAGCCCCTCTACCACTACCTAATCTCCGTCGAATAGCCCGCATAGTCCCTCTCCGCCCAATCCATACTAACCCCGGGGAAGACGTTTGGAGGAACCAGTAACCCTCCCCCAGAGGCTCTTCCTCCGGTTTCTCCTCTCCCACTGGCGGTCCGGTAGGACCGCCCTTTTTCTTGGCGGGGGTGCGTGGCGATATGGGCAATGGGAACGGGCGGGACAGAAGTCGGCCTGGTGACGGCGGGCGCGGCGAGGGCGACCACAGTGGGCGCGGCCAGGATAGGCGTGGCCGCCGCGACGGTGGACCGGCGATCGATACGATTCCTTTCCGAACCGATCTCGCCAACGAGGCCCGGGAGTTCATCCAGACCAAGCGGGGGCGGGACATCCCCGGGGTCGAGGTCGAGGAGGCCAAGACCCAGGAGTGCCGGGTGACCCGGGTTCGAGTGACCACGGACGCGGCCGCCCGGACCATGGGCAAACCTCGCGGCCAGTACGTGACCATTGAGGCCCCCGGTCTTCTCAAGCGCTCCCGTCCGATCCAGGAGGAGGTCGCTCAGACCTTCGTCCGCGAACTCTCGGCCCTCCTACCCCTCAAGGACGATTCCCAGGTCTTCGTGGCCGGCCTTGGTAACTGGCAAGCCACCCCCGACTCGCTCGGGCCGCGGGTCGTGAGCCAACTCCTCATCACCCGCCACCTGCACGACTACGTTCCCCCCGAGCTCCAGGGCGGGCTCAGATCGGTGGCGGCGGTGGCCCCGGGGGTCATGGGCCTCACCGGCATCGAGACGGGCGAGATCATCTGGGCCATCACCGAGAAGATCAAGCCCGACGTGGTCATCGCCATCGACGCCCTGGCCGCCAAGTCCACCGAGCGGATCCTGACCACGATCCAGATCGCCGACACCGGCATCCACCCCGGATCGGGGGTAGGTAACAAGAGACGGGCCATCACCAGGGAAACTCTGGGCGTCCCGGTCATCGCCATCGGCGTCCCGACGGTCGTCCACGCCTCGACCATCGCCTACGACACCATCGAACTCCTGGTGGACAAGTTTCGCGACCAGGCCAAGTTCTACGACATCGTGCGGGAGATGGACGCGGGAGACAAGCGCGGCCTCATCGACGAAGTTCTGACCCCGTCCCTGGGGGACCTGATGGTCACCCCCAAGGAAATCGACGTCTTGATTCTTGAAATGTCCAAAGTCCTGGCCGGGGCCCTGAACGCGGCCCTCCATCCGAAGATCGACCTGGAGCGGCATGATATAACCGACTATTTGCAGTAGCACGTCGGGCGCCTGATTGTGATCCTCGTGCGAGGGCGCTTGCCCCCGGCGTCATAACCGCATAAGAGACACCCCCGCCGCCATCCCCACGCCCGCTGTGACCACGCCCGCTGTGACCACGCAATTCATCGGTAGATCGTTGGCCCCTCGGTGGGCTGGCACCCGTGGATTCCCGCTTCCATGACGGAGGCGTCCGGACCGGGAAAAAGTAGGACACCGGCTGCCCTCATGCGCGTGGGAGGGGGTTGATCGCCTACCCCCGCCCACCCAGCCCATGCTATAATCTTCTTGCAGCTATCCCTCTCGGGGGAGGCCGTCCTCTTGCGCCTAGCCATCTGCCCGGGCAGTTTTGATCCCGTTACCCTCGGCCACCTGGACATCATCGAACGGGCCGCCCGGATCTGCGAAAAGGTCATCGTCGTCGTCTTCACCAATCCCCAGAAGACCCCGCTCTTCGACGCGAGCGAGCGTATGGAGATGCTCCGCGAGGCTACCGGCCACATCCCCAACATCGCGATCGACTCGTCGATCGGTCTTCTGTCGGAGTACGCCTCCGCCCGAGGCGCGGACATCATTGTTAAGGGTTTGCGGGCCATCTCCGATTTCGAGGTTGAGTTTCAGATGGCCCGGATGAATAAGAAGCTGGCCCCGGCCATAGAGACCGTGTTCATGATGACCGCGAACGAGTACTCCTACCTGAGCTCCAGTATTGTGAAGGAAGTGGCCCGTTTCGGAGGGTGCGTTCGGCAATTGGTGCCGGAGGCGGTGGCGGTGCGCCTCAGGGAGAAGTACGGCCAGACCGGCCAGGCCACGCGCTCGACGGGATCGCCTCAGCAGTCGTGAATCAGATGGGGCCGGAAGTGAGTCCCCGCCGAGAGACTGGTATTCCGCGAGTTTGGCTCTAGGCTCGTTCTGGGCTCTGCGATGCGTTTCGGCGTGTGCGGTCCACGGCAGGGCTTCCGGCCCCACAGGTTATGACCCGGTTTGGGCTACCTATATGAGGCTGGGCGGGGAATATGCGGGTCGCCACGGCGATCCCCACCGGGCTCCCCTTCGAGACTGGCCAGGCCGCCTCGGACGGCCGCCGTTTGCCGGTTGCCGCGGGCGGAAGGTATAATCTTCACTAGGCAGTTTCTTTCCAAGTGGGTCGCGACATCTTCCCAAACAGCTTATCGTGGAGGTCTTGTCTTGGGCCGCGGGTTATCGAGCCGGCCTAGCGGGCGGCGCCGGTCGAGGCCGGCCTTGGTCCGGTGGCTCCGCCGGCAATGGCTTCCTCTTGCGACCGTGGCTATCAGCGCCGCGGTTCTCTATCTGGTCTTCTGGGTCGTTATCCCCTCGGGCTGGCTGACCCTGGCCCCGGGGCCGGCCCCCGATGTGTCGTCGCTGGTGCGCCCTGAGGAGGGCGCGGCGGGTCTTGACTCGAACCGTGGGCAAGGGCGCTTTCTTCTGACCACCGTGCAGGCTTGGCCGGCCACTCCAATCGAACTCTGGAAGGCCGCTTTTTGGGACGGCGTCGAGCTTCACCCACGCCGGTATTTGGTTCCAGTGGGCATGGCCGACAAGACCTACACCGACTGGTCTTCCGCCGCCATGGCCGAGAGCCAGATGACGGCGGCCTGGCAGGCTTGGACCTTCCTCGGTCACGGCGTCACGCTCGCGGCCGAGGGCGGCGAGGTCTTCTGGGTTTCCGCCCGCAGCCCGGCCGTGGGCCAGGTCAGGGCGGGCGACCTCATCGTCTCCTGGACCCTGGGCCAACGCTCGTCCTGGTTTGTCACCGCCGATGAGTTCAAGCGGGAGGTCAGCGAAGCCTACGCCGGGCTGTCCGGCGTTGGGGGGGCTGGCGCGGGGGTGGGCGACGCGGTTGTTCCGGCCGGCCCCGCCAACCTGATCCTCGGCCTCACCCGTGACGGGGCGCCTCTCACCGTGGCCGTCCGGGTGGACGGGGTCGGCTTGGCGAGTTGGCCCTTCCTGGGTCTGGCCCTCGGGGCCCGGGGCCTCAGATCCGAGCCTCCCATTCCGGTCGTCTTCCCGCCCGCCGACATCGGTGGGCCATCGGGCGGGCTGATGCTAGCCCTCCAGATAGTTGACGATTTCACGCCCGGCGACCTTACTGGCGGGCAAGTCGTCGCGGGGTCGGGTACCATCGGACCGGGTGGTCGCGTGGGCGCTGTCGGGGGAGTGACTATGAAGGTGCTTGGCGCCTCACGAGCCGGGGCGACGGTGTTCCTCGTGCCCAACGCGGACTACGACAGCGCCCGGTCGGCTATCTCCGACCTGGGCCTGGCCGTGCGTCTGATTCCCGTCTCCGACGTGGGCGACGCCTGTGAGTCTCTCGGGGCGGTTTTCTTGACAGCCGGAAAATCGCCCGACTATAATAGGGCGGACCTGCGGCCACCTGCCGCGGAGCAGGCTACTTGGGCGGCGGTAGGACGATGAGTCTCCTCCTGGACGTATCCAGTCTCGAGCGTGACGTCGGGCGGGAAATCCCGCTTCAGTTGACTGGCCCGCCTCCCGAAATCGTCGACCTACCTGGTGGCGTGGTCCTGGGGCCTATTCGTGTTGTTGGCCGGGTCATCTGGACTGGCCACACGGTTTTGGTAGAGGGCCGGGTGCAGGCCGGCGCCTTTCTTGTCTGCAGCCGGTGCCTCAAGAGTATCGAACGCCCGGTCGAGGCTGCCTTCTCCCGCGAGTTTAAGGCGACAGATGAGGACCAGGGCAAGGCCGGCGAACGGGCCAATCGGGGCCACCACGGGCGGAAGCGGGGCGGCGACAACGCCGACGCTTTCGCGCGGTGGGATAGTGACGAGTCGGCGGGCGGAGAGAACGAGCCACCTCTCCCCTTCAGCCACCAGACCATCGATCTCACTTTTTCGGCCAGGGAGGCCCTCGTTCTTGAGCTTCCGATGAAGCCGGTATGTCGCGACGATTGTGCCGGGCTCTGCCCGGTCTGTGGGACCGACTTGAATGAGAAAGCGTGCGGCTGTCGGGCGGAGAAGGCGGACACCCGCTTCCTTTCGCTGAAGAAACTGCTCGAAGCCGAGGAGCGGAGGGAATAGGAAGTGGCCGTCCCCAAGAGGAAAACGTCGAAGGCCCGCCAGGGAAGCCGCTCGGCCAACTGGAAGCTCGAGGCGCCCGGCCTGGCCGAGTGCCCGAGATGCCACAAGGCCAAGCTTCCCCACCACATGTGCCCGAATTGCGGCTACTATCGTGGCCGGGAGGTTAAGAAAATCGAGTAGGACGAGGTCAGCCGGGCGCGTGCGCCGGGCAGGCGAGAGTCAGGCAGGGTTCAGAGCTACCTAGCGGCGGGACCGCCTCAGGCGGTCCCGCCGCTCCGCGCCTCCCGGCGGCTTCCGCGGGGCCGTTTCTTCGCCCGCTTGGTCGGGTCCTGTTCTTTCCGCCTTGTTTAGTGTGACCGTTCGTCTCTCACTGGAAGGAGTTTGCCGTTTGGCTCAGTATGCATTACCTAATCCTAATGCCAGGTCCTTATGGGGAGGTCGCAGGCGGATGAACCGGTTTCAGGTGAAGTCGGGGAACAATGGCTCCGCGTCCTCTCGGGGAGAGCGGCTCCGGCGTCTGGTCGAGAAGCTCGATGCCAACCCATTCCTGACTGATGAGGATTTGGCGGAGGCGTTCAGCGTCAGCGTGCAGACGATCCGCCTGGATCGGCTGACCCTGGGCATACCGGAACTCCGCGAGAGAGTGAAGCAGGTAGCCCACCGCACCTATGGGCGCGTGCGTTCGCTGGGTTCCAAGGAGATCGTGGGGGACCTCATTGACATTGTCATCGAGGAGCGGGCGATATCCACGTTGACAGCCACTGAGGATATGACCTTCGAGCGAACCGGCGTCGTGCGGGGGCACTTCATTTTCGCCCAGGCCGACTCGCTGGCCATCGCCCTGGTCAACGCGCCGGTGGCCCTTACCGGTCTGGCGAACATCAAGTTCAAGCGCCCCGTGCGGGTGGGAGAGAAGCTCATCGCCAAGGCTGAGGTCATCCGGCGCAAGGGCAACAAGCTTATCGTCCTGGTCCAGACAAGGGTCGGAGAGGATCTGGTCTTCCGGGGTAAGCTCGTCGTCGTCGCGACGGACCCGACTGGAGCGGTCCCCGACGGACCGGAGCCCGATGAGGGGGGCGGTGGGGTATGAGGATCGCCGTTGACGTTCTGGGGGGCGACCACGCGCCGGAGGCGCCGGTCAGAGCGGCCGTCCAGTCGGTCGCGGCCGGGAACGACCTGACGGTTCTCCTGGTTGGCCAGCGGGAAAGCATTGAGCCCTGGTTGGCCCGGGACGGTGAGGAGGCCGTGGCCAAGGGTCTGATCGAGTTGGTCGCGGCGAGTGAGGTTATAAGCCCCGATGAGCCGCCCGTAGCCGCCTTGCGCCAGAAGAAAGACTCCACTATCGTTGTCGGCTTGCGGCTGGTCCGCGAGAAGCGGGCCGACGCCTTCGTCTCGGCCGGGAGCACCGGCGCCCTGATGGCCGGCGCTTTCCGCCAGTTCGGCAGGATTCACGGGGTTCCGCGGCCGGCCCTGGCCACTCCTTTCCCAAGCCTGGGTCCGGGTGGGCGGGAAGTCCTGTTCCTGGATCTCGGGGCCAACGCCGATGCCCGGCCCGAGCACCTCCGGGCCCACGCTGTCATGGGCTCGATCTACGCCGAGAGGGTCCTCGGGCGCGTCTCGCCCAAAGTCGGACTTCTTTCCAACGGGGCCGAGGCGGCCAAGGGTAGTGAGTTGGTCAAGGCCGCCCATCGCCTCATGGCCGAGACACCCGGTCTCAACTTCGCCGGCAATGTGGAGGGTCGCGACATCTTCTCCGGCGCCCTCGACGTGATCGTCACCGACGGCTTCACCGGCAATGTGGTCACCAAGACGGTGGAGGGCCTGGTCGAAGGTCTCTTCAGCGTCATGAAACAGGAGTTTACGCGGGGACTCAGGGGCAAGGTGGGTGCGCTTCTCCTCGTGCCCGCTTTCCGTTCCGTCAAAGGCCGACTGGACTACACCGAGTATGGCGGCGCCCCATTTCTTGGTCTGGCCGGGGCGTGCGTTAAGTGTCACGGCAGCTCTAACGCCAAGGCCATCCGGAACGGCATTCAGGTGGCTCGGCGCTACTTGGAGGGACGGGTGATCGAGGTTATCTCCGATCAGCTCTCCGCCCTGCCCGGCTTTCCGGGCGAGACGGACGACAGCGTGGCCGAGGAGTGAGGGGGGATCGGTAGGGGGAGCAACTTGAACACACGTTTGTTCCGCTGTGAAGGGAGAGAACACATTGGCTAAGGTCAAGATCGTGACTGACAGCACCGCCGATATCCCGCGCAGCCTTGCGGAGGAACTCGGTATCACTATTGTTCCTCTCAACGTGCACTTCGGCGATAAGGTCTACTTGGACTACATTGAGCTAACGTCGTCGAATTTCTACGATATGCTGCGAAGCAGTCCCGAGCACCCCCGGACCTCCCAGCCGTCACCCGGCGACTTCGCCAAGATCTACGAAGAGTTGACCCGGGACGGCTCGCCGGTTGTCTCGATCCACGTTTCCGCCGACATGAGCGGGACCTACCAGTCGGCCGTGATGGCCAAGGACTTGGTCAAGGGCGGCCGCATTGAAGTGATTGACTCGCGCTTGACCTCGATGGCCCTGGGGTTGCCGGTGGTCGAGGCCGCCCGGGCGGCCCGGGGTGGAATGGGGGTCGACGAGGTCGTCGGACTCGCCAAGAGGATCATCGCCAAGACAAAAGTGTTCTTCGTCGTTGACACCCTGGAGTATCTCGCCCGCAACGGTCGCATCGGCAAGGCTCAAGCCCTCCTGGGGAACCTCCTGTCCGTGAAGCCTATCCTCACTCTTGAGGACGGCCTGGTGACGGCCTACGAGAAAGTCCGTGGAGACAAGAAGGTAATTCCACGCATGGTCGAAATCATGGGGGAAATGCTGGAGTCCGGCAAGCCGCCCGCCAGGTGCGCCATCGTCCACGCGGATTGCGCCGACAAGGTCGAAGCCTGTAAGGCGGCTGTCGAGGCGGCCTACCACCCGACCGAGGTCATTATCGGCGGTCTCGGAGCGGTCGTCGGGACGCATGTCGGGCCGGGCACTATGGCTCTGGTCTGGTATCAGCCCTAAACACCGGTGGGAGGTGACCCCGGGTGCCGGACACCGAAACTGCTTTTGCCAAGTTGAGGTCGATGCTGGCCGATCAACTGGGTATCGAGGAAGATGAGGTTAAAGTGGACTCGACCTTTGAAGACCTTGGCGCCGACTCGCTCGACATCGTCGAGATGGTTATGGCCATCGAGCAGGAGTGGGACATCGAGATTCCTGACGAGGCCGCCGAAGAGATAAAGACTGTCGGCGATGCCGTCAACTATATCGTGGCTCACGCCTAAAGGCGTGACGGGGTCGGGGTAAGGCCGATAAGGCGGTAGGACAGATCGGGCAGACCAGCGAGGGCGGTCGTGAACGTGACCGCCCTCGTCTAGCTGGGGCGCCGGGCGTGGGCCCTTGCTTTCCGTTCAGAGGAGATGACGATGACGCCCCGGAGTAGCCTGGCCGAACTGGTTTTGAGTCTCGGCGTGAGGATCGAGAGTGACCTGCTTGAGACCGCTCTCACCCACGCGTCGTTTGTCCACGAGAACCCCGACCTGGCGCCGGGAGGGGACAACCAGCGTCTGGAGTTCTTGGGTGACGCCATTCTCCAATTCTGTACCGGGCAGTTCCTCTACCGGCGTTATCCGAGGGCCGGCGCGGGGGAACTCACGCGACTCCGGGCGACGGCCGTATCGGAAGAGGCCCTCTGGCGCGTGGCCGAGGGCCTGGGTCTTGGGGCCTACCTGCGTCTGGGTCGCGGGGAGGAGGCTTCGGGGGGCCGGAGGCGTCGGTCCTTGCTGGCCGACGTCTTCGAGGCCGTGGTCGGGGCCGTCTACCTCAGCCACGGTGTGAGCGAGGCTCAAGCCTTCGTCCAGCGACATCTGGGGCCGATCCTGGCCGCTTCGGCCGAGCGCCCGCCCGTGGACGCCAAGACCACCCTTCAGGAGTTGGTCCAGGCCGCCGGGAAGAGCGTCAGCTATCACCTCCTGGCCGAGACGGGACCAGACCACGGCCGGGTCTTCGACGTGGAAGTCCGCGCCGGCGGCGTCCAGGTCGGTTGCGGCCAGGGTCGAAGCAAGAAAGAGGCCGAGCAAGCCGCGGCCGCGGTGGCCCTGGGGAAGTGGGACGTGGCCCGCGACGGGGCACGGTGACATCGGGGGAGGAAAGATCCCTCTGAACAGCGAAGGTCTGCCATGGTTCTAGCAAGTGCCGGTGGGTTTTCACCCTCTCGGAGGGAGGCTGGCATCATGGACATTCTGAAGGTTGCGGCCCAGTCCAAGCCTAAGGCGGTCGCTGGTGCGCTGGCTGCTGTTCTGAGGGAGAAGGGTAGCGCGGAGGTGCAGGCCGTGGGGGCGGGCGCTGTCAACCAGGCTGTGAAAGGGATAGCGATTGCCCGCGGCTTCGTTGCGCCCAACGGAATTGATCTGGTTTGCGTTCCTGCCTTCACTGAGGTACAGATCGGCGGCGAGGAACGGACAGCCATACGCTTCATCGTTGAGGGAAGACACGGCGCCGCCAAGACCTGATGCCGTCAGGGTTAAGGACGCACGCTCCGATGCCGAGCGCCATAGTTCTTGGGTCTCGCCCTCCAACCCGTTCATCGTAGCGGACGGGTTTTTTGTTGAGCAAGCTTTACGGGTGGTGGAGCGGTGCTGGTCAGGCGTCTAGAGATCAATGGCTTCAAGTCCTTCGCCGAACGGGCGATCGTCGAGTTCGGGCCGGGCGCCACCGGCATCGTGGGCCCGAACGGGACGGGCAAGAGCAACATCACCGACGCCATCCGCTGGGCCCTGGGGGAGCAGAACCCCAGGATGCTGCGGTCCTCGCGCATGGAGGACATCATTTTCAACGGTAGCGAGACCCGCAAGCCGCTGGGTTTCGCCGAGGTCATCCTGACCGTCGACAATGCGGATGGCCTCATTCCCCTCGAGTTCGCTGAGATTTCCATCACCCGACGCCTCTACCGGTCAGGTGAAAGCGAGTATCTCCTCAACGGCAGTCCGGCTCGCCTCAGGGACATCACCGACCTTCTGGCCAACACGTGTCTGGGGCGCGAAGGCTACTCGCTCATTGGCCAGGGCCGGATCGACGAGGTTCTCATGTCCACTCCGGAAAGCCGGCGGGGCTTGTTCGACGAAGCCTGCGGCATCGGTCTCCATCGCGGACGGAAGCGAGAGGCCCTGGCCCGCCTCGGAGACGTGGCCGGCCGGCTCGAGCGCGTCTCCGACGTCACGACCGAACTGGAAACCCAACTGACGCCCATGGACCGGCAGGCCGTCGTGGCCCGAGCCTTTGTCGGCTACCGGGACGAGCTTGAGCGGCTTGAACTGTGGCTTGAGGGACAGGGTCTGGACAGGCTTCGGATGAGGGTTAAAGCCTCCCGGGAGAGGCTGACGGAGATCCGTGGGCAGGACGTCGCGCTCCGCGAACGCCACAGGCGCCTGGAGGAGGAGACTCGCACCCTCCGCGCGGCCCACAATGAATTAGGCGCTCTTGTCGAGCAGAAGCAGCGGGAAGCGAGTCTGTCCGAGGCCGCGTTGAGAGAGCTTGCCGACAGGATCGAAGCTCTTGAGAGGTCCATCTCTGACCGGCAGCGGGAGGCGACCCTCATCCGTGAGGAGCGCGAGCGCTTGGGGGAGAGGTTGGCCCGAGCGGCGGCGCGCCAGACGGAGATCCAGACTGAGACGGCCACGCGAACGGACCGCCAGACCGCGATCCGGGTGGAGCTCAGCGAGGGTGCCCAAGCGGAGGCGGCGGCCCGCCAGACTCTGAACTCCCTGCGGACGGCTGTTGAGACGGCCAAGAGTGAGCTTCTCGAGGTCGTCAGCCAGGTCAGTGCCTGCCGCTATGAGCTCTCCACGAAGGAAGCGGAGATCGCCCGCCTGCGGACAGAGCGTGACCGCCTGAGGCGCGAGGCCGAGACGACCGGCCAGGAATTGACCAACCTTGGCGTCGAGGCGGCGACCCTGGCCGGACGCCTGGCCCAGGTCGAACCTGAAGCCGTGGCCCGCGCCGGAACCCTGAGCGAGCTTGAGACTCGCGAGGTCTCGCTCGGGTCGACGCTGACCGGCCTCGGAGGCCAGGCGGAACGAGAGCGGGAGTCTGTCGCCGAGCTTGAGACGAAGCGCGCCTCGCTGGAGGTGGCCATCGTCGCGGCCAGCGCTTGGTCGCGATCGGCCCTCGCCGTCGTGGCCGCGGCGCGCGAAGCCGCGCTCAAGGGTGGCCTGGATTCTGCGGGCGCTGGGGGAGGCTCGGGCTCTGGCGAGTGGGCCGAGGGTCTCGTGGGCGTCCTGGGTGAGGAACTTGACGTGAAACCAGGGGAAAGGTTGGCTTTCGAGGCGGCCCTGGGCCGCTATGTGGACGCTCTTGTCGTCCGCACCGAGGCCGATCTGCGCCGCTACATCACTTTCCTCAAGGGTGAGGACCTCGGCCCGGCCGTCATCATCCCTCTTGATCTTGTTTCCCAGCACCTGGCCAAGCACGGCGCCAGGGGCGGACACGGCCGTGGGTCGGGAGGCGCTTGGCTTGCTAATCGAGTCGAGTGCGCGGAGGAGTTGCGGCCGGTGGTCGACTACCTCCTCGGGGACACTCTCCTGGCCCAAGACTATGAAGAGGCTCTGATCGCCGTTACGACCGGCCGAAGCTCCCGGGCGGTCACGCTCGAGGGCCTACTGGTCCGGCCGGGCGGGGCAGTGGCCCTGGCCGCGGGTGGGGTGGGCCGTGAGCGGGGCAGACGGGGCGCGACCGCGCCCGGAGACCCGGCTGAGCCCCAGACCCTGGAACGGATGCGCCGGCTGCGCGAGGTCAGGACGGAACTGGAAACGCGGCGGACCAGACTGGCCAGGCTGTCCGCCGAGCGCGAGGCGGCCGAGAAATCCCTGTCCGAAGTCAGGAGCCAGCGTTCGCGTCTGACCTCGGAGGTTCAGAAGCTGACCCTCGAGCGAACGGCCCTATCCGGCCGGCTCGAGGATGCCAGACGGCGGGAGGCGGCCGCGAGGCGGAAGGTCGAGAAGGCAGGTCTCGACCAGCCCGAACTCGGGCAGAGTCTCCTCCTGCTGGAGGCCAAGATCCGGGACTTGGCCGGCGGGCTACGGCAGCACGCCGCCGCGGAAGAAAGACTCCGGACGAATCTCTCCGGCCAGGAGGCCGCGGTCCGGGCGGCGGAGGAGGTTCTGGCGACAACCGGAGGCCGGCTGGGCGAACTCCGTGTCCAGGCGGCCACTCTGGAGGAGCGGGAGAGAGCGGGCGCGGCCGAGTCCACGAGGTTGGCGGACGAGGTCGCTCGCCTGTCCGCCGATGAGGCGAGACTTGCGGCCCGGCTGGCCGTGCTGGACGAAGAGCGAGACAGAGCGCGGGCCGAGTTGGAACCCCTCCGGCGGCGCCAGGCGGCCGCCAAGGCGACCGAGACGGACGCGGGTCCGGTGGAGAATGTCGAGGCCTGGCGGAAGCGGCGTCGCGAGTTGGCCGGTGACCTCGAGGGCCGCGAGTCGGAAGTGGTCGACTTGCGGACATCTCTTGACGAGTTGGTCGACAGAGAACGGCGTGAGGAGACACGCCTGGCTCGCTTCGAGGCTGAGGACGAGATGACCACCCGTCGGCTCCGCCGCGACTGGGGTGACGACTGGGAGGAGAAGGCTGCCCGGGCCACCGAGGCGGCGGGAGAGCGGGGAGAGACGGTCTTGACCGAGGAGGCCGGGCAGGCCCGGGTCGAGGAGCTTCGCCGGGTTATGAGCGGCTTGGGCGTGGTCAACATCGGGGCCATCGAGGAGCACCGGCGGCTGTCGGAGCGAGCCGAGTTTCTCCGAAGCCAGGCCAAGGATCTCGTCGATGCCCGGGAGAGCCTCCTCCGGCTGATCGGCGAGATGGACGAAAGCATGGCCAAGAGGTTTGAGGAAGGGTTCCTGGCCGTCCGCAGAGCCTTCCGGGACAAGGTCCCCGACCTCTTCGGCGGGGGTCGCGGGGACCTCATCTTGACCAACCGCGACAACCTCCTGGAGAGCGGTGTCGAGATTCTGGTCGAACCTCCGTCCAAGAGACTCCAGAGTCTGGCTCTCTTGTCCGCCGGCGAGCGAGCCCTGTCGGCCCTGGCCCTGCTCCTGTCGTTCCTGGAGGTGCGGCCGAGCCCGTTCGTGGTTCTCGACGAGATCGACGCGCCCCTCGACGACGCCAACGTGGCTCGATTCTGCGTGGCCGTGGTCGCTCTCACCGCGCTGGGGCGGACCCAGTTCGTCATCGTCACCCACAACAAAGCGACGATGGAAATCGCGGACAGCCTCTACGGGGTGACCATGGGCGAGGACGGCGTATCCCGCCTGGTTTCGGTGAAGCTAGAGGATCGCGAGGAGTTGCGCCGGCGCCTGGAAAGGGAGGCGAGCTAGCGTGGCGGGACGACTGGCGGCTGGTCTGGCGCGGGCCACGGGCAGCCTGGGCGAGGGTCTCCGGCGTGTTCTCACTCTCGGGCGGCGGGCCGATGCCGAACTCTACGAGGAACTCGTGGACACGTTGGTCCTGGGCGACACCGGTGTGGCCACGGCCACGGCCGTGGTCGACGAGGTCAAGAGAAGGGCCGAGCGGCTGGGTCTTTCGGACGCGGGAGACCTGCGCGAACTTCTGGCCGGGGTCGTCGCCGAGAACCTCGGGTCCCCTGGCGGCCGACCGGACGGGGGCGGTCTCGAACTGCCGGCGGGCCTTGGTGTGATCCTGGTTGTCGGAGTCAACGGCACCGGCAAGACCACGACAGTAGCCAAGCTGGCCGCCAGCCTTCTCGCGTCGGGGCGGAAGCCGCTCCTGGTCCAGGCCGACACCTTCAGGGCGGCGGCCACGGAGCAGACCCTGATCTGGGCCCAGCGTCTCGGACTGGAGGTTGTCCATCACCGGCCCGGCAGCGACCCCGCGGCCGTGGCCTTCGACGGCGCGCGGGCCGCTCTGGCTCGCGGTCGGGACACCATCCTCGTCGACACCGCCGGACGCCTGCACAACAAGACCGGACTTGTCGAGGAACTGAAGAAGGTCCGCCGGGTTCTCTCCCGCGAGGTCGCCGGCGCGCCCCACGAAACGCTCCTCGTGGTGGACGGCCTGGCCGGGCTCAACTCGCTGCAGCAGGCCCGCGTCTTCAACGAGGCCGTGACCTTGACCGGAGTGATCATCACCAAGCTCGACGGAACGGCCCGGGGCGGCGTGGTTCTGGCCATTCGCCGGGAACTCGGCCTTTCGGTCAAATTTGTCGGCGTGGGCGAGGGCCTGGGGGATCTCGTCGAGTTCGACCCGGTTGTCTACGCTCGGGCCATGCTCGAGACGCGCCCGTAAGTTGGATGAAGCAACGGTGCGCGCCGACGCGCCAGCTGACCCTGGAAGGGCGACCCCCGGCCGACGCCCGTTTCCAGCGTTGCAAAGCCCGCTCCGTGCGGGTAGAATACCCCTGTGGCTCCGCCAGGGAGTGCTCATGTGCCTTTTACCCAGCTAACGGACAAATTGAACCAGGTCTTCCGCCATCTTCGCGGGCGAGGCAAGCTCACCGAGCGTGACGTGGACGAGGCGTTGCGCCAGGTGCGCTTGGCTCTCTTAGAGGCCGACGTCAACTTTAAGGTCGTCAAGGACTTCGTGGCTCGCGTCCGGGAGAGGGCCGTCGGCCAGGAAGTTCTGAGCAGCATCACTCCAGCCCAGAAAGTCGTGAAGATAGTCCAGGACGAACTTGCGAGTCTCATGGGCCGGGCTCGGTCCGGGTTGGCCTTCTCCCAGCGCCCCCCCACGGTCTTGATGCTGGTCGGCCTGCACGGAGCGGGCAAGACCACGGCCACGGCCAAGCTCGGCTACTACCTCCGCGTCCAGGGGCATCATCCCTTCCTTGTCGCCGCCGACCTCAGGCGTCCAGCGGCTCAGGACCAACTGGCCTCTCTCGGGCGCCGGCACGGCCTGGCGGTCTGGACCGGACCGGCCGACCGCGCCTTCGACCCCGAGTCACCCGAGACCGTGGGGCACACCGTGGAGGTCATCGCCACCGGGATCGCCGAAGCGAGAAGACTCGGGCACGACGTGGCCGTCGTCGATACGGGTGGGCGCATGCACGTCGACCAGGACCTCATGGCCGAGCTTCGGTTGGCCAAGAAGGCCGCCGCGCCGTCCGAGGTTCTCCTCGTCGTCGACGCGATGACCGGTCAAGACGCCGTGAACGTCGCCGAAACCTTCTCGCGCGACATCGGCATAGACGGGGTCATTCTGACCAAACTGGATGGTGACGCCAGGGGCGGTGCGGCCTTGTCGGTGCGGGCCGTCACCGGCAAGCCCATCAAGTTCGTCGGCACCGGTGAGAAGATCGAAGATTTCGAGCCCTTTCATCCGGAACGGATGGCCTCGCGCATCCTGGACATGGGCGACGTTGTCACTTTGGTCGAGCGAGCCGAGGCGACGATGGACGCGGCCAAGGCTCTAGATCTCCAGAAGAAGCTGCGGCGGGCCGAGTTCACCCTCGAGGATTTTCTCGACCAGATCCGCCAGGTGCGCAAGATGGGCTCTCTTCAGGACCTTCTGGGCCTGCTCCCGGGGCTCGGGAAAGCGCGAGAACTCAAGGGTCTGCAGGTCGATGACACGCAGTTTGGCCGGGTGGAAGCCATCATCTCCTCGATGACCAAGCAGGAAAGGCTGGACCCGTCCATAATTGACGGAAGCCGGCGTCGGCGCATTGCCGGCGGGAGTGGGACAACGACGTCGGATGTTAACCGGCTTTTGCAGCAATACTCGGAGACAAAGAAGCTGGTCAAGCGCATGGCTGGTGCGGGAAAAGACGGTCGCGGCCTGGGTAGACTGCTGAGACCGTAGGCGGAGGTGGAGTGACGGAATGTCAGTTAAGATTAGACTGCGCCGCGTGGGGGCTAAGAAGGCTCCTTCTTACCGCGTTGTCGTGGCCGATTCCAGGTACCCGCGAGACGGGCGGTTCATCGAGGAGATTGGCCACTATAGCCCGGCCGCGTCCAAACCCGAGTTCGTGGTTGACAGGGAGAAGGCTCTCTCGTGGCTGGAGCGTGGTGCCCAGCCTTCCGACACGATTCTGGCCTTTTTCCGCCAGGAGGGTATCCTGAAGGCCTTCGAGGACAAGCGCCGGGGATCGCGTCCCGTTGAAGCGCCCCAGCCCGAGGCCCAGGCCTAGACTGGGAAGGTGGGTCCGCGTTGGCGGAGATTGGTCCGACGGCAGGCGAGGCTATGCTGAAGGTTTTGGCCGGCGCCCTGGTCTCCAGGCCCGAGGAGGCTAAGGTAACTTGTGTCCGGCGCGAAAGCCTCACTGTTTTGGTGCTTGAGGTGGCCCAAGAGGACATGGGTCGGGTCATCGGTAAGCAGGGCAGAATCATTAAGGCCATCCGCAAGATCATTCGGACTACCGGCGGCCCGGCCGCGAAGAGTCTCATTGTCGAGGTGACCTCGCGGTGAGGGACGCCGACCCGGGACCGGAACAGGCGGCCGAAGCGGCGCCGGCGGCCTCGGCGGCGCCGCGGCCCACAGACGCCGCGGGGCCCGAGCATGTAGCCGTCGGGTTTGTTCTGGGGGCATTCGGTCCCGCCGGGTTGGTCAGAGTGAGGCCACTGACCGACTTCCCGGAGCGCCTGCTTGAACTGGGTCGGGTGCGGCTGGTTCACGAGGGCCCGGTGGTCTTCCGATCCGAGTGGCGGGCGGTCACCTCGGTCCGGCGACACGGCGGCGGGGATTTCGTGTTTGAGTTGGAGGGCCTGACAAACAGGGATCAGGCCATCGCGCTGGGCGGGGCGAGGCTGGAGATCCCGGGGACCGAAGTCAAGTCCCTTCCGCCCGGCCACTACTACCGTTTCCAGGTGGTTGGCCTGGAGGTCAGGGACGAGGGAAATCAGGTCCTTGGACGGGTGCGGGAAATCCTGGAGACCGGCGCGAACGATGTCTTTGTGGTCGCCCCGGATGGTGGCGGGGGATTGAAGAGCGAGATGCTGATCCCGGCTCTGAAAGATGTGGTCCTGAAGATCGACCTTGGGACGGGGCAGATGGTCGTTCGCCCACCGAGGACGTGGGACGGATGAGATTTGATGTTCTGACGCTCTTTCGGGAGATGCTCGAAGGGCCCATCCAGGCCAGCATTCTCGGTCGGGCCAGCGAGGCCGGTCTGATCGAGATTGTCATCCACGATATCAGGGACTATACCGAAGACCGTCATCGGACGGCCGACGACTACCCCTACGGGGGTGGCGCTGGGATGGTCTTGAAAACGGAACCGATCTTCAGGCTCATGGATGCTCTCTGCCCGGGGTGGCAGGCCGGTGGCCCGGAAGGTCCGGACAAGGTTCCCGGGGCGCGCGTGATCTACCTTACCCCTCAGGGACATCCGCTCGACCAGAAGACAGCATGGCGATTGGCCGGGGAGAAGCGCCTCATCTTGCTTTGTGGGCACTACGAGGGTATGGACGAGCGAGTGTGTCAGGCGCTGATCGACGAGGAGATCTCCATCGGGGACTACGTTCTCACCGGCGGAGAACTCCCGGCCCTAGTGGTCATCGACGCGGTGGCGAGACTCGTGCCTGGGGTTCTCGGACAGGAAGCCTCGCCTCTTGAGGAGTCATTCGCCGAAGGGCTTCTGGAGTACCCGCACTACACGCGGCCAGCCGAGGTCAGGGGCTATCGCGTTCCGGAGGTCCTCCTCTCCGGGAACCATGAGCTTGTCCGTCTGTGGCGGAGGCGCGAGTCTCTGCGCCGGACGCTGGAGCGGCGACCCGAGTTGCTTCTTGAGGTCGATCTCTCCAGGGAAGACCAGGAGATCTTGCGGGAGTTAGCTGAAGGGAGAACAGGCGAAAGTGGACGTCATTAAGATGATCGAGAGTCAGCAGATGAAGACTGAGGTCCCCGAGTTCCGTCCCGGCGACACCGTCCGGGTGGCGTTCAAGGTCGTCGAGGGTGGACGCGAGCGCGTGCAGCCTTTCGAGGGCACCGTCATCAGGCGGAAAGGGAGCGGCATCGGTGAGACCTTCACCGTGCGCCGCGTCACTTACGGCGTGGGTGTGGAGCGAACTTTTCCCCTTCACTCGCCCAGGCTGGAGGGAGTGACCGTTCTTCGGCGCGGGGCCGTGCGCCGGGCTCGCCTCTACTACCTTCGCGAGCGCACGGGCAAGGCGGCCAGAGTCAAAGAGGAGAAACGGTAGAGCCAGGGCCCGGAACAGGGGTGGCCCGGTCGGCCGCTCGTCTCTTGCTCAAGAAGGTCAAAGGCGAGGTCTTCCTCATCTCCCGGCCTCCCAGCCGCATCGGATGGGTGGGGGCGCTGGTTGGAGGCAACTAGTCGTGGCGCAGGAACAGGGTGGAACCATTCCCTCCCGTAGACCAACATTCGGCGCCGTGGTCTGGGATTGGACGAAGACGCTCGTTCTCTGCGCCCTGATTGCCCTTACCTTGCGGACTCTGGTCTTAGAATCCTACACTATCGACGGGGCCTGCATGGAGCCGAGTCTTGGCACCGGGCAGCGAGTCTTCATCTTCAAACCTTCGTACTGGTTCTCCGGTCCCCATCGCGGTGACGTCATCGTCTTTCGCTACCCGGTCGATCCCACGCGCGACTACATCAAGCGCGTCATTGCCCTGCCGGGCGAGACGGTGGCTCTCCGGGCCGGAATTGTCTATATCAACGACAAGGAACTCGACCAGAGTCACTGGCCGATCACCGTGGACACCTACCGATACTCCGACTACCAGGAACGGGTCGTGCCCGACGGGCAGTACTTCGTCCTGGGTGACAATCGCCCCGACAGCGAGGACAGCCGGGTCTGGGGGTTTGTGCCCCGCGAGAACGTCAAGGGTGAAGCTTTCATCCGCTACTGGCCCATCTGGCGACCGAAATGGATCGGGTGACAGGGGTCGCCGAGACCTGGTTCCCGGGCCAGATGGCCCGGACTCGTCGTCTGATTCGCGAGAACCTGTCCCTGGTCGGCTTGGTGGTCGAGGTGGCCGACGCCAGAGCTCCCCGAGCCAGCCGTCATCCCGGTCTCGACAAACTCGTGCCCGGTCGCCCGATCCTCACCGTGCTCGGCAAGGCCGATCTGGCCGATCCCGCTCTCACGAGCAGGTGGATCGCGTTCCTGCGGGAGCATGGTCGCCCCGGCGACTGGGCCATGGCTTTCTCCGAGGCTGACCGGCGCGATGTCGGCGAGGCGCGGAGACTGGCCGCCGGCCTCGGGCGGCGGCGGTCCGCGGCAGGGACGGTGCGGGCCATGGTCGTCGGCTTGCCCAACGTTGGGAAGTCGACCCTGATTAACCGTCTGGTCGGCCGGGCCTCGGCCCGTGTGGGTGATCGCCCGGGTATCACGCGCGGCAAGCAGTGGCTGGGGGCAGGCGACAGCCTCGACCTTCTGGACCTTCCGGGCATCCTGGTCCCGGGGCGGCTTCCGATCCGCGTCTTTCGCATTCTGGCTCTCCTCGGGCTTCTTCCCCAGCGGGCTTTCGACCCGGTCGAGGTGGCCGTCGAGGCTCTGGCTGTGCTCGAGGCGGCCGAACACCTGCCGCCGGAACTGGCGGCGACCGGCGAACCGCGGCCCGGGCCGGCGGCGCCGGACGGCGGTGAGGCCGGCGACGTCGCCGATGCGATGCGGCCCATGGAACTCTTAACCCGCTGGGCCGTGGCCCGGGGGCATCTTCGTAGTGGCGGCCGGCCCGATCTTGAGCGCGCCGCGGTGGCTCTCATCGGCGCCTTCCGCGAAAGTCGCTTCGGCCGGTTGACCCTCGAAAGCCCGGTGGATGATTCTTGATGGCCAGGGCCAAGACACGCGAAGCTCTGGTCGGCCGCGTCATGCCCGGCCCGGATGGACTCGGCGGGCTCGTCAGACCGGGTGACCTGAGTCTGGAGCAACTCTGCCAGGCTCTCGCCGTCCTCAAGCCGCCGCCGCCGCATCGGGCGAACCTTGTCGACATTGAAGGTCTGGAAACCCTGGGCCGGATCCTGGCGGCCGACCCCCGCGTGGGCGCGAGGAAGCAGGGCTACCGCCTCCTGCGGCTGGCCGAGTTCCACCAGGCTCACCGGCGGAGAGTGGCCGCCATGTTCGAGACTGAGGCTAGGCTCTGTCCCTCCGACGCTCATCGCGTGGCCGGGATGGATGAGGCCGGTCGTGGACCCCTGGCCGGACCGGTCGTGGCCGCGGCGGTGGTCCTGGGCGATGGAAGGCCGCTCTCCGGTCTCAACGACTCCAAGCAGGTTCCCGAGGAGGTTCGGGAGGAACTCTACGAGACGATCGTAAAGGCCAGCCTGCATCTTGGGGTGGGCGTCGCCGGACCGGGCCTGATCGAACGTGTCAACATCCTGCAGGCGACCTACGTGGCCATGCGCCGGGCCGTGGCCAAGCTTGGGACGGCGCCCGACTACCTCTTGGTCGACGGGTTTCGGGTTCCGGGTCTGGATGTCCCGCACCGCGGGGTGGTCGGGGGTGACGCCCTGTGCGGGTCGATAGCGGCGGCCTCCATTGTCGCCAAGGTGACCAGGGATCGGATCATGCGCCAAGTGGCGAGAAGATACCCGGCCTACGGCTTTGAGCGGAACAAGGGCTACGGCACGGCCGAACACTGGGAAGCCCTGCGGCGGCACGGGCCGTGTCCGGCTCACCGGCCCAGCTTCATCCGGCGGGGGGAAGAGACGGGGGTTGTCGATGGATAGGGGGAAACCACGTCCGGGCAAGGCCGGGCCGTCCGGCCGGCGCCCGGCCGGCGCCGGCAAGGGCAAGCGCCACGCTTTCCTCGGCCGGGCCGGCGAGGACGCGGCGATCCGGCACCTAGAGGGTCTGGGATTGGACATCGTAGAGCGCAACTATCGCTGCCGGCTCGGCGAGGTGGACATCATCGCCCGCGAAGGAGACACTCTTTGCTTCATCGAGGTCAAGGCCCGTCGCACGAGCGCTTTCGGCGGGGGCCTGGAGGCGGTCGAGGGCCGCAAGCGGGCTCAGGTCCGCCGGGTGGCCAGCTACTACCTCAGCCGCTTTGGGGACACGCCTCCCACCTGTCGCTTCGACGCGACCGAGGTCTGGCTGGATCAGTCGGGGCGGCCGCAGCGGGTTCACGTGGTGAAGAACGCTTTCTAGATCCGGCCGCGCGACCGGGTGAGACGGATGGGTGGGGAGGCGAGGGCGTGAACCGGGACATCTACCTTGACAACGCCGCCACGGCCCGACCCTTCGCCGCTGTAGGCGAGGCCATGGAGCAAGCCGTGGAGACCGCCTACGGCAACCCCTCCTCCCGCCACGGGCTTGGTCTCGCGGCCGCCCGGGTCATGGAGGAGAGCCGATCCCGCTTGGCCGGGACGATCGGCGCCGCCCCCCGGGAGGTCGTCTTCACCGGCGGAGGGACGGAGGCCAACAATCTGGCCCTGAAGGGCGCCGCCTGGGCCTATGCCCGGTCCGGTAACCATCTTGTCGTCTCGGCCGTCGAGCACCCCTCGGTCCTGGAGACTGCCGGCTGGCTGGCCGGCGGTGGCGGCGGCTGGCGGGTGACCTTGGTCCCGGTCGGCCGGGACGGGCGGGCCGACGCACGGGACGTCCTCGCGGCCGTGACCGGGGAGACGGTCGTCGTCAGTCTCATGCACGTCAACAACGAAGTCGGCGCCGTCCAGCCCGTGGCCGAGGTGGGGCGGCGTCTCGCCGCGGTCCGGGAGACCTCGGGCCGAAGGAAGGGTTTGCCCCTGTTTTTCGTAGACGCCGTGCAGTCCTTAGGTCGCCTGCCCATTGACGTCCGGGCCTGGGGTGTCGATCTCCTCAGCCTGAGCGCCCACAAGATCCACGGCCCCAAGGGAGTCGGGGCTCTCTTTGTCCGCGAGGGGGTGCGTCTCGTTCCGCTGGTCCACGGCGGCGGGCATGAGGCCGGTCGCCGTAGCGGGACTGAGAACGTGCCGGGCCTGGCCGGCTTCGGCGCCGCGCTGGCCAAGATGGCCGAACTCGTGGGGACCTCCGAGCGTCTGTCCCGGCTCCGGAGCAGGCTTCTGTCCATCGTGCGCGACGGTCGCCCGGAGGTCGTCCTTCTCGGCCCGGAGTCCGGCGAGGCCGTGGCGCCCCACATTCTTTGCCTGTCCTTTCCCGGCGTTCCGGCCGAGGTCTTCCAGCACCACCTCGAGCGGGGGGGAGTCTATGTCTCGACTGGTTCCGCCTGCTCCTCCCATCACCGAGGCCGAGCAAGCCACGTTCTCGAGGCCATGGGCTGCCCACCCGGGGTGGCCAACTCGGCCATCCGCCTCTCGCTTTCTCCGCTGACCACTCCGGACGAGGTCGAGAAGGCGGGAAAGATCATCGTGGCCACCGCCGGGGAGCTGGCCGGGAAGGGAGCCCGTTGAAACACCTTCTTCTTCTAAAGTACGGGGAGATTGGCCTAAAGGGCAGAAACCGCCCGCATTTTGAACGGATCCTGGCCCGCAACGTGGCCGCGGCCCTCAGGAGAGCGGACGGTGGGGGACCCGGGGGGACCTTGCGTCACCTGCGGGGTCGTTTTCTAATCGATCTGGGCCCTAGCTCGGATGAGGTCAGGGCGGCTCGGTTGGCCGAAGCGGCCGCTCACGTCTTTGGGGTCGTGGCTGTCGCTCCGGCCAGGCAGGTTCCCCTGACCATGGAGGCCATCGCCGAGACGGCGGCCGGCGTCGCCAGCGAGGCGGTCGGGACGGGCGCCAGGACCTTCAAGCTGGAGGTCCGGCGGTCCAACAAGGCTTTTCCTCTGACCTCCCCCGAAGTCGCCGCGGCCGTGGGCCGAAGCGTCCTCGAGACCGTGCCCGGACTGGCGGTGGATGTCCACGACCCCGATCTTCGGATCGCGGTCGAAATTCGGGAAGACGGCGCCTATCTCTACGGACGGGAGATACGCGGACCCGGCGGCCTGCCCGTGGGAACGTCGGGACGCGCGGTGACCCTCATCTCCGGGGGCATCGACAGCCCCGTGGCCACCTGGATGGCCATGAAGCGCGGGCTCGTCACCATCCCTCTTCACTTCTGGAGCTTTCCGTTCACGGGCGAGAGGGCCCGTCAGAAGGTGATCGACCTCTGCGGCGTTCTCGGGAGTTGGGGCACCCTGCCCGACCTCCTGGTCTGCCCGTTCACGGAGATTCAAACGGCCATCCGCGACCTCTGCCCCGAGGAGTTGCGGGTGACCATCATGCGCCGGATGATGATGCGGATCGCCACGCGCCTGGGCCAGACCGAACGGGCCCTGGCCATCATTACCGGCGAGAGTCTCGGCCAGGTGGCCAGCCAGACCATTGAGAGTCTGGCCACGATTGAGGCCGTGGCCGATCTGCCCATCCTCCGACCGCTCATCGGCCTCGACAAGGAAGAGATCATCACCCGGGCTAGAGCCATCGGAACCTTCGATCTCTCGACCCTGCCCTACGAGGACTGCTGCACTCTCTTCGTCCCCGAGCGACCGAGGATCAAGCCGACGGTAGCCGAGGCGGAAGCCGCGGAGGGGGCCCTGGAAGTCGAGGGACTGGTGGAGCGGGCCTTGGGTGGCATCGATAGAGTGACCCTACGGTGAGGGTAGCTCCGCCTCGACCAGCCACTTCCGGACCGTTCCCTCGAGACCGTCAAGACAGACCTCGTACCCGTTCTTCAGGTAGAAGTGGACCTGGCGTCCGCGGTGGTCAAAGTCGGCGGAGGAGAGGTGACCCATTACCCGGGTCGCTCCCTCCCGGCGGAAGATCTCCTCGGCCAAGCGAAGGAGAGCCGTTCCAACGCCGTGGCTCAGGCCTCTTTCGGTAAAGCAGCCGATGTCGCGGATGGTGGCCTGGCTACCTTCGATGGAGGCGAAGAGAACGGCCTCGTGACCCGCTCGGTAGCTGCGGAAGGCGCGGACGATGAGAGACGAGCCGTGGCGGCTGGCTACGAGAAGAAGGGGCCGATCTTTCTTATCCGAGACCATCCTGCTCGTGGAGAACTCGGACGAGGAAGCCGGTTCGAGGTAGACCAGGGCTCGGACGAGAGAGTCTCGCGCCCGCCGGCGCGATTCAATCCGAAGCCAGCGGTGAAGCGTAATCCGGGGAACTGCCGGCGGGCGATCCGCGTCGACGCCTGGCACCCGGTTCATCCCCGTTTCCGATTCCGTCCACGATCCCGCAAGTGCGGATGAAGACTAGACTGCGGTACCCATTCGAGAGTGCGGGTTCTAGGACCTTTCGCTCCGGGGGGTAGGATTGTCACCGCTTTGAGGACGTTTTCGCGCGGCGGGGTCGCGGCTCGCCTGGGCTGCGACCCCGCCGCGCAAAAGCGACAAAGACTCCGGGCCGGCCCGGGTTCCCCACCGACAGGAAGCTCGCCGTGAGCCGCGAATGACCCCCACCCGCGGCTCGACCGGTAAGGGGGGCTCGGGGTGGTCTCTCGGGTTTTCAGTCTCGGCCTCAGGGGCATCGAAGGCTATCTCGTGACCGTGGAGGTCGACATCGGCCCCGGCCTTCCGTGCTTTGAGATCGTGGGATTGCCCGGGGCGGCCGTCCGTGAGGCGCGTGAACGGGTTCGGGCCGCGATCTCCAACTCCGGCTACACTTTTCCCATGCGGCGGATCGTCGCCAACCTGGCTCCCGGCGACGTGCCCAAGACGGGGGCTCTCTACGATCTTCCTCTGGCCGTCGGCATTCTGGCCGCGGACGGACAGGTTGAGGAGACCTGTCTTGATGCCTGGGCCTTCCTAGGAGAGCTGTCCCTGGACGGCGCCATTCGGCCGGTCCGCGGTGTTCTGCCGATGTGCCTGTCCCTGCCGGACCTCAAGCTTGGGGCGGCGGCGGTCCCGGTCGGGAACGCCGCCGAGGCCTCCGCCGTGCCGGGGCTGGAGGTGGGCGGCTTCGCCGGTCTGGGCGAGGTCTGCCGAGCCCTCGACGCCGGTCGTCTCACGCCCATCGGCCGGCCTGTCTTTGGCCCCGACGCCCTTCCGACCGGGGTTCCCGGCGCCGCCGATAAGCACGGCGACCTGTCCGAGGTCGAGGGCCAGGAACACGCCAAGCGGGCCCTCACCATCGCCGCTGCCGGGGGGCACAACGTTCTTCTGGTCGGGCCGCCCGGGGCGGGTAAGACCATGCTTGCCCGCCGCCTGGCCGGCATTCTTCCGCCGCTCACCTACGCCGAAGCCCTCGAGGTGAGCAAGGTCTACAGCGTGGTCGGTCTTCTGCCCCAGGGAGGGGGTCTCGTGACGGCCCGGCCCTTCCGGGCGCCCCACCACACGGCGACAGTAGCCGGCCTGGCCGGGGGAGGCCTGCCGCTCGTGCCCGGAGAGTTGTCCCTGGCCCACCGGGGAGTCCTGTTTCTCGACGAATTGCCGGAGTTTCGCCGCGAGGCCCTCGAACTGCTGAGGCAGCCCCTGGAGGAGGGTGCCGTGCGGCTCGCGCGCAAAGGCGTAAGCCTCGTCTTCCCGTCGCGCTTTAGCTTGGTGGCGGCGATGAACCCATGTCCGTGCGGGTTCCTGGGCGACAGCCAAAGGGTCTGCCGGTGTTCTCCCGGGAGTCTGGAGACCTACCGGCGCAGGATATCGGGCCCCCTCCTGGACCGCGTTGACATGCACGTCGAGGTGCCCCGCCCCCAGCGGGGTGGTCGGGCCGGTCCGCCCTCGGCCGAGGTGGGGCGACGGGTCTTGGCCGCCCGGGTCCGGCAGGCCGAGCGGCTTGGCCCGGTGGGCTTGGCGACCAACGCCGAAATGGAGACGCGTCACCTAAACTCACCCGAGCTGGCGCGGCTCTCGCCCCGGGCCCGAGCTCTGGCCGAGCAGGCCGTGGAGAGACTCGGTCTCAGCCTGCGGGCCCGCGACCGGGTCCTGCGCCTGGCGCGGACCATCGCCGACATTGAGGATGCGGTCGAAGTCTCCGAGGCCGCCATTGCCGAGGCCCTCGGCCTGCGCGGAGTGGGACCGGCGTCCTAGGATCCCGTCGAGGTTCCCTGGCCCCGTCGACCTTCCGCGGTTTCGGGCAGGACTTGGCTTGGAGAGGTGTAACTCCTGAACCTGGAATCACTTCCCAAACGGGTTTCCGGACCCCCGACCGGGCGGGTCCGAACGGGCCGAGGAGGAGTCGCCCTGCCCTACGGCAGATTGCGTTCAGCCCTGCCGGATGTGGTGGCCCGCATCGAGGCGACCTACGCCTACGGCTCGGTTCTCGTGGCTGATTCCGAGGAACTTGTCGTCGAGATCGATCGGTCCCAGGAGAAGATCGAACGTGACGGCCCGCAACGAGGCGCTGTCTTGACCGGCTTTGACGGCCGCGAGGTCCGCGAGGTGGCGACGGTCGACCTTACGCCCGAGGGGCTCCTTCGAGCCGCCGGCGAACTGGCGGAAATGGCCCAGTCGGGGTCGAAGCGGTGGCGGGGTGGCGGGCTACCCCCCGGCCGCGCTCAAGGCGCCGCTACAGCTGTTGACCTCGCTCAAGGCGCCGCCCCGGTCGCCGGCCCCGCCCCGGGCGCGGATGAGGTCGAGTTTCGCACACCCCTGGTCCGGGCCCCGGCCTCTGTTCCCCTGCCCGAGAAGCTGGACCTGTGCCGGTCTCATCTCCGGCGGGGACTGGGTCTTGATCCGCGCTGCTTCAACGCCCTCGTCGTCTACCAGGAGCAGCGGCAGTTCAAGATCTTCGCCGATCGGACCGGGACCATGGCCCAGATCATCACCAGAGTCAACTCCGGCTGCGGCGTCTACATCAGCGACGGCGGGCCTCCGCGGAGCGACTACATCGCCCGCGGCGGAACGGGGGGCTACGAGTTGGCCGTCCTTCCCGAACACGACTGGGACGAGCTTGGCCAGACCCTTCCCGCTCTTCTGGGGGCCGAACGGCTTGAGCCGGGTTTCTACGACGTCATCGCCTCGCCGGCCGTGGGCGGGCTCATCGCCCACGAGTCCTTCGGGCACGGGGTTGAGACGGACATGTTTCTCAAGGACCGGGCTAGGTCGCGGGGTTACCTCGGGAGGCCGGTCGGCTCACCCATCGTCAACCTCTATGACGATCCCACCTACCCGGGCGGTTATGGCACCCACTTCTTCGATGACGAAGGACAGCCCGCCATCCCGGTCCAGATCCTGAAAGCCGGTGTCTTCCAGGGTGGGCTCACCGACCTCTACTCCGCGACACGACTCGGCCTACCCCGAACGTCCAACGGGCGCCGCGAAAGCTTCCTGCGCAAGGCCTACGCCCGGATGACCAACACCTACTTTGGTCCGGGCGCCGATCGCCTGGAGGACATGATCGCCAGTATCGAGCAAGGAGTCTACCTCGGCCGAACTCTCTCCGGCATGGAGGACCCCAAAGGCTGGGGCATTCAGTGCGAGATCGGCTGGGGGCGCGAGATCAGGAAGGGCCGCCTCACCGGCCGCTACTTCAGCCCCGTCGGTCTCACGGGCTACGTTCCCGACCTTCTGTCCAGCGTCAGCATGGCCGGTGGGGAGATCGCCCTCGACAGCGGGTACTGCGGCAAGGGGTTCAAGGAGAACGTGGCCGTGGCCTCGGGTGGACCCCACGTGAAGGCTCGGGCGAGACTTTCGTAGGCCGGCGCGGCCCGGCGGGCGGAAGAGCGGCCGCGCCAGGAGAAGGAGAGGTTCCCCTCCATGATGACCGTGGGCATGGCCCAGGATCTCCTCGGTCGAGCGGAAGGCGTGGCCGACTGGGAAACCTGGACCGTCACCCGCCGCGAGGCCCAGCTTTACGTCATCGGCGGCGAGACCGAGAGCCTTCGCCGCGTATCCTCGACTCGGATCGGGACTACGATCCACCACGACCACCCGGCCCGCGACGGCGCCCCGGCCAGGGGCACGGCCTCGTTCGACGTCGTTCCCTCGGACTCGGACGCGGAGGTCGCCGAGCGGCTGGCGGAAGGGGTCTACACCGCCTCTCTGCCGTGCAGCCCACCCTGGCCGGTTCCGGGACCGGCCATCTACCCGGCGCCCGAAACCCACGACCGCTCGCTCGCGTCCGACTCGGCCGCGGCTACCCTGGAGGCTCTGCGCGAGCGGCTACTCCGGGCCGTGGCCCTGGAGAGCCGCATCCGGCTTTCTGCGGCGGAGTTTTTCGCCATCGAAGAGGAGACCGCCTACGCCTCTAGTCGCGGGGCCGCGGCCGGCTGGCCGGCTACGAAGCTCTTCTGCGAGTTCGTTCTCCTGGCCGCTGAGGGCGGCGACACCTCGCAAGCCGAAAGCTACCACTCCGTGACCTACCGCCGGGTGGACGATTTCCCACTCGAGGAGATCGTGGCCACCAGGGCTCGTTACGCTCTCGACGGGATGGGGGCCGGGCCGCCTCCGACCGGCCGGGTGCCCGTGGTCGTCAGCGGCCAGGACGTGGCCCGACTTCTTGGCCCGTTTGTCAGCGCCACCTCGGGAGAAGCGGTTTACAGCGAACTGTCGTCCCTGGCTCGCGGAGCGCGCCTTCTGGGCGAGCGCGAGGCGCGGGGCGACCAGCTCAGCTTGACCAGCGATGGGCTCTGGCCTTACGGAGTCCGCACGGCCGCCGCCGCCCGGGACGGTCTGCCCATGAGCCGCGTGGTTCTGGTCCTCGACGGGGTGGTTAGGAACCTCCTGGCGGGCCAGAAGCACGCGACCTACCTCGGACTTCCGCCGGCCGGCGGCCCCGGGAACCTCGTCCTGTCCGCGGGGACCACCCCCCTGGCGGATCTCCTGTTCGGAGACGGGGCCGCCGCGGGAGGGGGTCCTTTTCTTCACGTCGTCGCCTTCACCGACCTTTACCCCGATCGCACTCGCGGCGATTTCGGCGGGGAGATTCGCTTGGGCTACTACCACGAGGGTGGACGGGGAGGTCGGGTTCGCCCGGTCCACGGCGGATCGGTGGCCGGGAATGTCTACGACGCCTTCGCCGACGCCCTTCTCTCGCGGGAGGTCGTCTTCTCCGGCGACTACCTCGGGCCACAAGCGGTTCGCTTTGCCGCTCTGACGGTGGCGGGGGAGTGACGAAACTCCATCCTAACCGCTAGGAGGACCGCCTCCGGCCCGGCTGAAGACCAAGATGGCGTTGGCATTCCGCGACGCGGGGGAGGTGAACCGGCGTGGAACGCGTCAATGGGTCGGTGGCGACGGAAAGCGTTTCGCCGATCGGCTGCTTCCTCAACTGCACGGTCCAGTGCCTGGTCTGGTGGCCGATAATCATGCAGTCGACATTCAGCCAGACGTACTACGAAGCCCAGGCCGCGTAGGGACATGCCTCGCGCGGGAACGCGGGTCGCGCCGGACACGCGGACGCTCGTGGTCTCTCGGGTGTCGGCGCGTCCGAAGGTCGCGGACTCAGTGCGGGAACGGACGGGGCCGCCGGGGTGGGCCGGGTGGGAGAGGCTAAAGGCCCCCCCGGCCCCGTCCGCGGCGGGTCGGTGTCCGGGCCCGGGGTCGCTCGACCCAGCCCGCGTCACCACCGTCGAGGAGCGCCCGGACTAGGCCGCCAGGCCTTGGCTCTGGACAATAGCGGACAGGCCATCATTTCGGAGACACGCTCACCCAGGGATTCGCGCCGGTCCTGTCGTATCTTGTCTTGACCAACCGTTCGGTTCACGATTTTGAGCGCCGCGGCTCTGAGAAGCTCCCTGGAAGGGGCGTGACGGAAGGCAATGCGGATCGTCGTGAGCATCAAGCAGGTACCCGAGACGACCGAGGTACGGATCGACCAGGCCGGAAATCGCGTGGACACCGAAGGCCTGACCAGGATCATTAACCCCTACGACACCTACGCCCTGGAAGAAGCCATTCGGATCAAGGAAACCTCGGGGGCGACGGTGGCGGTCATTACCGCTGGTCCCCAGAAGGCGGACGAGTCTTTGCGCGAGGCCCTGGCCACGGGGGCGGATGAAGGTTTTCTCCTGTGCGACAAGGCATTCGAAGGCTCCGACCCGATGGCCGCGGCTTACATCCTGGCCCGCGGTATCGAGAAGTGCGGCCCCTATGACCTTGTCATCTGCGGACGGCAGGCCATGGACGGGGCTTCCGGACAGGTCGGACCGAGTCTGGCCGAGGAACTGGGCCTGCCCATGATCAGCTTCGTGCGCAAGATCGAAGAGTTGAAGGACGGCTACATCCGGGTCCAGCGGATGACCGACGAGGGCTACGAGGTTCTTGAAGGACCCCTGCCGTTGGTCATCACCGTGGTCAAGGAGATCAACGAACCCCGCCTGGCCTCCCTCAAGGGTCTAATGAAGGCCAAGCGGGTGACCATCCCCGTCTGGGCGGCCGCCGACCTCGGGGTCGACTCCTCGCGCATCGGCCCGGCCGGCTCACCCACGAAGGTGACCAAGGTCTCCCCGCCCCCACCGCGGGGGGGTGGCGAGATGATCCAGGGAACCCCGGACGAGCAAGTCAAGACCCTGGTGGCCAAGCTCAAGGCCGCCAAGGTTCTCTAGGAGAGGGAGGGGAGAGAAGATGTACGCCAAGGCCGAAGCCAAGAACATCTGGGTTCTCGCCGAGCAGCGCAATGGTAAGGTAGCCAACGTGGCCCTGGAGGCCATTGGTCTTTCGCGGAAGCTCGCCGCCTCCTCCTCGCAGGAGGTCTGGGCCATTCTCCTGGGGCAGGGTGTCGGGAGGCTGGCCGAAAGTCTCATCCAGGCCGGGGCCGACGTGGTCGTCGTCGCCGATGATCCCAGGCTCCAGGCCTTCCGGGACGACCCCTATGTGGACATCCTGGCCCATCTGGTCGAGAAACACAAGCCGGCGGCCCTCATCATCGGGGCCAACTCAGCCGGACGGTCCCTGGCCCCGCGCCTGGCGACCAGACTCCGGACCGGCCTGGCGGCCGACTGTGTTGAACTGGTCTGGGACGCGACTGATGGTCTTGTCGCCACTCGCCCGATGTACGGCGGCAACGTCCTGGCCACCATCGTCTGTCCCGAGGCCCGGCCCCAGATCGCCACTATTCGTCCGAAGGCCGCGCCCCGTCCGGCCCCCGACTCTTCCCGGAAGGGCAGGATCGAGACGGCAGACCTCTCCGGCCTCCAGATCCGCGACCGGGTCAAGCTCCTGGAAGTGGTTGAGACCGGCGGCGGACAGGTGAAGCTTGAGGAGGCCGACGTCATCGTTTCCGGCGGCCGCGGCATGGGTGGGCCGGAGAAGTTCGCCGTCACCAAGGCCCTGGCCGAGGCTTTCAAGGGGGCCATGGGCGCCTCCCGCGCCGCCGTCGACGCGGGTTGGATTCCCTACGCCCACCAGGTCGGGCAGACCGGCAAGACCGTGAGTCCCAAGGTCTACGTCGCCTGCGGCATTTCGGGGGCCATCCAACACCTGGCGGGCATGAAATCGTCGGAGATCATCGTGGCCATCAACAAGAACCCGGACGCGCCCATCTTCAAGGTTGCCACCTTCGGCATCGTGGGGGACCTCTTCGAGATCGTCCCTTTGCTGACGGAGGCGGTGAAAAAGGAAGCCAACTAGGCCGGGGCCAGGAGAGATCGGCTTGGCCCCGGAGCTCCGGCTCGGCCCCGGCGCGCCTGGCGAAACATTCACCGCCGGGTGGCGTATTCCAGGTAGCCAGTCCATCGTGCCGGTGACACGGCAGCGGCAGGGACTTCGCAGCCTGCGCGGGGGTGCCCACATTGTCAAGAGAGTTTCGGAGCGTTCTGGCCATCGACGTCGGGAGCACGACGACGAAGGCCATCGTCATTGAGCGGCAGGGCGACGAGTATCACCTGGTCGCCCGCGCGGAATCGCCGACAACCGTTGAAGCGCCCCTCGAAGACGTCATGATCGGCGTGCACCAAGCCGTCCGGCGCGTCGAGAGCACTCTGGGACGCCCGCTGACGGAGAACGGCGTCCTCATCACGCCCGAGCGGGGGCGCCCGGCCGTGGCCGGCGTCGATCTCTTCGTCTGCACTTCTTCGGCCGGAGGCGGTCTTCAGATGACCGTGGCCGGCCTGGTCAAGAGCATGACGGCCGAGAGCGCCCAGAGGGCCGCCCTCGGGGCCGGGGCCATCATCATGGACGTCATCTCCCTGGACGACGCCCGCCTCGTGCTCGAACGCATCCGGCGTCTCCAGGAGCTCCGCCCCGACATGATCCTTCTAGCCGGGGGCACCGACGATGGCAACATCTCCCACGTCGCGGCCATCTCCGAGTACATCGGGGCCTCCAACCCCAAGCCTCGTTTGGGCGGCAACTACCGTGTCCCGCTCGTCTACGCCGGCAACCAGCGGGCCCGCGAGTACGTTCGCGATGTCCTGGGAGACCAGATGGACGTCTTCATCGTCCCCAACATCCGGCCGACCCTCGAGGAGGAAGTTCTCGAACCGGCCCGCCAGGAGATCCATCGTCTCTTCCTGGAGCACGTCATGGCCCGCGCCCCCGGCTACCAGAACCTTCTCCAGTGGGCCAAGAATGTTATCGAGCCGACGCCGATGGCCGTGGGCAAGATGATGAAGGTCATGTCCGAGGCCCACAAGGCCAACATCATCGGGGTCGACATAGGTGGGGCGACGACCGACGTCTTCTCCTCCTTCGACGGCAAGTTCCATCGCACCGTGAGCGCCAATTTGGGCATGAGCTACAGCACGGCCAACGTCTTTGTCGAGGCCAGCCCGAAGAACGTCGACCGCTGGCTGCCGTTCGAACTGCCCGAGGCTGAACTCCGGGATCTCAACGCCAACAAGATGATTAGGCCAACGACCCTGCCGACGACCCTCGACGAACTCTTGATCGAGCACGCCGTGGCCCGCGAGGCCATCCGGCTGGCCTTTGAGCACCATAAGAAACTGGCCGTCGGGCTGAAGGGCATCCAGAACATCGGGACCTTCGATAAGCTGGGGGACGCCCTCCGCCAGAGGCCCCGGACCGGTCTGACCATCATCGATACCCTGGCCGTCAACGCCGTCATCGGCAGCGGCGGGGTGCTCTCCCACGCCCCGCGTCGTTCCCAGGCCATGCTCCTCCTCATGGACTCCATCCAGCCGGAAGGAGTCACCGGCTTGTTCGTCGACAGCGTCTTCATGATGCCGCACCTTGGGGTGCTGGCAGAGATCGCGCCCGAGGTGGCCCTTCAGGTCTTCGAGACCGACTGCCTGGTGCCCCTGGGCACCTGCGTGGCCCCGCGGTCGCGGCCGAGACCGGGTCAAGTGGTGGCGACCATCGACCTGACCCTGGCCGACGGGTCGCGCCGGCGGGAGACCATCGTGGGCGGGGAGATCAAACTCCTGCCGCTCCCGGCGGGGGAGAAGATGGATGTTCTTATCACTCCCGGTCGGGGTGTGGACGTCGGGGCCGGACCCGGCCGCCGGGTCGAGACCCAGGCCGTGGGTGGCGAGGTCGGCCTAGTCCTCGACGGCCGTGGCCGGCCCATCGTCTTTCCGTCCGACCCGGCCACCAGGCGAGCGGCGGTGGCCCGGTGGCTGCGGGTCCTGGACGCCTACCCCGTCTTGCCCCGCGATGCGGTCCAGGCGAAAGGAGGTGGCCGGTGATGGTCCAGCTTGAAAGACAGATCTTCGACCGAGTCCTGATTGCTAGAAACCGCACGATTCCGCTGCCCGGCGACGTTATGGTCAGGGAAGGCGACCTTGTGGAGCCCCGGGATCTCATCGCCAAGGCGGAGACGATTCCCGGCGATCCCTATGTCGTCGATCTCAAAGCCGAGCTAGACGTCAAGATCGGCCCCGAGGACGTGGCCAAGCTCATGCTCAAGCGAGTCGGCGACAGGGTCGAGGCCAAGGAACCGATCGCCCGGGTGAAAGTGGGGCTGTTCGGCGACCTCCACGAAGCTTACTCTCCGGTGACCGGGGTCATCGAGTTCATCTCCCACGCCTATGCCCGGGTCCTCGTCCGCGAGGACGCGCGGAACGCCGCTCCGGTGGTCCACATCAACGTGGCCAAGAAGCTCGACATCCCCGCCGTCCTGATCCGGGCCTACATGCGCTACCAGGAAGGCGACGAGGTTCACCAGGGAGCGGTTATCGCCGACGACCACGGGGCCATGGGCATCGGCTACTGCTACGCCCCGGCGGCCGGAGTCATCGAGAAGATCTGCACCCGCAGCGGAATGGTCACCATCGTCCGCCCGACCAAACAGACCCAGGTCGACGCCTATCTTCAGGGACGGGTGACCCTGGTCATCCCGGAGAAGGGCGCCCGGGTCGAGACGACCGCTTCCTACATCCAGGGTGTCTTTGGGCTGGGCTTCGAGAACTACGGGGTTGTCCGGGTCGTGGCCCGGAGTCCGGAGGCCACGGTGACGGCTCAGGACATCACCAAGGACCACGAAGGGGCCATTCTGGTGGGAGGCGCCGGCATCACCCTCGAGGCCCTGCGCAAGGCCCTCGACGAGGGCGTGCGGGGGATCATCACCGGAGGAGCGGGCCACGCTGACCTCTCCGCTCTCCTGGGGCACGACATCGGCGTGGGCATCACCGGTCAGGAGGACCTGGCCATGACCGTCATTCTAACTGAGGGTTTCGGAACCATGCCCATGGCCGGCGACACTTACGAGCTTCTCCGGAGCGCGGAAGGACGCCTGGCTTCGGTCAACGGCTCGACCCAAGTTCGGGCCGGCGCGATCCGGCCGGAGATCGTCATTTCCCGTCCGGAGGGCGGCGAGAAGGGCCGTCCCAGGCCGGTTGAGGAATGCCTTCTTGAGCGCGAGCACGAAAGAGGAGAAGCCAGGCTGGGGTCGAAAGTGCGGATAGTTCGCAACCCGAAGCTTGGTCATTGGGGTAGGATCGTGAGCCTCCCTGCGGCGCCGGTGCTCTTTGAGACCGAGGCGAGATTGCCGTCGGCGGAGGTCGAACTGGAGAACGGTTCGAGGGTTTTCGTGCCCTTGGCCAACCTGGAAGTGTTCTAGGTCCCGGGCCCGCCGCCACCGCTGGGGACGCCCGGACTCGGGGCTCACCGCAGACGGCTCTGGCGGGAAGGGAAGTCACGGCGTGAAAGTTCTCTGGCGTCTGCTCGCCTTCGCCCGGCGGTACTGGCTGGCCCTTGCCTTTGGGCTCTTCTCGACGATCGCCGGTCTGGGGGCCTCGTTCGCGATCCCCTACATCGTGCGGGCGGTTATCGACAAGGCCATCGGGCGCATGGATCTTCGTCTCCTGGGCGTGGCGGCGGCGGGGGTCATCGCCATATCCCTCGTCCAGGGCGTCTTCACCTTCGCCCAGCGCTACGGCATGGAGTACCTGGCCCAGAAGGTGATCTACGATCTCCGCAGCGTCCTCTACCGGCATCTTCAGAACCTGTCGTTCTCCTTCTACGACCACGCTCAGACGGGCCAGCTCATGTCCCGGGTCACCGGAGACGTTGAGACCCTCCGGCGCTTCCTCGGCTTCGGGCTGCTCAACCTCCTGTCCAACGTGATCACTCTTTTGGCCGTTCTTGTCATCCTCTTCACCCTGGACTGGCGACTGGCGGTCTTGTCGATGGCGACGATCCCACCCACCATCTACGTGGTCTCCATCTTTATGCGCCGGGTGCGCCCCATCTACGTCAGCATCCAGCAGCAGATTGCCGTCATCACGACCCGCCTCCAGGAGAACCTCACCGGCGTCCGGGTCGTCCGGGCCTTCGCCCGGGAGGAAGATGAGGAAGCCCGGATGGACCGCGAGAATCGAGACTACCTGGCGAAGAACCTGTCGGCTGTCCGGATTTCGGCCTTCTTCTTTCCCCTCATCAACTTCATCACCGGCGCCGGCACGGCTCTGGTTATCTGGTACGGCGGCCAGGAGGTCATCCTCGGGAAGATGTCCCTGGGTTCCCTCGTGGCTTTCAACACCTTTCTCATCATGCTGGTGGCGCCGTTCAGGATGATGGGCTGGATTCTGAACATGGCCCAGCGAGCCCAGACCTCCGGCAGCCGCATCTTCGAGATCCTCGACACCGAGCCGGAGGTCCGGGATCTACCCGAGGCCAAGCTGATGCCCCAGGTCAAGGGAGAGGTCGAGTTCGATGACGTCTCCTTCACCTACGTGGGCCAGGCCATACCCTGGCTGGCGGTGGCCGCGTCAGGCGACAAGCCCGAGCCCTTGATCGTCCACGACATCAGTCTCAGGGTCCGCCCCGGGGAGACGGTCGCTCTTCTCGGCGCGACGGGTTCGGGCAAGACGACCCTGGTCAATCTTGTCCCGCGTTTCTACGACCCGTCTCACGGGCGCGTTCTCATCGACGGGATCGACGTCCGGGAGGTCACCCTGGAGAGCCTGAGGCGCCAGATCGGCGTGGTCCTACAGGACACCTTCCTTTTCTCGACCTCCATCCGCGAGAACATTGCCTACGGCCGGCTTGACGCGACCCTCAGCGAGATTCAGGAGGCGGCTCGGGCGGCGGAGATTCACGATTTCATTGCCGGCCTGCCCAAGGGCTACGAGACGCTGGTCGGGGAGCGGGGTGTCGGCCTATCCGGCGGGCAGAAGCAGAGGGTGGCCATCGCTCGGGCCCTGCTGATGGACCCGAGGGTGCTGATCCTGGACGATTCGACCTCCAGCGTGGACACGGAGACCGAGCACGCCATCCAGACCGCCCTGGCCAGGCTGATGAAGGGTCGGACCACGTTCGTCATCGCCCAGAGGTTGGCGACCCTCAAAAACGCCGATAGGATCGTCGTCCTCGACGAGGGACGAATAGCCGACGCTGGAGATCACGATGCCCTCCTTCGAAGGAGTCGAATCTACCGCGAGATCTACGAACTCCAGTTCCGGCCGCAGGAAGAGGAAGAGAAGAGGAGGGTCCGGTAGTGCACATCCACGGCGCCCCGGACGAGGGCGACATCCGGCCCATAGACCCCAGGATTTTCGGGCGTCTTCTGGGCTACGTCCGGCCCTACGGGCGGCAGCTTTTCCTGGCCGTGGTGGCGACCGTCCTCGTCTCGAGCTCGGGCCTTCTGCCACCTTTCCTCCTGGGCGTGGCCATCGATCGTTACATCCGGGCCGGCCAGTTATCGGGCCTGACCGTAATCGCCCTCCTCTACGTGGGGGTCTATCTCATCAACTGGCTCGGCTCCTACTGGCAGAACTACACGATGTCCTGGGTCGGGCAAAAGGCCATCTACGCCATTCGAAGGGATCTCTTCGCCCACTACCAGAGGCTTGACGTCGGCTACTTCCAGAAGCACCCGACCGGCGTCCTGATCTCCCGGGCGACCAACGACGTCGAGGCCATCAGCGAACTCGTGTCGAGCGGCGTGATCTTCGTCATCAGCGACATTCTGACTCTCATCGGCATCATCGTCATCATGCTCATCCTGAACGTTCGGTTGGCTCTCTTCTCCATGACCGTGCTCCCTTTCGTGGTGCTGGTGGCGACGGTGTTCCGCGGACGGGTTATGATCACCTACCGGGACGTGCGCCAGAAGATCGCTCAGATGGCCGCCAATCTCCAGGAGACGATCTCGGGCATCCGGGTAACCCAATCGTTCGTCCGCGAGGACAGAAACCAGGTCCGGTTCGACACCACCAACCGGGAGAACTACGCGGCCAACATGCGAGCCGCCTATCTCTTCGCCCTCTTTGTCCCGACCGTCGACCTGGTCGGCGCTTTGGGCACGGCCATCGTCATCTGGTTCGGAGGAACGTCCGTGGTCCACGGTCTGCAATTGGCGACCGGTTCGGTGGCCGCGGCCACGGGCGCCGGAGCGCTCACGGCGGGCGAACTGATCGCCTTCCTCGCCTACGTGACCCGCTTCTACCAGCCGATCCGTGACCTCGTTGCCGTCTACAACCAGGCCCAGCAGGCCACGGCGGCGGCCGAGAAGATCTTCGGCATCATCGACACGGTCCCGGCCGTGGTGGATCAGCCCGGGGCCGTCGAGTTGCCGCCCGTGCACGGGGAGATTGAGTTCCGGGAGGTGTCCTTCGCCTATGTGCCGGGCGAGCCGGTCCTCGACAGGGTGAGCTTCGAAGTGGCGCCGGGGCGGCGCATCGCCCTCGTCGGCCCGACCGGGGCGGGAAAGACAACGATTGCCAACCTCCTGGGGCGGTTCTACGAGCCCCAGGCCGGCGCCATCCTGGTGGACGGCCACGACATCCGGAGCGTCACCCAGAAATCCCTGAGGCGGCAGATGGCCTTCGTCCTGCAAGACACCTTCCTCTTCTCGGGCACGGTCGAGGAGAACATCAAGTACGGCCGGCCCGAGGCCACTCTGCAGGAGTGCGTCCAGGCGGCCAAGATCATAGGGGCCGACCAGTTCATCGCCAGACTCTCGAACGGCTACGGGACCCAGGTCGAGGAACGGGGTGGCAAGCTCTCCATCGGTCAGAGGCAACTCGTGTCCTTCGCCCGGGCTCTCCTGGCCGACCCCAGGATCCTCGTTCTCGACGAGGCGACCTCAAGCGTCGACGCCTACACCGAGGTCATCATCCAGAGGGCCATGGACCGCCTCCTCGAAGGCCGGACATGCATCATCATCGCCCACCGACTCTCCACGGTCCGGGACGCGGATATCATCCTCGTCGTCGACGAGGGTCGGATCGCCGAACGCGGGAGGCACGCCGAGCTCATGAGAAGAGACGGCCTCTACCGGCGCCTCTATGACCTGCAGTTCCGGCAGGAAGAGGCGGCCTCCGGTTGACAGCGAACGCCAGACTCCGATAGAGGCAGCCCCTACAATGGAGATGGGGCAGCCCCGGCCGGCCCCGTCCGTCCCCTGTTGGGGGTGTCGCTATGCCCGGCGATCCACGCCCGCCGAACCAACCCGACCCCACCGAGAGGGCCTGCCTCATCGCCCTGAGTTTGATCGAGGGTCTTGGTCCGGTTCGTTTGGGGCGCCTCATCCGTTCTTTCGGCTCGGCCCGGGAGGCGTGGGCCGCCCCTGCCTCCGCCCTGGAACGATCCGACCTTCCGCCTGTCGTGCGGCAGATTCTCCTCGCCCGGCGGCAAGACTGCGACCCGTTTCTGGCGGTCAAGGCCTTCGAGGACGAAGGTCTGGCGATAGTCACCAGTCTTGACGAAGACTACCCTCCGGGTTTACGCTCTGTCGCAGACTACCCGGCGGTTCTGTACGCCCGTGGCGAGACCCGGACTCTTCGGCGCCCGGCGGTAGCTATCGTCGGAACGCGGCGGCCTACGCCCTACGGGCGCGACGTGACGGCGAACATCGCCGAGGGGCTTGTCGCCAGGGGTATCGTGGTCGTCTCCGGACTGGCTCTGGGAATCGACGGCGCGGCTCACCGGGCCGCGCTCGGGGTCGGCGGGAGAACGGTCGGCGTCCTGGGCTCGGGTCAAAGACAGTTCTACCCGGCCCGCCACGCCGAGTTGGCGGCGGCCATGACCCGGGCCCAAGGGGCGGTCATAAGCCAATTCGCCCCGGATACGCTACCCGAGAGAGGCCACTTCATCGCCCGCAACAGAACTGTGGCCGCGATGGCCCGAGGGGTCGTCGTCACGGAGGCCCCGGAGGGGTCGGGGGCTCTTTCCACGGCGGGATGGGCCCGCCAGCTCGGACGCGTGGTCATGGCTGTCCCGGGTCCGGTAACCTCTCGAACATTCGACGGTTGCCTCGGTCTCCTGCGGACGGGGGCGGTGGCCGTGGCCGGCGCGGACCACGTGCTGGAGGCCACGGGCCTGGCCGGTTCCATGGCGGAAGAGCCGACGCCATCTTTGGCCGAGGGTTCAGGTCGCCGCGCCGAGAGGGGCGCCGCGACGAGGCCGCCGGGTGAAAGGTCCGATCGTCCGGGGGACGAGACGGCCGGGGTCTTGACCGCTCTGAGCCCGGGCGAGGTTGTGCCCTTCGCCATGCTCCTGGCCAGGACCGGACTTGGGGCGGAGCGCCTGGGGGCCCTCCTAGGGGTTCTGGAGGTTCGTGGTTTGGTGGGAAGGCAGCCGGGCCACTGCTACACCCGGCTGGAGAGCCCGCGCCGGTAGCGGGGCAGGTTCACCTGGATGGGGGAGAAGCCTTGCCAAAGCCGAGAAAGCGCCGCGCGGCAAGCCCGGGAAGCGGTAAGCCCCTGATCGTCGTCGAATCCCCGACCAAGGCCCGGACGATTGAGCGGGCCTTCGGCAAGAGCTATCGCGTGGTGGCCAGTCTCGGCCATCTGAGGGACCTGCCGCGCAGCCAACTCGGGGTCGACGTGGGGCAGGAGTTCGAGCCCAAGTACATCACTGTCCGCGGGCGCGGAAACATCGTCCGTGATCTCAAGGCGGCGGCCGGGAAGGCCAAGAAGACTCTGCTGGCCGCCGATCCCGACCGGGAGGGCGAGGCCATTTCCTGGCATCTAGCTCAGCTACTGGGTCTTGATCCTACGTCCCCGTGCCGGATCGTCTTTCACGAGATCACCAAGGACGCCATTGCCGAGGCCATTCATCACCCTCGCCCCGTGGACATGGACCTGGTTGACGCCCAGCAGGCCCGGCGCGTCCTGGACCGCCTCGTGGGCTACGAGTTAAGCCCCCTGCTTTGGCGGAAGGTGCGGCGGGGGCTCTCGGCCGGCCGGGTCCAGAGCGTGGCCGTCCGCCTCATCCGCGACCGCGAGGCGGAAGTGAAGGCCTTCGTCCCCGAGGAGTACTGGACCATACTGGCGACTCTCGAAGGCTCGACGCCAGGCGCCACCTTCCCGGCCAGGTTCGTCGGCCGCCTGGGCGAAAACGGGCAGATGGAGAAGACCGAGCTCCGCCAGGCCGTCGAGGCCCGAAATGTGGCTGAGGAGAGCCGGCGGGCCCGCTGGACGGTCCTCGACGTCAGGAAGGGCGCCAGGCGCCGCAACCCGTCCGCGCCATTCACCACGAGTACTCTTCAGCAGGAGGCCGCCCACCGCCTGGGATTCACGGTGCGCCGGACCATGGTCGTGGCCCAGCAGCTCTACGAAGGAGCGGAACTGGGGGAGGCCGGCTCGGTCGGTCTCATCACCTACATGCGCACCGACGCCACCCGCGTGGCCGAGAGCGCCCGGACCGAGGCCAGAGAACTTCTCGTCCGCTCCCTCGGCGCGGACTACTTGCCGGCGGAACCACCCAAGCACAAAGTGGGGCGGCGCGCGCAGGAGGCCCACGAGGCCATCCGCCCGACCGACCCGACTCGGGTCCCAAGCCAAGTTAAACCGTTCTTGACCGCCGAGCAGTTCCGCCTCTACCGGCTCATCTGGGAACGGTTCATGGCCAGCGAGATGGCCCCGGCTGTCTACGACACCCTGACGGCTGAGTTCGCCGCCGAGCCGTGGGGCTTCCGCAGTTCAGGCTCGGAGTTGCGGTTCCCCGGTTACCTGGCCGCCTACGATCTTGCCGGCTACGACCTGACCGGAGAGGAGAGCGGCCGGCCGGCCGCGGACGACGGCAGGGCAACTGGAGACGACGGCGGCGCGGAAACCGGAGCCGGCGCGGTCGGCCTCAGCCTGCCCGATACGACCGCCCTCCGCCTCCCCGAGATGTCCCCGGGTCAGGCCGTAACCCTCGTCGACCTTGCGCCCGAACAGCACTTCACGTCCCCGCCACCGAGGTACTCCGAGGCCAGCCTGGTTAAGACCATGGAGGAACTCGGCGTCGGACGGCCCAGCACCTACGCTCCGACCATCGAGACCATTGTTACCCGAGGCTACGTCGAGAAAACGGACGGACGATTGGTCCTGACCAAGCTCGGGGAGATCGTGACCGACCTTCTCATCGAGCACTTCACGGACGTTGTCGACGTGGCTTTCACCGCCAGCCTGGAAGACCAACTCGACCAGGTCGAGGACGGGAGTCTTCCCTGGCGCAAGGTCGTCGGGCGCTTCTACGAGCCGTTTGCCGCGGCGCTGAGCAAGGCCGAGGCCGAGCTTGACCGGATCGAGGTTCCCGCCGAGGAGGCCGGACTGGCCTGCGAGGTCTGCGGCCGCCCGATGGTCGTCAAGTACGGGCGGTACGGGCGCTTCCTGGCCTGCTCGGGCTATCCGGAGTGCCGGCGCACCCGGCCGTTCGCTCTGCCGACCGGGGCCGCGTGTCCGAAGTGTGGGGCCGAGGTCGTCGAGAAGAGAACCAAGAAGGGCCGTCGCTTCTACGGGTGCCGTCGCTATCCCGAGTGCGACTTTTCGGTCTGGTCGAGACCTACCGACCGCACCTGCCCGGAGTGCGGCGCCTTCATGGTCGTCGCCGGCCGGGCCAGGGACGCGGACTCGGCGGGCAACGGCGGGGCGGATGGTGACTCGGCTTTGGACAGCGGCGCGGGTTCCGACCGTTTCGAGAGCGCGGCGACAGGATCGCGCTTGGCCGGGCGGCGGCTGAGATGTGCCAACGCTGGGTGCGGCTTTGAGGAGATCGCGCCGATCAGCCAGTAGCGGCAACCGTGGCCTAGCAGCCGTCCGGCGACGAGCCGGCGGCGGGTTCCGGACAGCATCGTCGCGAGGGACACCCTTGCCCCAGTCGTCCGACTTGTTGTTCTACTTGAAATCGCATGGTAGCATGTGAGAAATGGTGACCCGCGAGGGGAGGATGGCCTGTGGCGGAAGCCGACACCGCAAGAGCCGGCGACCTTGAGCGGCACGTGGACTCCTTCCTGGCCTATCTGCGCGCTGTCCGCGTCGCCTCCCCGAACACCCTTCAGGCCTACGCCACCGATCTCGGGCAGTTCTTCTCCTTCCTCGAGCGGAACGGCGGCGACGAGCCCGTCAGCTACCTCACCATCAGACGGTTTCTGGCCGCTGCCCGGTCGGGCGGGGAGGCCTGGGCCGGATCGATCCTGGCGGACGAAACCGGCGTGGGCGCATCGGGCAAGACCCTTTCCTCGTCCACCCTGGCCCGCAAGCTGGCCACCCTGCGCAGTTTCTTCCGCTACCTCTGCCGCGAGGACATCATGGAGGTCAATCCCGCCGCCATGGTCTCCAGCCCGCGTCAGGAGAAACGGCTTCCTCGTTTTCTCCACCTCGAGGAGGTCACGGCCCTGCTTGAACTGCCGGGTGGTGGGTCGAGCGGTCTCCGCGACAGAGCCGTTCTTGAGACCCTTTACGCCACCGGCGCCCGCATCGGGGAGATATGGCGCCTTGACGTCGACGATGTCGACTTCGATGGGGAGTTCGTTCGCCTTCTCGGCAAGGGCCGCAAGGAGCGGGTGGTACCCTTCGGGTCCATGGCCCAGGCGGCCTTGCGCCAATATATCGACCTGGCCAGGCCCGAACTTCTTCGCCGGGCTGTTCGTGTTCGTCGCCGGAACGTGGCCGGACCGGGTGGCTTGACAGGAACGCCCGACCTGGCCGGGAAGCCGGGCTTGGCCGGAACGCGCGACCGGGCCAGCCGCTGCTCTGGTGACCAAACTGAAAAGTCCAGGACCAGGGCCCTCTTTCTGAACCGGGGCGGCACGCGGCTCTCGGTGAGGGGTCTGCGGCGGCTGGTTGACAAGTACCTCAACCGGCTGGCCCTGGAGAGGCACATCACTCCCCACAGCTTGAGGCACGCTTTCGCCACCCATCTCCTTGACGCCGGGGCGGACATCCGGGCCGTCCAGGAGATGCTCGGTCACGCCAGCCTGTCTACGACCCAGATCTACACCCATGTCTCGCAGGCGCGCATCCGGGCGGTCTACCGCAACGCCCACCCGCGGGCCTGAAACCGCCGGCGAAGCGGGTCTGAGTCGGGAAGAGAAGGGGGTAAGGCCCATGCTGCGGGCCACGACCATACTCGCGGTCAAGAAGGGAACGGCCGGGGCCATGGCCGGTGACGGCCAGGTCACCCTGGAGGCCAACAAGACCGTTCTGAAGCACAACGCCCGGAAGGTCCACCGTATCCACGGGGGTAAGGTTCTGGCCGGCTTCGCCGGCGGGGTCGCCGACGCCATGGCTCTGTTCGAGCGCTTTGAGTCCAAGCTCGACGAGCATCGCGGTCATCTCCGAAAGGCCGCCGTGGAGCTGGCCAAGGACTGGCGTAGCGACAAGGTCCTGCGACGCCTCGAGGCGATGATGATCGTGATGGACGCTCAGGAACTCCTCATCATCTCGGGGACCGGGGAGGTCGTGGAGCCCGACGACGATATCGCCTCCATCGGCTCCGGGTCGGGCTACGCGACGGCCGCGGCGAAGGCTCTGATCGCCCACACCGATCTGCCTCCGAAGGAGATAGTCGACGAGGCGATGCGCATCGCCGCTTCCATTTGCATCTACACCAACGACAAAATCACCATTGAGGAACTCTAGGACGGCTCTCGCTCCCGGCCACCTGGGCGGGGAGCGGTGAACGCCACCGAGCCTGGAGTTCTCTTGTGGACACGAGCAGGAGGGAAGACCTTGGCTGACACCGACGAAGCGACCCATTCATTCCAGTTGGTCCGGACCTCTCAGGCCCGACCCCTAGTAGCCCTTACGCCCAGACAGACCGTGGCCGAACTCGATCGCTACATCATCGGACAGGAGAAGGCCAAGCGGTGCGTGGCTATCGCCCTGCGGAACCGCTACCGTCGCCAGCGCCTTCCGGAGCAACTCCAAGAGGACATCGTCCCCAAGAACATCCTGATGATCGGCCCGACCGGGGTGGGCAAGACGCTGATCGCCCGCCGCCTGGCTAAGCTCACCGGCGCGCCCTTCGTTAAGGTCGAGGCGACGAAGTTCACCGAGGTCGGCTACGTCGGCCGGGACGTGGACTCCATGGTTCGCGACCTCGTTGAGACCGCCATCCGGATGATTCGAAGCGAGAAGGCTGAACTGGTCAAGGACGAGGCCGAGCGGTCCGCCGTCGAACGCCTCATCGACCTCATGGTTCCCCTCCCCGTCCGCCGGACGGTCAGGAATCCCTTGCAGGCCCTCTTCGGACAGCCGGCCGAGCAGGAAGACAACCAGGCGGAGGAGACCGCGACCATGGTCGAGTCCGATCGCATGACCGAGGCCAGAGCCAAGAGGGGCGAACTCAGGCGGGCGCTCCTGGCCGGCGAACTCGGCGACGAGATGGTCGAGGTTGAAGTCCCGGAGCGACTGCCTCCGATGGTCGAGGTCTTCAGCGGGGCCGGCAATGAGGAGATGGGCATCAACTTCCAGGACTGGCTCGGCGGTCTCATGCCCAAGCGAACCAAGAAGCGCAAGGTCACCGTGAAGGAAGCCATCCGGATCCTGGCTGTCGAAGAAGCCGGGAAGCTCATCGACAAGGAAGACGTCACCGCCGAGGCCTGTCGGCGGGCGGAACAGTCGGGCATCATCTTCATCGACGAAATGGACAAGATCGCCGGACGCGAGCGATCCATGACCGGCCCCGACGTATCGCGGGAGGGTGTCCAGCGGGATCTCCTACCCATCGTTGAGGGTTCGACGGTGGTCACGAAGTACGGACCGGTGAAGACCGATCACGTCCTCTTCATCGCGGCCGGCGCCTTCCACGCCACCAAGCCCTCCGATCTCATCCCCGAGCTTCAGGGACGGTTTCCGATCAGAGTCGAACTCGCTCCCCTGGGCAAGGAGGATTTCCGGCGGATTCTGACCGAGCCCCAGGATGCCATTACAAAGCAGTACAGGGCCCTGCTCGGGGTCGATGGTGTCGGCATTGAGTTCACCAACGATGCCATCGATCTGATCGCGGCTATGGCCGAGGAGGTGAACGAGCAAACTGAGGATATCGGGGCGAGGCGACTTCACACGATCATGGAACGCCTCCTTGAGGACCTTTCCTTCGAAGCGCCGGAGGAGAGGCAGGAAAGGGTTACTATAGACGCAGAATATGTGAATGCAAAATTGTCTGATATTATTCGTGACCGGGATCTCAGCCGTTTCATTCTCTAGGAGAGCTCCCGAACCTTACACACCGGATGCGCCATCGGGAGGAGAATGCGTCATTGGCTAGCTTGCTGGAGAACGTAAGAGAGATGGGCCGCGAGATACAGAGATACGCGGGAACGGCTGACGAGTTTCCTCGGATGGCCCGGGTTCTGACTGACCTTATCGGGGCGAACACCTATGTTGCCGACCTCCGCGGCCGGGTTCTCGGCTACACTACGGAGCGTGGCTTCGAGTGCGACGTGCTGGTCGAGGAGGTCTTGGACGAGCGGCGCTTCCCGCCAAACTATAATCAGGGTCTCCTAAACGTGCGTGAGACTCATCCCAACGTGACCCAACGGGAAAGACAGTGCGTCTTCAAGGAAGGCGAACCCTGCATCCAGGCCGGCAAGGTCACCACGATCATCCCCATCTACGGCGGCGGTGAACGCCTTGGTACGCTCATTCTGGCCCGTTTCAACCAGGACTTCGGCGACGACGATCTGGTTCTCGGCGAGTACGGGGCCACGGTCTTGGCCATCGAAATGATGCGGAACAAGGCCGAGAAAGCGGAGGAGGAGGCCAGACGCAAGGCGGCCGTCCAGGTCGCCCTTGGAACCCTGTCCTACTCCGAGCTTGAGGCCATCCGGCACATCTTCGAAGAACTCTCCGGTCAGGAGGGCCTACTCGTGGCCTCCAAGATCGCCGACAGGGTGGGCATCACCAGGTCGGTGATTGTGAACGCCCTGCGCAAGTTCGAGAGCGCCGGGGTCATCGAGTCGCGCTCCCTGGGCATGAAGGGCACGCACATCAAGGTCCTGAACGAATACCTGCTGGACGAAATCCGGAAGCTCCGGTAGAGCTCCGGAGAAGCCGGTGGGCCGGGACAGGTTGTTTTGCCGGTCACTACCTGGGGTGGTATAATACGTGGCAGTGGTTTTACGCGGCTCCAAAGCCGCGATTCCGCACGCCGCTTGAGGGTCTGCGGTGGTGCCGGCTCTGCCGGTTCCGCGGCCCGATGAAAGGGCGGAGGGGGCCCGGCCCGATCGCCGGGACGCGAGCGTCCGTTTGGGCGCCCGCTCCGAGGGGCGATCAATACTGAGGCCAGGCCCGAAACCGCCGGGGGGAGGTGTAATTGTGTCCGTCGTTTCAATGAAGCAGCTTCTCGAAGCTGGTGTCCATTTCGGACATCAGACCCGCCGCTGGAACCCCAAGATGCAGACCTACATCTTTACCGAGCGCAACGGGATATACATCATCGATCTCCAGAAGACCGTGCGCAAGATGGAGGAAGCCTATAACTTCGTCCGCGATACAGTCGCCGGTGGCGGCGCTGTTCTCTTCGTGGGAACGAAGAAGCAGGCCCAGGAAACCATCGAGGTCGAAGCCGGGCGTTGCGGGATGTACTATGTCAACCAGCGCTGGCTGGGAGGCATGTTAACCAACTTCGCCACGATCAGGAAGCGGATTCAGCGTCTTCACGAGCTCGAGCGGATGTCGGTTGAGGAACAGTTCTCGGCCCGGCCGAAGAAGGAACAGCGCATCCTGATGCACGACAAGGCCAAGCTTGAGAAGTACCTCAAGGGCATCAAGAACATGACCGGGCTTCCCGCAGCGATCTACATCGTCGACCCGCGCAAGGAGAACATCGCCGTCCTGGAGGCCAAGAGGCTTGACATCCCGATCGTGGCCATCGTCGACACCAATTGCGACCCTGACGAGGTTGACCACGTCATTCCGGGCAACGACGACGCCATCCGGGCCGTGAAACTGATCACGTCTCGCCTGGCCGACGCCGTGATCGAGGGCAAGCAGATGGCTGACGACCGTGGCGAGGAGGTTCCCGGAGAGCCTGAGGGAACCTACAAGGAGGAGGACCGGGAAGGCGAAGTGCCTTCAGCCGAGGTCCCAAGTCACGAGAAACCGCCTCAGGTTGGTGAGCCTACCGAGCCCCAAGCGAGTCAGGGGAGCTAGCTGGACCTCCCCCGTGAGGTCTGGAAATACTGGGGCGGGCCTTTCCAAGGCCCGCCCCACTCTGGAAAGGGGACTGGCCGGTGAGCGAAGAGGTATCCGCCCTCAAGGTTAAGGAGCTTCGTGAGAGCACCGGGGTGGGCATGATGGACTGCAAGAAAGCCTTGATAGAATGCGGCAGCGATTTTGCCAAGGCCTCGCTCTGGCTCAGGGAGAAGGGTCTGGCCAAGGCGGCCAAGCGCCTCGGGCGCGAGGCCAAGGAGGGCGTCGTCGAGGCCTACGTCCACCTGGCCGGGCGCATTGGTGTTCTGGTTGAGGTCAACAGCGAGACCGACTTCGTCGCGCGGAATGACACGTTCCGGGCCTTCGCTCACGACGTGGCTCTTCAGATCGCGGCCATGAAGCCGAGCTGGATCTCGCCGGAGGACGTTCCGGGCCATGTGCTGGAGGAGGAGAAAGAGATCATCCGCAAGCAGGCCCTCGGCGAAGGCAAGCCGGCGGCGATCGTCGATCGCATCATCAGCGGGCGCCTCGAGAAGTTCTACGAGGAGCGTTGTCTCCTCCGACAACCCTCGGTCAAGGACAACGAGAAGCGGGTCGGGGATATCCTTGATGATCTTCGGGCGCGCATCGGCGAGCACATGAGCATCCGCCGCTTCGTCCGGTTCGAGGTTGGCGGAGAAGCCATTGTGGCCGAGTCGAAGCCTCTGTCCGAGACCGAGGAGTGACAGGTTCGGCCATGGGAGAGGACGTAAGCGGAGGCAAGTCGGTCTATCATCGGGTGGTCCTGAAGCTCAGCGGGCAGGCCCTGGCCGGCCGGGCGGGGGTGGGCATCGATCCCGAGGTTGTTGCCTCAGTGGCTGGTCAGATCAAGGAAGCCGTGAGCCTCGGATCGCAGGTCGCCATTGTCGTCGGTGGCGGGAACCTTTGGCGGGGTCGGGAGGGGGCCAGCCGAGGGATGGATCGGGCCACGGCCGACTATATGGGCATGTTGGCCACGGTCATCAACGCCCTCGCCCTGCAGGACGCCCTGGAGAAACTCGGCGTGGATTCGAGGGTCCAGACGGCCATAGAGATGAAGGAGATCGCCGAGCCGTACATCCGGCGACGGGCTATCCGACATCTGGAGAAGGGGCGCGTCGTCATTTTCGCGGCGGGAACCGGCAACCCATTCTTCTCCACGGACACGACCGCCGCTCTTCGCGCTGCGGAGGTCGAGGCCGACCTGATTCTCATGGCCAAACAGGGCACTGACGGCGTCTACGATCGCGACCCCAATCTGCATCCGGGGGCCAGGAGATACGACCAGCTCTCTTACATGGATGTCCTCAACAAGGGGTTGGGGGTCATGGATGCCACGGCCAGTTCTCTCTGCATGGACAACAGCATCCCGATCCTAGTCTTCGACCTCAGCCAGGCCGGCAACATTGTCCGGGCGGTGGCTGGGGAACGCATCGGTACTCTGGTGAGGGGGGACGACGCATGATCGATGAGATCATCTCTGACGCCGAAGCCAGGATGAAGAAGACCGTCGAGTTCTTCCGCAAGGAACTCACTACTCTACGGGCCGGCCGAGCCAGTCCGGCCCTGGTCGAGAAGATCGTGGTCGATTACTACGGCACGCCGACACCCGTGAACCAGTTGGCCACGATCAGCGTGCCGGAACCAAGGCTTCTGGTCATCCAGCCTTGGGACAGAACTCAGATCGGCGCGGTGGAGAAGGCCATTGCCAAGTCGGATCTTGGTATCCACCCGCAGAGCGACGGTCACCTCATTCGTCTGGCCATCCCTCAACTTACGGAAGAGCGCCGCAATGAACTAGTCAGGTTCATCCGCAAGAAGGCCGAGGAAGAGCGAGTCGCCTTGCGCAACCTCCGCCGGGAGGCGAATGACTTCCTGAAGGAGATGTGCAAGGAGGGCGACATCTCGGAGGACGATCGCGACCGCGCTCTGGAGGAGACCCAGAAGATTACCGACAAGCACATCGCCGAACTCGACAAACTCCTGGCGGCCAAAGAGAAGGAGCTAATGGAGGTTTGAGCGGTCCGGGGCCGGCCGCCGGCCGGGATGGCGACCTCCCGCGCTGGGCGGGCGACCTCCTCGGGCTGGAAATCGGCGAGGCCGAGGAACGAGTCAGAGCCCGTGGCGCCGGGACCGCTATCTTGTGGACTGGGCCGACCGGGTTGGGGCGCGCTTCTGGCGGGTCCGAGACCTCCCGGGTCGTCCGTGTCCGGTTCCTGGGTCCCCAGACCCTGGAACTCACGGCGGCGAGGGAGAGTCCGTCCCGGGTCAGGGGGGAGAGGCCGTAGAGACACAAGGGGTGCCCAGACACGTGGCCATCATCATGGATGGCAACGGCCGCTGGGCGAAGCGTCGCCACCTCCCCCGGGCGGAGGGCCACCGCGCGGGCATGCAAGCCCTACGGCGCACTGTAGAGGCTTGCCAGGATCTCGGTATCGAGATTCTCACCGTCTACGCCTTCTCCACGGAGAACTGGAAGAGGCCGATCTCCGAGGTCAAGGCTCTGATGGACCTCCTTCTTGAATGGATCCGCAAGGAACGGGCTGAACTTATCGGACGCAATATCAGGGTCAGAGTCATCGGTTTCCCGGGCCGCATCCCGGCTACCACGCGGCGAGAACTGGACGAGTTGGTGGCGGTGACGCGAAACAACACCGGGGCCACCTTGTGCCTCGCCCTGAACTACGGCGGACGGCGTGAGTTGGCTGAGGCCGCGCGCCGCCTGGCGCGGAAAGTTGCCAAGGGCGACCTGGCCCCCGAGGACGTCGACGAGAAAGCTCTGGCCCGCGAGCTCCTCACCGACGGCCTTCCCGATCCCGATCTTCTGATCCGTCCCAGCGGCGAGATGAGGGTCTCCAATTTCCTTCTCTGGCAGATGGCCTACACCGAACTCTGGTTCACCCCGGTCCTCTGGCCCGACTTCGGACTGGAGCATCTCAGGGAGGCCATCGATGTCTACCGGTCCAGAGACAGGCGCTACGGTGGTCTTTCCGGGGAGGAAGCGTAGATGCTGGCTACCCGTGTCGCCAGCGCGGCCGTTTTTGGCCCGCTGCTTGTGGCCGCCGCGTACTTCGGAGGTCCGCTTCTGTGGGCCGTCACGACCGTAATCGTGGTCGTCGGGCTCTGGGAGATGGACCGTCTCTTCCTGGCCCGGGGCTCGCGGGCATGGCCCGCCTTGACTATCCCCTTTGGACTGGGCCTGGTGATCCTGGCGGCGGCGGACCGGGCGGACCTTTTCCCTTTCGTTCTGGTGGCCGGCGTGTTGACGGCCGTGTTCCTTCCGGCTCTTTGGCCCACGCGGGTGAAGGCTACCGACGCGGTGGCCGCCGTCTTCGCCCTGGCCTACCTTCCCTGGCTCGCCTCGCACTTCATCCTGCTTCGCCAGATACCGGGAGGGATGGCCCCCTTCTTCGCCGGCCTCGTCGGAACTTGGGTCTTTGACGCCGGCTCCTATTTCGCCGGGAAGGCCTGGGGCAAGCACAAGCTGTCGCCGAAGGTGAGTCCGGGCAAGTCCGTCGAGGGGTTGGCGGGGGGATTGGCCGCCGGCGGGATCGTCCTGACCTGGCTCGGTCTGGCCTGGCTGGGGCTCCCGGCCGTCGAGGCGGTCACCCTTGCCGCGGCCATCATGGCCGCCGCCCAGCTCGGAGACCTGGCCGAGTCGGCCATGAAGCGTCAGTCCGGGCTCAAGGATTCGGGAACTCTCATTCCCGGCCACGGGGGCATTCTGGATCGCTTCGACAGTCTTCTGGCCGTTATGCCTGTCGTGTACTATCTCTGGATACTATGGTTGGGGGCCCCCGCATGAGCGAGACTCGCACCCACCCTACGCCGTCCAAATGGCAGCCGGTCCTGACCGGACTGGCCTGGCTGGCCGGTCTGGTCCTCATCTACCTGGCCATTAAGTACGTGGTTCCCTACTTCACGCCCTTTCTGGTGGCCCTGGTGCTGGCCATGCTGATAGATCCCACGGTGAACGGGCTGGAGGAAAGACTCCACCTGCCGCGGGGGATCGCCGTGGCCATCACCCTGGTCTTCTTCCTGGGCCTCGTTGTCGGGCTGGCCCTCTTCGGGGTGGGGGCCGTCGTTGTCCAGTTGGGTCAGCTGGCCACGGATCTTCCGGCCCAGTATGACCGCCTGGTCAGCTTCAGCGAATCTCTCCTGGCCCGGGCCACAACCATATTTCGCGGCCTGCCTCCCGACTTCGTCAGTCTGACCGAGAACACCATCAGATCGAGTCTCGGATCCGTCTACGCCGGCCTGCAGAATCTGGTGCGAGCCGTCCTGGGCGGTCTGGCCGGCCTGCCCTCGGTCGTCCTGGTGGCGGTAATCTCTCTCGTCGGCGCCTTCTTCTTTAGTCGCGACAAGCAGCTCATCGGAGACTTCCTCCTCTCGCTCTTGCCCGCCGGGTACCGCGAGCGGGTCGTGCGGGTGAACCGGGACGTGGTCAGCTCCGCGGTCGGTCTCGTGAAGGCGCAGCTCACTCTGGTGGCCATCACCCTGGCCATAATCGTGGTCGGCCTCTTTGTCCTTAGGGTGAGGTACGCTTGGCTCGTGGGGCTTGTGGCCGGTCTTCTCGACGTTCTTCCGGCCGTCGGCCCGGCCACGGTTCTCGTGCCCTGGGCCGTGTATTGCTTCATCGAGGGCAACCCCGGCCTGGGCGCGGGCCTGCTCGTGCTCGTTGGTATCGTTACGGTCTTTCGTCAGATCATGGAGCCGCGCATCATCGGACAGAGGATCGGACTTCATCCGCTTCTGACCCTCCTCGCGCTCTACCTGGGTCTCAAGCTTCTCGGCGCGGCGGGTATCATTGTCGGACCCCTTGTGGCTATTACGGTCAAGGCCGTCATCCGGTCGGGCCGGATTGCGCCGCGACCGCCGCGACTGCGTGGGCCGCGCCCGCGGGATGGGAGACCCGCCCCGTGAGCGGGCCCAGGCGGGTGGTCATCCTCGGCTCCACGGGTTCCATCGGACGGCAGGCCCTCGAGGTTGCCGCCGCCTTTCCCGAGCGGATCAGGGTTGTCGGCCTCGCGGCCGGCGGAGCGGCAGGGGAGATCTTCGCTGAGCAGGTCCGGATCTGGCGGCCCGAGGTGGCGGCTCTCGCTTCCCCGGCCGCGGCTTCCCGTGTCGCGGAGATCTGCGATCGGGAGGTTCTGGGCGGGCCGGAGGGTGTCATGGCCGCGGCCACCTGGCCGGGGTCGGATATTGTCTGCAACGCCATCGTCGGCTTTGACGGACTGGCTCCGACGCTCGCCGCCCTCGGGGCGGGCAAGGACGTGGCCCTGGCCAACAAGGAATCGATCGTGGCCGCCGGCAACCTGGTCATCGAGGCGGCCCGGCGCGGCGGGGCCAGGATTCTTCCGGTGGATTCCGAGCCGAACGCCATCTTCCAACTCCTCGCTCTACGGCCGACATCCGATGTCGATCGGCTGATCCTAACGGCCTCAGGCGGCCCCTTCCACGGCCGGGCCTCCGAGGAGCTGTCCGGGGTCAGGCCCGAGGAGACCCTCCGCCACCCGACCTGGAAGATGGGGCCCAAGATCAGCGTCGACTCGGCGACCCTTATGAACAAGGGTTTCGAGATCCTAGAGGCCTCCTGGCTCTTCGGTCTGCCGGTGGACCGCATCGACGTCCTCATCCATCGCGGTAGCCTGGTCCACTCCCTGGTCCGCCTGACGGACGGCGCCGTTCTGGCTCACCTCGGCCCGCCCGACATGCGCTACCCGATTCAGTACGCCCTGACCTTTCCCGATCGGCTGCCGGCGCCGTGGCCGGGTCTCGACTTGGCCGCGGTCCCGTCCCTGGAATTCCTCGGGCCGGATAGCAGGGCTTCTCGTTGCTTGAATTTGGCCTATCACGTGGGTAGAATAGGGAAGAGCCTACCGGCCGTCCTCAGTGCGGCCGACGAGGTCCTGGTGGCCGGTTTTCTTGGAGGCCGTCTCGGCTTTTGCGACATTCCCCGGCTGCTTGAAGAAGCCGTGTCGGCTCATGTTCCCTTCGACATCTCCAGCCTCGAGGAGGCCATCCGGGCCGACGCCGCCGGACGGCAAGCCGCCCAGGCGGTGATGTCCCGCCAGAGGTTCGGAGGTAGTGCCGGTTGAGTCTTCTCACCATTGTCGCGTCGGTACTCGTCTTTGGTCTCCTGGTCCTGGCCCACGAGTTCGGGCACTTCATCGCCGCCAAGTGGGCCGGCATCGGGGTGCGCGAGTTCGCTATCGGCTTCGGGCCGCGGCTCGGCGGTTGGACGCGAGGCGGCACGGTCTACTCCTTGCGGCTCCTACCCATCGGCGGCTACACCATTATGGTCGGGTCGGAACCCGACGAGCCTGAGACTCCCGACGCCTACAAGGTGAAGACCGTCGCTCAGCGTTCCCTGGTCATCGCCACCGGCCCCTTGATGAACTTCGCTCTGACCTTCGTCATCTTCGCTCTCATGTTCGCCACCTTCGGGGTGCCCAGCGACATCAAGGCGGAGTCCACGGTTATCGGACAGGTTCTTCCGGGTTATCCGGCGGACAAGGCCGGTCTGGAACCCGGCGACACCCTCCTGTCAGTGGACGGCCGGGAGCTCGCTGACTGGACCCAGTTCGACCAAGCCATCGCCGGCTCGCTCGGCCGCGAGGTGAGTCTGGTCTACCGCCACGGCGAGGAGACTCGTTCGGTCGTGGTTGTCCCGACGACCGATCCCAACCAGCCGTCGGAAGGGATCATTGGTGTGACTCCACTCCTTGTCTACAGGCGAGTGGGTCTGGGGCGAGCGGTCGTCGAAGGTCTCGTCGAGACCTGGCGAGTCCTGGCGGCCTGGGTGACCACACTTGTCGACGCTCTCTTCCGACGGGTCCCGCTCGACCTGGCTGGTCCGGTGATGACCGTGCGGTTCATCGGCTCGACGGCAAAGTCCGGTCCGGCCAACCTAATGTACCTGGCCGGTTTCCTTAGCCTCAACATCGGGCTCTTCAACCTCTTGCCCTTTCCCGCCCTCGATGGCGGGCGCCTGGTCTTCCTGACCTACGAAGGCGTGACTCGCCGCAAGCCGGATCCCCGCCGAGAGAGTCTCGTCCACTTCATCGGTTTCGCCGCTCTGATCCTGCTCATGATCCTCATCACCTACCGCGATATCATCCGGCTCTAGGGAGGTAATCCGTGGACCCCGAGCCGGCAGGCCGCAAGTCGAGAACCGCACGGGTTGGCCGGGTCATGATCGGCGGTGGCTGGCCGGTCAGCGTTCAGACCATGACCAAGACGGACACCCGCCAGGTCGGGCTGACCTTGGCCGAGATAGCCCGCCTGGCCGGTCTTGGCTGCGACATTGTCCGCCTGGCCGTGCCCGACGAGGTCGCCGCCCGGGCCATGGTCGACATCAAGCGGGAGAGCCCGCTGCCCATCGTCGCCGATATCCACTTTGACCACCGCTTGGCCCTGCTTTGCCTTGAGGCCGGAGTGGACAAGCTGCGTCTTAACCCCGGGAACATCGGCTCGGCCGAGAAGGTGAGAGCCGTGGCTCACGCGGCCGCGGAGAGGGGAGTCCCCATCCGGGTGGGGTCCAACGCCGGGTCGCTCAGCCCTGAGGCCTGGCGGCTCGCGGTCGGCGAGCCGGTCAGGGCCCTTGTGGACTCGGCCCTGGAGCAGGCGGCCTTGCTGGAGGAGGCCGGGCACGCGGACATTGTCGTGTCGGTTAAGGCTTTTGATCTCGACGTCATGACCCGAGCCTACCGCGAAGTCGCCCGCCGGACGGACTACCCCCTGCACCTTGGAGTCACGGAGGCGGGGGCGGGGCTTGCCGGAATGGTGCGGTCGTGCGCGGGTATCGGGGCCTTGCTCCTGGAGGGTATCGGGGACACGGTCCGAGTCTCGCTGACCGGCCCGCCGGACGAGGAGGTTCGTGTCGGCCGGGAAATCCTCCTGGCTACGGGAAAGCGTCCGGGACTGGTGATCATGTCTTGCCCGACTTGCGGACGGGCGACAATCCCTCTGGAACCCATCCTGGAGGAGGTCCGTCAGGCCCTGCAAGGTCTTGACTTTCCGTTGCGTGTGGCGGTCATGGGTTGCGAGGTCAATGGACCAGGAGAGGCCAGAGGCGCCGATCTGGGCGTGGCCGTGACCCGGGGCCAGGCCGTCCTGTTCGTCGGAGGTAAGCTGGTGGGGCGGCTGGCGCGACAGGAGATTGCCCCAGCTCTATTGAAGGAAGCACGACGTCTCGCCGGGTCGTAGGCGCGGGCGGTCCGAGTGGCCGTCCGACCACCGGGGAAAAGCGGCGGCGCGGGAGCGTCGGGATGGTGCTGAGGAGGGAATTGGGCTGAAGGAAGACAAGGTGTTTGTCAAGGTCATCACTCCACGCGGCCAGGACTACTCGCAGTGGTACGTCGACGTGGTCACCAAGGCCGAACTCATGGACTACACTCCGGTTAAGGGGTGCATGGTTATCCGCCCCACCGGTTACGCCCTCTGGGAGGCCATCCACGACGGGCTGGACACGCGGTTCAAAGCCACCGGCCATGTCAACGCCTACTTCCCCCTCTTTATCCCCCAGGAGTATCTCCGCCGCGAGGCGGAGCACTTTGAGGGCTTCACGCCCCAGGTCGCCTGGGTGACCCGGGGCGGCGGGGAGGAACTGGCCGAGCCGCTCGCGGTGCGGCCCACCTCCGAGGCCATCATCGGCCCCATCTATGCGAAGTGGATCCAATCCTACCGCGACCTTCCGATCCTCATCAACCAGTGGTGCAATGTCGTTCGCTGGGAGAAGGCCACCCGACCGTTTCTCCGCACGACCGAGTTCCTCTGGCAAGAAGGGCACACTTGCCACCGGACCGAGGCCGAGGCTCAAGAAGAAACTCTGAAGATGCTCGAGATCTACCGCGAGTTCATCGAGGGTAGCCTGGCCATTCCGGTCATCCCCGGCCTGAAGTCCGAATCCGAGAAGTTCGCGGGGGCCCACCGCACCTACTGCATTGAGGCTCTCATGTCCGACGGCCGGGCCCTTCAGGCCGGAACGAGTCACCACCTCGGCCAACACTTCGCCAAGGTCTTCGACATCAACTTCCTTGATCAGGACGGTCAACTCAAGCCGGTCTGGCAGACCAGTTGGGGCGTCACGACCAGACTCATCGGGGCCATTGTCATGGTTCACGGTGACGATCGCGGCCTGGTCCTGCCGCCGCGCGTGGCCCCGACCCAGGTCGTGGTCGTGCCCATCCCGAGCGACACGGATGCGGAGCTTGTCGCCGGCGGAGTGGGCTCGGTCCGAGGGGCTCTGGAGAGGGCTGTCTACGAGGGCCCTGTGGTGGGTGGCCCGGCCGGACCAGTGCGTTTCAAGGTCGACGATCGAGCCGAGTACACTCCCGGCTGGAAGTTCAACGACTGGGAGATGCGAGGGGTGCCTTTGCGCCTCGAGGTCGGTCCCCGCGACGTAAAGGCCGGTCAGGTCATGGCCGTTAGGCGCGATACCGGGGTGAAAGTCAAGGTATCGGCCGACCCGAGCACCCTGGGGACAACCATTAGCGACATCCTGGCCTCCATTCAGGGTAGCCTCTATGAGAAGGCCCGCCGGTTCCGGGACGAGAACACCCACTTTGCCGGGAGTGTCGAGGAGATCGGACAGATCATGGAGGGCGAGCGGGGCTTGGTGCTGTCGGCCTGGTGCGGAAAGGCCGAGTGCGAGCGGGAGATCAAGGACAAGACCGGGGCCACGCTCCGCTGTCTGCCTCTTCCCGGGCATCCCGCGCCTCTGCTCGACGAGGGCCAGGCCAGGATCGAGTCTGGTGGCCGATGCGCCCTCTGTGGCGGACAGGCTCGTCATCTGGCTTACTTCGCCCGGGCCTACTAGCCCGCGAGGCGAGAGGAGAGTCCAACTCTGACCAAGGTATCTGTGATCATACCGGCCTACAACGAAGAGACCACGGTGGGGCAGGTCATCGATGCCGCGCGCCTCGGCGACTGCGTCGGCGAGGTTACCGTCGTGAGCGACGGCTCGAGCGATCGCACGGCGGAAATCGCCCGGGCTAGTGGCGCGAAAGTCATCGAACTAGACCAGAACCACGGCAAGGCCGCCGCCATGAAGGCCGGCCTCTTGGCCGCCGGTTTCGACATTCTCCTCTTCCTCGATGCCGACCTCATCGGGCTCAGACCCGAGCACGTGAAGCGCCTCCTTGAGCCGATTCTGAGTGGCCGGGCGGACGTGGCCATAGGCATAATGCGCCACGGCCGGGCGGCCACCGATCTCGCGCAGGCGGTTACCCCGTTTCTCTCAGGGGTCAGGGCCGGCCGAGTGGAGGTCTTTCAGACCCTGCGTGATCTGGATGACAACGCGGGGTGGGGAGCCGAGGTTGCCCTGACCTTGTGGGCCCGCGAGAACAAGTGCCGCATCGAGGAAGTCCGCATCAATGGTGTGACCCAGCGAATGAAGGAAGAGAAGATCGGGCTGGCCCGAGGCCTTCGGGCTCGCCTGCGCATGTACTGGGACATCCTTCGCGTTGTGCCCAAGAGCGAGAGGGTCAGGCGCTAGGGGGATTTCGCCGTCGGAGCCGGCTTCTACCTGATCGCGGCCACCACCACGGCCCTGGGCCAGCCGGGGTCGGCCGTCAGGGCCTTTCCTTGCCGCTTTGCGCGGGCTTGTGGTATACTTACGCCGGGTTGCGGCGCCACTAGGTTCAGCGCCGCAATTGTATTATACGGGGCAACTTCCACCCGAAGGAGGCGGAAGGGCCCGGGCAGGGGCTCGGTGGCGAGCCGGTTCCGGACGAACCACAATCCAGCCCATAGGCTAGTCTCCAAGGAGTGGGTCGCTGGATGCCCACTCCTTGTCATCGATAGGAACGAGAGTCGGCCAGGAACGAGGTAGGTGCGAGTCGTGACCGCGGGTTCCAGACGGGAGATAGAGGCCGGCGTCGAGACGCTGGCGGCCGGACTACTCTCTCGCCGGTCTGACGGGTTGACCCTGGATCGGGTCGAGTTCGAGCGCGAAGGCCGGGAGTGGTTTCTGCGCGTCTTCCTGGATCATCCCGCCGGGGTAACCCTCGACCACTGCCGGGACGTAGCCCGGGAACTCGGCGAAGCCCTTGATCGAGTCGATCCGATTTCCCACACCTACAACCTCGAAGTCTCTTCTCCGGGCCTCGAACGGCCGCTCCTCCGTGACTCGGACTACGACAGGTTCCGGGGCCGGCTGGCAACCCTGCGCCTCTACCGGACCATCGGGGGGCGGAAAGCTTTCACCGGACGCCTAGGTGGTCTGACGCCAAGCGGTGAGGTCCTCATCGAGGCCGCGCCGGGCGAGGAGGTCAAGATCCCGCGAGCCGAGATCGCCAAGGCCCACCTGGCCATCGACTGGTCCAAGGTCGGCGGGGCGACGGACGTGGACAGCGCGGGCGGAGACGGCTCAGGGCGTTACGGAGGTGAGGGCCAGTGACAACGACACCAGGTCCGAGTGGGGGCCGCAGAGGTGGCGGCAAGCCGAAGGGCGCGAACCTGGACTTCATCCAAGCCTTGGCCCAGATCGAGGATGAGAAGGGCGTTCCGGTGGCGGCCTTGATGGAGGCCATCGAAATGGCCCTGGTGTCGGCCTACCGCCGCAACTTCGGATCGTCCCAGAACGTCCGGGTCGAACTCGACGCGGGCACGGGCGAGTTTCGCGTTCTGGCCGTGCGCCAAGTGGTCGAGGAGTCCACCGACTCTCGCTCGGAGATCTCCCTGGCGGAGGCCAGGCAAGAGAATCCGGCCCACGAGCTCGGGGACACCGTCGAGACCGAAGTCACGCCGCGTGACTTCGGCCGCATTGCCGCCCAGACAGCCAAGCAGGTGGTCCTCCAGCGCATCCGCGAGGCAGAGCGCGGGGTCATTTTCGAGGAGTACTCCAGCCGCGAAGGCGACATTGTTACAGGGGTCATCCAACGGCAGGAGTTTCGCAACTACTTCGTCAACCTGGGAAAGACCGAGGCGGTTCTGAGTCCCGCCGAACAGATCCCGGGCGAGAAGCTGCGCCCGGGCGAGCGCATCAAGGTCTACATCGTCGAGGTTCGCAAGATGCCCAAGGGACCGCAGATCTACCTTTCCCGTACCCATCCGGGCCTCGTGAAGCGGCTCTTTGAGCTCGAGGTGCCCGAGATCCACGACGGTCTAGTCGAGATCAAGGGCATCGCCCGCGAACCCGGTTCCCGAGCCAAGGTCGCGGTGGCCTCCCGCGACGCGAACGTGGACCCCGTGGGGGCCTGCGTGGGGGCCAAGGGTGTTCGCGTTCAGGCCGTGGTGAGGGAGCTCAAGGGCGAGAAGATTGACATCATCCCCTGGTCGGACGAACAGAGCGAGTACGTGGGCAACGCCTTGCGCCCGGCCAAGGTCGTCTTGACCACCCTCGAGGCTGAGGCCAAGGTGGCTCGGGTAGTCGTCCCCGACTACCAGCTCTCTCTGGCCATCGGACGGGAGGGCCAGAACGCCCGTCTGGCGGCCAAGCTAACGGGGTGGCGCATCGACATCAGGAGCGAGTCGCAGATCGTTGTGTCTGAGGACGGCCTGGCCGATGCGGCGACTGTCGAGGGCGACGGTGGGACCGGCCAGGAAGATGTCAGGCCCGCACCGGAAGACAGCCTGGACGAAGCCGCCGGCCTCGCGCAACCCGAGGAGCGGGCTGAGGGCGATGATCATGAACCCCGAACCTAGCAAGGCCAAGCGGCAGCCGCTGAGAACGTGTATCGGTTGCGGCCGAAAGCGGCCAAAGAAGGAGCTTGTCCGGGTCGTTCGCATTCCTTCCGGTCAGGTTGAGGTTGACCCGAGCGGTCGGCGAGCGGGCCGCGGGGCCTACGTGTGTCCCGGGGCGGACTGCCTCGCGGTCGCGGTGAAAGGCGGGAAGCTCGGGCGAGCTCTGGAAACGCCCGTGCCGGATCATGTTCTTGAGTCCTTGGCCGAAGCGGTGGCCGCGGTCTCTCCCCGAACCGGTCAGGTTCCGGTCGGGAGTCAGACGCCTCCGCCCGGTAGTGCGGTTTCACCGTCCGGTGGGCGCAGCGGGCGGAACCGGATGAAGGGGTGAGATTCTTGCCCGAAGGCAATATTCGCGTTTTCGAGCTGGCGAAGATACTGGGGGTCAGTTCCGCCAAGCTCATGACTCTTCTTAGCGATCTTGGCGTCCAGGTGCCGAACCACATGGCCGTGGTCGACGGGTCGCTTGAGAGTAGGTTGAAGGGGCTCATTCGCCGGCCGACGAGCGGCGGGCGCGGCATAGCCGCGGCCCGGCCGGAACCGACATGGCTGACATCCCTGAAGTGGCCCAAGGCCAAGGAAGAGCCCGAAGACTTTGAAGTTTCGGAGGAGTCGCCCCCCAGAGCCGCATCGGCGACGCTTCTCCTAGGAAGACCGGGCGCACCGGGGTTGATGCCCAATGGGCCCGAGGAGGAAATCGCGACCAGCCTACGGGGCGCCGCGGGCGAAGGCGAAGAACGCCCGGTCGTGGCGGCCCGGGAATCGGCGTCGATTAAGCGGAGAGTCGCCGAGCCGGAGGATGAGACCGACGCGACAGCGGCGCCGGCCAAGGTTGCCGACAGAGGGCCGGGACCGACCCTGCCATCCGGCCGGACGCCTGTCCCTCCACCACCTCCGCCGCTGGTGAGGCGGACCGGGGAACGTCCCGCGGTCGGCCCCGCGCCCAGACCCGGGTTTGGTCCCGGTCCGTCGCCAAGGACCGGCTTCGCTCCCACCCAGCGACCGGCGTCGCCATCGGGCGCTGTTCCGTCGCGGGAAGGCGGCCCGGGCGTGGCCCGGCCACCCTACCCCTCGGCGGGAGGCCCGGCGGGACCCGCTGCAAGACGCGGGCCCGGACCTGGGTATGAGCGTCGACCCGGACCGGCCCCCGGTGGGGCTGCTCGACCGGGGGGACCGGGCGGTCCCGGCGCCGGCCCGTATGCGCCGCGGGGACCATCCCGCCCGTATGGCGCGGGTCCAGGCGCCAGGCCACCCATGGGGGCTCGAGGGCCCGGCGCTCCGGACAACAGAGGATCCGGTCCGCGGCCGGGGGGTCCCAGGGAGTGGCCGGCGCGACCCGCCCCGGGAGGCGCTCCTGGAGCGGGACGTCCAGCGACGCCGGGTAGGGGAACGCCTGGCGCTCCCGCGGCCGCCAAGCCTGCCGCGGCGGGGGGTCGTGGCGACCGGCGCGATCGCCGCACTGGCGGCGTGCCCAGTCGCGCGAGGACGGGCCGTCAGGGCCCGGGCCCAAAGAACTGGCGCGTGGACGATGATGCCGAGCGCCGTCTGGCGCGTGGGCGTCACGGGCGCAGGGGCCTACCGGTCAAGGTTGAGGAACCGCCGCGGGTGCGGGCTACCGAAGTCACCATCAGCGCGCCACTTACGGTCAGGGAATTGTCGGACCGGATGGGTGTCACCGGCGCGGAACTCATAAAGTCACTCATACGTCTGGGCATCGTGGCCAGTCTGAACCAGGTTCTTGATCCCGAATCAGCCCGCATTGCCGTGTCGGAGATGGGACTCGTCGTCCATGCGGTCCAGCCGACCGAAGAGACGGCCCCTGTCGCCGAAGGCGCGGAGAAGCAGGTTAAGCCGGTCGAAGTCGAGGAGGAGAAAGGCCTGCGGCCGAGGCCGCCTGTGGTGACGGTCATGGGTCACGTCGACCACGGCAAGACCTCCTTGCTCGATACCATTCGTAAGACCAACGTCACGGCGGGAGAGGCCGGAGGCATTACCCAGCACATCGGCGCCAGCACCGTCGACTGGCGAGGCAAGAGGATTGTCTTCCTGGACACCCCGGGTCACGAGGCATTCACGGCCATGCGGGCCCGCGGCGCCCAGGCCACCGACATCGCCGTTCTGGTGGTCGCGGCCGACGACGGGGTCATGCCTCAGACCCTAGAAGCCATCAACCACGCCCGCGCGGCCAAGGTTCCCATCATTGTCGCCCTGAACAAGATCGACAAGGCCAACGCCCTACCCGATCGGGTCAAGACGCAACTCGGCGAGCATGGCCTGACCCCGGAGGACTGGGGCGGCGACACCGTCACCGTTCCGGTCTCGGCCAAGGAACGTCTGGGTATCGACGAACTCCTGGACATGATCCTGCTGGTGGCGGAAATGGGCGAGCTCAGGGCCAATCCGGAACGCCGGGCCAAGGGCATCGTCCTGGAGACGCGGCTTGACAAGGGTCTCGGGCCGGTGGCCTCGGTTTTGGTCCAAGCGGGCACACTACGGGTCGGCGACCCGATCCTGGCCGGCACGGCTTTCGGGCGGGTCCGGGCGATGGTCGACGACAAGGGCAAGCGTCTCGATGACGCCGGACCTTCGACTCCGGTCGAGGTTATCGGGCTCGACGATCTGCCCGCCGCGGGTGACGTGTTCCAGGTTCTGGCCGACGAGAGGATGGCCCGGGAGATCGCCACCCAGCGTGACCTCAGGCGTCGCGAGCAGGAGATGGGCGGGACGAGGGCCGCGACCAGCCTGGCCGACCTCTTCCGCCAGGTTCGGGAGGGCGAGCGCAAGCAGCTCAACCTGGTCCTGAAGGCCGACGTTCAGGGCTCTCTTGAGGCCCTGCGGCAGTCATTCGAGAAGCTCGAGGAGCCGGAGATCGGCCTCAATGTCATCCACACCGGTGTGGGCGGAGTCACGGAAACCGACGTCATGCTGGCGTCGGCCTCGGACGCGATTATCATCGCCTTCAACGTCACCCCGGACGCGGGGGCCAGGCAGGCGGCCGAGAAGCGGCGCGTCGACGTTCGGACCTACCGGGTCATCTATGACGCCATCAATGACGTCAAGGCGGCCGTCAAGGGGCTGCGGGCGCCGATTTTCAAGGAGGTCATCCTCGGCCACGCCGAGGTTCGCCAGCTTTTCAAGATTCCCAAGGTGGGGACGATCGCCGGCTGCTACGTCACCGACGGCAAGATCACCCGGAAGAACAAGCTCCGGGTCGTGCGCGACAGCGTGATCGTCCACGAGGGTCCGATGGCCTCGCTCAGGCACATCAAAGAGGATGTTCGGGAGATGGCCTCCGGTTTTGAGTGTGGTATCGGGCTTGAGAACTTCCATGATATCAAGGAGGGCGACATCCTCGAGGCCTTCGCTATGGAGGAGGTCGCCGGCTAGGAGTGAGCCCGAAGAGGCGGCCGCTGATAGTCGGAACCTTGATGTTGCGGCTACATCTCCCGGAGGCGGGCTCTCTGAAGGACAAGCGCCAGGTCGTCTTGAGTCTCAGCCAGCGGCTGCGAACCCGTTTCGGCGTGTCGGTGGCCGAGATCGACGACCTTGAGAGTTGGCAGGTAGCCACCCTCGGCCTGGCCACGGTCTCGTCGAGCGAGAGCGTGTGCCGCCATCTTCTGGACGAGGTTTCGCGGTGGGTCGAGACGGCCGGACCGTTCCTCGTCCTGGAGTCCACCCAGGAGGTGAGATGACATGGATGAGGCCAGACTAGAGCGGGTTTCCGTGGCCATCAAGGAGGAAGTCAGCGCCATCCTCCGGGAATTCAAGGATCCCCGGCTTGGCTTCGTGAGCGTAACCGACGTCGAGGTCGCCAAGGACGCCCGGGTGGCCAAAGTCTTTGTCAGCGTCCTCGGCACCGAGGAGGAGAAGGTGAGTTCCCTGGCCGCTCTGAAGAGCGGAAGCGGTTTCGTCCGCTCCGCGCTTGGGCAGAGGCTCACCCTCCGCCACACTCCGGAGATCATCTTCCGGCTGGACGACTCGATCGAACGGGGAGTCCGCATCCAGAGTCTCCTTGGGAAGCTCTACCCCGACGGCTCACCCCGGCCCGAGGCCGGGGCGCCCAAGCCACCGAAGGGCCCCGGGGAGGAGTAGGACTTGCGCCAGCCGAGTCATTCGGCCGCGGACGTGGCCCGGGCCGTCGCCGACCTTGAGTCGTTCCTTCTCGTGCTCCACGAGTTCCCCGACGGGGACAGCCTGGGCTGCAACCTGGCCATGCGAACGGCCTTGGCCAAGCTTGGCCGGAAGGCCGTTGTCGCCAGTCCGGCGCCGCCACCCGGTCGCTTCTCCTTTCTACCGGGTTTCGGCGACATTGTGACCCTGGCTCGCTTGCCTCAGCCGGTCGAGACCTACGATTGTGTTTTCCTCATTGACTGCAGTGATCCGCGTCGCGCCGGGCTGTCCCCGGAGGGGCTGGCTCGCTCCGGTCTGGTCGTCAATGTGGATCATCACCCCTCCAATACCTTTTTCGGCGCGATCAACTACGTGGAGGAGAAGGGTTCGGCGGCGGCGGAGCAGGTGCGTCTGATCCTGGCCGAACTGGGAGTGCCCCTGGACCGGGACATGGCCCTGTGCCTCTACGTGGCCGTGAGCACCGATACCGGGGGTTTCCGCTTCGACAACACGACCGCCGGGACCCATCTCCTGGCGGCCGAACTGCTCGACCTCGGTGTCCAGCCGGGCCCGATCGGGGAGATCATCCACGACACGCGAACCCTGTCGAGCCTGCGTCTCCTGGAGATGATGCTCGGCACGCTGAGCTTTGCCGCGGGAGGACGGATAGCCTGGGTCACGGTAACTCGCAAGATGCTGGGGGAGTGCGGGGCGACTGATGACGAGGTCGAGGGCCTGGTCAGTTACCCGCGGATGATCGACTTCGTGGACCTTTGCTTTCTGCTGCAGGAGATGCCCGACGGTCTGGTTCGGGTCGCCCTGCGATGCAAGCGCGACTTCGACGTCGGGGCCATAGCCGAGAACCTGGGCGGTGGAGGGCATCGCAAGGCGGCGGGATGCCTTCTCCCGGGAGACATCAACCAGGCTCTGGCCAGGGTTCTGGCCGAGAGCAAGAGAGCCCTGGACGGCGCCGGAGGTCCGGCGTGAACGGGGAGCGGGAGATCGAGGGTCTCTACCCGATCTGCAAGCCGCCCGGCCTTACCTCGCATGACGTGGTGGCGGCCGTCCGGCGGCTGACGGGCGAGCGGCACGCCGGCCATTCCGGGACTTTGGACCCGGCCGCGGCCGGAGTTCTCTTGGTTCTGGTAGGCCAGGGACCGACCAGGCTGGCGGAGTACCTCCTGGACCTCCAGAAGGTCTACGTGGCCGAGATCCGGTTCGGCCAGACCACGGACACTCAGGACTACACCGGCCGCCTCGTCGCGGCCGCTTCCCAGTCGGAGGTCCGCCGCCTGACCGTGGCTGATGTGGAGGCGGTTTTGCCCCGGTTTCGCGGGGCTCTCGACCAGGTGCCCCCGATGGTCTCGGCTGTCCAGATGGGTGGCCGGCGGCTCTATCAACTGGCCCGGGAGGGCCGGGTCGTCGAGCGGAAGCCGAGGAAAGTCTTTGTCTACGATATCGAGCTTCTGGACTTCGGGGCCGGGTCGGACGGACCGATTGCCCGGCTCAGGGTGGCCTGTTCTCGGGGGACTTACGTCCGGACTCTGGCCGATGACCTCGGCCGCGCGCTTGGGATCGGCGCCCATCTGGGGTTTCTGGTCAGAGAAGCGGTCGGGCCCTTTGAGGTCGCGGCGACCCTGACCCTGGAGGAGTTGGCCTCCAGGTCCGCGACGGCCGAACTGGCCAGAGTGCGCGTGGCCCCGGCCGACGCCGTCGGACATCTTCCGGCCATCCGGCTATCGACACCGGAGTGTGACCGGGTGCGACGCGGGGAAATGCCGCAGTACGCGGGAGGATGGGCCGGTCGCCACGGGTCCGCTGAGGCCGTGCGCGTCCTCTCGGAGGATGGAGACCTCGTGGCCGTGGCCTCCCTCTCCGGCGGGCGTATCCGGCCGCGGAAAGTGCTCAAACCTTGGATTGGGGGTAGCCAAGCCTGACGCGGGTCTGTCCCGCGGGGCCAAGACCATGCCCCAGCATCCACCCGAGTACACACCGATCGATCTCACTGGTCCGGCTCTCGCGGGTCTGGCCCGAGCTTTGGATGACCCTCCCGGGCGGGGTCCGGTTCTGGCCATCGGCGTCTTCGACGGCCTTCATCTCGGTCACGGGAGTCTCTTGGAGGCCGGTCTCGACATGGCCCGGCGGCGCGCGGGCCCGCTGTGGGTCCTCACCTTCTGGCCCCATCCCGAGGAGGTCCTGCGCGGCGATGGCGGGACCCAGCTCCTCCTTCTTTCCACTCTGGAAGAGAAGGTGCGGCTTCTTGGCCTGGCCGGAGCGGAGAAGGTTCTGGTCCTGCGCTTCACCCGGGAGGCCGCCGGCATGGAGGCCGAGGAGTTTGTCAGCCGAGTTCTGGTGGCCGGCCTGGCCCCGGCCGGCATTGTCGTAGGTTTCAACTTCACTTTTGGGCGAGGCGGGCGGGGTGATCCGGTCCTGCTCCGGAGACTCGGTCAGGCCGGCGGCATCGAGGTAGCCGTGCACCCGGCCGTCCGCGTCGACAGGGATGTGGTCTCAAGCTCCGCGGTCCGAGAGGCGCTGGCCCGAGGAGACGTCGAGAGGGCCGGCCTCCTTCTCGGACGGCCTTACAGCCTGTGCGGCCCCGTGGTCTTGGGAGCGGGGAGAGGGTGGAAGCTCGGTTTTCCCACCGCCAACGTGGCCTTTCCGGCCGAACTCGCTTCTCCGGCCCACGGAGTCTATGTCTGCTCGGTCTTGCCGGCGTCCGCGGCGACCCTGCGTCCGGACCTGGGCGTGGCCCTGCCGGGGGTGGCCAACATCGGAATCCGCCCGACTTTCGCCGTTCCGCCGGTCGCCGAGACCGGCGCGGAGGGTGGCGGGAACGTGACCGGGGGGGGCGGGGTCGCCCGGCCTACCCCGGGTCTGGAGGTTCACGTCTTGGCCGGCGCTCCTCCGACTTACGGGGACGAGATCCGAGTCTTCTTCCACCGGCGGTTGCGTCCGGAGCGAAGGTTCGCCGGATCCGGGCAGTTGGCGGAGCAGATCGCGCGGGATCGGGCCAAGGCCGGGACCTTCTTCGGACTGGGGTCGCTTGGGCCGTCATCCAAGTCCGGGATCTGAGACGAACTCCGTTGAGGCATGAGACGGGTTCCGTTATGGAAGACTCAGGATGGAGTGTGCTTGCGCCGTGCCGGACCATGGTGTTAGAATTAACCGACCCTATGAACCTCAGCCGAGGCTTATCGCCCCCTCCGGCGACAGGCTTGGGCTAAAGGGGAGGACCAGTAATCCGGGAGGTGCCATCACTTGCTGAAGAAAGAAAGGAAGCAGCAGATCATTCAAGACTACAAGACCCATGAGTCCGACACGGGCTCCCCGGAAGTGCAGGTCGCCATCCTCACCCAGCGGATAAACGAACTCACCGAGCATCTCCGCGAGCACAAGAAGGACCACCATTCCCGTCGCGGCCTTCTAAAGATGGTCGGCCAGCGACGGCGGCTCCTCAACTACCTCCGCGACAACGAGATCGAGCGTTACCGGGGCGTTGTGGAGAGGTTGGGTCTCAGGCGATAGTCGGCTCTCCGGGGGATAGCTCCGGCGCCGGTGGGAAGATGATAGTAACGCCGGCGCGCGGCAACGCGCGCCGGCTGGTCAAAGGAGGCAATTCTACTGTCAGACAGGTTTGAAATCCGATACGCCGACCGACCCCTGGTCATCGAACTCAACAGAGTAGCCAGGCAGGCCGGAGGCAGCGCCCTCGTGCGCTACGGCGACACCGTGGTTCTGGCCACGGCGACAGCGTCCGCCGAACTCCGCCAGGGCATCGACTTTTTCCCCCTCCTGGTGGACTGGGAAGAGCGCCAATACTCAGTCGGGCGAATCCCAGGCAGCTTCTTCCGTCGTGAGGGACGGCCAAGCGAGAGGGCCACGCTCAGCGCGCGGCTGACCGATCGAACTCTTCGGCCGAGGTTTCCAAAGGGTTTCCGCAACGACATTCAGGTTGTGGTTACGGTTCTCTCGGTCGACCAGGACGCGGCGCCCGTGTTCGCGGGCATCCTCGGGGCCTCGACGGCCCTGTGCACGTCGGACATTCTCTTTGACGGTCCCATCGCCGCCGCCATCGTGGGTCGGGTGGACGGGAAGTTCGTTCTCAATCCCAATCAGGCCGAGGCCCTGAAGAGCGACCTGAGCGTGACCGTCGCCGCCAGCCGCGACGCCGTCTTGATGGTCGAGGCCGAGGCCAATCAGGTGTCGGAAGAGGACATCGTCGAGGCCATTTTCTTCGGGTTTGATGCCTGCCAGGACCTCATCACCTTGCAGGATCGCATCGTCAAGGCCACCGGCAAGCCGAAGAAGGATTACCCGATCCACAAGCCCCCCGCGGAGCTTATCGAGGCGGTGCGGGCGGCGGCGGCGACCAAGATCCGTGGGCTCCTCGGGACTCCGGACAAGATGACCCGGGAGAACGCTCTGGACGCCGTGGAGAAGGAAGTCAAGGAAGCCCTCGCGCCCCAGTTCCCCGATAACACCGCGGATATGGGCGAGACCTTCAAGGGCATCCTCAAAGAAGAAGTGCGCAAGATGATTTTGAGCGAGGGGCGTCGCCCCGACGGCAGGAAGCTGAATGAGGTCCGCGCCATCACCTGCGAGGTCGGTCTCCTACCCAGGACGCACGGCTCCGGACTCTTTACCCGCGGGCAGACTCAGGTTCTGACAACGGCCACCCTGGGCTCGGTGGGTGACGTTCAGACAATCGACAGTCCAGGGTCCGAGACCGAGAAGCGTTACATGCATCACTACAACTTCCCGTCCTACAGCGTTGGCGAAGTCCGCCCGCTGCGGGGTCCCGGTCGCCGGGACATCGGGCATGGCGCTCTGGCCGAACGGGCTGTCTTGCACGTCCTGCCGGACGAGAACGACTTCCCCTACACGATCCGGACCGTATCCGAGGTCCTGGAGTCGAACGGATCAACCTCGATGGGCAGTGTCTGCGGCTCTACTCTGGCCCTCATGGACGCCGGTGTGCCCATCAAGGCCCCGATCAGCGGCGTGGCCATGGGTTTGGTCAAGGAAGGTGACCGCTACGCCGTCTTGACCGACATTCAAGGGGTCGAGGACTTCTACGGCGACATGGACTTCAAGGTGGCCGGGACACGAGACGGAGTCACGGCCATTCAGATGGACATCAAGGCCTCCGGTCTGGACCGGACCATCGTCACCAAGGCCCTGGAGCAGGCCAAGGAAGGCCGCCTCCACATCCTGGGCAAGATGCTGGAGACCATCCCAGAGCCCAGACCCGAACTCTCGCCCTTCGCGCCTCGCATCGTCATCCTAACCATCCATCCAGACAAGATCCGCGAGGTCATCGGTCCGGGAGGCAAGGTCATCAACCGGATCATTGCCGAGACCGGCACCAAGATCGACATCGAGGACGACGGCCGCATTTTCGTGGCCGGCGTCAACCAGGAAGGCACCGCGCGGGCCATCAAGATGATCGAGGACATCACCCGCGAGGTGGAGGTCGGCAAGACCTACAAGGGCCGGGTAACGCGAGTAACCCCCTTTGGCGCTTTCGTCGAGGTTCTGCCCGGCAAGGAGGGTCTTGTCCACATCTCCAAGCTGGCGGAGGAGAGGGTGGAGAAGACCGAGGACGTGGTCAACGTGGGCGACGAGATTGCGGTCAAGTGCACGGAGATCGACAACCTCGGCCGGGTCAATCTCTCGCACAAGGAAGTCTTGCGCGACGAACGTCGCGCGAGGGGTGAGGTCGTGCCGGACGAGCCACCCGAGCGTGAGCGTGGGCCGCGGCGCGGTCCGGGCGGCGGCGGTGATCGCGGTGGCTTCGGCCGGAGCGGCCGGAGTGGCGGCGGTGGCGGCCAGGGCGACCGGGGTGCGCGTCCACGCGGGCCGCGGAGATAGGATCATGCGCCGGGCTGGGGCGTCTCTGACTTCAGCCCGAGGGTTTGAATTCGGTTCCGGGGGCGGCTTGCCGCCCCCGGAACCTCGTTTGGGAATGCACGTCTCCATCGCCGGCGGGATGGACAAGATGGCGGAGCGGGCCCGGGTCTTCGGCTGCGAAGCCGTCCAGATCTTCTCCCGCAGTCCCCAGGGCGGCAAGGCCCGTGCGCTCACCCCTGACGAGCTTCACTCCGCCCGGCAGACGCTTGCCGGCGCGGGCATCGCCCCGGTGGTCGTGCACGTCCCGTACTTCGCCAATCTTTGCGCCGCCGACGACGGGCTCCGAGCCTACGCCGTCGAGACCGTGGCCGGTGAACTGGAACGGGCCGCCCTTCTGGGATCCCCCTACGTTGTGACCCACCTCGGGTGGCCGGCGGCGGGCGCCGGTGTCGAGGCGGGGTTTGGACTCGTCGAGGCTTCGGTCAGGGCAGTCTTTGACCGGGCCAGCCAGGGGGCGGGGGACGTCATGCTCCTTCTGGAGAACACGGCCGGCGCCGGGCGGGAGTTGGGTTCGTCCCTGGAGGAGTTGGCCGAGGTCTGTCACCGGCTGGAGATGCGGTGCGGCGGACGCGTCGGGGTTTGCCTGGATACCTGTCACGCCCACTCGGCCGGCTACGATCTATCCGGACCCCAGGGCGTTTCCGCCTTCGTGGGACTGGCGACCGCTTTGCTAGGAACGAACAGAATACGTGTCATCCACGCCAACGACGCGGTAGGGACGGTCGGGGAGCGCAAGGACAGACACGCCCCCGTCGGGCAGGGGGCCATCGGCGAGGCGGGCTTCCGGGCCCTCCTGTCCGAGCCTGGGCTCCGGGAGTGTCCCTTCATTCTGGAGACACCCGGCAGCGACGAGGAGCGGGCCGAGAATCTCGCCCGCCTGAAACACATTCGAGCGGGCGAGCCGCTGTAGCCGGGGTCGCAAAGAGAGAAGAGGGGAGTCTTTGTCACCATTCGCTGACCACTCCTACGTCAGAGACACTCTTCCGGGTGGTCTGAAAGCCGTTGTCGAAACCATCCCCTACGTCCGTTCGGTGTCCGTCGGGGTCTGGGTCGGGGCCGGCTCCCGCCGGGAACCGAGTGGGCTGGCCGGAGTGTCCCATGTCGTCGAGCACCTTCTTTTCAAGGGGACCAGGACCCGCACCGCGCGCCGGATCGCCGAGGAGGTCGACTCCATCGGGGGCCTGCTCAACGGGTACACCTCGAAGGAGTACTCCTGCTTCTACGTCAAGGTCCTCGACGAGCACCTCGAGAAGGCCATGGACCTGCTTTCGGATCTCGTCCTGTCACCGCGCTTCGATCCGGCCGATCTGGCCAAGGAGAAGAGCGTCATCCTTGAGGAGATCGACATGTATGAGGACACTCCGGACGAACTGGTCGGCGATCTCCTGGCCGAGGCGGTCTGGGGTGACGACGCGCTGGGCCGTCCGGTTCTGGGCACGGAAGACACCGTTTCCGCGCTTTCCCCGGACACTGTGGCCGGCTATCACCGGGAGGGCTACCGCCAAGGCAACACCGTCGTGGCCCTGGCCGGCAACGTCGAGACCGCGGCCGGGCTGGAACTCTGCCGCCACTACTTCGGGGGCATGCCCCCCGAGGGGGCCGGGCCCTGTCGGCCATCGCCTCCCTTTGACGCCGGTCATCGGTCTAAGACGAAACCCATCGAGCAGGCTCACATCTGCCTGGGCTTCCCGGGACTATCCATGGGCGATCCGGCTATCTTCGACTTCAATCTCCTGACCGGACTGCTCGGCGGGGGAACCAGTTCGCGGCTATTCCAGACCATCCGCGAGGATCGTGGCCTGGCCTACTCTGTCTACGCCTACTCCTCTCCCTTCTCGGACACCGGTCTCCTGGGCGTCTACGCCGCGGTCAGTCCGGACAAGGCCCTGGAGGTGCTGAGGCTGACGGCTTCGGAGATATCTCGTCTTCATCGGGAAGGGCCCACGGACGAGGAACTCCAGCGAACCAAGGACCAGGTCAAGGCCGCCCTGCTCTTGGGACTTGAGAACACGTCGAACCGGATGAGTCGCCTGGGGCGCTCGCTGCTGCTGCTTGGGCGGATTCTGGGCCTGGACGAGGTGACCCGGCGCGTCGACGCGGTTACGGCGGAGGGCCTGACGACCCTGGCCCTGCGGGCACTTGATCCGTCCCAGATCGCCCTGGCCGCGGTGGGGCCCAAGTCCTTGCCTGGTGAGGCCAAGCTGCGTGAGGCTCTGCAAGAGGGCTGGTCCGGATGAGGGTATAGGCGGACACCCGGACTCATACCTTCCAAGCGGGAGTAGGACTCGTCCCGGGAAGGTGGACCTGGACGTGACGTCCGTCGCAACCGCGCTCGCCGCCGCGCTCGTCATCGGGTTGGCCGCTCTCTCGGCCAGGGAGAAGGCCCGTCAGAGAGACCGCGAGATCGCCACCATCCGTGACGTTGACCTGCCCGCGGCCCGCCTGACCCCTCTTTCCCAGGGCATCGTGGACATCGTGGCCGTCGCCGGAGGCATCTATCTCTCTTTGGTCATGGTGGCCGGCTTCGTTGGCTACGCCGTGCCCGGGAAAGTGAATCTCCTCGGCGGGCAGATCGACCCCGTCGCGGCGATAGCCGTTCTCCTGGCCCTCGTCGAGCCCTTTCTCTCCCGCCTTCTGGCCAGAGACTAGACCTCGGCCGCCCGCCGGCCGGAAGACGGGCCGAGTGACGCAAGTTGAGCCCGCGGGACATGGGCTGGGCGGCAGGGGTCCGAAGCGAACTTGTCTAACTCCCTGGCATGACGAATGACTCGCCGGCACAGCCGGCCCCGGCCGCGGTCGCCGGCGCCATCTACCGGGCCGACCGCGTCACTCTCCATCGCCAAGACGTTCTCGAGGGTCTGGCCTGCCTGCCGGACGGCTCCTTCGACCTGGCCATCGCCGACCCCCCTTATGGCGCCTCGTCCGACGCGGACTGGGGTCTGGAGCGGGGTCACGGACTGCCCGGGTTTGGTGGCCCCTGGCGGCTGGCCGACCACGCCTGGGACAGGCCCGGCGATTCCGGAAGGCCGGAGCGAGGCGACGGCGTCGTCGATCTGGCCCGGAACCTCCCGCCTGTCGAGGCTTGGTTGGCGGAACTGAAGCGCCTGGTCCGGCCGACGGGGTCCATCTGGATCCACGCCACCTACCACAACTCCGGGTTTGTGAACGTGGCCTGCCAGATGATCGGGCTGGAGATCATCAATGAGGTGGTTTGGTACAAACGCAACGCTTTTCCCAACCTTTCGGGGCGGCGCCTGACCGCCAGTCACGAGACCATTCTCTGGGTGCACACGGGCGGGTCGCGGCGGGAGTACAGGTTCAACTACGAGGCGGCCAGGACGGCCTTCTTCCCCGGGGACAGTCTTAAGCAACTTGGCCGCCAGCTCCGGACCGTCTGGGACATTCCGAGCAACAAGTCCCCCGCCGAACGGCGGCACGGCCGTCACCCCACGCAGAAGCCGCTACGCCTGGTGGAGAGGATGCTCCTCGTTTCCGCCGCTCCGGGCGGGCGGCTCCTGGCGCCCTTTTCCGGCTCGGGCACGGAGATGATCGCCGGGCGCCGCTTCGGGCTAGAGTGCGTGGGTTTCGAAAGCGACCCGGTCTACTTCGACCTGGCCGTGCGCCGCATCACGGATGAAGTGGCCACTGGCCGATGACCTCACTCTCGTCTCCGCCGGATGCGCTGTCCGCCAGGATCCCTCCGATCATCAAGTGGCCGGGGAGCAAACGGGGCATCGCGCCTCTGCTCGGGACCATTTTCCCGAAGGAGGCGACGGGGTACATCGAGCCCTTCGTCGGTGGCGGGGCCTTGCTGCCCTTTCGCCCCGTCCGCGAGGCTCTGGCCGGAGACGTCATCGGGGAACTCGTGGCCCTGTGGCTGGAAGTTCGTGATCGGCCCGAGCGCGTGGCGACCGAGTACGAGTGGCGCTGGAACAGGCTTCAGGCCGACGGGCATCCCTTCTTCTACACCGTTCGTGACAGGTTCAACGCGGACCGCGATCCGCACGACCTCCTCTTCCTGAGCCGGACCTGCGTGAACGGGCTCATCCGCTTCAACGCCGCGGGTGAGTTCAACAACTCCCTCCACCACACTCGGCCGGGTATCTCGCCGGGGCGGTTGCGGGCGGTCATCCAGCGCTGGAATCTGGCCGTCCAAGGAGTCGAGTTCGTCTCCGCCGACTATCGGGAGACGCTAGCCGGCGCGGGTCCGGGTGACCTTGTCTTCCTTGACCCTCCCTACGGCGGCACGCGCGGCAGATACCAGCCGGGCCGACTCGACCTTCAGGCTTTCTGGGCCGAACTCGACAGGCTCAACCGCGGGGGCGTCAGGTGGGTGTTGACCCTCGACGGGGTCGCCGGCTCACGGGCCTATGACACGGCCGTACCGGAAGACCTCTGGCAGGTCCGGCTCGGTCTCGACACGGGCCACTCGCCCTTCACGCGGCTGATGCGGACCGGACTCGACCGGGTCGTGGAGTCGGTCTACCTGAACTACGAATTGGGACTGAGCCTTGATGCGCCGGGTCCGGGGGCCGCCGGGGCGACACGTTCTTCCCGCACCGGGGCTAGGTAGCCGGACTTTCCGTCCTACTCCCGAGGTCCGACCTCAGTATCCCGCATAGCAGGGACTTTGCCGTGCGCATACTATCCCCACAGACTTTATCGCGAATGGGGGAACGGCATGCCCAAGACGGTCACTGGAATCTTCACCTCAAGGAGCCAGGCCGAGAAGGCCATCGCGGAACTCCACGACCAGGGCTTCACGAAGGACGACATCTCGGTTGTCAGCAAGGACGAGGGCAAAGGGCGCAAGGACGGCGGTAGGGGTGACATGGGGGCCTCGGACATGGAGGTCGGCGAGCAGGACATCGGCGCCGGCGTGGGCTGGGGCGGAGGGGTTGGCGCCGCGGCGGGGCTTCTCGCCGGCGCGGGAGCCCTCGCCATTCCGGGCATCGGTCCCGTCCTAGCGGCCGGGCCACTGGCCGCGGTCCTGACGGGAGCGGTCACCGGCGGCATCGCCGGGGGGCTCGTGGACTACGGTATCCCCGAGAGTCGGGGCAAGGACTACGAGAAGAAGGTCAAGGAAGGTGGCATCCTGACGGTCGTCCACGCCTCGCCCGACAAGGTCAGTAAGGCCGCCGACGTTCTCCGGCGCAACGGCGCCAGCGACGTCGATACGCACGAGGGCAAGGCGACCCACTAGCGGGGTAGGCCGATCGGGCCGGACCTGCCGGACAGGCCGGAGACCGGGCCGGATTGGCTGAAGCGGGCAAGGGGGCGCCAACGGGCCCGCCGCCGCGCGAGCGGCGGCGGGCCCGTTGCCACGCGGGCGGCGGGCCCGCGTCCGTCCGTCGAGACGCCGTGGCGGGAGGGTCCTTGTCGCGCCTCCGGCGCGGTGGTCGCCAGCCGCGGCAGGATTGTGGCGTAGAATATGGTAGACAGCACCGGTGTCGAGGAGGTGGGTCATGTCGACCAGGGCCGAGGCCAGGGAAGACGAGTCCGCGTCGAGGGCGGGTAGGAACCCCCGGCGGAGATTGCTTAAGATCGCGGTGGCCGGGGCCGCGGGCCGGATGGGTCGGGAGACTCTCGGGGCCGTGCAGTCCGCGGGAGACCTCGTCCTGGTGGGCGCGGTCTCGCGGGGCTTTGCCGGATCGGCCGGATCGCGGGACCTTCCTCTGGAGTCGGAACTGGCCGCCCGAGGGGTGGCGACCTTTGGGGACGCCGGCGCCTGCCTGGTCAGAACGTGCCCGGACGTCATAATTGAGTTCACTTCGGCGGCCGGAGGGCCTGGCATCATGAGGGTGGCCCTGGAGGCCGGAGTGGACGTAGTCTCCGGGACGACGGGCATTCCGGAAGGCGAGATCGAGGTCCTGGAGGCGTTGGCCGAGAAGATGGGCCGCGGGCTGATCGTCATCCCGAACTTCTCCCTGGGCGCGACGGTGCTGGCCATCCTGGCCCGAGCGGCGGCCCCCTACTTCTCCGCCGCTGAGATAATTGAACTGCACCACGACCAGAAGCGCGACGCTCCCTCCGGGACTGCCCTGGCTCTGGCCAGAGTGGTCGGGGCCGGACTGGCGGGCGCTCCCGGCGGGGAAGGCGGCAAGAGGGCCGCTTCCAGCGCGGAAGGCGACGCCCAGCGCCGGGGCGTGGCGGGCCCCCGAGGCCTTGTCGTGGATCGGGTGCCGATCCACAGCGTGCGCCTCTCTGGGCTTGTCGCTCATCACGAACTCATCTTCGCCTCTTTAGGTGAGACCCTTACTCTTCGCCACGACTCCATCAGCCGGACGTCGTTCATGCCGGGTGTGCTCCTGGCGGCGCGAAACGCCGGTAAGGTCAAGGGGCTCGTCAGTTCTCTGGAACAACTCCTTCGACTGGCAAGACCGGACGCGACCGGGGTCTAGACACTATCGCGACCTCTCACCCGCCCCCATCTCAAGGCATAGAGTGTATCGAGACTCGGGCCGGCCCGTTCGGAATCGGATCGGCGGCTTCTGTCCAGGGGACCGCGGCGGACGAGATCACGGCAGCGGGTAGAGGGGCGGCCAGGTGGACGGCTTTCGTTTGGACGGGCGCAAGGTGGCCCTGATCGGCGGCGACCGTCGCAACGACTACCTCGGGCAGAGGCTGGCCGAACTCGGCGCCCAGGTCTGGCTGGCCAGACGTCGCGCTCCCCGCGCCCCGGGCCTCCGGCAGGCCACCAGCCTGGCCGATGCCCTGCTTGGGGCCGGCATTCTCATCTGCCCCATGCCCCCGTTCGGTCCGCTCGGACGGGTCTGGTCCGACGATCCAGAGGACGCCTTCGCCATTGACGGCCGCGGGTTCGCCCTCCTGGAACGCCCGTCCCTCGTCTTCGCCGGGTCGTTTCCCCCGGCTCTGGCCCTGGAGGCCGGCCGGGCCGGGTGTGAGCTCATCTCCCTGGGCGAGATGGAGGAGATGAGCATCCTCAACTCGATCCCGACGGCCGAGGGCGCCATCCTGATGGCCCTGGAAAGGACCACGGTCACCCTGCACGGCTCGCGGGCCGTGGTCCTTGGCTACGGACGGACGGGCCAGACTCTGGCCAACGCCCTCACGGGCCTTGGGGCGCATGTCACCGTCGTCGCCCGCCGGCCGGAGAGCCGGGCCCGGGCCGTCGCCGCCGGCTGCGAGGTTGCGGACTTCGGCGACCTGGCCGCGACCGCCACGGGCCAACGCTTCGTTTTCAACACCGTGCCGGCAATGGTCCTCGTCGGCGACACGCTCTCGCGCCTCCACCCGAGCGCGGTGGTCGTGGATCTCGCCTCCGGGCAGGGGGGCACCGATTTCGCGGCCGCCGGGACACTGGGGATAACGGCCGTGCTGGCCCCCTCGCTTCCGGGGCGGGTGGCCCCGGAGACGGCCGCCACCTACCTGTTCGAGGTCATCGTTCGGGTGGCCGCGGAGCGCTTTGCGGCCAAGGTTTCAGTGGGGAGGGGCGAGGATGAGCCTAGACGGTAAGAGAATCGGCTTCGCTCTGACCGGCTCCCACTGCACCCTGGACCGGGTCTTCCAGCACCTGGAGCGGCTCGTGGCCGAGGGAGCGGAGGTCACGCCGATGGTGTCGGAGTCGGTGGCCACGACCGAGACACGTTTCGGGACCCCGGAGACCTGGCTTGGCCGTCTCTTCGAAACTACGGGCAGACGACCTCTGCGCCACATCGCCGAGGTGGAGCCCATCGGACCCGAGAAGCTCCTGGACATCATGGTCGTGGCCCCGTGCACCGGAAACACCATGGCCAAGCTGGCCAATGGGATCACCGACACCCCTGTTCTGATGGCCTGCAAGGCCCACCTTCGCAACGGGCGCCCCGTGGTCTTGGCCATCGCCACCAACGACGGCCTGGGCCTGAACGCCAAGAATCTGGGTCTGCTTCTGAATACCCGAGGTATCTACTTCGTACCATTCGGGCAGGACAATCCTGACACCAAGCCGAACTCCCTGGACTCCGACCTTGACCTTCTGGGGCCGACGATCGAAGCCGCACTGGCTGGAAGGCAGCTTCAACCTGTCCTCGCGCGGCGGGCGAACCCACGCTGAGTGGCCGCGTCGGCCCAAGCCTCGACAAGAAGTTGATGCGATTAGACCGAAGAGCGATTAAACTAGACCCAATAACCTGCCGCTCGCGGGGTGAAGGAGAGCAGCCCTGGTGCCAGACAGTCGTAGCCGCTATAGTGTAGCCATCGTCGGCGCCGGCGGAGTCGTCGGCCACAAGCTGGTGGAGATTCTGGAGGAGAGACAGTTTCCGGTCGAGCGCCTCACCCTCTTAGCCACGGCCAGGACGGCAGGGTCGTCGCTGCTGTTTCGCGGCCGGCCTCTGACCATCGAACCAGCCGAGCCGGAGCGCTTCGAAGGAGTCGACATCGCTTTTTTCGCCACCCCGGCCGAGGTCAGCCGCAACCTGGCCCCGGAGGCCGTGCGCCGGGGGGCCGTGGTGATAGACAAGTCCAATGCCTATCGTGACGACCCCGAGGCGCCCCTCGTGGTTCCCGAGGTCAACGGCGGCACCCTGCGCGGCCACAAGGGCATCATCGCCAGCCCCAACTGCTCGACCATCCAGTTGGTCCTGGTCCTGAAGCCGCTGGAGAACATCTCCCCGCTCCGGCGGGTTATCGTTTCGACTTATCAGTCTGTGTCGGGCACCGGCCGAGAGGCCGTTGAGGAACTGCGCTCGCAGTCGCGAGAGGTCCTTGACGGACGGGCGGTGGAAGCCAAGGTCTACCCGCGACAGATCGCCTTCAACCTTTTGCCGCACATTGACGACTTCACCCCGAACGGCTACACGAAGGAAGAAATGAAGATGGTCACCGAGACTCGCAAGATCCTGGATCGGCCCGATCTGGCCGTGACGGCAACCACAGTGCGGGTGCCCGTGGAAGTCGGGCACTCGGAGGCCGTTTGGGTCGAGACCGAACGAGCCATCCGCCCTGAGGAGGCCAGAGCCGCCCTGACCAGGATGCCGGGAGTCGTGGTCGAGGACGACCCCGTCCGGGCCGTCTACCCCACGCCGGTGAAGGCCGCCGGGCGGGACGAAGTCTTTGTCGGTCGCATCCGACGCGACCTGAGCTCCGAGCGGGGCCTCGTCTTCTGGATCGTTTCGGACAACCTGCGCAAGGGCGCGGCGTTGAACGCCGTCCAGATCGCCGAGGCCTTACTGCGAGGAGGATTGGTCTAGGTGCGCATCATCATCCAGAAGTTCGGTGGCACCTCGGTCGCCACCCACGCGCAACGCCAGATTCTCGCCGATCGGGTGACCGAGGCCGTCAGGCGCGGCTATCGCACGGTCGTCGTTGTCTCGGCCATGGGGCGAGAGGGTGAACCCTACGCCACGGACACTCTCATCCAGATGGCCGGGCAGGCCTGCCCGACCATCCCCCCGCGGGAGCTGGATCTCATCGCCTCTTGCGGGGAGATTCTGTCGGCGGTGGTCGTGGCCGCGGCCCTGAAGAACCGAGATCTTGACGCCATCGCTCTGACCGGCGGGCAGGCCGGCATCATCACCGACGCCAACTTCACCGACGCCCGGATCCTCCGCGTGGACCCGGAACGCCTCCTGCGCCACCTCAAGGAAGGGCGAGTCGTAGTCGTGGCCGGCTTTCAGGGCCTGACCGACTCCGGCGACGTCACGACCTTGGGCCGGGGCGGGAGCGACACGACGGCGGCCGCGCTTGGCGCGGCGCTCTCGGCCGAGGTCGTGGAGATCTACACCGATGTGGAGGGCATCAAGACCGCGGACCCGCGCATTGTGGCCGAGGCCAGGACCCTTAAGGTTCTGAGCTACCAGGAAGTCTCTCAGATGGCCTACGAGGGGGCCAGGGTCATCCACCCCCGGGCCGTTGAGATAGCCATGCGCAAGGATATCCCCATCCGCATTCTCTCGCCCACCTCAACCGGGCCGGGGACCCTGGTGACGCACACCGCGGGGTTGGCCGCCTCGCCCTGGCCGGACGTGCGCGAAGGACGGCTCATCACCGGAGTCACCCACATCCCCGGCGTGGCCCAGATCACCGTTTGCCAACGCCGAGAGTCCGCGTTTGACCCGGAAGCCTCGGCCAAGGTCTTCCAGGGTCTGGCGACGGCGGGCATCTCGATTGATCTCATCAGCGTCTCGCCCACGTCGCAGACCTTCACCGTTTCGGGCAAGCTGGTGGACGAGGCTGAAGCGGTTCTCCGGCCATTCGGCTATGACGTCTCGGTCGTCGCCGGGTGCGCCAAGGTGACCATTGTGGGGGCCAGGATGAGGGGAGTGCCGGGGGTCATGGCCAAGGTGGCCCGGGCCCTCAGCGTGGCGGGCATCCCGATTCTGCAGACGGCTGACTCCCATCTCACCATCTCCTGCCTGGTGCCCGAGAGCGAGATGGCCAAGGCCATCCGGGCCCTGCACCGTGAGTTCGGACTTGAAGAAGGGGAGGAAGTCTCCCCGCACGAGGAGGGTCTGAGTTGAGTCGGACAATGAAGGAACTCGATTGGGGTCGCCTCATCACGGCTATGGTCACCCCACTGGACGCGGGGCTGAATGTGGACTACGGCCAGGCGACCAGACTGGCCAAGCGACTCGTGGAGACTGGAACCGACGCCATCCTGGTCGGTGGGACAACGGGTGAGTCGCCGACCCTGTGTGAGAATGAGAAGGTCAGGCTGGTCGAGGCCGTCCTGGACACCGTGGGAGACCGCGTGGCCGTCCTCGTCGGCACGGGCAGCAATTCGACGGCGGCCAGCGTAACGGCGACCAAGCAAGCCGAGGCTCTCGGCGCGAGCGGGATCATGCTCGTCTCCCCCTACTACAACAAGCCCCCGCAGAGCGGGCTCTACGAGCACTTTCGTTCGGTGGCCGCGGCCACCCGGCTGCCGATCATGGTCTACAACATCCCCGGCCGGACCGGGGTGAACATCACGCCCGAGACCATGGCCCGCCTGGCCGAGATCGACAACATCGTCGCTCTCAAGGAGGCGGCCGGCTCTGTCGACCAGGCGGCGGAGATGGTCAAGGCTGTCAAGGGCCGGATGCGGGTCTACAGCGGTGACGACAGCCTGACCATCCCGATGATGGCCGTCGGGGCCCACGGCGTCGTCAGCGTGGCCAGCCACGTCTCCGGACGGGAACTGGCCGAGATGGTCAGGGCCTTCGCGGCGGGGAAGGCGGCTAAAGCCACCGAGCTACACCTGCGGCTTCTGCCGCTCTTCAAGGCCTTATTCCTGACGACCAACCCCATCCCGATCAAGGCCGCCCTGCGGCTACAGGGCTTTGACGTGGGCGGGCTCAGGTTGCCTTTGGTCGAGGCCACGGACGAGCAGGTGGAGGCCATAAGGCGGGCGATGGTGGAGGCCGGGGTGGAAGTGAAGAAGTAGGTCTCGGCCTGTCTTTGAGTCGTTCCGTTTGCAGAATGGGTGTCAGGCTGGCTATAATAGATTGTCGCGTGTTTACCGAAATCCCGCCCGTGGTCGCAAACTCCGCCAACTCCCGAACCTCACGCCCGGGCGACGGTGTACAGACTCAAAGTGCAAGCCAACGAGCGCAGCGCGGCGCCACCTGGGACGCCGCTTGAAACATACGCCCCTGGCCGGCCGTAGGCGGGCCGGCTCTCCAGAGTACAGTCAGTATCGGAGGTTAGTGACTAGTGAACGAAACGCTTAAAGGCCGCGTCAGCCGAGCCACCGCGAGAGTGGGTTTCCTGGGCGGCCAGGGAGAAATCGGCAAGAACTGCATTTTCATCGAGTACGACGGGCAGATCATTGTCATTGATTGCGGCATGACCTTTCCCGATGAGGACAGCTTCGGCGTCGATATCATCCTGCCCGACTTCGCCTTCCTCGGGGAGCGGGCCAAGGACGTCAAGGCCGTCTTCCTCACCCACGGGCACGAGGACCACATCGGGGCCGTGCCCTACCTCCTGCGGCAGATGTCCGTGCCTATCTACGCCAGTCCCCTCGTTCTGGGGCTTCTCCAGCCCAAGCTCGAAGAGATGAAGGTCCGCAACTTCAAGGGACATCCGGTCGAACCCGGGCGGGCGGTCCGCGTCGGGCCGTTCGAGGTCATTCCGTTCCGGGTCAACCACAGCATCCCCGACGCCTTCGGCTTCGCCGTAAAGTGCGCCGTGGGGACGTTCATCCACACCGGCGACTTTAAGTTCGACCAGACTCCGGTCGACGGGAAGGTCGCCGACTACCAGGCCCTCGGGGACTTCAGCCGGGAGGGCGTGCTGGCCTTGCTCATGGACAGCACCAATGCCGAGCGCCCGGGGTACACGGCCTCGGAGAAGATCGTCGGGCAGCGCCTGCGGGAGATCTTCTGGAACCGCCCCGGCCGGATTCTGGTGACCACCTTCGCCTCGAACGTTCACCGCATCCAGCAGGTTTTCGACGCCGCCTGCAGCGTGGGGCGGAAGGTCGGAGTCACCGGCCGGAGCATGACCGACACCGTCGAAATCGCGGCTCGGCTCGGCTACCTCCGCATCCCGCCGCAGACGCTCGTCGAGGTGGAGGACCTGAACCGGCTGCCCGATGAACGCGCGGTCCTTCTGACCACCGGCAGCCAGGGCGAGCCCATGTCCGCTCTCACCCGCATCGCCAGCGGCGAGCACCGCAAGACCGAGATCAAGCCGGGGGACACCGTAGTCATCGCCGCCACCCCGGTGCCGGGCAACGAGACCCTTGTCTCGCGGACGGTGGATCTCCTTTTCAAGCTGGGGGCCGACGTTATCTACGAACCCTCGAGCGGAGTCCACGTCTCCGGCCACGCTTCCCAAGAAGAGCTCAAGATGATGATGAACATCGTGAGGCCGCGGTTTTTCGTGCCCATCCACGGCGAGTGGCGGCACATGGTCCGCAACTCGCAGCTAGCCCGCGACACCGGCATCCGGGGCGAGGACATCTTCCTCGTCGACAACGGGTCGGTCCTGGAGTTCGCCCGCGACCGGGTGCGCCTGGCCGGGAGGGTTCAGTGGGGGCAGATCATGGTTGACGGGCTGGGCGTCGGGGACGTCGGGGACATTGTTCTCCGGGACCGTCGTCAGTTGGCCCAGGACGGCATCGTCCTGGTCTCGGTGGCCGTGAACCCGGTTACGGGGGACATCCTCTCCGGTCCGGAGATCATCTCGCGCGGCTTCGTCTACGCCCGCGAGTCAGAGGGACTCATCGACGAGGCCAAGGATCGGGTCAGAGAGACCATCAAGGCTCTTTACGTCGAGGGCAAGCGGGAGTGGGCGCATGTCAAAGGCAAGGTCAGGCAGGCCCTCTCCAACCTGTTCAATGATCGTACCCGGCGTCGTCCGATGATCATTCCGGTCATTCTTGAGGTCGGGGCGGACGGAACACGGGTCAGCGAGGTCAAGGACGAGCTGCCTCTTGAGGATATCGGCGGACGGCCCGCGCGGGAGAAGGGCCGACCCCTGGAGGGCTAGACGCGACGCTCCCCGGAGGATCGAATTAGCCGAAATAGCCTGGGAAGCAAGGGGCATCCTAACCGGAGTCTTTCCGGGAGGGATGCCCTTGTTCTGGCAGGGTTCGCGGGGACCAGAAGGCGTGGAGCTTTCAGCTTTCCGGGTTCAACCGCCCGGGCCACCCTCGATTCTCGTCCCACCGCCCGCGCCTGTCGTGCCCGGGCAGCCAGTCGCATCTCCACCGCACCCCCGGGACACCGGGCCGGGAGAACCGGAAGGTCCCGAGCCCGAGACGCCCCAAGCCGAAGGCACAACCACGGCCGAGACCATCGAGAAGTTTGGCTCGACCGAGGTTCCCAAGGCCAGGAGCAACATCCACTGCCTGACCATCGTCGGGCAGATCGAGGGCCACATCGTTCTGCCGTCTCAGAACAAGACGACCAAGTACGAGCACATCATGCCCCAGCTCGTAGCCGCGGAGATGAGTTCGGACATCGAGGGTCTTCTGGTCATCCTCAACACCGTTGGGGGCGATGTCGAGGCCGGCCTGGCTCTGGCCGAACTTCTGGCCACGATGTCCAAACCCTCCGTGTCCCTGATCCTGGGCGGGGGGCACAGCATCGGTATCCCCATCGCCGTGGCCAGCAACTACTCCTTCATCGCTCCGACGGCGACGATGACCATCCATCCCATTCGCCTGAGCGGTCTGGTTATCGGAGTCCCGCAGACCTACGAGTATCTTGACAAGATGCAGGATCGCGTGGTCAGGTTCGTCGTCGAGAACTCCCGGATCAGCGAGGGACGTCTGCGCGGCCTCATGTTCCGGACCGGCGAACTCGCCCGGGACATCGGCACGGTCCTGGTCGGCGAGGAGGCCGTGAGCGAGGGCCTTATCGACGAGGTCGGCGGAGTGGCCAAGGCTCTGGCCAGGCTGAATGGCTTAATCGCCCAGAAGCTGCCCAAGGAGGCGAAACCGGCGTGATCCTCTACACGGTGATGCCGGAGGAGTTCGTTCTGGCCGGGCTCGGCCACGGCGTGGGTGACGCGGTCTGGTGGCCGGGGGTGAAAGACGGGGGAGGGTGGCCGGAAGGAGGAGTGGAGAGCGCAGGGGGATCGGTGGAGAAGACTGTCGACGGGGCCTCCGGCCCGGTACGGCTTGTTCTGGAGAGGAACCCCGGGGGCGGCTGGCGCGTGAGCCGGCTTCTGAGTTCGAATCCCTACGACTACCTCAATCCCGCGTTTGGGCCGGGGCAGCTCTCCGACGGGCCGTGAACCTGGACCTCGGCCACGCCGACCCCTAGCCCCATCCGCCCGTCCCCGATCCGCTTGCCCCCCATCCGCTCGCCCCCGATCCGCCCGTCCCCGATCCGCCGGAGCCGACCCTATCCACCATCCGACTGGTTCGCGTCCCCGCGTCTGCTATAATTGTGAACGTCGCGGGCTCGGAGTTGGTCGGCGGCGGAAGAGGGGGGAGACATGAACTGGTTCACCTGGGCTTTGTTTGGTGTCCTTCAAGGTCTCGCCGAATTCCTGCCGGTGTCCAGTTCCGGACACTTGGTTCTGGCCCAGAAGCTACTGGGCCTGAGCGTTCCCGGCGTTCTCCTCGAGGTCACCGTGCACGCGGGCACCGCCCTGGCCGTGGTCGTTCTCTTCGCCCGCGAACTCTGGTGCATGACCCGAGCCGTCCTGCGCCGGCTGTTTCGCGGCCGGCCCGGCGTCCGAGGCCCGGCCCTCCGGGCCGATTACGCTTGGCGCCGTCTGGTCACCAACATTCTCCTGGCCACGGTCGTGACGTCCGTCATCGGCTTCGCCTTCCAGCCCTACTTCCGCGGGGCCTTTGAGAACCCCAAAGTGGCGGCGGTGATGCTGCTTCTGACCGGAGTCATCCTCTTCGCCTCGTCGCGCCTCCGGCGGGGGCGTCGCGGTCAGGCCGATCTTGGCCCGGGGGACGCCATCTGGATCGGAGCGGCCCAGGGCCTGGCCATCCTGCCCGGACTCTCGCGCTCCGGCCTGACCATCGTGGGCGGCCTGGCCAGGAAGCTCACCGGAGCGGCGGCGGCCCGCTTTTCCTTCCTGCTCTCACTGCCGGCCATCGCGGGCGCGGTCTTGGTCGAAGTGGTAAGATCCAGCGAGCTCAAAGCGGCCTTGGCCGCGGGAGTGCCCGTGTCCGGTCTGGCCCTGGCCTTCGCGGCGGCCTTTGTTTTCGGGCTTGCCGCCATGGTCCTCCTGGTCCGCTTGATCGAACGGGGCCACCTCCACTGGTTTGCCTGGTACTGCTGGCTCGCGGGCGGCGCCGCCCTGCTCTGGCTCTACTTGGCCTGATCCGGTTCTGGTTGGCCTGGGCCAGGACCGCCGGTCGATCCGGGCGGAAAGGGTTTCCGCCGAAGTCCGTAGAACGGTCGGGCTGTCCACTATGCCGCCGGCCGGACCCCGGCTGTCAGCCGGGTCTTTGGCCGCGGGACCGGGAAAGGAGGCCCGCTCTTGTTCGGCAACCTCAGGGACGAGATCAAGCAGGAGATTCTGGGTGTGCTCCTCGTGGCCGTCACGATCCTGATTTACGTGGGTCTCTTCTCGCCATCGAGCTCCGACGCCGGGCAGGCTGTGCGCCTAGCTCTTACGGCGGCTTTCGGTAGCGGAGCCCAGGCGGTCATGCCCGCCGCGGTCGGCATAGCCGGTCTCCTCTGCATCTTCAAGAAGGGGCATCTCCTCGCCGGCGCGCGGGCGGTGGGCTGGGTGCTGGGGCTCGTGGTCATCTTGGGCTGGCTCCACAGCCTGGCGCCGGGCGTTGCGGGCGACGAGTTCCGAAACGCGACGAGGGGCGCTGGCGGCGGGGTCATTGGCGCGGCCGTCACCTGGGCTCTCCGGGAGGTCGCGGGGCCGATCGGGCGGGACGTTGCCCTGGTGGCCCTGAGTCTTGTCGCTTTCCTTTTGGCCACCGACCTTTCGCTGGTGGTCCTCTTTGGCAGCCTCTTCGCCGGACTGGCCGCCTTTGGCCGTTGGTCCTGGCGGACTTTGACCAGATTTGTCGGCCGTCTTGGCCAGGATCAACGGCCCCGGCGCCGGCCGGCCTCCGGGGAGTACGAGGCCCGGGGCTATGGAAGCCAGAGAGCCGAGCAGGCTTCGCTCCCACCCGGGCGGAGCGTGTCTATCCGGCGGGCAGGGCAACCCGTGGACCTCGCCGGACACGGGATCGTAGGCCTGGGGCGCGTGACCGAGGAGGGAGCGGTTGGGGACGGACCAGGTCCGAGGCCGCCCATCGGCCGGGCCGCCGAAACCATCGAGTCGCGCGACAGCAGCGGTCGAGGCCTGGCGGGGGCGATGGCCGCCGGGGCCGCTGGAACGGGGGGCCCGGGCGCCGGAGCGGCGGGCGTGGGCATCCGAGCGGGCGGAGGCAGGCGCAAGCCCTACGAGCAAATCACCCTCACCGAGGACTACCTCTATGAACTGCCGCCCATCTCCATTCTCGACCCCCCCAGCCCCACCAAGGGGCGGCGGATCAAGCAGGACCTCGACGAGAAGGCTCGCCTTCTCGAGGAGATCCTGGCCAGTTTCGGAGTGGGGGGCAAGGTCGTCGACGTCCGCCGTGGCCCTGTCGTCACCCGCTTCGAGTTCCAGCCCGCACCCGGGGTGAAGGTGGCCCGGATCACCAGCCTGGCCGACGACATCGCTCTTCACCTGGCGGCCCAGGGCGTCCGCATCGAGGCCCCCATCCCGGGCAAGCACGCCGTGGGTATAGAAGTTCCCAACCTTGAAACCTCCACCGTTCCTCTACGGGAGGTTCTTGAGGATCCCGAGGTGGCCAAGCAGGTCTCCAAGCTGACCGTGGTCTTCGGCAAGGAGATCACCGGGCGTCCGATTACCGGGGACCTCGATCGCTTGCTCCACGTTCTCATCGCCGGGACCACCGGTTCCGGCAAGAGTGTCTGCATCAACGCCATCCTGGCCTCTCTCCTTTTCCGGGCCAAACCCAACGAGGTCAAGCTTCTTCTTATCGACCCGAAGGTGGTCGAACTCAGCGTCTACGAGGGCATCCCGCACCTGGTGGCCCCGGTCGTGACCGACCCGAGGAAGGCCGCCGGCTGTCTTCGGTGGGCCGTGAAGCAGATGGAGGAGCGCTACGAACTCTTCGCCGCGGCCGGCGTGCGGGACATCACTCGCTACAACGCCCTGGTGGCCGAGGCTCGGACCGGATCAGCCGATCGGCCCCCGCGAGCCGGTGCCTCGGCCCTGCCGCCGTGGGCCGCCTTCTCCGGCCAGGTAGCCGCCGCCACGGTCGGCGCCAGTCCCGGGCCGGCCCAAACCCCGACCGTGACCGTGGCCGGGACGGCCGGGGGCAGCCTCGAGGCCGAGACAGCCCGCCAGATGCGGGCCGGAGCGGGGCCGCGGCCCCTGCCCTACATTGTCATTGTCATCGACGAACTGGCCGACCTCATGATGGTCGCGCCGGTCGACGTGGAGGACGCCATCTGGCGCCTGGCCCAGATGGCCCGGGCCGCCGGCATTCACCTCGTGGTGGCCACCCAGCGGCCGTCGGTGGATGTTGTTACGGGCACGATTAAGGCCAACATCCCGACCCGAGTCGCCTTCGCCGTGGCCTCTCAGGTCGACTCCAGGACCATCATTGACGGTCCCGGGGCTGAGAAGCTCCTCGGGCACGGAGACATGCTCTTCATGCCCGTGGGGCAGACCAAACCCATCCGCGTGCAAGGGGCCTACGTCTCCGATCAGGAGATCGAGTCTCTGGTCGCCTACGTGAAATCCCAGGGACAGCCCAGGTACGCTCCTGACGTCCTGCAGACCGAGGAGACCGGCGGGAAGGGGGCCGAGCAGGCCGACGACAGTCTCTTCGAGGACGCCGTGCGGGTGGTCATGGAGACCGGGCAGGCTTCCATCTCCATGATCCAGCGCAAGCTGCGAGTTGGCTACACCCGGGCCGGGCGCCTCATCGACATGATGGAGGAGAAGGGCATCGTTGGCCCGTTCGAGGGCTCCAAGGCTCGCGAGGTCATGATGACCTTCGACCAGCACCGGAGGCAAAAGGAGGCCGCCAAGCGAGCGATGGAGCAGGTCCCGGGGCGCGAGGGTCCCCCGTCGCCCACCGTGACCCTCGGCCGGGGCGGATCACGTCGGCCACCCCGCGAGGAAGAAGGAGACCTTGGGGAGGAGTAGGCGAGCGCGCCCCGTGACATTCGGGTGACTCGTCACCGCGCAGGACCATCCGCGCCCAGAGGCGAATGGTACGGGTCATGTCCACGGGACTCCTCTTTGTCACCTCACTAGTCATCGGGTTCTCGGGGGCCATCACCCCCGGACCGCTCTTTGTCGCCTGTGTCACCCGCTCTGCCCGTGACGGCTTCAAGGGTGGCATTCTCGTGGCCACCGGCCACGCCATCCTGGAACTGTTCCTGGTCATCGGGTTGGCCCTGGGCCTCGGAGCTTTGCTCGTGAGACCGGGGGTCGCTCCGGCCATTAGTCTTCTCGGTGGATTGGTTCTTGTCTGGATGGGCTACGGTACGGTCGGATCCGCCCTGCGGGGAGACATGACCATGGAAGCGGCGGAACATACTGGTAGGAGCGGCAGCGGGGGGACGGTTGGTCTTCGGAGGCCCGGCCCGGACGTAGCCGGCGCCCTCTTGGCGGGAGTGGCCACCACGGTGAGCGGCCCCTACTGGACCATCTGGTGGGCGACGGTCGGACTGTCCTACCTGACCATGGCCGCCCCGCTTGGCTCGGTCGGGATCGGCGCCTTCTACGTGGGTCACGTCCTGGCCGACTATGTCTGGTACGCGGCCGTGGCTCTGGCGGTGACCGGCGGGCGCCGTCTTCTCTCCGGGCCTGGTTACAGGTACCTGCTCGTGGCCTGCGGACTACTGCTCCTGGTTCTTGGAGTCCTGTTCGCCGCCAAAGGTTTACTATCTCTCGTCCGACCGGCTTAGAGTCAGGGCGCCAGACCGGGACGCTAGAGCCGGAGCGCCGGAGCCGAGACATCTGGAGGTGCTGATTTGAGACGTATTCTGAGCCCGAGGAACATCCTGATCTTCCTGGTGGCCCTCGTCGCGCTCGCCTACTACGGATCCTACGTTGTCACCGACTACCTGTGGTTTTCCAGCCAGGGCTACCAGAGCGTGTTCGTGACCACGATCTTGTCCAAGATCTTAGTCGGCGTCGTCGCCGCGATCGTGGTCTTCGGCTTCGTCTTGCTGAACTTGATGATCGCCCGGCGTGAGGGCGCGCCGCAGCCGCTGCAGATCACGACAGGTCTTGAGCTGCCGGAGATCAATATCCAGCCGAGATTGGTGACCCTCGTCTGCTACCTGGGCGCCGCAGTCGTCGCCATTCTGGCCGGCCAAACGATGGCAGCCAACTGGTTGGTCGTAAGGCAGTTCCTGAGCCCAACGGTTTTCGGTCTGACCGATCCTTTCTTTCAGCGCGACGTGAGTTTCTACGTCTTCTCCCTGCCGCTCCTTAGGGCGGTCTATAGCGGGGCGATGACTGTCTCCGTCTTGACCCTGATCGCCGTCACGGTCTTCTACGTCACCAATCGGGGCATCGACTTCCATCTCCGCCGTCCGCGGTTCACCACCCGCGCGGCGCGGCACCTGGCCTTGCTCGGGGCCTTCATCATCCTCCTCAAGGCCGCCGGCTACTTCCTGGCCCAACTCAGCCTGCTCTACTCCCCGCGGGGTGTGGCTTTCGGGGCGAGCTACACCGATATCCACGCCCAACTCCCGGTTCTACGCATCCTGATGGTCCTGGCCGCGGTGGTCGCCGTGGCGGTGATCGTCGGCGGTCTGGCCCGGCGGGGCGCGGTCGTCGTCTACGGCGTGGGGCTCATGATCGTGGCTTCACTGGTCCTGGGCACGGCCTACCCGGCCTTTGTCCAGCAGTTCACGGTGGAGCCGGACGAGATCAACAAGGAGACGCCCTACATTCTCAACAACATCGCCTTCACCCGCGTGGCGTTCGACCTGAACCGAGTGACCGAGCGGGAGTTCCCGGTGTCCAACGACCTGACCTTGAAGGACATTCAGGAGGAGGCGGCCACCATCCAGAACGTGCGCCTCTGGGACTGGCGCCCCCTTCGTGACAGCTATGGCCAGCTCCAGGCCATCCGCCTCTACTACGACTTCGCCGACGTGGACCTTGATCGCTACGTCATCGACGGGCGCTACCGCCAAGTGACCATCGCCGCCCGGGAGATTAACCACAACCTCCTGCCGGCCGAGGCCCGGACCTGGATGAACGACCACCTCAAGTACACCCACGGCTACGGAGTCGTGATGAGCCCGACGGCCTCGGTGACCAGTGAGGGCATGCCCTCCTTCTACTTGAGGGACATCCCGCCGGTCTCGACCGTGACCAGTCTGAAGGTGACCAGGCCCGAGATCTACTTCGGGGAGCTCACCGACCCCTACGCCATCGTCAACACCACCGCTCAGGAGTTCGACTACCCGGTCGGTGATCAGAACCAGTACGCCAGCTACGCCGGCACCGGCGGCATCCAGTTGTCGAACCCGGTCATCCGGGCGGCCTTCGCCTTGCGGCTGCGTTCTTACCAGACCCTCCTAGCCGACTCGATCACCACGGACAGCCGGGTCATGATCTACCGCAACATCCACCAGCTCGTGCGCAAGCTGGCCCCGTTTCTGAGCTATGACAGCGACCCCTACATCGTCGTCGGCGACGATGGGCGTCTCTTCTACATCTACGACGCCTACACGGTGACCAATCTCTACCCCTACTCCGAGCGGAGTCCGCTGGGGATCAACTACATCCGCAACTCGGTGAAGATATCGATAGACGCCTACAGCGGCGAGGTGAATTACTATCTCTGGGACGACAAGGACCCGCTGGTCCAAACCCTGTCCAAGGTCTTCCCGACTCTCTTCAAGCCGAAGAGCGACATGCCGGCCGACATGTTGGCCCACGTTCGATACCCCGCGGACCTCTTCTCCGTCCAGTCCGACATGTACGCCACCTACCACATGCAGGACGCCCAGGTCTTCTACAACAAGGAAGACGTTTACCAGCGGCCGGCCCAGGTTTACGCCGACGCCGAGCGTCCGGTGCAGCAGAACCCCTACCAGGGGCAGACCGTCGCGCCCCACTACATGATCGTCCGGCTACCGGGCGAGGACAAGGAAGAGCTTGTCCAGATGCTGCCCTTCAACCCCAAGGAGAAGTCGAACATGATCGCCTGGATGGCGGCCCGGTCGGACGGCGACAACTACGGGGAAGTTGTGGTCTTCAAGTTCCCCAAGCAGCAACTTGTCTACGGTCCGATGCAGATCGAGGCTCGCATTGACCAGGACACAACCATCTCCCAACATCTGACCCTGTGGAGCCAGGCCGGTTCGGCCGTCATCCGGGGCACACTCCTCGTCATCCCGATCAAGAACTCCATCCTCTACGTGGAGCCCCTCTACTTGCAGGCTTCCGGGAACAAACTGCCCGAGCTCAAGCGGGTCATTGCCGCCTACGGCGACCGGGTGGTCATGACTGAGAACCTGACCTCTTCGCTGGAGCTCATTTTCGGGGCCGGGGTGAACGCCGGCACGGGATCGGGCACCGGGACCGGAGGAGTCCAACCGCCGGGACAGACCAACCCGGAGCGCCTGGCCCAGTTGGCCAAGCAGGCCAACGACCTTTACACCAAGGCCAACGAGGCCGTGCAGCGCGGTGATTGGACCGCCTATGGCGACTACCTGAGGCAGCTCGGCCAGGTCCTGAACGAGCTGGAGAGGTTGTCGGGCGCCTCCAGTGGCGGCGAGACGGGCGACGGCGGCGTGCCAGGGGTCACCGGCGGGACGGGGCCGGGGTTCGGAGGCCCAACCTAATTCAGCGAGGTGGCTCCTCTCCCGAAGGTGAACTGGGAGGAAGAGTCGCCAGAGTGTGGAAAGCTCATCGCTCAGAGAGAGGACGGGACTGGGGGACTGACGCCGATGACGGCAAAGGACCCCGGGGAGCGTGCGGCGGACGCGGCCAGCGCCCGAGCGGCGCTGGGCGCAATCAGGCAGGCACTGGGCTACTAGCGAGCCACTGACCGTCCGGTGGGCTGAGTGCAGAGTATCTAACCGTTCGGCCCGGGGCATTATGCCGGGGGATGCCAACCGAAGTTGCGGAGGTAATGTGCGTGAAGGGTGCTGTGAAGTGGTTCAATGCGGAGAAGGGTTACGGTTTCATCCAGCCAGACGAAGGCGAGGACGTGTTCGTCCACTACTCCGAGATCCAGGGCGGGGGCTTCAAGAGCCTCGATGAGGGCGAGCGGGTCAGCTTCGAGATCACCCAGGGTCCGAAGGGACCCCAGGCCGTGAAGGTCCAGAAGGTCACGGGCTAGGCGAACCCTGACAGGCACGGACACGCCGGAGCGGGGCGGGGGAGAGATCCCTCGCCCCGCTCCGGCGTCCTGCAGGTTTTCCCCTCCCCGCTCCGAATAGCACAGAATTCCTGGCCTGGGACCCGGGTGTCGGATTCGTGGTCCGGTGGCTGGGAAACATGGCCAGGGAAGGGTGGCGCCGTTCCTATGTCCTCGCAAGACGGGCCGATCGTGACCATCTCGGAACTCAGAACCCACGCGGGGGAGGTTGTTGCCCTCCGCGGGTGGGTCTACAATCTGCGGTCCAGCGGCAAGATCAACTTCATCATTCTCCGCGACGGGACGGGCTTCGTTCAGTGCGTGGCCGCCCTCGGCGAGGTCCCGGAAGAGACCTTCAAGCGGGTGGGGGAGCTCACCCAGGAGTCGTCGGTCAGCCTGACCGGCAAGGTCCGGGAGGACCGTCGGGCGCCGGGCGGCTGTGAGATCACCCTCCTGACCCTCGACCTTATCGCGCCGTCGGGGGACTACCCCCTCACGCTCAAGGAGCACGGTCCGGAGTTTCTCCTGGACAACCGCCATCTCTGGCTTCGGACGCCGCGCCAGGCGGCTCTAATGCGTCTGCGCTCGGATCTAGTGAAGGCCTTTCGCGACTGGCTCGACGATAACGGTTTTTTCCTGGTCGACTCGCCTATCCTGACTCCATCGGCCTGCGAGGGCACGACAACCCTCTTCCAGACCGACTACTTCGACGAGAAAGCCTACTTGAGCCAGAGCGGCCAGCTTTACCAGGAGGCCGCGGCCCTGGCCCTAGGCAAGACCTACTGCTTCGGACCGACCTTCCGGGCCGAGAAGTCCAAGACCCGGCGTCATCTCATCGAGTTCTGGATGCTGGAGCCGGAGATGGCCTTCTGTGATCTCGACGAGGACATGAGGGTTCAGGAGGAGTTGCTGAGCTATGCCGTTCAGTACCTCCTCAAGCGGCGGGCGGACGACTTTAAGGTCGTGGGCCGGGACACGGCGGCCCTGGAGCGAGTGAAGCCACCGTTTCCCCGCATCTCCTACGACGAGGCCGTGGCCATTCTTCACCAGAAGGGTCACGAGTTCACCTGGGGTGACGACTTCGGCGCTCCGCACGAGACGGCCATATCCGTGGAGTTTGACCGTCCAGTCTTCGTCCACCGCTACCCGGTGGCCGTCAAGGCCTTCTACATGAAGCCCGACCCCGATCGTCCCGAGGTGGTCTTGGGGTCCGACCTTCTGGCCCCGGAAGGCTACGGGGAGATCATCGGCGGCGGCCAGCGTCTGGACGACCTGGCGACCCTGGAGCGCCGGCTCAAGGAGCACGGCCTACCCGAGGCGCCCTACAGGTGGTACCTCGACCTTCGCCGCTACGGGTCTGTGCCGCACGCCGGCTTCGGCATCGGCCTCGAGCGAACCCTGGCCTGGATCGCTGGTCTCGAACACATCCGCGAGACCATTCCGTTCCCGCGCCTGATTAACAGAATCTACCCGTGATCCTTGGCGCAGGAAGCGGCGGACGGTGACTAGAAGGAAGCGCGAGTGTCTTGAAAGGAGAACCGACGGTGAAAGATATCGGCCGTCAGCTGAGGGCCAAGCGCGATGAGCTTGGCCTGACCCTAGAGCAGATCCAGGCGGAGACGAAGATCAGGCGGAGGTACCTGGAGGCCCTCGAGACCGGGAAGGAAGACCTGATTCCCGGCGAGGTCTACGTCAAGGGATTCCTTCGCTTCTACGCTAACTTCCTCGGGCTCGACGGCCAGGCTTTGGTCAAGGAGTACAACGCGGCGAAGGAAGCCCAGGCGGCGGAAGCGGACGGGGCCACTCCGGGTGCCCGGCCGGCCGGCGCCGCTCCGATGGCTGGTCGGACTTCGTCCCGGTCCAGTTGGGCCGGTCTGCCCATCTCCGCGACCGGTCCTCCGCTCAGGGCTACCCAAGGGACCCGGGACGGCCGATTTGGCCGGCTCCTCGTCTACGCTCTGGTCATCGTTCTCCTGGTCATCGCGGCCGGGGTCTACTACACCTGGAGCCACGCCCAGTCCGCCACTGGGGGCGAGACAGGCGACGGCCAGGGAGGGAGTTCTCCGGTGGCGGGTGGAGCGACCTCTGGAGGTAGTGGGGACGGTAGCGGTGGCGGCGCCGGAGACGTCTCGGGGACCTCGCCCGGCGAGCCCGATTCAAGTGGATCAAGCGGCGCTTCCGAACCTCACTGGGCCGTGGTCAGCGAGTCTGACGCGCTGGTGGGCCACGTAGTATATGGTGCCCCTTTCACCGTGCGCTTTGAGGTCGTCGCGGAGACGTGTTGGATCCGGATCAGGGCCGATGGCGAGACCGTGCTGGAGAAGACCCTCGACGCCGGGGCCAAGGTCGAGTGGACGGCCAAGAGTAGCCTGACGGTCGTGTTGGGGAGACCCCAGTTGGTCAAGGTGGGGGTCGACGGGCAGCCTCTCGGCCTGGCTGGGAGCAAGGACGAACCGCGAACCCTGACGTTTGAGGCCGCCAGCCCGCCGAGTGGCGGGGAAGGCGCCGGAGGCGCCTAGACCGAGCCGAGCGGCCGGGGCCCCCGGAGGAGGGGTGCCCAGTGGCTATCGTCTTTTTCCGAGCCGTTATATGCGCCGTTGTGGTCGTTGCGACGGCGTTTCCTGTTTGGATGGCGCCGTCCGCCCAGCCACCCGCTCCCGTCGCCCCGGCCCTCGCCCCGGACGAAGCTCTCGACCCCGCCGACCTCGACGACTTTGATCTTGAACCCCTTGTCGACCTCGAACCCAGCGGGGCGCCCGAAACCTCGGCCACCCCGCCGGGGATACCCCAACCACCCTACGTTGGCGCCGCCGCGGCCATCCTGGTGGACTGGCGAACGGGCCAGGTTCTCTACGCCAAGGATGCCTACCGCCCGCGGGCGCCGGCCAGCACGACCAAGATCCTGACGGCCATTGTCGTCCTGGAGAGTTCGGGCCTCTCGGAGAGGGTCAAGGTCAGCCCAAGGGCCGCCTCCACCCCGGGATCGTCGATGGGTCTTGCCTCAGGACAGGAACTGACCGTGGGCGACCTTGTCTGGGGCATGCTCCTCCGCTCGGGCAATGACGCCTGTGTGGCCGCGGCCGAGCACATCGCCGGCACGGAAGGGGCTTTCGTGGAGATGGCCAACCGCCGGGCGGCCGAACTCGGGGCCTGGCGCACCCACTTCCGCAACGCCCACGGCATCAGCGTGAGAAACCACTACACGACAGCCTACGACCTGGCTCTCCTGGCCCGCCACGCCCTGACCATTCCGGCCTTCGAGGTCATCGTCCGGACCCGCGAGGTCACCCTCCCGATGGAGGGTGGCCAGTGGGCCCTGGCCCTTCGCAACACCAACAACCTTCTCTGGACCTTCGCCGGCGCCGACGGGGTCAAGACGGGGACAACGAGCGTGGCCGGAAAGTGCCTGGTAGCCTCGGCCACCCGGGGTGGGCGACGCCTGCTCTCGGTGGTCCTCAACTCCGGGGATCGCTACCAGGACACGGCCCTGCTTCTTGAATGGGGTTTTCGCAACTACGGAACCGTGTGCCTGGCCCGTTCGGGCCAGCCGATGGCCACGGCGAGGGTGAGGGGCGGGATGGAGCGGGAGGTGACCCTGACGCCGGAGGAAGACTTCTGGGCCGCCTGCCCGTCGTGGGCGACCGGGGCGCTGGGTCTCGACATTCACCTGGTCGAACCGGTGCGGGCACCCATCCGGCGGGGGCAGGTCGTCGGCGTGGCCGAGGCCACCCTGGGTGACGGCGTGGTCCGGGCGGTGAACCTCGTCGCCGTGGAGGGCGTCCCCAAGTGGACGCCGGTCCGGGCCTTCCTAAAGGGGTTTCTACCGGTCCTCAAACTGATGGCCAGGTGGGGGGTGGGGTAGGGGACAGTCAAGGAGAGCAGGGACCCCGGGCACTCCTGCCCGGGGTCCCGCCTCAGCGCCGGCTTCCGCCCGCGCTCGATCTGCCTTCCTGACGCTTCAGCCCTACTGCATCACAAACGAGCAGGTGCCCGTGCCGGAGTTGTACCCGGTCTTGGTGGCCGCGGAGGTGACGGTGTAGGTACCCTTGCCATCGCTTGTCTTGGGCTTGTAGTTGTAGATGAACTTCCCGTCCGTGCCGGTCGTTCCGGTAGCGGTCTTGGTCTTGAGCTTGGCGGTCTTGATGGTCAGGTTGACCGTGGCCCCGCTGACCGCCACGCCGGCCTGATCCTTGACCTGAGTGGTGATGATGACCGTCTCGCCCATGGTGTAGGTGGCCTTATCCGTGCTGACGGTGACGGTTAGGGCGGGGGTCGGAGTGCCGCCGCCGACGGCGGCGACCGCGTTGACGAGCCCGTAGCCGTACCAGAGGTCACGGCCCACGGCGCCGAGGTCGATGGCCGTGGAGTCTAGGGCGCTACGGACCTGGGCGTTCGTGAAGGTCGGGTTGGCCTTCCAGACCAGAGCCGCCACGCCGGCCACGTGCGGCGAGGCCATCGACGTGCCGCTCATCGTGGTGTAGCCGCCGTTGTAGTAGGTGCTGTAGATGCTTACGCCGGGGGCGGCAATCTCCACGGCCGGGCCGGTCGAGGAGAAGTAGGCCCGGACGTTGGCTGAGTCGGTGGCCGCCACGGCCATGCAGGATTCATAGGCGGCCGGATAGATGACATTGTCGCCGGTGCCGTCGACGTTGCCGGAGTTGCCGGCGGCGCAGACGACCAGGACACCCGCCGCGTAGGCGTTGTCGCAGGCCTGCTGGAGGGCGGTCGTGCCGGAGCTGCCGCCTAGGCTCATGTTGATGATCTTCATACCGTTGGCGACGGCCCAGTCGATACCGTAGACCACGTCGGTCCAGGCGCCGCTGCCGGTGCTGTCGAGAACCTTTATGGCGTAGAGGGTGGCTTCAGGGGCGCAGCCGATGACCCCGATTCCGTTGATCAGCGCGGCGACCGTGCCGGCAACGTGCGTGCCGTGCCCGGCGTCGTCATCGTAGGTAGTCGTCCCGAGCACGAAGGTGACGCCGCCCGCCACGACGAGGTCGGTGTGGTGGATGTCGATACCGGTGTCGATGATCCCGACCTTAATGCCGGTCCCGTAGTTGCCCCCGGCCTGGACATGATCGGCCTCGACTCTCTCGACGCCCCAGGGCAGCGTGTCGGCCGTGGCGTGGCAGATGCCGTCGGCCTCGACATAGGCGACGTTGGGATTACCGGCCAGGGCCGTCACCGCCGCCTCAGGCAGGCGGGCGGCCACGGCGGGAATGATGCCGTAGGAGTAGACGATCTCTCCACCGAGGTTGCGAACGAGGGTGGCATCGGGAGCGCCGCGGAAGCCAACGAAGTACCTCCCGTTGGGCGGCGCCGCCATGGAGACCGATGAGCCGGCGGTCCCCAGGACGAGGGCCAGAGCCAGAATGAGTGTCCCGGCGATGGCCAGCGACCGTAGGGCCTTGCGTCCTTTTGCTATGCTGTTCATCACTTACTCCTCCTTCATCACCGCGGGCTACCGGCGGGGGGCGATTGGGGATGGGAACCTCGAATTGGAGGTGAACGGCGCCCACATTGTGGTCACAGCCACTACCATTATGACCGTACCGGGGTGGCGAGAACAACCACTTTCGCCAGGAGAGCCCAGGGAGGCGGAACCTTAGGGGGGTGGACCTCCCACTCGCGAAAGGGAAGCGGGGTGCGGCCTCCGGCCTCAAACCGCTCCCCACGCCTAGGGGATTCCGTAGTCACCGCTTTAGTGACTCACCGCCGAAGGGTTTGGCTCTTCGCGGTCTTTTTCTTCTAGTTGCCCGTGCCGCTGGAGGCCTGGATGAGTTCTCCCACCGTGACCACCTTGAGGCCCTTGGCCGCGAGGCCCTCGAGAATGGCCGGGAGGGCCTGGTCGGTCTCTCTGCAGGTGTCGCTGGCGTGCATCAGGACGATGTCTCCGGCCTGGACCTTGTCGGTGACCCTCTTGACGATGTAGGACACGCCGGGGTTCATCCAGTCGTGAGAGTCGAGACCCCAGTCGATGACCCGGTAGCCCATAGCCTCAGCCGTCTGGATGACAAGATCGTTGTAGTCGCCGTTGGGTGGGCGGAGAAACTTGGGCTCCTGACCTGAGGCTGTCTTGATGGCCTCGTGGGCCCGGGTAATGTTGTCTTGGATGGCCTCCGTCGTTAGGGTGGACATGTTCACGTGGCGGTAGCCGTGACTGGCGATCTCGTGTCCATCGCGAACGATCTCGGCCACGAGGTCGGGGTGGCTCGAGGCCCACGGGCCGGAAAGGAAGAAAGTGCACTTCACCTGGTACTCCCGGAGCACGGCCAGGACCTTCGGGGGCATGACCTCACCCCAGGAGAGGTCGAAGGTCAGGGCGACCTGGCTTTGGATACCGCCGATGCGCCGGATGGGCTGGAGGCGGCCCATTACGGCCAACTCCCCGGTCGTGATGGCCAGCCCGAAGCGGGCGACGGCCACGACGCAGACGAGAAGGACGAAGAGCTTGACGGCTCGCTTGGTTCGGTGACTCACGGTCACGAAATACAAGGGGATACCCCCCGGGGCAGAGGTCTAATCGGTGGATTCCTATTCCTGGCGGGAGGGGGGTATGACCGGGCGGTCCCGGCCGCGACGCCCGAGTCGGGACTGCTTCCGGACCAGGCGGGCGTGGCGGTGCTCCAGAGCGGCGACATGGTCGAGGCTGGGAGAGCGGAGGCCGGCGAGGCCCAGGGCCCGCTCGACGACGGCCAGGGCCCGCTCGTAGTCCCTGATCCGGTGTTCGAGGTCCTTGGCCAGTTCCACGAGGGCCCAGAGACCTTGGGGATAGTCGTCGGCCAGCCTTTCGCACAGGCGGGTGGCTTCGTCGACCCGGCCCAGGCGGCGGAGGGTACGGACGCAGTCGAGAGCGGCCCGGACGGCGACATCCTCCGGCAACCCAGACTCAAGGCCGGCCAGGTAGCAGCGGGCGGCCGGTTCGTTGCGGCCCACGGCGCGGTAGAGACGAGCCAGCCCGTAGAGGTCAAGGGCCTCGACCGCGTCCTCCCGGGGAGGGTCGGAGAGAAAGGACTCGTAGCGCTCGGCCGCCCGCGCGGCCAGGCCGAGCAGGGAGAGAACGTCCTGGTGATTGTGATCGAAGATGGGTTTCACGGCCCAGGGGTCGCGGGTGCGGAGGTAGCGGAAGTAGTGCTCCGGGACGAGGGCGCCGGGAAGGTCGCCGACGCGCGTCTCGCCCAGAATGGCTTCCTCCAGGGCCACCAGCCGGCAGCTCGGAAGACGGGCTCCCCAGAGGCGGCGGGAAGGGAAGAGGAGGTCGAGGTGGGGCCTGCCCGAGAGGGGTGGGCGGCGGCGCGAGAGGATAAACCTGGTCTCGATGAGAGGTAGGTCGAAACTCTTGCCGTTGAAGCTGACCACGGCCCGCCAGCCTCGGAAGGCATCTTCCAGGGCGGCGATGAGGCCGGGTTCCTGATCGTAGTCCTCCATGAAGTACTGGTCCACGCGGAAGTGTTCGCCGGCGAAGTAGCCCAGGCCGACCATAAAAACATGGGTCCCCGCGCCACCGGCGAGGCCCGTGGTCTCGGTATCGAGAAAGACGGCCTCGTTCAGGGTGAGGCCGGTCAGATTGTCGTCGCGGGCCAGGGCGGCCAGGGTCTCCCCGGAGACGGCTCGGGCCAGCGCGAGGGGTTTGCCCCCGTAATGATAGCAGACGGGATAGTCCCGGCGGACGAGGTAGCAGGGACCTTCCGGGGTCTCCAGACGCCGGCCGGGCACGACCTCCTCGAGCGGGCTACTCATGAAGACTCCACGAGGGCGGTCAGGAAGCGCTCGGTGACGGCCTTGGCCGGACCGGTTTCGGCCGCCGGCCCGACACAGGAAGGGCAGCCGTCCGGGCAGGGGCAGCCGAGGAGAAGCTTTCCGGCCGCGCCGAGGACCTGGCCAAGGAGGTCGTGGAGGCGGCTGGAGAGCCCGGCGCCGCCCGGATACCGGTCGTAGAGGAAGATGGTCGGTAGGCCGGTGAAGGGCGAGCGGACTTCGGTGAAGGCCCGGATGTCGCGCGGGTCGCACATGAGGTAGAGGGGGGCCACGTTGGCCATGAGGGCGCCCAGGCCGACCAGGCCCGCCTGGACCTGGTCGTTGGAGAAACCGGAGGTGACGGACGGGGTCAAGGTTAGCCAGACGGCCTCGGTGTGCATCTCCTGCTCGGGCAGGTTGACCCGGCCCCAACCCACGTTCTCGTGAGTGTAGAGTTTGATCTTCTTGTAGATGGTCGGCACGGCGGTTACGGAGACCTCGCCCAGGTAGCGGGGTAGGGACGGGCCGGCCGCGGGCGAGGCCGCGCCGGGCGAGGAAGTGGCCGGCGGGCCAGCTTCGGCCCCGCGGAAGACCTGCAAGACCTTCACCTGGACGGCCAGATTGGCGTCGGTGTAGTAGTCGACGTCGACCTCGTGAACGTAGGCCTTCTGGTCGTTCCAGTCCAGGCGCTCGACGTGATACTGACGCCCCTCGTGGAGGTAGATGGCCCCCTCGTGGATGAGCATGGGGGCCGAGAAACGGTCCATCTCGGCGATCACTCGGGGCTGGGGCGACGTGGTGTCGATGACCACGAAGTTGTCCACGTCGGCCGAGCGGAGGCTGACGGCCTCGGCCGGAAAGGAGTCGGCCGACCAGTGCCACCGGCCGCCCACGTGCCTGAGATGGCCCAGGCCTTCTAGCTGGTCAAGGAAGTGGGCGGTGGACGAAGGGCGATCCGCGCCGGCGTCGCTCCCCGGCCCGCTGTTCGCCGCGGACCAGGCCTCGGCCTCATCCCCTAGGGTCTCCCCGTCGGCAAAGGGCAATTCGAAGGCCGCGCACTTGACGTGGGCGCCTTTGATGAGCGGATTGTCCGGGTTGATGAGGCCGTTCTCCGGAGAGCGGCCCAGGAAGTAATCGGGATTGGCCACCATGAACTGGTCGAGGGGCGCCGACGAAGCCACCAGACAGGCCGCCGACTCGCCTTGCCTGCGTCCGGCGCGTCCGGCCTGTTGCCAGGTCGAGGCGATGGTGCCTGGATACCCGGTAATGACGGCGGCGTCGAGGCTGCCGATGTCGATGCCCAACTCGAGGGCGTTTGTGGTCACGACCCCGAGAATCTCCCCGTTTCGGAGGCCGCGCTCGATCTCCCGCTTCTCCCCGGGCAGGTACCCTCCTCGGTAGCCCCTCACCCGCGACGGCCGCCCCGGGGACTCGCGCCCGGCCGGCTCGCCCAGGGCTGCCTTGATATAGCTTAGGAGGACCTCGGTGGCCACTCGGCTCCGGGCGAAGACGATGGTGGGAACCTCGCGCCGGAGGAAGGTCTCGGCCAGACGCCGGGCCTCCAGGAGCGAACTGCGACGGATGCCGAGTTCCCGATTGACCATGGGGGGGTTGTAGAAAATGAAGTGCTTGGGCCCGCTGGGGGCGCCGTTTCTGTCGATCAGGGTCATGTCGCGGCCCGTGACCCGGGAGGCCAGCTCCCGAGGGTTAGCGATCGTGGCCGAGCAGGAGATGAAGATGGGGTTGGACCCGTAGAAGCGACAGATGCGGTCGAGGCGGCGGAGGACGTTGGCCACGTGGCTGCCAAAGACGCCCCGGTAGTTGTGGATTTCGTCGATGACCACGTAGGCTAGGTTCTCGAAGAGCTTTACCCACTTGGTGTGATGGGGGAGGATGCCGGTGTGGAGCATGTCCGGGTTGGTCACCACGACGTGGCCGGCCGAGCGAACGGCCCGGCGGGCCGTGGGTGGCGTGTCCCCATCGTAGGTGAAGGTCTTGATGTCCAGGCCGAGCCGGCCGATGAAATCGTGGATCTCGTTCATCTGATCCTGAGCCAGGGCCTTGGTCGGAAAGACATAGAGGGCTCGGGCCTCGGGCCGGGCGGCTATCTCGTGGAGAACGGGTAGGTTGTAGCAGAGGGTCTTGCCCGAGGCCGTGGGGGTGACGATCACCGTGCCGCGGCCGGCGTGGACCGACTCCAGGGCCTCGGCCTGGTGGCGGAAGAGGCGGTAGATGCCGCGGGTGGCCAGGACCTCGATAAGGCGGGGGTCGAGCCAGGCGGGGAAGTCGGCGTAGACCGCCGGCCGGGCGGGGAGGGTAACCCACTTGGCGATGCAGGCGGAGGTGACCTCGCCTGTCCGGATCTCCTGAAGGGCGGAGGCCAAGCCGTCGCCTGTCGCGGTCAAAGGTGTCACCCCACGGCCCTAGGCTACCACGAACATGTGTTCCCGGTCAACGCGGCCGGCGCCTCCGGTGCGGCCTCCCCGGTCGAAGTGGCCGCCTCGAGCCGGTGCGACCTCCCCGGTGGAGGAAACCCGGCCGGCGGGCGGGAATACCAATCCGCCCGCTAAGAAGGAGGGCACGGCCATGGCCGATATTCTGGCTTTCTCGGCCCACCCTGACGACGTCGAGATTGGCGCGGGCGGAACCTTGGCCCGCCACTGCCGGTTGGGTTACGAGGTCGTCGCCTGTGACCTGACTCTGGGTGAGATGGCGACTAACGGCGACCCCGGCAGCCGCGCGATCGAGTCTCGGGAAGCGGCTCGCCTACTGGGGCTCGCGGCCAGAGAGGCCCTTGGACTGCGGGACCGCGCCCTGGAGCCGACCCCCGAGCGTATTCGGGCCCTGGTCGAGGTGGTCCGCCGCCACCGTCCCCGGGTGGTCTTGGCCCCCTTTGGACAGGATCGCCACCCCGATCACGCCGCCGCCGAGCGCCTGGTGCGGGAGGCCGTTTTCAGCGCGGGCCTGGCCCGCTTCGCGGCGGCCGGACAGCCCCACCGGGTGGCCCACATTGTCTGCTACTTTGTGAACTCCCGTCCCGAGCCCCACTTCCTCGTCGACGTGTCCGAGGTCTACGAGGTCAAGCGGGCGGCTCTGGCGGCCTACGCTTCACAGTTTGGCGCTCCCGCGGCGCCGGCCGGGGCGACCGATAGAACCGGCCGCGATCCGACGCCCACGATCCTTAACGGGGACTTCCTTGAGTGGGTCGAACTCCGAGACAGGTGGTACGGCAGCCTCATCGGGGTCGCCAGGGCCGAGGGCTTTCGCTGGGAGGGCGCCCTGACCGTGGACGACCTCGTCCGGCGGCTATGAGGGAGGAGGACTCCAGGTGCGCATCGGCATGACCTGCTACCCCTCCTACGGCGGGAGCGGCGTGGTGGCCAGCGAACTCGGTCGGCAGCTCGCCCGTCGGGGACACTCGGTCCACTTCATCACCTACGACCTGCCTTTCCGCGTCTCGCGCTTCGAGGAGCGGGTGTTCTTCCACGAGGTAGAAGTTCCCGTCTACCCCCTGTTCAAACACCCACCCTATCTCCTGACCCTGGCCAACAAGATGGTCGAGGTCTCGCGCGACGAGAAGCTTGACATCCTGCACGTCCACTACGCCATTCCGCACGCCACGAGCGCCGTGCTGGCTCGCCAGGTCCTTGAGGTCGCGGGGGACGGTCCGGCGCCGGCTGTCGTCACGACTCTCCACGGGACGGACATCACCTTGGTTGGCAGCGAGCCGTCCTTCGCCGATCTGGTCGCCTTCAGTATCCAGCAGAGCGACGGGGTCACCGCCGTGTCCGAGGCTCTGCGTCGCCAGACTCTTGAGACCTTCAGGGTCAAGCCCGCCATCCGGGCTATCTACAACTTCGTCGATCCCACCGACTATTTGCCCCAAGCTGGGGGGGCGACCGCGGCCGATGGAGTTTCCGAGTGTCGTCCGTGCCTGGCCGGTCGGGGCGAGGCCGTTGTGACCCACATCTCGAACTTCCGCCCGGTGAAACGGGCCGAGATGGTCGTGCGCCTTTTCGCTGCCGCCTGCCGCGACATTCCGTCAAAACTCGTTTTCATTGGAGACGGTCCCGACCTGGCTAGGGCCCGCAAAGAAGCGACCCGCCTGGAAGTCGCCGACCGCCTGGTCTACCTCGGCCAGCAGGAACGGGTTGAGGAACTTCTGGCCTCCTCCGACGTCTTTCTCCTGCCTTCGCTCCAGGAGAGCTTCGGCCTGGCCGCCCTGGAGGCCATGGCCGCGGGCACGCCGGTAATCGCCACAAGGGTGGGTGGGCTGCCCGAGGTGGTCGGCGAGGGGGAGGGAGGCTTCCTCTATGAGGTCGACGACTTCGCTGGCATGGTCAAGGGCCTCAGGGACCTTCTAACCGACCCCGTTCTTCGCGAGGCCTGCGCGGCCAAGGCCCGCGACCGGGCCTTCCGGCTATTCTCAAGTGACATCATCGTGCCCCAGTACGAGAAGTGCTACCTGGAGGCCCTGGACGCCGCTCGGACTCGGCGGGAGACCGGAAACGGCGTCGTGAGATGACGGCCGGGGTCGCCGTTGTCACCCTGGGCTGCCCCAAGAATCTCGTCGACAGCGAGGTCATGGCCGGGCTGGTCGGGAGGGCCGGCTTCATCCTCACCGGCGACGTCGACTCAGCTGAGGCAATTGTCATCAACACCTGCGCCTTCATCGGTCCGGCCCGGGAGGAGGCCTGGTCCCGCATCGAGGAGGCCGTCGAACTCCGCCGCCGCGGCCCTTGCCGGGCCTTGATCGTGGCCGGCTGCCTGGCCCAGGGTTTTGGGGAAGAGATCGCCCGGCGCGCTCCCGAGGTCGACCGGCTCCTGGGCACGGGCGATGTGGATCGGGTAGTGGAGGCCTTGCGGTCGGTTCTAGCTGAAGGCGGGGGGACGGTGGGCCCGACCTTCGCTTACCCCGGTTACCTGCCCGAGGCCTCGGTTCCGCGTCTGATCAGCACCCCGCCGCACTACGCCTACCTCAAGATCGCCGAGGGATGTAGCCACCGCTGCGCCTTCTGCCTCATCCCGTCCTTGCGGGGCCGCTACCGGAGTCGCCCGCCGGAGGACGTGATCCGGGAGGCCTTGGCCCTCGGCCGGATGGGGGTCAAGGAACTCATCCTGGTGGCCCAGGACACAACAATCTACGGACGCGACCTCGCCGGACGGTCTCTTCTGGCCGATCTCACCCGGCGCATCCTGGACGAAACGAACCTAACCTGGCTCCGGGTGCTCTATGGCTATCCCAGCACTCTCTCCGACGACTTCGTGGCCCTGCTGGCCGCCGAGGCGGAGAGGGCAGGGGGAACCTTGCCGGTCGGCCAGGGTCGCCTCTGCCGTTACCTCGACCTACCCATGCAGCACGCCTCGAACCGTGTCTTGCGGACGATGCGCCGGCCGGAAACGGGCGACTTTCTTCTCCGGTTGGTCGAGAGGCTGCGCCGCGAGGCGCCCGGCCTGACCCTGCGCAGTTCGTTCATCGTCGGGTTTCCTGGCGAAACCGAAAAAGACTTCCAAGAGCTCCTTGATTTTCTGGCGACGGCGCGGATCGAACACGCCGGTTTCTTTTCCTACTCGCGGGAGGAGGGCACCCAGGCCGGCGAAATGCCGGGCCAAGTCCCCGAACCGGTCAAGAAGGAGCGCTTAGCGCGGGCGGCCACTCTCCAGCGCCGCATCTCGCTTCGCTACCGCCGCGGACTTGTTGGCCTCCGGCTCGCGGTCATGGTCGACAGCGCTCGCGCGGCACGCGTCGTAGGCCGCACCGAGGGCGACGCCCCGGAGATAGACGGGGGCGTCTTGGTGGACTGGCCCGTCGACCGACCCCGCCCATCGCCTGGAGACCTGGTCGCCGTCGAGGTCACCCGAGCGCGACCCTACGACCTCTTGGCCCGGCCGGGCGAATAGGAGCCCGGGGTGGCCGCGGTCGTGGCGGAGCGGTCTGGCCAAACTTGCCCGTCGTAGCGCCTATTCCCATATAACCGCTCGCGAGTGATCTTGTTTGACGTGCTATAATTATGTCAACCCACACCGAAGCTTTAGTTTCTTTTCATTCCTACCTTTGTATTCGGAGTGGTCGGACAAGCCTGTCCAGATGAGGGGAGAAGGAAACGTTGAACCTCAAGGGCATGCGCCTGACGATCATTCTTGCGACCCTGGCCTTGACTTTGGCCATCCTGTTCGGCGTGAAGTGGCTATATCAGGACCAGGCCCTGGATCGGCCTCTAGCGCGGGCCGTGGGGGCCGTGCCGGGCGTGATTGAGACGGCCATCGCCCAGCGCGGCGACAGCCTCCAGGTCAGGGTCAAGGTGTCGGACACGCCGGAGATCGAGACCCTCGTCGCGGGTCTCTGGCGGGCCATCGACGCCGTCGAAGACGACCGTAAAGTCGAATTGCTCATCAGCGACAGCCGTAACCCGGTTCTCCAAGAGGTCTATTATGACTTCCACTTCTTCCTCCAGGAGGCCGTGGCCACAGGTTTCTACTCCGAGTTGCCGGCGCGCCTGGCAGAGGTGGCCGCGACGGACAAGGTCGCCCGGGCCCGTGTCTACGTGGCCCCCGACTACGTCTATGTGCAGCTTCACCAGGGAGACGCGTCTCTCTATGAGATCGTGCCGCGCGATCCCGGCCAGAGCGTTCCCGGCGTTGCCGAGACGGTCACGCACTCGGTGGTCGTCCGTCCCTGGGGCGGCTAGCGGGTTCGCGGCCGGTGGCGGCGCCTCGGAGCGGCTAGCGGCGACCGCGTTGCCTTGTGTGTCCAACGGGTCCGTCCATTGGAGGGAGAAGCTGTCTTGATCAAAGAGATCGCCATTGGCGGTGGCCTGGCCGTGACCATCTTCCTGACGGCTCAGGGCTACAACGTCATGCCCGTCATCTTCCTCGCCGGGCTGGTTTTCATCCTGGCCCAGACGGCCGGAATCGGCGGCCTCCTCGGCGGAGCTTCGCGGACCGGGTCCGTGATTCAGAAAAGACCGTCCGGGGCCACGACCTTCGGCGACATCGGGGGTCAGGTCGCGGCCAAGCGGGAACTAATCGAAGCTCTGGAGTTTATCACCGACCGGGAGCACATCCGCTCGCTCGGCATCCGACCCCTCAAGGGCATCCTTCTGACCGGCCCGCCCGGGACGGGCAAGACTCTCATGGCCAAAGCGGCCGCCAACTACACCAAATCGGTCTTCATGTCCGTCTCAGGCAGCGAGTTCATCGAGGTCTACGCCGGCGTCGGGGCCCAGAGAGTGCGGCAGCTCTTCGGCCGCGCCCGCGAGGGCGCCCGTCGCGAAGGATCGCGGTCGGCCATTATCTTCATTGATGAGCTGGAGGTCCTGGCCGGGCGTCGCGGCCAACACACCGGCCATCTGGAGTACGACCAGACCATCAATCAACTTCTCGTCGAGATGGACGGTCTGGCGACCGACGACGACGTGACGGTCCTCATTGTCGGGGCCACCAACCGTTTCGACCTCCTCGACCCAGCGGTCCTCCGCCCAGGCCGCTTCGACCGCGTGGTCCGCGTCGACCTGCCCGACCGTGATGAGCGTCTGGCCATTCTTCGCATCCACGCCAAGGGCAAGCCCATCACCCTGGACGTGGACCTGGATGACGTGGCCCGGCAGACGTTCGGCTTCTCCGGCGCGCACCTGGAGAGTGTGACCAACGAGGCGGCCATTCTGGCCTTCCGGGAAGGGCTCGAACGGGTCGAGCAGCGCCACATCATCGAGGCTGTCGACAAGGTCATGATGGGGGAGAAGGTCGGCAAGCGACCACGCCCCGAGGAGCTCGAGCGTGTCGCCGTGCATGAACTCGGGCACGCCCTTGTCGCCGAGCATCACAGGCCCGGCTCGGTTGCGATGGTCAGCATCTCTTCCCGGGGGACCGCCCTCGGCTACGTCCGGCAGACGCCCGACGCCGACCGCTACCTCTACTCCCGCGAGGAGCTGGAGGAGCAGGTTGACGTTCTCCTGGCGGGTTCGGTGGCCGAGGAGATGTTTTTCGGTAGCCGGAGCACTGGCGCCCAGAAGGATTTTGAGCAGGCTCTAGATCTGGCGCGTCTCATGGTCTCGGGAGGCATGTCCGAATTGGGCATCGTTCACCCGGATTTGCTTCCGGATTCGGCCATGCACGAGGCCATTCGCAAGATCGTCAGCGACCGCGAGGCGCGGGTGAGGGAGCTTCTGGCCTTGCGCAAGTCGAGACTAACTCAGGCCAAGGCTAGCCTTCTCGACCGCGAACGCATCGCCGGCGAGGAGTTTCGCGGTCTTCTGGGCCGACTCGGGGGCGGCGGACGCGGCGGTAGGCGGCGGACGTCGAGGCGGGCCATCCCCGTCGGCGGCGACCGGGTGTCCCCGAGCGGCGATGCGACGCCTCAGAGCGGGGACCAGGTGGCTCGCAAGATCACGTGGAGGAAGGTTCGTCCCCTGGCCGCGCAGAAACTCTAAGCCATGATTGCCGAGATCGTCTGCGTGGGCACCGAGCTTCTGCTCGGTCAGATCACCAATACCAATGCCCGGTTCCTGGCCGAAAGGCTGGCCGAACTGGGCATTGACTCGTACTTTCAGCAGGTTGTCGGGGACAATCGGGACCGCCTGGTGGGGGTTCTAGAACTCGCCCTGGGGCGAAGCGACTTCGTTGTCGTCTCGGGTGGCCTCGGCCCCACGGAAGACGATCTCACCAAGGAGACGGTCTCCGAGCTACTCGGCCTTCGCCTGGTCCACGATCCGGTCGTGGCCGAGAGGATCGTCCAGGTCCTCCGGGGGCATCGGAGTCCGCTGGTCGAGGCGGCCGTGGCCAAGCAGTCCCGCGTCCCGGAGGGGGCCACCGTCCTTCCGAACCCGGTCGGGACGGCGCCGGGGCTTCTCATCAGCGCCGGCGGTAAGCTCGTCGCTATGCTGCCCGGCCCACCTCAAGAGCTGGAACCCATCGTCCGCGACCACCTCGTTCCGCGCCTGGTGGCTCTCCTGGATGAGGCCGCGGGCGGTCCCGGCCCGACCGGCGAAGGCCGGGGACTCGGCCGTGGGGTCCGCTCCTACCTCCACAGCCGGACGATCAAGTTCTGCGGGATCGGGGAACCTCTCGTGGAAGAGGCCGTGCGCGATCTCATTCATTCCAGTAACCCAACCGTGGCCCCCTATGTCAGCATCGGCGAGACCCACCTCAGGGTCACGGCCAAGGCCGACGACCTCGCGAGAGCCAGAACCCTGGTCGACGACATGGTCTCCCTGATTGTCGCCCGGAAGGGCCTGGACACCCACGTCTTCGGCTTCGACGACGACACCCTGGCCGTCGCCTGCGGGCGCCGCTTGCGGGAGCGGGGCCTGACCCTGGCCCTGGCCGAGTCCCTGACCGGTGGTCTTGTCGGACACCTGGTGACCGATGTCGCCGGAAGCAGCGACTACTTCGAGCGGGGCTACGTTGTCTACAGCAATCGCTCCAAGACGGAGCTTCTCGGGGTCGATCCCGAGCTCATCCGGGCCCACGGAGCGGTGAGTGAGGAAGTAGCCTTGGCCCTGGCTCGCGGGGCCAGGGTCCGCTCCGGCGCTGGAGTGGCCGTAGCCCTGACCGGCATAGCCGGTCCGGGTGGCGGGAGCCCGGAGAAGCCGGTGGGCCTCGTCTACATCGCCCTGGCCGGGCCACTGGCGGGCTCCGGTCCTGGGGAGGGCGGTCGCGAGACGGCCGGCGTCGCCGACACCGGGATCGAGGAGTGCCACGGCTACGTCTTCACCGGCGAGCGCCACCTGGTCAAACAGCGGGCGGCCCACCGGGCCTTGACCCTGCTGTGGCTCCGGCTCGGCGCCGAGCGGCGATCGGGGTCACCGGGGCAGCGGCCGGGGTAGTGATCGGAGGTGACCTTGTGGCCGGCATACGCAGTTTTGTGGCTGTCGAACTGGATGAGACCGCCCGTCGGGAACTCTCCCACCTCCTGGGTCAATTGAAGCAATCGGACGCCGACGTGAAGTGGGTCTCCCCGAATAACCTGCACCTGACCTTGAAGTTTCTGGGCGACGTGCCGGCCGACGACATGGCCAAGGTCATCGCCGCCTTGGGCGTGGCCGTCGCGGGTGACGTCCTCCCGGCCGCGGGGGCGTTCGAGTTCGAGATCGCCGGTCTGGGCGCCTTTCCGTCGGTGTCGAACCCGCGCGTGATCTGGGTGGGTCTCGGCCAGGGGCGTGAGGCTCTGGTCTCGCTGGCCGCCGGCGTCGAGGCCGCTCTGGGCCCGCTCGGCTTTCCCGCCGAGGGTCGGGGCTTTTCGCCCCATCTCACCTTGGGGCGTTGCCGATCCCCGCGAAACCAGGCCGAACTCAAGGCGGCCATGGCCGCCCTGCGCGACTACAGAGGTCCACGCGTCCGCGTCGAGCGCGTCACTCTCTTCTCGAGCGACCTTCGCCCCGCCGGCCCGGTCTACGCACCCCTGGCCACGCTGCCGCTGGCCGCGTCCAGCCAAGGGAGTCAGGCCGCGGAGGTCTAATGGGGCCTATCGTGACACTTGCCGCCGCGGGCGGACCGTGGTTGTCGAGTAGGGGAGACTTCCGGCCGTGGCCAGGCGCCAAGACTCTGTTGACATCCGACCCGGTCGGGCCGTCATAATCGGGGTATGGACTGGCCCCGGCGACATGGTCGAGGCTGGCGCCCCGACGACTTGGTCGAGGCTATCCTCCCTGGAGGTGGGCTCGGTGGACAAGGCAAAGGCCCTGGATCTCACTTTGACCCAGATCGAGAAGCAGTTCGGGAAGGGCGCCATCATGCGGCTCGGCGAGGCCGCCGCCAACGTCAACATGGAGGTCATCCCCACCGGCTCGATCGCCCTGGACCTGGCCATCGGCGTCGGGGGCGTTCCGCGGGGCCGGGTGGTTGAGGTCTACGGTCCCGAGGCCTCGGGCAAGACGACGGTGGGCCTGCATCTCATCGCCGAGTCCCAGAAGCTCGGCGGTATCGCCGCCTTCATCGACGCCGAGCACGCTCTCGACCCCCACTACGCCTCGAAGCTTGGGGTCGACATCGACAACCTCCTCATTTCTCAGCCGGATACGGGCGAACAGGCATTGGAGATAGTGGAGGCTCTGGTTCGCAGCAACGCGGTCGACATCGTGGTCATAGACTCCGTGGCCGCGCTGGTCCCCAAGGCCGAAATTGAGGGGGAGATGGGTGACTCACACGTCGGCCTCCAGGCCCGCCTCATGTCCCAAGCTCTGCGCAAGCTCACCGGGGCCATTTCCAAGTCCAAGACTACGGTCGTCTTCATCAACCAGATCCGAGAGAAGGTCGGCGTGCTCTTCGGCAACCCCGAAATCACTCCCGGCGGGCGGGCCCTCAAGTTCTACGCCTCCTTGCGGCTTGAGGTCAGGCGGGTGGAGTCTATCAAGCAGGGCAGTGAGATTATCGGGATGCGGGTCAAGGTCAAGGTGGTAAAGAACAAGGTCGCCCCGCCCTTTCGGCAAGCAGAGTTCGACCTCATCTACGGCCTCGGCATCTCCAAGGAAGGCAGCCTGCTCGACGTCGCCACCGACTTCGGCATTCTCGACAAGAGCGGGGCCTGGTACTCCTACGGAGACCAACGACTGGGCCAGGGTCGCGAGGCCGTGCGCGACTACCTCAAGCAAAACCCGGAAGTGGCCGCGGCCATCGAGGTCAAGGTCAGGGAGAAGCTCCAACTCGGTCGGGTGAAGCCGATCCCGGTCGCGGACGAGACCGTCGACGATGGCGGGTTGGATGCCTAGGGAGGAGACGCGGCGAACCGGGCGCCGCGGGCGCTCGGCGCCGGCCGCCGAACCCCTCGAGCCGGAGGAAGCCGCTCGCAAGGCCGAAACCTACGCCCTGGATCTTCTGGCCCTGCGGCCACGCACCGTGCTGGAACTGAAGACGCGGCTTGCCGGCAAGGGTTATCTCCGTCAGATCATCGACGACCTTGTCGAGCGGTGTCTTCGCATCGGGTACCTCAACGACCGGGCCTTCGCCGAGTACTGGGTCGAGGGACGTTGCCAGTCCTATCCCTGCGGGCCGGCGCGACTGCGCCTGGAACTCCGCCAGAAGGGTGTGGACGCCCAGATAACAACATCGGTCTTGGCCGCCGTCCTACCACCCGAGCGTGAGGGCGAGTTGGCCGTGCGGCTGGCCAAGAAGAAGGCGGTCTCCCTCCGGGCCACCCCCGACCGGGCCACCCCCGACCGGGCCACCCCCGACCGGGCCACCCCCGACCGGGCCACCCCCGACCGGGTCTGCAAGGAGAAGCTCTGGAACTTCCTGCGCCGGCGCGGTTTTGGGACACGGGCCTGCCAGGAGGCCTTGCGGTCAGTCTGCGGCCCTAGCGAGGAGTTGTCGGAGGTCGAAATAGCCGGCCCCGACGAAGCCGATTCGGGTTCGTGAGGAACCGCGTTCCCCTTCGCGGGTGATGTGACTTGGCTTCACCGGCATCCGAGACAAGTTTAGGGAGGCAGCCATCTTGGCCGACACGGCGACCCCTACCGCGGGACAGGGAACGGCGGACGTGGTCGAACGCAAGCAGCGCTATCTCTTCCCCAACGTGGTAACCATGTACAGCCAGCCGCTGGTCCTGGAGCGGGGCGACGGCCGCACGGTGTGGGACGGCGACGGCCGGCCCTACCTCGACCTCTTCGGGGGAATTCTCACCACCAGCCTTGGCCACGCTCATCCGCGGGTGACGGAAGCGGTCGTGGAGCAAGCGCGGAAGCTCGCCCACACCTCTACCCTCTACCTCAATCGTCCAATGGTGGACCTTGCGGAGAGGCTGGCCCGGCTTTCACCGGGTGGCGACTGGAAGACCTTCTTCACCAACAGCGGCACGGAGGCCAACGAGACGGCCGTCACTCTAGCGCGCGCGGTAACCGGTAGCCAGGAGATCATCGCCCTGCGACACTCCTACCACGGGCGGTCGGCCGTGACCATGGCCCTGACCGGCAGCGCGGTCTGGAAGCTGGCCGGCTCACAGACCGCGGCCGTGAGGCACGCTCACAACGCCTACTGCTACCGGTGCGCCTTCCACGCCACCTATCCCAACTGTGACCTGGCCTGCGCCAGAGACCTCGCCGAGCTTCTCAAGACCGAGACGTCTGGACGGGTGGCGGCCCTCATTGCCGAGCCGGTTCAGGGTGTGGGCGGATTCATCACCCCGCCCCCGGGATATCTTGAGATCATCGTGGACCTGGTCCGTAAGGCCGGCGGCATCTACGTCTCCGACGAAGTCCAGACCGGCTTCGGCCGCACCGGCAAGATGTTCGGGTACCAGCACTGGGGCGTCACTCCCGATGTCATGACCTTCGCCAAGGGTCTGGCCAACGGCCTGGCCATCGGCGCCACCATGGCCGCCCCGAAGATCGCTGACGCCTTCACCGGCGCCACCATATCCACCTTCGGGGGCAACCCCATCAGCATGGCCGCCGGCCTGGCCACCCTCGACGTCATCGAGGGAGAGAGAATCCCGGAGCGGGCCGAGCGCTTGGGCCGCCGGGCTTTCGAGGTTCTTCAGGCCGCGTGGGACCGGCACCCTGCCACCATCGGCGACATCCGCGGTCTGGGGCTCATGATCGGTATCGAACTCGTGGGCGAGAACAAGGCTCCGGCCCCGGAGAAGTTGTCCAGAATCCTGGAGATTACGCGCGAGGAAGGCATCCTCATCGGCCGGGGTGGCCTATACGGCAATGTCATCCGGCTCACTCCGCCGATGACCATCACCGAGACCGAACTCGATGCGGGTCTGGCGGCTTTGTCGCGGTCGTTCGATCGACTGGAAGGGGGCCGATAGGGCCATGGCCGGCGGGACTAAGCGCCTGGGGTATTGCGTGGGCGGCGAGTGGCGCGACACGTCAAGTGGCAAGTACATGCCGGTCACCGACTCGTCCACCGGCCAGGTTATGGCCGAGGCGCCCTGCTGCACAGCCGGCGAAGTGAACGCCGCCGTCGAGGCCGCGCGGGAGGCCTACCCGACCTGGTCGGCCACGCCCGTCACCGAGAGAGCTCAACTCATGTTTCTCTTCAAGGCCAAGCTCGACGAGCACCTGGGCGAGTTGGCGACGCTCGTCTCCATGGAGTTGGGCAAGACCCTAAGCGAGGCTCGGGGAGACGTCATCAAGGCCATCGAAGGAGTGGAACTGGCCACGGCCTTGCCCATCACCATGCAGGGCCGCTCGCTCATGCAGGTCGCGCGCGGCTTCGACACCGTGACCTACCGCGAACCACTGGGTGTCTTCGCGGGGATCGCGCCCTTCAACTTCCCGGCCATGATCCCCTTCGGCTGGATGATTCCGGTCTCCATCACGACCGGGAACACCTTCGTTCTCAAGGCGGCCAGTTTAACCCCCCAGACCTCGATGCGCATTCTGGAACTTCTCTACGAGGTCGGATTGCCAGCCGGCGTGGTGAACCTCGTTACCTGCACCCGCAACGAGGCGGAGATTCTCCTCCGGCACTCCGACGTGAAAGGCATCAGCTACGTCGGCTCGACCGCGGTGGGCCGGCATGTCTACGCGACCGCGACCGCTCACGGCAAGCGCGTACAGGCCTTGTGCGAGGCCAAGAACCATGCCCTTGTTCTCCGTGACGCGAATCTTGCCGCTGCCGCCGCGGCGATCATCAACTCGACCTACGGCTGCGCCGGCATGCGTTGTATGGCCTTGCCCGTCGTCTGCGTCGAGGAGAAGGTTGCCGACGAGTTCGTGGCCTACCTGGCCGAACTTGCCCAGGGATTGAGGCTTGGATGCGCCTACGATCCGGCCACCGAACTCGGACCTGTGGTCAGCGATGAGCACAAGAAGTCCGTCGAGGATTGGATTGGGAGAGGTGTCGAAGAAGGCGCCAGCCTGGTTCTGGACGGGCGGGACAGGGTGGTCGCAGGCTTTGAGGGCGGGCATTTCGTTGGGTCGACCATTTTCGATCGGGTTGAGCCCGGGATGAGCGTAGGCGACAAGGAGATCTTCGGACCGGTCACCTGCATCAAGCGAGTGGCGGATTTCGACGCGGGCCTGGCCATCATGAACGGAAGCGAGTTTGCCAACGGCTCGTGCGTCTTCACCGAGAGCGGGCACGAGGCCCGCGAATTTGTGCGCCGGACTCACGGCGGCATGGTCGGCGTCAACGTCGGCATTCCGGTCCCGATTTCGGTCTTCCCGTTCTCGGGCCACAAGAACTCTTTTCTCGGCGACCTTCACGTTCTCGGCCGGGACGGTGTCCTCTTCTACACCGAAACAAAGTCGGTCACCTCGCGCTGGTTTGGACGCTCCGCAGAGGGCAAGACTGAGAAAGTCGGCACCTGGGAGGGTTCCGCCACGAGAAAGTGAGGCGGACGGGGTCGCTTCGAGGCTCGCGGAGCCCAGTGCATTAGGCCACAATCGGCTCGACTTGACAACAGGGTCGAACGAAGGTTAGAATTTTCCAAGGGATAGGCTTGTTCTAGTTAGCTTGCTACCGTCTTGACGATAGATTAGGCGCAACTGTGCAGGTTTGTCTTTACTGGAGAGGCGAGAGCTTGAGAACCGACTGCGGTCCTGTCACGCGCTTGGTTCCGCTTCTTTAGGGTGTAGCGCCGGATCTATAGCGTTTGCCGGTAGAAAGCTTTCCCGGAGCCGACTTCCCGTCGGCTCCTTTCTCATAGAGGGGATGACAGACGCATGAACCTAGGAATTACGATTTTCATCGGCCTGCTGGCGGCAATTGTCGGGGTCGTGGCCGGTTACCTTGGCCGTAAAGCTCTGGCCGAGGCGAGGATGGCTTCGGCCGAGGACGCCGCCAAGCGGCTCGTCGAGGATGCCAAGCGGGATGCCGACAGAGTCAAGCGGGAAGCTGTCATTGAGGCGAAAGAGGAGGCCATAAGACAGAAGAACGACGCGGAGCGCGAGATTCGTGACCGGCGCAATGAGGTCCAGAGCCGTGAGAAGCGCCTCTCCCAGAGGGAGGAGACCCTCGACCGTAAGTCCGAGTCCCTGGAGAAGAAGGACGAGACCCTCCGCGGGCGTGAGAAGGACATCGACAAGCTGGAGAGCGATGTCGAGCAAGTTAAGGCCAGACAACTGTCAGAACTCGAACGTATCTCCGCCCTCGACCGCGAGCAGGCCAAGGCCATCTTGATGAAGCACGTCGAGGATGAGAGTCGTCAGGAGGCCGCCGCCCTCGTTCGGGCCATCGAGATCGAGGCCAAGGAGGACGGGGACAAGAAGGCTCGCGACATCGTCTCTCTGGCCATCCAACGGTGCGCGGCCGACCACGTCGCGGAGACCTCCGTGTCCGTGGTCGCTCTGCCCAACGACGAGATGAAGGGGCGGATTATTGGCCGCGAGGGCCGCAACATCAGGGCTTTCGAGACCCTCACCGGCATCGACCTCATCATCGACGACACGCCCGAGGCCGTTATTCTCTCGGGGTTCGATCCGGTCAGGCGTGAAGTGGCCCGCGTGGCCCTCGAGAAGCTCATCGCCGACGGGCGCATCCACCCGGCCCGCATCGAGGAGACGGTCGAGAAGGCCAACAAGGAAGTTGAGGTCCGTATTCGCGAAGAAGGCGAGCAAGCGGCCTTCGAGGCCGGGGTGGCCGGCCTACATCCCGAGATTATCAAGCTTCTCGGTCGTTTGCGCTTCCGCACGAGCTACGGTCAGAACGTGCTGAGGCACAGCCTGGAAGTGACCCATCTGGCAGGGGCCATGGCGTCCGAGCTAGGGGCCAACGCGGCCATCGCCAAGCGAGCCGGCCTCATCCACGATATCGGGAAAGCCGTCGATCACGAGGTCGAGGGGACGCACACGGCCATCGGCGTGGAGCTGGGCAAGAAGTACCGCGAGACCCACGAGGTCGTGCAGGCCATTGCCGCGCACCACGGTGACGTCGAGCCGAGCTCGGTCGAGGCTGTGCTCGTGGCTGCGGCCGATGCCATCTCCGCGGCCAGACCGGGTGCCCGGCGCGAGACCCTTGAGGCCTACATCAAGCGCCTCGAGAAGCTGGAGGAGATCGCCGACTCCTTCGACGGGGTCGACAAGGCCTACGCTATCCAGGCCGGTCGCGAGGTCCGGATTATTGTCAAGCCCGAGAAGATTGACGACCTCTCCGCGTCTCGCTTGGCCAAGGACATTGTCAAGCGAATCGAAAGCGAACTGGAGTATCCCGGTCAGATCAAGGTCACTGTCATTCGGGAGACGCGAGCGGTGGACATAGCCAAGTGAGCGGCGGGAAGGGAAAGAGGCCGGTCAGGAGAATAACCCCCGCGAGCCGTGGGCTGCAGGACCGTGCTCACGCGGGTTTCTTGCTTTCATTGACTCTGCGGTGCGAGGGGGTCTGCCCTTGACCGGCAAACGGAGAAAGGGTTGTCCCCAGGCCGGTGGGCAGTCGTCCCACCAGGGGGGCACGGTCGGTCTTTTCGTTTCGATTCTAGTGCGGTACCCCGAAGTGGCCAGCGTGACCTACCGCCGAGAGACCCACAGCCTGAGGCTCACCGTGTTGGTCAGATCGGTCGTGACCTGTGACCGGGCCGCCGTGCTGAAAGACCTCGTCAGCAAGTCGATCCTGGCGTACGCCCGTCTGGTCGGACGCGAGGCGCGCATCTTCGACTTCGCGGTCAAGACCAGGGAGGGCGTGAGCCTGGTCGAGATGTGGCGGGACATCGACTCCCTCACCCACAGTGAACTCTCGATGGTCCTCGCCCTGGCCCGCGACTTTTTTGGCGACCAGTTGGTGGTCGACCAGATCCCCCACGTGGAGGTCGAGGACCTCGCGGTCCAGGAGGAACTGATCGAGGAGATGCTCGAGGACCTGCGTGACTCGCGGCAGCAGCCCAATCTGATCGCCTTCCGCGAAGAGGGCCGGGTCCTCGTTTTCAACCAATGAACATCCTCGCCATCGGCGACGTCGTCGGCCGCCCCGGCCGCCGGGCGGTGGCCGCTTTCCTCCCGAGGTTGCGTAAAGAGTACGACCTCGATCTAGTGATCGCCAACGCCGAGAACGCCGCTGGCGGGATCGGCATCACCTCCGAGATCGGCCGCGAACTCCTCGACCAGGGCATCGATCTTCTGACCATGGGCAACCACACGTGGGGCAAACGCGAGGCTTACGATTACCTTGACGCTGAACCTCGGATCGTCCGGCCGGCCAACTATCCCCCTGGTGTTCCGGGCCGCGGCTACGCAGCCGTGAAGTCGAGGTCGGGCATCGTCGTCGGCGTGGTCAACGTAGCCGGCCGGGTCTTCTCAGGCAGCGATCTGGACTGCCCGTTTCGTTCGGCGATGCGGATCGTGGAGGAGTTGCGGGAGACGGTCAAGATTATTCTCGTTGATTTCCACGCCGAGGCCACGTCGGAAAAGGTCGCTTTGGGGCACTATCTCGACGGCCGCGCCAGCGCGGTCTTCGGCACGCACACTCACGTTCAGACAGCCGACGCCAGGGTTCTCCCAGGAGGGACGGCTTACATGACCGATCTCGGGATGACCGGCCCGGTGGACTCGGTCATCGGCATCAAGAAGGAGATCGTGCTGGAGCGCTTCCTGACTCAGTTGCCGTCGAGGTTCGAAGTGGCGACGAGCCGGGCCAGTCTCATGGGCGCACTGTTCGATATCGACTCCGAAACGGGCCTGGCCCGGGACCTTAAGGCCATCGTCGTCGAGGAGTAGCGACCCCAGCTACAGGGCTTAGTCCTACTGGTGCGCCCTCTCAACGTCCGCCATACTTTCCGCTCGTTCCCTGTAAGACGGGCAATGCTGGCCTTTCGACCTATTTCTGCGAAAATTTTTGATTTGCTTACAGGAAAGGGTTGGTATGGGGAGAATCTTCTGGATTAATTGGTCCCACGGTACGCCAACGGCTAAAGGAGGTCCGGTAATGGAGGTTTTGAAGGTCTCGTCCAAGTCCAAGCCCAACTCGGTAGCAGGCGCGCTGGCCGGGGTCCTTAGGGAGAAGGGGACAGCCGAGATGCAGGCCATCGGGGCCGGAGCCCTGAACCAGGCCGTCAAGGCGGTCGCAATTGCCAGGGGTTTCGTGGCGCCGAGCGGAATGGACATCATCTGCATCCCCGCTTTCACGGATGTCGAGATCAACGGCGAGAAGCGGACGGCCATCAAACTGACGGTCGAACCTCGGTAGTGAGGTAGACCTCTCCATACACCCAGCATCGCGCGGCGGTCGACTAGAGGGCTCCAGATGGGGGCTCTCGGTCGGCCGCTGTTGTGCTTTGGGAACCAAGAGCGGGTCCTGGGGAAGGTTTTGTCTTCCGGCCGCAGAATCGGCCAGTTGGCCGGCCTCTCGGGGCCGGTCTACCTGTGCTGAAGGAGGATGTTCCTGTGGACTTCGGTCTGACCGAGGATCACCGCCTGGTCCAGAAGATTGCCCGTGACTTTGCCGAACGCGAAGTCGCGCCCCACATCCGGGAGAATGACGAGAAAGCCTTCTTTGACCGTCACCATCTTGATCGTATGGGTGAACTCGGGCTTCTGGGAATCTGCGTGCCGGAGAAGTACGGCGGCATGGGCCTGGACTACATCTCCCTGGCCGTCGCCTCCGAGGAACTGGAGCGCGTCGATACCTCTCTGCGGGTGGTCCTGTCGGTTCATATCGGACTTTGTAGCCTGGGGATTCTGCAATGGGGCAGCGAGGATCAGAAGAACCGATACCTGACCCCGCTGGCGCAAGGCAAGCGCATCGGCGCCTTCGGCCTTACGGAGCCGAACGCCGGCAGCGACGTGGCCGCCATGGAGATGACGGCCGTCCGCCAGGGCGATCACTACGTCCTGAACGGCGAGAAGACGTGGATCTCCCTGGCCGACGTGGCCGACACCTTTCTCGTTTTCGCTTACACGGACAAGCCGAAAAGACAGGCCGGCATCTCGGCCTTCATTGTGGAGCGCGGCCTCTCCGGGTTCTCCTCGAGTTCCATCCATGGCAAGCTCGGTGTCAGGGCGGGAAACACGGGTTCGTTTGTCCTTCAGGACTGCCCCGTCCCGGCGGCCAATCTCGTGGGGCAGGAGGGCGAGGGTTTCAAGATCGCCATGTCCTGCCTGGACAACGGCCGCTTCACGGTCGCGGCCGGCGCCACAGGGCTCATCCAGGCCTGTGTCGACGCCAGCGTCAAGTACGCCAAGGAGCGCGAGACCTTCGGCGGGCCTATCGCAGGGCACCAGCTAGTCCAACGCATGATCGCCCACATGGTTCGCGACGTCGAGGCCGCCCGGCTCCTGGTCTACCGGGCCGGCTGGCTGAAGAACATGGGCGAGAGAAACACGCGGGAGACGGCTCTGGCCAAGTGGTACGCCACCTGCGCGTCCTTCGAGGCGGCCGACAACGCCATCCAGATCCACGGGGCCTACGGCTACTCCAACGAGTACCCCGTAGAACGCTACCTGCGCAACTCGAAGGGCGCGGTCATCTACGAAGGCTCGCGCGAGATTCTCGAGATCATGATCGGCAGCTATGCTCTGGGTTTGCGGCAGGATAGGTCGCTTCGGCGGAGGCTCCCCGGCTGGCCTTACGCGGACGAGGAGGCCAGGTAGAAGCATGGATCAAGATGGAGCGAACGACAGCGGCGCCGGGATACCGGGAGCACCCGCCCGCGTCGCCTTCATGCAGGGCAACGAGGCCGTCCTGGAGGGGGCCCTGGCGGCGGGGGCCCGCTTCTACGCCGGCTACCCCATAACCCCATCGTCGGAGATTGCCGAACTGGCTTCGCGGCGCCTCCCGGCGCTTGGCGGTCTCTTCGTGCAGATGGAGGATGAAATTGCCAGCATGGGCGCCCTTGTCGGCGCCTCGCTGGCCGGGGCCAAGGCCTTCACGGCCACGAGCGGTCCCGGGTTTTCCCTGATGCAGGAGAACATCGGACTGGCGATCATGGTCGAGGCCCCCTGTGTGATCGTCAATGTCATGCGTAGCGGGCCCTCTACCGGTCTGGCCACCAAGCCCGCCCAGGCCGACCTGATGCAGGCCCGCTGGGGCACGCACGGTGACCACCCGGTGGTGGCCCTGGTTCCGGGCAACGTCACGGAGTGCTTCACCCTAACCGTGGCCGCCTTCAACCTGGCCGAGAGGCTGCGGACTCCGGTCTTCCTTCTGAGCGACGAGATTCTCGGGCACATGAGGGAGAGAACCACGATACCTCGGCCCGGCGACCTGGAGATCTGGGATCGCCCGGGCCCGGGCGGCGATCCGGCCGCCTACCGGCCCTACCGGCCGGGTCCGGACGGGGTTCCACCTCTGGCGGCCTTCGGCACACCTTACGTCTACCACGCCACCAGTTCAATGCACGATGAGCGTGGCGTCTCGGCTAATGATGCCCCGACGGCGGCGGCGACCATCACCCGACTCTGCGCCAAGATGAGGACCAGTCTGGATCTTGTGCCTGAACCCGAGATCGTCAGTTCGGACGGGTTGGGCGGTGGCGGGCGGACCCTCCTCGTGTCCTTCGGGTCGAGCGCCAGGACGGCCAGGCAGACGATGCTCGATCATCCGGAACGGGCGTTCACTCTGTTCCGGCTGCGCACTCTCTGGCCGCTACCCGAGGACGAGCTCTCGGCCCTGATTGACGATCACGACGCGGTGGTCGTGGTCGAGATGAACACGGGTCAACTGGTCCACGAGATCGAGCGAATCGTCGCCGGGAGGCGGCCCGTGATTGGGGCTTGCCGCAGCGATGGCGAGATCATTACCCCGGACGAGGTCTGGAGGGCCGCGAGGGCGGCTTGCGGGGGTGGGGAAGGAGGGAGCGGGCGATGAGTCCAGCCGACGACGAACTCCGCCCCACGGGCCCAGGCTACCTCGAGTACTTGGATGAGACGGCTCTGCCTCTCATGTGGTGCGCCGGGTGCGGCGATGGGAACATCCTCAAGGCCCTCTGCGGCGCTCTGGCGAGCCTCGGACGGCGGCGTGAGGACACGGTCGTCGTCACAGGCATCGGATGCTGGGGCAAGGCCGACGACTACCTGCGAACGAACGCCATCCACGGAACGCACGGACGGGCTCTGCCCGTGGCCACCGGCGTGAAGGCCTACCGCCCCGATCTGACGGTGGTGGCCCTGATGGGCGACGGCGACTGCGCGACCATCGGCGGAAACCACTTCATCCACGCCGCTCGCCGCAACATCGGGGTGACGGCCATTGTGGCCAACAATTTCAATTACGGAATGACCGGCGGCCAGTACTCGGGAACGACACCGGCGGGAAGCCGCACCTCTACGTCGCCCTACGGCCACGCCGAGGATGGTTTTGATCTCTGTGAGCTTGCCGCCGTAGCCGGCGCGAACTTCGTGGCCCGGACCACGGTCTACCACTACAGGCAGATGGAGCGGCTCTTCGTCGAGGCGCTTCAGGAACCGGGTTTTGGGTTGGTCGAGGTGGTTTCGCCATGCCCCACCTACTACGGGCGCTTCAACCGTCAGGGAACGGCTCGCGAGATGTGGCGGGCCCTCAGAGACCGAGCCGTGGCTGTCGGCACGGCCGGGGTCGAGACCTCGTCCGACGCGGCCGCGAGTTCCATAGTCATCGGTCGTCTCCACCACCGGTCGCGGCCTTCGTTTTCCGAACGGTACGCCGAGGTGCGGCGCAAGGCTGCCGCCCCAGCGGGGGAGGAGGCGCCGGTCGATGCCCGGTAGGGCTCAGCCGAAGGCTGTCCCGAGCCGCTGGGAGATCGTTATGGCCGGCGAGGGCGGCCAGGGTCTGGTCGTCGCTGGGATAATTCTCGGCGAGGCGGCCGTCATCGAGGGTCTGGAGGTCGTCCAGTCCCAATGGGTCCTCGGTTCAGCCACGCGGGGTAGCCTGTCCCGCTCGGAGGTAGTCATCAGCCAAGGGGAGATCGCCTTTCCGCGCGTGCTTGGAGCCGGAATCCTACTGGCGCTAACGCAGGACGCGCTCAAGCGCCACCTGGGGATGGCGGCCCCGGACGCTCTGATCATCGTCGACCGCGACGGTGTGCCGGACGTCAGTGGAGTCGGGCCGGGCAGCCAGGTCGCGCGGCTACCGATTCTGGCCGAGGCCGGTAGTCTCGGCCTCGGGCGCTCGGCCAACGTGTTCGCTCTTGGGGTCGTGCAGGCCCTAAGCGGGGTTGTCCGGCGGGAGAGTATCGAAGAAGCCCTTCGTCGGCGATTCGGGGCCAAGGTCGAGCCGAACCTCAGGGCTTTCAGATGCGGCGTTGAGTTGGCCTTGGAATGGAAGCCGCCGCGGGGAGCGGGGGAGATGCCGCTTGGATCGGGTCACCATCGATGAGGCTCGGGCTGTTTGCCGGTCGTGCCCGGTGGTCGACGCCCACTGTGACACATTGCTCAAGGTCGGAGGCCGGACGGCGCGACGCCTCGGCTCAAGATTAACCGACACCCAGGTCGACCTTCCGCGCCTCCTGGAGGCCGGGGTGTCGGCCCAGTTCTTCGCCTGCTACGTCGAGCCCGAACCGGCTGCCCGCCGGGCTCTGGAACAGGCTCTTGAACTCATCGATATCTTCTACGAGGAGGCGGCGGCCAACTCCGACCGGCTCGTGCCGGCGACGGGTGTGGCCGGTATCCTGGAGGCCTTCCGTCAGGGCAAGGTGGCCGGCATTCTGGCCGTCGAGGGCGGGGAGGTTCTCCAGGGGAATCTGGCCGTCCTACGGGCCCTCCACCGGTTGGGAGTTCGCGCCATCACCCTGACCTGGAACTTCCGCAACGCCCTGGCCGACGGGGTCTTGGAAGCCCGCACCGGGGGTGGCCTCACCCGCTTCGGGGTCGAGGCGGTGAAGGAGATGGGCCGTCTGGGCATGCTGGTGGATGTGTCGCACCTCTCGGAAGCGGGGTTCTGGCAGGTGATGGAAGTGGCCGCGGGACCGGTTGTCGCCACCCACTCCAACGCCCGGGCGGTCTGCGATCATCCGCGAAACCTCACCGACGGGCAACTCAAGGCTCTGGCGGGCAAGGGCGGGGTGACGGGGCTCAACGCGGCCCCGGCCTTCGTTTCCGCGGGGGCGGGGACGACCGGTCCAGACGGGGAGACGATCAAGGCTACCCTGGCCGGACTGCTCGACCACGCCGACCACATCGTCAGCCTGATCGGACCGGACCACCTCGGTCTTGGCCTCGACTTCGACGGGATCTCCTCGACGCCGGAGGGGCTGGAGGACGTGTCGCGTCTGCCGTATCTTGTGCGGGGATTGCTCGGGCGAGGGCACTCGCGGGAGACAGTCCGGGCCATCCTGGGCGGCAACTTCCTGAGAGTCATGGAGGAGGTCGGCATGCGTTGACGTCGGGCGTCCGCGGTCAGGCTGACCTGCACGTCCACACGACGGCCTCGGATGGACTCTACAGCCCGGTGGAGGCCGTCGATGTCGCGGCGGCTCGTGGCTTGGCGGCCATCGGGATAGCCGACCATGACAGCGCCTCAGGACTGGCGGCCGCGATGGCGAGGTCGGCCGAGCGCGGACCCGGGGCCCCCGAGGTCGTCCCGGGCATCGAGATCAACACCGACTACGGGAAAGGCGAGATTCACGTCCTGGGCTACTTTGTGGTCTGGGACGATCCGGATCTGGCTTTAACCCTGGCTCGACTCCGCGCGGGCCGCCTCGACAGAGTAGAGAAGATGCTGGCCAAGCTGGGCGGGCTGGGAATCCACGTCGGTCTTGACAGGGTTATTTCGCTTTGCGAAGAAGGTTCGCTCGGTCGGCCCCACGTGGCGCGAGCCCTGGTAGAAGCGGGTCACGTGAACTCGGTCAAGGCGGCCTTCGAGTCCTACCTTGCCCGTGGCAAACCAGCCTACGTCGAGCGGATGCGGTTCACGCCCGTCGAGGCCGTGCAGACAGTGATGCGGGCGGGCGGGGTCGCGGTTCTTGCCCACCCCGGTAGCGAAGCGCCTCCGGAACTCATCCGGGAACTTGTGGCTGCCGGTCTGGAGGGTCTTGAGGTTTTCCATCCGGAGCACGACCTCCGCCAGGTGCATCTCTACGCGGCCCTGGCCAGAGAGCTCAAGCTGGTGGCGACGGGCGGCTCCGATAGCCATGGACCGGGGGCTTACGGAGCCGACATCGGGGCCCACACCGTGGGCTACGAAGTCGTCGAGGAACTCCGGCGGCGAAGTGAAAGGAGGACGATGAAGCGAAGTGGCTGTGAAGCATGATGAGTGGCGCGAACTGAGTCGCAAGGCTCTCGATCATCTGCGTCCGAAGGTGGACTACGCCGACGTCCGCTTCGTCTCCAGACGGGGTGAGTCGGTCGAGGTCAAGAACGGCGCGGTTGAGACGGTCTCCGAGTCGTGGTGGACCGGCTTCGGGGTCAGAGTCCTGAGAGACGGAGGGTGGGGCTTTGCTTCCAGTTCGACCCCGGGACTGGAGGAGGTTCTGGCCGTCGCCGACCGAGCCGTAGGCATAGCCAAGGCTTCGGTCCTGGTTCCCGGCAGGCGGGCCAAGCTGTCTCCCGTCGAGCCGGTCGAGGACTCCTGGAGGGCGCCCTACAAGAAAGACCCTTTTGAGGTGAAGCTCGAGGAAAAACTGGCCCTGCTCTTCGAGGCCGAGAAGCGGGTTCGCGAGGGTGGGGGCGGAAAGGTTATGGTCGCCTCGGCCGGAGTCGCGACCCAGCGTGAAGAGAAGTCGTTTGCCAGCAGCGAGGGGTCCTACGTCGAGCAGGAGATCACCGAGACCGGGGGCGGGCTGGTGGCCTTCGCCGTCGGGCCCGGGGAACTCCAGCGGCGGAGCTACCCCAATGGAGATCGCGAGCTGTCCGGCTGCTACGGGTGGGAAGCGATCGAGGCCCTGGACCTTACGGGAAACGCCGAGCGGGTAGGCCGGGAGGCCGCCGAACTTCTTGAGGCCAAGCGATGCCCGTCGGGTCAGAAAGACGTCATCCTCGACTCGACTCAGATGGTTTTGCAGATCCACGAGTCCTGCGGCCACCCGACCGAACTCGACCGTGTCTTCGGCACGGAGGCCGGCTTCGCCGGAACAAGCTTTCTGACTCCCGACAAGCTCGGGAAGCTTCGCTACGGTTCGGACAAGGTCACCATCGTGGCTGACGCCACGGCGCCCGGCGGTCTCGGAACCTACGGCTACGACGACGAGGGCGTCCCGGCCCAGCGTACGGTGCTCATAGACAAGGGTGTTTTCCGTGACTACATGAGCTCCCGCGAAACGGCCGAGCGCCTCGGTGGGACGTCGAGCGGGGCCATGCGGGCCGACGGGTGGAACCGCATGCCCCTGATCAGGATGACCAACATCAACCTCGAGCCGGGCGACTTCAGCCTGGACGAGATGATCAAGGACACCAAGGACGGCGTCCTGATGGAGATCAACAAGAGTTGGTCCATCGACGACAAGCGCCTGAACTTCCAGTTCGGCACTGAGATCGGCTGGGAGATCAAGGACGGCGCTCTCGGCGAGATGCTCAAGAGTCCGAACTACACCGGGATCACGCCGGAGTTTTGGGGTAGCTGCGACGCCATCGGCGACAAGAAGCACTGGAAGCTCTGGGGCACACCGAACTGCGGAAAGGGTGAACCATCCCAGGTGGCCCACGTCGGCCACGGCACGGCCCCGGCCCGCTTCCGCAAGGTGAGGGTGGGTGTGGGCCAATGACGACAAAGGAGCGCATCCTGGACGTTCTGGAGAAGGGTCTCCGGTTTTCCGGGGCCGACCAGACCGAGGTCCTGGTTATGGCTGAGGACATCTACCTCACCCGCTACGCGACGAACTACATCCACCAGAACACGGCCGAGTCCAACGCCGAATTCTATGTTCGGGCTGTCCTCGGCCAGAAGATAGGTATGTCGGTGACCAACGCCATCGACGACGAGTCGCTGCGGCGGGCGGTCAGGACGGCCGAGGACATCGCCCGGGTCCAGCCGGACCTGGCCGACTTCCAGTCCTTGCCCGACAAGACCGAGGTGGGCGATGACCCGCCGGCGTGTGCCTTCGCCGCGGCGACGGCCGCGTTTACAGCCGAGGAGCGGGCCGGCGCCGTTGGGCGGGTTACGGCTCTGGCGGCCGAGAACGGGTACGAGGCCGCCGGCGCGTTCGGTACGGCGACGGCGCGAGTGGGGGTGGCCAACTCCCTGGGGGTGAGGCGCTTCGGGGAGTTGACCCGGGCTAACTTCAGCGTCATCGTCATGGGTGACACCGGCTCGGGCTTCGCCGAGGGGATTGCGCTGGATGTCGGCAAGATCGACGTTGGCGGGATGGCCGCGACGGCGGTCGGCAAGTGCCGGGAGGCGCAGAACCCGACGGCGGTTGAGCCGGGCGACTATGAGGTGATCCTCGAACCGCCCGCCGTGGCGGACCTGATCAGGTCCCTGGCCTTCCTCGGCATGGGGGCCAGGTCCCTGCAGGAGGGCCGGAGCTTCATGTGCGGCCGCATCGGTCAGAAGGTGACCGGCGAGAACCTCACTGTCTGGGACGACGGACAGGACCCGGCGGGCCTACCCCTACCCTTTGACTTCGAGGGCGTGCTCAGGCAGAAGGTCGTGCTCATCGAGAACGGCGTGGCCAAGGGGGTCGTCTACGATTCCTACGGCGCCGGACGCGAGCCGGGAAGGAAGTCGACCGGACACGCCCTGCCACCCAGATTCCGCTTCGGGGCCGTGCCCCTCAATCTGTTCGTCAAGACCGGCGACTCGTCGGTGCCCGAGATGATCAAGGCCACCAAGAGGGGCATCCTGGTGACGAGGTTCCACTACACCAATCCTCTCCATCCGGTTCTGACCACTCTCACCGGCATGACCCGCGACGGGACCTTTCTCGTCGAGGACGGAAAGGTCAAAGGTCCGGTCAAGAACATGCGGTTCACCAACAGCATCCTCGAGGCCCTGAGCGGCATCGAGGCCATCGGCGCCCAGACCTTCACCTGCCCGGTATTCGGGCTTGGCTCGGTGACAACCCCGGCCCTGAAGCTCCGGAAGTTCAGCTTCACGGGAGCGACGGAGCACTGAGGTCCGCGCGCCACCCGGCCGCGAATACGCTCTGGGAGGGTCGCCTATAATAGGTAGCGACTTGGAGGAGGCTGGGGGGACCGGTCTTGAAGGGCCAAGCGCTAGAGGGCGAGAAGCCGCGGCGGCGCCCGGCGACCCGCGGGCCTCGGACCATTGAACGCACCGATAGTCCCGAGGTCGACGACCTCAGGGAGCGCGTCCTCGACCTGGAGGGACGAGTGCGGGCCCTGGCGGTTTCCCGGCGAGTCCTCATCTCCTTGCTCGTTTCCTCTGACAAGAAGCGCAAGCTCGAAGTGGCCGGTCTGCGGGTTGAGATCGAGAAGCTCCGCAACCGGAACGCCAAGAGCGCACGGGCCGTCGGCATTCGCGACGCGGCCATTCACAGGCTCCGCTACCAGCTTGGGACACTCTGCGGGGAGACCCCTGACGGCGACGGGCAGGCTTTGGCTTCGACCGCGGAGGCAGGACTTGCCGCGACGACACGGGAAAACCCCACCCAAGAGGGTGGCGCCAAACATGGCCGGTCGCGTCCTGCGCGTCGATCTGAACAGCGATCTCGGTGAGAGCTTCGGCGTCTGGCCCTTGGGTCAGGACGCCGAGATGATGGCCTGGGTGACCTCGGCCAACGTGGCCTGTGGTTTTCACGCCGGCGACCCGGTTGTGATGCGCCGCACGGTGCGTCTGGCCCGCGAGAAAGGCGTGGTTGTGGGCGCCCATCCGGGCTATCCGGACCTCGGCGGGTTTGGGCGGAGGGCCATGGCCCTCACCCGGGACGAGATCATAAACGGCCTCCTCTATCAGATCGGCGCTCTTGGGGCCGTGGCCCGAGCCGAGGGAATTCGGGTGAGCTACGTGAAGGCCCACGGCGCCCTCTATAACCAGGCCGAACGTGATCCAGCGGTCGCGGCGGCGGTGGTCGAGGCGGTCAGGCTGGCCGGCGTCGCGGTCGTCGTGGCCGCGTCCGGGTCGGCCGTGGCCGAGGCGGCCGCCGCGGGCGGTGTCCGGCTGGTGGCGGAGGTCTTTGCCGACCGGGCCTACGACGACGAGGGTCGGCTCGTCCCACGGAGCCTGCCGGGTTCTCTTATCACCGATCCCCAGGCCGTGGCGGAAAGGGTCGTGGGCCTGGTCTGCCGCGGCGAGGTGGCCACGGTCGGCGGCAGGCGCCTGCTCCTGGACGCCGGCACCGTCTGCCTGCACGGGGACACACCGGGCGCCCCGATCCTGGCCCGGGTTGTGCGCGAGGCCCTCGTGTCCGCCGGGGTCAGGGTGGTCGCCTTTGCCTAGCGGATCGGCCTACCCTGTTTGCCGGCCTGTCGGGGATCGCCACCTGACCCTCGAACTGGGAGAGGGAATCTGCCCCGAGAATAGCGCCCTCGTCTATCGCGTCGAGTCCCTCCTTGGAGCGACCCCGCTTCCCGGGGTGCGGGAGACAACCCCTACCTACAACTCGCTTCTGGTCCGCTACGACCCGATCGAAGCCGATTACGACACAGTGGCCGGCCTGGCGATCGCGGCCGCCCGCGTGGCCGCTACTCTTGAGGCTGAGTCTTGGGCGAAGACGGCGGCTCGGGCCGAGGTGGCCATTCCCGTCGTCTATGGGGGCGAGTACGGCCCAGACCTCGAAGAGGTGGGCAGGCACACCGGACTCCCTATCCGCGAGGCCGTGCGCCGCCATGTGGCCGGGCGCTATGTCGTCCATATGATCGGCTTCGCCCCGGGTTTTGGCTACCTTGGCGGTCTTGACCCGTCTCTGGCCACGCCCAGGCGCGCCAGCCCGAGGCCCAGGGTCCCGGAAGGGTCCGTGGGCCTCGCCCAAGGGCAGACCGGCGTGTATCCAAGAGCCCTGCCCGGGGGTTGGCAGATCATCGGCCGGACTCCACTCCGGCTGTGGCGGCCCGAGGTCGCGACTCCGTCTCTTCTGGGACCGGGTTGTCTGGTGCGCTTTGTCGACGCCGGCGAGGGCGCCGCGGGCTGGCGCCGGGCGGAGGCCATGGCCAAGGTGGAGGAGGAAAGACTGGCCATGGCGGAGGAGGAAAGACCGGACAGAATCGAGACCCGCTTGGCTGGCGAGGCCCCCATCCCGCTGGCTCGGGTCCTGACGGCGGGGCCCTTGGACACTGTCCAGGACGGAGGCCGCTTCCGTTTCTCGGGCCAGGGCCTGCCGGAGAGCGGGGCCTTGGACTGGCCCGCGTTGGCTGAAGCCAACACCGTGGCCGGGAATCCGCCTGGGGTCGCTGGACTCGAGGTGACCTACGGCGGCCTCAAGCTCAAGTTTCTCTCCGATGCCGTCCTGGCCGTCAGCCGGGGGGGGCGGGCTTGGCTTGGAGGCGAAGTCGTTCCGGCCGATCACGCCGTGACCGCGCGGGCGGGCGAGACCCTGGAGTTCCAGGCTGGAACCTACCCGAGGGTCTATCTCGGCGTCGGTGGCGGGGGTCTGGCCTGTCCGGAGACGCTCGGGAGCCGTTCGACCTACACGCCTGCCGAACTTGGTGGCTACGAGGGGCGGCCGCTGCGGGCGGGTGACATCCTGTACTGTTTCGAGCCGCCGCTGGGCAGAGTCGGGGTTGGCTTGGGCACCGCCGCCGGCGCCGGCGGCGGTCCCGCCGCTTGGGGCCTCCCGGGATTGGGCCCTCCGTCGGCCCCGTCCGCCCGTGAGGTCCAAGCCTCGCCCGTTACCGAGGTTCGGGCCGTGCCGGGTCCGCAAGACCACCTCTTCGATCCTGGGGATCTGACCGCCTTCTTTGAACGAGAGTGGCGAGTTCTCGCGGCCAGCGATCGCCGGGCCTGCCTTCTCGACGGTGAGCCTCTTCGGTTCCCGGTGGCTGGCGGTGTGTCCGACGGGGCGCCGGCCGGGTCAGTTCAGGCGCCTCCCTCCGGCCTTCCCCTGGTCCTCCTGGCCGATCACCAGACGACCGGGGGCTACGCCAAGATCGCCACCGTGATCGGTCCCGATCTGCCCCTCCTGGCCCGGGTTTGGCCACGGGGTGTGGTTCGGTTCATCCGGGTCACGGTGGGTGAGGCGAGGAGAGTCTGGCTGGACATGCCCCGCGAGTGGGCTCTAGGCTGGCCGGGCAACGGGGCGCCGGGCGCGGTGGGAGAGGTGGACCCCCTCGACGCCAGAAGCGGCGTCCGCCGGTGGTCTGGGACGCCCGAGCGCGTCCTGAGGCTGGAGGTTAAGGGGCGGAGTCATCTCGTGTCGGTCGAGAAGCCTCCGCCCCGCTAGAGTCAGGCGGCCGGCGAGGTTTCGTCCCGCGTCTCACCGCGATGGCCCGGGCCGCCCGAACGAGGCCCCCGGTAGAAAGTTCGCGCCACCCGCTCCTTGCGAGATCCGCTCTTCAGCCAGAGCGATCATTCGCCGGACCATCTGCCCCCCGATCTGCCCACCCAGGTTGCCCCCGACCGAGCCGCACTCCCGCGACGGCATGTCGGCCCATCCCAAGCTCCTGACCTTCTGATCCAGGCCCAACTCTTCGGCAATGTGCCACTTGAACTGGTCAAGGACCTGGTTGTAGCTCCTGGGATCGAGGGCGCTCCTGGCCGTGGCCGGATTCTTGGCCACCCCGACTTCACGGATGACCGAGAACTTCAGCTGATCGAGAGCCGCCCGAGCGGCGGGCACAAGGGCCTGCCCACGTCTTCTCGCCAATGGTCTCACCTCCAACGGCTAAGTCGTCAGATGCTAGTATGGGTGGGAGACAAGACCGGGAACCTGGCACTTTGTGCGTGGACGACCTTATTGGCCTTCTAGTGGCTATTGTTGGCCGAAATCGGCGGCCCGGGCCCGGGTGGGCCGAGGTAGGCCGCGGTCACGTCGGCCCACAGGCTGGCGGCCCTTTCGGCGGAGGCCCGCGAGATGCTCTCCGTTCCCACCTCGAGCAGGATGCCGGCGGCGGTCAGATCTTGGTTGAAGTTGCCTCCGGCCACGAGGATGCCGCGGGTCAGACCGGGGTAGAGGCTGTCGGCCGTGGTTTTCATTCGGTTGGCCACGCCGAGGTTGCCCCGGTAGAGCGGGTTTGCCCCTCCGATGACGATGAGAATGCGGGCGGTCTCGGTGCCGTCGATCGTCGTCAGGTACTCGGAGGCCGGCGCCGAATCGCGGTGGACGTCAAAGATCAGGGTCGGGCCGTACTGAAGATTCTGGAGAAGAGTACGTCTAGAACGTGGGTAGGCGCCGCCATCGTGCGGATCGTGAGCGGCCCGGTCGTGGACTACAGTGAAGCCGGCGGTAATGAGGGCGGTAGCCATGGCGTCGCCCACCCTGTAGACACCGCCGTCGCCGTAGATGGAGGCTGTCCCGTCGTCCGGGATGTAGGACTCATCCGAGTGGGTGTGGTAGAGGACGATAACCTGACGGGCCGTGCCAAGCGGGATGGCCTGCGGCGACGGGGAAGGGGCGCCACCGAGAGAGATGGCGGGATCGGCGGCGGCGGCCACCGGGCCGAGTTGGTCGCTTCCGGGCTCTCTGGGTTGGGGCGCCCGAGATCCGACTTCCGGGGCCAGGACAGTCAGGGCCCTCTCTCCGCTCACGCGGGTCACGCGGTGGCTTTGGCCGGCCGGGTCGATGAAGACGTCGCCGCGTCTTACCAGTATCCCGGTGCGGAGGAGCGCGCTTCCGGCCTCATCGACGAGGGTGCAGAAGCCTGAAGAACGCTCTCCACCGGGACCAGAGAACAGGCCCAGGATGCGTTGACGGATTTGGGACGACGGGGAGCGCAGGGCGATGAGGGTGATGGGGCCCGCGACGGCCAGAACCAGGGCTACGGCGATAAGGACAACGGAGTGACGCCGGTTCATGAACTGACCTCCCTCGGATAGTCGTTTCCTTCGCCCCAGCGGCCTATGCCGTGGAACGTGGGCCGGCGCGAGAACACACCGCGGGCCTTGACGGCTAGACACCGCTGGTGGCCTCCCTGGTCGGGGCGGTCGTGGCGGATTGTGGCGTATCTGGCGGCTGGGGACAGGGGAGGGAAACACCCCGAACCGTAGAAAGTTGGCCGCAGGAAGGGGACGGCCTATGACCGGCGGTTACGACTACTTCTATACATTGCAGGAGATATGTGTTCTCCTTAATCTCCTTCCAAACACCTTCCGCCAGATCGCCCGGGAGTACTCGGACGTCATTATCTTGCGCGAGCAGATACGGAAGGGACGACCGGTCATGGGACTACCCCGTCCCGACTTCGAAGCTTTGCGTCAAATCGTCGCAATGCGATCACATGGTGTGTCGGGGGATGAGATCCGGCGGGTTGTCGGGTTGGCCAGCGCTCGCGCACCCGTGATTGCCGCGGAGAGGTGCGGGTCACTGGCCCGCGAGGATACGACGGCCACGGACGACCCCCTTGAGGCGGGGGGCGACGAAACTATCGCCGTCCCGGGCGAGGTGGCCACCGTCGAGGAGACGCCGTCCGCGGCGGGTAACGAGGAGATGATCGCCGCCACGGGTGACGAGGAGACGATCTCCGCCGGACCGCCGGCGCGAGACCCGCGCCTCTACGGAACCCCGCGCTCTGACACCGAGGCCAGTCTGAGTGAAGAGATGGTCCGCGACGGTGGAGAAGCGGTCTTGGCCGAGGAGGCCGCCGCCAGCGGAGAGAGCGTGGGGGAGCGTGTCGGAGGATCGGGCGACGAGGCGCCGGCCGCAAAGGCAACTTTTCTTGACCAGATCGGGGCCTTGCGCGAGGAACTGCAGACGATGGATGGGCACCGGCGGGAGGAACGCGACAAGCTGCTGACAGCTTTGATGCGTACCCAGCATGAGCTACAGAGTCTCCGCTACGAGGTTGGGGTTAGCCTGTCCCGGCGCGATCGCAAGAGGAAGAGAGGCTTCTGGGCCTGGCTTCTGGATCTCTAGCCGGAAGCAGCCGGTATCGACCGACCGCTTCCGGCTCAGGGCGCAGACCAGGTCCCGGGGCGAAGACTAGGCCCAGACCTGTGAGACGTGAGTGACGTGGAAGCCGGCGCTCACAAGCGCGTCGACAATGGGCTTCGCATTCTCGGTCTCGACCCGCAAGACCACATCGGAGTGAGTGCGCCCGGGCTCGAAGGTTACCAAGCTGATGATGCTGACACCCTGGTCCTTGATGATCCTGGTGATGCGGGCCAACTCGCCCACCCGGTCCTCGGTGCGGATAGTGATGCGCGTTCCCCTCCGCTCTATGCCGAGGGCCTCGATAAAGATGCGGAAGAAGTCGGACTGGGTGATGACCCCGATGACCTGGTTGTGCTTGTCGAGGACGGGGAGGATGTTGATGTCGTGCTTGTGCATGAGCCAGGCCGCTTCCTCGATGATTTCATTCTCGTGGATGGTCACTGGCTGCTGGGTCATGACGTCGCCCACTGAGGTGTTCTTGAGATACTCCTCGGTGTGGTCGGTCTGGGCGAGGCGCAGGAGGATGTCCCAGAGGGTTACCACCCCCACGACCTGACCGTCCGAGGACACGGGCAGACCCTCGAACCCTTTCTCCCTCATCGTCTCGTAGACTGTGCTCAAGGGATCTTTCGGCGACACATAGGTGCACTTCTTCGACATGCACGAGCGCACGAACACGGGAAGAACGCCTCCTCTCACCCTCTAGAAACGCTCCCCGCGAGTTCGAAGTCGCGCGCGGGGTGATATCGCCTTAACTACGACGAGATGGAGGAAAACCCCTTTCGCGTTCCCCCGAGAGTGGTCGACCTTCCGTCCGTAGGACTTCGCGGCCGGGTGGTATAATAGCCATGTCCCACCAGCAAGGCGCGGGAGTCGCTTTCGGCGCGCCTGACCCGGAGTGACAAGATGTCCCTGTCCTACCACATCACCACCTATGGCTGCCAGATGAACGTCCATGATTCCGAGGTTATGGCTGGGCTTCTCGAAGACCTCGGCTACGAGCGAGCCCACGAACCGGAGCAGGCCGATCTCGTTCTCCTCAACACCTGCTGCGTCCGCGAGACGGCAGAGGAGCGCATCCTCGGCCGTCTCGGCGAACTCCAGCGTCTCAAGCGTGACAACCCCGACCTCCTCTTAGTCGTGGCCGGCTGCCTGGGTCAGGAGGCGGGCGCGGCCGAACGCATCCGGCGGCGGGCGGCCCAGGTCGATGTCATCATGGGCACCCACAATCTCTACCGCCTACCCGAACTCGTCGCGGAGGCCGTTCGCACCCGCGCCTCGCGGGGCGGAGAACCGGTAGTCGAGGTCTGGCGGGAGGAAGCGGGCTCGGGCGTGGCGGCCGGTATCGGGGCAGCCGGGGGCGGTGTGGCGGGCAGGGCCGGCGCCTCGGCGCGCCTGGGTGAGATTCGCGAGAACCTGCCGATCCGCCGCCAACGCGGGGTCAGGGCCTGGGTGACGATCATGTACGGCTGCGATAACTTTTGCAGCTACTGCATCGTGCCTTCCGTGCGTGGGCGCGAGCGGAGCCGCCTACCCGAAGACATCCGCCGCGAGGTGAGGGATCTGGTCGCCGCCGGCTACCGCGAAGTCATGCTCCTGGGCCAGAACGTGAACTCGTACGGTCTTGACCTTGGGCCCGGCCCGGTCCAGAGCTTCGCCGGACTCCTCCGCGAACTCGACGGCCTGACGGGGATGGGCCGCATCCGCTACACGACCTCCCACCCGCGCAACTTCACCGATGACATCATCTCCGCCGTGGCCGAGTCGGAGCATGTCTGCGAGAACTTCCACCTGCCGGCCCAGTCCGGATCGACTCGCATTCTCCGAGCCATGAACCGCCACTATGACCGAGAGGACTACCTCGGTCTCATCGACCGCATCCGGCGAAAGGTCCCAGAGGCCGCGTTCACGACCGACCTCATCGTGGGTTTTCCCGGGGAGACCGAGCGGGACTTCGAGGACACGCTGAGCCTGGTCCGCGAGGTGGGTTTCGCCTCGTCGTTCACCTTCGCCTACTCGCCGCGAACGGGCACTCCGGCCTCTAGCTCCCCCGGCCAACTCCCAGCCGAGGTCAAGCAGGATAGGTTGGCCCACCTCATGGTGGTCCAGAATGAGGTGAGCCTCCAGGGCAATCGGGCCGAGATCGGTCGCGACGTGGTGGTTTTGGTCGAGGGTGAGGCTGAGAAGTCGCCCGGTCGGGGGGCCGGCCGCAGCCGGACGAACAAACTTGTCGTCTTCTCGGCGGAGACGGTCGGGGACGGTGGCCCTTCCGGCCGAATGGCGGACGGGACCCGGCCGGGCGGGGTAGAGGTATCGGACCTGCTGGGGCGGGAAGTGACTGTCCGCGTCGAAAGAGCTACCACGTGGAGTTTGGAGGGGAGGGCCAGTCTCTGACCACCGGCGAGCTCGCCACCCCGATGATGAAGCAGTACCAGCGGCTCAAGGCTTCCCATCCCGAGGCCCTGCTTCTCTTCAGGCTGGGCGACTTCTACGAGATGTTCTTTGAGGACGCCCAGATTGGGGCCAGCGAACTGGAGTTGACCCTGACCTCACGCCCCACCGGCGGGGGTGAGCGGGTTCCCATGTGCGGGGTACCCTACCACGCCGTCGAGGGCTACCTTTCGCGCCTCGTCGAGAAGGGCTACAAGGTCGCCGTCTGCGACCAGGTGGAAGACCCCCGGAAAGCCGTCGGCCTGGTGCGCCGTGAGATCGTGCGGATGGTCACTCCGGGAACCCTGCTCGATCCGGGGGCCCTGCCGGACAAGAAGAACAACTACATTGTGTCGATCGCCGCCGACTCCTCCGGTACGGTCGGCTTGGCCAGCCTGGATTACTCCACAGGCGAGTTCCACACGGCTGAGTTCAGAGGGGAGACAGGCCGAGCCCGGTTTGCCGACGAGTTGGCCTGCCTCGAGCCGGTGGAGATCATTGTCGAGCCGGGGGGCGAGAGTCCGGAGATGGCCCGTCTTCTCGCTCGCGCGGGCACGGCCCAGCCCTCGCCCTACCGCGAACAGGCCTATCGCCCGGGCGAAGCCGCCCGAGTCCTGCTCGAACACTTCGGCACGGTCTCTCTTGAAGCCTACGGCTGCGCCGACCGTCCCCTGGCCGTGGCCGCGGCGGGCAGCCTTCTCGCCTACCTGAAGGACACGGGAGTCGGCGCCCTCGACCACGTCCGGACCTTGCGAACAGACACCGGCGGCGAGGTCATGGCCCTGGATCCGGCCACGCGACGGAACCTCGAGTTGGTCGAACCCCTGCGGCCCGGCGCCGGGCCGCGTGTCGGAGCGGGCGGCTCGGGGCACCGCCAAGGCACGCTGCTCGCTGTCCTCGATCACACGGTGACCTCGCCCGGCGGGCGTCTCCTCCGATCCTGGGTCCTTCACCCCCTCACGACGGAAGGGCCGATCCTGGCCCGCCAGACCGCTGTGGCTGAACTGGCCCAGCGGCATCTGGCCCGGGAGGAGCTCAGGACCGAACTGCGCCGGGTCTACGATCTCGAACGTCTGGTGACCCGGGCCGCCACCGGCGCCGCCGGGGCCAGGGATCTCCTGGCTCTCCGCGCCTCGCTGGGGGCCGTGCCCGGCCTGCGGGCCGCTCTGGAAGAGGCCAAGGCGCCGGCCCTGATCGACCTCTCCGGACGGCTCGACCCCGTCGCGGAAGCGGCCGACCTCATCGGCCAGGCCCTGGACGACGACGCCCCGGCCGGGCTGAGAGAGGGAGGTCTCATCCGCCTGGGTTTCTCGCCCGAGGTTGACGAACTCCGGGAGGCGTCGAGCGACGGCAAGTCATGGGTCGCCGCTCTGGAGACCGACGAGCGCCGCCGGTCGGGGATAAAGTCGCTCAAGGTGGGTTTCAACCAGGTTTTCGGCTACTACATCGAGGTCACCCGCTCCAATCTGGGGTCGGTACCGCCGGAGTACGAGCGGCGTCAGACCCTGTCAGGGGCCGAGCGTTTCGTCACCCCGGAACTCAAGGAGCGGGAAGCGGTTATCCTTGGGGCCGAGGACCGGCTGCGGGCCCTGGAGTATGAGCTCTTCTGCCAGGTGCGGTCCAAGGTGGCCGCCGAGGCCGCGCGTGTCCAGTCGACCGCGGCGGCCCTGGCCACTCTTGACGCTCTTCTGTCGCTGGCCGAGGCGGCTAGCCGCTACGGCTATGCGGTCCCCGAGATCACGCCCGAGGCCGGGCTCCAGATCAAGAGCGGCCGACATCCGGTCGTGGAACGTCTCCGCGGCGGCGAGGAGTTCGTCCCCAATGATTGCGCCCTCGGGGGCGGCGAGCCGGCCTTCGCCGTGATTACCGGACCCAACATGGCCGGCAAGAGCACCTACTGCCGCCAGGTGGCCCTCATCGTTCTCATGGCCCAGATGGGCAGCCTGGTGCCGGCCGGCGCGGCTCGCGTCGGGTTGGTCGACCGCATCTTTACTCGCATCGGCGCCTCCGACGAGCTGAGTGGCGGCCGGAGCACCTTCCTGGTCGAGATGAGTGAGACGGCCAACATCCTGAACCACGCCACCGCCCGCAGCTTGATCATTCTGGACGAGATCGGGCGGGGGACGAGCACCTACGACGGGCTCAGCCTGGCCTGGGCCGTGGCCGAACACATCGTCACCAGCGTCGGGGCCATTACCCTCTTCGCCACCCACTACCACGAACTGACCGAGCTTGAAGAACTCCTTCCGGGGGTGGCCAACTACTCCATCTCCGTCCGGGAGATGGGCGAGGACATCGTTTTCCTGCGCAAGGTGTGCCGGGGCGGGGTAGACAGGAGCTACGGCATCCAGGTGGCCAGGCTGGCCGGTCTGCCGGCCTCGGTCATCGGGCGGGCGACCGAGATTCTCCACAAGCTTGAGGGGACAGGGGTGGGCCGCGAGGTCGGGGCCGGGCGGGCCGAGGCGGCGGCAGGCCGTCAGCTCGTCCTTTTCGAGGCGACCCCTTCGGAGATCGAGCGGGAGATCGCCGATCTTGACCTACCGAACCTGACCCCGTTCATGGCCCTGAGCCGGCTCCACTCCTTGCAGGAGCGTCTCCGGAAAGGAAGGGGCTAGATTCCGATGGGCCGCATCGCGGTCTTGGATGAGGTCACGGCCGGACGCATTGCCGCCGGGGAGGTGGTCGAGCGGCCGGCCTCGGTGGCCAAGGAACTGGTCGAGAATGCCCTCGACGCCGGCGCCACCCGCATCGAGGTGGGGCTTGAGGATGGTGGACGGTCTCTCATCCGCGTGGCTGACGACGGGGAGGGCATGGACTCCGAAGACGCCGTCCTGGCATTTGAGCGCCACGCCACGAGTAAGCTCGCCCGGTCCGAGGATCTTGAGAGCATCCGCAGCTACGGCTTTCGCGGGGAGGCCCTTCCGTCCATCGGCGCCGTGGCCAGGGTCAGGCTTCTCACCTGCCGGAAGGGTCTGGCCGAAGGCGCGGAGATCGTCTACGAGGGCGGGAGACTGGTGGCCTCCGGTCCCGGTCAGGCCAGGGAGGGCACGGTGGTCTGGGTCCGCGACCTCTTCTTCAACACCCCGGCCAGGCGCGAGGCCATGCGGTCGGCGTCAGCCGAAGCGGCTCGGGTCTCGGAAGTGGTTGGGACGTTGGCCCTGGCCGCTCCAGCGGTGGCGGTGAGCCTGACCAGTGGCGGGCAACTCCTGTGGTCCACGCCCGGGAATGGAAGGATCGAGGACGCCGTGGCCGGCCTGTGCGGGGCGGTCTTCGCTCGGGAGATGGTTCCGGTGGCCTGGGCCGGGACCGTGGCGATAGACGGCCTGGCCGGCTTGCCCGGGGCGGCCCGCCGCGACGGCAAACGGCAGTACCTTTTCTGTAACGGCCGGCCCATCAACCCCCGCATCCTGCGCGGCGCGGTCGAGGAGGCTTACAAGACCCTTCTTGAGGCCGGGCGGACGCCTGTCTTTGTCTTGAACCTTTCCCTGCCGCCAGTGGCCGTCGACGTAAACATCCATCCGGCCAAGACCTACGTGAGGTTTCGTAACCACGGGGAAGTCCATCGCGTTGTCCTGACGGCTCTTCGGGCCGCACTTGGCCGGGCGGAGTTATTTGCCGGGCGTCTGGGCGGCCGGCTGGCCGCGGCCGGGATGGTCCCGGCCGGCTCGGACGGGACGGGTTCGCTCGGGGCCGAGGTGACCGTGCCTATCGATTGGCGCGATATCCTCGGCACGGCCGGGCGGGGAAGTGGGGGGCGCCCTTCCTGGGGCCGGGTGGGCGAAGAGAAGGAAGGCCTTCCGACCGCGCTCACGCCGCCTGGAAGCGTGGGGTTGCCCGCTCTCCTGCCCCTCGGGCAGATCGGCGGAGTGTTCGTCGTGGCCGCCGGTCCGGACGGGCTCTACGTTGTCGACCAGCACGCCGCGCACGAGCGTGTGGTTTATGAGCGGCTGCTCGGCGAGGCGGCAGGCCCTAAGCTGGCCGGGGATGCCCAGGTTCTAGCCGTGCCCGTCACTCTGGAGCTTGGTCCCGGCGAGGAGGATGTCTTTACCCGGAGCCTGGACTTTCTGGGCCAGGTGGGCTTCGAACTGGAACCCTTTGGCCCGCGCGCCGCGCTGATCCGGGCCGTTCCGGCCGCCTTGGCCGGAGTCTCGCCCGCCGGTCTCATTTCTGACTTCCTCGACCGGCTGGCCGCGGAGGAGGGTGGGGGAGGGAACTCCGGAAGCGGGACCGCGTCGCGCTTTGACCGCGTCGTGGCGGCGCGGACCATGGCCGCTTGCCGGGCCGCGCTCAAGGGCGGGGAGAAGCTGTCCCTGGAGGAGATGCGAGCTCTGTTGCTGGAACTCGCGGCGACCTCCGAGCCCAGAACCTGCCCCCATGGACGCCCTACCGTTCTCCGCATCGGCCTCGACGAACTACAGCGTGGTTTTGGTCGGTTCTAGGAGACGGAGGCGGAAGGACACTGGCATCCAGGGCGGAAGCGGCGGGGACGGGCCGACGCTGTCCCGTCGTAGTCATCGTCGGTCCGACGGCGGTCGGAAAGACCGAGGTGACCGTCGGCGTCGCCCGCCGCCTGGGGGCTGAGGTCGTCTCGGCGGACTCGATGCAGGTCTACCGCGGCCTGGACGTCGGCACGGCCAAGCCAACCCGAGCGGAGCGAGCCGGGGTGCCACACCACCTCATCGACGTCGTCGAGCCCACCAGGTCTTTCAGCGTAGCCGATTGGGTGACTCTGGCGCGGCCGCTTCTTGAGGAAATTCGCGGTCGCGGGCGAGTGCCTCTGGTCTCGGGGGGTACGCCTCTCTACCATGAGGCTCTCTTCGGACGGTTCGCCCTGGCCCAAGGCGCCGGACCCCACCCCGACCTCAGGGCGTCTTTGGGGCGCCTGGCCGATCGCTTCGGTCCGGGGTATCTTCATGGCCAACTGCGGGCGGTCGATCCCGTTGCCGCGGCTCGCATCCATCCCGCGGACCGAAAGCGCACCGTCAGGGCCCTGGAAGTGTACCTTAGTACGGGTCGGCCGCTCTCCGCCCTGGAGCGCGAGGCCGCCGCCCGCGCTCCGGAAACGCCCGGGCAGGTTCTTCTTTTCGGCCTGTGGCGGCCGAGGGAGGAGTTGGCGGAGCGGATCGAGGCCCGGGCGCGGGTCATGCTCGACCGGGGGCTAGTGGCGGAGGTGGAGCGACTCCTCGCCGCCGGGGTGGGGTCCAACCTGCCGGCCATGCAGGGCGTGGGCTACAAGGAGATCGCTGAGTATCTTGGAGGTCGGTCGACTCTTGAGGAGGCGGTCCGGCGCATGGCCCGAAACACTCGGCGTGTGGCTAAGCGGCAGATGACCTGGTTTCGGGCCGACCCGCGCATACACTGGCTCAGGGCGGGCATCAATATGCAGGCTATTGTGGAAGATATTGCTACCTTATCGGGAGGAGAAGCGTGACACTGGAACGAATGCTAGTCCCCACACAAGGCCAGAGAAGCCTGAGGAGAGATACGGACACAATGGCGCGTAACCCCACCAACCTGCAAGACGCGGTCCTGAATCAGATTCGCAAGGACAACGTTCCCGTTACCGTTTACCTCGTCAACGGCGTCCAGCTTAAGGGCGTAATCAGGGCTTTCGATAACTTCACGGTCATGCTCGAGTACGAGAGTAAGCAGCTCATGGTCTACAAGCACGCCATCTCCACTGTCAGTCCGGTCAGGGCCGTCAACTACGGTCAGCCGACCGGTGACCGCTCACCGGCGCCGGCGGCGCCGGCGACGCTGGCGGGGCCGGAGACCACCCCCAAGGTCTGAAAGCTGAGCCGGCCCGTCCCGGCAGCCCGCCGCCGGGACGGGCCGATGGCGGACAAGCCCAGTCGGCCCGCTCCGGCCTACCCCAGTTCCTCACTTCCGGCTTGGCCCCGGCGTATGATGTAGGGCTACCCAGGCCGACCACCGCGGCGTTTAGCCCATCGTCCGGGACAGACGCGGCCGGGTCGCACGGGGGGCAAGATGCTGACAGTTGGCAGTGACGGACTTGACGGAATCTTTGGTCGGCTCGAGCGTGGGGAGATGACCCCGGGCGAAGCCTTCCGGGTCTTCCGTCTGTCTGGACCCAAGACCGCTGACCTAAGGCTAGAGGCGGCCGAGGGGGCCGGCGAAAAGCGCCTGATGGAGAGTTTCGAGGAGCTCGAGTCACTGGTCGGCTTGGCCGGCGTCAAGCGTCTTGTCCGCGAGCTTCACGCCTTCATCATCATCCAGAAGGAACGCACCCTCCAGGGGCTGACCACCGAGCCCATGGTCCTGCACATGGTTTTCAAGGGCAACCCCGGCACGGGCAAGACCACCGTGGCCCGCATTCTCGGCCGCATCCTCAGGAACACCGGTGTCCTGGAAAAGGGACATCTCATCGAGTGTGAGCGGGCCGACCTCGTGGGCGAGTACATCGGTCACACGGCCCAGAAGACGCGGGAGCAAATCAAGCGAGCCATCGGCGGCATCCTCTTTGTTGACGAGGGCTATTCCCTGGCTCGTGGCGGGGAGAAGGACTTCGGCAAGGAAGCCATCGACACCCTGGTCAAGGCGATGGAAGACCACAAGGACGAACTCGTCCTCATCCTGGCCGGCTACCGCAATGAGATGCGGCAGTTCCTGGAGAGTAACCCCGGCCTGGAGTCCCGTTTTCCTATCCACATCGACTTCCCCGACTTCACCCTGGACGAACTCATGGAAATCGCCGACCTCATGCTGGAGAGAAGGCAGTACACCCTCACGCCCGAATCCCGCCAGGCCATCCGGGGAAAGCTCCTCCGTTACAGACGACTTCCTCTCGGCGACGAGAACGCCGGCAACGCTCGTCTGGTGCGGAACATGATCGAGCGGGCCATGCGGCGTCAGGCTCTCCGCCTGGTAGGTCGCCCGTCCCTCTCGCGGGCCGATCTCCAAACCATCGAGGCCGTCGATTTGGTCGGCGACGCTGACGGCGATGCGGGTTGCCCGGCTTGAAGTCGGCCGGACGGAAAGGGGCTCTGGTCATCGGGCGCCCCAACGTGGGCAAGACCCTCTTCACCATCAACTTCGCCGAATTCCTTGGCCAGCGCCGCCTCGAGGTCCTCTTCCGGCCGCGTGACGGCGCCTCCTACACTCGCCTCTACTCCATCGGCCAAGCCCGAGCCGATTTGGTCGACGACCACCCCCACCGGACGCTCTGTCTCCAATCCGTGGTCCTGCGCGTTCCCAGGGGTAAGGTGGCCTGGAGGGTGGTCCTGACCGACAGCACCGGTCTCACCGACGACATCCACCCGGCCTCGGCTGTCAGACGGGCCATGGCCGACACTCTCCGTCAGGTAGCCGATTCGGTCTTCATCCTCCATGTGGTTGACCCCGCCGTGCCCCTCGCCGGTGTCGACCTGGACATCCTGCGCTACGGGCGCGCCCACGACGGCTACGCCGTTTTGGCCAACAAGGTTGATCTGCCCGGACGGGCGGCGGGGGCCCTAGCCCTGGCTCGCGCGGCCGTCCCCGTTACCGTGGTGCCCGTGTCGGCCATGACCCGGGCGGGCTTTGGCGAGGTGCGAGCCTTTGTTCGCAGGCGTCTCTAACGCGATGAGTCCATCCGGGCCGATGTATCCTGGGCTGGCCACCGGGCTGGCCACCGGGCTGGCCGTCTTCCTGACGGCCTTGGCCGTCAAGGCTCTGGACGACCTTCTCGACGAGCCGGAGGTGCGGGGGGGCAGGGCGGGATGGGTGGCCGCCTACGTCGCCGTCCTTGTGGTGGTGGCGGCCGGCCTCGATTGGCGGGTGGCGGTATCGCTCTTTCTGGCCGCCTACGCCGTGGGCATGGTTTCGTCGCCTCTCACCCGCCTGCCCTCGGGCCTGCCGTCCTGGGGCGAGAGCCTGGTGGCGGTGGGACTCGGGGCCTGCCTCACCGGCGCCCTGGAGGTCCTGGGTTCGGTCCTGGTGGTGACCGCCGTCCAGGTCTTCGACGACTTTTGGGACCTGGCTCGGGATCGGACGGAGGGCCGGGCCGGCGTCGCCACGGCCATCGGACGGTGGCCGGCCCTGGCGCTGGCCGTTCTGCTCTATGTCGCGGCGGCGCTCATCTCGCCCGTGAAGACCCTGCCCGCCCTGGCCGCGGTGGGGGTCCTGGTGGTCCCGGAAGGAGGACGACGAGGAGGAGAAGGATGGAATCCCGGTTTGCCCCGGTTTGCGATCTGGGGATTGGGTGCGGCTATCCTCGGCGTAGTGGGCGAGGCTGCTGGGGGAGGGGGCCTGGCTCTGCTGGATCCGGCGGGCCCGGCTCTGGGTGGCAACCCGGTGGAGTGGGGCCTGGCGGCCGCGGGCTGCCTTCTGGTGGTCGTCGTTGCTGGCGGGCTGGTCAAGGCCTACAGCCGGGGGCTTGACGAGGGCCGGCGGCGAGGAATGGAGGCGGGGAAGGCCTTGACCCTTCTCCAGCTCCGGGCCGACCGTCTGGACGGAGTGGGGGATACTGACCTCAGTAGAGACGGTATGGGCGGCCGACGCGGCCGGCTATACTTGTCCCGGCCATACTTGTCGCGGGCGACAGCGCGCCGGCCGCCCGCGGGACGGGAGAGACTTGTCGCGACGGAACCCGCGAGTCATCGTCGGGCCGGCCGGAACACGCCGGGGCCGCGGGGAGGCCCGAAGGCGAAGGATTGTTCGCCTCTGGAGGCGCCACCTGCTGCTGGGCGTCCTCGCCTTCCTGACTGTCCTTGTGCCCGAGGCCCTGACGACTTCGCGGCGGTCGGACGAAGTGGCCGTGCTGGTAGTGTCCATCTGGGCCGCAGCCTGGCTGGGTCCCGGGTCGAGGCCTGGGCCACCGCCGTGGGCGCGACGGCTGCTCATCGCCGCGGGCTGCTTTGCCGGCGGTCTGGCCCTCTACTGGGTAGGTCTGGCCATGCCCCCGGCCGATTGGGCCAGCGAGACCGGGGGGCCCGGGCCGATGCGGCGCCCCTGCGTGGTGGTGACCTCGGAGGAAAACCCGGTGGTGCTCGCCCGCGTCGTGGGCCTCAACCCGGATCTCTCTCTGGTCATCGACGGCGGTGGGGGGGGTGAAGAGGGCGCCCAGGGTGGGGAGGTTGTCTGCCTGGCCGGGCTGGAAGGTCAAGCCGGCGGGTGGGCCTCGGCCGCGGCCATCCGCCTGGTGACCGAGGAGGTTCTCGGCCGGGTGGTGATGATTCGCGTCGTCGGCGTGGAGGCGGACAGGCTTTCCGCTTTCGTCTTCTCTGAAATCACCCGCTCGCCGTCGGTGGCGGAGGGCGATTCCCTGAACCAGGCCGTCGCGGCCCTCCTCAACGCGGCCAATCCCGGCGGCGCCGGCGGAGTGGAGGAGACCCCGTCCGGCGGCGGGCAGAGCCAAACTCCGGCCGAGCCAAATTAGTCGCCGCCACCGAACCCCCCTCCTGAGGTCGGCTTGGGTTGCCTTGCCGGTGGCCTGGCGGCTATAATCAACTCCATGAACTACCACGGGTCGTCACCCACCACTTCCGAGGAAGACAGGCCTTCCGGCTCGCCGAGCGGCGGCGTCGGCGCGGGTGGAAGGGGACCCCAGCCGACCTCATCCGGGCGGCCGAGGGTTCTCCTGCTTGGCCTGGATAGCGCCGGGAGGGCTCAGGACATTTCGGCTGAAAGGTCTCTGGACGAACTGGGCCTTCTGGTGGACACTTGGGGCGGGGTGGTCGTAGGTCGCCTCATCCAGAGCCGCCCAAAGCCGGACCCTTCTTGGTACGTGGGACGGGGTAAGCTTGACGAGGCGGCCGAACTCGCTCGGTCGAGTGAGGCCGTCCTGGCCGTGACCGACACCGAATTGAGACCGATTCAGCTCCGCAATATGGAACGGCGCTTTGACGAACTGGGTCTCGATCTTCGCGTCGTGGACCGGACCCAGATCATCCTGGAGATCTTTGCCCGGCGGGCCTCAAGCCGCGAGGGCAAGCTTGAGGTGGATCTGGCCCAGGCCGTCTACGCCCTGCCACGCCTGAGCGGCAAGGGTCTCGTTCTGTCGCGCTTGGGCGGCGGCATCGGAACACGCGGTCCCGGCGAGACGAAGCTGGAGACGGACCGGCGGCACCTGCGCCAGAGGATCACCGACCTCAAGCGGGAGATAGCCGAGGTCGGGCGACAGCGGGAGGTCCAGGCCCGGGCGAGGCGCGAGGCGGGTACGCCCGTGGCGGCTCTCGTCGGCTACACTAACGCCGGCAAGTCGACTCTTTTCAACCGTCTCACCGGCGCGGACGTTCTGGTCGAGGACAAGCTATTCGCCACCCTCGACCCGGTCGTCAGGCGCCTGGAGTTGCCCGGTAACCAGCACATCCTGACGAGCGACACGGTCGGGTTCATCCGCAAGCTGCCGCACCACCTGGTGGCCGCCTTCCGGGCCACTCTGGAGGAGGTGCGTGGCGCGAACGTCCTCATTCACGTTATCGACTCATCCGACCCCTCCTGGCCGGACCTGACTTCGGCCGCTACCCTGGTCTTGGCCGACGTGGGGATCGGGGGTGGCGGGACGGCGCCCGGAGCTGTTCCGATCATCTACGCTCTGAACAAGACCGACCGCCTTCCCGGAGGACGGGAGGAGGCTCTCGCGTCTCCCGAGGCCCGCCAGCTTGCCCGCGACGCCCGGGTGGTCGCTCTCTCGGCCGACACCGGCGAGGGTGTCGACGACCTCCTGGCTTCGCTGGCGGCCGTGCTGGTGGCTAGGCGGAGGGTCTTCATCCTTAAGATCCCCTACGCCCAGGCGAGCCTGGTCTCCACCCTCCACCAGCAGGGACGCGTTCTCCAGGAGCGCTACGTGGAGGACGGTATCGAAATCGAGGTCGAGTTGGAGATGGCCGCGGGCCGCAAGATTGAGGCGGCGCTCGGGGACGGGCGCCGGGGCGAGTAGGGGGCCGTCCGCTATCGCGGCGGCGCCGGCGGGTGGGGCAGACGGGGGAGGTTTCCGGAGTGGCTATTGAACTACGAGAGATCACCCGTGAGAACTGGCGGCAGTGCGCTCGCCTCCAGGTTCGCGAGGACCAGCGGAACTTTGTGGCCCCAAACTCGTTTTCACTGGCCCAGGCCGCCTATGAGAAGGAACTCTTGCCCCTGGCCGTCTATGATGGCGACACCCTGGTCGGCTTTGTGATGTACACAAGGGAACCTCAGCCCGAATGGGGCTACTTCATTCTTCGCCTGATGGTCGACCAGGCCTACCAGGGCCAGGGCTACGGGCGAGCCGTCATCGTGGAGGTCCTCCGACGCTTTGGCCTGAGGCCGGACTGCCGCGAGGTCCACATCAGCGAGGTTCCCGAGAACGTTGTCGCGGCGAGGCTCTACGAGAGTCTGGGTTTCGCGCGGACCGGACAGGTCGTCGACGGGGAGGACCTCATGAAGTACACCTTCCCGGACAGGAAGCCCTCCAAGACCTGAAATCCCGGTGAAGAGGTCCGGAGGACCCGCATGCCAACCACCAAGATCATTAGAGGCATCCCCGCGTCAGCGGGAGTGGCGGTCGGACCCGCGTTCGTGATCCCGCCCCGGGGACCATTGGAGACGGCTTGCGCGTCGACAGGCGCCGACCAGGGGACAAGCGTCGAGCCGGGCGAGAGGGGCTCGGCCGCGGAGCGCCTCCGGGCCGCTGTCAGCTGGGCGATCGCTGAGACCGAAGCCCTGGCCTCCGGGGCCGGGTCGGCGGACGGGGCCGCCATTCTGGAAGCGCAAGTCATGATGCTGGACGACCCCGGCCTGTTCGCGGCCGCCCTGGACATCGTCGGACGTGGCGTGGCGACCCTCGATGAGGCGGTGCGCCAGGCCGTGGACGGCTACGCCCGCCGCATCGAACTCGTGAGCGACGCCCGCATCCGGGCGCGGGGCGCGGATGTGCGTGACGCCGGTCGCAGGCTACTCTCCGGCCTCACCGGCCAACCCCGGCTAACCCCATGGCCAAGCCAACCATCGATCATCGTGGCCGAACATCTCTCGCCTTCCGAGACAGCCGGCCTTCCGGCTGGAATGGTCCTGGGCCTGGCCATGGAGAAGGGCAGCGCCACCTGCCACACGGCCATCCTGGCCAGAGCGAAAGGCCTTCCGGCCGTCGTCGGGGCCACCGGGGTCGCCCGGGCCGTCCGCCCGGGGCAGACAGTGGTTCTCGATGGGTCGGAAGGCACAGTCATGGTGAACCCTGGCCCCGCCGTCGCCGAGCGCTACTCGCGAGCCACCGGCCGAACCGGTCGGCGGGTGGCCCGCCCGGGCGAAACCGCCGCGATGCCGGCCGTGACGCGCGACGGCACCGCCGTCGAGGTGGCCGCCAACATCGCCTCTCCTTCCGAAGTCGGCCTCGCCCTGGACAACGGGGCCGATGGCGTGGGCCTCTTCCGCACCGAGTTTCTCTTCATGGACACCGGCCAGGTTCCAGCGGAGGAGAGGCAGTTGGCCATCTACGCCGAGGTCTTGAAAGCGGCCCGAGGCCGGCCCGTCGTTATCCGGGTCCTAGACGTGGGCCAAGACAAGGACATCCCTCACCTCGGCCTGGAGGGCAAGACCGGCCAGCTTTCCGGGCGACGCGGCCTCCGCTTTCTTCTTGACCGGCCGGACCTTCTCAGGACCCAGCTTCGGGCCATCTACCGCGCCGGCCCGTTCGGACGGGTGAAGGTGATGTTTCCGATGGTGTCGACGGTCGAGGAGGTGCGGGAAGTCAAGGCCATGCTGGCGGAAGTCAGGGCGGAATTGGATGGTGAGGGTCGGGACTACGCCCCGGACATCGAGGTCGGCCTGATGGTCGAGACACCGGCTGCGGCTCTCTCGGCTCGCGACCTCGCGCGCGAGGTGGATTTTCTCAGCCTCGGCACGAACGACCTGGCTCAATACACATTGGCGGCCGACCGGACCGAGTCCGCCGGGCGGAGCCGCACCGCCGGTTGGACCAAGCCGAATATCCGGCCGCCTGATGACGCCCTGCACCCGGCTGTCCTTCGCCTGGTGGCTGCCACCGTTAGCGGGGCCGCCGAGGTGGGTGTCGGAGTCGGTCTGTGTGGCGAGCTGGCGGGGGACCCCCTGGCCACGGGCCTTCTCCTTGGGCTTGGGGTGAGGGCCTTGAGCGTCTCCCCCTCCGGGGTGCCCGAGGTGAAGGAGAGGGTTCGCCGCACGGAACTGGCCGAGGCGGGTAGGATTGCTAGGGCGGCGCTCGGTTTAGCCACGGCTCAAGAAGTCCGAGCGTGCCTACGGAGGCTCAGACCTTGAGAACATCGATGTCTCGGGACAACGGGTCGATGGGAGGCGGGGCGAAGGATGCTCGTCAAGAGCCTGCTAGTTGAGAATCCAGCCGGCCTACACGCCCGCCCGGCGGCCGCCTTCGTGCGGGAGGCTCGCCGCTACCAGTCGACCATCAGGGTGAGAAAGAATGGGGATACGGTGGACGCGAAGAGCATCCTTGGCCTCCTGAGCCTCGGCCTGGGCCAGGGCAGTGTCATCGAGCTCCAGGTCAGCGGCGCCGATGAGCGGGCCGCCCTGGAGGCCCTGGAGAGGCTGGTGAGGGGTGGCTAAGCCGGACGGGGCCGCCAACCCCCGCCCTACTTGACGTGGATACCCTGGCGGCCGAGTTGCTCCAAGACCCCGGACGTCATGGCTCCGCCGTGCACCCCGTACTTCCGCGAAACGTGCTCGCTCCAGCCGTACTTATCGTAACCCACCGGATCGGCGGCCCCGGCGCTTTCTTGGGCGGCCGGCGGAATCCGGGCCTTGAGCTTGGCGTAGTAGCCCTCGCGGATGAGCCCGGCGTCCATGACCGACATGGCCTCGGCCACATCGGCCTCGGTGAGGTCGTGATAGCTGTCCCAGAAGAGACAGGCCTTCGCCGGGATGCGGGGGCGTGGGGACGGTCGCTCGGCCGGATAGCCGAGAACCAGTCCGACCAGCGGATAAACCCGCTCGGGCAGGTTGAAAAGGGCCGCGAGCTCATCGGCCACGAAGGGGGCGGCCCCCAGAAAGCAGGAGCCGAGCCCGGCCTCCTCGGCGGCGAGGACGATGTTCTGGCCGGCGTAAGAGGCGTCCTGGATGCCGAGGAAGAGGAGACCGATGTCGGTGGCCTGGTTTTGGCGTCCGCGGTAGGCGATGAACTTCTCCAGCTTGCGGAAGTCCACGCAGATGAGCATGAAGACCGGGGCCTGGAGAACCAGCGCTCCCAAGAGTTCAGCCAGACGCTTTCGCTTGGTCTGGTCGGTGGTGACGATGAACGAGTACATTTGGCCCGTGAACGGCGCCTGTTGCCCGGCCAGGGCCAAGCCTTCGATGATCTCGCGGGGCACCTCGCGCTCCTGGTAGCGCCTTACGGAGGCGCGATTGGTGATCGTGCGGTAGACGTCATCAGCCACGAACAAACCCTCCCGGGTCGAATCGATTTCACAGTCCAAGGAGAGTTGCGCGAGCGAAACCCAATCCCTGCCGCCGCCGGCGCCCGTCGGGGAGCGCTACCTGGTCCGCTTCACTACGGGCCGCTACTGGTCCCGGTCTCTCCCGGGCCACCCGGATCCGGAAACACATACTCCGCCGTGGCGCACTCCGGGGGCCAGATGACCTCGAACTTGCCGCTGATGATCTGGAGGACGATGGTGTCCGTGCGATTCTGATTCCTGTACTTCTCGAAGGCCTCGAAACGAACGGGACCGAAGACCGTCAGGAGGTCCGTCTCGGCCAAGCTCGCGCGAATACGCTCGGGGTCGGTGGACGCCGCCCGGCGGAGGACGTCGCTCAGGACATAGACGCAGGCGTAGGAGGCGGCCGCGTGATAGGACGGGTAGTCGCCGTAGCGGGCCTTGTAGGTTTCAGCGAACTCGCTCAAGCCAGGGAAGCCGAGGGTCGGGGCCCAGAGGGCCGCCGTGACCACGTTCTCGGCGGCCTCGGCCGCGCCGGCGATGAACTCCGGAAGAACGAAGCCCGACGCGCCGCCGGCGAAGAGCGCCGGCGCCAGACCCCCCGCTCGGGCCTGGCGGATGAGGAGCGTGGCGTCCATGAGGTAGGAGACCATGTAAACGACGTCGGGGTCGGCCTCTTTGATCGCGGAAAGGGTCGGAGTGAAGTCGAGATGCCCGGGCTCGTAGCCGGCGTAGACGGGTAGACCGACCCCTCGACTGCGGCACCAGTCGCGCATAGCCCTGGCCACACTCAGGCCGAAATCGCTGTGCTCGTAGACAATGGCCATCGACGAGGGCTTGACGACCTCGGCGAGAAAGCTCGTCAATCCCCGGGCATAGAGGCCGGCCGGCGGATTGAGGCGGAAAACGTACTGCCACTTCTGCTGGGTGATGTTGTCGGAGGCCGCGCTGTCGACGAGGTAGGGAGTGCCGTGGGCCTGGGCCACGGCCGCGACGGCCAGGGCGCAGGTTGAGGAGTACTCGCCGGCGAGGATCGCTACCTTATCAACGACTACGAGTTCCTCGGCCGCCGCGGCGGCGGAGTCAGGTTCGCCCGCCGTGTCGCGGAAGAGAAGGAGAAGCGGGCGACCGTCAACTCCTCCGGTGGCGTTGATCTCCTGGACGGCCATCTCGTAGGCGTTGCGTTTGGTCTCCCCGAACACGGCCTTGGAACCGGTGAGGGGGAGGGGGACCCCGATCCGGACGGGGTCGCCCTGGAGGATCGGGGGCAGGCCCGGCTTACTCCAGAGACATCCGGCCAGAGAGGACCCGGCCGCGGTCAAGATAGTGCCCTGGATCAGGACCAGGATGGCCAGAGTGATGGCGAGGACGCCTGACTTTCTGACCTGCGTCTTCATGGTTTCTCCTCCCAAGCTTGACGACCCTGGGTCTAATCCTATTGGGCGAGCGGGGATTACTTGACCTAGCCGGAGGCGGACGATCCCCGGAAGGATGGCGGACTGCGGGCGACCCCCGGAAGGATGAAGGAGTTCGGGCGGGAAGAATGACCGGAGGTCTGGGCCTGGACGGTGGGAGCCATGGACGACACGAAAGCCGCCACGGAAAGCGCCACACCGGGCGCCTCCATTTTGGAGACCCCCACCCCGCGGGCCGGCGCCGATACCCGCGAGACCTTCTATCAGGCGGTGGCGCGTCTATGGAACATTCCTTCCGCCCTCACGGACGTGGCCGAGCAGGTCGAAGTGGTCACCGCTGCCCGGCGCGCGGCCTGGCGCGACCAGTCCGACCTGGCATTCCTGCGCGTTCTCCGGGTCTTCCAGGAGGCCGGCGTGACCGAGAGCCACCTGGTGGGTACGACGGGCTACGGCTACGGCGACCTGGGACGCGACGCCCTCGACGAGATCTACGCCAGGCTTTTCGACGCCGAGGCGGCCTTGGTGCGGGCGCAAATAGTCTCCGGCACGCACGCCCTTTCGCTCTGCCTCAGGGCCACGGTCGAGCCCGGGGACGTCTTGGTGTCCGGAACGGGGGCGCCCTACGACACCCTCCGCCCGCAGTTCGCGGATCTCAAGACCCACGGCACGCGGTGCTTCGAGGTTCCCCTGGGACGGTTGCGCCGAGTCGAGCCGGAAACGGTGGCGGCCGCGGTCGGAGAGGCGGCCATAGCCGTTCGGAGCCGGGGCAAGGTCTGCCTCTTCCTGCAGCGCTCGCGAGGCTACGATCCGGGGCCCTCGCGGAGCGTGGCCCTTCTGGGCGAGATCATTGCTCGTTCGCGCGAGGAGGCCGCCGCGGGCGGGGCTGATCTGGTGGCCGTCGTGGACAACTGCTACGGCGAGTTCGTGGAGGATCGCGAACCTACGGCCGTCGGCGCCGATCTGATTGGCGGCTCCCTGATCAAAAACCCAGGGGGCGGTCTGGCCCCGAGCGGGGGCTACGTCGCCGGCAAGACCGACATGGTGCGGCGAGCCGCGGAGCTCCTGACCGCTCCGGGTCTGGCCGGAAAGTGTGGCGCGACTCTCGGCGTCAATCGTTTGTTCTACCAGGGCCTTCTTCTCGCCCCGCGAGCCGTCGGGGCGGCTTTGGCCGGGGCGACCTTCGCGGCGGCCTTCTTCGCCAAGCTGGGTCTTGAGGTCTCTCCAGGCTGGGACGACGAGCGTACGGACATCATCCAGAGCATCCGCCTCGGCGGGCGGGAGGCTGTCCTGGCTTTCGCCCGCGGCGTCCAGAGATCAGGGGCGGTCGACGCGGCGGCCCATCCCGAACCGGCCAGGCTACCAGGCTACGGGGACGAGGTCGTCATGGCCGCGGGCACCTTCGTTCAAGGCGCCTCGATCGAGCTTAGCCTCGACGCCCCGCTACGCGCGCCCTACGCCGTCTACCTGCAGGGCGGTCTCTACGAGGCCCATCTCAAGGTGGCGTCGCTCGTGGCCGCCGCCGAGTTGCGGCGTGCCGGTCTGCTCGGTGTCGCGGCCGGAGGCGCGGGTGGCGGCGTGACGCAGGCGGGCGTGGGTGGCGTTGTGACGCAAGTGGGCGTGGGCGGCGTTGTGACGCAAGTGGGCGTGGGCGGCGTTGTGACGCGGGTGGGCGTGGAATAGGAATCCGGGAAGGGGGGAGGGGTTTGCGGGTCCTGGTCTTGGTTGGGGTCTTCCTCCTCATGGCTCTGGGGCTGGTCGGAACCTTCCTGCCGGTCCTGCCCGGGACCGGGCTTATCTTCCTTGGCATCTTTCTCTACGGCCTCTACGACCACTTCCAGGTGGTGACCGGCCAATTCGTGGCCCTCATGCTGGCTCTGACCGTCCTGGCCATGGTCACCGACTACCTGGCCGGCGCCTTGGGCGCGAAACGGGTTAAGGCCAGCCGGGCGGGCATTGTTGGCGCGACCCTGGGCGGCATAGTGGGGCTTTTCGCCTTGGGTCCGGTCGGCCTCTTTATCGGGCCCTTTCTGGGCGCCGTGACGGGTGAAGTGGCCTCGGGCCGCAGTTCACGACAGGCCTTCCGGGTGGGGTTCGCTTCGGTGCTGGGGGCCGCCGGGGGCATGCTCCTGAAAGCTCTGATTGGGATAGCGATGGTCATTTTGTTCGTCTTCCGCGTGACATAGGCCGGAGTCTGGCCTGGCCCATACCGACAGAAGAGGGGTCGAAGACGTGAAGCGTTGGCTTGCGGGACTACTACTGGTACTCTTGTTGGTCGTGCTGGTTGCCTGTGAGGCCGGAGCCTACTCGCACTGGGAGGCGTTTCCGAGAAGCGCCGTGGGTCTCGATCGCCCACCGATCGGACAGAGAATACGCCTCGACTCCGGCGACCTATTCGACCGGGCCGAAATGTGGCTCGACGGCGTCAAGGTCCAGCCGACCTGGAACCCGGCCACCGGCTATGTTCAGTACGTCCCACCCGCACCATTGTCCCCGGGCCAGCACCACGTGGTCCTAAAGATCCAAGTCAAGCCCACCACCGGGTCGTACAATCCTCTGATCAGTGACTATTACTTCACCGTGGCCTCGGACGCCCTGACCGCTCTGCCGCCCGCCGATCAGGAGAACCTCCTGGCTCTGACCTACATGAACTCGCTACGGGTCGCAGCCGGACTTCCGATCTTCGCTTACTCACCCGCTTTGGGTCAAGCGGCCGAAATGCACGCCCGTCACCTTGCCCTGGACAAGACGGCGGACGCCCACACCGAGGTTTTGGGCACGCCCTTCGCCACCGGGGTGCAGCCGTGGGACCGCGCGGGCTACTACGGTTATCTCGGAGGCGTGGGCGAGGTCGTCGCCTACTGCGGCGACGCCGGGTTGGCCATAGACTCCTGGATGAGCACTCTCTACCACCGCATCCCCCTGGTCCATCCCGGCAACACCGACTTCGGCTACGGGCACGCCGGACCCGACTGCCAGACCGGGTTCGCCGGTGCCCGCCTGGTCGAGGTCATTGACTGCGGACCCTCCACCGAGGATGCCAAGCCGGCTCTTGCTCGCTACCCTTACCCCGGCCAGACGGGCGTCCCCACCTCGTGGCCCGGGGGCGAACGACCCGACCCCTTCCGTCTCTACCCGGGAACAACCGGGCCCGTGGGCTACACCATCACCCTCACCTGGGCCGACGACCCGGAGGACCTCGACCTGACCACCTGGAGCCTGGTCGGCCCGGGAGGCGAGTCCACGCCCGTCATGATCTTTACCGCTGACAACGACAGTGTCCTCAGGGGCACCCGCAACACCGTCGCCCTCATACCTTACGAGCCGCTGGCGCCCGACGCCACCTACACCGTGAGTCTGGAAGGCATCGTCGACCTTGGCGCCGGCCCGCTGCCTTACGCCGAGGAGTGGAGTTTCCGGACCGCCTCCGGCCAGATCGAGCAGGCGACGACCGGGTACAGCTACCGCTGGTCAAACCAGGGCGACGCGCTGACCGTGACCTTCAACGAGGGTCTGTCGCTCAGGCCGGGCGTCCGGGCTTACCTCGACGGACTCCCGCTACGGAACGTGGCCGTGTCCGGGTCGCGGACCGTGCTTACCTGCAAGCTGCCGGCGGGCTACGGCCGTCGCCAGCCGCAGGGACTTCTCCTCACCACCACGGACGGCGAGGAGCACCGCCTCGACACGTTCGGCACGACCAGCGACGGAAGCCCGCTCTACTTGGGGACCGGCGCCCCTAGCGCCTTCTCGGCCACGACCGTGGACCTAGGCCCCGGGGCGACCGAGGTGGCCGCCCTCCGTCATGTGGACGGGACGATCCTGGTCCCCGAGAACGTCCTCGCCGACCTCGGGGCTACGTGCCAGACTGTTCCGGAGATCGAGCGCACCCATTGGGTCCTGAGCGGCCACACCGGCTGCGTGACCGTGGGTAGCACACTGGCCTGGATTGACGGTCTCCGAGTCGGGCTACCTCTGCCCGTCAGGGTTGAGAACGCCCAGACCTACGTCCCGAAGGAGTTTGTCGACGCCTTGCTCGCCGCGTCCAGGACCTTCGTCGACGTGCGGGGTGGATGGGCCGAGGGCTACATCACGCGGTTGGTCGGTCTGGGGGTGGTCAACGGGTTCGGAGACGGCACTTTCCGTCCCGACGCGACCCTGACGCGATCGGCCTTCATCAAGATGCTCGTGGCCAGCTTAGAGCTGTCCCCTAGGCCGGGCGATACGGGTGGGTTCTCTGACACGGCCGCTTCCTGGGTCGTAGGGCAGGGCTACCTCGGGGCCGCCGTCGCGGCCGGGATCGTCGGACCCCAGGACTACCCTGGCGGCCGGCTGGATCCGGAAGGCAACATCACCCGCGAGGAAATCGCGGTCATGGTCGTCCGGGCCATGGGCCTCGACGAGGCGGCCAGGGAGCGGACGGTGACGATTGAGGCCGGGCGAGCCACCCTTGGGGGCCGGGTCTTCAGCGACGCCGGGACGTGGCAGCATCCGGGCTACGTGGCCATGGCGGTGGATGAGAGCGTGGTCAAGGGCTTCCAGGAGAGCGACGGGACCTACACGTTCCGTTCGGTCGCCAGCGCCACTCGGGCCCAGGCGGCGGCCATGATCTCCGGGATGCTGGATGCCATGGCCGCGGATGGAGGCTAGAATCGCCGGAACAGACCGATGACCTTTCCGAGAACACTCACGTTCTTGGCGACAATCGGTTCCATCGTCGGGTTCTCCGGCTGGAGGCGAACGGCGTTCTTCTCCCTGAAGTATCGCTTCACCGTGGCCTCTTCCTCAAGCAAGGCCACCACGATGTCGCCGTTGTCGGCGGAGGGCTGGGGGCGAACGATGACGAGATCGCCGTCGTAGATGCCGGCGCCGATCATGCTGTCACCGCGGACGGACAGGAGGAAGGTTCCCTCGCCGCCGGCGAGGTCGCGGGGGAGAGGGATGTAGTCTTCGATGTTCTGGACAGCGAGGATAGGCTCACCCGCCGTTACTCGGCCGATGAGGGGAACGCTCACAAGGCGGTGGCGCTGGATGGTCCGGCCGTCGTCGTCGAGGATTTCGATGGCTCTCGGCTTGGACGGGTCACGGTGGATGTAGCCCTTCTCCTCAAGGCGGGCCAGGTGCCCATGGACGGTTGAACTCGAGCTTAGGCCGACACTCTCGCCGATCTCCCGAACCGAAGGGGGATAGCCCTTCTCGCGGGACTGCTTCTTGATGAACTCCAGAATCTGCTTCTGCCTGCCTGTCAGCGACGCCAAGCGGATCCACCTCCCCGATCGCTACCATTATAGGCCATCCTTCTAAGAAAGGCAAACAGTTGTTCGCCTCGGGCCTTGACGGGACGCGAGTGAGAGGCTAGAATGACCTTAGCGAACACCTGTTCGGTTGTGGCCACTCCGTCACAAAGCATTCCTACCAGAGCGAGGCCGGAATCGGGCATAGCGGGAGGCGAAGATCGTGAGAATCCGTCTGGACAATGTCGGTCGTTACAAGTACGCGCAGACCGTGCGGTTCGAACGTGACGGGAGAATGGTTGGCATTCCTACAGAAAGAGCGGCCGCCGCAGCCGACTGGGACAACGGGGCGGGTCGGTCGGACCGTGGCGAGGAGGCGGCTTCTCCGACCTCGACCGAGGGGGGAGAGGGTGGCCTTGTGCGCCTCTAGGGGACTGGTCGACAGGGAGCCCGTAGGGGCTCATGCGGAAGGAACGAACCCCGAAGCGTGGCTGGGCGAGGACGGCCTTTGCTTGGGGGCGAGACTCGTCTCCTTCGAGCGAGCCGCCTTCCGCGACGGGGAAGCCCTGGCTGAGATCTCCCGCCGAGCCTTCGATGCCGACGTGCGCTCCGGTGCCCCCCCGGGAGGCGGACCTCCAGGCTACGACTCGGACAAGTGGCAGATGAGGATGATGTTCGCCGGCAAGTACTTTAAGGTTATGTATGGGGACCAGCTTGCCGGTGGTTTCGTCGTCTTCGACAGAGGCGACGGCCGCCTTGAACTCGGCCGGCTCTTCATCGACCCCGCCTATCAGGGACGGGGCATCGGGACACGGATCATGCGTCATCTGGGGTTGCTCTTTCCGGGCGGACAGACATGGTCGCTGGCCACGCCGGTCTGGAACCGGCGGACCCACCGCTTCTACGAAGGTATGGGCTTTCGCCGGGTCGGGCGTAAAGCCGTCCCGGACGGACCGATTGTTCTGCTTTACGAGAAGCGCGTGCGGTAGAGACTCGTCGCCTCGCCGGGACGAGGCTGGTCCGGCAGACGCTGACAAGCGTAAGCGAACACCTGTTCGGCGCGTGGGGGAGGAAGGTTTGCCTGGGTCTAGCACCGACCGGGCGAGTGACCGGGCTCGGGTAGGACATGCACAGAGTGTCGGCCGGAGAGGATCGCCCGCGGCCGGGTTCGACAATCTTCTGAGGCCCTCCGGCGTGGGAACTGGCGAACTGCGCCGGACGAGGGATAACTCGGACCAGCGGGAGATTGCCACAGGGCGGGTGGGCGGGTGCCACGATCCGGCGCCAGAGCGCAGCCGGATCAGGATCTGACTATCGGCCAGGACTCCGGGCCAAGCGAGAGCGGTCGCCTCTGCGACGGAGGGGAGGGCCAAGCCCGCTAACAGTGAAGTGCGGCCTCAGGGCTTCTTAGTACCTTAGTCCTTGTACTTACAAACGTCCCATAAGATAGGTTATGTCGCCTTGTAGGAACCGGAGGAAACGGTGTTCGCCATACGCGCCAACCAGTGGGCTTCCTCCCGGATTTCCTCCCTCAGTCTCGCCGCCGCCAGGACCGGCAGCCAGGCTTGCAGTTCATCGCGCCGAAGGGGCCTGAGTTCTGCATACCGCCTGAGGTAGACGGTTTCGAACACCCTCGTGAGCACAACTACGGCCGCCCGCCTCAGCCTACCGGTCATGTGCCACACACCGCCCCGCAGGAGGAGGACTGTCCGGGCCACATCGGCAACGGCCCTGCCGCGGCTGGGATCTTGCCAGTCGATGACCACAGAGCCGCCCTGAGCCAGGAGGATGTTGCCGGGGTGGAGATCGCCGTGGCACAGGGAGTTACCGTCCGGTAGGCGGGATAGGGTTCTCAGGACCTCTGCCCGGGTCGCCTCGTCCAGTTGGGTCGCAGTCTGGATCCGACGCTCGAGGGATTGGCGCTGGGCGGGGTAGATCTCCGGCACGGTGATCTCGTGCATGGCCGCGTGGAGTTCGGCCGTCTGCCTGGCCAGGCCCGCGGCCAGCCACGGACGGGTGAGGACGATGTCCCGCATGTTGGGGCCGTTGATCCGCTCGAAGACGATCCCGGGTCGGCCGTCCACTGTCACGGTTCCGAAGCAGTCGGGCACGGGCAAGCCAGCGTCGTGGATGAGCTTGGTCGCCTCGGCCTCGCCGGCCACGCCCCGGGGATCGGTTCCCTCCCAGAAGAGCTTCAGGACCTTTCCTTCGCCCCAGGCGTAAACGTCGGCCCGGGCGCCGTGACCCACGATCGGTCCCTTCTCCAAGACCCATCCCCCACTCCGCGGCGCTGTCGTCGACAAGCCAAGCGCCGCCAGGCCCAACCGCTCGAGCCGCCGCCCTACTCCACCTCCACGATCCGTCCCTCCCGGGCCGACCGGTGGGCGGCCAGAGTGAAGGCCAGGACCTCGCGTCCCCTCTCCCCCGTTAGCCGGCTCTCCCGTCCGGCCGCCAGGGCCTCGACGAGATCGAGGGTGGCGGCGCTGAAGCTCTCCTCCCATCCGCTGGACACGTGCTCGAATGCGGTTGTCACCCCATCGCGGTAAAGCTCGACCGGGGGGCGGTTCTGGAGCTTGCCGGTCACGCGGTTGACGAAAATGACGCCCTTTGTCCCCGTGATCTCCAGGCGAGCCTCGTCGCCGTAGTACTCGGTGTCGATAGCCAGTTCGGAAGTGTGGACGACGTCCATGACTCCGAAGCGCGGGATGTCGGGACCGGCCTCCGGCACGTCCGGCTGCCGCCGGTCGGGTTCCGGTCCGCCATCCGGCTGCCGCCCGCCTCGGGGCCCGCCGGGCGCCGGCCGATTGTCCCTGCCGTAGGTCCACCATACCGCCGCCGGGGCGTCCACGGTGAGCCCCGCGCCCGGGAAGATCTCGGTGGCCCCGATCCAGGCCGAGACTCGGTCCGGCCGTCCAAGCATGTAGATGGCCAGGCTGAAGTTGTGATAGCCGTGGTCGAACATCAGCGGACCGCCGCCGCAGGTCGCGGGGTTGAACCGCCAGGCCCAGGCGTCGCCGGGAATGTCCCAGGCCCGCCGGCCAAACCCGGTCCGGACCCTGAGGTTGAAGGAGATGGGCTCGCCGATCTCCCCGGTCTCCAGAAGCTGGCGGGCTTTGACGAAAGGCGGGTAGAAGACGAAGTTCTCGTAGATGCGAAGGACAACTCCGGCCCGCCGGGCGGCGGCGACCATCCGGTCGGCCTCCTCGAGGGTGAGGGCCATCGGCTTCTGGACCGAGACATTCTTCCCGGCCTCGGCCGCCGCCACAGTCATCTCGCAGTGCAGGTGGTGCGGGGTGAGAATCTCTACAAGGTCCACGGTCGGGTCGCCGACAACTTCCTCGAAGGACCGGTAGACTCTGGCCACTCCCCAGGCCCGAGCCTTGGCCTCGGCCCGCGCCGGATCGACATCAAAGACTCCTTGGATCCGGGCCTCCCGCGTTCTCTGGTAGCCGAGAGCGTGGAGGTCGGAGATCCTGCCGCAACCGACAAAGGCAACGCCAAGAGTCACAAGTCAACCCCTCCGCTCGCGCCGGCTGTCCCCGCGCCGCCTCCGCTCGCGCCGGCTGTCCCCGCGCCGCCTCCGCTCGCGCCGGCTGTCCCCGCGCCGCCTCCGCTCGGGTCCGCTCCCAGGCTTCCTTCCCCCGCCGCTATCCGCCGGACGACGGCCTCGTGGGCCGACCTGTTGATGGGGTACCTCAGGAGGAAGACGCCCGCCGCGAGAATCAGGACCACGGGCAGAGGACCGATGCCCAGGCGCAGTCCGACTATGGCCCTGGCCGTCTGCTCAGCCCCGGCGACGTAGCCGGACCAGCCCAGCAGGGCGCCGCTCAGCATCACGCCCGTCGCCGCCGCGATCTTCTGGGTCAGAAGCCAGAGACCGTAGAACGTCCCGGCCCGCCGCTGCCCGGTCGTGAGCTGATCATACTCAACCACGTCCGGGACCATGGCCCAGGGGAAGACATAGTGCGTGGCCGTGCCGACACCGGCTACCAGGACCAGGGCGTAGACGGCCCAGGTCGTCCCGGCCGGCAGGACCGAGAAGACCAGCATGGCCAGGGCCTGGATCCCGAGACCGAGAGCGAAGGCCCGGGCCTTGCCCATCTTGGCCGAGAGCCTGACCCACAGGGGCAGAGCCCCGACGGCCACCAGCAGGAGGAGTCCGAAGACCAGCGAGGATTGTCCGCCGAGGCCGGCCACGTACTTCAGGTAGTAGATGAGAAGGGCGGAGACGATGGTCATGGCGCACTGGCTGAGGAAGTAGATGGTCAGGGCCGCCCGGAAGGGCCGGTTGGCCAGGGCCACCTGGACCCCGCGGACAAACGGCAGGCTGGTCTCCTCGTCCTTGGCCCCGGCCCTCTCCCGCGTGCTTAGGACGCAGAGCAGGGCCGATAGGGCGATGACGGCGCCGAAGACCAGGCCCATGAATGCGAAACCTTCCTTCTCGGTGGGCCTGAGTCCGACAATCATCATGGTGGCCGCGCCGGCGAAGAGGGTGCCCACGATGGAGAAGAGCATCCTGAAGCTGGTCAGGCTGGTGCGCTCGTCGTAGTCGCGGGTGAGGTCGGCTGTCAGGGAGGCGTAGGGAACGTTGAAGACGGCCAGCGCGGTAGAGAGAAGGATGAACGTCCCAACGGCGTACCAGAAACGCCCCGCCTGGGAGAGGGCCGGACTGAGCCAGATCAGGGCGAAGGCCAGGCCGAAGGGCACGGCGGCGGCCAACATGAACGGACGGCGCCGCCCCAGGCGGGTGTGGGTTCGATCAGAGAGGTAGCCCACCACGGGGTCGTCGACGGCGTCATAGATCTTGCCGGCCATCACCGCCAGTCCGGCCAGCTGCGGGACCAGGCGAACAATGTCGGTGAGAAAGTAGAGAAAGTAGAAGTTGACGGCGGAGAACATGAGTCCGGGACCGAGGTCCCCCACTCCGTAGCCCAGCTTGGCTCGTACGGGAAGCTTGGCGTCGCTCATCAACTTGGGGCCTCCGTCTTCTCAGGCTCGCTCGGGGCGACCCGCATCAGTAGTCAAGGGCCTCATCCCCGCGGGCCTTGTCGTAGACCGCTCGCCGCCTTTCGAGGTAGCCGGGCACGGGCACGTCCCACCAGCCGGTGGCCCGTCCGCCCGAAAGCGGGTGGCGGCGATTCACGTGAACGTCAAGGAGCTGCGGCTGGCCTGTCTCGGCCGCCCGGGCGGTCGCGCGCTTCAGGGCCGGTTCGACCTCCCCGGGCCTGGACACCGTCTCGGCCTCTACGCCGAAAGAGCGGGCCAGAGCCGCGAAATCGACCGCTGCCCCGTCGCCATCGCCTGTCACGCCGCCCGGCGGGGTGTTAAACTCGCAAAGATAGGCCTGGTTCGGCCCCAGAACGTCGATCTGGAGATCGCGGATGGACAGAAAGCCGCTGTTGTTGAGGACAACGGCCACGACGCCGAAGCCGTACTGCCTGGCCGTGGCCAGTTCTTGAACGGTCATGAGGAAGTCGCCGTCGCCAACCACGGCCACAACCGTGGCCCCGGGACGGGCCAGCTTGACGCCCAAGGCGGCCGGCAGGGAAAACCCCATCGTGGAGAAGCCGCCCGTGGTCACGAGGGTTCCCGGCTCGTAGAAGGGGAACTCCTGGAGAATTTGGGCCTGGGAGTGGCCGGAGGAGGTCACCACATAGCTTTCCCGCGGCAAGGCCGCCCGGATCTCGGTCAGGGCGCGGGAGATCGTGACCGGGACATGCTCGGGCGACCGGGCGGGCTGGAGCGACGCGAACCAGTCGGCGCGCTCTCGGGCCAGTTCGGCCACGTAGGGGCGGCCACGCCAATTGGCCCCGCCCGCTCCGCCGTCAAGCTCGGCTACCAGCCCCTCCAGAACCTCGGCCGCGTCGGCGACCAGTCCCACGCTGACCGGATAGTTCTTGCCGATCTCGGCCGGATCCAGGTCGGCGTGAATGAGGCGGGTTGGTGGAATGGCCAGGCTCAGGCCCGGCCGGTACGAGGAAGTCGTCTCGTCGGCGAAGCGGCAGCCCACGGCCAGAAGGACGTCGGCTGTGGAAGCCATCTTGTTGCCGACGGTTGTGCCCTTGGCCCCGGCGTGCCAGGCGTAGAGCGGATGGTCCTCGGGGAAGGAGCTCTTCCCGGCCAGGGTCGTGATCACGGCCGCGCCAACCCTCTCGGCCAGGCGGATAAGAGCGCCCGAGGCTCTGGCGCCCGAGCGGAGAACGCCTCCGCCGGCCAGGATGACCGGACGTTTGGCCCCGGCCAGGAGTCGCGCCGCTCGGGCCAGGTCGACCGGATCGGGTCTGGGCGGGCGGGGCGGATGGGTGGGCTCAAGGGTTCCGGGGACCCCCGCCGGCCAGGGCATGGTCTCGGCCTGGACGTCCATCGGCAGGCTGAGCACCGCCGGTCCGGGCCGACCAGTGGTCATGGCCCGGAGAGCGCGGCCGAGGGCGTGCGGCAACTGCTCCACCCTGGTCACCGCCTGGGAGTACTTGGCCACCGGCTCGAGAACCCGGATGGAGTCGGCGGCCCGCCCTCGCTCAATCTCCTGCAAGACCCCGCGGCCGGTCATGTGGGTGTGGGTCTCGCCGATCAGAACCAGAGCGGCGGTAGAGTCGACGAAGCAGGTTCCCAGGGCCACGGCCGTGTTCAAGGCGCCGGGTCCGATGGAGGTGAAAGCCGCGGCCGGCCTTCCCGAAACGCGGTAGTACCCGTCGGCAAGGTGCACCGCGCTCTGCTCGTGCCGGACGACGTAGACCGGCAGATCTCGCTGGCGCCGGCGCAGCGCATCGACTAGGGCCAGGCAGCCATGCCCGGGTATGCCGGACAGAAACGGCACGCCGGCCCGGACGAGAGTCTCGACAACGATCTCGCCGCCTGTCAGTCTCAAGACGGACCCTCCTTGAAGCTTCCTTGGCGAACCCTCGCGGACGGTTGCTCTACTAGCGGGGCATGTTCACCGCCTTCCGCCAAACCCCCTGCTCTGACCTGTTCCGGGCCCTGCTCCGACCTGTTCCGGGCCCTGCTCCGACCTGTTCCGGGCCCTGCTCCGACCTGTTCCGGGCTCCCGCCTCGACCCGTCCGGCGGTTTCCGAACAGGCCAAGAAGGTAATTGTCCTTGGCTCTTGGAATTGGCCAGTCTTAACGCTTCTTCCGATGCCCACAACGACCCCTGGGTATCGTACCTATCGAGGAGGTGGCCCGGATGAGCGAGGGCGGAGGCTACCGGGACGAGGTGCGCTTTACGCCGGCCATGTACCTGGATCACGTCCTGCGGGAACGGGCGTCGCGTGGACTGCCGGCCCGCCTCGAGGATTTCAGCCTGGCCCCGCTCGTGATAGGGACCTGGTTCCAGTCGGTGACCGAGCACTTGGCCAAGGAGGCCGGGTTATCGCCCTCCGAGAACTGGCCCTACGGTAGTCCCGCTACCCCGCAACTCTTCACCGGCCAAGTGGGCGGGATAAACGTCTCTCTCACGACCTTGCCGGTCGGCGCCCCGGGCACAGTGGCCATCCTCGAGGAACTAGTGGCCGCCGGGGCAAGGCGGATCATCGGTCTGGGCATGGCCGGGAGTCTTCAGGAAACGGCCCCGGTGGGTGCTTTCCTTCTTCCCGGGGAGTGTGTTCGCGAGGAAGGAACGTCCCTGCACTATCTTCCGGCCGAGACGAGGGTGGGTCCCGACCCGGCCCTTCGCGAGGCCCTCTCCCGGTCCCTGGCCGCGGCCGCCCCTGGGCGGGTCATTCACTCCGGGCGCCACTGGACGACCGACGCCATCTACCGCGAGTTCATCTGGAAGATCGAGAAGTACCGGGCCGCCGGGGTCCTGGGCGTGGACATGGAGACTTCGGCCATGTATGCTCTCGGACAGTTTCTGGGCCTCCCGGTGGCCAATCTCCTGGTGGTCAGTGACGAACTCTGGCATAGGTGGCGGCCGGGCTTCGGTACCAGTGAATTGCGGAAGGCTATGCGTCAGGCGGGAGGGGCCATTCTGGCGGGCCTGCCCGAGTTGGCCCAAGCGGGGCGGGTTACCTACTCAACGCCCGACTAATCGCGCCAGAAGGCCGCGCAACTGGTCCCAGGCTTGGTTGAGAGCCGCCCAGAAGCGAGCCAGGAGACCGCGCCCCTGACCCGAGCCATCACTGCTTCCATCGGCGCCACCCTGTCCGTCGTCACCGCCCGCTCCGCCCTGTCCGCCGTCAGCGCCCCATCCGCCCTGCTCGCCCTGTCCCCCACTCCCGCCCGTCGGCTTGGGAATGATAAGAATCTGATTAGTTTTGATCGTGTCGGCGTTTTCCAGGCCGTTGGTCTTGAGGATGTCGCCCAGGTCAACGCCGAAGCGGCGGGCGATGGACGATAGCGTGTCGCCGGCCTTGACCGTGTAGTAGGTCACTCCTTGCGGTGTCTCACCGAGCAGGAGTTCGGACAGAGTGGCGAAGCGGTAGCCCTTGGCCTTGAGTTGCCTGATTGTTTCCGGGAGGGCCTCTGGTTCATTGGTCTGCGAGCCCACGTGCATGAGGACGATCGCTCCGGGCTCGGCGCCATCGACGATTCGTTGGGTGACTTCCTCGGCCGGGATCATCTTCCAATCCAGAGAGTCGATGGTCCACAGAATCGTGTACTCATAACCGACTTCCGCGACAAGACTCGAAACGCGCTCGTCGTACTCGCCGAAAGGCGGACGGAAGAACGGCCGGGTCGAGCGGCCGCAGGCGCTCAGAGCTCCCTCCTCGGTCGAGGTCAACTCTTCTTTGATCTGGCCGTCCGTGAGCGCGGTCAGGTGGGGGTGGCTTCGGGTGTGGTTTCCGAGGCAGTGCCCCCGCGAGGCGATGGCGACGCCCAGTTCGGGGTACTTCTCCAGCCAGCTGGCGGTGAGGAAGAACGTGGCCTTAATCCGCTCGGCGTCGAGGATATCCAGGATGGCCAGGGTGTGACCGGCGTCCGAGCCCGCGTCAAAGGTGAGGGCCAGGACTTTCTCCTCCGTGGCGATCCGCGAGATGGATTGGGCGGGGGCCGGCGTGGCCGGCTGGCCGGCGGTCGTCGCCGCGGTAGCGGGGCCGCCCCCCAAACCAAGGACGAGCGACCCCGCTACCAGAGCGACCACAATGAGGCGCTTAGCGCCGTTTGTCGCGGCTCTTAGAATCGGGTTTCACCTCGAAGCTTCTTGACGCTTCTTTCGGGCGCTGGTTCCCGCCAACCTCCTATCCTCCAGAGTGAATCGACTGGGATAGCTGGGTCAACGCGCCGCCCAGGGCCTCCGAACGGAGGGCGAGGCTCTGGTCATCGTACCCGTATATTGACCCGGCCGTCCAGTTGTGCGAACCCACCAGGATGTCCCGTCCGTCGACGATAAGGAGCTTGGTGTGGGTCAGACGTTCGGGCCGATCCCAGGCCACGTCGATGCCCTTGGCTTTGAGAAAGTCAAAGGCCGCGCGGTTAACCAGACGGGAACCGAAGACGTCCTCCGGGCGGTCGAGATCCAGGGTGACCGACACGGCGACGCCGCGCCCGTGCGCGGCGGCCAAAGCCTCGACCAGGGCGTTCGACGGATGAGATGTGCCGGGCCGGTAGGTCATGAAGAACATCGTTACTCGAATCTCCCGCTCGGCCGAGCCGATGAGGTTCAGGGCCTGGTCGAGGTAGGCGGAGCCGGAAACCACCTGGGCCCAGTCGAGCTTGAACGGCGCCGGCCCGGCCGGATCGGCCGCAAGAAGGCGTCCGAGCCTTGCCGCCCGAGTGGCGGGGATTGGACGGGCGTTCCCGCCGGGAGGTGGATTGGCGGCCACCGCGTCCGCCGCGAGTCCGACTTGATCCAGCACGGCTTCTTCCAGACTGACGCGGCCCGGGCCGGGCGTCCTACCGGTCTTGGCGGACGAGGCGGTGGCGAAGCCTCCAGGGGTGTCTCGAAGGACCTCGACGTAGGTGGCGATACGAGGATGGAGGCGAAAGGCCTCGATGGCCGGGGTCGAGGGGACTTGGCCGGTCGCCTGGGGATCGACCGGCTGTCCGAGACAGGTGGCCAGGCGACCGAGGTGGTAGCGTAGGCCCTGATCGGCGGCCCAGACGACATAGACGCCGACACCCCCGAGGTCCTCCAGGAACTCCTCGTCCAGCGGCTCGCCGCCGGTGTGAACGGCCAGACGGTAGAGCCGGGCGGCCAGCGTCTGCTTCTGCCGGACGCTGAAGCTCAAGGCGGGGTGCCAGGTCGTGGTCCAGGCGACGAGAGCTTCTCTCAGGCTATCGCGGAGATCTGGCGTGCGGGAATCCGGCGTCATGGCTTCTGGCCTCCTTCCTCGACTGGTCCCGGCTCGGCGGCGCGAGTCCAGTCCCATTCGAAGTGACCCGTGAGCACGTGGGCGAGTTCGGGAGAGGTGACGGCCACTGAAAGCTCGTTCTCCAGGCGCAGGGCCCGATGAGTCCAGTTGTGACTGCCGACCACAATTGTATCGTCGACAATCACGTACTTGGAGTGAAGGCTCGTTTCGCCCCTGACTCCGGCAAACCGCCGGCACGGGACGCCACGAGACTCGAGATAGCGGCGGGCTACGCGGTCGGCGAGTTCGATGGCCGGGGTGCGATTGGAGCCGCCCGCCAGGACACGCACGTCAAGGCCGCGCCACTTCGCCATGGCCAGGGTGTCCAGAACGAGTTTGACCGAGCCCTCGCGGTCGTCTTCGGGACGGGGGTCGATGATGAAGACGGCCGCCAGCACCCTCTGGTCCGCCTGGCCGATCAGCCGCAGGAGATGCGGCAGGTGGTCCCGCGCCGCCAGTGGAACGGCCAACCCGCCGGGCGAGGCTTGCTGAACGGACCTACCCATGCCAGCCACCTCCCAGCTTGCGAACCAACGCGTCATTGCGGCTGGCTAGGCCCCGAGCCGCCAAGCCGACGGCCCTGGCTCGACCGGAGTAGATGGCCAGAGCGACAATCTTCTCAAGGACATCTGTCCGGTCTCCTTTGCGGCTCCTGGAGGCGACGGCCTGGGCCAGGAGTTCTTCGCCGATGGTCTCCGCTTCGGTCGCCGTCATGGACACGAGGTCGAGACGGTCGCCAAGGTCGTTGGCCGCCGCCCAGAGCAGTTTCTTGGCCTCGGAGGCTGAGGGTGTCGAAGTTGCCCCCGCCGCCTGACGCTGCAGGCGGGAAAGGCGCGCGACCTCTCTGGACAGAAGGGTCGAGCCGGAACTGATTTGCCGCCTCGCACCCTCGGGCGGGGTAGCGGACGGCGCGACGCCGGGCGCTCGGCCAGGTGCGGGTGCTGGGGCGGGTGCGGGCGCTGAGCCGGGTTCGCCCAGTTCGAGGTAGGAGTAGCGGCCGGTGTCCCACCCGGGCGCGGGTGCTGGGCCGGGTGCGGGCGCTGGGCCGGGTGCGGGCGCTGGGCCGGGCGCGGGTGCTGGGCCGGGTGCGGGCGCTGGGCCGGGTGCGGGCGCTGGGCCGGGTGCGGGCGCAGGGCCGGGAGCTGGACCGGGTGCGGGCGCCGGGCCGGGAGCGGGGACCGCTTCTCCGCCGTAGGAGCCGGGACCGTCACCCTCCACGGGCGGGTCGCCCACGCCTTCGTCCTCCTCCTGATCCGCCGCGTCGCCGAAGTAGGGATAGTCGGTCTCCGGGTCCACGCGGTCACCGCCGGGTTCCCAGATCTGGTAGTGGACATGGGTGCCGTACTGGTGCTCGCCGGTAGGACCGAAGCCACCCATGATGCCCACGGCGTCTCCGGCGTTGATGGGGTCCCCGATCGCGACGCTGCGGCTATCGAGGTGAAGGAACTCGTGGATGTAACCATTCTCGTCGCGGACGGAGACCTTGTTGTAGTTGCCTCCGACGTCGGAGACAGTGCCGCTGACCGGGCAGTGGACCTCGATGTTCTCCTCGCCGAGGGGGGTGTCGACATCCGTACCCTGGTGGATATGGTCGCCGCGGTCGTCACCGAAGTGCCCGGTAATCTGGCCGTCGTCGACGATGGCCCCTGGGTCGAAGGGCGCGGGTTCGGCCGCGCCCTCTCCCTCCCCCGGGGCATCTCCCGCGTCTTCGGCGGGAGCCGGGTCCTGGGCCGGCGGAAGGGGCTGGGTTCCGGTTGCCGGGTCTGTTTCTGACATGGACCTCACCTCCATGGTGTTGCCGGGGTCATTCTAGGATTGGAAGGAAAGTCCTGGCAGGCGTAGATGGTCTAAGGAAAGCGCGAGGGCGTCCCGCCCCGGGACGCCCTCGCGCTTTCCTTACCCGCCGGACCGACTGGCCCGTCGGGCCTCTCGTTCGTCTCTACTGGCCGGTAGGCGGTGTCGTTTCCATCCTATTCAGAAGATCCGTTACGTTCACCGCCGCCAGAAGCTCGGGCACAGACTCGGCCAGGGTCTTCTCACTCGTCTCGTAGGCCGCCAGGGCCTCGTAGAACGCCGGGGTCAGGGCGAAGCCGACATTGTACTCGGCGTCCATTGCCGCCGCCGGATCGCCGGGCGGGACGAGCCTGGCTACCAGGGCCCGGACCAGACACTCCTCGGCGAAGCCCTGGGCTGAGAAGTACCTGTCGCCGATCAGCTTAACCGCTTTGGCCTTCTCAAGCACGGGATCGAACCTACTCAACTCACCGTCGATCGACAACTGGTGGAAGAGGGTTTCACCGAAGTAAAGGTAGAAGACCTCTCGGGTCAGGGCCGGAATCTGGCTCGCACCCGCTGGGCCGACCACGACGAACGCGGACTTGTCCGGCTTGAGATAGCGATAAGAGAACCCGTGACTTGCCAGTTGGTTAGGGATGACGAAAACTGAGGTGAAGGGGCTCGCTTTTTCGTGGCAGTAGCCGAGCGTCCCTCGGACGGCGGCCGCAGCCGGTCCATCGAGGACGGCAGCCGCGTCGGCCTGGGCGGAAGTCGTGTCGCCGTAGAGGGTCTCGGCCCCGGCGGCCCACAAGGCCTTCAAGTCCGCGGACACGTCGGCCACGATCCCGTGTTCCTCCTTGTAGCCAAAGCCCGGGGCATCACCAATATCCTTCAGCACGATCTGGGTTATGGACTCCGGGGTGCCTTGACGGAGGAGAGCCCCGAACCTTTCGATGACCCTGGGGTCGGCGGAGGCCAGGGCCTCACGGACCTGAAGCCGCAGAGGATCCATCTCCGCCCCTCTTTCCTCGTCGTAGCCGGCCGCGTTCAACCCGGCGAAGAGAGTAAAGACCCTCGCGTCCGCCTGGCAGGTTACCGGCAGACTCTCAATCGACACGCTGGCCTTCTTGCAGCCGCCACCAGCCAGAACCGCGAAGATGGCCAAGGCCAGAACCAAAGCAAGCCTGGCTCGTCCTCTCGCATTCACCATGAACCCTCTACCTCTCTGGATTCGCGACGACGACCACCGCGCTCTCCGCCGCCAAGGGATGTGGAAACTCTGCGCTATTCCTGGCTATGGGTCGTCTTTCCTTCCCGTTCCTGGCGGGAATTCCCTATGTGGCGGGGCTATTGGCGTCGGGCGGCCCTGGCCCGGTCGGGGACCGGCGAGAGGCGCCCCGCCGGCCGGACAATGGCCACCGGCGTCTGCTGGCTTCCTTGGCCCAGGGGGTTGTCTTTGAAGGTTTCGATGACGAGCGCCGCATCGACGCCAGGGCTCGCCCCCAGCACGGCGACGCTGAGATCGTTGGCATCGACGACGGCCGCCTCAACCGGCGCTCCCGCCAGGCGGGAGAGCGCGGCGGAGAGTCCGCGGGCCACGGCGTCCGAATCTTCGGGGGCCAGCTTGGCGTGGCCGTTGTAGGGAGGGATGGTCCCGGGGGTCGGACCGTCAATGGCCCCCACAGCCGGCCCGGCGACCTTGTAGAAAAGACCCTTGACCCCGACGACCTTGCCGAGGGCGGCCACGGCTGCCGCCGCCAGAATACGGCCAAGCCCCACGGCCCGAATGGCCAGTTCCATGGTCTCAGGCATCCCGACCCCGATACCATGGGGGCCGCGGCTTACGAACCGTGAAAGCAGTCGGGCCATCCGGGACGGTCGGATCTCACTCAGGGCGAACGAGCGCCCCTGGGCGATGGCAATGATCTTCTCGCTCACGACCACGGTGTCGCCCGGGCGCAGGCGAAGCCCCGCGGATTGGGTGGGGCCTTGCCGGCCGAGGGCCTCGCCGATGACTTCGGCGATGTCGTCCCCCCTGGCCACAAGACGCGTGCGGAGCGGCACGCGGGCCCAGACCCGGGCTCCGGCCAGGACGAAGATGTGCTTACCTGGGTTTCCGGAGACGTCAGCCAATTCAGCCCGCTCTTCCGGAGAGAGAGTGGCGAGCCACTGGTTGTCCCCGACCTCGGTGTAGGAGCGAGGGGGCTGCCGGCGCGCCTGGCCGTCGGCGCCAAAGAAAACCCTCAGCCAGATCTCGATGTTGATGGCTCGCCAGAAAAACATGGAGTTGTCCAGCTTGCCCGCGCAGGCGCCCCGGAAAGCCCGCAGGACCTTCTCTCCGTCCCAGTACTTGCGGCTCTGAAAGAGCGGGCTCGCCAGAAGGCTGCCGAAGACCGCCCGCCGGTTCATGAGCCAGCGGATCTCGGGGGTGGTGAAGCCGACCTTCCAGCGCCGCAATCTGATTCTCTCCGGGATCACGCCCCGCATGGCCTCCCGCAGGATGGCGCGGCTCCAGCCATTGCGGATGATGGCCTCGGGAGGCAAGGCCAGGATGTACTCGACCAACTCCTGGTCGAGGTAGGGCACCCGGGACTCCATGGAGAAGGCCATGGAGTTGCGGTCTTCATACCGGAGCAGACACGGCAGGCTGTAGGCGGTCATGTCCTGCACCAGGCGTTCCTTGAGGTTGTCCTGGGATCGGCTGTCACGGGGTTTGGTGACCGTGGCCCGGAAGCCGTCTCGGATGAGGCCCGGCTCGTCGATGCGACGGGATCGCCTTCTGGATCTAAGGCGACGCCGGATGAGCGGCCAGAGAACATCACCGGAAACCAGGGCCTCCTTCGCCAGCGAGCCCCAGCGTCGCTCCCTGAGAAGTTGGCGCAGGTAGACCATGTGGTAGGGCACATACCCGGCCAGTAGCTCGTCTCCGCCTTGCCCGTCGAGAAGGACCTTGACCTTCTCCGAGGCCTCCTTCATCACCCGCCACTGGGCGTAAGGCCCGGTGCTGACGAGAGGCTCGTCCTGGTGCCAGACGAAAGCCTCCAACTCGGTCACGAACTCGTGTGGGGTGGGATGAATAAGGTTACTGACGGATCGCGTGCCCCGGACGGCTTCGGCCACGTAGTCGCGTTCGTCAATCGGGTCATTGTCAAAAACAGCCGAGAAGGTCTCTAGACGACCACCCATGGACTCGGAGTCCTGGGCCCTGTCCTCGAACAAGCCGTTCATCAGCCGGACGATAGTCGTTGAATCGAGGCCCCCGGACAGACAAGCTCCGACCGGGACCTCGGAGACCAGGCGACGACGGACCGACTCGCGGAAAAGGCGGCGGAACTCGGCCGGGTCGCTGTTACCGTCGGTTCGCAGGCGCGGTGTCCAGTAGGCCGACAGGCTTATCCCGTCGGCGTCAACTACGGCGTAGTGAGCGGCCGGCAGGTGGTAGACGCCCTCGAAGAACGTTTCGGCCTTGTGATCGTGAAGGTTATGGGCCAGGTACTCGTAGAGACTCTGATCGTTTGGCGCCGTCTCGAACTCAGTGTCTTGGAGGATGGCCTTGATCTCCGAGGCGAAGAGAAGGCGCCGCGGGGCCCGGGCGTAGTAGAGGGGTTTGATCCCGAAGTGGTCGCGAGCTAACACGACCTGGTGGCGGTCAAGATCGGCCAGGGCCAGAGCCCACATGCCGTTGAAACGCCCGAAGGCCTCGAAGCCCCACTCCTCGTAGGCGTGAACGATGACCTCGCTGTCCGAGTCGGTTCGAAAGACGTGGCCCTCGGCCACGAGTTCGCGTCTGAGTTCGCGAAAGTTGTAGACCTCGCCATTGTAGACCAGTTGCAGGCGACCGTTCTCATTGGCGATGGGCTGATGGCCGCCGCGGACGTCGATGATGGAGAGACGGCGGTGCCCCAGGCTGATCGGGCCAGCTTCGAAAAAGCCTTCGTCGTCCGGACCCCGGTGGCTGATGGACAAAGCCATTCGCCGCAGCAGGGCGGGATCGGAGACGCCCCAGAAGCCGACAATGCCGCACATTGACGACCTCCGCCTCCCCCGCGTGTTTGTCAGTTGCTCCAGACTAGCCTCACCACGATATCACAAGCTAGACACAGTTCGGGAGATCATTCGGGATGTCCTGCGGGGCCAGATCGGGCCAGTCGTTCGAGGCAGAGTTCGCGTCCGAGGGCGGCCATGGTGTCGAAGAGGGGTGGGCTGGCCAGTCTGCCGGTGACGGCGGCGCGCACGGGCTGGAAGACCTCCTTGGCCGGGAGACCCATCTCGGCCACAACCGCGCGTCCGGCGGCCTCAAGGCCCTCCGGTAGCCAGTCGTCGCAAGCCGAGAAGGCCCTCGCGGCACGGGTCAGAACCTCCGTCACTCCGGGGGTGGCCAGGGTCTTCCGGGCCTGGTCGTCAGGTTCTATGACCCGGCGGAAGAAGAATTCCGTGGCCGGAACGATCGCGGAGAGAGTCTCGATGCGCTCCTGCTCCAAGCCGACAATCCAGGCCACGCGCTGGAAGTCCGCGGCGACCATACCCGGTGGCGGCTCGGACCCAACCGCCACGAGGCCCGCCCTTTCCAGAAACGGCAGGCAGCGCCGGGCGAGTTCGTCCCGGGCGAGCTTGCGAATGTAGTTCGCGTTCATCCAGGTGAGCTTCTCCGGGTCGAACACCGACGGGGCCTTGGTCACCCGATCGATGGAGAACTGGGCAATCATCTCGGACAGGGTCAGGAACTCCCGGCCGTCAGGCGGGGTCCAGCCCAGGAGGGCCATGAAGTTGGCAATGGCCTCGGGCAGGAAACCCTCATCGCGGTACAGGCCCACATAGGCGTTACCGGCTCGCTTGGCCATTTTCTCGCGGCTCGGGAGCAGGATGTGGCCGACATGCCCGAACCGGGGAGGGTCGATGCCCAGGGCCCGGTAAAGCAGGCATTGAACCGGCGTGTTGGAGATGTGCCCCTCGCCCCGGATAACATGGGTGATTCGCATGGTGATGTCGTCCACGACGACGGCGAAGTTGTAGAGAGGCATGCCGTTCGAGCGGACGACGATAAAATCGCTGATGGCATCGGTTGGGTAGTCGATCCGGCCGCGGATGAGATCGTCGATGACCACGATCTCGCCCTCCGGAACGCCAAAGCGCAGGGACGGCTTGCGCCCCTCGGCCTCCATTATCGCGCGGCCGGCCTCGTCGAGGCGCCGGCATCGACCACTGTACTTGTAGGCCCGACCGACCTTCTGGGCCTCGGAGCGCTCGGTGTCGAGTTCCTCCGGGCTGCAGTAGCAGGGGTAGACGTGGCCCGAGGCCAACAGACGCCGGACGTACTCGCCGTAGAGAGGGAGCCGCTCCGTCTGGCGGTAGGGGCCGTATGGCCCGCCTATGTCCGCGCCCTCGTCCCAGTCGAGACCGAGCCACTTCATCTCGTCGTAGATGAGTTGCTCGTATTTCACGTCCGACCGTTCCCGGTCGGTGTCCTCGAAGCGAAGGACAAACGTTCCGCCGGTCCCGCGGGCGAAGAGCCAGTTGAAGAAGGCGGTATGCATGTTGCCGACGTGGATGGGGCCCGTCGGACTCGGGGCCATGCGGACCCGGACAGGCGTGTGGCTCATTGTCTCGGCTCACCCCAGCTAGGATTACCATTCGTGGCAGGCGTCTTCCGCAGTTCGCTCCGAGAGAGGGTTTCCCCTCCCGGCTCGCCCGGCGATGAATCTGCCTCCGGAGGCCGAAGCGGACCCGGAAGCTTTCCCGTCCCCCACATCGCCAGGGTGGTCAGGACAGCGATACAGCCGATGATGCCGAAGGCGGCCGAGGCCCCGATAATCTGGGCCATGAAGCCGGACAGAAGAGCCCCAAACCAGGTGAACCCGCCGAAAACGAGGGAGTGCACGCTCATGACTCGGCCGCGGAGCCGGTCGGGAACGCTCACCTGGATGGTTGTATTGGCGCTGGCCGAGAAGGTGACCACGGCCACGCCGCAGACGAACAGCATCGAGGCGGCCAGGGCCCAGCCGCGGGCGAAGAACAGGGCTATCTCCCCTAGACCCAAGGCGACGGCCCCGAGCCGGATGGCGGTCATCTGAGGCCCGCGCCCGCCGAAGGTGGCCAGGCTGACCGAACCCAGCAGGGCGCCTAGGCCCATGCAGGACATGAGAAACCCGTACTGGCTGGCGGTGCCGTGCAGGACGTTCCTGACCAGGACTGGGGCGAGAATATTGAAGTTGAGGGCGAAGATGGAGATGATGCCGAGCAGGGTCATGACGCCCAGGACCGATGGAGTGTCCCTGATGTAGTTGAGCCCGGCGCGGATTTCGCCGAAGGTGTCGCGCTGACGTGGCGGTCGCGCTTGCTCCGCGACGTTCATAGCCCTAAAGACGTAGATGACGCCGAAGAAGGACACCCCATTGAGGAAGAAGGCCCAGCCGGTGCCGAAAGTGCTGATGACCAGACCGGCCACAGCCGGGCCGATGACCCGGGCCAAGTTGAAGATGCTCGAATTCAGGGCAATGGCGTTGAGGAGATCTTCCTTGCCGGCCATCTCGACGATGAACGACTGCCGGGTGGGCATGTCGAAGGACTGCACCGTGCCCACCAGTGTGGCCGTGATGAGGATGTGCCAGTATTGGACCCGACCCGTCAGGGTCAGAATGGCCAGGACGAAGGCCAGCAGGGATAAGCACGACTGGGTGACGATGAGTATTCGACGCTTGGGCAGGCGGTCGATGATGACGCCGGCGAAGAGGGATAGCAGGAGAACCGGCAGCCACTGCAGGGCGCTGACCACGCCTAGCTTACGCGCGTCGTTCGTCAGCTCAAGCACCAGCCACTGCTGGCCGGTCATCTGCATCCAGCTTCCGATGAGAGAGAACATCTGGGCGAACCAAAAGAGGCGGAAGTTGCGGTGGCGGAGAGCTCTGAACGTCGATGCCGTAGCGGCGCCTCCCGGCGATGCCGTCCTGCCTAGACCGATACTTCGTGGCGCGAAATGTAGGACGCTGGGTATTACTCCCCCGCCCCATCGGGTTCCTGCCAACGCGGCCGGCTTCGAAAGGAACCCGGCTCTCCAGACCGAAACAGGCTCTGAAGCCGGCGAGAGCGCTCAGGCCCGCCGGGTCTTCTCGGGAGGTTTCTTCCCTGACCGCTTTTGATCGACTCAAACGAGCCGTCAAGGTTCTCTGGGCCCTGGCCTGGCATCTGGGTCTCGGCCCTGTTGTCAAGGCCTTCCGCCAGAGCCGGCCCGGCCTCCGGATCCTTCTCTACCATCGGGTGAGCCGAGAGCCCGGCGGCGAGCTCGCCGTCACTCCCGAGGCTCTCGACCGGCAGTTGCGGCTGGTCCTGGCCTCCGGACGGCGCATCGTGCCCCTCAGCCAAGTTCCGGCCCTGCTCAGGACGGGAGTTCCGGGGTCATCGCCGTCAGATCCGCTGTCGTCTGATGCGCTCGACCGTCTGGTGGTCCTGACCTTCGACGACGGCTACCTCGATAATCTGACCCAGGCTTTGCCCGTCCTGAGGCGCCATGGCGTTCCGGCGGCCGTCTTCGTTCCGACAACTTTCCCGGGCTCCAATCGCCCCTTCCCCTGGATGGCCGATCTTGGCGTCGATGAAGACCGGGACCCGGAGAGCCGCCCGCTCTCCTGGGATGAACTCCGCGAGTTGGCCGCGAGGGGGGTCGAAATCCACTCGCACGGCTTGAGCCACGCCGACCTTACCCACCTGCCGCCGGCCGAGGTTCGCGACGAGATGCTCGTCTCAGCCGGGGTGATCGAGCGAGAGATCGGCCGCCGTCCGGCGGCCTTCTGTTATCCCTTCGGGTTCTTTGCCGCCGAGGTGGTCTCCCTCGCCGCCGGAACCGGGTACGAGATGGCTTGCACCTGTCGGCCGGGTGTCAACGACGGGGCTACACCCCTCCATCTCCTTCGGCGCACGATGGTCGAGACTACCGACACTCCGGCGGTCTTTCGAGCCCGCTTGGACGGCGCCTTCGACCGCCCGTTCCCATCCGGTCCCAAGAATCTCCTGAAAGGCCTGCTGGGGAGGCGACGCTAGTGACGGAGAGGCCCCTGCTCGTGATGAACTCACCCGCCTACGTGCTGGACCTGAGCCCCAATGGCCTTGGCGCCGTGAGGAGCTTGGCCCGGGCGGGCGTGGCCGTGCGGGGCTTCGACTGCGACCCTGCCCGCGAAGGTTTCCGCTCCCGCTACGGACGTCCGCGACTCTGCCCTGATCCGACGGTGGACCCCGACGGTCTGGTGGAATTCCTGCGCGGGATGGTCCGAGCCGAGCGGCGACCGCCCTTCCTTCTTCCCTGCAATGACAAGTTCGCCGAGTTCGTCTCCGTGCGACGGAGTGAACTGGAACCGGACTTTGTCTTCGTCCTGTCACCGCCGGACCTCTTCGAGGCTCTGCTGGACAAGGCGGGCACCTACGAACTCGCGGCCAGAACGGGCCTGGCCGTCCCGCGGACGGTGAACGTTGTGGCCGAGCCGGGGACGGCGAAGGTCGTGGCCGGGCCGGGGAACGGGGGCCGGTCTATCCCCGACGGCTTTCCCTTTCCGGCTTTGCTCAAGCCGGCCATGACCTATACCCTCTGGGGTCTGACCCGGGGCAAGGTCCTGGTCGTCCGTAATCCGGACGAGGCCGGCCGGGCTCTAGCCTCGCTGCCGGCCGGGGTCGCGTTCGCCCTCCAAGAGGTCATTCCGGGTGGCGACGACCGTCTCATCTTCTACAACACCTACCGCGATCGATCCGGGCAAGCCCTGGCCGAGTTCGTCTCCCGCAAGATCCGGCAGTACCCGCCCGGGTTCGGCACCGCGACCCTCTTCGAGAGTTACGTCGACGAGGAGGTCTTGGAGACGGGCCGCCGGCTCTTCGACGGCATCGGCCACCGAGGGTTGGGTTCGGCGGAGTTCAAGCGCGACGCGCGGGATGGCCGGCTCAAGCTCATCGAGGTCAACCCGAGGCTCTGGCTCTTCCACCCGCTGTCCGTTCCGGCCGGAGTGGACTTTGTCCTGACCGCCTACCGCGACGCCACCGGCCAGTCTGTTGCCTCCCAGACGCAGGCAGCCAAGACCGTCAAGTGGTTGCTTCTCTTGCGGGATCTGGCCGTGTCCCTGTTCTACTGGCGCGACGGCCGGTTGACGATCCGCGACTGGCTGGCCTCCTATCGGGGTCCGATGGTGAAGGCCCTCTGGAGTATCGACGATCCTCTTCCGTTTCTGTGGTCGCTGTGGAAAGTGGCGGTCAAGGCGGCTCGGCGCGCCTCGGGCCGCTTCGGGCGGACGGCCGGACCCTCCGTCCCCGAGTTGTCCTGGGCGGAGCAGATGGAAACTTTGTCGCCCCGGAGCGGGACGGCCTCCGCGGCCGCCCCGCCCCGATCCTAGCCTCCGGCGGGAGGCGTGATCAGGATCACTTCCGCCCCGTCCGGCGGCTCGTATTCGAAGTCCCGCCGCTTGCCATCGACAATAGCCGCCATCACCAGAGCCCGACCCACTCCAAGCCGCTCAAGAAGCCCGCTGATTGATGTCGGACCCTCGAACTCGAGCTCGTAGCGGCCTTTCCGCTCCGGGAAGTACTCCATCGCATGTCCGACCACGCGCACGGTTAGTCGCAACCCTCTCGCTGGCGTCCGGCTAGGCCCCCAGCTTCACCTTCTCGAGCACGAAGTCGAGTCCGAGTTCCTTCAACTTGGCCGGGGTAGGCAGGCCGTTTCCATCCCAGCCCCGCAGGGCGTAGTACTCGTCCAGCATCTTCTCGGCGTTCTCCCGCGACATCAGATGTCCCTTGCCGGCGCCGCTGGGGAGCGGCTCCTCCATCCAGCGAGGCGGCGGGAGGTCGTCGGCCCGGCCGAAGTCGGGCTTCTCGCGCCGGTTGAAACACCGGGTAAGGTTCCAGATTCTCTCCGAGACGCGGAGAAGATCCTCCCAACTATAATGCCATCCGGTGACCAGGGCGAACATGTCGGCGTAGTGGTGAAGTTCGAACCCGAGTTCGACCCAGGGGAACCGGCAGAGGCCCAGGGTGTCGAAGAGTGGCCTCACGTGCTGCAGTTCGATGACCTTCCAGGCCTTGCCCTCAATCTTCTCCTGGCCCACGGCCGCGTCGTAGGTGATGGCCCAGGCTCGGTTGTGGTGGCCGCCGATGTCGGCCGTCATGTAGGCCAACATCATGGCCGGAGCGTAGCGCGACTCGTAGCCCGAGATCTCCAGCCCCTTGACGTGCATGGCGAACTTCTCGGAGCCCTTGCCGAACTTGGCCGCGGCGGCCTTCACGCCCTGGGCCAGGATGTCACCGATGCCCTCGCGCCTGGCGATGCGCTCCAGGAGCCAGGCCACCCCGTCAGTGTCGCCCCACTTCACATCACGGCCGACGTCGGCCGGCTTCAGGACGCCCTTCTCGAGGCACTCGATGGCAAAGCCGATGACCGAGCCGGCCGAGATTGTGTCCAGACCAAGCTCGTCGGCCACGTAGTTCGCGTAGGCCACTTCTTCGATGCTCTCCAGGGCTAGATTGCCGCCCATGAGGGCGATAGTCTCGTACTCCGGACCCTCGACGTAGATCAGCCGACCTTTGTAATTGAACCGCGAGTACTTGCCGCACGGGATCGGACAGGCCGTGCAGCCCTTGTCGAGAATCAGGATCCTGTCTTTGAGCATGGCGCCGTTGATGTTCTTGTGTTTTTCGAAGTAGCCGGTCTGGAAGTTCCTGGTCGGAAAGGCTCCGATGTCGTTGATCCAGTCGGTCACTCCGGCTGTGCCGTAAGGAGTCCAGTCCTCGAACCCGGGCAGGGCAAAGCAGGCGTCAAACATCTCCTTGCCCTTCTTGTAGGCCCCTTCGGAGTCGGCCAACTGGAAACCGCGCGATCCCCGGACGGCGATGGCCTTGACCTTCTTCGATCCCAGGACCGCCCCGACCCCGGTGCGGCCGACCTGACGGCCGAAGTCGTGGGAGACCACGGCGTAGACCACCAGGTTCTCGCCGGCCGGGCCGATGGTGGCCACCTTAAAATCCTCGCCGAGGTCACCTTTGATCATCTTCTCGGTTTCGAAGGCGCCCTTCCCCCAGTACTTGGCGGCGTCTCGAATCTCGACCTTGTCGTCGTCAATCATGATGTAGCATGGCTTTGGGGCCAGGCCTTCGATGATGATGGCGTCGTAGCCGGCGAACTTGAGCTCGCCGGCCAGGTGGCCACCCATGTTGCCCTCACCGTACAGCCCGGTCGCGGGCGACTTCGTGCCCATCTCGATCTTGCCGCTCGAAGGCAGGAAAAGACCGGACATCGGACCCGAGGCCACGACAACCTTGTTCTCCGCCGAGAAGGGTTCGACTCCGGGCGGAAGTTCGTCCCAGAGAATCTTGGCCACGAAACCGCGGCCCCCCAGATACTCGCGAGCCATCTTCTCCGGGGTCGGTTCGACGCGCACGGCGGCCTTGGAGAGATCAACCCGGAGAATCCGGCCACCATAGCCAAACAGCTTGGCATCTTGAGTCATGTCCTGGTCTCACCTCCCGGCGGTTTGCGCCTTCTTCTTGGCCTCGACTCCGGCCCAGGCCACCTCGCCGTCTTGATCGAGGATGGCCTGCCGGGGGCAGTAGGCGACGCAGTCACCACACGAAACGCACTTGATCGGTTTTTCCTCGTCCGGGTGGGTAAACATCGCGCCCTGCGGACATTCGTCCACGCAGATCAGGCATCCGGTGCAGAGGTCGGGGTCGATCTCGTAGTGGTCGTCGACCTCGTGAATGGCCTGGGTCGGGCACATCTCGGCGCAGACACCGCACTGGTCGCAGTAGGTCAGCGAGTACTTGCCCGGCGCCGGGAACGCTCCCGTGACACGCACCGCGGAGCGCTTGGGGTTGGGCTGGGAGAAGTGACGCATCGAGCACGCCAATTCGCAGGTCCGACATCCGGAGCAGCGTTCTTCCTTCACCACCAGCTTCATTTGCGGGTTCACCCCCTTGGCGGAAGCCGCGCTTAGGGTTCTAGTCGAGCCTTGGCCTTTCCTCCCGCGATGGAATCGCGAACTTTCCGGACCTATGTTTCCCTCATGTGGAACGCCACGCCTGGCTATAGGCCGCCCTTTCGCGCCGGCCCGCGCGTTTCCTTCGACCCTCGATTGGAGGGTGTCTATCATAAGCCCTGCTACGCGGCTATCCGCCAAGATACTTCTAACATCATGAGCCTCTGGCCGGAAGACAATACGAGCGTGGCCCTTAGCGCGCTCGGCCGCAACTACAATTAGCGAAAGGAGGTGGGGCCCATTGGCCCGATCGGGAGGGCGTAGTCTTCTTCCGAACCAGGTTCTCGACCGCTTCAAATATGAAGTCGCCGACGAACTCGGCCTATCCGGCAGGATCCACGAGCGGGGGTGGCCGGACATGCCCAGCCGCGACTGCGGGAAGATCGGCGGACGCATCGGCGGGAACATGGTCAGGGTCATGATCAGGTACGCGGAGGAAGCCCTGGGCAAGGGCGAGATAATCGAATAGAAGAAAAGCCGCGGGCGGGTCGACGGACCGCCCGCCGCTTATTGTCGCTCATTGTGACCTCACCGGATGTTGATGCCTACTGTGCCGGCCACGGCGCCCAGGGCCAGGCCAAGTCCGACTCTCTCAGCCAGAATGAGGGCCGGCGCCAACTGGTCGAAAACCGCAAGACCGGTAATCGTTATGAGCGTGGTGTAAAGAAGCCCGGTGAGGGCCCCGTGCGCCCAGCCGGCCACTTTGGCGCGGCGTCCGGCATAGACGCAACCCACGAAGAGACTGACAAAGCTGGCTACGCTCATCACCAAAGGGGAAAATGATTCGCTGAGCCACCCCTGGTACATGACCAGTCCGACAATCCCAGACAGAATGAAGGCCACGAGAAGGGCCACAACCGCCCCGAGGGCGATGTACTTGAGGCTCAGCCCCTCACGCGGCTTGGCCGCGGCTCTTGGCGCCTGGACCCCGGCCGCTCCGGCTCGCATGTCTTGTGTCCCCCTCCCTAGCCGACCCCGTCTCGAAAGAGAATATGGTTCCCTGGCAGCCTTTATGCTTCATGTTTGGGCCATGGCGACGGGTGGCGGGAGAACGCGCGGCCACGCGGCGAGAAGGCGGCTTTCCCTTAAGGTAGACAAGGTCCGGGGGCGCCGGCGATTTATGACCAAATTCGTCGTCTTATGTGAACGCCGTCTCGCCCATCCCGACAAACCCGGCGAATCGGGCTGACCCACGTCCATAAGAAACTGGGAGAAACTAGGATTGTCGAACGAAGGAAAGAGGATTTCCTCTGGGGTCGAAAGGGAGACTGTCTGAGGTCTAGACTTTACATAAGCACCGTTGGCCCTGCTACGCGCCCTCTCGATCGACGGGGCCTCCCTCAATCAGACAGGCCAGTAGGGGTGCTGAGAGGCGATGATGGAGGCCAGGCGGTCCCTGGCCGCGGGAGGGTCGGGCAAGACTCCGCGTGGGGGTGGTCCTCCGGGCTCGTCAAGGGGTCCACCGCGCCGGCTGGCCACGTTGAGGACCGAGGCCAGGCCATAGCCGAGACCTATCGGATCGTATCCACCCTCCAGGACGAAGACTACCCGTCCTCCACAGAGTTCGTCGGCCAGGTCGCAGACGGTCTGGGCCAGCCGGCCATAGCCGGCCGCGGTCAGGCGAAGGCGGCCGATGGGGTCGAGGAAGTGGGCGTCGAGACCACACGAGACAAGAATCATCTCCGGACGATAGGACCGGGCGATAGGCGACAGGACGGAGGCGAAGGCTTCTTCGTAGGTTTGGTCGCCGGTTCCGGGCGGGAAGGGCAGGTTGACGGTGAATCCCTCCCCTTCCCCTTCGCCCACGTCGGAGAGCCAGCCGGTGCCCGGGTAGGCCGGGCTCTCGTGGCAGGAAAGGAAGAGGACTCCGCTTGTTCCGTAGAAGGCGGCCTCAGTGCCATTCCCGTGGTGAAGATCCCAGTCAACGATGAGAACTCGGTCCAGGCCGCGTCTTAAGCGAAGATGAGCCGCGGCGATGGCGACATTGTTAAAAAGGCAAAAGCCCATGCCCTCCTCGGGGGTAGCGTGGTGACCGGGTGGCCGCACCAGGGCCGCCGCCCGGGCGAACCGTCCGGCCAGGACGGCGTCGACGGCTTTGAGGGCGCCTCCCACGGCCAGAAGGGCGATGTCGAAGCTGGCCCTGGACACCATGGTGTCCAGGGTGAGATAACCTCCACCCCCCGCCGCGACTCGCTTCACCCTCTCGATGTGGCGTGGGACATGGATCAGGGCGAGATCATCTTCGGTGGCCGGCGTCGGAGGCTCGAAGGCAAGGGCTTCCTTGACCCCGGTTTCCGCCAGGGCGCTCCAGATGGCCTCGAGTCGGTACGGTCCTTCCGGCCAGTTGTCAGGGGCGTGCTGAAGATAGGCCTGATCGTCGATGACCAGAAAGCCCACCCTAGCCACCTCCCGCGGGGGATACGGCTTTGTCGGGGGGCGCCGGTTTCAGGACGTTGACCTGGAATTGAGCCAGGGCGGCTCTGGCCGCCTTGATCTCGCCGCGGCGGGCAAGAAACCGCTCGCGGCTCGGAAGCATCCAATCGAGGAGAAAGTGACCCAGACTGGCGCCGGTAAAGCGGTGCGGGCCTGGCTGGCCCGGGTCATAGTGGCAGAGGGGGCACCTCCCGGCGATCTCGGTTGGGCGCGGCAGGTAGCAGACCGGGCAGACTCCTTCCGGCGCCGGCAGGACCCGATCCTCGAGCACGGCCACCGCCAGTTCCTCGACCTGCCGGAGAAGACCCTCGTCCAGCAGCGTCTCCGACGGCCCCGGCGCGTAGCCGATGAGACTTCCGGCCAGCTTGCCCCCCAGGAGCAGGGCCAGCTGGTTGACCATCGGCCGGACGAGGTAGTCCCACTCGGGAAGCCCGGCCACGGAGATGACCCCGACGGGTATCTCCGGTCGCCCGGGGGCTCGGACAAACTCGGCCACTCCCCGGTCGATGAGGGTCTTGACCTGCGCCGGGGCCATCAGGAGATAGGTACAAGAGGTCAGGATGAGGCCGTCGTAGCCGGCGGCGGTTTCGTAGAGCCAGTGGACGTCGTCATCGTGGTGGCACTGCCCGCCCTGGAAGACGCAGCTCAGGCAGCCGTCGCAGAAGTTGAGGTTGAGGTCCTTTAGAAAGACAATGTCGGTCTTGGCGCCTCGGGCCGCGACGGCCCGGAGGGCCACCCGGGCAAGCGCGTCCGAGTTTCCCCCCTGGCGCAGGGACGAGACTATGCCGAGGATCCTCTTGGGTGTCCCTGCCACTTTCTCGTCGGTCTGCCGTCCTTCCAACACCGAGATCACTGCGAGACCACCTCCGCCGCCAGCCTATGGACCAGGTACTACATCTTGGGCACTAGCGGCCGGTTTTCCTCCCGAGAGGCCTGGCGGATAAACTTGACACCCGGTCCGAGGTTCGTCCAGCCGGAATGCCAGGACAACCCCGGCCAGGGCTACGGCCAGGCTCACGGCAAAGACAACCTCGTAGCCGGTCAGGGAAGCCAGGGCGCCTCCCAAGGCCGAGAGGAAGGCGAAGGGGGCCATGAGGGTGTTGGACAGGCCGATGTAAGTCGACCGCTCGGCCGGTGGCGCCACGTCGAGGACGTAGTTGGTGAAGCCGATGAAGCCGGCGCCGAAGGTTACGCCAAGGAAGAAGAAGACGAGGGGGAAGAAGAACGCGGCCAGATCCGCCAGACCGAGGGCTTTGGCCATCGTGAGCAGGAGGGCGGTGGTCGGAGTCAGGAGGGCGGCCATAATCGACAAGATGACCACCACGCGACTTCCGCCACGGTCGCTGAGCCGCCCGGCGATCGCGCTTCCGACAAGACTTCCGGCCATCTGGGCCGAGACGAACAGGCCTACCGCTCCCGGCTCCAGGCCGAGGTTCTGGCGGGCATGGACGGCGAAAAAGGGGTAGGAGAGAAAGACAAAACCGAGACAGAACCGGACCAGCATAACCTGGGCGAAGCGGGGGTTGCCTCGCCAGACGGCCGGTAAGGACCCCAGGTAGCTACCGAGACTCTGGCGTGCTCTGACCTCGGTGGCCGGCTTCTCCTTCACTCCCATGAAGGAGAGGATCGAGAGCAGGAAGCCGAGGAAGGTGCACAGGAAGAAGATGACGTAGGCGTCGGGGTAGGCGGCTTTGCGTAGGATCAGCCGCACGAAGAAGCCGTTAACGAAGGCCAGAAGGCACCCGAGTATTTGCTGGTTGGCGAACAGCCGCCCTCGGTAGCGGGCGGGAATGGTGTTGGCCACCACGTCCGTCCAGGGCACTCCGTTGACGCCTTCGCTCATTGAGGCCGCGATGAAGATCGGGAAGAACAGGGCCAGGGCGAGGCCCGGCCGCGTCCCGGCGTAGAGATAGGTCACGGCGGCCATCAGCAGGAGCCCGACTCGGTGCAGAAGCGAGTTGACGATGACAAGGCGGCCCTTGTAGCGCAAGTGCTGGGTCAGGCTGGCCACGACCAGTTGCGGCAGAAACCAACCCACGGTCCGCGCTGTCGCGGCCAGGCCGATGAGAAAGCGCGAGTTGGTCAGGGTGCTGACAAACAATGGCAGGATCGTCCCCGAATCGTAGAAGGCGCCCCCGGCCGTGAAGAACGCGCCGTCGAGGGTCAGGAGAGTAAGGTTTCGTTTGAGGTGTGGGTCGGTCGCGCCGGTCGTCTCGGGAGCGCGGCTGTCCGCGCCCCTAGAGACCGCTGGCTCGGACAATCTCCAATCCTTTCTCCTCCAGGGCTCGGACGAACGGGTTGATGCCGACGAGGTCCGAGACGATGTGGCCCGAGACGACCATATTCGCACCTTTGGGCGCTTCAGCTCTGAGTTTGACCAATTCGGAGTAGTCGAGATGGATGTAGACGACGGTGTCGACCTCATGGCGGAAGTAGGCCAGGGCCACCGGCGCCCTTCCATTGGTGCCCGCGCCGTGGGATACGACAACCTTCCCGGCCGGGGCCAGCGGGTCGCCGAGAATAACGAGCGGGCGGGTCGGGGCGGCGCGAAACTCCGGCAGGCTCATCAGCCCGTCCACGACGTCCTTGACCCGGGCCCGCGGACCGGCGGCGGCCAGCGCCTCCCGCACGGCTCTGTCCATGACGCGACGGCCCAATTCGTCCAGGGGGTTGTGGATGTTGAGGTAGGGCAATCCCAGGAGCCTGGCCGCGGAGACGGTCTGGCCGTAGTTACCGGAGTGGTAGGACAGGGTTGAGGCTTCCTTAAGCGGGGTCACGGCCGCCCTGGCCTCCTCGAGGGGCACGCCGGCGGCGGTCATCTGGTCCACGTGCTTGTCGAGGATGGCCGGGTAGGTCTGCACGATGGGGTTTGGGTGGTGGGCAATGGCGGCGTCCAGGCCGAGCTGCTTGCAAAGGATGAGTTCCGCCGGCCCGAGGTCAATGCCGAACAGGGCCTTCCGCACACCCTCCCCCTCGACCTGGATGGCGCTGTCGGCGGGGATGGAAGTGAAACCTACAAGGTCGAGGGCGATCCGCATTATCTCTCCGGTGCTGAGCACGAGGCGCCATCCTCTCGGATTTGGTAGATCGGCTTTCTAGGTCAGGTAGATCAGGTCGTAGATGACCTCCAGAGCCGAGATGGCCTTGGTTCGCTCCTCGGAGGGAAGGTCCTTGAGAATGTTGGCCAGGTAGCGAATTCTGGCGGCCATGACCTTAGCCACCATCTCCTCGCCCCGAGGCAGGAGCCGCACCTGTATCACGCGGCGATCGTTCTGATCCCTCTCGCGGGCCACGTAACCGCCTTTCTCCATGCGATCGACAAGATCGGTCACCGTGCTACAGGCCAGGGACATCCTCTCGCACAGGGCGCCCATGGGCATGTCCCCGTCCCGGTGCAGGAAGAGCAGGGCGTCGAATTGGGGTGAGGTTATGCCGAAGTCAACCAGGATGGCGCGCCCCTTGGCGTAGACGACGTGGCTGATGCGCCGGAGCAGGCGTTCTATGCTCCCCACGTCCTCCTCCAGGACAGGGTCGACCTTGTCTTTCACCATCTGATCCGCCGGACCGTCGGTTCTCTCCATCACTGCCTCCACCTTCCCGGAGCGACTAGCTCTCCAGACCCAGAAGGTCAAGCATCATCTGGGCGTTGCGCGCCGCCTGCCCGGCGTGACAGTTGTTGTAGAGGATGTAGGTCTTGGCGGTGTTGGCCTCCATTTGGCGGACGCGCGGGATCCATTCCTTGAGCTCTTCCTCGCTGTAGAGGTAGTCGTACCTCTCCCAGGCCTCCTTGTGGCTGTACCACTTGGCCGCGTTGCGCCCGTGGAAGCGCACGTAGCCGAGGTTGGAGGTGGCCAGGTTCTGGTGGGGCATGAGGCCCCGGAGTCTCGGTTCGTCCACGCAGCAGTAGCCGAGATTGTTCCGGCGGAGGGTTTCGTAGGTCTCGGGGCAATCCCACTCAATGTTGCGAAACTCGACCACCAACGGCAACTCGGGGCACCTCTCGCGAATCTCGCCAAGATAGGCGAGGCTGTCGGGGGTCGGCCTGTACTTCCACGGAAACTGGAAGAGGACGCAGCCGAGACGGCCGGCTTCCTCCAGCGGCTCGACGGCCGTCCGGAACTGGTCGAAAGCGACCTGGCGCGCCGACGGCTCGGCCTCGACCTCGTGGGTCATCGACTGGTGGGCCTTAATGGCGAACTCGAAGCCCTGGGGCGTCTTGGCCACCATGGCCCCGAGGGTGCGGGCGTTGGGCATGCGATAGTAGGAGAAGTTGAGTTCCACGATCGGGAAGCGGGTCGCGTAGTGGGCCAGCATGTCCCGCTCGGTGGTTCCCTCAGGGTAGAATTCGCCCCGCCAGTCGACGTAGCTAAAACCGGAGGTGCCGATCAGGATCAAGGCCGTTCCTCCTCGCGGCCAAGCAGGCGAGCTCGGGTCAAAGCCCCTTCGCCGTACCGGTCTTTGATTCTATCTACGGCCTTGGATACCCTGCGGAGTTTGTCCGAGGTGTCAAAGAGGTCCGCCGGACCTCTGCCGGCCGAAGCGAGGTGCGAGACGGCGACGCCCAGGAGGCGCACCTTGAGCCTGGCCCGCCAGAAGGCCCGGAGAGTCTGCCGCGCCGCCTCGTAGACGGCCTCGGTGAGATCTGTCGCCTCGGCCAGGGTCCGGGAACGAGTCACCGTGGTGAAGTCGGCCTTCCTGATCTTCACCGTTACGGTTCGCCCCCTGTAGCCGTGGCGACGCAGGCGCCGCGCGACCTGATCGGACAGACCCAGGAGAGTGCGCTCAAGTTCGGCCAGGTCGTCGATGTCGGTGGCGAAAGTCGTCTCGCGGCTGAGGGACTTGACCTCGCCGGCCTGCCCCAGAGGCGGAACCGGCGTGTCATCAAGGCCGTTGGCCGCGTCACGCAAGTGCCGGCCACCCACTCCGAACTCGCGGACGAGGAGATCGGCTGGATAGCGGGCCAGGTCGCCGATTGTCGAAAGACCCATGGTCCCGAGGCGGGCGGCCGTACTCGGGCCGATGCCGTGAAGGAAGCCCACCGGCCTGGGCCAGAGCACTCGCGGAACGTCCTCGGTTCTCAGAACGGTCAGACCATCAGGCTTGTCCAGACCGGAGGCCATCTTGGCCAGGAGCCGGTTTGAGCTTACTCCCACGGAGCAGGTGAGGCCGGTCTCCTTCGTTACGGCGGTCTTGATCCGGCGGGCGACCTCCACGGCGTCGCCGTAGAGGCTTTCACAGCCGGTCACGTCGAGGTAGGCTTCGTCGATGGAAGCCTGTTCGACCAGGGGGCTATAGCCCTTGAGGACTTCGAGGACCCGCCCGGAGTAGTCCTCGTAGGCAATGTGGTTAGCGGTGACGAAAACACCCTCGGGGCACAGCCGCCTGGCCTGTGACGTGGGCATAGCCGAGCGCACGCCGTAGCGCCGGGCCTCGTAGGAGGCGGTCGAGACCACGCCGCGATCCTCGACCGAACCGGCGACGATGACGGGCTTGCCGCGGAGGGCTGGGTTCAGAATCTGCTCTACGGAGGCGAAGAAGGCGTCCATGTCGACGTGCAGGACCCAGCGCGTCATGGCCTGTCCCTCCCCCGCCGCCCCGCCCCTGTCCGGGGTGGCGACACGACCCGTTCGCGGGGCCGCGTACCTACAGGATCGGGGTATCATTCGCCGGGTGCGCCCCGGCCCCTAGTAAAGGGCCTCTTCGTCTGTCCGGCGATAGGGGCAAGGTTCCTCCGGGCTGAACCAGTGGGCGGTTTCGTGGGCGACCTCTTCCGGGTTGGACGAGGCGTGGACGAGGTTGTGAATGGCGCGCCGCATCGAGTTGGCGATGAGGGGGGACGAGGACGAGTAGGTCCCGCGGATCGTCCCGGGCTCCGCTTTGAAGGGCAAGGTGTTGCCGCACAGCTTGCGCACGGTGGCGATGGCGTGTAGACCCTCGAAAATGACGGCCACGATCGGACCCGAGGTGAGGTAGTCGATGTTCCAGCCCCTGATTATCTCGCCGATCGCCAGGGGATCGTCCGTCCCGACCTCGGCTACGGGATCGATGCCGCGGTCGCGGTAGCTGTCGAGGGTCTTCTCCCCCATGCCTCGGATCCACTCCGGGGTGTTGGGATAGTGCCTTTCCACGAAGTCGCGGCTGGGCCTGACCATCTTCAGGCCGACAATCTTGAGGCCCGCGGTCTCGAACCTGGCCAGGATCTGCCCGGTCAGACCACGGCAGACCGCGTCAGGCTTGACTAGGACAAGGGTGCGTTCGGCGACGGGGCCGTGGGCCCCGGCCTCGCCCGTGTTCTCTGGCGGCATAGCGCACCTCCGCGAGTCTCAGAAGTCGGTTAGGGAAGCCACGGTCTTGGCGTCGAGTCTGCGGCACAGAGCCGTGACCAGTCTCACCGTGTTGTCGTAGTCCTCAAGGCTAAAGATGGACGTGTGGCTGTGGATGTAACGGGTCGGGACGCTGATGACCACGCAGGGGGCGCCGCCGGCGTTCATGTGCATACGTCCGGCGTCGGTGCCGCCCCTGGCCATGGACGAGTACTGGAACGGCAGGCCTTCCCGGTTGGCCGTCTCCACCGCGAGTTCGACGAGTCGCCGGTTGGGGATCATGGAACTGTCAATGACCAAGATGCTCGGTCCCTGCCCAACCCTGGAGACCGGCGCCTCGCCCTCGATCATCCCCGGAGTGTCTCCCGGGATGTCGACCTCCAGGGCGATGCCTACGTGCGGGTTCACAACGTGAGCACTCGTCTGGGCGCCACGGAGGCCGACCTCTTCCAGGACCGTGGCCACGCCGTAGAGGGTGTTGGGATGCTTCTCCTGGGCCAGGTTTCGCATGACCTCGATGAAAATGGCGATGCCTATCCGGTCGTCCCAGGCCTTGCCCATGATCATCTTGCCGGTGGCCATGACCTTGAACGGGCTGTCCGGGACAATCTGATCGCCGGGGGTGACGCCGAGGAGACCGGTCGCCTCATCCGCGCTGGCGACGCCGACGTCGATGAACATGTCCTTTCTCTCGACGACCTTGGCGCGGTCCTTCTCCGACAGGATGTGCGGCGGCTTGGAGCCGATGACGCCGGGGACGTCGCCTTTCTTAGTCTTGACGATGACCCGCTGGGCCAGCATGACCTGCTCCCACCAGCCACCCACGGGCAGGAAGCGGAGGAAGCCGTCCTTGTTGACCGCGGTGACGACGAAGCCGGTTTCGTCCATGTGCCCGGCCAGCATGATCCGAGGCTCATCGGCGGCGCCCCGCTTGCGGCAAATGAGGCTGCCGAGTTTGTCCGAGGTCACGTCGGCCAGCCCGCGGACCTCCTCCCGAACGACGGCTCTGACGGCATCTTCGTAGCCGGAGATACCAGGAGCTTCGCTCAGGCGGCGAAGCAGGTCCAAACGCTCTGGCGAGATACTCACGAGACTACCCCCTAAGACTAACGAGACTACCCCCTAAGACTAAGAAAGCTCCTCCTAAGACTAAAGAAAGCGGGTCTACCGCCTACCCGGCGGCGACCCGCTCACTACTCGCGCTACGGATAACACCTCGCTTAATCTCCGAGGCTGTCAGTTGCTGGCTTCGAAACTGCTCGGCGATGGCGTTGATGGCATCCCAGGGATCGACTGTCTCGCCGCAGGTGAAGACGTCCACGGCCGCGTACCCAAACTCGGGCCAAGTGTGGACCGCGAGATGCGACTCCGAGATGACAACGACGCCGCTGACTCCCTGCGGACTGAACTTATGGAAGGCTACTTCTCTGACCTCTGCCCCGGCCTTGATAGCGGAGTCGACCATCACGTCACGAACCCTCTCGACGCTGTCGAGAGCCCCAGGGTCGCATCCGTACATCTCGGCCAGAACATGGCGTCCCAGAGCCTGCACCAGGACCAGCCCCCCTTGGCTCGCTATTTATTTGGGTCTACCGGTTGATCCGGTCCCACCCCATCTTAAAACCGATTCCGAGCCTGCTTAGCCTGACCTTCTCTGCCAGGGTTCAAAAGCAACATGTCCAATTCTAAGTGCTCAACTCCAGAGTGTCAACTGGAGGTCGAGGGCTGTCAGCAATTGACGTCATCGGTGTTTGCGGGCATTTGCCGGGTAAGAATTTCGAGCGCTTGCGCCAAGGCTCGATTGACCGGAGTCGACAGGCCGAGTCGCGCTCCGGCGGCGGCTACCGCGCCGTTGAGGAAGCCGACCTCCGACCGTCCGCGCCGGGCCTGAAGGTCGAGCCAGAGCGAGGGCATCTTGCCCCCTCGCCCACCGGCCACCTTCCGGCCCAGGAGACGCCGGAACACGCCCCCGGGAAACGTGCGGCCCAGAAGGGCGAGAAGCCGCACCGGGTAGCCCGGCAGGTTGACGGCCGGGATGCCCGCTGCCCGCATGACCCGCAGGGCTTCCCGGAAGGCCTGCCAGTCGATCTGGAAGAGGGCGGGATCGGCTACCACCTGGGCCGGCGGGACGTCGAAGACGGCCGAGGTCGCGTTGGACCAGAGGTTGAGAAGAACCTTGGACCACTTGACCGCGTCGGCTCGCCGGTGGAACCTGAGGCGGAAGCCGGCCAGGGTCAGGGCCTGGGTCAGGCGGGAGGCAGCCGTGGTGAGGCCGATCGAGGGCCGGGTCGAGGGCCGGGTTGAGGGCTGGGTCGAGGGCTGGAAGGGTCCGATGGTGATGCCGCCGTGGTCGGTCAGAAGCCTCAGCCGGCCGGGGGAGGGTCGCTCCACGCTGAGGGTGATGGCCCCGGCCAGAATCTCGGCCTCAGGGAAGTGACGGGCGACAAGTTCCTCTGAGCCGAGGCCGTTCTCAAGACAGAGAATCACCGGGGTGGGCGTCGGCGGCGTCGAGGGCGCGAGTGGTCCGGCCGGCGGCGCGGCCAGAGCGGTGGCCAATTCGTGGGCGGCAGCGTCGACGTCGTAGGCCTTCACGGTCAGGATGACGGCGAAGGGATGCGGCCCCATCGCCAGAGCTTCGGACACGGTTCGGAAGGCAGGTAGGCGCACGGGTCCGGGGCGCCGGGGGCCCCAGTTCGGGTCCTCATCCGGGTCCCCGTCCGGGTTCTCTACGCTTAGCCCGTCGCGGCGAATGGCCTCCAGGTGTTCCCCGCGTCCGACGAGAGCCACGGGGACACCGGCCCGGTGGAGGCGGGCCCCGACGAGACTACCGATGGCCCCGGCGCCGAGGCAAAGGATGCCGGTCACTGGTTGCGATCAGGCACGGAAGATTTGCTCCGGGGAAGGATGCGGAGTTCCTTGCCTTGCACAAGCCGGCCGATGTTGGCCCGGTGCTGATAGACGGCGACGGCGGCCAAGGCCAGTCCGAGCCAGACAAACTCGCGCGGTGTCCCCAGGAGGGCGAGGAGGGGTCCAGTCGCCGCCAGGCCGGTCATGGAGCCGAGGGAAGCGTAGCCGCTGACGAGGACCACGAAGACCCAGACCATGGCCGCGCCCACGGCGGCCAGCGGGGCTAGGGCGGCCAGAGCGCCGAGCGTCGTGGCCACGCCCTTTCCTCCGCGAAAGCGCAGGAAGATGGACCAGTTGTGTCCGGCAACGGCCAGGAAAGCAGCCACGGCCAGACCGCCGGGGCTAACCCCGAGACTTTGGCCAAAGAGAACGGGGAGAGCGCCCTTGGCCGCGTCGATGGCGAAAACGAGGGCCGCCCACCCAATCCCTATGGTGCGGAGAACGTTGGTCGTCCCGATGTTGCCACTACCGTGTTCACGGATGTCGATGCCCTTGGCCCAGCGGCTGACTAGAAGCCCGACCGGCACGGAACCTAGGAAGTACGCCAGAAGCGCCACAAGGAAAGCCGTCATCTGATCTGCCCCCGTCCGCTGCGATACGCCGTCCGCATCGCGGCCCACACGGTCAACTAACCTGCCCGGCGTCGCCGCGGACTCGGCTCGCGTCGCGGCAACCGGCCGGCCAATGTGGACCTGGTCTTAAGGGTCAGCTAGTTCTAGCTGGTGCGAGGAATCCCTTCCTTGGAAATGGAAAGCGGGGCCGCGCGAAGCGGACGCCTGGGCGAGTCCGGACCGGCCAAGGCCGCGGCCAGGACCTCCACCGGGTGGGCGGTATCGCGACCGGTGGCGTCGGCGATCTGCCAGCGGCAAGCGGGGCAGTCGCTAAGGATGAGGGCCGGTTCCAGGGTGGCGTAGGCTTCAAGAACCGGCCTGCCCGTAGCCAGGGACCGCCTGTAGCCGGCGGCGGTGAGTCCGGCGAGTCCACCCATGCCGCAGCAGCCGTCGGCCGCGGGACCGGGGTCAAGAAAGGTTCCACTCCCCAGAGCCCCGAGGAGAGCGGGGAAAGGCCTTCCCGAGCCCAGGGCCTGCAGGTGACAGGGCGTGTGATAGGCGAAGGGTCCTGATGTCCGCACCCGAGACGGCTCCGCAGTTCGCTTCATAGTCCGCTCCAGAGCCCGATGGAGTCCTGACGCGGCCGGTCCAGCCAGAAACTCCCCGAGGTCCCAGACCCGCGACGCCAACTGCCGAGCGGCCTGCCCGGGGACAAGCTCGGGCAGGGTCCGCCGGAGGGCCAGGGTGCAGCTTGGGCAGGGGCTGACGATTGGGGTCGCCTCGCCCAGCCTCGTGGAGGCCTGGCCGAGAAGCGCGACGTTGGCTCTCGCCGCTTGGGCCGCCAGTTCTTCCTCGCCCGAACTGGAAGCCGGCGAGCCGCAGCAGACCTGGGTGGGCAGCGCGACCCGGTAGCCGGCGGCTCGCAGGACAGACACGGCGGCCTGGCCCACCCGCGGATCGTGAAGGCGGGCATGGCAGCCGGCGAACAAGATCAGGGACGGTAGAGTCCGTTCCACTTCGGGCCGGCGCGTGGACTCAAGCCACGTCGGAAGACTCAGTCGGGGCGGCGCGGGTAGGGATCGGTTCGGGCTCAGCCCGAGGACTCTGAGACCCGTCCGCTCAAGGCCGAGGGCCAGACGAGGAGCCAGACACCGCCCCAGCCTCCGGGCTGCGCCGGCGGCCGACACGAGGTGGCCGAAGCGCTCCTGGTCGGCCAGGAGGCGGCCGGAGAACCGGCGGAAGGCCGTCTGGGGCGTCTGGGCGGCTAAGGTCTTGGCTTGGCCCGTGAGAGCGGACACGGCTATCCCGGCCGGACAGGCCAGATCACAGGCGTGGCACCGCAGGCAGAGATCGGCCCCCAGGGCGGCGGCCTCCGCCGGGCCCGGGTAAGGCTCGCCAGGCCAACCTCCCTCGCGGCGACGGGCGAACGCCGGTCCGACAACCTTGGGGCCGGCGAAGCCGCCGTCGGCGGCGAAGACAGGGCAGGCAGCCACGCAGGCGGAGCAGCCGATGCAGGTGTCGGGAAGAAGAGCATCGCTCATCGAGGATCACCCCCCCGTTCCCCGTCGGGTTTGGCGGCCAGGGACGCGGCCAGGCGACCCGCCCGCCAGCCCGAAACGATTGACAGGCAGGCATCAGGCGGCCTCTTCTCGCTCCCCCCGAGGAGCCAGCCGGCGACGAAAACGTTGGCCAGAGGTTTCCGGCGACGCCCGGCGCCGGAGGACCGGGGCGCCTCACTCCCACCCTCGGCCCCGGCTCGCTGGAAGGGCCGGCCGTCGCGGTCGGTCCGCGGGCCCCAGGTCAGCCAGTCTGGGCCCTGGCCGGCCGTGTCGAGGTCGAAGAGCGGCTCCCGCGGGGTGTCCGGCGCGGGGTCGACGCTCCATCGGTCTTGGTCCTGGCGGCCGTCTTCGCCATCATCCGCGGTCACGGCGAAGAACGCCGACGGCGAAACCAGGAGACCTCCGCCGGCAACGCCCCCGGTGGCCAGGACAAAGGCCCGGGCCTGGAAGCGGGTGAGTTCGTCGGCGACCCAGAGACACCGCCCATCCTCCACCCCGGTCTTGACGACCTTCCGACCGGCGTGGAAGGTCACGCGGCCGTCGGCCTCGAGGCGGTGGCGCCAGAAGCGCCAGAAGCGCTGCCCGGGAATGGACGGCGGCAAGGCGGGGAGTTCGAAGACCGGACAACCGAGAGCCTCGCTCAGGGCGGTGAGATTGTCACGGAAGGCGAAGAGGCCGAGCACGGGCGGAAAGGCGATGGCCGCGGGTCGGGCGGTGTCCATCCCCGCCCGCCAGGGCTTCTCGGCGATCAGAACCCGGCGGGCCGCGTCGAGAAACCCTTGAAACCAGGTTCGGTCATCGAAAAGACGGGCGATCCTTGGCCCGGACCCGTGTCCAACCTCCCTTCCCAGGCTGAGGGAGCGGTGATTGACGGCCAGCCCGGTCCAGGCCCTGGCCTCGGCGGCGATGAGGGCGGCCGGATAGTCGGCCAGTTCGGTGAAGCCGGCAACGAGCAGGCCGCTCCCGCAGGCGGCGGTCGGCAGGCCTCGAAGATCGCCGGCCGCCATCGTCTCGGGCGCGAGAACGGCCCGGATCTTGCGCCCGGAGGCCGCAAGGAGGTCGAACCCGGTCAACGCGGCTGCTCGGCGATAGGGAAGGCCGGCCCTCTCCCCCGTTTCGAGGAAAAAACACAGGGCCTCGGCCACGTCGCGACCGCCGCCGGCCGGTCCGGTCGCAAGGCCGGACCAGAGACCGAGATTGCCCGAGGACGTGGAGATCACGCCGACCTTGGCCCCACCGGCGGCCGCACTGGCCGCGGCGACCAGGCCGGCGAGTCCCGATCCGATGACTACGACGTCGTAGGTCACGGGTGGTCCCCTTCCCCGAGCGTCAGGCGGTCGTCGTTCCCCAGAGTCAGGCGGTCGTCGTTCCCCAGAGTCAGGCGGTCGAGGGCTTTGGCCACGGCCGCGAGCCGGGCCTGGGTCCCCCACTCCACCGACTTGATCCCGCTCAGGCGGGCCGTCCGGAAGGCTTCCGCCTCCCTGGCGATGGCCGCCTCGTCCGGGTGGGGACGGCGCCGGCTGCCGGGCCATCCTGTCTGCCACATCGCTCCGGCCAGACGCTGGGCGCAGAAGACGCCCTGACACCCTCCCATACCCAGGCGGGTGAGGCGTCCCAGGTCGGCCAGGTGGAGACCCTCGTCGAGCAGGCCGAGGAGGCCGGAAAGACTGACGAACTCGCACTCGCAGGCCAGGAGTTCGTCGAGGTTTGGCAGTGTGGCGCCGGTTGCCGCGGGGCCGGAGGTTCCGGTGGTTGGAGTGGCGGCCGCGGGCGACGGGGCGAAGAGACGCGACGACAGGTTCCGCCCGAGCCGGGGGATTCCGACCTCGGCCGTCCGGGAAGAAACCTTCTTCCCCATCAGGCGGACGACTAGATCCCCGGCGACCTCGGCCATGGCCCGGAAGGTGGTGAACTTGCCGCCGGCGATGGTTACCAGCCCCGCCGGCCCGCCGGACTGGCCATGGTCGATGAGCATGAAGCCCCGCCCGCCAGCGCGCAGGAGCGGCCGGACGCCGGCGTAGGCTCGCAGGGGGGCCACGCTGTCGAGGCCCGGCACAAGAGCCCGTCCCTCGGTCAGAATGCGCTTCACCTCGGCGGGTGTGGGCACCGGGCGCTCGGGGCCCTCGACCTTGGCCGAAGAGGTGCCCAGAATGGTGACCGGCCCGTGGGGCACTAAGATATCCCCATCGCCCGGCGGCCGCAGGCGGTTCACGACCGTCGAGACGAGGCGGGAGTTGAAGACAATCATGACCCCCTTGTCCCGTTCAACCGGAACGGCCGCCTGGGCTCGCGGCCCGGCCAGGGCCGCGACGTCGCCGGCCCACGGCCCGGTGGCGTTGACGACGACCGGGGCCACGATCTCGCCGGGCTCAACGGGACCCGCGGGCGCGATGCGGACCCGGGGGTCCTCTCCGATGTCGTCACTTGGCGGTCTCCGAACTGCTCCGACCCCCATCACCCTGACGCCCCGGACGCCGGCCTCGTCGGTGAGAAAGTCGGTGACCCTGGCCCCGAAGTAGACGCGGGCCCCGGAGTCAGTCGCCGACCAGACCAGGGACCAGAGGAGGCCGAAGCCGTCGATGGTCGCGTCGGGCACGCGGTAGGCCGCGACCAGGCCTGGCGAGAGGGCGGGCTCACTGGCTCGAAGGTCGTCGAGCGCCACCCGCTTGGGCCGCAGCCCGGCGGAGCGGCAACCTTGCCGCCAATGCCGCTCCCAGGCCGGATCATCCTCCTCCAGTCGGGCGAAGATGCCGCCGGTGTTTCCGACAAACTCGCGGGCCACCTTCCTGAGGATGCGGTTCTCGGCCAGGCACTCCGCCGCCGTGGCCGGGTCGCTGCCCGCGTAGCGGGCCCCGCTGTGGAGCAGGCCGTGGAAGGCGCCGCTTGTCCCGGAGGCCAGGCTGCCCTGCTCAAGGAGGATCACGTCGAGACCACGCAGGATCAAATCCCAGAGAAGACCGATACCCGTGGCTCCGCCGCCGATGACGATCACGTCAGCGTGGTCGAGGACAACGTCGGAGGTTGAGAGCCACCGAACTCCGCCGGGCTGTGAGCGGCGGCGGGAAAGCTTCCGGTCAGTCCGTCGCATGGGTCGCCTCTTCCCGGGCCGCCGTGCCGACCCCGCCATCTCTGCGGACCGTGGCCCCGGGATCGGGCTCTTCCCAGCCGAGTGACCGGGCCACGGCCTTCTGCCAGCCTCGGTAGAGGGTAGCCCGGGTCTCGTGGGGCATGGCCGGCTCAAAGAGACGGTCGGAGGCCCACAGGCCGGCGATCTCTTTCTTGTCCCGCCAGAAGCCCGTGGCCAGGCCGGCCAGGTAGGCCGCGCCGAGGGCGGTGGTTTCGTTCACCCGGGGCCGCTCCACCGGGACCTCAAGGATGTCGGCCTGGAACTGCATGAGAAAGTCGTTGACCACGGCCCCGCCGTCGACGCGCAGGCGGCTGAGGCCCAGGCCAGAGTCGGCGGCCATGACCTCCAGGATGTCGCGGGTCTGGTAGGCGATGGCCTCCAGGGTGGCCCGGGCAATGTGGGCCCGGGTTGTCCCGCGGGTCAGGCCGATCAGAAGGCCGCGGGCGTAGGCGTCCCAGTAGGGGGCGCCCAGTCCGACGAAAGCGGGCACGAGGTAGACGCCGCCCGTGTCCGGGACCGACCGGGCCAGTTGCTCGGTCTCGGCCGCCGAGGCGATGATCCCGAGTCCGTCCCGGAGCCACTGGACGGCCGCCCCGGTAACGAAGACGCTACCTTCCAGGGCGTAAGTGACGCCGTCCGGGAGGCCCCAGGCTACCGTTGTCAGGAGACCCTTCGAGGAGTAGACGGGTCCCGGGCCCGTGTTCATGAGCATGAAACAGCCGGTGCCGTAGGTGTTCTTGCCCTGGCCGGGATCGAAGCAAGCCTGCCCGAAGAGAGCCGCCTGTTGGTCGCCGGCGTCTCCGGCAATGGGTATGGGGGCGCCGAAGAGAGCCGGATCGGTCTGGCCGAAGAGGCCGCTCGACGGGCGGGCCTCGGGGAGCACCTGACGGGGCACGCCGAGGATGCCCAAGAGGTCTCCGTCCCAGTCCAGGGTCTTGAGGTTGAAAAGCATCGTCCGCGAGGCGTTGGAGTAGTCGGTGGCGTGAACCTGGCCCTGAGTGAGGTTCCAGATGAGCCAGGAGTCGATAGTCCCGAAGGCGACTCGCCCGGCCCGGGCCCCGGCCTCGAGACCGGGAACATTGTCGAGGAGCCAGCGGAGCTTGGTGCCGGAGAAGTAGGGGTCGATGACCAGACCGGTCTTGCTACGAACCGTGTCGGCTAGGCCCTCGGCCCGCAGGTGGTCGCAGAGAGGAGCTGTGCGCCGGCACTGCCAGACGATGGCGTTATGGAGGGGGCGGCCGGTCTGACGATCCCAGACCACCGTGGTCTCGCGCTGGTTGGTCAGGCCGACGGCCGCGATGTTCCGGGCCACGTCCCCGGCCACCACCCCGGTTGCCGCCCCGGCCTTGGCCAGGACGTCTCGGGCGACCTCGAGTTGGGTCTGCCATATCTCCTCCGGATCGTGCTCCACCCATCCGGGCCGCGGGTAGATCTGGCGAAACTCCTTTTGGGCCTGGGCCACCGGCCGGCCCCGCCGGTCAAAAAGGATGGCCCGAGAACTGGTTGTGCCCTGGTCGAGGGAGAGAACGTACTTCGGGGTGCCCGCCACGGGAGGTCGCCTCCTAGCAGGGTCGTTTGACGCGGTGAGGGAGAAATCCTGGTGGGAAAACGGAGGGCTACCCGGCGGGCCGCCCCCTGAGTCAATCACTGCCGCCTCCGTACTCCCACGGGCCGACGTTGAAAGTGACGGTCGTGCGTGTGGCCGTGGCGACGATGGTTCCCTGCAGGTCCGTGCGGAAGATGAAGGCGCCCGTGCCGATTAGAGCGTCGAGAGTCTCAGCGTCCGGATGATGGTACTTGTTGTCCAGACCCACCGAGATCACGGCGTAGTCGGGGTTTACGTAGGCGAGGAACTCACTCGTAGATGAGGTCTTCGACCCGTGGTGGCCGACCTTCAGGACCTCGGCCGATAGGTCCTGGCCGGAACTCACCAGGCCGGCCTCGGCGGACTTCTCGGCGTCACCCATGAAGAGGAAGTCGATGTCGCCGTAGCTCACCTTGAGGATGACTGAGCGGTCGTTTGGGTTCGAGTAGCTGGTCTTCAGCGGCCCGAGCACATTAACGCTGAGACTGTCGCCGGTCACCAGGTCGGTACGGGGCTGGGCCAACACGGGCTCCAGGTTGGCCGCGGCGATTGCCGTGAGGAGGTTCCGGCCCGCATCCTTCGAGGGATCAGCCGCTTCCGGGAGGATTATGACCTCCACGGGAATCTTCTCAAGCACCTCGTCCAAACCCCCGATGTGATCGTCATGGAGATGGGTCGCCACCACGTAGTCCAGCCTTATGATCTTGTTGTCAGCGAGGAAGGAGAGAATGGTCTCGCCCGATTTCTCGGGTCCCCCGTCGACCAGGACGACCTCACCGTCGGGCAGTTCGATGACGATGGCGTCGCCCTGCCCCACATCAAGGAAGGACACCTTGAGCACGTGCTCCTCGACGCCGGTAATGATGACGGAATGGGAGGCCTGGTTCCAGGTGGCCTCAATCCCGAAGGCCTGGGCGACAACCAGGATGGGAACCATGATCCGGCCGTGGATGAGCCGAGGGGGAACGTCCGGAAAGACCTCCTGGCCGTTGATGACAAGGTGGATCGAACCGGACATCACTGGTGGAACGGGGTAGGCATCGCCCCCGCGGTTCACGGTAACCGTCTGGATGTCCTGCCGCCACGAGATCTCAAGATCCAGGGCTTCCGCCATCAGGAGGCATGAAACGAGAACGCAACCCTCGACGATGTGTGGCGTGACATCAGACGAGATCTCCCGGCCATTCACAATGAGATGTGCGGTACCCCTGGACGAGACCACGATGGTGGCCAGGACACCGAGAAGGACGGCGAGAGCGAGAAGCGCGGCGATCACAGTCAGGCGTCGGCGCATGCGGACTCCCCCTCCGTTTGCCAAACCACGCGGAATGGCACTTCGCGGGGGCTGTACCACTTCCTGGGATTCGCCTGACAATATCGAAATGAGTCGAGGCCGGTGGTTGGACTTCTCTGACTCAGCGCGGTGTAGCGGGGTGGATGGCGTCCGTAGAGGTATTCAGCCCCGCTCTCTCGGACAGCCCTCCTAGAAGGCTACCTGGGCGGGTGGCACTTCGAGCACGGCGTGTAGCCGGCGGCCTTGGCTTCCGCCAGCGCAATGGAAATGCTCGAGTGGCTCAGGTAGCTGCAGCCGGCACGGTGATACTTGGTCCCGGTCTCGGTGACGTAGACGGTTGTCTGTGACGAATCGCCCGTCCCGTCGGTGTCCTCGATCCCCCCAGACCCCTTTTCAGTATCGAACCAGACACTGTTCTCCGTCGCGGTCGCCACGATAGTGCCGTCTAGGTCGGTGCGGTAGACGGTCACACCCGCTGCGGACAGGGCAGCCAAGGTCCTCGCCGCGGGAAGCCCGTACGCGTTTCCCTCGCCCACGGAGATCACGGCGTAGTCCGGATCCACCTCTGCCAGAAACTGGGCAGTAGTGGAGGCGCCGTTCCCGTGATAACCGACCTTGAGGACCTCGGCGTCGACAGGAAAGCCAGTGGAGAGCACATCGTTCTCGGCCTCGGCCCCGGCGTCGCCCGTCAGCAGGAAGTCCATCGATCCGTTCGACACCCTGAGGACGACCGAGCAGTCGTTGGGGTCGGAGTACGTGGCCTTGGTGGGTCCCAGGACGTCGACGTCGACGCCGCCATCCTGAACAAGCTTCCAAACACGGTCGGCATACTCGAGGTGAAGTCTCTCGGCCTGGATCGTGGCCAGGAGGTGGACGTAAGCGTCGCTCTCGGAGGCCTGGCGCGGGAGGATGACCACCCCGACCGGTAGGGCCTCGATCACCTCGGCGAGCCCGCCGAGGTGGTCGTCGTGAGGATGGGTGGCGACCACATAGTCGAGCGACGTGACCTTCTCGGCCGCCAAGTAGGACAAGACTGTGTCGGCATCCGCGTCGTTCCCGCCGTCGACGAGAATGTTCTCGCCGTTCGGCAACTTCACGAGGATACAGTCCGCTTGGCCGACATCGATGAAGTGGACCTCGATCACCGGTCCAAGAGGACCGACAGTGACCATCTGGGCGTCCTGATGCCAGTTGACCTCGAGGTCGAAAGCCTGCGAGACTACCCTGATAGGGACCATGATCCGCCCGCCGACGTTCTGGGGCGGGACGTCCGGATGGACCTCGACGCCGTCGATGACCAGGTGGACCGACCCCGGCGTCACCTGTGGAATCGGAAATGCCTCGCCCTTGTGGTTCACCGTGACGGTCTGGATCTCCTGATGCCAGACGACGTCAAAGCCAAGGTTCTCCGAGATGACCCGGATGGGCACGAGGACCCGGCCGCTGATGTTCTGAGGCGGGACGTCGGGGCGGACTTCGGTGGCGTTGATCACGAGGCGAACAGTGCCAGCCGAGAAGGCCGGACCAGTGACAAGAGCGACGCACATGACGATGGCCGCGAGGACCAACAGCTTACGCACATGGACCCCTCCCGAGCGCCGAAGTTCCCTGGCGGTTTAGGAAGGTATGTCCACTCGGTCATGGATAGACCTGCCAGCAGCGCCAGAGGCCGGGTGGGTCCTGAATGGAAACGAGGCGGCAACGCTAGCTAGCTCTATAACGCAAACGGCCACGGACGCCCAGTCGCGACCGCATTGACGCTGGGCATTCCCTGGCCGCTAGAGTTAGCTGGTCGGAGCGGTGGGACTTGAACCCACGGCCTCCTGAACCCCATTCAGGCGCGCTACCAAGCTGCGCTACGCCCCGACCGATTTGAACTTCAAGTCCATAATCTCAAGTCAAGAATCGCTTGCACGCGAACACGTTCATGATAGCATGCGGACTTCGCCAACGCAAACCATGGAAATGATCGCGGGACACCCGCGCCATAGGCGCCTCCGGGCCACCGCTTCCGCGCCAGCGCTCCCGCTTTCTACTCCTCCGACCGTCTGGCCACGGCCCCGGCGAATTCGGAAGCCCTGGAGCTGAACCCGGGCATGTCGGACTCGAGGACTTTGATCAGGGCCTCCACCACGGCGGGGTCGAACTGGGTTCCGGCGCACCGTCGGAGTTCGGCGAATGCCTCATCGCGGGACATCCGGTCGCGGTAGGGACGTTCCGAAATCATCGCGTCAAAGGCGTCCACGGCGGCGATGATCGAGGCTTCCAGTCGGATATCGTCTCCCTTGAGACCGAGCGGGTAGCCCTTTCCGTCAACGCGCTCGTGATGTTGCTCCACGATGACGCCGGCGTCCTTGATGTAGGTGGCTTCCAGCCGCCGCCGCCCCGCCGACGGGTGCTGGTGAACGTACTCCCAGTCGTCCGGGGTGAGCGGGCCGGTCTTGGAGATGATCTCCTGCGGCAGGTCGGCCTTGCCCACGTCGTGGAGGAATGCCGCGTAGATGAGAGCCTCCACTCTAGACACCGGCAGCCTCAGCTCCTCGCCGACGGCCAGGGCCAGACGCTGCAAGCGCTCGCAGTGGTCGCGCAGCATCGGGTCCTTTTCTTCGATAGCCTTGGCCACGGCTAGGAGCTCGTGGATCGCCTCGCTAAGTTCGTGGAAGACCGGACGGGACGACACGTAGAGTAAGGTCACGCCGGTGTCGGTCCGGAAGTAGACGTCTCTTTGAAGTCGGGTGACCGTGATGTACTGGCCGCGGCGGATGGTCCGGCGCTCATTGCCTCCAAGTTCGGCTTCCAGCGAGCCGGACAGGATGTGGTAGAACTCAAACTCGTCCGCGGTTGGATCCGCCGGGACGGTTATGCGCGAACCCGGCGCGATGGTCTGGAGCATGACCTCCGGCCCGCCACCGCGAGCCAGAAGGGCAATCTCCGTTGACTTCTTCCGGACCGTCTCCAGACAATCGTGCTCGTCATGGATGGTCAGGCCATGAAACTCGGCTATGATCGAAGGAGTCCTGTGTTTGGGCATCTGGTCTCTCTCAGTCCCCAGCCACTTTCAGAGGATCGACCAGTAACGTCTGGTCGCCAACCTGCACCAGGACATAGACGTGCGTTACCTCGGCGATAGCCGAGTTGTCGATGGAGGCCCTGGTGCGATCAAGGGTGATCGAGGCGCCTGAACCCTCGGCTACCGCCGGACTGCTGGCCAGTAGGATCATCAGTAGTAGCAGAAGAAGGCTGGTTGTGAGGAGTGACGTGCGCTTTCTCACCGTGGCCACCACCTTTGACAGGGGCACCTGTTACCGTCGCGCTGCCCCTGTGCAGCTATGAGAGCCTATGTTCAAGACGAGGGTGGGGGATTCCTCCTGGTCATGGCTCACCCCGACCGAAAGTGGAAACTCATAGTAGCCTGACACCGTTGATAACTAGTTCGAACTCGCAGCCCAGGAAACTGGCGGCTCTCCGACAGAGGACCATACGCGTGAGAAAGATCTCGAAGTAGTCCATCACTGGCGAGATCTTGGTATCGATCTTCAATTCGAGAGTTACGGTCTTACGCTTCTCGTCGACGCGCACGAAGGAGTGCTCGGCGGCGTAGTTGACGCGGTCGTGGATGTCGAAGGCGGCCATCTCCGAGTTGCGGACTCTGGTGCGGTGGACGTCCGACTTGTCGGCCAGGACCAAAGCGGCGGCAACATTGTTGACCGCCTCGCCTATGTCCTCCCCGTGGTTACCGATGGCGGCCACGACCATGGCAATCTCGGAGGGGGTCATGTCCATCCGGCCCAGGATGCGCATGGCCACTAGACCGCCTATCTGCTCGTGGTCGTGCCGGCTGATTACGTTGCCGATGTCGTGGATGTAGCCGGCGATGGCGGCCAGTTCGACCTCGCGATCCGTGAAGCTGAGGCGTTCCAGGATGTTGCGGGCGATGTTTGAAACCAGGGAGGCGTGTCTTTGCCCGTGCTCCGTGTAACCCATGGAGGCCAGCACCGCGTCGCCTCCGGTCAGGTAGGCCTGCACCTCGGGGTCTTTCTTGATCTGTTCCAGGGTGATGGGAGTCATTCGCTTCCCTCCAAACGGACGCCACCGTTGTCCTCGGGCCGAAAGAGCTTCTTCTTCCGCGCCGCTCTCGCCCCTGTGTCGTCCGTCCCTAGAGGACGGCATCTACGCGGCGCTGGAGGTCTTCCTTCGGCATGTAGCCGACGAAACGTTCAACGGGCTGCCCACCCTTGAACAGGATGAGGGTCGGAATGCCCATGACCTGGTACTTCTGAGCCGTCGCGGGGTTCTCGTCTACGTTGACCTTGGCTACCGCCATGCGTCCTTCGTAGTCCCCGGCCAGCGACTCGACGACCGGCGCGATCATCCGACACGGTTCACACCAGGGCGCCCAGAAGTCCACCAGCACGGGCGTGCCGCTGTTCAGCACGTCCTGCTGAAAGGTGGAGTCCGAAACATTATGCAGGTTGCCGTTCTCTGTCATCGCTTGCCCCCCCTGTCAAGTCTCTCGGAGCACACTCCTGGAGTATCCCCCCGCCATCCGGCATAGCCCCTACTCCGACAGTTCCCGCGCGGCCGTCGAGGCCGCTTGGGCTCCGTCGGCCACGGCCGTGACGATCTGCCGCAACTCCTTGACCCGGACGTCGCCCGCGGCGTAGACGCGCGGGATGCTCGTGCGCAGCTCGCCGTCGGTGATGATGTAGCCGCCTGGATCAAGGTTGACTTGGCCTCGCACAAACCCGGTCTCCGGGTCGATCCCAACGTAGATGAAGACTCCGTCGATCGCCAGGCGATCTTCGTCGCCGGCCTGGCCGAGGACGGTCACCCGCCGGAGCATTAGGCTTTCGACTTTCTCTCCGCCCTCGATGCTCACCGGCGCCCACCCAAGCTTAAACTCGACATTCTCGCGAACTCTCAGGCGTAGAAGCAGAGTAGGCGCGGCCCGGAACTGATCCCGTCGATGGACCACGGTGACCCGAGCCGCCAGGTTCGACAGGAACAGGGCTTCGGTGACGGCCGCATCCCCGCCGCCAACGACGGCTACCCGGCGCCCGCGAAAGAAGGCCCCGTCACAGGTAGCGCAATAGGAAACCCCCCGACCGGCCAAGCGCTCCTCACCGGGCAGGCCCAGCTTCCGCGGGTGGGCCCCGGTGGCCAGGATCACCGCCCGAGCCCGGAGGCCGCCTACGACCTTGATCTTGGCCCCGAGGTCGAGATCGGACCCACCGGCGTCGCCGGAGACGAAGACCGCGCCAAATCGTTTCGCCTGCTCTTGCATCCGCTGACCGAGTTCGAAGCCGGACACACCCTCGACAAAACCCGGATAGTTCTCAATGTTGTCGATCACGGATACCTGACCGCCGGGCAGCCTGCGCTCCAGGACAACGGTTGCGAGCCCGGCCCGGCAACCGTAGATGGCCGCGGCCAAGCCGGCGGGTCCGGCCCCCACGATGACAAGGTCCCAGACCTTGGACTCGGCTACGGTTCGCTCTTCCGACATCCGCCGGTGAGCCTCCTGTCGCCTCATGAGGCTTTCAGGAACCAGTCGTCTTAGGAGAACTTCAGAAACATCTGGACGGCTTCTTTCAGACGGCCGGAGCGTTCCCTGGCATCCTTACCGCCTTCGCCGCCAGTGGACGCCTCGCCGCCCTCGGCCGAGACTTCCTCCCTCAGGCAACTCTCCATGTGCCGGGCGATCATGGCCACCCCAACCTTGTTCAGGGCCTCGCGGAGGGCGGCCATCTGCATGATGACCTCGGAGCAGGTTCGGCCTTCCACGATCATGCGTTGAAGGCCCCGCACCTGGCCCTCGACACGCTTGAGGCGCCTTACGAGATCGGCGCTCGTCGGGCTGATGAGGCCGTCGGACTTCTCGCCGTCCTTCGCCATCGGCCCCACCCTCTCCGCTCCCGTCATACCCCTGGGGGTATGCGGCACCAGTATACTTCCGCCCCGACACGACGGTCAAGATTGCGCCCGGCCTTACCGGCGCTGTCGAGTTCTGTCTTCTCCCCGCCGTCGCGACTCGCCATTGACCAGTGGGAAGCACTAGTGCTACAGTCTCTCCAGTGAGGGTAAGAGGCTTTCCATTTATCTTCGGAGAGGAGATGCATTCGTGTCAACGCCTACCCCTGCTCGCGTTTCAGGTGACGAATTAGGGACTCTCTTGTCCCAATCGTTCAATTTGCTGTTCGCTCAAATAGGCCAGTACCTCCTCATCTCGCTGGCGGCGATCCTGCCGGTCTTCCTTGTCTCGCTGATATTCGGCTTGGTTGTCGCGGGAAGCGCCATGCGTATGGGCCTGGCCGGCCTGGCTGGAGGGGCGACCGGTCTCGGTCTGGGTGGTCTTCTGGGAGCGGGCCTCGTGTTCGGCATCGTCATGTACGCGGTCTCCTGGGTCGTGGGATCGCTCATGATCGGGGCCATTGCCCACGCCGCCTCCTGTCAGACCTCCACCGGACAGGTCTCCTTTCAGGAGTCCTACAAGGCTGCTAGGGCCAAGTTCTGGGTTCTTCTCGTGGTTCTCCTCATCGTCGGTCTGGCCGTCGCCTTCGGTTCGATGCTCCTCGTTCTTCCGGGTCTCGCGGCCTTCTTCTTCCTGTGTCTTGCGCCCATCGCGGTCATGGTTGACGGAGCCGACATCGGAACGGCGATCATGCGTAGTTGCCAGTACGCTCTGAAGGTTCCTCTGGAGATCTTCGTCATCGGCATCATCGCATTCGCGGCCATGTTCGTCCTCGCTCTCATCCCGATTGTCGGCTGGTTCGCCAGTTGCGTCGTCCTGCCGTGGGCTTTCATAGCCCTCACGTTGGCCTACAAGAAAGCGCCGGCCTGATCGTCTCGGGGACAACGAGGCTTCCGTGGAGAAGGAGGCGACCTCGAAAGGGGTCGCCTCTTGGCTATCGTGGACGCGGAACTTCACCGCCCGCGCCCGAGGCCCGGTATGGCTCTGACTCTGACCGGCGTCCGCTCGCGGCGGGCGACGTTTCGGGCCATTCGGATGGCCGCCGTGTGGGCCGCTCTCTCCAGACCGTCGTCGAGGGGGGACAGGACGGCGCCTTCCCCGTAACGGCGGGCCAGGGCCCTGATGATGAGCCAGTCGGAAAGCCAAGGGTTTTTGGGAAGCAGGGAGCCGTGAAGGTAGGTCCCGACCACGTTCCGGTAGACGGCCCCCTCTTTCCCGTCCTCGCCGTTGTTGCCGAAGCCTAGGCAGACAGTGCCCAGAGGGTTCATCCGCGAGCCAAGGTAGGTTCGGCCCGAGTGGTTTTCGAAGCCTATGAGGGTTCGCGGCCGACCGCCATCAAGGGTGCTCGTGGCCACGACGTTGCCGATCATTCGCTTCCGGCCGGCCCGCGTCTCCAGGTCCAGAAGTCCGACTCCCGGGAGCCTGTCGCCCGCGCCCGTCTCGTAGTGCCGTCCAAGCAACTGGTAGCCTCCGCAGATGGCCAGGAGCGCGGCCCCGTCCTTTACCGCCTCGTCCAGAGCGGTGCCCTTGACCATCTGAAAGTCATCGCAGATGAGTTTCTGTTCCTTGTCCTGGCCACCACCCATGAAGATGACATCGAAGGACGTAAAATCGACCTTCTGGCCGAGTCCAACCGAGACCAGGGTTGTCTTGATGCCCCGCCACTGGCAGCGGCGGGTGAGGGCGATGATGTTGCCCCGATCGCCGTAGAGGTTCATGAGATCCGGATAGAGATGGCAAATGGTTAGCTTCACGGCCCGGTCTCCCAGAACTGCCGGGTCAGGCCGCGCCGGCTGATGATGTCGCGCAGTTCGAGCATGGCCGTGTAGGTTGGGGTGACGAAGAGGGTTTCCCCGGGTGGCGTTTCCGCCACGGCCTGACCTAGGGCCTGGCCGAGATCTGGGACGACCTCGATCAGGGTTTCCGGCACCCCGGCGTACTTGAGCCGGAGGGCCATGTCGTAGGCTCTCGTTCCCGAGGTCACGACGGCCCCGAGGTTCGATGAAGGCCGGGCCAGAATCTCGAAGTCAACGTCCCAGATCCAGGAGACGTCCGTGCCGTCGGCCCACTTGTCGTTGAGAGCCATGAGAAACCGATGGCCGGGTCCCCTCATGGTGGCGGCGTCCGGGGTGGTGGCGGCGGAGGCGGGGATGCTCGGGGCCGCGAGGATGGTCTCAAGGACTTGGTTGAAGCCGGCAGGGTTCTTGACCAGAGTCAGGAGAACGTCGCGCCGGTCGATCTCGATGTGTTCCATCCGCCCGAAAGAGGCTGCGGCTCGCTGGATCGAAGCGGCCGCCCGGAGTGGCGAGATGCCCAACTCCAAGGCGGTGGTCAGGGCGGCCAGGCCGTTGTAGACATTGTAGAGTCCGGGAACCGGGACGACCACGTCAACGTCGGGGCGGTCGGGGGAGGAAAGCCGGAAACAGGAGCCACGGACTCCTTCCAGCCTGACCGTCCCGGCCATGAACGACGGGGCCGGACGATCGAAGTCGCCGCCCGGGCAACGATAGCGACCAAGGTGGGCGTAGTAGAAGACTTCGTAGCCCAGGGGCCGCCCGCAGACGAGGCACTGGCGCTGTTCGCGGGTCTGGGTCATGACCAGGCTGCCGCAGGCGGGGTCCTCCACCCCGTAGTAGAGCACGTGCCCGCCGCGCTCGCGCCCTAGCGAGGCCACCAGCGGGTCGTCGGAGTTGAGGACGACGAAGCCCCGTCCCTGCATGGAGTCGAGTCCACGTCCGACCAGGGCCACCGTTGTGTCGAGTTCGCCGAACCGATCGAGTTGGTCGCGGAAGAAGTTTGTCACCACCACTCCCGACGGCCGGAGCTCGCGAATGGCCTCAGGGATGGCGGCCTCGTCGACCTCGAGCAAGGCGATGTCGGCTCGAACCTGCCCGCGGGAGCTTGACTCAAGAAAGGCGGAAGTCAGGCCGGTAAGGAGATTGGCCCCGGAGCGGTTATGGACGAGGCGTAACCCAGCGTCCTGAAGGATAGCCGAGAGAAGGCGGCTGGTCGTGGTCTTGCCGTTGGTCCCGGTGATGAGGACCGCGCCGCGCCCGAGACCCGTGGCCAGGCGTGAAAGTATGGCCGGCTGGATCCTGAGGGCGACCATCCCGGGCAGGGAGGAACCCCCATGGCCCAGCCTGCGGCTCAGGCTCAGGGTGGTCTTGCCGGCCCACACGGCCATTAGGTTCCGCACGGTCGGGAGAGAGCCTCCAGCACAATGCTAGCTTCTACCTACGTAGGCAGCCATAGCATGCCCCGACCAGCGTCCGCCGCTCCCTGCCTGGAGACGCGCCGGCGGCGCCAGGAGATCGATGCTACCGTCAGGAACCCGATGCTACTCGATGCTACTGGTCCTTGATTGTGTTGTCCTTGATTGTGTCGTCCAACGCGAAACGGAAGCTTACCTTGGGCGGTCCCTGTCTCTCCTGGACAGCCGGGCGCTGCGGGCCCGCTTCCGCGTGGGGCGCCTCGCCGATGCCGGGCGTCAAGGCCTCCTCCCCTCCCGCGGCGTCTCCGACGACCTCCTCGAGAGCTTCCCGGAAGATGTCCTCTGGGGTTTCCCCTAGAGCGGGTCCGAGACTCTCCTCTGGGGTTTCCCCGAGTGTCTCACCGGAAGAGCCGTTGCCGTCCTCGCCCCGCGGAGGCAACTCCGGCTCGGCCTGCTCTTTGTCTCCAGCCGGTTGCGATGGGGGGGGAGGTGTCGCCTCCTCCCCGACGAGCCCTTCCAGGTCGGGGTCCCGGGCCACGTCCTGAGTCTCAGGCGGGGCCGTGGATACCGCCTCGATGGGCGCCGGAGTTTCCTCCGGCTGGGGCGCGGGAAGGGCCTTGTTCCAGGGAGCCAGCCGCAGGTGGTAGAGAGGCTTCCCGCCGGGGTCGAGGTGGATTTCGTAGAGCATGTTCCACCGCTTCGGTTCCGCCGCGCCCTTTCGTTCCTTCTCCTCGACCACGATGACTCGTGCGGCCCAGCCCTCGTCGGTGCGGGCGCAGTCGAGGTAGTGGGCGGTCCTGGCCAGGACCTGCCTGCAGTAGAGGAGCGCCGCGTCCCTGACCTCGTTGCCGGTCATGCCGTCCCACCCCTTTGGTCTCTGTCATCCGTCCGGGTGAGCGGTCCCAATGCGACACGCTACCGTCCCAGACGGCTCTCACAGTATATGAGACCGGATGTGGCTCTGATTACGCGGGTAGGGAACAGGCTGCGACGGAGGGGTCGGCGCTTGCCGCGGAAGAGATTGGCGTCTCAGCGTAACGAGGCCGGCGTCGAAAGACGCCGGCCCCTGTAGTTTGGCCATTTGCCCCAGCATACGGATGGGTAGTGGGTTCTACGCTTCCCCTTTGGACGCTTATGAGGTATACTCTTCCTTGTGAGGAGGAGTGCACCGATGCCACGGCCGACGCGTACGG